>Ga0208195_1000018_pt1 | contig 222740 bp, 184 predicted proteins | sample AD_UKC077_MetaG_FD_184441 | JGI IMG/M metagenome (GOLD analysis project Ga0208195, IMG submission 184441) | Active sludge microbial communities of municipal wastewater-treating anaerobic digesters from USA - AD_UKC077_MetaG (SPAdes) (version 2) | ecosystem: Engineered > Bioreactor > Anaerobic...
TAATTATTTCCGTTTGTTCGGGTTTTCTTTTGAGTACATCAATCAATTCTTCAACACTGAACAAATTGTAATAGATGGCAATATTGGCTTCATCCAAAACAACAACATCGTATTGGCCGGACAATATGATTTCCGAAACTTCCTGAAAACCTTTACGGGCTATATCAATATCTTCCTGTTTCGGTTTATTGTAGATAAAACAATCCAGTCCATACTGTTTTATGGTAATTTGAGGCAGAAATCGCTGAATTGACTTTACCTCCGAATATATTTGCCCTTTTACAAACTGGGCAAAGAAAACTTTCTTCCCTGCCCCGACGGCCCGAATGGAAAGCCCTATAGCTGCAGTTGTTTTCCCTTTGCCGTTGCCTGTGTAAACTTGTATGTATCCTTTCATTTTGTTGAAACCGTATGATATCGTAAAACAGGAAATTTATATTGGGCAAATTCAAAAGCTCCAAACATTACGCTGCAATACACTAAATCGCCTAAAAGCGTATTTTTAAAGAAAGGAATTCCTGCTGCGTAACAAGTGATCAGTCCGCTTAAAGATTTTGGATACATTGTGCCTGAAGCCCAAACCCCAAAATTTGAAATAAGGAAAAAAAGCACGGATGCCGATAAGGAGGCAACAATTAATCTTTGAGGCTTTACCTTTTTTAAAAGAACAAAACCGACCAGACCAATTAGTATGAATGCCCCGTAAGTCCAGTAACAACCGTCGTAACCCCAAACAAAACGGTCGAAATACCGGCCGTAAACTACATTGTTAAGCACAAGGTCGCTCAACCACATGCTTACAATAGGAATAAGGAATGCAAGGTAACGTTGCGTAAAATAGGCCGCACCAAATAAAGCCATGGCCCCGATCGGGGCAAAATTTGACGGATGTGGAATCAGCCGGCTGAATGCGGCTAAAAGAATGAGCAATGTTATGGTTGAAATTCGAAGTGATATGTTTTTTTTCATGTTTTGTGTTATTTAAAAACTATAAACTACCTGTTTTTCATTTATTTTCTGACGGTCTTTATAAACCGGGGATTCCGTTTTGTTAATGTCGAACAGTTTCCTGTCCTTAAATTCCTGTCGCTTACCATCGTTCCATTGGTTAACAGGGCGCATATAACCTACAATCCGGCTATAAACCTCGCAATCCGATTCACATTCCGGGCATTTAAAATGTTCGCCTGCAACATACCCGTGCGAAGGGCAAATACTAAATGTCGGCGAAATGGTTATATAAGGTAAACGAAACCGGCTTGTTATTTTACGGATAAGATTTTTAGCTGCAATCCCGGGCATGTTTTTCTCACCCGTAAATAAATGCAATACCGTTCCTCCCGTATATTTTGTCTGCAAATCATCTTGCAATGTCAAAACTTCATAAATATCATCCGAGTAGTTTACAGGTAAATGTGTCGAATTGGTATAATAAGGAGATGCCCCGTCTTTGTATGCCTCCTGATTTGCCGTTATAATGTCCGGGTACTGGACGGTATCGATCTTTGCAAAACGATAGGCCGTGCTTTCTGCCGGAGTGGCTTCCAAATTGTAAATATTATCCGTTTCTTCCTGAAAATCCTTTAACACATTACGCATGAAATCCATTATTTTTATGGCAAAAACTTTACTATCCCGATGGGCAAGATTTTTACCCAGAAAATTCAGGCAACATTCATTCATCCCGTTTATACCGATCGTTGAAAAGTGATTTTTCCAATAACAATTATAACGTTGAAATACATGTCGCAAGTAAAATTTTGAATAGGGATAAAGTCCCTTTTCCGTGTAATTTTCAATGGTTTTACGTTTGATTTCCAAACTGTCTTTTGCCAGCACCATTAGGTTTCTAAGACGTTGAAACAAATTTTCTTCCGACGTTGCTTCATATCCCAATTTGGCAAGATTAATCGTTACAACGCCTATTGAACCTGTTAATGGATTTGAAGCAAATAAACCGCCACTACGTTTATTCAGTTCACGTTTATCCAATCGCAAACGGCAACACATGCTGCGAACATCGTCGGGTTTCATGTCAGAGTTAACAAAATTCGAGAAGTAAGGAATGCCATATTTTGCCGTCATTTCCCAAATCCCTTCGTATTCGGGGTTTTCCCAATCAAATTCAGGTGTAATGTTGTAAGTGGGTATGGGGAACGAAAATAGACTTCCATTGGCATCTCCTTCCAACATTACTTCTACAAATGCTTTGTTGAGCATGGTCATTTCCGGCTGATAATCGCCGTAAACTTCATCCAATACTTTACCCCCGCAAACAACAGGTTCATTTTTCATAAAGTCGGGAACGATCAAATCCATTGTAATATTCGTAAATGGGGTTTGAAAACCGACTCTTGTGGGGATGTTTATATTGAAAAGAAATTCCTGCATGGATTGTTTTACCTGTTCATAGGTAAGATGATCCTTTCTGATAAATGGGGCAAGAAGCGTATCAAAATTGGAGAAAGCCTGTGCCCCGGCTGCTTCACCTTGCATAGTGTAGAAAAAATTCACAATTTGACCCAGTGCCGTTCTGAAATGTTTTGCGGGTTTACTTTCTGATTTCCCTAAAACACCTTTAAAACCGGACAGTAATAAGTCTTTTAAATCCCAACCTACGCAATAAACACTCAAAAATCCCAAATCGTGAATATGAAAATACCCTTTCTTATGGGCTTCTGAGATGTTTTCGGGATATAACTTGGTAAGCCAGTATTGCGATGTTATCAGTGTAGAAATATGTTGATTAAGTCCTTGAAGGGAATAGGCAGAGTTCGCACTCTCTTTTACCCGCCAGTCACGCATTCCCAAATAGTCATCAATGGCATCTATATTTCCAAAAAGTTCTTTGGCATTTCTTGATTGTTCCCTTTGTTTTCGGTAAAGCAAATAGGATTTAACCAGTTCAAAACTCTCTTGTTCAAAAAGAACTTTCTCAACAATATCTTGCACCTGCTCGACAGTAGGAATTTCAACTTGTGTTTCTTTAAGTAGTTTTGCTACAACTTCAACACTAAGTTCTTTTGCCCTAGCCCTATTTGGGTTGCCGACAGCACGCATGGCTTTGAAAATAGCATGTTCTATTTTCTCAACCTGGAAGTCTGCAATAACACCGTTACGTTTTACAATTTTTTTAAAAGTAAGTTCACCATTCATAACATTATGAATTTTAAAAGTTAATAAATGGTAACCTGCGGGAATGTAAAAGAATAATTACAGAAGTAACTTCTCTCGCCTTTCACCCGAAAGCTACGATATGTTATATCCGGCAGGTCTTCTGACTTGTTCCGGTTTTACCGCCTTCCCATCCTAAATAAATTAGAACAGTGGCAGGAGTGATAAAACCCTTTTTTGGAACTTACAGCTACGGGGATAGTTCCTGATTTTCACAGGATTCCCTTTTAATCAATAAGAACCGAATATGGTTACAAAGTTAATCAGAAAAATTGAAGTAGGGAAGATTTTAAACCAATTTGAGACAAAAAGTTTGGAAAACTAACTGGACAAGTCCCTTATACGACCGGCTACCGAAAAATCCGATAACGTTCTATTTCAGCATTGTTAAACAGAATACAACAAAGCTACGATACATAAAAAAACAAGACACCCTTCGATGTCTTGTTTTGCTTTGTAGCGGAGGGAGGACTCGAACCTCCGACCTTTGGGTTATGAGCCCAACGAGCTACCAACTGCTCCACTCCGCGATATAGAAACGCAAATATACAAATATTACGCCAATACTCCAAACATATTAAAAAAGTCCTGAGGATCAAGCGTCTGCTGATCACCTGAAACCAGGTCTTTCAACGTGACCTGTTTGTTTTCCATTTCCTTTTCCCCAATTATGGCCGCATTTCTGATCCCCTTGCGTGCCGCATAATCAAACTGCTTTTTCAGTTTTACTGCTTCTGGATACAACTCACAGGCAATCCCGGCATTTCGCAATACCTTCATATAACCCAGTGCTTCGGCCACCTCCTTCTCTCCCATATTGAAAAAGACAATGCGCGGCGCTTCCATGACCTCCTGGGGAAATTTATCCAATCCCAACAAAACGTCGTATATCCTGTCCGCCCCAAACGAAATCCCAACCCCGGACATATTTTTCAACCCGAAGATACCTGTAAGGTCGTCGTACCTCCCACCCCCGCAAATGCTTCCTATGGCAAAATCCTGTGCCTTGACCTCAAAAATAGACCCCGTATAATAATTCAGGCCACGTGCCAGGCTCAGATCCAATTCGACCGGATGACTTACTCCCACCTGTTCTATCAGGGAAAAGAGCCATTTCATCTCTTCCACACCTTTCATACCTATATCCGATGCTCCATCTTCAAAAAGCCTGGTCAGGAAAGCGATCTTGGAAACGGTAATGCCTTTAAACAACAACAACGGTTCCAGTCGCGAAAGCCCTTCGGGTGTAATACCCTTTTCCAAAAGTTCCTGCCTTACCCCCTCCAGACCGTTCTTGTCAAACTTGTCCATGGCCACGGTTATATCAATCAACCTGTCGGGATATCCCATGATCTCCGCAATACCGGCCAACACCTTTCTGTTGTTTATCTTAAGTAACACCCGTATGTCAAAGCGGCTAAAAACGGCATCTACCAACTGAACCATTTCAAACTCATTGTACAGGGAATCCGATCCTATTACATCGGCATCGCATTGGAAAAATTCCCTGTAGCGACCTTTCTGGGGTCTGTCGGCCCTCCATACGGGCTGGATCTGGTAGCGCTTAAAGGGAAAGGTAAGTTCGTTCTGACGTTGCACCACAAACCGGGCAAAAGGAACGGTCAAATCATAGCGCAACCCCTTGTCACAAATCATAAGCGATAAGGCATTGGAATCGATATCAGAGGGATCAGATCCCACTTTTCCGGCCAGGGGAGCCAGACTGTCTCCCGAATTGAGTATCTTGAAGAGCAAGCGATCTCCCTCCTCGCCGTATTTTCCCAATAAGGTGGAAAGGTTTTCCATAGCAGGCGTTTCTATGGGCGCATACCCGAATTCCTTGAAAACCATTCGGATGGTATCAAATATATAATTCCGGCGGGAAGCCTCCACCGGGTTAAAGTCGCGTGTTCCTTTGGGGATGGAAGGTTTTTGTGCCATTGTTATTATTTGTATTGATCTATGCAAAAATACATGAAAACTGCGTACAATAAAAAAATGCCCCCTATTTTACCCGGCTTTTCTAAGGAAAATACTTCCCAAAGCCAATGCACAATACGGAACCATAAAAAAGAAAGCGTCTCTCTTTACGGGAAACTATACTCCAAGATATTCGAGGATTGATCTTGCCGCCTGGCGGCCGGCTCCCATCGCCAGTATGACGGTCGCGGCACCGGTCACGACATCACCTCCTGCAAATACGCCGGGACGCGATGTGATCCCTCTTTCATCGGCAACAATCCCATTATGCCTGTTCATGTTAAGCCCCGGAGTCGTACGGGCTATCAGCGGATTGGAAGATGTTCCCAGGGCTATGATAGACACATCACATTCAATATCAAACTCTGAACCGGGGATCTCGACAGGTCTGCGTCTGCCGCTCTCATCGGGCTCTCCCAGCTCCATCCGGATGCACCGCAAACCGGTCACCCACCCTTTCTCATCGCCCAAAACGGCTACAGGATTAGTCAACATCCGGAAGATCACCCCTTCTTCCCTGGCATGGTGGACTTCTTCAATACGGGCAGGCATTTCCTTTTCTGTCCGGCGGTAAACAACGGTTACTTCCGCACCCATCCTCAATGCGGTACGGGCGGCATCCATGGCCACATTCCCACCACCGACCACAACTACCCTCCGGCCCACATATATGGGTGTGTCAAAATCAGGGGAATAAGCAACCATGAGGTTGCTCCTGGTCAGAAATTCATTGGCCGAAACTACTCCGTTGAAATTCTCTCCGGGGATACCCAAAAATTTAGGTAAACCTGCACCCGTACCAACGAATACGGCATCAAATCCCTCTTTTTCAAACAATTGATCAACAGTCACCGTCCGGCCTACGACTACATTACATTCTATTTCCACACCCAGTTTCCGGACCTGTCCAATCTCATATTCCACCACATCTTCCTTAGGCAAACGAAACTCCGGAATCCCATAGACCAGAACTCCACCCGGTTTGTGAAGCGACTCAAATATCGTCACACTGCATCCTGCCTTGGCCAGGTCTGTAGCACAAGCAAGACCGGCCGGACCGGATCCGACCACAGCTACTTTTTTGCCGTTGGGAACGGCCTTTTTTATCGTAGAATAATTGTTCTCGCGCGCCCAATCAGCTACATAACGCTCAAGCTTCCCAATGGATATGGGTTCATGTTTAATGCCCATAATACAGACACCTTCGCATTGCGATTCCTGAGGACAGACACGCCCGCATATAGCCGGCAATGAAGAATCCCGGGCAATGATAGATGCTGCCTTGGGCATATCTCCGTCTAAAATGGCTTTGATGAACTGAGGGATTTGGATGGTCACCGGGCAGCCCTGCACACATTTGGGATTCTTGCATTGTATGCAGCGTGAAGCTTCCAGAACCGCTTCTTCTGCATTGTAACCGTAACTTACTTCTTCGAAATTTCCTCTTCTGACAACAGGGTCTTGTCCCCTTACAGGTATTCTTGTTTTTTTATCCATTACCTAAACCGATTTTGCATTTGTGATCAGCTTCAATTTCCTGTTCCTTATACATGGATTGTCTTCTTATTGCTTCATCAAAATCTACCTGATACGCGTCAAATTCGGGACCATCCACACAGGCAAAACGTGTCTGACCTCCCACAGTCACACGGCAGGCACCACACATCCCGGTACCGTCCACCATAAGGGTGTTCAGGCTGACAATGAGCGGAAGAGAGTAATCACGGGCCGTCAACGTAACGAACTTCATCATAATCATGGGCCCTATGGCTACCGCCTGATCGTAATGATTCCCGTTGTCCAGCAATTCCTTCAGTTTTGCAGTTACCAACCCCTTAAATCCGTAAGAACCGTCATCGGTACAGATATGGACCCGGGAAGCCACCTGCATCATTTCCTCTTCCATGATAATCAGCTCACGGGTTTTGGCACCTATTATCACTTCTGCCTGTACTCCTCTGGTATGTAAATATTTGACCTGGGGATAAACCGGCGCAGTACCCAATCCCCCGGCAATAAACAGATATTTCTTGTTTTGCAAGACTTCATCTTTTTCATGAACGAATTCCGAAGGCATTCCCAAAGGTCCTACAAAATCGACAAAGGCATCTCCCTCCTCAAGGGCTAATATCTTGCGCGATGATGCGCCCACTCGTTGGGTCACGATAGTTACCGACCCGGCAACGGGATCGAAGTCGCAGATGGTCAGGGGCACCCTCTCCCCATGCTGATTCACTCTTACAATAACAAACTGTCCGGGTTGTGCACTGGATGCAACGCGGTACGCTGACACTTCCATAAGACAGATGTCGGGTGCCAGGATGCGTTTTTTCAATATTTTATACATAGAATCGGGTTCGTTAGACAACGCAAATATATAAAAAAACCGTTTCCGTTATCAGATCAGGGCATTCGATCAAAAATATATCCCCTGCGTTTAAGTCTCTTTATAATCTGATCCAGGTGATCGTACAACTTGTCGGTCCGGGAGGCTTCCACCCCCGGGTGGATCAAAATAATGGCTCCATTGAGTCCCTGTCTCTTTTCCATATCGTAAAGCTGATCGATCAGTTCTCGCGAACTCCTGTAAGAATCCATATCGGGTGTCGTATAATCCGCTCGTGTCAGGATTCCCGGTGTGGGATGTATTACTTCCATACCCACGGTTGCGGCAACCCGGACGGTTTCTGTATTGAAATGTTCGTAAGAAGGCATGAACCACCTGATCCGGGACAGATCAATCCCTGCGCCTGAAAGTTCCGCCAGATTGTCTGTTATGTCTTTTTGCAGGCTGTCGGGAGTTACAAGAGACTTTTCAATATCACCGCCCCACGGTGCATAGAGCAAGTGTTTGTCCCCATGGGGACCCACATAATGGCCCCGGCCTATGATCTCCTGTACGAGTTCTTTCCATTGCGGATCACGAAGACAATTGCCCGTAAGGAAGAAAGAAGCCTTTATCCTGTGTTTACTCAACGTTTCAAGAACCGTCCGGCCCCCTTCAAAACGCTCGTCTGCCGTAAAAGTCAGGAAAATTTTCCGGGATTCGGGTTCCATTCGTATAATTCCTCCCCTGGTATCTCTTTCGACTGAAGGCCGAACGTTGCGCTCCCTGAGTCCGGCAGCCTCCTTCCTGCCCTCAACTTCCCGCCTGGCCAGGTAATAGCTTAACGAAGCGGTTCCGTCCATAGTGGGCTCGTTGGTGGCATAATCCCAGATCTCGTCGTGGTACAGGGCTACCCCCTGATTGAACGGAGCATAAGATTCCGCTCCGTCGGCCAACGATATATATTGACTATGGTCTTTCAGGCGTTCCCTCAGCTGCGGGCCATCTATCAGTCCGCCGGGAGTGCTTTTGCCCAATGTCGGAAGGTACGATGTATGGGGCCTCTCCGGATAATCTCCTCCTTTCGGGAAATCAACGATCATGGATGTTCCCCAGGGATTGCATCCAAAGAGCCAGTCGCGCAGCGAAGCCTCCATCTCACGATAAGTCTCATCGCCTGTGATCGTGTAATACAGATCTGCCTGGGTTATGGCTGCAACTACCATATTATTGGAACACCACATAAAAGGCACCCCGTTCATAAATGCACAATCCTTGCTCCGTTGCCGGATATGTTCCAATCCCCTTCGCATGTATTCCGTATATTTTTCTGCAACGGGAGTATCCGAGGAAGCCAGGTAATAATGTCCCAGATTGATGAAGGGGTAAAACTGGTAATGCCTGGCCCTTCCCAGTTCCATCCATGGGGTCACCTCTTCCAACTGCCCCCAGTAATCGGCCTTTTGAAGCCACTGCTCCCCCGCTCCCAGGTGATGGAACACAGCTGCCGCCAACTGGATGTCATCTACATAATTGTCTTCCTCATAAAAATACGGTGAGACTACGCAACATGTCTGAGTATTTCCCGGCTTTTCTTCCGCAAAGGCATAAGCCGGCAATGCCTTGGCTTTCATTTTCGAAGCCAGTTCAGGGTCAATGTCCTTGAACAATTCCGCTCCGAGGGCAAAAGCCGAAGCAAATTTCCCTGCCGAAGAGGCAACACCAGTAGTCCTGTTGATATGTTCCTTTAAACCTTGCCGCTCACCGGTAATGAAATAGACGGGTCGGCCATTGTCGGGCCCCCAGCCGTAATCGGCCCGGTCACCTACCGGAAGCCTGAACCCCACGTGATCCCTGTCATCGGCTATTTGGTTGAACATGACCTTGTCTTCCGGATTCATTTTCAGGAGCCATTCCAATCCCCACCGAACCTCGTCCAGGATGTCCGGGATCCCGTTAGCACCGGGACGACCCGTAGCATCAAAACAGTCCCCGAATACGGTTTTGTCTTCCACCTGGCTGTACGCGAACATCATCTGGAACGTAGCATTGGCACTCGTAGCAAGATATTGCAGGTAATCGGTCGCATCGTGCCAACCTCCCCTTACATCAATCTTTTCCCCGGAACGTTCCGGATGTAACACTATATAACCGTCATGCTGATGACACTGGGCGTCCAGGAACGGGTTGTCCCCGCAACGTTGTTGCCTCATGTAGGTTAGCAGAAGATCAGCAGTGCCTTCGTATACTTCCGCACCAATGCGAAATCCGGGGGATTCCACCGTGCCTTTCCCCGGAAGATCAATTCTTATCCGGTATCCTCCTTCCTCCTGTAAACCGGAAAAATGAAGCCGGTAAGCCTTTCCCATACCCCACTTTTCAGCCGGGGCCTGTACCATCAGACCGTCTTCCGGTGATCCGGAAAAGACACAATCCCCGGTCCGCATATCCACGATACGGAATCCGGACGGGTCCGTTTCTTCTATAGACAGGAATACGGCAACCTTAATGTCTCCGGGCAGGTATCCCGCCTGGTTGATCCGTATCCAAGCACCCGTTTCCTGTGCTATTGACGTTTGCAAGGTAAATGAGCATACCAGAATACAGATAAATAATCTTAACATAAAGCCTGTTTTTAATATCCGTTCCAAATATACCCAATAATCCGACTTACCTGTACAACGACAGACGCATTCCCGCATAGATCCTTATCCCCATCAGGGGTCCCCATATAATAGCGGCATTGAAATTCGGAGAAAACGGATCATCAGCTGAAATGATGGGATTGGGCTGCCGGTAATTCAACAAGTTCTCCCCTCCCGCATAGATCTCAACCTTATTGATTTTTTTTGTGATCTGGGCATAGAACATCGGGAAGATAGGAGAATACTTCTGACCGGTACCGGCGGCAAAATCAGGGATCCTTGCCGGACCGTTCAATTGCGCAGTAACATCAAAGACCCAGGTATCCGAAGGCGTTGTATATTGAAGATTCAGCACACCTTTGAATTTACTGGTAAGGGGACGCTCCGTCAACCCTTGTCCTTTCAGATGTACTTTGGAATCGTTATAACGGAAAGTTGCCAGAACGGAAAATCCTTTAAACGGTTCAGTAGTAAAATCCACCTGCCATGTATTGGTAAACGAACGGCCTTCCAGATTATAAAAAAGAATGGAGGGGATCTGTGCATCCCAAAGGTATTCCTGGTCAGCGATCAGCTGGTTCATAAAATCGGTGCGAAAATATTCCAGACCCAGTGAAGATTTTTCCCCGTGACCGAAGGGCAGTTCCAATGTCAGATTCAGTCCGTATGTCCAGGCTTCTTCCAGACCGGGCGTTCCTTCAAACAGAATCCTGCGTCCGGTAGATAGCACCCCTATATGATCGGTAATGCTGTTTGGAGAACGGAAACCCCTGCCGGCAGTAGCCCTGAAAACAAGGTCCTCTGTAAAATTGTATCTCAGGTTTACCCCTGGAGTGAACAACCACCCATAGATTGAATTGTAGTCGGCCCTGGCACCGGCAATAAAGACCAGTTTGTCGTCCATATTGAGTGTATACTCTCCGTACGCTCCATAAACGTTTTCACGCTTGCCCAAATCGAACGACTCCTCTCCGCCTGCAGGCCACCTATCCAGTAAAACCTGGTCCAGGCGTTCCCACCGTGCACTTACTCCCACGGTGATCCTGTGATACTTACCGATACTGGACATAAAGGCGGCATTGGCAAATACTTCCCGTTGCAGGGCATTGAAATCTTTCAATCCGAAATAGGCATCCTGGCTGTGCAGATTGTAGTCCAGTATCAGTGCTATGTTCGGGTCCACATGGTTTTCATCTTCTGCTGCAACCTCCGTTTCATGGTCATGGTCTTGATCTTGATCATGATCGTTGTCGTACTCATGATCGTGATCATGGTCATGCTTAACCAGTGGGATTCCCAGTTTTATATAAGCATTAACACCCTTGTTCAATATCCGGGACCCCCATAGTGTGTTATCTCTCGATTCCCCGGGTAATACCCATTCATTGTCTTTTTGTCCGCCTTTCCTGTCTTCGTACAATCCTCTGAAACCAAACCGAAGCTGAAATCCGGACTGCGGGGCATACAACCACCTGTTAGCCAGGGTAGCCCTGGTAGTAAGCGGGTCATCTAAAAAACCGTCACCGTCACCATCGTGCTGCATCAGGTCCGCAGAACCATGCGCCAGAATCACGGTACTCCAATTATCGTTGAGTTGAAGAGAAGAAACGACGTTCGCCTCCGTTTTCAAGGCATTATTAAGGAACAGGTTCACAAAAAGAGGCATCAGGGCTGTGGGCTTTCTGTATTCCATATTGATCTGACCGGTAATCGCTTCATGACCGTTCACTACCGAACCGGTCCCTTTGGCTATCTGTATGCTTTCCAGCCACTGTCCCGGAACGAAAGAAAAACCGAAAGGCATTTGTATTCCCCTCATGACAGGCCGGTTCTCTTCCAGCATTTGGGTGTAATTCCCGCTCAGACCCAGAAGGCGGATCTGTCGGGCACCCGTGACCGCATCGGCATAACCGACGGATACACTGGCCGAATTCTCAAAACTTTCCGCGAGATTGCAACAGGCCATTTTACACAGGCCGGCTGCGGTGATTACCTCTGTTTTTACCGGGGCCATACGGGAAACATACTGGCTCTGCCGGCGTCCGGTAATGTTCAGGACTTCCAATACTCCGGCATCTTCATACAATATGAATTCAATTTCTCCGGTAACGTGTTCCACCTTCAGGGTATCTGCCGCATATCCCATATAAGATGCCGCCAGCATTCCCGAAGAACCTGCCTTGATAATAAACGATCCGTCATTTGCCGTATATACGGGATGCTCTGCTGGATCGCCCTGTTTTGCAGGGACCCAGTAAACGAGGGCTGCCACGGCCGGCTGTACGTTACCGTGCTCATCTGAAATAAATACCTTCCCCCGGAAGGATTGTGCGTTTAATAGGAATGGAAATAGAATAAACAGGCTTATTATTGATCTTTTCATTTTTCGTTGCTTTTGTTAATAATGGATTGATGTCTTACAAAGGTGTAAAACGATCCATCACAAACGCAACGGGATCATATAGCTTTCCCTGAAAAGTAACCGTTCTAAAGATACGGAATGGCAAATCCCGGCAAATTGCACAGCGGGAAGCATGGTACCGCTGTCCGGCAGGAGGGCTGAAAATATCACCAGGATCTTTTGTGCCTGAAGATTGTCCTGATCCTTTGACCCGTCCTGGATTATTGTAGGATCATCCACAGAATAGACCTGCGTGTTGCAACAGCTCTCATCGTGATGTCCAGTACAGCAACCGGCATGACACATATTTTCCTGAGAATGAAGTTTTTCACAGGATGTATCTTCTGCAAACAGCAGCACATAATACGATCCTTCCTTCAAGCATCTATGAACAGGAAAACCGGCTGTAGCCGTCAGATAGATACCGGTAAGCACCAGGCAGAATAGAATTTGTGTAAATCTTCTCATTCCGGAGTGCAAATATAAATGGTTATTTTTGCATAACAAATATTGCTACAGGTATGAAAGATTTTTTAAAAACTTTTACAGCCGTTGTCCTGGGCACTGCCCTGGTAATAATGACCGGCTTTTTCATGATCGTCGGATCAATAACCAGTATGATCCGGATGGGACTGGGAACCACCACATCCGTCATTCCCGACAGATCCATTATGTACATATCTTTTGAAAATAGTGTAGTTACTCAGGATTCAGACATTCCTACAATAGGCTTTCTGCCCCTGAATCTGAATATCAGCAGGGGAGGTACCGGATTTCTTTCCATAGTCCGGGCCATTGAACAGGCTACAGACGATCCTTCCGTCAGGATGATCTACCTTGACCCCCAGTACCTGAACGCGCAAATGACACACATAGAAGAGATACGAAACGCTTTGATCTCTTTCCGTCAAAGCGGCAAACCGGTGATCAGTTATGCCATATCCTATTCCCAACAGGCTTATTACCTGGCCTCAGCAGCCGACAAAGTGATCCTGAACCCGGACGGGGACATCACCCTGCAAGGTTTCAGCTTAGGTGTGAATTATTACAAAGGCCTGATGGACAAATTGGGTCTGGAAGCACAAGTAATCCGGCATGGCAACTACAAAAGCGGCGGAGAACCATTTACGGCTTCCCGGATGGGGGAAATGGAAAGACAACAAATGGCATCATACCTGACATCATGCTGGGAACATTGGTCGTCGGAAATCGACAACCTACGGCACCTGAAAGCAGGCACCATTGACAGCCTCTGCTCAGTCACATTCCTGACAGAAGCCTCAAAGGCAAAAGAGATAGGTCTTGTTGACGAACTCTGGCACAAGGATGAAATGATATCCTATTTATCATCAATTTACAATGGATTGCCGGAAAGTAAACTCCCTCTGATCTCCCTGGAAAATTACATCAGTTACCGGGAGATGCATAAACGCAGAATCCCGGGAAACAAGATCGCGTTAGTATACGCAACCGGCGATATCGCTATGGGAAAAGGAATGGGACAGATATTTGCAGAATCTTTTGCCGACCAGTTGAGACAATATCGCAATGATTCCACGGTAAAAGCCGTCGTTGTCTACATAGAAAGTGCTGGCGGAGATCCCCTGGCAGCAGGAATAATAGCACGCGAACTTCAATTAACGGCTGCCAATAAACCGGTAACGGTATCGATGGGAGATATTGCCGCTTCCGGCGGCTATTGGATAGCTTGTGCCGCACACAAGATATATGTCCATCCTTCCACCCTGACAGGATCCATTGGTGTTTACAGTCTGCTTTTCAACGGTGAAAAGGGTTTCTCCGATGTTCTCAGAATAAGGAACGAGACGGTTGACACCCATCCTTTCAGTCATATCGTATCGTGGTATCACCGCAAGAGTGAACGGGAACTACAGATCATCAGGCAGCAGGTCGAATCCACCTACAATCGTTTTGTAAATACTGTGGCCAATAACAGGCACATGGAACGAAGCAAGGCGGAAAGCCTGGCCGACGGTCGTGTTTGGTCGGGAAAAGAGGCCATCGTCAACGGCCTGGCAGATCATCAGGGCGGGTTGTCCGACGCCGTCAGGGCAGCAGCCGATATGGCAGGCCTGACCGATTACAGGATCGTTACTTTTCCCAAACCTTTCCGGTTGATGGAAATGATCGGGAGGCCGGTAAGAAAAGCCTCTGCAGGCATAAATACCGTCATTCAGGGACAAATTCAAGATCTTCTTGGAGAGGGAGGGATCCTGGCCCGGCTTCCTTTTGATGAAAAAGCAATATCGTGGTAGTGGCAGACGTGATCCTGAAACGGTTGTCTATGCGCCGGCCGATGACCCAGGCGATATCATCTCCGGAGCACAGTACACGAATATTTCCCTTTTCGAATCCGGGGACCTTTTGATCGACCAGAAAATCGCTGATCTTCTTAAATCCGCTCATCCCCAGGGGTATAAACTTGTCACCCGGCTCCCAGTTGCGTACCTTAAGGGGATATTTCAGTTTATCTGCGTCAAGTGCTGCTACTTCCGGATCTTTTGGAATGACAAAATCGGGAGTATGTTCTATTCTCCTGTAATTGAGCATTACAGATGTACCGGTATCTGCCAGGGGTCGTATGGCCAACTCCTGGCGGTCTATCCAAAGCACATGTGACGGAGAGAGGAACCTTTTTCCGCTTTGCCCCTGAAGGGACGCGTAAATACCTGGGATCTGGGACTCTTTGAAGCCATAAGGGGACAACAAGGCATGCAACCAGAATTCAACATGACCTTCACCCATCAGGCACGGGATTGAAAATCCGTTGGCAGTGGCACAAGCTGCCCGTTTATTTTCTGTCATGAACTCGAGCAGGGACTGGGCCTGTAACAGATTCCCCGCATTTTTTCCCATCCGAAGCACTACGTTGGGAGAGATCTGCTCCAATACGGGCATGACAAGAAGACGGATTTTGTTGCGCGCAAATTCAGTTTCCAGGTTGGTGGAATCTTCGCAATAGGCAATGTCATTGCTACGGGCATATTCCACGATAAGAGAACGGGGAACTTCCAGCAAGGGCCTGATCACGTTGCCATTTTGCTCTCTCATGCTACAAAGACCCTTCAACCCCGTACCCCTGATCAGGTTCAGCAATATGGTCTCAGCCCTGTCATTGGCATTATGCCCGATCGCAATATACGACAGATCGTGTTCCCGGCATAGTGTCCCGAACCAGTCATAGCGTATTTCCCTGGCTGCCATTTCTATGGAAATACCTTTTTTCCCAGCATAATCAGAAGCAGATACCTTTTTAGTGTAAAAGGGTAACCCGTGTTTCCCGGCCCAATCCTTCACAAATAGCTGATCCCTGTCACTCTCAGTTCCACGCAATGAAAAATTCATGTGGGCAACAGCGACCTGCCTGCTCATTCGTTCCCCCTGCTCCATCCCCATCCATTTTACGAACAAGTTGGCCATGACCATAGAGTCAACTCCTCCGCTGACCGCCAAAAGTATACCGCCGGGAGAACCTGTCAGTAATTTTCTTACCGATGAGAGAAATGCAGTTTCAACCATTATGAACGGCTATTTATTCGATAACGTATAGGAAAGTCCTATGGATAAAATTTCCCTGAACTGGACCCTGGGAGCTTTATTGCCATACTTGTCGGCAATCTTAATGTTATCGTCATATATCAGGTTCGTACGAATATTGGTGCTCATGAATTTATTGACCTGCAAAGATATGGAAAGGTCCCACAACACCTGAATGTTCTGTGGTTTGTTCAAATAATCTGAAAACAGGACCAACTCGGTATCCACCTTAACGTTCTTAAAAACCTCCTTATCCAATTTGACTTTCAACTGTGCCCCAAATTCCTTTCTTACCTTTTCATCCGGCCTATTCCCATAATTTTCCCTCAACTCGGGCAAACTCACAACCACAATCCCCCCGGTCAGAGGAGCGAAGGTAACCGACAACCAGGGGAACGGCTTGTAATCCATACCCAGGGCCAATGTCGAATTGAGCGGCGAAGCGAACTGGGAAACAAGCATCGTATCGGCTGCCGAATATTTATAACCTTTGGCCATTTGCGTTTTCATGCCTAATGCCACAGAAAAATAAAGCTTATCCGTTGCCTTGTATCCGAATTTGGAATCAAAAGCCAGCCTGTCATCCGCTTTTTTGAGAATATCCCCGAATATTTTCACAAATCCGTAACCTATCTGAAAACGGTTTTGGAATATGACACTGTTCTTTTCATAATTGGCCTTGGCATCTACATATCCCCCCAAAGCAACCGAACTGTTCCCACCGGCAGCCCAGTTTGTCAGGGATGTTTGCGAAAAGTTCAACTGGGAAAGCAGGGTGTTCGTCCAGAATGTGGGTTTCTTCGGCGGCGGCATGGCGGCAAGAGCAGCCTGCCGGCTTTCTTCAATAAACCGGGCAATAAGAATCGAATCTTCTATAGCACGCTGCCGGGCCGAATCGACCTTGGCAGCCAACCGGGCATACATGCGCGCCAATTCTTCGTATGTCGGAACTTGAACCGTATCCTGAGCATTGGAAGCAACAACCGTCATCATTAAGGTAACGGTAATCAGAAATATTTTTTTCATATAACTATAAACAAATGTTTTAGTCCTGTTCGGCTTTTACATCATCCGCACAAAAGGCAAAACCCAAACGTTTACCTGTTTGCATCTTGGCACTGTCTATCTTGGCGTTCATTTGTTCCACTGTGGCGATAGCGACCGTTTCATAGGGTGGGATCAGCAAGTCGAAAGAAAGAGAATACAAAACGGCCGTTTCCACAATATTCACAATTGCTTCCTTATCGATCATCCGTTTCCCGAAATCTGCAAGATCCCTTGTCTGCTGGCGTTTACCTTCCGTGAAATAACTTTTGTCCTTGTTTACGAACAGTCTGGCAACCAGATATCCCAGATCGTCCTTACGGTTGTATTTAAACGAATCTGTCAGAAAGTTGTACACGGATATCATACCGCAGTATGTGGAAAACGGTTCCTTTTTGACGTATTCGTTCTTCCACGCAGGATGGTCCCTGTCAAACTGAAATATATCGGTATGCATGCTGAATAAAAGAATATCATCTGCAAATTTCAGTTCTGCCTCGAATTTACCCCTATCCCTGTATTCAAAACGAACACGACGGTTTTCTCCGTCTTTCAGAAGTTCGTTCACATCATTGCTCATTTCATGCAACACTTCCTTTGTCAGATTGAACACACCGAGGGTCTGCTGAAAAACATCGTTCTTTAATTGGGATTTTACATTCAATCCCTGGATGATCTGCTGCCTGGTCGGACGGATTTCTGAATCTGTCATAATCTAAAAATTAATAAGCTCTGGCAAAAACGACCCGTTGCGAAGAAGGTTTTCCGCTGTACATACATTTGCCGGGGCGTATGTCTTCCCCTTCCGGGATCAGCCTTATGGTAGCTTTTGTTTCTTCTTTGATCTTTGCTTCCGTTTCAGGTGTTCCGTCCCAATGACACAGGAAAAATCCGCCGTCTTCTATCCGCTCACGGAATTCATCGTAACTGTCAATTTCAAAGGTGTTTTTAGCTCTGAAGTCGTACGCTTTTCTGTAAATACTCTCCTGTATATCCTGCATCAAGCTCAGGATCTTCTCTTCTATACCTTCCAGCGGAACCGTTTGTTTTTCCAGGGTATCCCTCCTGGCAATCTCTATAGTACCGTTCGCCATGTCCCTGGGACCTACGGCTATGCGGACGGGGACTCCCTTTACTTCCCATTCCGAGAATTTGAACCCGGACCGTACATTGTCCCTGTCGTCCAGTTTAACGGTCAGTCCCCTGGCCTCAAGACGAAGTTTAAGGCCTTCAAGGTGGGTACAAATATCGGTTCTTTCTTCCTCCCCTTTATATATCGGGACCATAACCACTTGTATCGGTGCCAGTTTCGGCGGCAGGACCAGGCCGTTGTTATCCGAATGGGCCATGATCAGGGCTCCCATCAAACGGGTAGATACGCCCCAACTGGTAGCCCATACGTATTCGAGTGTCCCTTCCTTATTGGCAAACTGAACGTCGAATGCCCTGGCAAAATTTTGACCCAGAAAATGAGAAGTCCCGGCCTGCAGCGCTTTTCCATCCTGCATAAGCGCTTCTATACACAATGTTTCAACTGCACCGGCAAAGCGTTCAGACGCTGTTTTTGAACCGATCCAGACAGGCAAAGCCATAACATCTTTGGCAAATGAGGCATATACTTCAACCATCTTGCGGGTCTCTTCCATTGCTTCCTGTGCCGTTGCATGGGCCGTATGACCCTCCTGCCAGAGAAATTCCGTAGTCCTGAGGAATAATCTGGTACGCATTTCCCAACGGACAACGTTTGCCCACTGGTTACAAAGTATGGGCAAATCCCTGTAGGACTTGATCCAGTTTCTGTATGTGTTCCATATGATCGTTTCACTCGTGGGACGAACGACAAGTTCTTCCTCCAGACGGGCATCCGGATCAATTACCAATCCCCTGCCGTTGGGATCCGCCATCAGGCGGTGATGGGTGACAACGGCGCATTCCTTGGCAAATCCCTCTACGTGCTCGGCTTCCCTGCTTAAGAATGATTTGGGTATGAACAGGGGAAAATAGGCGTTCATATGGCCTGTTTCCTTAAAACGACGGTCCAGATCTGCCTGCATTTTTTCCCATATGGCATATCCGTAAGGCTTGATGACCATACATCCTCTGACAGCCGAATTTTCTGCCAGATCCGTCTTGATCACCAAGTTGTTATACCATTCCGAATAATTATCTTCTCTATTCCTTATCTCTTTTGCCATATACTCTTTTTATCTGGTATAATATTTGTTACATTAATTCTTAAAAAATTAATATAACATTTTGCTTTTTTTCTTTGATTTGATTATATTTGATGCAAAAGTACACAATTTGATTCAATAAATAATTAGGAGGTGCAAAATGAAACGGTTTTTTATCGCGTTATTGCTGTTCGCCGGACTCTTTGCAGTTTCGTGCGGATCGGGCTATAGAGTAGCATCCTCCAGATACGACGATGCTACGTACTTCAGACCGGACGTCACCGCCCGGGTACACCTGCTTGCTTCTGCTGAAGAGGCTGAAGTATTAAAAAATGAAACCATTGCGCAGGCAAGAAGGGAAGGTACAAGAGTGGAAACTGTCTATACAGATCCTGAAGGTGTTGTCGATATTAATGTAGAACCTGGCACTACATACCTGATCATGAGTTCCCAGGACGATTCTTATGCCAGCAAGCTGGAAAGATTCAGCGATGAACCATCTGAAAGTTTCACATTGACCATCAATATGGACTTCGGATATGACAACTGGTGGACCAATCCTTTCTTTTCCTACTCATGGTACCGTCCGTGGTACAGGAGCAGATACTGGTATATGCCTTATTCCTACTGGGATTACTGGTATTGGTTCCCCCGTTCCTGGTATAACGACTTCTGGTATTATGACTGGTGCTACAACTACTGGTACTATCCATCATACTACTATACGTGGTCTATGTCCGGAATATGGGGGATATACCCTTATGGATACGGATACGGTTACTATGATCACAATTACTGGTATCACAATAATCAAAAGAAGCCCAGAATTGAAGATTCGCGCAGGAGGGAATCTACGGCCATGACTTCTTCCAGTGCGGTCCGTTCAGGAGGCTCATACAGGAGAACACCCTCACCCCAGATAGAGCAGATCTCAGGAAAAGATCAAATATCGGAGAAGAGGAACGACAAGCAGACCCGAAATGAACTTGAAAGCGGAACCCGCTATTACAGAAGGGTAACTGAAACCTCCGGTACGGAAGCTGTTTACAGGGACAATTCCCTGGAGACCCGGTCACAGTCGGAACAGAAAAACACAAATACAGAAAATACCTTTTACAGAAGGTCATCGAATCTGTCCCAAAGGACACCGGAGAGCACAAATACAGGATCTTCAACCAGAACGACAAATCCGGGTAACAGCCGTAGTTTCTACAGAAACAACCAGAGTCCGTCTGCTACAGTAAACCGGACCAGTCCCGGCAATTCAAGTAATGTGTCAAGATCTTCCGGCAGTTCGGCAAGTCGTACAACGGATAGATATAGCAGCGGATCAAGTTCCGGGACCCGTTCTGTTTCTTCAACGGTATCCAGAAGCAGTAGTTCAGGAAGCTCCGGCTCTATGAGTAGCAGCCGTTCGGGAAGTACGGGCAGCAGCAGTAGTTCCCGTTCCAGCGGAGGTTCTTACCGCAGATGATATGTGATGAATTCTTTACATTCTTGATCCATAAAAAATGAAAAAGTGTCTATTACTGATTGCTTTAGCGGCCCCTTTTACACTGTCCGGTCAAAATGCATGGGATGCTTTCAGGTATTCCAGAACAGATTACCACGGAACGGCACGTTCCATGGCCCTTGGTAATGCGATGACCGCTTTAGGTGGCGATTTCGGTTCCATTACGTTGAATCCCGCTGCTTCGGCCATATACCCTTATTCCGAACTTTCCATAACACCTTTACTGACAAACCAGTTTTCCGATGTTCAATATTTCGGTCATCTGACCGGTGACCGTTATACAAGGGCCGGATTGTCAAGTGTAGGATATGTTGGCTCATGGAAGACATCCGGACCGGTATCACTCTCGTTTGCTGCAGGATACAACAGAGTGCAAGATTTTACCCTGCGAACCTCAGTTCGCCGCAATGATGCAGAGTCAAGCTGGCTTACGCCGGTTGCGACCATGACAGACGGTATTCAATATACGGACCTTGAAAGTACGGACGACTATAATCCATTTTATGACTCCAATGCATCATGGAGATCCATTCTTGCATGGAACGCGTACCTGCTGGACCCGCTTCCGGGAACAGACAATCAGTACATAGCTGCTACGGAAAATCTGAACGGTGAGGAAATCAGCGTGGGCGGACTTCTGAACCAGCGTTTCACCAAAGAATCAAGAGGAAATATGGGGGAATATCTCCTGAATATGGGAGCTAATATCAATAACCGTGTTTTTGTGGGATATAGCCTCAATTTCCGGAATGTATACTACCGGACCTACGAGAAATTCTCTGAGACATCCCAGGATCCGTCACTGTTCGACACCCATTTTTCAAGTTTTTCCCATACCTACGATCAGACTACTACCGGGATCGGATTCAATATGAAATTGGGGGTCATTGCCATTCCCGTCAACAATCTGAGACTGGGACTGAGCATCACTTCACCCACCTGGACATCCCTTACCGACAAATGGCAGGAACAAATGACAGCCAGTTTCCTGGAAGGCAATGAAAGTGTAACAAGTCCCGTCGGTTCCTTCTCCTATACCGTGCGTACACCGTGGCGATTTAATGCCGGAATTGCTTATACGTTCGGAAAATTCGGCTTAGTCAGCATCGATTATGAAGGAGTGGATTACAGGACCATGAAAATGGGAAAACGGTACGATAAATGGGAATTTGAACAGGACAATGAAGCGATCCGTTACGGCTCGGATGCATTTAATTTTTTGTATGCCCATAACTTGAGGGCCGGAGCCGAGATCCGTCTGTCCTCCTTCGTACTCCGGGGCGGTTACAGCTATTACGGAGCTCCCGAGAGAAGTTATCAGCCTATGCATGTAGCTTCCGGCGGATTGGGACTTCGTGCCAACAGGTGTTTTGCAGATCTGGGAGTATCTTATATGCTTAAGGAAACGGAGGGATTTTCCCTGTACGATACAGGGGACTCTAAAACACCGGGACTAAACACACTATGGCGATTGAAGATCGCCCTTACCTTTGGAGTCCGTTTCTAGGACTTTCCAGGCCTCAGGCCCTTCGTTCATGATCAGATCAAGTATACTCTGCCCGGGAATAAAACCGTATTTCCGGGCAAAGACCTGATAATACGGAACCGGATCGTAATCAGGCATGTGCCTGCGGTAATCATGATCTTCATACTCCCCAATATAAGATCCTGTCAATGTGATTGTTATATTGCTTTCCAGAACATCAAGACACCATTTGAGTATGGCCGTATTAAAATCGAAAAGCGGCACGGTCTTTTTCAATTCGTAGAACTGCCTGATCTCATCTCTGTAGTATTCATAGTATGGAGACGATCCATATGCCGACTCAATGGCAAGCCAGTGTATACGCTGCCAATCCTTTGACATGTCAAGCATTACTTCGCGTATGGGAGTCTTCGTTCCATGCTTGCGTACCACGGGAATGATAAGCCATTGAGGTCCGTTGGCCCCGTATATGGAACACCGGTTACGATGGGTCTGTTTCTGGAAAGTTTCATGCTGTTCCAGTACCCATTGACCTGTAGGGTACAATACTGAAAAATAGGCGATCGCCGGCCAATAGGCCGTTGTAAAGACTGCTCTCACACTTTTTATTCTTCAACAATGGATCTGGCTTTATAAGGGATAATGCCCCGGCGGGACGCCCTTATAAACGACAGAATTATTTCCCTTTCTTCCGACGGGTCCAAAACTTCTTCCACTTTACGGCAGGCATCGCTGATGTTCAGTCCAACCTGGTATATGATACGGTATACATCCTGTATCCTTTCTATTTGCTCCGAAGTAAATCCCCACCGACGAAGACCTATGATATTGATCCCCCCGTAACTGAGAGGCTGCCTCCCTGCCAGCACATAGGGAGGGACATCTTTCCTGATCATAGACCCTCCCGCGATCATGGCATATGATCCAACGCGGGTAAACTGATGGGCAGCGGAAGCCCCTCCTATGATCGCGAATTCGTCAATTTGTGTTTCCCCTGCCAGTCCCACGTATGAGGTAAGTATGACATTCTTTTTTATATGGCAATCATGTGCAATATGCACATAGCTCATAACCAAACAATTGTCCTCTACCCGGGTTATTCCTATATTACTTGCCGCAGTCCCGCGGTTAATGGTGGCACATTCACGGATTGTAACATTATCGCCAATTTCTACATAAGATACTTCTCCTGCATATTTCAGGTCCTGGGGTATGGCCCCGATAACGGCACCCGGAAAGATCTTGCAATTGGCACCGATCCGGACGTAATCCATAATGGTAACGTTCGGTCCTATAGTCGTACCTTCTCCAATTTCAACATGTTCTGCAATGGTCGTAAAAGGACCCACCTCCACTCCACTACCAAGAATGGCTTTTGGATGAATGACGTTGAGTTTTTGTGACATATTATTTTTTCAATTGATTTCTTATCATCCGGGCTATAGCCGTGTTGGCCGTATGTCCCGGTTTATATGCGGTTATACTGGCATTGAAACGTTTTCCAACCAGCATGAGATCCCCTAACAGATCTATCGTCTTGTGCCTGGCACATTCGTTAGGAAAACGCGGTCCCGAATCGCCCAAATATCCCTTCTTCAGTTTTACATCAGGTTTGTTGAATATATGGCGTAACAAATCCATGTCTTCCCGGTCAATATCCTTTTCTGCTATGACCAGGGCGTTATTGAGGTTTCCTCCCTTGATTAATCCATTCTTGAAAAGAAAGAGTATTTCATGCAGAAAAACAAATGTCCGGCTGCCGGAAATATCTTCCAAAAAATCCACTTCCCGGGAATAGGTAAATTCCTGACGACCGATTACCTGTGAATTGAAATCTATGATCACCCGCGCCGTGAACGTGTCTGCCGGAATGGCTTCTATATCCGTTCCTGTCACCGGATCAAAAAACCTGACCGGCTCTTTCAGATTAAAATATTCCCTGAGCGCATCCTGTTCCAAAGTGCCGATCTCCCTAATAGCCAGAGTGAAAGGAAGAGCACTTCCATCCAAAATGGGGACCTCCGGGCCCTCCAACTTAACAAGCACATTGTCAATGCCCATTCCAAAAAAGGCTGCCAATAAATGTTCAGTAGTGCTTATTCTTACGCCGTCCTGCTGCAAGACGGTACTTCTGTCCGTATTAACGATGTGATCCGAGACTGCTTCCACAATGGGTTGACCCGGAATATCCGTCCGCTGAAAACGTATCCCATATCCTTCAGACGCAGGACAAAGCGTCATTTCAACATCGGCGCCCGTATGCAAACCTACTCCTGTAAATGAGATCTTATCAGATATCGTTTGCTGTTTCATTTATCTTTTTTTCCTGATTTTTTGAAGAGAGCATAGGCCCTCATATACTGCGAATGATCAATTGCGGGTATTCCCATAAGGGCGCTTCCTTCCTCCTTTACGGAACTTATGACTCCCGATTTGGCCCCAATCTGTGTTCGGGCAGCAATGGTCAAATGACCTATAAATCCTGCCTGCCCCCCTACCATACAATGGGCTCCCAAACGGGTAGAACCGGCTATGCCGCTTTGCGCAGCCATCACCGTATTTTCCCCAACTTCTACATTATGGGCAATCTGTATCAGGTTATCCAGTTTTACGCCACGCCGGATTATGGTAGATCCCATCGTAGCCCTGTCTATTACAGTGTTGGCCCCTATCTCTACATTGTCCTCTATGACCACATTGCCTGTATGAGGGATCTTCCGGTAAGAACCGTCGGGAGCAGGAGCAAATCCGAATCCGTCGGAACCGATCACCGCATTGGCATGTATGATACAGTTTTCTCCAATTATGCAATCGTCATAGACCTTTACCCCCGGATAAAGAATGGTCCCTGCCCCAATCCTGACATTTTCCCCTATATAAACCTGGGGATAAATCTGCGCCCCGTTCCCTATACGTGCACGCTTTCCAACATAACTGTGGGCCCCAATGTAGACTTTCCGGCCGATTGATGCCTTACGGGCAATGCTGTAAGGAAATTCCCAACCTTTCTTCTTTTTTTCAGAAGAAAACAATCCGAGCAATACGGCAACGGCTTCATATGCGTTGTCAACCTTTATCAATGTTGCACGGACTTCACCGGAGGGGACAAAATCCCTATTTACCAGTACGACTGATGCTTTTGTCGCATACAGGAATTTCTCATATTTAGGATTGGCAAGAAAACAGGCCATTCCGGGCTTGCTTTGCTCTATGCGGGCTACCCCGGTAATTACAACATTGGGATCACCCACCACTTCACCCTGCAGGTGACCAGCAATAATTTCAGCTGTCAGTTCCATAATTGAAGTATATTTAGAAGTCCGACAAATTTCGTTCCATTTGTTTAATAATGCAAATTCCCAAATATATTTGTTAGGAATCAGTAAAATAATTACATTTGCACCCGATTAGGAACATGTGGAAGAGGACCTTAGTCCTCTTTTTTATTACAAATAAAAGATTATCCGAAATGGAAGGTTTAAATCTGATCAGCACATTTGCAGAATTCAAGGAATTAAAAAACATTGACCGTCCTACAATGATGAGCGTTCTGGAAGATGTTTTCCGTTCCCAGCTTGTCAAAATGTATGGAGCAACAGCTGACTTTGACATCACTATCAACATCGATAAAGGAGACTTTGAGATCTGGAGAAACAGGGAGGTAGTCGATGTGGTTGAAGATCCCAGCACGCAGATCTCCTTGAAAGAAGTATCCAAGATCGATGATTCCTTTGAAGTTGGCGAGTCTTATGCGGAAAAGGTAAATCTTTCTGAATTCGGACGCAGGGGTATACTTACCCTCAGACAAAATCTGGCAGGCAGGATCATGGATATTGAAAAAGCCAACCTATATGCAAAATACAAGGAACGAATAGGTGATATTCTTGTCGGAGAAGTCTATCAGGTTTGGAAAAAAGAAGTACTTGTGCTGGATGAGGAAGGGAACGAACTGCTCTTACCCAAGTCGGAACAGATCCCCAGTGATTATTTCCGCAAGGGCGACACGGTTCGCGCCGTAATACTAAGTGTTGAAATGAAGAACAACACCCCTATAATCACCCTTTCCCGTACTTCCCCAAATTTCCTGGAAAAGCTCTTTGAACAGGATGTGCCCGAGATCTATGATGGGTTGATCACCATAAAAAAGATCGTGCGTATACCGGGCGAACGTGCCAAAGTCGCCGTAGAATCCTATGATGACCGCATAGATCCGGTGGGTGCATGTGTAGGGGTTAAAGGATCCCGGATACATGGCATTGTCAGGGAACTGAGAAATGAGAACATTGATATTATCAACTGGACCACAAATCCCCAGCTTCTGATACAACGGGCTTTGAGCCCCGCCAAGATCTCTTCCATTAAGATCAACGAAGAAGAAAAACGTGTGGGTGTTTACCTGAAACCTAACGAGGTTTCTCTTGCCATCGGTAAAGGAGGTTCCAACATCAAACTGGCAGGCATGCTTATCGGATATGAAATTGACGTCTTCCGCGAAGTTGACGAAGACGAAGAGGATGTATTGCTGGATGAATTCAAAGACGAAATCGACGAGTGGATCATTGAAACACTCAAACAGATAGGGTGTGACACGGCGAAAAGCGTTTTGGCGATCCCGATCCCCGAATTGATCAAACGGGCCGATCTGGAAGAGGAAACAGTTGCGGAAGTAATCCGTATCCTTAGGGCGGAATTTGAAAACGATACAATAGAATAAGGAGAATATATGTCGGAAAAACAAAGTATTCGGATCAGTAAAGTAGTCAAGGAATTTAACATCGGGATTGGTACCCTTACTGATTTTTTGAAGAAGAAGGGAATTGAGGTGGATCCTTCTCCAAACAGTAAGATCTCCCAGGAAGCCTATGATCTTGTGGAAAAGGAGTTCTACAAGGAACTGCAGCTCAAGGAACAATCCAAAAAGATTATTCTGAAGGTGAAAGACATCGCTCAGGAAGAAGCTCCTGTTCCCCCTGTATCCAAAGTCAAACCGGAACCGGAACCCGAACCGGCTCCTGCACCACAAGCTGTTGTCAGGCCTGAACCAGTCACAGAACCGGAACCTGTTGTCCGGCAAATAACGGAAGAAAAACCAGAAAAGGCACCTGTTGCCAAAACTGAAAAAACGCAGCCCGCACCGGAAAAGAGCCCTACTGTACTCGGAAAGATTGACCTGGAAAAACTTGAAAAGCCCAAGGAAAAGAAACCGGCAACCTCGAAAGTATCCGTAAAAGAAGAAAAACCTGCAGCTCTACCTAAAAAACCCAAGGTTAAAAAAACAGAAGAGGAAATCCCTGCACCCGAACTTCATCCGGAACCAAAACAAAAAAAAGAAAAGAGACAAGCCGCTGTGCCTGAACCGACTCCAATTGTACAGCCGAAAGCAGAAGAACCTGTTCATATAGAAACGGAATTTGAAAAACTGACCGGTCCAAAGATCACCGGACAGATCGATCTCTCACAGTTTGATAGAAAAAAACCGGCTGAAGATAAAGAAAAAGTAAAGACCGACAAGCAAAAAGGAAAACGTGAACGTATTCAGAAACCCCACAGGGAACGGGTCGATGTAAACAAAGTAACGTCTAAACGGAGTGATACTGCAACCCGGACCAGGGGACGCGGAAAGGAACGGTTCAAACCCATTCGTGCAGAAGTTGACGAAGATCTTATCCAGAAGCAGATCAAGGAAACGTACGCCCGGATGACCGAAGGCAAGGGCAAGACAAAAGGATCGCGATACCGTCGTGAAAAACGTGAAATCGTCAGTCAACGAATGGCCGAAGAACAGGAACGCAGGGAAATGGAAAGCACCTTGTTGAAGGTAACTGAGTTCGTTACGGTGAACGAATTGGCCACCCTGATGAATTTACCTGTCGTTAATGTTATTGATGCTTGTATGAACCTGGGGCTGATGGTTTCCATTAACCAACGCCTTGATGCAGAAGCCTTGGTTTTGGTAGCCGAAGAATTCGGATACCAGGTTGAGTTCGTAACCGCAGAAATTCACGATTCAATACAGGAAGAAGAAGATGATCCCAAGGATCTGACCGAAAGGCCTCCTATTGTGACCGTAATGGGACACGTTGACCATGGAAAGACATCTTTGCTCGACTATATCAGGGATGCCAACGTGATAGCTGGAGAGGCAGGAGGTATCACACAACATATAGGAGCATACAGCGTACGTCTGGACAACGGCCGCCTGATCACATTCCTGGATACACCAGGGCACGAAGCCTTTACAGCCATGAGAGCCCGCGGTGCAAAGGTTACCGATATGGCCATCATCATCATCGCTGCTGACGACGCTATTATGCCCCAGACCGTTGAAGCGATAAACCATGCTTCCGCGGCCGGAGTTCCCACGATCTTTGCCATAAACAAGATTGACAAACAAAGTGCGAACCCCGATAAGATCCGTGAACAACTTGCCAATATGAACATATTGGTAGAAGACTGGGGAGGGAAGCACCAATGTCAAGAAATTTCGGCAAAAAAAGGGATCAATATAGACAAGCTACTGGAAAAAATTCTGTTAGAGGCAGATATGCTGGAACTGAAGGCCAATCCCAAGAAAAACGCAACGGGGACCGTGATCGAATCCTCACTTGACAAGGGACGTGGATACCTAGCTACCATTCTGGTACAGAACGGCACCCTGCGCCTGGGAGATGTTTTGCTGAGCGGTTGCTGCACGGGGAAAGTCAGGGCAATGTTCAATGAAAGAGGACAGAGGATAACGAAGGCCGGTCCTTCTACCCCGGCTTCCGTACTGGGTTTGAATGGAGCCCCCGCAGCCGGGGAAGTCTTTATTGTAATGGAAGACGAAAAAGAAGCCCGCGAAGTGGCCGCCAAAAGAGAACAGCTTATTCGTATACAAGGGATCAAAACACAGAAACACATTACCCTCGAAGAAATCGGAAGACGTATCGCAGTCGGGAACTTCCAGGAACTTAACATTATTGTCAAAGCTGATGTAGACGGTTCTATAGAAGCGCTCTCCGATTCACTGATCAAACTTTCAACGGAAGAAGTACAGGTCAATGTGATCCATAAAGCCGTGGGGGGCATCTCCGAATCGGATGTCCTGCTCGCCAGTGCTTCCAATGCCATTATCATAGGGTTCCAGGTGCGTCCCTCGGTCTCTTCCAGAAAACTGGCAGAAAAGGAAGAGATAGAGATACGTCTCTACTCGGTCATCTACGACGCAATTGAAGATGTCAAGAAGGGTATAGAAGGTATGCTTGCCCCTGTGGAAAAGGAAGAGGTAACCTCTACCGTGGAAGTACGCGAGATCTTCAAGATCTCCAAGATCGGAACGATCGCTGGTTGTATGGTCAAGGAAGGCAAGATCATTCGCAATGCAAAGGTCAGGATCATACGCGACGGGATCGTTATATATACAGGAGTACTGGGATCCCTCAAGCGTTTCAAGGAAGATGTGAAGGAAGTGCAAGCCGGTTATGACTGCGGATTGAGCATAGACGGCTACAATGACATCAAAGTGGGAGACATCATTGAATCCTACACCATAGTAGAGATCAAAAGAACACTCTGATCAGAGATGGGTCCGGGAAAACCAGAATCCTTTCCTGAGTAAAAAGATCAGCAACAGTGTGGCTGCAACGAACAGTTCCATTCTGAGCCTGGTGTGTATACGGGTCCTGGCAACGAGCAAATCCGGGTCCTGAGCCATGATCTTTTCCCATTTTTCAGGTGAAGGGATATCGCGAAAACCGTATTTTGCAAGGATCACACCTTGTTTGATGACTATAATTCCCAATGAAGAACGGATCATAGTAAGCAACGTTTTCCTGTCTGCCGTGTAAACAGGCATATCGATCCCCTTATCCTGCAATACACTATGGACCTGATCGGCTTCCAATGCACTGATCGCATAATACGGATTGTTATTCTCCCTGCTCTTGTCGACCAGTTGGACCAAACGTTCCAGAAGGTCATTGTCAAAATTTCCCCCGGCAGTAATTACAAGTACAAGTGCCGTGCGCTTCTCCTTTAGAATAGAATCCGTAATGGATTGACCTTCTGTGTTGTAAACGGAAAAATCCGAAATCTTGTGGCGAACTCCCGTTGCCACTTTTCTTGTACGTGAGTCTACAAAGGTCCATGTACTGTCAGGGAGGGAATCAAGTGAAAAGATCCCTTCCCTGCCCTGACGGCTATAGATGAGTTCCGTTTTATAGATGTATTCGGGATTGTTACGCGCTTCTTCCAGTAAGGCGCCGATATCGTTACCTACCCTGAATCCCCTGAAATCAACAGGTGGCAGATGCCTGTAGCTGTATATGGACAGGCCGGTGATCATCAATGCAAAGAATATGCATACCGGCCATTCGGCTGCCGGGCTAACTACCGGTGCAGTTCTGTTCCTCTGGAAGAACAGGATTAAGGCAAAAGGATAGAAGATCAGGTTTTTAAAAAATGTCTGCCAATTGGTCAGTTTCACGGCATCCCCAAAACAACCGCAATCCTCGATGGGATCAAATAGGGCCAGATATAAGGTCAGCAAAGTAAAGAAAGACATGAACAGGAATATTCCCCAGGCAGCAGTTTTTTTCCTGAAATCCAGAAGTACCATTACCCCTAGCACAAATTCCAGTGTGGAAAGCGATATCCCGCCAATGAGCGAGAACGGTTCCAAAAAACCGACTCCAAAAGCATTGAAATATTCTGTAAATACCAAGGCGGATCCTACAGGATCGACCGCTTTCACGAAACCCGAAAAAACGAATAACAATCCGATGACCAAACGGGCCGTTCTTCTCATGGGAGATAAGGTTCTATGCGTTTGAATATAACTGTCCAATGTGCCATATTTCCCTTGTCGTCACTGCAGGGTATTATCCTGAAAGAGCTGTCAAGTTTTGCCTGTTCAAGGTAAATATCACGGACACACTGTTGAAAATCCACCGAAGCCTCATGAATATCGTCCTTTCCTTTCAGATATGTACGGTCATCACCCTGCCTCGGGGACTCCAGGTTTTCTTTTACAAAATGTAAAGGGACATCCAGGAACAAATTCACGTCAGGCCGGGGAATGCGGAAATGATCATATTCCATTTGAAAAATAAAATTCCTCAACCGGTCCCTTTCCTCCTTGCTTGCCAGTTTTGCACACTGGAAGGCGATATTGGAGTACACATAGCGGTCCAGAAGCACTATATCTCCGTCTTCAAGCCAGGTTTTTATCTGATTGGCCATCTCTAACCGGTTCCCTGCAAAGAGTAAGGAAACCAGATAAGGATCAACCATATCTATGGCACCGCTGTCCCCGCGTAAAAAACGTGCTATCAACGTCCCGTATACAGGAGTATCGTAACATGGAAAATGCATGAAATGCACAGATTGGCCGCGTTCTTTTAAAAACGCCTCCATGGCTTTCAACTGGGTAGATTTTCCGGCTCCGTCCAAGCCTTCCAAAACAATCAACATAACGTACAAAATTACATAAAAATCTTTTCTTTTTATTTTTATTACTTTTGTTTGTATGAATATCAATTTTCCCGCTATTATGGGTGTGGTCAACTGCACACCCGATTCTTTTTACACCGGTGCACGCACTACGGACCCGGACCGGGCGCTTGACCGTATTGGAAAAATGATCCGGGAAGGTGCCGATATGGTAGATATCGGGGCCTGCTCAACAAGACCCGGTGCAGCATGGCCTTCCGAAAGCCAGGAATGGGAAAGACTGGAACCTGTCCTGAAAAAAGCAAAAGAATTGTTCCCGCAAACTATTTTTTCCATCGATACTTTTCGTCCGTCCATAGTGGAAAAAGCATATTCCATCCTGGGTAAATTCTGGGTTAACGACATTTTTGCCGGAAGCTATGATAAAGCCATGTTGCCTTTGATCTCATCACTGAAACTTCCATGGATCGCCATGCACCAGGAACCTTACGAAGGACCGGAAGGCATTGCCCGTTTTTTTCTAAAAGTATCCCATACTGCGGCAATGCACGAAATCAAAGAATTTTTCCTTGATCCCGGATTTGGTTTTAACAAGGATGTCGATCAGAATTTCCAGGTGATGGAATCACTTCCCTCCCTCGTCCCCAGAAACGAGAAGGGAGAACCGGTTGCCCCTTTACTGGTAGGAATTTCAAGAAAAAGAATGACCTATCTGCCATTAGACATTACCCCCGATGAGGCACTCATAAGCACTTCGGCACTTCACCTGCACTTACTCTTCAAAGGGGCATCCATATTAAGGGTTCATGATGTTTTGCAGGCACGTCAGATGGTTACTCTATATAAAAAAATGAGTATATTTGCTAATTAAACAAATACTTTCTCTATGGAATTCAACCCATTACTGGCAATATCTCCGATCGACGGAAGGTATTATGCCCAAACGGCTCCCCTGAACCGGTATTTCTCCGAATTTGCTCTGATACGTTACAGGCTTCAGGTAGAAGTGGAATATTTCATTGCATTGTGCAAACTGCCTCTTCCCCAGCTCAAGGAAGTGGATTCCAGATGGTATCCCATTCTGCGTAATGTGTACAAGAATTTTTCCATAACCGATGCCAAAGTGATCAAGGCACAGGAAAAGGTTACCAACCACGATGTTAAATCTGTTGAGTATTTTCTGAAAAACAAGATGAAGGCTCTCGGCCTGGGCAAATATTGCGAATTCATCCATTTTGGTCTCACTTCCCAAGATATAAACAACACAGCTATCCCGCTCAGCTTGAAAAACGGGATCCAAAAGGAATATATACCATTGTTACAAAAAACAATAGAAGTGCTGGAAGAAAAGGCCAACGAGTGGGGTCCCATTGCCATGCTTGCCCATACACACGGTCAACCTGCCTCACCTACCCGTCTGGGAAAAGAGATCATGGTCTTTAAAGTCCGGTTGGAGGAACAGCTCAAAAGTCTTGAACAGATCCCTTTTAGTGGAAAATTTGGGGGTTCTACCGGAAATTTCAATGCCCATAACGCAGCCTATCCGCAAATTGACTGGCATAAATTTGCCGCCAAATTCCTAAACAAAACGTTAGGGATACAACGTTCTTTCCCTACCACCCAGATTGAACATTACGACCACTTAGCTGCCCTGTGCCATAACCTGAGCCGTATCAACACCATTTGCATAGACTTATGCCGGGATATGTGGTCCTATATATCTATGAATTACTTTAAGCAACATATAAAGGACCAGGAGATTGGCTCCTCTGCCATGCCTCACAAGATCAACCCAATTGACTTTGAGAATGCAGAAGGAAACTTTGGGGTGGCCAATGCGATTTTCGGTTACCTGGCAGCCAAACTGCCCATTTCACGCCTTCAGCGAGACCTTACCGATTCCACTGTACTGCGTAATCTGGGGGTTCCGTTGGCACATACCCTTCTGGCATTCAAATCGCTCCAAAAGGGATTTGGCAAGGTTCTGTTGAACCGTTCGGCCATAGAAAAGGACCTGGAAGAGAACTGGGCCGTCATTTCTGAGGCCATACAGACCATCCTGAGAAGGGAAAATTACCCCAACCCGTATGAAACACTTAAAGAAATTACCCGTACCAACATGCATATCGATAAGGAATACCTGCACACCTTTATTCGCAGTCTTGACATAAGCCAGGAAGTCAAAGACGAATTGCTGCAAATCACTCCCTCGGGTTATACGGGACATTGATGTGTTATGAAAAAATATATTCTCTTTTTTATTATTTGCCTGGGGCAGACCCTGACATCCCGGGCACAACCGGTAATTTTTGACCATTATTTCACAACCGAACGCCTGCGCGTTGATCTTGTTTTTACAGGAAATGCACATACACAGGATGTGTTCCTGTTATCTCTTCATAAAGAGACACCATGGGCGGGATCCAGATCAGAACTTATCTCACCTTTTTCTTATGGAGAATACCAATACAGGGTGTTTTCGAAGCAAGGTGACCTGATCTTTTCCAGAGGGTTCAGTTCTCTGTTCATGGAATGGAGGACGACCCGGGAAGCCCTTGAAAGGGATAAGGCGTTCAATATGTCTGTCTGGATGCCCTATCCTAAAGACACCGTCATTTTGGAGGTTTCGGAAAGAATTAAGCGGGATGGATCCTACCGGTCCATGAAACAGTTCAAAATTGATCCCGCTGACTGTCTTATTACAAAAGAAAAGGCACTATGTATGCCCGAGACCCTACTGGTAAACGGACCTGTGGAAAACCATGTTGACCTGCTGTTTGTTGCCGAAGGTTACAGGCTGGATGAGCTTGAGAAATTCAGAAGAGATGCCGCCCGTTTCTCTGAATATCTCTTTGAATACGAGCCTTTCCGCTCCCGCCGGGATGATTTCAACATTTGGATACTTCCCCTGGTCTCGGAAGATTCCGGACCTGACATGCCCCAGATTGACCTCTGGACACAAACGGCCTTGGGAAGTACTTTCAACACTTTTTACACAGAACGTTATCTAACCGCCCCGGATTACCTGCTTTTGGCAAATGCCGTATCCGGATCGGCTTTCGATGCTATCTACGTGATCGTAAACACAAAAAAATACGGAGGTGGAGGCATCTACAATTATTACGGATTGAGCATGGCTGACCACCAGATCAGTAAAGAGGTCTTTGTACATGAGTTCGGTCACAGTTTTGCCGGGCTTGCCGATGAATATTATAGTTCTGACGTCGCCTACCTGGATATGTATCCTTTAGATGTGGAGCCCTGGGAACCCAATATCACCACACAAGTGAACTTCAGCTCCAAATGGCAGGATATGATGGGTACTGAAGGTGTCGGATTGTTCGAAGGAGCGGCCTATATGTCAAAAGGAATGTATCGCCCGGCCAAGAATTGCAGGATGCATACCAATAATGCCCCGGGATTTTGTCCCGTATGCCAAAGAGCGATAGAAAGAACGATTGATCATTACACCAAGTGAAATACCGCTTTTTTCTTTTTGATCTGGACAATACTTTATGGGATTTTGAGGAGAATGCCCGGGATTGTATTGTGGAACTGATCCACAGACACGGAGTACAGAAATACATACCTGATCCGGGAAAATTTTATGAACTATACAAAGCCAACAATGTCACATTGTGGGCCCTGTACGAAGCCGGACAGATCACCCAGCAAAAATTACGGCATGTGCGTTTTGAGATTACTTTTGAACAGTCCGGTGTACCGGATGCCACAGTCCTGGGAAGTATTTTCGGGGAGCAGTACCTGGAACTGATGCCGACCAAAACAAAACTGGTGCCTCATGCCCGGGAGGTCCTGGAATATTTGACAGGCAAAGGCTGTAAGATGGCACTGGTGACTAATGGGTTCAAGCAGGTTCAATATCAGAAGGTTCGTAACAGCGGACTGGACCTTTTCTTCGGTAACAGAATATTCATCTCGGAAGAAGTAGGATATCACAAACCCAATCCAAAGATATTCACTTCCGCCATTACTTCCATTAACGGGAAGAAAAAAGAAACCTTAATGGTGGGAGACAATTTCCAGAACGATATTGAAGGGGCGCAGGTCTTTGGTATAGACCAGTTCTATTATAATCCTTCAGGACAACCATGCGACGGTGCTCCTACCTATATGGGAAACGATCTGCGGGATCTGATGGAGCTGGTGAAATAATGAAAACATCCTCATTTTCTTTATGAAAGTAATACTTTTCCCTGGCGAATTTTTCCAGTGAATCCTTATTGGATTGCAATTCCCTGAGGTTGCTTTCGGTTTGTTGTATTTGTTCTTTATAGTATCTTTGTTGGGATTTGTTTTCGGAATATTCACCCAAGGCGCGGACCCATCCTATAAGACTGTTGTTGTCAAAAAAAACGATCCAGACTATGAAAACGAGCGTAACAATAAAATACCTATTCCTGATCAACGCCGGTAAACGGTCATATTTGAAGCGCTCACGCATAGGGGGTGATTTTCCACAAATATAACAGGTTTTTCATTATGCAACCAACATTGGTGATCATGGCAGCCGGCATGGGCAGCCGCTACGGAGGGCTCAAACAGTTTGACGGACTGGGCCCAAACGGCGAAACGATAATGGATTATTCCATCTATGATGCACTCCGGGCAGGATTCGGGAAGATCGTATTTGTTATAAGGGAATCTTTCCGTGAAGAATTCGACCGTGTATGTGTGGCGCGTTACGGATCGCATTTCCCCTTTGAATTTGTTACCCAGGAATTACAGGATATACCCGCTCCATATACTCCTCCTCCGGGCAGGGAAAAACCCTGGGGAACCGGACACGCGTTGCTGGCGACCTCAAAATGTGTCAATACTCCTTTTGGGATCATTAATGCAGACGATTTTTACGGTCGCAATGCATTTGCCGTCCTGGCTGAATTCCTGAAAAGAAAAGATCTTACCCGGGGTTCCTACGCTATGATAGGCTATCGTCTGGAAAATACACTTTCCCCTTCAGGCCCCGTTTCCCGCGGTATTTGCCGCATGGACGAAAACGGACTGCTGACAGACGTGGTAGAACGTTTCAAGATCCGCAAACAGGAGAACGGACAAATTGTCTGTGACATACCTGCAAAAGAAGGAGAAACTGTCAGCATGGAACTGGATGCAGACGATCTGTGTTCCATGAATTGTTGGGGATTTTTACCCGACGTGTATCAAAAGGCGGAACATCTTGTTAAAAAGTTCCTGGCAAATCATGTACATGAAGCTACCTCGGAATACCACTTGCCAACCTTAGTAAATGATATTATTAAATCGGGAGAAGGAACGTGCAGAATACTCCGGAGCAATTCTCATTGGTTTGGAGTAACCTACCGGGAAGACCGGGACGGTGTAGTGGCCAGGCTCGCCAGGCTGCACCGGGAAGGACTGTATCCCGACCCATTATTCCCTTAAACTAATTGTTCTATGAAAAAGTACCTGGACTATTACAGGCCCAAGCTGGGAAAATCCTGGCTCATTATGTTCGTTTTGTTCTGCGGAATGGTTATTACTGTATCGATTATCTCTATAATTAACCAGATCCGTCCCGACACGATCTCCATAACGACGGAAAGCGGATGGAGTACTCTCCTGTTATATGTAATCCCGTTCCTTTTTGTGTTCCTGTATATATATCTAAGAGCAAGGAACGAGTATTATCAGGCAATCAGGACAAACCGTCCTCCCTATCCCCGGCCGGCAGCCAGGTTGGGAAATGTGCCGCTTCCTGTTTTTATTCTTTTACTCCCTGTCATCATTATTTCAGCCAGTTTTATTATTGATCCCCTGACAGAATGGATGGAAATGCCTGAATTCATCAAGGAGACGTTTGCCCTTATGACCGAGAGCAATATCCCGACTCTCATTGCAGTAGTCATCGCAGCTCCGCTCCTCGAAGAATGGCTGCTCAGGGAAATTGCGCTCAAAGGCATGTTGCAACATATGGCACCATGGAAGGCAATCGTATGGTCAGCCATCATGTTTGGGGTTATCCACGCCAATCCCTGGCAGGCTATCCCTGCTTTTCTGATCGGTTGTCTTTTGGGATGGATCTATTACAGAACACGCTCCTACTGGACCTGCGTTGCACTGCATGCTATCAATAACGGCTTTTCATTCCTTCTTGTCGTCCTTTTCCCGGAAATAAGCGAAGATGCATCCCTCAGATCGATCATGAGTGACAAGCACTATTATATCATCCTGGCTATCTCTGTAGTGGTGATGATTCTGACATTGTTATACCTGAATAAAAAACTTGCGCCTGCCCCTTCATTACATATAGCATATGAACAGGACGAATCTGTACCCTCTGAGCTTTAAGCCTATCGTAAAAAACCTCGTATGGGGATCCGAAACATGGGTCCTGAGCGGTCTTAACCAGGATGCTTCGGTAATCCGGAACGGCTTCCTGAAAGGTAACACCATCAATGAGGCTTTGGAGGTATATCTGTCCGATCTGGTAGGTGCCAATGTTTACGATTCCTGCGGAGATGAATTTCCATTATTGATCAAATATTTGACAGTCGACGATTTCCTTTCCGTCCAAGTGCATCCTGACGATAAAAGGGCAGCCGAGATGCATCATGCTTACGGAAAAACAGAAATGTGGTACATCATGGATGCACATCCGGGAGCCAAGATCTATCTTGGTTTTAATAAGGAGATAACGCCCGGTGAGTTTTATTCCCGATGCAAAGATGAAACCTTACCGCAGATAATGAATTGCATTGAGCCAAAGAAAGGTGAATGCTATTACATTCCTGCCGGGTTGATCCACGCCTGCGGAGGAGGACTGACCATTGCCGAGGTGCAGCAGGTATCCGATATCACTTATCGCATTTACGACTGGGGAAGGGAACACAATCCCGCAACGGCCAGGGAGATGCACCTGGAGCTTGCCATAGATTGCATAGATTACAGGAAATACAGCCCATCCCCTACAATATCCGGAGTTTTGGTAGATTCACCCTACTTCTCCGTAAGATTAAAGGATCTGGATCATCCCGACGAATTTGACGGATCTGCCCTGGATAGTTTTATCATCTATCTGGGACTTGATGGATCTTACAAAGTTGAATCGGAAGGGATGACATATGAATCTGCCGGAAATGGCTGTATGCTGATCCCGGCTTCTTTGGATTACTGGAAAATCATACCGGAGGAAAGATGTTCCATCCTGGAGATCACTCGTTAAGGTTCATGATCTGATCCAGTTGACGCCGCTCTTTTTTTGTAGGACGTCCGGTGCCTTTCCGGCGGTATATGACTACCGTTTCACGGGGTTGCTCCAATTTGGCATATTCTTCGGCAGGTGTGATATCACTTGCATACAAAGACACATCCTTTGCCGGCTGGCGTTTATCGACAGGCTCAATCACCAGGTACGAATAATAGACGGAACCTTTTCTGACAACAATTGTATCCCCTTTGCGGACCTCACGGGAAGGCTTTACATCCTGGCCGTTGATTTTGACACGTGAAGAACGGCAGGCATCGGCAGCTTCGGACCTTGTTTTAAAGACCCTGATCGCCCAAAGATATTTATCCATTCTCATTTGACTAGATCCCCTGAGCTTGCAGTATTGACCTGGTTCATAGCCTTTTCAATTCCCTGTCTGATGAACAACTGGAGGGATTCTATTGCATGGTTACAAACAAAAGGCAGCTCTTTCTTTTCTTCTCCGGTCCACTGACTCAGGACATAATCTGCCTGATATCCCCTCGGAAAATCATCTCCTACCCCAATCCGTAACCGGGCATATTCTTCCGTGCCGAGTGTCATGGAAATATGTTTTAATCCGTTATGACCGCCGTCGCTACCGCGGGCTCTTAATCTGATCTTGCCAAAAGGAAGTGCCACATCGTCCAGAACAATCACGATATTCTCCAGGGCGATCCGTTCCTCCTTCATCCAGTAACGAACGGCTTTTCCGCTAAGATTGACATAAGTGGAGGGTTTTAGGAGCCATATCTCCTTCCCGGCATATCTTACCTGTGCCAGTGAACCGTACCGCAATGTGGTAAAATCCGTTTTATGTAATGCAGCCCAGGCCTCCAGAACCGTAAAACCAATATTGTGACGCGTACCGACATATTCGGTCCCAATATTTCCCAGTCCTGTAACAAGATAAGACATGACAGAAAAATTGCCTAAGCTTCTTCAGGCGTTTCAGTCGTTTCAGTCGTTTCGGCCGTTTCAGCAGTTTCCTCTGCTTCAGCTGCAGCAGAAGCGGAAGTAGAAGCCCTGGTCATCTTGACCATACAGACTATAGTGCTCTTTGGATCCAATATCTGTATCTTATCGTACTTCAGATCACCTGCTCTAATGGACTTGCCCAGTTCAAGATTTGTGATATCTATTTCAAGTGAGTCGGGCAGATCTTTCAAAAAGGCACGTACGTACAGTTTCCTGTTCAGGATCTGCAATTTACCTCCCTGACGGACCCCTTCTGCATTGCCTGATATGGCTACCGGAACCTGTATAGAGACAGGTTTGTCAGGATCGATAGCCAGGAAATCCAGGTGGAGCACCCTGTCTGTAACAGGATGGAATTGTGCATCGTGCAGGATGCACAGATGGTTTTTGCCTTCCACATTGAGGGAAATAATATAGGAATCCGGCGTATAGATCAGGCCCTTCAAATCTTTCTCACAAATAGAGAAATGGATATTTTCTTTTTGATTACCATACAGAACGCACGGTACAAGACCTTCTTTGCGCAACTGTTTTACTGCATTTTTTGTAAAATTGCCACGTTCCCGGGCATTGATCTCAAATTGTTTCATTGATGTGTGTTTAGTTAATAGTGTTACTCAACCCGGGACTGTTCCCGGATCCCATGGCACCTTACTAAAGGTCCTTCAGGAGCGCGCAAAAGTAATTAAAATCCCGGAGTTTGCAAAATCATTTAGATACGGGAATCCATTTAAGGTATTTGTTCCAGGACGTAGCTTGAAAAGCAGTCTGTGTCCTAGGTAACACCTGAGTAGGAAGATAAGCTGCCAGTCCCGAATAATGTTTTATTGGAATTGTAATGAAGTTTTCCGTTGTTTTTTTATAGACGACCGTTTTGTTCAATATTGTCCTGAAGTTCTCATAATCTTCTGCATGACCCAACATACCGGCCATCTGGTCAATATCCCAAAACACATGCTCTGTAAGACGATCATAGGTCTGTAATTCAGATCTATCTATTTCTTGCGGATCCATTCCGCCGTTTTTGATCAATGTTTTGAAAGCCCGCGCCAAACCTTGAATATGTTCGGTCCTTACCAGCGATATGGTGGCGGAACGGTTATATCCGGTCTTTGAATCGTATTTATTAAAATAGGCATCACACAGAGCGGTCAAACTGGTCTGCCCTCTGTATGGGAACAGGACCGATGTCAACCGGTCATACGGATATCCCGTATCAATGATCTCTGCCGGGGATCCCAGGATATAATCACATGCATCCTTTAGCTGATAATAAGTTTGAATGTCGGCCATCAGGCAGGCATCAAAGCAAATGTACTCGTGATGATAATCGCTTAAAGCGGCGACAAGATCCGGGATCTCCATTTCTGTCTTTCCGTCCTGTCCAAACGTTTTAGTCCGCGGATAGGCAGGATCATTTATATCATACTCAAATGCAGGTATCTCCGACAAAGGCTTTACGGAATACCGCGGTATTTCACCGTATAATCCCTTTGGAAGCCAACCGGTACCATGTGACCACAAGATGAGCCCGTAGGTATCTGCAGGACATTTATCCCTTGCATGATCGATAGCCTGTTTTAAGACCTCCGGCAGGGCTGAGTTCACAGATCCGTACCGGTACAACGTATCAAGCACCGGAGTTTTGTTCTTTGTCTTTATCCTGATAAGAAAAGCACCTTTATGAGTCCTGTCCGTAAATACGAACAGGGCATGATCAGACGGAACGAAAGAATTAACGATCAATTCGTCCATGTTCTCTGCGGCCAGATCGGACAAGGTGTTGTCAGCGGCCATATATACCAGCAGATTATGTCGGTACCAGGGTATGATACATCTCTGACAGGCCGTCAGAAACAGGCATAATACGGATAGGTATAATAATTTAAACCTATTCATAGTGTAAAGATAATCCTTTTTTCTATCTTTGTATGTAAGATAAACCATCATAAAACAATAGTATTATGAAAAGTTCACATGTATTTGCTTTCCTGGGTGGTGCCCTGATAGGTGCCACACTGGCACTGCTGTTCGCTCCTGCCAAGGGGAGTGAAACAAGGGAAAAGATCAAAGAGACCATTGACAAGGGAGTCGGAGAGATCAAAAAAGAATACCACAAACATTTTCCCAAGAATCAAGAAGAAGGCTTGGAAGCATAAAGTAAGACGCAATGAATATCAAAAGATCGGTTAAGGAATACCTTGGACTGAAATCAGATGCGTTTAAATTGGGATTGGTCGAGAACTTCAGCCTGGTGATAAACCAGTTTCTCGGCACCCTTCTGCTAATACTCGTTCTACTTACTGCATTGGTTTTCATTGCAACGGGAACCAATAAGTGGCTGGGTATGGTACTGGACAACGCAGTTGCCGCTTCTTTTATAACAGGAGGTTTTTTTCTGCTGTTGTTCTTTATCCTGTTCCTTTTGCGAAAGAAATTGTTCATTAATAGCTTTGTCAGGTTATTCGCAAAAATGTTCTTTGAAGAAAAAGACCCCAATGTCAGGGAGAATTAGCCTATGAAAAGCAGAAAGACCATATATTCGCGAATAACTACCATTGAACAGCTCAGGGCAGAACGCAATTCACTGGAATGGCATATCAAAGGTCTGGAAAACCGTATAAAGGACAGCATCCCTGCCAGACTTACCGACGGAAAGTTTGTTCCTTCCGAGGGCAGCGGATTTCTTTCCTGGCTTCCTGTACTCATACCCGTTGCCATTACTGCCTTTACCCTTGTGCGACATCTAAACCGATGTGTGCAAAAAATCCGTAACCGTTAGTATAACAATGAAAACAATGAAAATTGCCTTTGCCTGCCTTGCAGGCATCGCAGGGTTGTCCTGTACACAGAACAACAAAGAAATTACAAAACAGGAAACAGAATTCAAATATCTCGTAGACGAATTTGCAGATATAAAGATCATGCGTTATAAAGTGCCCGGATGGGACGATCTCACGTTGGATCAGAAGTCGTTTATTTATTATATGGGAGAAGCTGCAAAATGTGGAAGAGATATATTCTGGGACCAGAATTTCAGACATAATCTGGTAGTAAGAAAATGCCTGGAAAGTATCCTTGAAACATATACGGGAGACAGGGAAACAGATGAATTCAAAGAATTCCTCATCTATGCAAAACGTGTTTTTTTCAGTAATGGCATTCACCATCATTATGCAGAAGAGAAGATCCTGCCCGGTTGTTCGGCTGATTATATCAGACATCTTCTTGAAAATTCAGAAATATCCGCCAAGGTCAATTCTATGGTTGATCTGATGTGTGATCCGGATCTTTTTAAAATGAGAAAAAGCGATGGGAAAAAAGGCGATTTGCTGCTCAGTTCGTCAACTAATTTTTACAGCGGTGTGAGTAGAAAAGAAGCTGAGACCTTTTACATCGCAAAAGAAGATCCCACAAATCAGCGTCCCGTGGAATACGGACTTAACAGCAGGCTGGTCAAGAGGAATGGAAAGATTACAGAGGAAACCTATAAAGTCAACGGGCTATACGGCCCGGCAATCAGTCAAATCTGCTTATGGCTGGAAAAAGCAGCATCGGTAGCGGAAAGCCCCGAACAAGCATCCTATATCAGGACCTTGATTGACTACTATAAAAAGGGTGACCTGGCTTTGTGGGATTCTTTCAATGTTGCATGGGTTCAGGATACGGACACATTTGTGGATTTCATAAACGGATTCATAGAAGTGTACGGAGATCCCCTGGGAAGAAAAGGATCCTGGGAAGGGAATGTGAACTTTGTCGATAGGGAGGCTTCCCGCAGGACGGCTATCATAAGTGACAATGCACAATGGTTTGAGGACAACTCCCCCATTGATCCCCGTTTCAGGAAAGAAAAGGTCACCGGAGTTTCGGCAAAGGTAATTAACGTTGCCATGTTGGGAGGAGATTGTTATCCTTCCACTCCCATTGGTATCAACCTGCCAAATTCCGACTGGATAAGAAAGGAATACGGATCCAAATCCGTAACCATTGCCAACATAACCAATGCTTACGCTAAAGCGGCAGAGGAATCCCCAAAGAATATGCTGGATGAATTTTCATGGGATCAGGAAGAGGTGGCATTTTTGAAAAAATACGGAACCCTTACCGGAGACCTGCATACCGACCTGCACGAATGCCTGGGACATGGTTCCGGACAGTTATTGCCGGGTGTGTCACCCAATGCACTGGGAGATTTCAGTTCAGTCCTCGAAGAAGCCCGGGCAGATCTTTTCGCTTTGTATTACCTGGCCGATCCCAAACTGGTGGAACTGGGTGTTTTACCGGATACCGTTGCCTATAAGGCCGAATACATCAATTATATCCGAAACGGATTGTTCACCCAGCTTGTCCGCATTGAACCGGGCAGGAACATCACCCAGGCACATATGCAGTGCCGCCAGCTTATAGCTACATGGGCTATGCGTAATGGGAATATCATAGAAAAGAAGATCAGGGATGGAAAAACTTATTTTGCGATCAATGATTTTGAAGGCCTCCGTCAACTGTTCGCTTCATTGCTGCGTGAGATACAACGGATCAAATCCGAAGGAGATTACAAGGCAGGCAAAGCATTGGTAGAACAATACGCCGTACGGGTTGATCAGGATCTGCACAAAGAAGTCCTGGAACGTTATGCCGCCCTCAATCTGAAACCTTACGGCGGCTTCCTCAATCCCGACATCATTCCCGTATATAACAAAAAAGGAAAGCTCAAGGACCTGAAGCTGGAATATGCCGACGATTTCCTCCAACAGCAACTATCCTATGGAAAAGCTTACGGTTTTTTGTAGTTGAACAATTTCTTCCACACTTACCTCAATCGTACTCCATATGACAGGAGTAAACAGATTGAGGAAGGATTCCGGTCGTACGATCTGTTCCATTGGTGCAAGAAGAGAGAATTAGTGGCACATAAAAGGGTGACTAAAAAGTCAAACAGACTTTAATGTCGCCCTCCCTTTTACTTTCAAAATAAAACCTTAAATCCCACAAACAACATTCTGGGAGTCATAGGCCCATAGACATAAGCTGATGCCCTTCCGGGACCGGTATCGAAATCTTTCTGATAGGAGTTAAGCATATTTTTCACGCCCGCATTAAATTGTATCTGAGTAGCCTCATAAACAGGGAATTTATAGCTCGCGCTTAGATTTAACTCAAAAAATGAGGGGGTGGTTTCAGTTATATTCACTTTTGAAAAAATGTGAACGCCCTCCTCCCCATCTCCTGCTTCGTGCGGAACGAGCATATTGCCGGTATATTTTCCGGAAAGTGATGTAGATAGTTTGTCAGTGGCGTTCCAGGTGACCGTAAAATAGGCGTATGAGTTTGGTGTACGCATAAATCTTCGCGTGGCAACCACCTTATCCAATTCCTTCTCTTCAGCAGTCTCAGGCTCCCACCATTTGCGCTCATTGTCGTATAGACTCCTCTGAAGGGTAAGTCCGGCTTGCAAATCAAAAATATTCCTGTAGGTCATCCTCCCTTCGAGGTTTACCCCGTAAATATTCGCACCGTGCTCATCATTCTCAATCAGAATCTCATTTCCTGTTTTCACATCAGTAAACGGATTATTCAAACGAGTAAAAAATCCTTCAATCAGGGTATTACATTACCTAACTTATAATAAAAGTCTGAGGAGGCTCTTAGATTTATGCCCTCTATAGTGTTATAACGCACATTGACTCTTGGAACGAAAATGGCATTTTTCACCAAATTATGTTTATCCACGCGCCCGCCAAGCAACAAACTCCATTTATGGGTTTTCCATTCATTTTGAAGGAAGAACCCAAGGTTTTTAGTCCTTTGAGAAATGGGATTTTTCCGATAACCGCTTTCATCTTCTAAGTTGCTACCGTTAAACTCTATTCCCATAGTTAAATCGGCAGGCATAAACCACAACCTATCAAACGAGTGTATATAGTGACCCCCTATTTGATAAGTCAACTCTGTGGTCTCTCCAAAAGTATTTTTCCCAAAATCACAAACCGACTCTTTGGGTGGACCAACTATTCTCTTAAAAAGACCCTCTTTAGCGACTTTATTTAGAAAATTGCACAACTAATTGTGCAATTTTTTATAAAACTGCTTGTTTTGTTGTGCAATTTGCCTATATTTGTAAAAAATCAAGACAACAATAAATGAAGGCACTTTATCAGAAATTTGAGACACTTTTACTCAATATAACACTGGATTTCAAACGTTATTTGTATGAAGAAATAGCGTGGGAAAGCCGTATGGTCGGGATTATCGGCGGTCGTGGCGTTGGCAAAACCACGATGATTCTACAAAGAATAAAGGAACACTTGAGTGTTAAAAACACGTTATATGTTTCGGCAGACGACATGTATTTCAGCAAGCATAAGTTGATAAATTTGGCTGATGAGTTTTATAAAAATGCAGGCGAATATCTCTTTATCGATGAAATACATAAATATGCCAATTGGTCTGAGGAACTAAAAAACATTTACGACTCCTACCCTAAATTAAAAGTTGTATTTACGGGTTCCTCCATATTGGATATACTGAAAGGCACTACCGACCTAAGCCGCCGTGCCATTATTTATAAATTACAAGGACTTTCGTTTCGTGAATATCTAAAACTCTTTCACGGCTACGATGTACCTGTATATTCGTTGAAGCAAATCATCAACAATGAGATAAAGCTCCCCGAAATAGAGCATCCCCTACCACTTTTCAAGGACTATTTGAAACGCGGCTATTATCCTTTCGGAATTGAAAACGAGGTGCACATACGCTTGGGACAAGTTATCGTACAGACATTGGAAACAGACATTCCGCAATATGCCAAACTCAACGTAGGGACTGCACGAAAGTTAAAACACTTACTTTCCATCATTGCTGAAAGCGTCCCATTTAAGCCCAACTTCACTAAAACAGCCGAAATGATTGGTGTGAGCAGAAACTCCCTGGACGACTATTTCCTATATATGGAACAAGCCGGACTTATCGCACAACTTCGCGATGAAACAGGAGGCATCCGTGGGTTAGGAAAAGTCGATAAAGTCTATCTGGACAATACCAACATCATTTATAACTTGGTCGGCGACAAATCGGAGAAAGGAAATATCAGAGAAACATTTTTCTTCAACCAGATGCGCCTGAAAAATGAAATTATTTCAGCCAAAAAAGCCGACTTTATAGTAAATGAATACACATTTGAAATAGGCGGCAAAAACAAACAACAACATCAGATAGAAAAAGACGGCAAATCGTTCATAGTGAAAGATGACATCGAATTTGGCTACCTCAACGTCATCCCGCTTTGGGCATTCGGGCTGAATTATTGAAAACAATTCAAAGAACTTTAAAGGGACGGTGCCATATCTCAATCGGAAATAAGTTCAAATCCGTAGAAATGATGGTGTCTATGGCAAACTAGACTGTGAAATATCACGTTCAAAGCCATATCTATGATGAAAATACTACTCTGAGTCGAAAAATCAGTAAACGGGAAATTATATTGACAGTTATACTAAAACTGTCAGAAATAGTGTATAATAAAAGAAACCGACTAAAATACTTTTTAGTCGGCCTCTTTTATTTAAAGGATACAGCTAATTAAAAGCTCTATTTAACTCCGGTCCGTGTATCGAACCACATTTTCTTTCCCCAGAACTCATCAACAACATCCGCCATCGAAGCTGCCGAATTGTCCCCGTTCAACGATTTTTCAATGATCGGATACGGGTAACGTAGCGGAGGAGTATTATGTCCTGAGTAACCGCATTCTGCCATAGAGCGGGCAATATGGTGCGTTGTGGGAATTCCTGTTTTTCTATACAATGACCAGGCTTCCATTCCTTGTTTAAACAAGCATATCCACTCCTGGAGGTAGATCTGATCCAAGGATCCGTCAAAAGCAGCTTTTCCGGCCAGGTACTCTGCTGCCTGGGAACTGACTCCGTTCTCTTCCAGCGACACGGTTATACCTGTTTCATAGGCATTTCTGGCAGATACCCCGGCATTCCAGCCGCGGACAGCAGCTTCTGCCAGGTGAAAGTGGGTTTCAGCTGCACGATAGATAGCGGAAAAACCGCCCATATCTTCACGGAAACGCGTCCCAATCAGGGAATATTTCATGGCGTGACCGACAGTGATGGAATTGGGTCCGCCTATCTCGCAACCTACATATTCACCATATCCGTTGGGCTGAGCATAAACAGGAAGACGGGGATCATCCAGATCTTTCATGACATCAACAAGAATATCGGAGATGCAATGGTCGTCACGGCTACGAAAATCATCTGCCCAGGGTTCATAGTAAGGAGATGCTCCCGGCCAGAAGAAAAATGCATTCTGGCTATTTTCCTTTATCAGGGGATATTTGGAAGGATTCGAGGTGATCTCTTCTACAACCTGCTTTGACAGTGAGGAATTCGCATTGGCAATACGCAGAGCCATACGCAGTCGGATTGAATTGGCCAGTCGAAGCCATGCTTTTGTATCACCAAAGTAAAGGATATCACCGGCCCCCAGGTCGTCGTTACCTCCCCGGTTCAAACCGTCCGCTGCTTCTTTCAGCAGGTTCATCAGAGCCGGATAAATCTCTTCCTGGGTATCGTATTTGGGAGAAACAACGCCATTTTCAAGCTGGATAGCTTCCGAATAGGGCAGATCACGCCATCTGTCCGTACCCAACTGCATTATAACGGCTTCCCATATCTTCGCGACACTGGCCATATTGGTCAGGTTTTCTGCCTCGGCTCTATCCCTGATATCCCTGACGTTATTCAGGATCCTGTACAAATTGGTCCAGTTATTTAAAATCACGGTAGCACGACTTACGTAACGGGCCTCGTCAATATATTGCTTTTTTGCCAGGTGGCCGCCATACGTGCTGGGTTCATTCATATCTGCCCAGGGATCGAAGTGCGTACTGCATGTATTCCGTATGCAATAGGCCAATATGTTGGTTATTGGAACATCGGCAGATCTGTTGGGGTCTGTGTTGATTTCTTTAAAATCTTTTGTACACCCCATTAATAGAACACCGAATACGGCGATCACGGATAATTTAAGTATTTGTGTTTTCATATTATACATTTTTTAGGGGTTAGAAAGTAATACCAACTTTGAGACCTAAACTCCTTGTCGGCAAGTAAGCATTGGATTCAAAACCCACACCGCTGTTTCCGGAATTCGTACTCGATTCCGGATCGGTCCTGGCAATATTGGATTTATGCAGCCAAAGAATGGCAACGTTGTTACCCACTATGGAAACATTAAATGCCTTGACAAGATTGCTTCTTGTGATCTTTGAAGCCGGTATGGTATAGGTGATATGGAAATCCTTCAGTTTCAGGTAAGATCCGTCAAATACAGAGAAAGAACGGTTGCTGTAAAAATCTGCAAAGGCAGAAGTCGGAGCAACTACAATATCGTTAACGGAACCATCCTCTTTCACGAATTTCCTGTCTGGGAAAATGTCTTTTCCAAATACGACGCCGTTTTCACGAATGTTATTGGCTGCCGTATATTCATAAATACCGGTATAGCTTCCGAACATCTGGGATACGGAGAAAACGTCTCCACCTTTACGGAAATCAAACATAAATCCGAAAGAAAGGTCTTTCCAAACGAAATTCATACTCAGACCTGCTATCCAGTCGGGATTGACATTACCCAATATCTTGGCTTCGCGTTTTGCCCTTCCGTTAGCTCCTACTATGATATTTCCATTATCGTCCATTACCGATCCCGTCCCGTATATGGCACCCCAGGGTTCTCCCTTACGTGCCTGGGTATATACCGACCATGAAGAACCAAGTGTATAGACATCTATAAATTGTTTGGATTCTTCATTCTCATACAGATAAAGGATCTTGCTCTTATCCTTAGACCAGTTTAAGGTTATATTCCAGTTGAATGTGCTTGTCCTTATGGGATTAGCTCTCAATTGAAGTTCAATACCCTTATTGTTGATTTTACCGGCATTGATCAGCATGGAACTATAGCCTGTCGATCTGGAAACTTCGACAGAAAGTATCTGATCGGTAGTATTCTTATTGTATAATGCCAGGTCAAATCCAAGTCGGTTCTCAAGGAAATTGGCTTCCAGCCCTATTTCCGATGTTTCAACGGATTCAGGTCTCAGACCTGCAGGCGGATAAGTCGTAGGATTGTAAAACTGACCAGCACCATGGATGTTATATCCAACAGACGAGTAATACCTGTCTGTCTGGTAGGCCGAAGTCCCGGCACCAACCTTTGCCCAGCCCCCACGAATCTTCAGGAATTCGATCACCGATCCTTTGATGAAGGGGAATGTTTCCGTAAGTATCCAGCTACCCGATACGGAAGGATAAAAGAACGGATCGGCTATGGTCGAACTCCAGTCGTTACGAACAGAAGCATCTAAATAGAGCATCCCCTTAAATCCGAGTGAAAGGTTGGCATACACCGAATTTTCACGGATATGCGAACCACCCATCGAAGTACCCGGACTACCGTCAACATTGGATATTGTGAACAGTCCCGGCACAATCAGGGCTCCTGCAGAAAGTGAAGATGTCTGGTAATTAAGATCCCTGTAGTTTGCTCCAACTACAGCGCTTATATTAAACAGGTTATCACCGAAAGTCTTGTTAAAATAGGCCAAAAAGTCTGCGTTTAATTCCGCAAATTTTCTGTTATACGACCAGAAACCGCCATCCGGATAATCGGTATTGTAAAGGACTACCTGTTTGGTATATGTGTCGTAATAATCATAACCTACGCGACCTTCGAATTTCAGCCAGCTTGTAGGTTTGATCCACAAAGAAGCTTTTCCGAAAAACCGGTTACGTTCAAAGTTGTTTGTGTTATAATGCATTGTATAATAGGGGTTCTGATGGTAATCCGGGCACCAGCTGTAGGGTTTTCCCGTATAAGGATCATTGCCCTTATCATACATTTCCTTTAAGGAGTGCATATTGACCTGCCTGCCAAACCACTGAAGTATAGACTGCATAGGGTTCCCTGAAGCGTAAGCACCTTGGGGAAGGTTGTCACTCTGTGTCCTGGTATAGTTCATACCCAGATCAAATGAAATGTATTTATTGACATCAACATTGGTGTTAACCTGTGCTGAAACACGTTTTTGGTCCGTATTGGGAAGTGTTCCCTTTTGATCTCTGAAGCCCAACGATGCCCGCGTGGTAGCTTTGGTCCCTCGCGTAACCACAGCTATATTATGGCTCTGTGAGAATCCTGTCTGGAAGAAACTCTTGATATTATCAGGATGGGAGACCCAAGGAGTAGCTTTGTGAACTCCGTCTACAACCGGACTATCCCACTGTGGGATATTCAGACCTATATCAAGACGCGGTCCCCAGCTTTCATCTGCTCCAAAATAATTGTCAAGACTGGTAAAACCGAGTTCATTATAGACCCAATCCTGGTAAGTCCCCTGATAAGGTGTGCCTTTGTCTGCCAGTTTCTTCTTAAATTGCGTAAAATAATATTCTGCGCCTTCATAACCCTGTCCGTAAAGATTCTGAAGCGGAGGTATGTTGTAAACATTATCAACGGTAAAGCTGCCGTTGTATGTTACGGATACGCCTTCCCTTGCCGATTTTCCGGATTTGGTCGTAATAAGAATTACACCGTTACCTGCACGCATTCCATACAAGGCTGCAGAACCACCTTTCAGTACGGATACACTCTCAATATCCTCGGGATTGATATCGTATAATCCCGAACCGTAGTTAACAGCACTCACCATATAATTGTCGTTTGCGATGGGTATCCCATCCACTACAATCATAGGTTCGTTACTACTCAGAGAAGAGTTACCGCGGACCACAATACGTGATGATGCCCCTATGGCACCGCCGGCCTGCGTAACCTGCATCCCTGCAACACGCCCGGAAAGTGCCGAAGACAAGTTCATGTGACCCTGTTTGGTGATCTCTTCTGCTTTGACATCCTGGATGGCTGCCCCAATGGATTTCCTTTCTCTTGTAATACCAAGGGCTGTCACAACAACCTCTTCCAGAACATTTGAGTCACTCATTTCTACATTGATCACTGAACGGTTGTTCACCGCCACCTCTACGCTCACGTACCCTACATAAGTTACGATGAGTGTTGCGTCAGGGGCACATGTGACAGTAAAGTTCCCCTGACTGTCAGTAACATGTGCAGTGCGTTCTCCCTGTACAACAATCGTTGCACCAGGAAGCGGCTGACCATCAGCCGCATCCGTAACCTTTCCCGTTACCTGGATATTCTGTGCCATGACCAAGGAACAGAATCCCATGAACAGGAAAGTTAGGATAGTTTTGGTTTTTTTCATCTTAATGAAGTTAGGTTAGAAAATTTAGGTTAAAAATGTATTCAAAAGTATGGAATTCCATAATAAAAAGCAACATTCGGAATTAAAAATTTTTTGTTTGAAGTGTTTATTCTGTTTTATTTATACTTTTTTTTATGATTTTTTCTATGAATAAGCAGATTTTTCTTGCCTGCTTTTTAACCAATAAAAGAGTCCGGTTCCCATAAGCTATTACGGCTTGTATCTAAACGAAATTATATCTGGAGTTTGTTTTTCGCGATGCAAAACAATTTATGAAACTTACTCACTATCAGACTCACAACAAAGAAGTCTTGTTGTTTATTCCTAACGATTCGCTATCTTCCGTCAACATGGCAAGAGTATATGTCAGAAAACAGGGCTTAGGTTATCTGTCAGAATCAGCAAAACCCTTCTTGCATAACACTGCCGTGGTAAATCATAATATATAATGTCCGGAATACAACCCCACTTGCTACTAAATAACACTATTTTCCAAGAACTATTATTCTATGGAGTTCATACCGTATACTCGTAAAGAGTTTTAACGAGCTATTACACATTTTTCTAAACAAATTATTAATTACATGTAATCTGCTGATAACTATTGAAAACAATTTGTCAAACCCTTGTTTTTCTCAAACAATATGGTTATATTCGTGACTGTATAAAAGATTCATTTTCATGGAAAAAGAGTCATTGAGATCAAGGTGAAAAGAATGGGGAATACTATATCCTGCCTTATAATCTTAATTTGACCACATTCTCTTTGTTGACCGCATTCTTTATGAATGCTTTGTTGTAATATGTTCCTCGTTTTCTCATGTTGCATAAAATTAAATTTTTATGCTTAATTCTGTGTCCCAGCTAGATTAGCAACTCCAGACCATCATGGTAATAAACATAGAGAAGTTAGATTATATTTATTAATCTTTAAACAAAAAATCATGAAAAAAATATTTTTAATAATAACTATGTGTTTGGGCTTTTCATTTATAGGATTAACTACTCTTAATGCCCAACCAATTGATGTTATAGCTGATATTGATCCTGATGGATATGGTGGTGGAATAGGTCTAGTTGGGGATGTTAATTCCGGTTATTATATAACGTATGAAGACCTTCTAATGATAAGGGCTGATTATGAAAAACAACCAAATGGATATTATGATGTATCAATAAGTATAATACCCTATGGCCCATTTTCATATACTATAAATGTAACAGATGTTATCTCGTATTATAATACTTTACCAGGAGGTAATGGCTTTTGGTTCTCTGTAAGTGGATATTGGAACGATGGTACTTATTATTATCCATTTTACGTTTACCGAGAAATTGAATTTTAAAATAAATCTTATTTAGTATTACTCAAAATAATCTAACTTCTTCTTTTTTAACTTACTAAACCATTGTTGTTCAATAATAATCAGTTTTATCTTAAAGTAGTATTTAAAATTATGTGTATTAAGCCTATAACACCCCCATAAACTCAGACCATGTGATAAGTTTACAAAAACGATTAAATATATGTCAACAACAAGCAGAAAGCACAGTGCTGCCTTTAAGGGTAGTCATCGAGGAAATTAAAGAACAGTAGATATTAAGTTAACTGGCACTTCTACGCTCACATACCGCACATAAGTTACGATAAGGGTTGCATCAGGGGCACATTATGACAGTAAAGTTCTCCTGACTATTGGTAATATGTACAATGAGCTCTCCCTGTACAACAATCGTTACACCAGGAAGTGGCTGACCATCAGTCGCTTCCATAACCCTTCCTGCTGTCTATATGTTAAGAATTCCATAATAAAAAGCAACATTCGGGATTAAAAATTTTTTGTTTGAAGTGTTTATTCTGTTTTATTTATACTTTTTTTATGATTTACTATACTTGAGCAGATCATTTCTTATCTGCTCTTTAACCAATAAAAGGACACGGTCCCTATATGTAAAAACAGCCTATATATCTAAGAGATTCTAACAAAAAAGGGGTTCCTATTCAAAAATTTGTATATTTCAAGAAAAAAATATATATCTTTGTTAGCTACATATGCAAAATAAACAAACCCTATAAACTATTTATTAACCTAAAAAAAAGACAGATGAAAAAAATCCTTTTGTTGACTTTGTCAGTCATAATGGGGTTCACAGCACTGTTTGCCCAACAGAGGGTGACCGGAACGGTTACTTCCTCTGAAGACGGCGCTCCAATACCCTATGTGACAGTAGTTGTGGCAGGAACAACTATTACCTCTCAAACGAATCTGGATGGCGTTTATTCAATTAACGTTCCAGTTGGCAGCAACACACTCCGCTTCACTTTTGTAGGTATGCAGACGGTCGTTGCTGAGATCAATGGCAGAGCGGTGGTTGATGTTGTTATGTATCCCGACGCCATAGCATTGGAAGATGTTGTGGTAGTCGCATACGGTACAGCAAAGAAAGAATCACTGACCGGTTCTGCAACAGTTCTGGATAGTGAAAAATTATCCAAACGCGTTGTGTCCAACGTAACCAAAGCTTTGGACGGCCTTTCCACCGGGGTTATCACCACATCCGGTTCGGGGCAACCCGGTTCGGGATCCTCTGTGATTATCCGTGGATACGGTTCCATCAATGCAAGCCGGACTCCGTTGTATGTTGTAGACGGAATCCCTTTCGACGGTTCACTGAATTCTATTAATCCTGCAGATATAGAAAGCATGACCGTTTTAAAAGATGCTTCCTCGGGAGCCCTGTACGGTGCACGTGGAGCCAACGGTGTCATCATGATCACTACAAAGAGGGCAACTTCGGAAAAAGTAAACATTATCTATAACGGTAGCGCAGGTATTTCCAACCGTGCCCTAAAACGTTATGACGTGGTAGACCAAAGGGACTACGTAAATATGACCTTTGAATCATTGCGTAACGCATACGCTTTTGATAACGGATACCCTTGGGAAGTAGCATCACAAAATGCCATGAGAGACTTGGCAAGCACCCTGGGGGGAGAAATTTACAATCCCTTTAAGAACTACACATGGGCAACCGTGATAGACCCGGCAACCGGAGCTGTCAGGGACGATGCCGTATCGGCCTGGGACGAGAACTGGATGGACGAGATTACCCACCTGAATGCATTCAGGCACGAACACCAGGTCACTGTAGCCGGCGGCAGCGCCAAGACCAAAGCCCTGTTATCTCTCGGATTCCTGGATGAAGACGGTATTTTGAAGACTACCAACTTCAAACGTTTCTCCGGCCGTGCCAATGTGGACAGCCAAGTAAACGACTGGGTAAAAGCAGGATTGAACCTGTCCACATCCTTGACAACTTCCAATTATTCGGGCTACTCGGGATCTGCTTATGCCAACGTATGGTACAGCGCCCAGTTCCTGGCTCCTATTTACCCCGTATGGCTTAAAGACGAAGCCGGGAAGGATCTGCTCGACGAGCTTGGGAACAGACAACTTGACTACGGAAAAACCCGTCCCACTCTGAACGACTTCAGTTGTGTCGGTACACTTTACGATGACAAGTTCCTCCACACGGGAGACAACGTCAGCGGCCGTACCTTCCTGGCCATCGGATCGGATCAAAACAGTGCCGGATGGCTTAAAGGCCTTAAACTGACGGCAAACTTCGGATTTGACTACGTATCCTCCAGTAGCACAACGTTTTATAACTTGTACCATGGGAACGCCGCCAGCTCCAACGGACGTCTTACCAAGAGCGTAGGCCGCACGTTCAGCTTTACCTTGAACCAATTGCTGACATGGGACCGCAGCTTTGGCGACCATACCATTAACTTGCTTGCAGGTCATGAGTACTACAACTACTCCTACAATTATCTGACAGCACAAAAAACCAACCTGGTTGACGGAATCCTGGAACTGCGTCCCGGAACGACTATCACTAACGCCGACTCCTATTCCAGTGCATACAAGATAGAATCATACCTGTCCCGTTTGAATTACAACTTCAAGGAAAGGTATTATTTTTCGGCTTCTTTCCGTACAGACGGTACTTCCCGTTTCTATAAAGACAGCCGTTGGGGTAACTTCTGGTCTGTAGGTGCTAACTGGCGCATTTCTCAGGAAAACTTCATGAGGAACGTATCCTGGATTAACAACCTGGCACTGAAAGTCAGCTATGGAGTTCAGGGTAACGACGACCTGGGCACCTTTTATGCATGGCAGAGTTTCTACAGCCTCTCCTATCCCAACGCAGGTTTTATAGGAGCCATGATCTCTTCTTTGGAAAACAAAGACCTTAGATGGGAAAAGAACGCAAACTTCAATGTTGGACTGGATGCCAGGTTATTTGGCGGACGGATCGATTTCAGTTTTGAATACTTCAACCGTCTGACTTCAGATATGTTGCTGAGCTATCCTATGGCACTTTCCACCGGCTTTACCGGATACGATGCCAACGTGGGAACCATGGTCAATAAAGGGTTAGAAATGACGCTTTCAGCCCAGATCGTAGATACCCGCAACTTTGGATGGAGGGTTACATTGCTCGGATCCAGGGTACAGAACAAGATCCTGGAACTTACAGAAGACGCTCCTGAATTTGTCAGCGGCATTTATATCTATAAAGAAGGAATGCCTATTGAGACATTCTACATGGCAAAATCTGCCGGTGTAGATCCTGCCAACGGTACACAGCTATACTGGGTATATGACGAGAAAGACGATAATGACAATCCTATAGATCCGTATATCAGTTCCGACTATGGCAAGGCTGCCACCAGCAAATGGTACCATGGAAGCCGCATCCCGGACCTTTACGGAAGTGCGAGCATGGAATTGACTTTCTTCAATAGCATTGACCTGAGTGTTATGACCACCTATTCCATAGGAGGCTTAATATACGATGGATTGTACGTTGGAGCCATGAACCCTATGTACACGGGAAACACATGGAGCAAAAACGCATTACGCCGCTGGCAGAAGCCCGGTGACGTGACCGACGTTCCCCGTGCCGGCATCAACGCAAAGTACACTACATCCGATGCCTATCTGATTGATGCTTCATATTTTGCTATCAAGAACATTACACTGGGATATACCCTGCCCGCTTCTGCATCCAGAAAACTTGGAGTATCCCAGCTCCGTATTTACGTCACCCTGGATAACATGGCTATGTTCAATTACCTTGACGGAATGGACGTGCAGTATAATTTCTCCGGTTCTACTGCCTATGCATATTCTCCCAACAAGACATACGCCATAGGTCTTAATCTTAACTTTTAATTAACGGAGGAAACGAATATGAAAAAATTATATACTATTCTTATAATTACTTTAGTGGTGGCCGTCGGTACAGTTTCCTGCTCCAAAGATTCATTGGAAACTTCTCCCACTACCGCTGTTTCCGGGGACGGGCTGTTCATAAATGCTTCAGCAGCCCTAGTACCATTGAACGGTATTTACCGCTCTATGTACAGAGCTGGTTGGTCCACAACTGGTAATACGCACCAGTGCTTCGGGATCACTGCTTACAACCTGATGGGTGATGTTATGGGTGAAGACCACGTCATGTCAGGTCAGGGTAGCGGATGGTTCTGGTACGATTGCACATACAATGTAAAAGCTCGCTATACATCCGGGGCATGGCGCTCCTATGATTTATGGAGTGCATACTATAAATGGGTTGCCAATGCCAACTACATCATTGCAGCGGAAGAAACCATGGAAGGTTTGCCCAGCGATGTCAATTACATTATTGGACAGGGATATGCTATCAGGGCATACAGTTACTTTATGCTCATTCAGTCATTTGCCCGTACCTATAAAGGCCACGAATCCGATCCGGGAGTTCCCATTTATACGGAACCCAGTGCGGCCGGAACAGAAGGTCAACCGCGTTCCACTGTTCAACAAGTTTATGACCTGATCGTAGCAGACATCGAGAAGGCTGTTGCCTTGTTGAAAGAAGCCAAACCGCAGATACACAAATCACACATTGATTATCACGTTGCCCAAGGTATTGCAGCCCGCATATACCTGACCATGGAAAATTGGGGCAAGGCCAAAGCAGCTGCTGCAGAAGCCCGCAAAAAATCAAGTATAGGTGATGATGCAGACCTTACCGGAGGTATGAACTCCATCAAGGCTAAAAACGTCATGTGGGGAGCCGAGATCATTTCCGACCAATCAGGTATTTATGCTTCTTTCATGATGCATATGGACTCCAACTCACCCGCTTATGGCAATACCGCATTGAAACGAATCAATCGTAACTTGTATGCCAAGATGGGTGCAGGGGACATCCGCGCTCAGAGCTGGTGGGATCCCAACCATCCGAAAGGCGGATACCAGCAAATTAAATTTAGGTGGCTAGACATGTCACTTTATACTGCTGACTACATCTGGATGCGTAACGAAGAAATGCTCCTTACAGAGGCAGAAGCAGAATGCCGCCTTGGAAACGAACAGGCAGCACGCGACTTGCTGATGCAACTGATGGCAAAACGCGATCCCAACTATACGGTTAACAAAACCGGGACCGCCCTCGGAGCTCTCACTTCCGATGAGACCGGTTCACTGCTTGAAGAGATCCTGATCCAACGCCGCATAGAACTGTGGGGCGAATACGGCCGGATCTATGATATCAGACGCCTGAAACAAGGTTTCACCAGAACTGAAGAGATGGGATGGCCTACAGCCGCTTTAATTAAAGGTACGAACACACAAAATCCGGAATCCTATGCATGGGTGCTGACCATACCCCAGGCTGAGTTTGACGGTAATAAGAACCTGAATCAGTCTGTTGATCAGAATCCTATGGGTGATGGAGTTTAATTGAAAGCATAAATAAATTATTATGAAAAAATTACTTAATATATTTGCCGTAGTTTCTCTGTCTGCTGTGCTTCTGGCATCATGCAACACAGAAAAAATCAACGTGACCTATACCCCGGATTCCGCAGGATATTCGTTTATAGCAAAAGCCACTAATTTCACGCTTCCGGCTACCAATCCCGTGTTTTCCATAAAGGTTTTCCGGACTACCAGAGAAGGTTCAGCCACTGTGAACATTGCTGCTACTGCTTCTGCAGCCGGCGTATTTTCAATTCCTTCTTCCCTGACTTTTGAAAACGGCGAAGGAACTGCAGACCTCCAGATATCCCTTACAAAAGAAGCGGTCATTGGAATAACCTACAACCTTAAGTTAACCATATCTGATGAAGATGTTTCTGTAGGAGGGGTCAAAGAAATTAACATGAGAGTGAACCTTGCCTACAATTGGATCTCATTGGGTAAGGGACAATTCTGGGATTCCTGGGTGCTGTACAGCATACCCAGTGTAGAAATCCTTAAAGCAGATGGCTTTGAACGTTATAGGGTAATGCAGCCCTATACAAAAGAATTGCTCCTTGAGGCTGAGTGGGAAGGATGGATCGGAGGAACCCAAAGTGCCTATATTGAATTTTGGGTAATTGATGATGAAAAGCATGTTAAATGGGATACAAACTGGTTTGCAGGCCTACTGTATCAAGGTGATGCAGGGTCCGTTATCAAACACTATTATCCCTCTGCATTAGCTGCATCCCTGGCGGAGCATGATCTAAAAAGCCAGTTTATACAGGAGAAAGTAGTCCGTTTACGTCCCGCCATTTACATTGACGGATTGGGTGGATGGCAGAATTCTGATTTGTACTCCTTTGTTTCATTACCCGGCGGACCGGATCTGAGCAAAATCCTTTTTGAATAGTCTTGCATAATCCTCTATTTTAGAAAAGCCTCTTGAAAAAGGGGCTTTTTTTTATCTTTGCATCGTAAAATAATTTCCTATGAAAAAAACGTTTTATTGGCTATTGATGATCGGGATCCTTTTTTCAGGATGTGAAAAAAATTCAGGTTATCCTCCGGTCAATCAGAAACTGAAGCATCTGAAAGATACCTCTAATGTCTATCCCGGCATTGCCCGAATTAAAGTAACAGATCAGACGGCAGAACTGTTAAATCATTCAACATCATTTACAGATCAGGTTTTTGCCGGTCTTAATATCCGTTCTGTCAGCCGGGTTTTTCCCGAAGGAGGAAAATTCGAGGACCGGACCCGCAAATCAGGCTTACATTTATGGTATACGGTCACTTTTAGTGAAGAATTGCCAATAACTAAAACGGCTGTCAATCTGTCGGAACTTGAAGGGGTGCAATGGGTTGAGTATATTCCCAGGAAGAGGCCCCAGGAGGAATCTTCCTACACATACCCGTTTAATGATCCTTATTTGCCAAAACAATGGCACCTGTATAACGACGGATCAATAAGTTCCGAATTTGTACCGGGAGCTGATGTCAACGTTATGGACGTTTGGAAGTACTACACGACCGGTAAAGAGCAGGTTATCGTTGCTATAGTTGATACGGGAGTTGACATTACCCACCCTGATCTGGTGAATAATTTATGGATCAACCAGGCAGAGAAGGATGGAGTAGAAGGCGTGGATGATGACAACAACGGTATTATTGACGATCTGCACGGGGCCAATTTCATCACCCAAACGGCGTTCATCAGGGCCGAAAATCACGGCACACACGTAGCCGGCATTATCGCAGCTACAAATAACAACAATACAGGAGTTTGCGGAATTGCCGGAGGGGACGGGACAGAGCCGGGGGTACGGCTTATGATATGTCAAATAATGGATGAGTACAACAGTATAGGAAATGAAGCCGGTGCCATCAAATACGCGGCAGACAATGGAGCAGTCATATGCCAGAACAGTTGGGGCTACGGCGATATTAACAATATACCCCAGGTTACCAAAGAAGCCATTGATTACTTTATAAAGTATGCGGGCTATGACGAAAACGGTAACCAGACAGGTCCCATGGCCGGCGGACTAGTAGTCTTTGCTGCCGGTAACAATAATACTACAGCATCCTACCCTGCCATGTACGAAAAAGTCCTTTCCGTTGCCTCTATAGCTCCGGATTATAAAAAAGCTTACTATTCCAATTACGGCAACTGGATTGGCATAAGTGCCCCGGGCGGGGATTTCTACTATTCAATGGGTCAGATCTACAGCACCATACGCGGTGGTCAATACGGCTTTATGCAGGGGACATCCATGGCATGTCCGCAAGTATCAGGCGTAGCGGCCCTGGTCGTATCACATGCAGGAAAACAGGGTTTCACAAGCGACGAACTAAAGAGGATCTTGACGGAAAATGCATCCCCTGTCATTTTCAGCCATTTTCCACAATATAGAGGTTCCATGGGAAGTGGGGTCGTAGATGCGTTTGCATCGATCGCATCCCTGAGCAAGATAGCTCCCGAACGTGTTACCCAAGTATATGCGTCTGTACAATCGAATAATATTACTTTACACTGGATAGTCCCGGAAGACAAAGACGACACAAAAGCTTACGGGTACAGGGTCCTGACGGCTACAGCCGCCGGTGACAGCCTTTATACCTCAAATGCGCTAACGGCTAATAAAGAAGCCGGAGAAACCGTCTCTTTGCAACTTACGGGTTTTGATTTTAACACCACCTATCGCTTTACTGTTCAGGCATATGATTTTGCAGGAAATTATGCAGAACCTTCCGATGTCATAACGGTCCTGACTGAAAAAAACAACGATCCCGTCATAGAACCTATGAATGGGACTTCTGTGACTTTAAAAGCCCATGAGACCAAAACGCTGGAGTTTAAGATTTCGGATCCCGATGGCCATACCCTGTCGGTAAATCTGGATGCCGGATCGAAAGCCGCCACTTTCAGTCTTAAAAACGATCTGGTTACCGTTTCCATTGACGGGAAACTGGCCCAGGCAGGCGATTATTCAGGAATTCTACGTGTCACAGACCCGTACGGCGGAACAACGCAACAATCCTTTACCTACAAGATCCTTCCCAATACACCTCCAAGATTGTTGGCAACTCCCAATAACGTTTATCTGGATAGGACCGGCGCCGGCAAAACATTAAAACTGATCGATTATTTCATAGATGATGATGATGAACCCTTAAACTATAGTTACACGTTCGCTCCCGAAGGGTTTGCGTCGGCTGTTATCAGTGACGGTTTCCTTAACATTACCGGGAAAAAATATGGGATGACGACAATGACCGTGACTGCGACGGACGCATTGGGAACCAGTTGCAGCTGTCAACTGTTGGTACTTACCCGTGACGGGAAGCAGCAGGTTGACCTGTACCCCAATCCCGTAACAAATATACTCAATGTCAGGACCGGTCAGGAAACCGAAGCAGATATCGCCATAACCTCTTCTTCCGGAGCCCGGGTTTATAAAGAGACTGTAACCATAACTCCGTTCAATCCGGCCCGGATAGATATGAGTGCCTTTAGCGGAGGAGTGTATGCAGTCACCATAAACCTCAAAGGACAAATAATAACCAGAAACATTGTGAAATTATAAAGTGTCATGAAACATATATATATCTGTTTTATTGTATCTATACTGACGGCCTCAGGATCTTTATACGGACAAGCGGCCCAATTCCTGACAGTACCAACCGACGCCAGAACTCTCTCAATGGGAAGTACGGGGGTAATCGCACCCGCCAGTGCTTTTTCAATATATAATAACAATTCTGCTGCTGCATTTTCGGATTTTAAGGCTGCATTGGCCGCTTCTTACGCCATGTGGCAACCGGGTAGCGGTAGAAGTAATCTGGTCAATCTGTCCGGTTTTTTTAAAATAGGAAAAAGAGGTGCATTCCTGTTGGGATCACGTTTTTCGCTATATTCCCCATACAACATAACCAATGAACAGGGGAGCATCACAGGGACCTACAAACCTACGGAGATCTCTTTTGATCTGGGTTATGCTTTTAAGATCTCAAAAAGTTTTTCCACAGCCGTTACCCTTCGTTATGTCGTTTCAAAAATCAGCCCCGATGCATCAGGCGGTGCTTTTGCCGCCGATCTGGGACTGATGTATAACACGGGGAATCTTTCGATCGGTCTTTCCGCTGCTAATTTGGGATCCAAAATCGATTACGGCTACGGACCGTATACCCTCCCGGCACAGATCAGATTAGGGGTCGGTTACGGATTCCATATAGGGGAAAAACATCAATTAAGCGCCGCAGCACAGGGCGGTTATCTGATTAATAATTCAGGCATAACTGCCGGTATCGGATTAGAATACCTGTTTAACAAGATGGTGTCGGTTCGCCTGGGGGGCCATTACGGCAATCCAGAAAAAGGGATACCGCCCCATTTAAGTACAGGTATCGGTTTCAGTTACCGTCACCTGACCTTGAATGCAGCCTATCTGCTGGGACAAAAGGAGTCCCTTGTTTCAAACAGTTTCAGCATAGGTCTGGAATGGATGTTTTAGGCTTAAACATCTGGCTCATAGCCTTCCAGTTTCCCGCTCCACAGATACTTATTCGTTTCGCGTACCAAGACACCGGTCAAAAGCAACAGGGATATCAGGTTGGGGATGGCCATAAGCGCATTCATGGAATCGGCAAGGTCCCATACCATGGAAAGATTGACGACTGAACCCAGGAATACGGCAGCAACCCATAGCACCCTGTAATATAGGATAGCCTTTTTCCCTCCAAGGTATTCAATGGCCTTTTCTGCGTAATAAGACCAGCCCAGAATGGTCGAAAAAGCAAATGTAATAAGCCCTACAGAAAGAATTAGAGGTCCAAAAAATGAGATCTTGCTAAAGGCCATTTTTGTTAGCAGGGCACCATCTGAATAATTAATATCGGGATACCTGATAATACTGGTCACCAAAACCAGCCCGGTCAGGGCACAAATAACGACAGTGTCCCAGAAAGTCCCTGTGGCCGATACAAGGGCCTGTCTTACCGAATTCTTTGTTTTTGCGGCAGCAGCCACTATGGGAGCCGAACCCATTCCCGATTCGTTGGAGAAAAGTCCCCTGGCAATCCCGTAACGCATGGCTATCATAAGACCTCCCCCCACCATACCGCCTCCGATAGATTGGACGGAAAAGGCCGATTTGAAGATCAGAGTCATGGCCTTGCCCAAGTATGGGGCGTTCATGATAAGGAGCGTAATACAGCCCACAACATAGAAAAATGCCATAAAAGGAACCAGGAATCCGCATACCCTGGCTATCCCTTTTATACCGAAAAAAATGACCAGGGCCACCAGAACGGCAATAATACTACCGGATAGATACTGGGAAACATTATACGTTTCCTTAAGCATAGTGGAAATGGAATTTGACTGGACCGAACAACCGATCCCCAGGGCCGCAAGAATGGTAAAAACACAAAACAAAACAGCCAGCCACTTCATCCCAAGTCCGCGTTCCAGGGCATACATGGGACCGCCCAGCATTGTCCCGTCCGATGTTTTTACCCGGTACTTAACGGCCAGCAATCCTTCCGCATATTTAGTAGCTATTCCGAATACACCGCTCAGCCAGCACCACAGAACAGCACCCGGTCCGCCAAGCGAGACAGCTGTTGCGACACCTATGATATTGCCCGTACCTATGGTAGCAGCCAGGGCTGTCGCCAAGGCTCCGAACTGGCTTACATCTCCTTTGGAATCCCCATCACTTTTCACAGACAGGGCAATACCCTTAAATACCTTCCGTTGCGGGAATTTTAGCCGGATAGTCAAAAAAACATGCGTCCCCAGCAAAGCGATTATCATAGGCCAACCCCATAACAAACCGCTAAGCTTGTTAAAAAACAGTTGTATATCTTGCATAATACATTATTTATGGTAGGTTTTCAGTCCTTCCTGCAAAAACCTTACGTATTGGTCAACATCCAGATCATAGGTGCGGGGAGGGAGTAAAGGATCGCCTTCCCTATTCAGGATAATATAAGTAGGTTGCGCATTAACCTGGTAGCGGGTCCGTACAAACCAGGAATTGATCCTGCCCAGGGTACGCAATTCCCGTCCGCGCTCATCGACCACCCAATCGCTTTGATCCGCCTGATTCTTTGCATCAGCATAAAGGGCAAGGATCACGTATTTCTCTTTTAACAGCTCCCGTACCCGCTGATCGCTCCATACCCTTGCTTCCATTTCCTTGCAATTGACACAACCCAGTCCCGTAAACTCAAGGAGTACCGGTTTATTGTTCTGACGGGCATATTCCAAAGCCTGACCGTAATGAAAGAATCCTTCCAGACCGTAAGGCAGAGTAAAAAGGTCCCCATATTTTCTATCGGAAGTATTCCGTACGGGAACAGGTGCGGCAGAAGGCCCGCCCATAACGAATTCCTGGGTACTGAGAGGCGGCACGTAGCCCGATATGGCTTTCAATGGGGCACCCCACATTCCCGGGATCATGTAAACGACAAAGGAAAAAACAGCAATGGCCAGGGTAAAGCGGAAGACGCCTATATGTTCCGATGGTGTGTCGTGACGGAACCGGATCTTGCCTAAAAGATAAAAACCCAAAAGGGAGAAAATGACTATCCACAAAGCAAGGTAGATCTCACGACCGAGTAGCTTCCACTGATAGATCTGGTCTGCAGTGCTCAGGAATTTGAGGGAGAAAGCCAGTACTATGAATCCCAGCACGACCTTTACCGAATTAAGCCACCCTCCCGACTTGGGAAGACGCTGGAGCAAAGACGGTATAAATGCCAGAATGGTAAACGGCAAGGCAAAAGCAGTCGAAAAAGCGAACATGGTAAGTATGGGTTCCCATACAGCCCCCTGGGTGGATTTGATCAAAACCGCCCCAACTATGGGACCTGTGCAGGAGAATGAGACCAGAACGAGCGTGAGAGCCAGGAAAAAGATTCCCAGGATCCCTCCCCTATCTGCTTTGGCATCTGTTTTTGTAGTCCATTTAGCAGGCAGTACCAGTTCGAACGCCCCGAAGAACGACGCGGCAAAAACCAGGAAAAGAATGAAAAATAAGATATTGGGGATCCAGTGTGTGGCCAGCCAATTAAAGATATTTGCAGTAACGGAAGCTCCTCCCGTAAAATAAGTGATTCCTATGATGACGGCTATGGGCAATGTGTAAAACATCACAATGAAAATACCGTACAAAGCCGCATTCAGCCGGTTTTTGCGTTTATTGTCACCGCCCCGTAAAAAGAACGAAACAGTCATGGGGACCATGGGGAAGACACATGGAGTCAACAAGGCCACCAGCCCAAATGCAATAGCCTGCAGGATTATTCCCCAAAGGGAAGCGGATGCTTCCGAAGATACGGAACGGACCATCCCAGCTTCCGTCACGGAACCCCCTTCCAACTTTATCTCAAACGATTCCTCTTCAGGCGGCAGACAGGAACTTCCGTCACAAACCTGCCATTCGACAACAGCATGTACGGTTGCGACAGGGATTTCCGATCTGATTTTTTGAATAAACACACCCGTTCCCCCGAAAGATCCGATATCCATCCCGAACAGGGGGTCGTATTCTTTGGCAGGCGGCGATTCCATCCTGATCCCTTCTACAAGAAACACCCCATTGGGCAGGTCGAATAGGAATCGTGTCGGATGTGGCCCGTTCTCATAGGGACCCAGATCGTACATGTGCCAGGGCTCTTTCAGGGAAGCCGTAAAACGGATCTCGAATTCATTATGCTTAACAGGGATAACGTTGTACTCCCAGGATGCCGGCTGTTCTATGAATTGTGCAAAAGAAACGGCCGAAGATAATACGATCCCCAGCCAGAAAAACAACAGTTTTCGCATAACTAAAAGGCTACACCCAATGTGATGTTACCTCTGGGAACAACTCCTTTGTACCCAAATTCCCCAAAACCGGTCGGGACAGATGTATGTTTGTATGTAGTACGGAATCCTGACACCATAGGATAACGAACACCTCCTCCGATATTCATATCCATAGTAAAACGACCCCACATGAAATGTACCCCGAACAACACCCCCGCCATAATTGTATTGTAGCGGGTATGTAAATCAGTTCCTAAGGGAGGGAGATCTTGTGTTTCAATATAATCGGGTATTCTGTTCTTTTCTTTCAAATAGCGGTAGGCTACGTAAGGCCCCAGGTAGGCCTGTGCCTTTCGCGGCATTCGCGCCAAATAAATCTTATAGATACCTTCCAGCCCGAATCCTTCCATTTCGCTGTAAAAACTGTCTTCAGTACCGAAAATCGACTCTCCTATAAGTGTTATTGAAGGTGAAACCGATATGGCAGAATTGTAAAAATTTCTTTGGAAACCGATGGCAAAGGTTCCTGTAAAAAAGCGTAACGGCTCAATGAACAGTTCATTCCTGTACCAATCATTGAAAGCAGGTTTTCTGGTCTGCCCGTAGGCTCCGACGACCAGGATCATCAGCAACAGACTTAAAATCAGTTTTTTCATAAACGATCCATATTAAATTTATAATCCAAACGATCTTTTCTTGTAGGCTTCTATACAACCGTCCAGTCTTTCCCTGGCAGTAGTATCGCCGGGAACATTGTGGGAAGGATGAATATGCAACCGGACTCCCCTGTCTGCAAGTATGCCTGCGCAGGTGGTTACCGTCATCCAGACCAAAGTGACAAAACACATAGTTGAAACCGGACCGATCTTGTCAAAATGGTTCTTGAGGGTAACGGAAGCATCTGTCAGGGGAGCACAGGAATCCACAACGACATCCGCAAGTTCGAACAGGTTCTTGCCACAGGAATGCCGGGGTTTCTTTCCCTGCGACCCTGCAGCCGAACCGTAAACGATTACTTTCATCCCCCGTTTTTTTGCCTCCAATGCCACGTCAATATTAACGGCATTGATCCCCGTGTGGGAAAAGATCCAAAGTGTGTCGCGGGGATCGAAATTCCAGGAACTCATGATGGCCGTTCCATACCCTTCCGCCCTTTCCAGGAAAAGGAACTGATGTATGCCGCTTTCCCCGGTGATTCTTGTAAAAAAAGTCAGGGGCTGCTCTATCAGGGGATGAAATCCCACAAACCCTCCAATACGGGGATACATTTCTTCGACCGGAAGTGTGGCATGACCACAACCGAATGTATGCACCCACCGTCCGGCTTCAATGCTGTCTGCCATAACAGTGGCTGCTTTCAAAATATTTTCCGTCTGTGTCTCTTCTATTTTGTCTTGGAGTTTGCGTACATTGTCAAGCCATTCTTTTGCCAGCATAAGTTATGAATTTAAGGGTTATTTGAAAGATTCAGTTTACGTGTCATAACAAAGTACAGCAATGTCATCACTGCCCAAATGCTCAACAAATATAAGGGAAAAACACGAATTGACAGGAATCCCAGTAAATAATTCAATAATGTGTTACCTGCCAGGGCTATGACCATGGCTATCCCGATAGCCGTCCCGGATAAGGCTTTATACCTGGATCCTATGTAAGATACGATCACAGGGAATGTCGCTCCCAATCCGGTGCCTATAAGGATCACAGAGATCAGGGGAGGTATGCCGGCTAAGAGTCCGGTAAATCCGGCTGCCGTCAGGAACAGGTAAGCCCATAAAATCTTCCAGGGAACAAAGTGAAATGAAAGCCAGCTTAAAAATATCCTGCCGACGGTTATCCCTACGACTACAAAAGTTAACAGAAAAAGTGCATGCTGCTGAGACAGTCCGTAAATACTGCTTTCCTGCAAATAAATGGGGATCCAGTTGCTGCACAATCCTTCCAACGCCGACTGGAAAAAAAGGATAAAACTAAAGAACAACAGGGCAGGCTGTTGAAGCATCAGGAAACCTTCTTTTATAGGAAATCCCTGACGGACTTTAGCTTCGGGAAAACGGATCACACTGAAATATAAAAAGATCAGGAACAGTAAAATAGCCATGTAACGGAGGATCAACGTATAGGGTAGATAGTCAAATATCCCCAGGATCAAAGGCATCATAAGTGCACCTATACCATAAAAGACACCCAGGATGCTCAAATTGGAACTTCGGCGGCGATCGTCAGATACATCGTTGACCAGTGCATTGCAAGCACCGTTCAGAATGCCTCCCCCTGTCCCGGTTACCAGCACACAGGCCCCGAGCCCCGTTACGGATTTAAAAGAGGCCAGGCCGATAAATCCCAGCACAACCATGATGGCTGCAATTTGAAAGGGCATTTTGTAACCAAAACGATCGCACCACGGCCCGAAAACGACCGAACCGGCCAACACTCCGAGGGGTAAGATGCCAGCCAGTGTTGAAGACTGTGACATATTCAGATTAAGCGTATCCTTGAGTGAAGGCAATACAGAACCCAGTGTGAGAAACGATATGCCAAAAAAAACTATGCCTGCATAACCGGCAGCCAGAATTTTACTTTTTTTCATAAGCTTTCATTGTTTCCAATGCAAGACGGCCGGCTCCCAGGATCCCTGCTTTCTGGGCAAGGCCCGAAGCCTCAAAACGACATTGCCTTATACTTATAGGTTGAGCCCATTTACAGGCTTCGTAATAGATCCGGTCCAAAAAACGCACAGCCGGCCCAAATACTCCTCCTCCCCAGACAACTATCCGGGGATTGAATATGCTGACAAGGTTGGCTGCCGCCATAGCCCAAAATTCCACGGCTTTGTCTATAACACGCAGCGCTACCGTATTACCCCTCTCATAAGCTTCAAAAACAGAGCGGGTATCCGGGAATACACCCGGCTGGCCGGAAAGTTTGCGTGCTTGCGCAGCAATTCCCGTTCCGGAGGCATATGTTTCAAAACATCCGCTGTTACTATATTCGTCTACAAAAGGCGGCTGCAGGGCCATCCAGCCTATAGCACCGGCTATGTCTGCAGAGCCGTGGATCACCTTTCCGTCAACCATGATGCCCGCACCAATTCCCGTTCCAACACTCATAAAAATAGCATCCGAAAATCCCTTGGCTACTCCCTGTGACGTCTCTCCCAGTATATAGCAAGTCCTGTCGCTGGCGATGATGGCTTCGGAATTTGGAATGGCTTTGGTGATGTATTCCTTCAGGGGGAAACTGTTCCAGCCGGGTATATTAGGAGCCCATACCCTGTTGGTATGATTGTCGGCGATCCCGGGAACGCAAATACCTATTTTTTTCTCCTTTTCAGGCGGTATTTCCTGTTCTTCCATCAACATATCACAGACTGTTACTATCAGTTCTGCGACCTGTTTTCCCGTACGGCCTTCCAACAATACGGTACGGTCTGCCAGGATCTCACCCGAACGTGAAAAAAGTGCAGCTTGCAGTTTTGTTCCTCCTAGATCAACACCAATGGCTTGCATAGTTATGACTTAGATAAATTTGACCCCCAGACTTTTCATTTTCTCTATGGTTGCCCTGTGATCTTTCTGGTTTACATAAGCCAGACCTTCCAAGAGCACCTGTACATCAAATTCCGCCTCTACAAGATCCTTGACCGTTTCATAGACACAAAATTCAGTGGCAATCCCGCTTACAACGACCTGCTTTGTAAGGATCTTATGCAGGGGGGTACCATCGGAACGGGTGGCATTGAACCCGGAATACTCTTCTTTCCCCGGATTTGTGCCTTTACGAAATATCCTCATCAAATGCGGCCTCGCATTGGGATCATTCACACGTGTGTAATAGGAAAGATGTATTTCCTGCCCCATAGTGCTTACCACGCAATGAGGCGGCCATTGACCTCCATATCCTGTAAAGGAACAATGATTGGCCGGGTGTGTATCGCAAACGTATACGACCTTGTGACCAGGATGTGCATTTATGTAATTGATGCTGTGCATCATGGCGTTTTCCGCATTCTGACAGGCCATTGTCCCGGATATGAAATCATTGAGCATATCTACTACAATGTGTGTTCTGGCTTGTTCATACATGGTTCAGTTCCTCTTTTATCGTGTATATCAGTTTCATTTTCAGATCGTACAAATCGTCGGATATATCCACCTTATGGTAATGTGGATTGATGATCCTTCGTTCAGTCGGGTTCATGCGAGATAATTCAGCAAGGTATGTATCCTGTTTTTCCTGTGCCGAAGTGTCCGGTCGCAGACGTTTTCCGTTTTCCATAACTTTGTGCTGCAACTTTTCCGCCACGTAGGATCCCTCAACGTAAGTAGTTCTCTTGGTCTGGTCATATTCATCCCTGAGCAAAACATCTTTTCCCGCTTCTAAAGCTACAGCCAGTTTGTCTCCCCGCAGGCATGTCACATCGGCCTTGCTTTCGTTATTCTGATAGATCCTATAAGTGATCTGGAAACCCGGATTGATGACTTTCGTCTTATCCTCGGAAAGTTTCAGAACAGGCTTTTGATCTATCTGAACCATTTTATATACATTCCCGAAACAAGGATTATGTTTACTGGTAGCTATGGCATCCCCGACCCCGTAACAATCAATGGCAGCATTCTGGCGTTCCAGGTCTGAGATCAGGTATTCATCCAGGGCATTGGAGGCAAATATCAGACAGTCGCTCAATCCTTCACGCTCAAGCATCTCTCGGGATTTCTGGGATAAATAGGTAAGGTCCCCACTGTCAAGCCGAACCCCGTAAAACGGCTTGTAGGAATCGTCTATACCATTGGCTTTAAATGCCTTGATAGCGTTCCGGATCCCGCTGCGAAGCGTGTCATACGTATCGATCAATAAAATCAGGCCTTCTCCCCGATGACTTTTTATATAGGTGTCGAATGCTTCGTATTCGCTTTGAACACTGCAGCCAAAAGCCGTGACATAACTATGGGCCATCGTTCCTGTGCTGGGAATATCGAATTTTATAGTAGCCAGAATATTCGAAGTGCTCACACACCCGGCCGTATAGGCTGCCTTGGCCCCGTGTAGCGCTGCCCATGGCCCGTGTGCCCTACGGGACCCGAACTCACTTACCGGCTTGCCGGTACTGCGTGTAACACGTGAAGCCTTGGTTGCCACAGCCATCTGGTGGTTCATAATGGTCAGCAAGGGTGTCTCCAGGATCTGTGCCTCCAGCAACGGTGCTACAACGGTTATCACAGGCTGCAGAGGAAATGCAATCTGTCCCTCATCCATAGCGTAGACGTCGCCCGTGAACCGGACAGATGTCAGGAAGCGACAGAAATCTTTGTAGTTTTCTCCGGGAAGGAATTTTTCAAAAAAGGATTCAGGTTGTGTGCCAAAGCCCGCGATCATTTCCAATACCTCATTAATACCACTCACCACCGCCCAGTTGTTGTTGTCGGGGGCTTTCCGGTAAAACATATTGAATACAGCTATAGCCTTATCCAATCCTTTGTCAACAAAGGTCTTACCCATTGTATACTGGTATTTGTCAGAGCAGTAGGAAATCATTCTCATATTAAAGTGCAAAGGTAGACAAATTAAACTTATCTTTGTGATTTATAGGATAAAAACAATGAAAAGTATTTTTCACGAAAAAACCAAATATGCAGTTATCGGATCGGGTAGCTGGGCAACTGCGCTCATTAAGATCCTGTTGGACACCCGGGAAGAAGTGCTTTGGTACGTGCGGGATCAGGAAATGATCAATTTCATCACACAGAACAAGCACAATCCGCATTACCTTCAGGCAGCAAAATTGGATGCCAAGCGGCTGATAATGAGCACTGACATCAATCAAATCATTCATGAAGGGGATGTGCTGATCTTCTGTATTCCCTCTACATATTTCATAAGCGAAATGATCCGGATGACAGCTCCTTTAGATAACAAATTCATAGTCACTGCCATCAAAGGACTTATCAATGAAAGAAACATCTCTATCACAGAGTACTTCAATCGAATACATAACATCCCATACGACAACATTGGGGTCATCGCCGGTCCGGTACATGCCGAGGAGGTAGCTATGGAAAGGCTCTCTTACCTGAGTGTCACCTGTAAAAAAGAAAAAACCGCCGAAAGACTTGCCGAAGCGTTCCGCTGTCCCTATATCCGTACCAGTATCGGTACCGACATATACGGCCTTGAATACGCGGTAGTCCTGAAAAACATATATGCCATCGCTTCGGGAATGAGCCGTGCTCTCGGCTACGGGGACAACTTCCAGGCAGTGCTGGTCTCTTGCGCATATCAGGAGATCAGGGCTTTCCTGAACCGTTCCTATCCAGACAAAGGCAGAAACACTTCACTGTCGGGATTCCTGGGAGACCTGCTGGTAACCTGTTATTCGCAATTCAGCCGCAACAGGACCTTCGGCAACATGATCGGTCAGGGTTATTCAATCAAAGCCGCACAACTGGAAATGAATATGGTGGCAGAAGGTTATTATGCCACTTCGTGCATATATGAAATAAACAAGAAATATAAAGTGGAAATGCCCATAGCGGAAGCTATGTATAAAGTATTGTATGAGTTCCGTTCCCCAGCCATCGTTTTCAAAGCCTTGAGCGAACAATTGAAATGATCTATGAAAAAAGTCATTACAATAATTGAACGATCGGTTACCGGATTTATCCCGGATAACGAGTATGCCGGCTGGCAAAAAAAAGCCATAGAAGCACTTAAGCTTCTGGACTCAGGTCAAGGCGTGGGATCTGATTTCCTGGGCTGGATAAACCTGCCTTCTGGCACCTCTGCAGAACTTATAGGCCGGATAAAAGACATTTGCAAGGACTGGCAAAAAGATATCGAACTGGTAGTGATCATTGGCATTGGAGGTTCATACCTGGGAGCCAAAGCCGTAATAGAAGCCCTCTCCCACTCTTTTTCTTCCCTGCTGCCTGCTGCAGGACCACAGATAGTTTTTGCCGGGCAGAACATCTCTGAAGATTACCTGGCCGAGCTGGAAGATCTTATGAAAACCCGTTCGGTCGCCTGTGTCGTTATCTCCAAATCGGGAACCACGACTGAGCCGGCCATCGCTTTCCGGCTTGTAAAGCAACATATCCTGAAGCGTTACGGAAAAGAAGAGACAAAACGCCGTATCGTGGCCATTACCGACAAATCGCGGGGAGCATTGCGTCATATGGCTGACAGTCAGGGTTACCGCAGTTTTATTATCCCCGACAACATTGGAGGCCGTTTCTCTGTCCTGACCCCGGTGGGGCTACTGCCTATTGCCTTGGCAGGGATTGATATTGAGGATCTTATAGCCGGAGCGCTTTATATGGAGCGTATAACTGCAACAAAAGATGCAGACAACCCGGCCGTCCAATACGCCGCCTTGCGCAATGCACTTTACAGCAAGGGCAAAAAGATAGAATTACTGGTCAACTACCATCCCAAACTGCATTATCTGACTGAATGGTGGAAACAGCTTTTTGGTGAAAGTGAAGGAAAGGATCACAAAGGCATATTTCCTGCAGGTGTAGATTTCACCACTGACCTTCATTCCATGGGACAGTACATCCAGGACGGGGAAAGACATCTTTTTGAAACGGTCATCAGTATCGTTTCGACAAACCGTTCCCTTACCATACCTAAAGACCAGGAAGATGCGGACGGATTAAATTATCTGGCCGGAAAACATATTGACCAATGCAATAAAATGGCGGAATTGGGAACATGTCTGGCTCACCTGGACGGGGGCGTACCCAATCTGCGTATTGAAATACCGTCTCTAAATGCCTATAATATGGGAGCCCTGCTCTACTTCTTTGAGAAAGCATGCGGTATAAGCGGATACATCCTGGGCGTGAATCCTTTTGACCAGGAAGGAGTAGAGGCTTACAAGAAAAACATGTTTGCCTTACTCGACAAGCCGGGTTTCGAGATCGAGGGCGAACTCCTGCGCAAAAGACTCTGAAGTCGCCTTTAGCGTGACTTTTCCGGGTTCCGTTCCGGCACGCAATATTACAAGACATTTCCCGTGAAAAGCTTTTCTTTCGGTTGCCTTGAACGGTTCGTGGCTTATGGGACTTCCGTTATCCACCGCTTCGATGACAGCCGGTCCTTCCACCTCGAATCTTATCGTTTCAGCGGCATAAGGAACAAGATTTCCCTCGGCATCCATAACCGTGACAGTTATAAAGGCCAGATCATAGCCGTCTGCATCCAGCACATTTCTATCTGCAGTCAACAGCAGGGAAGCCGGTTCTCCTGCCGTTGTTACCGATCTTCGCATAAACTCCTTGCCTTCACTGTAAGATACTGCCATCACCGTCCCCGGTTCATAGACTACCCGCCAGAACGCATGAAGCCGATCCGGTGTCTTTGTACTTACCCCAAGAGATCTGCCGTTAAGAAATAATTCAACGGAATCGGCACGGTTATAATAAGCCCACAGATCCACCGTGTCTCCCTTTGACCAGTTCCAGTGGGGAAAAAGATGGAGGACAGGGGTGTCCGTCCATTCACTCTGGTACATATAATAGACGTCTTTCACAAATCCGGCCAAGTCTATAATCCCGAAATAGGAACTCCGTGCCGGCCACCAGTAAGGTGTGGGCTCTCCCAGGTAATCGAATCCGGTCCAAATGAACATCCCCGATATAAACAAATTGTCACGGACCTGTATCCATGCCCCCTCATGCGTATTTCCCCAGGGAGTATGCATATTGTCGTAAGCCGAACACATATGATGCGGCGTCTGGTAGGTCATCCACCATTTTTTAGGTTCCTGCCTGACGGAATCCGAAGGCATCTGATAAAAACCACGCGTATGTAACGATGAAGTAGTTTCCGTAGCCACAAAAGGTTTTCCCGGATAATGGACAGGGACGTTCCCGTAATCATTTTCATGGTAGTTGAATCCTATGATATCCAGAGTCCCGGCCTTGAACAGGTTATTATAGGGCCCCGGTTCGTTGCAACCGGCCGTTACCGGACGGGTCGGATCCAGTTCTTTTACGATCCCGGCCAGTTTTCTTGTAAGCAGGGCGTTAAAAGGCAGTTCTTCAGATACCGTGGTATCTTCCCCGGCCAAAAAGTTCAGGAATAAATTGACCTGTTGCGTATCAAGGGTATCGGCTACAGGGTTGTTCCATTGCTCCAGCACCTCGTTACCTATACTCCATAGGACTACCGAAGGGTGATTGCGATCCCTGAGAATAAAGTCCGTCAAATCACGCTCGTACCACTTTTCAAAGAACATGGCATAATCATAAGGGGTCTTTTGTTGTCGCCAAACGTCAAAAGATTCGTCCATGACCAAAAATCCCATACGGTCGCAAAGATCCAGAAAGCCGGGGGCAGGAGGATTGTGTGAGGTCCGTATGGCATTGCACCCCATATCCTTGAGCATCTGTAATTGCCTTTCCGCAGCCCTGCGGTTGAAAGCCGCCCCCAAGGCTCCCAGGTCGTGATGAAGGCAAACCCCCAGAAGCTTCACAGGCCTTTGATTGAGAAAAAACCCCGAATCGGCTGTAAAACGGAATGTCCTGATCCCAAAGGTGGTCTTGTAATGATCAATGATGGAAAAACCTTGCAACAACAAACTTTTAACAGTATATAAATTCGGGGTTTCCACATCCCAAAGTTCCGGTTTCTTAACGTTCAGTCTTTGTGTCAGGGATATTTCTTTCCCGGCATCAAGCTCAAGATGCGTACATTGTTCGGCAACGGTTTTACCTGCAGGATCCAATATCTTTGTCAACAAATAAATATTGTCGTCATTACAAGAGCCGGGGTCGATCCTGGTGTTGATCTGCACCGAAGCTTGCCGCCCGGTAACTTCCGGTGTCGTAACGTAAGTACCCGAATACGGGATAAGTACCGCAGAGGTGATCACCAGACGTACATCCCTGTATATACCGGATCCGGTATACCACCTGGAGTTCGGCTGCAGGGAATTGTCGACTGTGATCTCTACGGTGTTTTCCTTACCTGCAGGATTTAGAAAAGACGTTATTTCATAACTGAAGGAAGAATACCCGCAAGGCCGGTGTCCCGCCAGGTTCCCGTTTACATAGACCCTGCTGTCCCGGTATATGCCGTCAAATTCAAGAAATACCCGCTTTCCTTCGGTATCTGCATTAAGTGTAAATGTTTTCCTGTAGATGCCTTTTCCGCCCGGCAGGGCACCTCCTCCGGGAGTGGCAGGATGGTCTTTGTCAAAAGTCCCTTCTATACTCCAATCATGAGGCAGGTTGACTTTTTGCCAATCCGGCCGTTCGGAGCTCTGACCGGACAGAGCAAATTCCCAATCCCGGTTGAAATCGAAAATTTCACGCCCCGGTCCCCTGTTGCACGACGCCAGGACCAACAGTAAAACCATACAAGTATAAATGTGTTTCATAGCCTTACAATTGAATAATCTGTTCTTCTCCGTTATAATGAACCGTTATTAAGGATTCACCTCCGGCAAAGGGTGTGCCGGGTTTGCGGGGTGTGATCTTTCTGATCCGGAATACCCTTTCAGTTACCATGCCGTCAAAAGATCCTTCCCTGCCCCCTATCCGCAAGGTCCCCTTTTCCCGGTCATATTCAAAAGATATGTTGGAATAGCTTCCTTTTTCGTAGTTGTAGTTTACTCCTTCGTCCTCGTACAATGTGAACCGGGCATTTTCCCCGGTATAAACACACAATGTCAGCGGATGGTCTGGTTTTTCATTTGTGTACTGCATCTCGGGACCTACAGGAAGGATGGAACCTGCCTTTACATACAACGGTATTCTATCGAGAGGTGCATCGGCCACTATAGTGCGGCCTCCGGGAAGATACCTGCCCGTATGGAAATCATACCAACCTGTCTGTTTTGGAAGGTAGACGGGCCGTTTCCTTGCCTTGTACCCGTACACCGGGCAAACCATCAGTGCGTCCCCGAACATGTATTGATCGGAAATATCGTAAATGTTTTCATCACCATTGAAGTCCATGACCAGGGCCCTCATAATGGTATAGTCTTCAAACCACGTCCTTCCGGCAAGGGTGTATATATAAGGCATCAGGCGATAACGCAGTTTGTCGTACCATACCATCGTTTTGTATGCAATATGGTTTTCGGGAGCAATGTTAAATATTTCCCGGTAAGGATATTGTCCGTGGCTCCTGAACAAGGGACAAAATGTCCCGAATTGGAACCAGCGGACATTCAGTTCGCGCCATTCTTCCCTATCGGCAGAACCTTCCTTTGCCCTTTCAAAACGTTTCTGAACGCAAAATCCTCCGATATCCATTGTCCAGTAAGGAATACCCGATATACTAAAATTGATGCCTGCAGAAATCTGTGCCTTCATGTCTTCCCAACATGTGCCAATATCACCGCTCCATGTAGCCGTTGCATAACGCTGTAATCCGGGGAATCCGCTCCGTGTGAGCAAAAATACGCGTTTGTCCGGATCAACGCCCCTTTGTCCCTCATATATGGCCTGTGCATTAACCAGCGGATAGGCATTCAGATACCTTGTTGACGAACCCAATGCGGTAGGTGTCGATAAAGCTTTCCGGTATTCCAGACCGGCATTTGAAAGAATGTCGGGTTCCGATGCATCCATCCACCATGCATCAAATCCCAGAATGTATAGATGCTCTTCCATCTGCTGCCAGAAGAGTTTGCGTGCCCCTTCCGCATAAGCATCATAAAATGAACCGATATAACCAGGCCAGATCCAGTCACGGATGCTGTCTTCTACAGCACGGGTGTACATCCACCCTTTTTCCGCAAACTCTTTGTAATGCCCGGTCGTATGATAGAACTTCGGCCAAACAGAGATCATGATCCGGGCATTCAGGGCATGGACGCTGTCTACCATGGCTTTGGGATCAGGGAAACGCTCCTTGTCAAATTCATGGCTTCCCCACCCATCTACAGGCCAGTATGACCAATCTTGTACTATGTTGTCTATCGGTATACGGCGTTTTCTGTATTCACTTAGCACATCAAGCAACTCACGGGAAGTTTTGTAACGTTCCCTGCTTTGCCAGTAGCCCATGGCCCACTTGGGCATAATTTGGGATTTACCTGTCAGGAAACGGTATCCGCCGATCACCTGGTCGCTGTTTTGCCCGTAAATAAAATAATAGTCTATCATGTCGGCAATCTCCGACCACCAGGATTGTTTTGCCTGTTCCTCCGGATCAACGGGTGTGTAGAGCGAAAGACCCAAATAGGAAACCCCACCGTCAGGTATCCATTCTATGCGGATGGGATATTCCTGCCCGGCTTCCATATCTACCTGAAATTTATAACTATTAGGATTCCAGGCTGTCCTCCACCGCTCACCGACCACTTCCCGTCCGTCGAAGAACACCTTGGTATATCCTGCATAGTACAGCAGAAAACGATGGGTCCCGCTTTCACCGGTCGTCACGGTTCCTTCCCAGGTGATCCGGGCATCGTGGAATGAAATTCCTTGCGGAAATCCTTTCACTTTATCCAGATCCGTGTAATCGATAACGGATTCCCTTCTGCGCAAAGACTCTGTCTTGCCGTCACGGCTGGCATAGATAGCCGTAAGGGCTCCTTCTTGACCGTCCATATCTTTCAGACCGAGCACATTGAGCTGCATATAATCCCTGGGGTCACCGAATCGGGAAAGGGAATTGTTGTCCCACAGCAATCCGTAATTTTTGTTAGATACAATAAAAGGAACAGATACTTTTGTGTTGTATTGGTACAAAGTCTCATTTTTGCCTTTGTAATTGAATTCATCAGACTGATGTTGCCCCAGCCCGTAAAACGCTTCGTCAGCAGGTGATTCGAAAACCTGTCTGATTGTATATCCCCTGTCACCTTCAACTTCTATGGGAGAAAAGGTTTTACCGCCCCCTTTGTTTTCCTGAAGGATCACATTTCCCTCCAGGTCCATAAAAATGACCTCCCCGGTATTTTTATTGACACCCATTTGCAGGGACGTTGTTTTTATTACGACCCTCCCTTCTTCCTCCACACATTCAAAATCAACTGCAGGAAGCTCCCCGGGTGCCCTCATAAGGCTTTTACGGGTTGAAAATCTTTCTCCAGCAGGTATAGCCGATACCCGGATAATCTTAGGACTAAGGGGTTCTATCCGGATCTTTGACCTGTCACCGGTAGTGATCGTCACACTACGACTATCCACGATCAGACCGCCCGTACAGGAAGACAACAGGAGTCCCGTGAACAGGACTATAATGCACTTTTTCATATATTTGACCGTATTTATCATTTTCTTTATTCAAAGATAGGTCTTTATGAAAATTCCTACAATCCTTCTGATCTGTTGTTTGGTGTTTTCAGGATGCAAAAGTGAAAACAACGGAAAGGATCCTGCCATGCGCAACATTACCGCCATGGAATTGGCTCAACTTATGGGCAAAGGATGGAACCTGGGTAATACGCTGGAAGCCGTCGGCGGTGAAACTTCCTGGGGAAACCCCAGGGTAACGCCGGAACTGATCAAGGCGGTAAAAGATGCCGGCTTCACCTCAATCAGGATCCCCGTATCCTGGTCGGTACATATATCAGATCCGGAAACACATCAAATTGATAAGGCATGGATGCAGCGCGTCGGACAGGTGGTGAATTACGTATTGGCCAATGATATGTTCGCCATTATAAATATTCATTGGGACAACGGATGGATGAACGATCCCAGGGAAAGCCGGAAAGAGGCTATCAATCAAAAGCTTAGCGCCATATGGACCCAGATAGCCACCTACTTTAAAGACTACGACGACAGGCTGCTCTTTGCCGGATCAAACGAAGTTCATATGGAAAATGACTGGTCTTCCAACCCGCCGGCAGAATATCTATCAGTACAGAATTCATTCAACCAGACTTTTGTCAATGCCGTGAGGGCAACCGGAGGAGCTAACCTAAAACGTCATCTTGTCATACAAAGTTACCTGACCAATATTGAGTTGGCTTATACCTCTCTGATCATTCCGGCAGATCCTACTCCGGATAGGCTTATGATTGAAGTCCATTACTACGATCCTTATGAATTTGCCCTAAAACCCGACCAGCCTTACGACACACAATGGGGTTCCGTGGCAACAGGACCGGTTACACCGTGGGGACAGGAAGATTGGGTTGAGAAAGAGTTTGAAAAAATGAAACAAAAATTTACCGGCAAAGGCATCCCCGTGATCCTGGGGGAATACGGTGCACTGTATCGTCCGGATCTTACAGGACAATCCCTTGAAGACCATAAGCGATGCCGGGCTTATTACCTGGGATATATTACCGATGCGGCAATTAGATACGGAATGGTACCGTTTTATTGGGACAACGGGGCTCCGGACTTTGTCCTGTTCAACCGGACATCATATCAAATAATCCATCCTGATGTCCTGCAGGCGATAATGAATTTTCAGCAATAAAACCTTTATCCTCCATTAATTCCTCAACAGGAGCAGATGCTGCAGCAACGGCAAGGCGATCGCATTGTTCATTCTGCGGATGGCCTGCATGACCTTTTATCCAAACAAAACGCACTTTATGCCCCGAGGCAGCATCCATGTAACGTTTCCACAGATCTACATTCTTTTTTTTCCGGAAACCCTTAACCCGCCACTTGTCAAGCCATCCCTCCTCCACAGCCCTGACAACGTAAGTAGAGTCTGAATATATGCAAACCTCCGTTCCCGATTTCTTCAACGCTTCCAATCCAACAATGACCGCCATAAGCTCCATCCTGTTATTGGTCGTCATCCGGTAACCGGCAGATATTTCCTTATAGTGTCGGCCGGATTGAAGAATAACACCATAACCTCCGGGACCGGGATTGCCCAGGGCAGAACCGTCTGTATAAATATCAACCTTCATACAATCTATCTGCCATGGCTTCCTGGTTTCTTTGCCTGGAGCGGTAAATATCACAAGCCATAAAAATTGCCGCCAGCATTGATTCAGAAGATGCCTTATCTTCTCCGGCCAGACGATATGCAGTCCCGTGGTCGGGAGATGTCCTGATCACCGGCAGGCCGGCTGTGAAATTTACACCCTGGCCAAAGGACAAAGCCTTGAAGGGGATCAGTCCCTGATCATGGTACATGGCCAGTACGGCATCGAATTTTCTGTAGTCTGCCGCAGCAAAAAAACCGTCTGCCGGATAGGGACCAAATGCAAGTATTCCCTTCTTATTGGCTTCTTCTATAGCAGGTGAAATGACCTTCCCTTCTTCCGATCCTATCAGCCCGCCATCACCTGCATGCGGATTTAATCCAAGAACAGCGATCTTGGGTTGACGGATCGTGAAGTCATTTTTCAATGTTTCATACATTAAGATGATCTTTTTGAAGATCTTTTCTTTTGTAAGTCCGGCTGCGATCCTGTTCACGGGAATATGGCCCGTAACCACACCGGTCCTCAATCCCATACTTGTACTGCAGAGAACCATCAGGGGATCGGCAATGCCAAAGGCATTGGCCAGGTATTCGGTATGACCGGGAAAGGCAAATCCCTCCCTGCTCACATTTTGTTTATTAAAAGGAGCCGTTACAAGCACCTGGATCTTTCCACCACGCAGATCCTCCACGGCACGTTCCAATGACTGAAGGGCTGCCTGTGCACCTTCTTCGGTCATCTTTCCCGGTTCAGCCATAAACTGGTCGGAAACACAAGGGATCAGATTGACCATCTTAAAATGAAGGTCAGAGGCAGACTGGGTAATATGAACATTGAAATTCTCCGCACCGGTACTCAACTTCTTGTAATATCCAAGCAACCGGGAAGAACCATATATGACCGGGGTGCAAAGCTCATTGATACGACTGTCCGAGAGGGCTTTGATAATAACTTCATAACCTATTCCGTTTGTATCGCCCTGCGTGATCCCGACTATGATCTTTTTATGCATAATGTCTTTTATTTGTAAACGATCTGCCTCCCGAAAGGAGTGAGCGCCAGTGATACCATCTTGAAATGTTGCTTTCCGAAAGGTATTCCTATGATTGTAATACAAAGCACTACGCCCCAGAACAGATGACTGAGCGCAATCCAGATCCCTCCCAGAAAAATCCACACAATATTCAAAACAGTGCTCAAACAGCCTGACCCGGATTCGACCGGACGCGTTGTCTTGCCGAAGGGCCACAGGACAAAGGCCGCAAGTTTAAAGCTTTGCAAACCGAAAGGTATCCCGATGATGGTAATGCACATCAACAATCCGGCTACCATATACTCCAATGCTATTATGATACCTCCAAACAGAAGCCAGAGTATGTTTCCCAGAATGTTCATACTGCAAATATACGTAAGTTATCGTTATATTTGTACTGCTATGGTTTCCTTATGGGATACGAATATACAATTTCTTCAGGGAGTAGGTCCCAGGCGGTCCAGGGAACTTGAAAAAGATCTGAATATTACCACTTTCGAAGATCTGATAAGGCATTACCCGTTTCGTTATATTGATAGAACACGTTTTTACGCCATTAATGAGATCGATCCCGGTCTTGCATATATACAGATCCGCGGAGTAGTCAGGGATATGAAAATCGTTGGCGCAGGTCCGCGCAAACAAAGATTGGTTGTAATTCTTTCAGATCCCACAGGAACGATCGAACTCGTCTTTTTCAAAGGAATCCGCTGGATAAAGGATAAAATCAAATTGAATACGGAATATATCGTATTCGGGAAACCCACCTTATTCAACGCCCGGATCAATCTGGTACATCCCGACATGGATATCCCCGATGACCAGAGCCTCAGGGGAAGTGCAGGGCTCCAGGCCGTTTATTCTTCTACCGAATCACTACGGGACAAAGGATTTACCCAAAAAGTCTTTTCCCGTCTGATAGCACAGGTTTTGACACGTATGGAGGGCCAGATTCACGAAACTTTACCCGCGTACCTGTTAAATCAGCTAAAACTGATGCCTCTGCCATTAGCTCTGGAAGAGATCCATTTCCCAAAAAACCTCAAAAACCTGCAGGCAGCCCAGACAAGACTCAAATTCGAGGAATTGTTCTATATACAGTTGGGATTACTCAAACAAAGATCTGTTCGTCTGAGGGCAGAGGACGGATTACCATTTCTTAAGATAGGAAAAGCGTTCAATGAATGTTTTAAAAGATTGCCCTTTGAACTGACAGAGGCGCAAAAACGCGTGATCAGGGAGATTCGCTCCGATCTGCGGAGCGGACGCCAAATGAACAGGCTGCTACAGGGTGATGTAGGGAGCGGTAAAACACTTGTTGCCCTGTTAAGTGCGCTCATAGCAATTGATAACGGCTATCAGGCCTGTATGATGGCTCCAACTGAAATCCTGGCCAACCAGCATTACAATACGATCTCCAAGTTCCTCAAAGGACAGGATGTCCGGGTGGGATTGCTGACAGGATCCACCAAACCGGCTGAGCGTAAACTGCTTCATGAATCTTTGCAGGATGGCTCACTCCATTTGCTTATCGGCACACATGCCTTGATCGAAGACACCGTTACATTCCAAAACCTGGGCTTTGTCGTTATTGATGAACAGCACCGTTTTGGAGTGGAACAACGGGCACGCCTGTGGAAGAAAACGGACGGATCGCCGCCCCATATCATGGTCATGACGGCAACCCCTATCCCCAGAACTCTGGCTATGACACTCTACGGAGACCTGGATGTATCGGTGATCGACCAGCTGCCACCGGGAAGGAAGCCGGTTCGGACGATCCATTATCCCGCTTCACGCAGGGGAACGGTTTATTCCTTTATGAAGAAACAGATCAAGGAAGGCAGACAGGTCTATATTGTTTATCCACTGATCCGTGAATCGGAAAAACTTGATTACGAAAATCTTGAAACAGGTTACCAAGATGTCGCCATGGCCTTTCCCGCTCCCCTTTATTCGGTTGCCGTGGTCCATGGGCAGCAAAAACCTGAAGACAAGGCTTTTGACATGGAGATGTTCGTCAAGGGACAGGCACAGATCCTGATTGCCACCTCGGTCATAGAAGTGGGGGTTGATGTCCCCAACGCTACGGTAATGGTTATTGAAAGTGCGGAAAGATTCGGTTTGTCACAACTGCACCAGCTTCGCGGACGCGTAGGGAGGGGTGCCGCAGAATCTTATTGTATCCTGATGACAGGGAAAGCCTTGAGCAAAGAAGCCAGGGAACGTCTTAAGCTGATGTGCGAAACAAACAACGGATTTGAGATTGCTGAAGCCGACATGAGGCTGCGAGGACCCGGAGACCTGGAAGGAACTGCCCAAAGCGGTCTTGTCTTTGATCTGCATATTGCCAACCTGGCAAAAGACGGACAGATACTGGAGTGGGCACGTATGGAAGCCGATAAGGTACTTGATGAGGATCCGCTTCTGGAATTAGGAAAAAACAAAGTGCTTGTCAGACAGCTGGAAGTTCTTGGCAACAGAAGGGCTGATTACAGCAAGATATCCTGATCACGCACCATTGATCTTTTAAATAGGATTTACGTGCGTCCGGGACTGAAGCCGCATCGAATCATAGATGGTATACTTCTGATGCAGAGCCGATTCATCTTCAGGATCCTTGAAGGAAAAGCGCCTGAGTGTATCCCTGTATTTTAACTTCGGATCCGTATACTCTACAATAAATATCCTTTGACGTGACGTTAAGGTCAAAGAAACGGAATATTTTCCCTGGGCGTCAGTGAAGGCCGTATCGGCCTTCTGCTTGGTGTCGTAGGTTCTGCGCATGATCACAGTTATACCCTGTAACGGTATGTTCACAATGTTTTTCACCTCCCCTTCCAGCATGTAGGAGTATAGATATTCTTCACGCTCTATGCACGATGTCAGCAATAGCGTAAAAAGAAACAGAATAAATGATCTTTTAAAGCACATTGAGCACTTGTTCTTTTATTTTTTCCAATTCGTCTTTCATCATAACCACATATTGCTGCATCCCGGCATGTGCTGCTTTGGATCCCAGCGTATTGATCTCTCTTCCCATTTCCTGGGCTATAAATCCTAGTTTCCTTCCGGCAAATTCTTCCTGTTCCATCGTTTGACGGAAATAACTGCAGTGTTGCCTAAGGCGTACGCATTCCTCACTTATATTGACCTTTTCCAGATAATAGATCAATTCTTGTTCCAGACGGTTCTGATCAATAGTTATCTCTTCACTCAATCCGGACAATTTATCTGTCAGCCGCTCCTTCACAGATATGATCCTTTGCGGATCCAACTCTTCTACCTTGTGAAGGTATGTCTCTATGTTGTCTATATGTGAAAGCAAGTCCTGCCCCAGCCGGCTCCCTTCCCGGCACCGAAACTCATCCAGGTTTTCGGCTGCAAGAAAAATGCACTGCTTAAGGGTTTTCCATCCAAGCGGATCAATCTCCTTCTTCTGCACTTCCCTGACTTCAGGCATCCTAAGCAGCACGGCAGCCAGATCGGCAGAACTGACTTCCTGCTCCATATCCTTGAAAATAGTCTGTAATTCCTTAAAATACTGTCTGATCAACTGTACGTTAAATGTGTTTTCCAGCGTCTCTTCTTCCTGGTCCACAGAGATAAAAAGGTCTATGTTCCCCCGTTGAAGTTTTTTGATCAGGTACTGTCGCAGATCATACTCATACTCTCTGGGTATCTGTGATGTCCTGAACCCGATATCCGCTGTTTTCCCGTTTACGGAACGAATTTCAACGGTGTATTTTTTTCCGGAAAATGATGTTTCGGCTTTTCCGTAACCTGTCATTGAACGAATCATTTGATCATTTTTTCAGCAAATATACATTAATATGATTATTTTTGTTAATTAAATTATCGAGGCATATGAACGGAGATACTGCACAAACGGGGCCGGAACGTTCCCTGAACTTTCTTGAAGAGATCATCCAAGAGGATTTGACCCAAGGCAAATACAAATCTATTGTGACCAGGTTCCCCCCGGAACCCAACGGATACCTGCATATAGGCCACGCCAAGAGCATTTGCCTGAATTTCGGACTTGCATTAAAATATGGCGGAAAGACCAACCTGCGGTTTGATGATACCAATCCCACCAAGGAGGACATCGAATACGTAGATTCCATCAAGGAAGACATCCTTTGGCTGGGATTCAGGTGGGCCGACGAATTCTATGCTTCGGACTATTTCGAACAATTGTACCAATGGGCACATATGCTTATCCGTAAAGGATTGGCCTATATAGACGACCAAACACAAGAGGAAATTCGCCTGGGACGGGGCACGGTTACAACACCCGGGACGGAAAGTCCCTTCAGGAACAGAAGTGTAGAAGAAAACGCCGATCTGTTCACCAGAATGAGGAACGGGGAATTTCCCGATGGAAGCAGGGTGCTTCGTGCCAAGATAGACATGAGCCATCCCAATATGCTCATGCGGGACCCGATTATGTACCGGATCATACATGCCGAACATCACCGTACCGGAAACAAATGGTGCATATACCCCATGTATGATTACGCTCACGGGCAGTGTGATTCTATAGAGCAAATCACCCATTCCATCTGTACGCTGGAATTTGACGTACACCGTCCCCTTTACGACTGGTTCATAGAAAAACTGGAGATATTTCCCTCTCGTCAGTATGAATTTGCACGCCTCAACATCACCTATACCGTCATGAGCAAAAGAAAGCTCCTTGAACTTGTCAAAGCCGGATTGGTTAACGGATGGGACGATCCCCGAATGCCTACCATCTGCGGGTTGAGGCGAAGGGGATATACCCCTTCCGGGATCCGTCTTTTTTCCGAGAAGGTGGGTGTCGCCAAAAGAGATAATGTCATAGACATATCCCTGATGGAATGGTGCATAAGAGAAGAATTGAACAAAACCGCCCCCCGTTGTATGGCCGTGTTGGATCCCTTGAAAGTAGTCCTGATAAATTATCCCCGGGAAAAAGAGGAATATATGACAGCCCCCGTCAACCCCGAGGATCCACAGGCAGGAGAAAGACCTATACCGTTTACAAATGAATTATATATTGAGCGGGATGATTTCATGGAAGACCCACCTAAAAAGTTCTTCCGTCTGCGGCCGGGAGGTGAAGTCCGCCTTAAATACGGATATATCATCCGCTGTGATAAGGTGATCAAAGACAATGAAGGCAATATTACTGAACTGCATTGTACTTATGATCCTGAATCAAAACCCGGCACCGGTACCTGGCGCAGTGTCAAGGGCACCATCCATTGGCTGTCGGCCGCCCACGCCATACAGGCAGAAGTCCGGCTGTTTGACAAATTGTTTACCGAACCATACATGGGTAATATTCCCGAAGAAAAGGATTACAGGGATTTTCTCAATCCCGGCTCTTTAAGGACCGTAAAAGCATGTATCGACAATCATGCAGCCGGCCTGGCAAACAAAGCCGTTCCCGGAAAGGACGACACACGCACGCGCATCCAGTTTGAACGGCTGGGATATTTTGTAGCTGATTACGACTCAACACCGGAACGACCGGTTTTCAACAGAATCTGCACATTGAAGGATACGTTTGCCAAAACGCTGAAACGACCCTAGAGCTCTATCTTTTCGTTATTCTGATCTAACCAGCGAGCCTGTGTAACGGCAAGATCAGGTGCTATCCTGACATGAAGACGGCATCCGTATTTTCTGGACCATTTTCTGGCCCTGGACACCAATCCCTTAGTAAGATAGGCTTCTATAAAGGGATGTACTTCCAGTACAACGTTTTTAAGTTTCTTCTCATTGGCAAAGAACATCATCTGGTTTTCGATATTCTCCGTAAACAGCAAGCTCGGTGGAATCTTTCCGGTTCCGTTGCAAGCGGGACATTTTTCGCTGGTATTAATTTCCATGGCAGGACGTACCCGTTGACGGGTAATCTGCATCAATCCGAATTTGGTCAGGGGCAGGATATTGTGTTTTGCTCTGTCCAAAGCCATCAGCTCCTTCATCCTCTTGTAGAGTTTCTGCCGATGATCAGCTGTATCCATGTCAATGAAATCGACTACGATGATACCGCCCAGATCCCTAAGTCTCAACTGCCGGGCAAGTTCTTCGGCAACAACCATATTTACTTCAAAGGCATTGTCCTCCTGCCCGTTACCCATATTTGAGCGGATCCCGCTGTTCACATCTACAACGTGCAATGCTTCGGTATGCTCAATAATAATATAGACGCCCTGCCTCAAAGGAACTACCCTCCCAAAGGAGTTCCTTATCTGACGGTTTACATCAAAAGCATCAAATATCGGATCCTTTCCTTTGTAAAGCTTAACGATCTTTTCTTTTTCAGGGGCAATGGTGGAAATATACGTGCAAACTTCTTCAAATACAGAGGTGTCGTTTACGTGTATGCTCGTAAACGTATCGTTGAGCAGATCACGGATGACCGTTGTAATGCGGCTGTTTTCCGTTAACAGGCGTGAAGGGGTTTTCCCTTTTCGCATAACGGACCAGGATTCTTCCCATCTATGTATCAGAGATTTGAGTTCAGCGTCCAGGACGGCAGCCTTTTTACCTTCTGCCGCAGTCCTGATGATGAGCCCATAGTTGGGAGGGAGTATGCTCTGGACAAGCCTTTCCAACCTTCCACGCTCCTCTTTAAGCGTTATCTTTGAAGAGAGACTGACCTTTTCCGTAAAAGGCAGCAAGACCATATTTCTTCCGGCGATCGATATGTCGGAAGTAAGCCGCGACCCCTTAGTCGAAATAGGTTCCTTTACAATTTGAACCAATACGGGTTGTCCAACTCTAAGTACATCCGAGATCTTCCCTTCTTTGGGTAATACGGAGCCCAGTTTCAGGCTGGAATAGATTTCTGCCGGGGAGATCTTTCCGGCAATTACCTGTTGGGTAAAATAATTGATCGTCGAAAAAGCATACCCCAGGTCAAAATAATGTACAAAAGCATCCTTGTCGTGACCAATATCAACAAAAGCGGCATTAAGCGCCGGCATTATCTTCTTGATCTTACCCAGATACAAATCGCCTACCGAGAAATGATTGTCGCTTGTTTCCTCCTTGTGCAATTCCATCAGCCGTTTGTTCTCCAACAAAGCAATGGATACTTCGGAAGAAGTTACATCAATAATTAAATCTTTCTCCATTCTATGGCAAAAGTAAGAAACCTAAAGTATCTTTTCGAAAAAAGTTGCTTTAGGTTTCCCGGTTCATCAGACACTTAATGGCTTATTTCTTTTTGTGACGGTTTTTGCGTAAACGCTTTTTCCGTTTGTGCGTTGCCATTTTATGCCTTTTCCTTTTTTTCCCACTTGGCATAATAGAAACTATTTAACGCTATTTTTCACTTTATTCAAGAAAACCTTAGCCGGCTTAAAAGCAGGTATGTAGTGTTCAGGAATGATGATCGTTGTGTTTTTGGATATATTACGGGCTGTTTTTTGGGCACGTTTTTTCAGTATAAAGCTACCAAAACCACGAAGGTATACATTGTTATTCTGAATCAATGAGTTCTTTACACTTTCCATAAAGCATTCCACAACTTTCTGTACAGCGACTTTTTCTAAACCAGTTGTTTTGGCAATTTCGTTTACAATATCCGCTTTAGTCATAATACAATTAATTTAAGAGTTATTTAATATTTTAAATAGATTGCATTCCAAATGGACTGCAAAAGTAATATTTAAATTCTTAATATCAAGATGTTTCATTTAAAAAATCATTAAAAAATGTGTTTATAGCTATCTTTGCCGCATGGATTTTACGAACGTTCTCCTGGAATGGTACAGAAAAAACCGCCGGGAACTTCCCTGGAAAGAATATAATGATCCCTACTCTATATGGGTCTCGGAAGTAATCCTCCAGCAAACCCGGGTACAACAGGGGGACGGCTACTTCAGGAGATTTATCGGGGCTTATCCGACCGTTGGTCACCTGGCAGAGGCCCCTGAAGATGATGTCCTGAAGCTATGGCAGGGCCTGGGCTATTATTCCCGGGCACGAAATATGCATAAGACTGCAAAAAGAATCATGGAAGAATACGGGGGTAAGTTTCCTTCTGATATAAATCAGTTAAAAAAACTTGAAGGGATCGGTCCTTATACGGCAGCAGCCGTCGCATCTTTTGCATTCGGGATGGACGTCCCGGCCCTGGACGGTAATGCATACCGTATCCTGGCAAGGTTTTTTGGCATTGACATGCCGGTGGGGACATCCGGTTCAAAAAAACTTTTTACCCAACTGGCAGGGATATTGCTTCCCCGTGGGGACAGCGCTTCATTCAATCAGGCCATGATGGATTTCGGATCGCTTGTCTGTACTCCCCATCCAACGTGTACATCGTGTCCTATGTCCGGTTCCTGCTATGCTTTCCTAAAAGGCCTAACAGACAAATTACCGGTTAAACAGGTAAAAACGACTACAAGACGGCGCTATTTCAATTACCTGGACCTGGAATATGAAAACACTATTGTCATAAGACAGCGTACAGGTAAAGATATCTGGAAAGGACTTTATGAATTCCCCCTGATCGAGACCGGGACTCCTGTAAGTTTTGAGGAACTGACACAAAACGTGGATTTCAGGCAACTGACCGGACTTGAATCTTTCACCCTGCACGATATGATCCGACTGCAACCGCACAAGCTGACCCATCAGACAATATATCCGGTATTTTATAAAATCCGGTTAAACGGACCTGTTTCCGTACCTGAAAAGGATTACCGGATTATTGACAGGAAAGAACTGAAAAATTTTGCGGTATCCAGACTAACGGAGAAATATATGGATTCTTTTCATAATTTTGTCGATCTATGAAACCTGCCATTGTCCGGAGCCTCATTTTTTCAGTCGTTTTCTCAATGCTTTCGTTAACGGGATGGAGCCAGAACATCCGTATCGAAGGCATAGAGTTGACCGGTAACCAGATCACCAAAAAATTTATTATTGTAAGGGAACTACCCTTTTCTGTGGGAGACACCATACCCGAAGCTGAATTTAATGAACAACTGAGGCTTGCGCACGAAAACCTAAACAATTTGCTTCTTTTCAACTTTGTCGAGATATCACCTCTCAGATCGATAGACAATCCTGAACTAGTCACTGTGATCATCCAGGTGGAAGAAAGGTGGTATATATGGCCCTTGATTGAAGCGAAACTGGAAGAGCGTAACCTGAGCACCTGGTTGCAAAACTGGGATTTTACCAAGATCACGATAGAAGTCGGTGCCCGGATTGATAATTTCCTGGGATTGAAACACAAACTTGTAGTGGCAGCACACGGGGGTTATCAATGGGGTGTTTTTTTAGGATACCGGGATATTTCGCTGGACAGGCAGGGAAAGCATTTTATGAGCATGGACTTGCAGGGTAATTTCAGCCACAACCTTGACATATTTACAATAGAAGATAAACCGGCCCGTTTCAACATTCCGGACATAATGCTCGAAAAAAAGGTGAACACCAGGATCAATTATTCATACCGGCCCAATATCAGGACCATCCATAACATATCTTTCATGCATGAGTTCACGATACTGGCAGACACCGTACTCAAACTGAATCCCCATTATTGGGGCAACGACCGGTTGCGAAGGAATGCTTTCAGGTTACATTACAGATACCGCTTAGACGAGCGTGATTACCACCGTTACCCTTTGAACGGTTATTTTGTACAGGCAGGACTGAATACTTATCTTTCTTCAGATGCTTCCGTACGATATGCCCAACTTACCCTCGGACTGCAATATTTCAAACAAATTGCCGATTCACGCTGGTATTTTTCAACTGTTTTTTCGGGAGGATATTCACTGTCCAACACCCAGGCATACATCCTGGATAAAGCCATAGGGTATGACAACGATATGATGCGCGGCTATGAATATACGGTGGCCGACGGACAATCATTTGCCATTTCAAACAATACGGTCAGGTACAATATTCTTAAAAAAAGAACCTTTACGCTCAATTGGCTGTCGTTTCTCCCCAAGTTCAACAAGATCCATTTGTCAATTTATGCCAATGCCCATTTTGACATGGGATATGCCCATTACAAATGGGACAACCATCTCAACACCCTGAGCAATCAATTTCTCTATTCGGCAGGAATAGGAATAGACCTGGTTACCTATTATGATATGGTTATCGGTATTGATTACTCGGTCTGCAAACAAAATCAATACGGCTTTTTCTCCTGGAAAAATTTCTTCTTTTCCATTAAGGTTCCTTTTATCTGATCTACGGTCATTTTGTCAGTTTCACTCTATGGCACGAAGATTGACAATGTAAAAAAAGAGAGGGTTTTCAATATGGATTTAATTCTTAGAGATAAAATGACCGTGATCCCATTAATGGAAATGGACATGGATGAATCTTCGGGAAACATCAGAGAAGAAGGATTACCGGAGATACTTCCGTTACTGGTACTGCGGAATGCAGTCGTTTTCCCCGGCACATTAATCCCTATAACCGTGGGAAGGGACAAGTCCATAAAATTGGTAAGGGAGAGTTTTTCCGGCGACAAATGGGTCGGAACGGTGACACAGATGTATCCGCTCGATGACGATCCTGCAGAAGATACGATAAGCAATCATGGCTGTCTTGCCAAAATTTTAAAGATCATTGAAATGCCTGAAGGCGGGATAACCGTCATCCTGCATGGATTCCGTCGCTTTAAGGTCAGCCGGATCGTACAGAGGGAACCCTACTTTGCTGCAGAGATCACGTACCTGCCGGAGATATTTCCTTTGGAAGATGACGGCAGCTTCAAAATGGTGGTAGAAGGTATCAAAGAGGTTGCAGCCCAGATATTCCAGCTGACACCCAGTATTCCCAGGGAAGCCGAATTCGCCCTCAAGAACATTGAAAAAAGTGATTTTCTAATCAATTTTGTCGCTTCCAACATTTACCTTGACGGGGTCAAGGAGAAACTGAACCTGCTGGCTATCGATTCCCTGAAAGACCGGGCTTCGCATTTACTGGAACTTCTTTATAAACATCTGGAACTTCTCAAGTTCAAGGAACAGATCCATCAAAAGGTTCGTGGAGAGATAGACCAACAACAAAAAGAATATTACCTGAGCAATCAGCTGAAAACGATCCAGGATGAACTGGGCCTGACCCAGGATATGGAAGAAATTGATACGCTGCGGGAAAAGGCATCGAAAAAGAAATGGAGCAAAGAAATCGCAGAAATCTTTGAAAAGGAAGTACAAAAGCTGGAACGTGCCAATCCCCATCAGCCCGATTACGCCATACAACTCAATTACCTTCAATTCATGATAGAACTTCCCTGGGGGGAATATACCAAAGACAATCTGGACCTGAAGCGGGCACGCAGGGTGCTTGACCGTGATCATTCGGGACTTGACACGGTCAAGGAAAGGATCCTTGAGCACCTGGCTGTTCTTAAACTTAAGAGAGATATGAAATCTCCCATTCTCTGCCTTTACGGCCCTCCCGGTGTCGGAAAAACATCTCTTGGCAGATCCGTTGCCCGGGCCCTGAACAGGAATTTCGCCCGTATATCGTTGGGAGGTCTTCATGACGAATCGGAGATCAGGGGTCATCGTCGGACCTATATTGGGGCCATGCCGGGCAGGATCATCCAAAGTATCAAACGGAGCAAATCTTCCAATCCGGTCATTGTACTTGACGAAATTGACAAAGTAGGGACAGATTTCAGGGGAGACCCTTCGTCTGCTTTGCTTGAAGTATTGGATCCGGAGCAAAACAATACGTTCCATGACAATTATTTGGATGTGGATTATGACCTTTCCAGGGTGCTTTTTATTACAACAGCTAACAGCATCGGGACCATCCAGCCTGCCCTACGGGACCGTATGGAGATGATCCCCATTAACGGGTACCTGGCCGAGGAAAAACGTACCATAGCTCAAAAACACCTGATCCCAAAACAACTGGAAGCTCACGGATTAGAGCCCTCTCAACTCAAGCTCAGCCGGCAATCCATTGATGTGGTGATAAATGAATATACCAGGGAATCGGGAGTCCGTAACCTGGATAAAAAAATAGCCAAGATAGCAAGGCACGTTGCCAAAAAGATCGCTTTCGGGGAAACATACGACCCAAAACTTTCTCCTGACAACGTGCGTGAAATCCTTGGTGTACACCGGATCATACAGGATGTGCAAAAGGGGAACGAGTTTCCAGGCGTGGTAACAGGACTGGCCTGGACAGATACCGGCGGCGAAATATTGTTCGTAGAATCAAGCCTTAGCAAAGGAAAGGGGACCCTGACTACGACAGGCAACCTGGGAGATGTAATGAAAGAATCCGCCGTCATTGCACTACAATACCTGAAAGCCCATGCCGACCTGCTTGATCTGAATCCGGAATTGTTTGATAAAACCAACATTCACCTGCATGTACCGGAAGGTGCGATCCCCAAGGACGGTCCCTCTGCCGGTATCACTATGATCTGTTCCATGGCCAGTGCATTTAAAAACAAATGCATTAAAAAAGGCGTGGCTATGACAGGAGAGATAACCTTACGCGGACGCATCCTGCCCGTTGGAGGGATCAAAGAAAAAATACTTGCCGCCAAGCGATCAGGTATTAAGACGATCATTTTGTCGGAAGATAACAGAAAAGACATAGAAGAGATCAAACCGGATTTCATAAAAGGTCTGGACTTCAAATTTATGAAAACCATACAGGAAGTCATCGAATACGTATTGTGAGATGGATGTAAAAATTGAAGCAAGCTGGAAAGAAGTTCTGCAATCGGAATTTTCAAAACCATATTTTAAAGGGATTGCAACTTTTCTCCATGCCCAAAAAGATAATGGAAAGACCATCTATCCACCGGGGAAATTAATATTCAACGCTTTTGAGCTCACCCCTTTCGATAAAATAAAAGTATTGCTGCTGGGGCAAGATCCGTATCACCAGCCGGGACAGGCACACGGACTATCCTTTTCCGTACCCCGTAACATTCCCCCACCTCCTTCTTTGCGAACTATTTTCACAGAATTACATGCAGACCTCGGGATAAACCCGCCATCTCACGGATGCCTTGAATCATGGGCCAGGCAGGGGGTTATGTTGCTCAATGCCATCCTGACTGTAGAGGCCGGAAAACCCGCCTCGCACAGCCAATCAGGTTGGATGGAATTTACAGATGCCGTTATAAGAAACGTTTCCCAGAAGAAAGACCATGTTGTGTTCCTGCTCTGGGGTAATTTTGCCCGCAGTAAAAAATACCTGATAGATCGATCCAGGCATTGTATCCTGGAAGCACCACACCCTTCCCCGCTGGCCAGAGGCGCTTTCCTGGGATCCAGACCCTTCTCTGCCACAAACTCTTACCTGCGTTCAAAAGGACAAGATCCTATAGACTGGCGTTTATAAAGGCAACGATCTCCAATATTTTTCTTATTTTTGGAGCCATAATCAAATCATTCCGATTATGGAAAAAATAGCCGTGTTTCCCGGTTCTTTCGATCCATTCACTTTAGGTCACCTGGATGTCCTGCTTTCGGCTCGCAAACTCTTTGATAGAATTATTGTGGCTGTGGGGGTTAACCAGCAAAAAGTCAGCCTTTTTTCTCCAAAAGCCAGGGTGGCCATCATCAGGGAAGTAGTCAAGGATTTTCCCGAAGTGGAAGTCTGTTCATTCAACGGACTTACGATCGATTTCTGTCGCAATAACAAGATCAATTTTATTTTCAGGGGAATACGCACGACTACGGACTTTGAATTGGAACAGGTCATTGCCCAGGTCAATTCCAAGATGGCTCCTGAAATTCAGACGATATTCATTCCTTCGGGTCCCAAATATTCATTCATATCTTCCACTGTGGTACGGGATGTGCTTCTTAACGGAGGGGATGCAAGTTGTATGCTGCCCCCGGGACTTAATTTGAATAATTATTTGAAAATGTAGAACCCCATGTGGTCTCTGTTACTTGCTTTCATGCACAGCATTGTCCTGTGTCTGAACGGAGGAAGTCCTTCCCCTGTCATACTTGCATTGCAACGGGGAGAACAAGTAGTTCCAATAGACACGCTTAGTCCGGATCACTTGGGTTGTGTCAGATTTCTGGGGGATTCTCCGCTTGAACCGGGTCAGTACCTGTTTGTTCAGGACAACAGGAGGTTGTTCAATTTTCTGATATCCTCAGCCACGAAGACCGATATGTCCTTCACAGCTCACATCAGCAACGGAAGGACTGTGGAGATTATGGCGGAAGGGTCGGAAGAGAACAGCGCCTATATCCGGTTTTACCGTTTCCTTCAGGAAAGGTACGCACAGGCAAATGACATCCTGGAACAGGAAACTGACCCCGAAAAGGCCATGCAGGATGTGGAACGCCTTGAATCAACGATCAGGGAATATACCGGTTTCATTGCAGAACAATATGAAGACTGCATGTTGGGCATCATAGCGAAAAACATCTTCACCCCTGTCCTTGCACAGGAAAACGCCTCGCTGCACTATCTGGATAATGTGGATTTTACAGAAGAACGCATTTTGAATACCTCTATCCTGCCTTTAAGGCTGAATGAATATTTTTTAAAAGTGTTGCCTCCCGTCCCTGATACGCTGATCTCTCATGCCGACAGGATATTGGAAGGAAAAATCCATCCTCTTGTGAAAGAGTATGTCGCCCGGTACCTTTTTACATTGTTCTTCACCAGCGACATCATGGGAATGGAAAGCGTAGCTGTTCATCTGGCAGACCGATGGTTTCTGACCGATGCTTTGCTACAACAGGAAAAGGATCTGCTTGAGGAAATGGCAACATTTGTGCGCTTCAACAAACAATGCCTACTGGGCATGAAAGCCCCCGAACTTGATCTGCCCGATGTTTGGGGACAGGTACGTCCGCTGGACCAGATTAAGGCCAGGTTCACCGTTATCGTATTCTTTGAGGACAATTGCCCGGTGTGTAGTGATGAATTATTGAAACTGATCAGGTATCATGAAGAACACCGGGATAATGGAGTGCAGTTTTATGCTGTTTATACCCAGGACAACAGAGAAGTAATGTCCAGGTACGCATCATTTTTTCCGAAAGAATGGATCACCGTATGGGATCCGGACTTCAGTTCCGGTTTCCATGAAAAGTACAATGTCAGGAGCACCCCCAGGATCTATCTTCTGGACAAGGAGAAAAAGATTATAGGAAGGGACCTGGGTACGGAAACCCTTGAAAGGTTGATCCGGGATCATGCAGCAGAGGAAGAGATCGTTCTGAAGAAAGCTCCGGATATCATGCTCGAAACGGAAAACAAGGCCTCCTTTTCGTTATACGATGTTGAAGCTACCTATACGATCCTCTATTTTTACGATCCGGCCTGTTCCGTATGCGGTTTTACCACTGCCGGTCTTTACGACCTGTTCCTGAAGGCCAGGGACAAAGGACTGATGGTCTTTGCCGTATATACGGGCCATGATTATGTATCATGGAGAAAATGGATCGGAGAGGGAGACTTTACCGACTGGATCAATGTCTGGAATCCTTCCTCCGATGATCGCATAAGTAAATACTACAACGTAAATGATCCTCCGCTGATCCTGTTGCTGGATAAGGAAAAGCACGTGGTGGCAGATCAGCTCTCACTTGAAGCTCTTTCATATATTGTCAATGAATTAATGCCTGTTGCCTTATGATTCATTATTTTGACGATTTTTTGAAAAAACTCCGTCAGAAAGACGAATTGCTTACCGTCAACCGTTTTATAGAACCGAACCTTGAAATAGCTGAAATCACCGACCGTCAGGCAAGTCTGCCTGGTGGTGGCAAAGCCCTCCTATTTAATAATACCGGGACCGATTTCCCGGTTATCAGCAATATTTTTTCTTCCGAAAACCGGATATTGATGGCTTTTGACATGGAAAGCACGGATGAAATATACACAAGGATATCCGGCTTTTATAAGGCTATTGCACAAAATCAAGCCGGCAACCGGTTTCTCAGGAAACCGCCTTTTTCAGAAATTACCCAGTATGCTCCCAAAACCGGCAATGTCGGTTCATGTCAGGAAATTGCGCTCTTTCCCCCGGATCTGAACAGGATCCCCTTCCTTAGAAACCGTCCCTATGATCAGGCGCACAGCATTCATGAAGTGCCCCTAATTATCAGGAATCCTTACATGAATAGTTATTCTATAGAGTCGACAAGATTGCTATGGCATTCCAAAACTACGGTCCAGGTAAGGTTTGAACCTGATTCACAGTCTGCCCTGCTGATCAACAACTCCCCTCAGGGAAGAATTCCCATTGCCTTGTTCTTTGGCGGAGATCCGTTATATACATTAACAAGTATGATACCCAGATCAGTAGATGTAGATCCGTTGCTTCTTAACGGATATTTACGGAAAAAGCCGATCATTATGGTCCCATGCCTGAGCCAGCCGCTGGAAGTACCTGAAAACTGTGATCTGGTCATTGAAGGTTATATTGACAAAAATGCACAGACGGTACCTTCGGTTGCATGCGGTGATAATACGGGATTTTACAGCATCGGAGGAAAAGAACCGCTGATGCATGTTACCTGTATCACACACAGGAAGAATGCCATGCTGCCCATGATAGTTCCATCCCTGGGACAGATCCTTTCACGTAGAGCCCTTACCAGAATCATCTCTGCTTTTGTAGAAACTAACATGGAGCAGTCCGTTGCTCCCGGGGTACGACAATTGTGTTATCCTTATTTTGGCAGATGCGGTTCTGCCGCCATTGTAGCCATTAAAAAGTTTTATCCGGGACAAACTCACAAGACAGCACATGCCTTCTGGGGATCCGGAATAACATCTCTGAACAAAGTGCTGGTATTAGTAGATGAACATGTTGATGTATATGACCGTTCTCAGGTAAATGAATGTATCCGGCAACATTACAATCCTTCCAGGGATACCTTCTTCGGCAGGGGTCCGCTCAGCCTTTCAGATCATGCTGCCCCGCAACGAGGTTTCGGGGGCAAGATCTGTCTTGATGCAACAGCCAAATCTACAGCCTGCACCACAAGTTCTTCAATCCCGGCAGAACCTTATCAATTTTATCACAAATCGGAAAAAGAACCTCTTAAGAATCGTTCAGAAGCACTTATTCTAATATCCGTAGATGAAGAAATAGACCTGAATGACAGGGATATGTGCCTCTGGATGGCCATCAGTCAAACGGATCCTATACGCGACACCAGGATTGAGAACGGGATTTTATACGTAGATGCCTGTACTAAAAAACAAGGAGACAGGGGGGTTACCAAGCCCTGGCCTAATGTATGCTGCTCCTCTATGGAAACAATACAGACTGTGGACAGTTATTGGGATCGGCTCAAAGCCGGAGATCCCATAACCTCCCCTTCATATAGGATTCAGGCCCTTTTGCGTAAGGGCAAGGCACAGATCATGGAATAAAGACCAAGAATAGCCATCAATACGACTGATACCCAGCCCAGATAATCTCCGTACTTTACATACGGGGTAATAGAATCGTTCAGATTCAACGTGCCCTTTATAGATGTGGGGACCCACCATTCTGTCTGAACCAGCCGGACCCCTTTCTGATTGATCAGTGCTGAAGTGCCAGTATTGGCACTGTGTGCAATACTTCTTCTCGTTTCGATCGCACGAAGGGAAGCATAACTTACATGCTGCCGGTATCCCGGGGTATTCCTCCACCAGCCGTCATTCGTGATAACTGTCATGAAATTGGCCCCATTCTTGACATAGCCGGTAAAAAACTCTCCGTAAACGGATTCATAACAGATCGCCACCCCGGTAGCCTCACCGTTATCAGTCCTTGAAAAAACCGTCCGTTCCTTCTGCGTGCCAAGAGTGCCGGTCGTACCTCCAAGGTTCAATGATAATTTTTCAATAAACGGAAATAAATTGATGTAGGGCATTTTTTCACTTCCTACCACAAGCTTTGATTTGTGATATATCTGTACGCGGTCAGAAGAATCCAACTGCAAAGCTGAATTATAAACCTCATACCACCTGTCCTGATAGCGGCGTGCTGACGGAGTGGGTTTTTTGGAAGAAGCGGGATAAAATCCAATGGTATTGGCTCCAAAAATAAAAGCAGTCCCCGGATATTCTTCCACCAGTTGTTTGTAAAGTAGTACAGAAGATGAAGAAAAATAATTACCCAATATGATCTCGTGAACACTTGTCTCAGGGGCAATTACATAGCGGGTGGAAGAATCGATCCGTTTCCGGGCAAGCGTCAGGATTTTTTTGTCTTGTTCCGCCTGGGACATCACACTGTATTTTTCCTTCCAGGGATCAATATTTGGCTGAACGATCACAATCTGAACAGGTCTATCCGGTTCTTTGTATGTAAAAAATCTGATAATTGATAATGTAACAGGAACAAAAACTACGACAACCAGTAAAATGATCCTTCTTGTGGTAATTTTCTGTCTGAACATAAATAAAAGTATCAGATTGATCATCCAGATCCACAGGCTTCCCCCAAGAACTCCCGTGACTTCGTACCATTGGACCAGGCTCACATTGGTCGCAAAGCCGTTTCCAAGGACAAGCCAGGGAAATGATATTTCTGCATCAAAATAGAAAAATTCCCATGCGACCCATAGTAAAGCCAGAAAAATATAAGCCCAAATATCGTTTTTTCCCTTTTTTAAAAACCATTTTTTTGCCCTGCGGAAGACTGCAAAAATGACAAACATTTGAAAGGAATTGCCCAATACGGCAAATACACCTCCCCAAAATGTGCTGTAACATATCCAGAATACAGTCAATAGATTCCAAATAACAAAAGTCAGGGCATAATAGGTCCAGCATCCTTTTTTCCCGTTCACGGTAAATGAATGTTCCAGCCACAGAAGCGGAACAAAGGCAAATAACATAATAAGGCCGGTATGGGGGATAATAAATGGAATGCTTAGTAAAATACCCGATAAAGCAGATAGAACAAGGTTTTTACGCATAAAATTCATAACACAAATCTACAAATTATTATTAAATACCTGTTTTTTTATAACTTTACCGGCTATGAGTGATTTCCCTCTGAATTTACTAATGGGAATGATTGCCGGTTTTTCGGTGTCAATGCCCCTGGGACCCGGAGGTCTTTTCTGTATACAAAGAACCCTTAGCAAGGGCCAGCGTTCAGGATGGGTTGTCGGTTTGGGTGCGGCGACTTCAGATGTTGTATATGCATCGCTGGCTATTCTCAGTTTATCTTTCATCAGAAACTTCATTGAAAACAACAAGAACCTTCTTTTCCTTATAAGCGGCCTGGTACTTATGATTATAGGATTGGCCATATACTCCTCTAATCCGGTCAAGCAACTGAGACAAAACCGTGAATCAAAGAAATTCTGGGAAGATTACCTGACCGGATTTCTTATGTCCATAACAAATCCCGGATGTCTCTTTTTGATCATCGGCGTATTTGCTTTCCTGGGTACCAGTGTGGACCGCAGTTCAGGTTCCTTTATCATATCAGCCATATTACTGGGCGTATTCCTTGGGGCTACACTTTGGTGGTTCCTGTTGAGCATATCCGTGAATCTTTTCAGAAAAAAATTCAGGCTCAGGCAATTGTGGAGTATTAACCGTATAGCAGGCATAGCTATTATGATATTGGGGATAGTCGCAGCGGCAAACGGACTATCCAACATTCTGCGTATTCTGATTCATTGATTTTTTCATATCTTTGCCATTACAATGGGGATGTTCTGGTTTTGACAGCAGACGACATTGGAAAGTAAGCACGTGGAGCTTCGTGTTCTGGCTCCTAAATATCAGGACTCAAGCCTTAACTGGCAACAACAATTACGCACTCGCTGCCTGATCGGCCTTAGGCTGATCACTTAATCTTTCCGGGCAAGGCCCGGCAAGACGAGTATCCCGCAGGGATTTCCGCCTTCCGGATCCCGGCATATGGGGTATCATCCACAGAGGGCTGGGTTGTAAAGAATCTCCGGCTTTACAACGAGATTTCAGGAGATAAGGAGGATATGGCGTGCCTGCAGGCAGTCTCCTTCCGACAATCATATGCAGGCTAAACGTGTAGAAAGCTTTTGGATGCGCTGTTTGGACGGCGGTTCGAGTCCGCCCATCTCCACCACTACGGAACGGATAAATAATATATGCTGACATGAAAAAGCTGCATATCGTCTTACTGGCATTGATCCTTACCGGTTGTATGAGTGATTCTTGGTGGGAACCCCGCACCATCATGACCTTTGACCAGAACGGCAACACTCTTGGCCGATACCAATTCACATACGATGAACAAGGTAATACATTTACTGAAACAGGAGATATGTGGAATACCGGGACCAAGAGTTGGGACAGGGATTACAGGATTTCATACTCGTACGATATGTACGGCACACGTACGGGAGCCGTTAAAGAAAAACGGGATAGCCTTTCGGGGAAATGGCTGCCAATATCCCGGATAATCTGCCACTATAGAGCGGACACACGGGAGCCCGAGACCGAAACACATCAGATTTACCTGTCCGGAACCGACCTTTGGGAAGATTCTTTCAGGGATCATTACATCCGCGACGACCAGGGACGTCTGTTGTATATTGTACGTGAAAAATGGAATAATGGTGAGATCAACCGGGAAATTTCCCTGCAGGGCAGGTTCACATTGAAAACCCATTTGATTACCCCCATTAGCGGATGGGAAAATTTCATAAGAGATTCATTTAAATACGACCAGAGAGGAAAAATGACAGGAGGGCGGATTGACAGCTGGGATAACACAGCAGGAAAATGGAAGCCTGTTTTCCGCTATACATACACCTATGACAGGAAAAACAACGTCACACTGGAAACAACTCAGATATGGGACGCTGATTCGGGATCATGGACGGAAACAGGACAATATTCCTACCTGTATGACAGCTATGGCAATACTGTGGAAACCCATTATGCCCCTATTTCTGAAAACACCGGAACGGGGTCTTGTTTGGTTTTCTTCTATAATAACATGCAATCTACAGTGGGATACCATCTGGGAGACACAGGCATTTTTCCCGGAGTTAGAGGTACAGCTGTATTTTACAGGCAAAAACGATGAATGGGATCTCTTTTCTGGATTCTGCGGCCACAACGCTCTATCAGAAATACGGAAAAAATATTTCGCACTGTTGCCTTGTTTTTCCAGGGCAAAGGGCTTCCCTGTTCTTCCAAAGGGAACTGGCCCGTCACTTGGATCAGGAGATCTGGATGCCCCGGTCAACAGGTATCAGTCAGCTAACCGAATTGATCACAGGTGAAAAAGCGACCGAACATCTGTTCCTTTTGATCGAACTGTACAAGGTTTATAAAAAACTCAACGTTAAAGATCAAAGCCTTGAGGATTTTTATTCATTGGGGAATATACTGCTCCGGGATTTTGACCGTGCAGACAAATACCTGCTCGACACAGATGCCTTGTTCCATAACGTCAGGGATCTGAAGAGGATAGCACAGGATTTTAGTTTCCTTTCTCCCGAACAACGGGAAGTACTCCGTTCTTTCTGGTCTTCTTTCCAGGTTCAGACCGACCATCCCCTGAACCTTCATTTCATGTCCATTTGGGAGACACTTCCGCAACTGTACCGTGATTTCAATGAAGTGCTAAGAAATAAGAAATTTTCCTACGAAGGAATGATCTACCGGAAAATGGTCAATATGCTGGAAGAAGAGAAGGAAAATGAATTTCTTAACAAATTTTCACGATTTGTCTTCATAGGATTCAATGCGCTGAACACATGTGAAAAAAAGTTGTTTCGTTTCCTCCGGGATAAAGGCAAAGCAGACTTTTTCTGGGATTACGATCCTTTTTATATTGAGGATCCCGTTCAGGAGGCCGGACTTTTTCTCAGGGAAAATCTAAAGGAATTTCCTCCGGCACAAGGCTACAATAAGGATCATTCCCTGTTACGGTCACCAAGGAATATCAGGGTTATACCAGTCCATTCCCATGTCGTGCAAGCGAAAATAGTTCCCGCAATAATCAGGGAGTATTCCCTTCCTTACGACACAAGTACGGCCGTTATACTGGCAGATGAGAGCCTGTTGCTGCCTCTCCTTTACGGATTGGGAACCTTAACGGGGGAAAAAGGAGAAATAAACGTTACCATGGGATTTCCCCTCCGTCAGACATCCCTGTATTCATTGATAGATTCCCTATTGCAGTACTATACCCATAACGGGAACGAAAAAGATTTCAGAGCGATTAAAATGCATCCCTATGTCCACACCCTGGATCTTGAAGGGCATCTAAAGAATATGCCCGGAAACCTTATGGAATTGCACCAACGTTTTCTCTATCTTCTGGACAGCATTGACAACTCAGAGGAACTTTCCTCTGCCGATATGATGTTAGTGCCTATAGCAAGACAGACGAGAAAACTTCTCAATAAATTACAGTTATCGCTGTCGGACATTGACGTGGGCATTCATGTTTTTGCCAGGCTTATCAGGCAACACCTTTCCCAGGCCAGCGTTCCCTTCAGCGGAGAACCCCTGGCCGGATTACAGGTCATGGGATTTCTGGAAACCCGCTGCCTTGATTTCGAAAACCTTATTATAGTATCTGCCCAGGAGAACTTACTGCCAAAAGCCTATAGTGACGATTCCATTATTCCGTATAACATTCGTAAAGCTTTTGGTCTTCCTTTCGCCGAGCAACATACGGCCATCCAGGCTTATTATTTCTACAGGCTGCTGCAACGGGCAGAAAATGTATTTCTTATCTGGAACAGTAATCCGGAAGGTACTTCTAAGGGGGAAATGAGCCGTTTCATCCGTCAGATCTCTTCCGAACTTCCGGCTTCCTCCATTACCATTTCTCCGTTGACTTACACGTATGCTTTACCGGAAGTTCAGCCGGTGATCGTTCAAAAGACCGGGATCGTACAGGACATCCTGAAAGAATACCTGAATCCGGATAAAGAGAAATACCTAAGCCCCAGCGCTTTGGAAACGTATATCACATGCCCGTTGAAGTTTTATTTCAAATACGTCATATCGCTTAAAGAACCGAATGAAACACTTGAAGAAGCCGATCCCCTTCATATTGGCAACATCGTTCATAATGTTCTGGAAACACTCTACAGACCTGTTCTGGGAAAGGCCCTCAAAAGGGAAGACATTCTGGAAATGATACGACCTCGTGCGCGTTTCAGGGAACTGGTGAATAAAACGGCGGAAAAATACCTGGAGAACAAAAATAAAGAAGGTATTTCAATAGAAAAGGGCAAATGGATAATCTTTCCTGAAGTGGCAACTCTATATGCTGAACGTTTTATCCAATACGATGCATCGCAGGCTCCCCTGACAGTTACAGACGTTGAAAAAAGGTTCAGTTGCCGCTACGGACAGGTAGGTATTGCAGGGATCATAGACCGGATGGATATCCGAAATGGAAATCTGCATATCGTCGATTACAAAACGGGAATTGCAAAGAATTCTTTTTCCGATGTTGCAAAATTGTTTGATCCCAAAGAATCGGCAAAGAACCGGGATGCATTCCAGATCCTGTGTTACGTTTTTCTGTACGGATTGTCGGATTTAGAGGCCAATCTGCCCATACCGTTATTATTTTACCTGTACACCGCCTTAAGGGGCAAGGAAGCGGGAATGATCAGTTATGACAAGCAAAAGATCGATAACCAGGAGATCCTGAAAGATCTCCGTGAAAGCTTTCTCTCCCATTTGAATCTTCTTTTAGAAGAATTGTTTAATTTTAACATTTCGTTCAAACAAACGAATCTTATTGATAATTGCAAGATGTGTCCTTATACATCCATATGCCAAAGAGAAAAATACAATGACTAAAAAAGAGAAAGAAAAAATAATCATTCCGACACTTTTCATACTGGTAGCGATCCTGACCATAATCTCCTTACCACGCGAAGGACAGTTTAAATACCAATACCAGAAAGGAAGTCCCTGGATGTATGAAAATCTGGACGCTGCCTTTGATTTCCCTATCATAAAGACTGATGAGGAATTACGCCTGGAGCGTGAGAAGATCACCAGGCATTTCACCCCCTACTTTCTCCTTAAACCCGATATAGAAGCCGAACAACTCAGGGCATTCAGTTCCGAAGCAATCCGGGTGGAACTTTCAGATGAACTGCAAAGCAAATTACTTTCGCTCTACAAGACTATTTATAGCCGAGGGATCATGGACAATGCCCGGTACAACGAACTGAACCCTGAAACAGGTCTGGCTCTGGTACAGGGAAAGATGGCTGATAAAAAATCCTCTGCGGAAATTTTTTCCCATCAAACCGCCCGGGAATATTTCCAAAACCGTATAGAAACATTTTCGAAGCGGGAGGTCGAAGCCATGAGATCATCCAGAATTGATTTTTCCATTTTTATAGTACCCAACCTGATATATGACGAAAGCACCACTTTTGCGGTACAATCGAGCAGTCTTCAGGACATATCTCTTACAAAAGGCATCGTCTATACGGGACAACGTATCATTAGCAAGGGAGAGATCGTTACCGGAACTACTGAACAGACACTCAATTCAATGCGGGCCGAATACAATTCAAAGATCGGTTTTTCCGGGAGCATCCCGCTGTTGATCGTAGGTCAGACCCTGATAATCATTCTCACCCTGTTTGTCATATTTATCCTGATCCAGGCAATCAGGCCCAAAATGCTGCACAACATTGCCGAACTTATCTTTACACTTTTTTTGTTCCTCCTTGTAGTTGGAGGCTCATCACTGGTTTACAAAATTGGTCCTTCTGCACTTTACCTGCTGCCGTTTCCCGTCATCGTATTGTTTCTGGATTCATTCTTCCCTACCAGATTTTCCCTGCCTGTTTATATTCTTTTTCTGATACCGCTGGCAGTGATCACAGACGGTTACCACCTGTTGTTGATCAACCTTATTGTTGGAGGAATTGCAGTATATGTTTTTCGTTTTTGGGGAAGGGGCTGGCAGCAGTTTCTGTCGGCACTGTTCGTCTTCATTGCCTTTTTATTGACAGATTTGGCCTTTCACCTGATCTCGGAAGGAACGTTCAATCAACTAAATGGTACGATTGTAAGAAATTACGGCATAGCCTCTATCCTGATGATAGCTTCCTACCCTTTGGTCTTTTTGTTTGAGAAGATCTTCGGGTTCGTTTCACTTTCACGATTGAGGGATCTTGCAGATACGGGGAACAAAGCCCTCAGGGAATTGTCAGAAAAGGCACCCGGTACCATGCAGCATTCCCTACAGGTAGCCAATCTGGCCGAAACTGCTGCAAGGACTATCGGGGCCGATGCCCTTCTTTGCCGTGTAGGGGCCTTATATCATGATATCGGGAAGATAAACAATCCACAATACTTTGGAGAAAACCAGACTGCAAGTTTCAATCCCCACTCCCTGCTCAATCCACGTGAAAGTGCACGGATCGTGATCCAGCACGTAGAGGACGGAAAAGTCCTTGCTAAAAAGTTCGGACTTCCTTCCCTGGTAAGTGATTTTATTGAAACACACCACGGAAGGACGCGTACCGAAGCATTCTATACAACCTGGTGCAACGAAGGAGGAGATCCTGCCAACGTAGAAGATTTCACATATGAAGGACAGTTGCCCACAACACCCGAGCACGTAATAGTTATGCTTGCCGATGCCGTAGAAGCAGCTTGTAGAAGTCTGAAAGATTATACTCCGGAAAGTATCTCATCTATGGTCAATAAAATGGTTCGCCAACGGGTCTCGGAAGATCAACTTCAAAATGCCGATATCACCTACAGGAGCCTTCGCAGGATACAGGAAACATTTAAAGTGCAAATACAGGAGATGTACCATTCCCGGATCACCTACCCCAAACGGAAACGTTTAAAATAAAGAAAGTGCATAAACAAAAACGGCAGCTATCATCATTTTCAATGCTCCATCCATGGCAGCTCCCTCTCTCTTGCAAACCCAGATCAGATGCACGATCAAAAAAGGAAGACAAATCAGGAAAGTAAATTTTCCATATTGTGATCTTTGGGCAAATACCAAAGACAATATCATAGCCGATACTATCAGCAATAATTGATAGATTTTTGCCGGAAAGGTGGATTTTTTTGCCGAAAGGCGGGAAAGGAATACGGCAAAGGTCTTCTTTCCATAACGTTTGTCATTCTCAAAATCCCTGATGTTATTTACATTCAATACGGCTGTAATGAGCAGTCCCATAGCTGCGGCAATGTAAAGTATATCCGAATCAAGCCAGTGGGTATAAAGATAAAAACTACCCGCCACTCCGACCATACCGAAAAAAAGGAACACCGATATGTCCCCACCCCCTCTGTATCCATATGGGTATTTTCCGGCAGAATAAAAAAAGGCTGCCGCCAATGCCCCGATCCCCAGACATATGAACAGGAACCCTATACCCGTAAACGTCCCGAAAGCCACACGTATCAATACCAATCCCGATATTGAAGCAAGTACAGCAACTATGATAATGATTTTGAGGAGTTGCCTGTCGGTCATTTTTCCGCTCTGAAGACTCAATGCCTTGCGTCCTGACTGATCCCTATCCGTTCCCCTCTTCCAGTCCCCCCATTCATTGACCAGATTGGACAGGATTTGAAGCAAACAAGCCGTTGAAAGAAGCAGTATGAACACCTGCCATGAAAAAAAGCCCTGCATCCGGGCCAAAAACGTGCCTGCCAGGATCGAAGATACGGATAAGACCAGAGTACGGGGTCTTGTACTTTGTATTATCGACCACATATACCGTAATTATTTCAGAAAATATTTATCCAGGAAGTTCTGAAAATCTTTTTTGTACTGATCTCCAATGGGAACGCTCCCATTTTTGCCAAAGACAATACGATTTTGAACGACTTCGGTGATTTTTTTCAGATTGACAATAAAAGAACGGTGCACACGCATAAAGATATCGCTCGGCAATTGTTCCTCAATGGACTTAAGGCTGAAAAGCGTCATTACCGGATTACTATTCTCGGAAAAGATCACTACGTATTCTTTCCGGCTCTCAATATATTGAATATCGGAAACTTTCAACCGTACGGTCTTCGAGTCGGCACGTACAAAAACATATTCACTGCCCCAAGCCGATGATGCTTTCCGTTTTTCTTCCTTAAAAGCGGCATTCCTTAATTCATACTGCTGTTTTACCTTTTCTGCACTTCTCATAAAATCCGTAAAGCTTAAAGGTTTCAGCAGATAATCGGTAGCATTGGCCTTAAATCCCTCCACAGCATAATCTGCATAAGCGGTAATAAATACGATGATGGGTTTTTCTTCCAGAGAATGAATATATTCCAGACCGTTTATATCGGGCATTTCGATATCTGAGAATATGACATCTACTTTTTCAACACTCATCACCTCCATTGCCTCGGTAGGGCCGGAACATGCTTTGACCAACTTCAGGTAAGGAATCTTCTCTACATAGGAGACTAACTGTTGAAGCGCCAAAGGCTCATCATCAATTACTATACACCTAATATTCATAATAAAGTATTAAACGGGGAGTCGTAAATTTACAATATATTCCGTTTGGGTCTGCTCCATAGTAAGTTGGTAGTTATCCCCATACAACAAATTTAATCTTTCTTTTACATTCCTTATACCCAGTCCGCCTGCCTTAGCGGTTTTTGGTTTATCGGGAAAGATCGTATTCGATATGGTAAAATGGAACCAGCCCTGTTCCACCGAGAAGTTCATATTGATTTGCGTATCTTCTCCGTAAACAACACCATGTTTGAAAGCATTTTCTATAAATACGATCATGATAAGCGGCGGTAACTGAACGTTTGGAATATCCCGGGGCACGTTAATATTGACCTTCACATTATCCTCGTATCGTAACAAGTTCAGGTCGCAATACTCCCTGAAAAACTCCAGCTGTCTCTCCAAAGACACCACGGAATCCAGTCTGCTCTCGTATAACATATACCGTAACATGCGGGAAAGAGTTATAATGGTATTTTTAGCCTTTTCTTTATCTACATCTACAAGCACATGGATATTGTTGAGGGTATTCATCAAAAAGTGTGGACTAACCTGGAACTGTAGAAATTCCATTTTATATCTCAACAGTTTCTCCTCTGTATCATGGGCAAGTATTTGTTGCTTGATGCTATGGAACGTATACCGACTGGCCATGTTCATTACTAAAACAATCAGTGCGATCACAAATTTACCCAGCAATGAGGAATCATAGAAAGCAAGGCTCATCGATCTGCTCTCGTACTTGACAAATAAAATATCAACTATGGCTTCACATGACAATACCATCACAATCAACAGGGTCAAAAACTGGAAAAAATAGATGGCATATCTGTTTCTTAGCAGGAATGTGGGAACATATATATAATGGTGAACAAGCAGACCCAAGAAATAAGGAGTCAAAATAGCCCAGACAAAAAAGATATATTCATAATCAAAAAAAAGAGTAAAAAAAGCGACTCCAAGGATCACTATCCAAAATATAAAATTTTCATATCTCTTAACTTTTTTGAGTTCCCTGTTTATTTTATATTCTTGCTGTGTTGTCTGTGTTGTCATAAAGGAATAAGTGTGCGAATATACGATTTAGTAAATAAAATAAAAAAAGGTGGGATTCAGACCTCCCACCCGTTAAAAGATTTCACATCTTTTTTGTGTACGTTTTTAGTTCAAAAAACCATTCATTATTTATATCCTGAGCACAAAGATAATCGTCCAAAACCTTAAAAACAAAGGAGAATTACCTTGAAACCCACTTTTATAAACGAAACCCGCTTTTTCATCAACAAACGGCCTTTTTCCCTAAACATAATCGTCTAATACCCTAATAACCGAAAATCTCCTTCTGGGAAAGTCTTACCACCTTACCGTAGTTGGCCAGAAATTTTAGATCCAGAGCTTTAATATCGCTTAATATACAATAACTTGCAGGTCTGTTAGCGATCCATTCCCGTTGGAATGCCACCACGTCGGCCAATGTCAGTGGCTGGACCCCTTCAAAGACTACTTTTCTCATATCGGTCCATAGATCCTTATTCTTTGCCTGCCTGTAATAACTAAGCAGATTTCTGCCCGTAATACGCTCGGTTCGCAAGGTTGAAATCAGAGCTTCCTTAGCCAGGGAGAATGATTTTTCCGATTCAGGCATATTGTTGATGATCTCGGCAAAGGCTTCCATGGCTTCGACCATCTTGTCATTCTGTGTTGCAATGAAACTAGTGAAGTTGTATGGGAACCCGGTCTGCTTACGTATAGGTTCTGCAAAATAGGCATTTGCACTGTAAGCCAGTCCCCTTGCTTCCCTCATTTCCTGGAAAACGATAGCGTTCATGGAAGACCCGAAATATTCGTTGTACATCCTGGCAACCGCATAGGGAACATTGTCGTATGTCTCGTTTTCCCTTGCCGAATAGGTGGCATAATACATCTGGTTCGCATCATATTGGGCCAGGTACACTTTGTTTTCCTTAGTTATCTGCGGCTTGAAATATTCTTTTTCGGGAGCGGGAACTAAAGTTTCGGCCACCGGATAAGATGAAATGAAAAGTTCACCGGCCTGCTCAATATCCAGGGGACCGTAATAATATATATTAGTCTGGTAATTGAGCAGATCCCGGACTTTTGCAATAAGCGTTGCCGGATCGGTGTTTTTCAGTTCAGCTGCGGACATGATGTGGGTCATAGAATTAACCGGACCATATATCATATAATACTGCATGCGCTGGAAAATGGTTCTCTGATCCGTTTTGGCATCGGAACGGCTTTTGAGTATATTGGCCATCAAGGCTGTGTAAACGTCAGCATCGGGCTGGGCGTCCGTGATCAGTTCTTTCAGAAGCTCCAGTGCAGGCTGCATGTTTTCCGACAAACCGTTCAGGTTGATGGTGCAAGTATTCTGTGAAGTATTAAAGCTAAAGGAACAAGCCAGCTGATAGAACGCTTTGCTGATCTCCTCAGCCGTTTTTCCAGATGTCCCCAGATAGCCCAAATAATCAAAAGCAACAGGTAACGCCTTATCATTAATGCTCCCCACCTCATATTCGATGGATAAAGTAAACAGATCGTTCAGTTTGTTGGGTACATAGACCATGTTCACTCCTTCACAAAGTTCCGTCTTCGTGTAATCGTTTTCAAAGTCAACGAATACAGGTTCAATCGGTTTTACCTCCGAAGCAAGGATCTCCTGTAAAAAGGCGGAAGATGTGTCCCTGTTTGTATAAATGGGAGTTATCTGCGGCTTTTCTATTTTCTTGTATGAAGTATCGGGACCCCGTTTTTTATAAATGACGGCATAATTGTCGTCTTTAAAATACTTGTTGGCAAAAGCCACCAGATCGTCTTTTGTAACGGCTTCCATCCTGTCAATAAAACGGATCTGCTGCTCCCAGGGTATATCGTTAATGAAAGAGCTCACAAACATATTGGCACGTCCCCTGTTACTTTCCAGGCGCCGCATCATGTAGAATTTATAATTGTTGACTATGGCTTTAAGCAACGATTCATCAAAGTCTCCTTTTCTGATCTTGTCAAGACTTCCCAGCATCAGATCTTTTACCTGGTCCAGACTCTGACCCTGCCTTGGATTCCCCTGCAACGCCAATGTGCCCCGGTCAGACAGCATATAAACGAAAGCTCCTGCCTGCAGCACTTTCTGCTGTTGGTTCAGATCTAAATCCATAATGCCTGCCCTTCCGTTGCTGAGCACTTCACCCAGGACGGTAAACAAGGCATCTTCGGAAGAAGCCATATGAGGTCCCTGCCAACCTATTGTAACGTATTCCGATTCCAGGCCCCATACTTCAACAGCTAAGGGTCCCTGTACAGGTTCTTCCTGGGTCATAATACGTTGGGGAATGTTGGGATTGGGTTCCCAGGAACCGAAATATTCGTCAATGATTTTAATCATTTCGTTCGGGTCAAAATCCCCTGACAAACAGATGGCCGCATTATTGGGAACATAATAAGTGGCGTAATGATTTTTGATATTTACAATGGAAGGATTCTTCAAATGTTCCTGCGTTCCTAAGATAGTCTGCTTTCCATACGGATGAGAGGGGAACAGGGCTGTAAACAATTTTTCGATTACCTTCTCGCTATCCATGGTCGAATACATATTCATTTCTTCGTAAACCGTTTCCAGTTCCGTGTGAAAACCACGGATAACGTTGTCTGAAAAACGTTCTGCCTGAATCTTTGCCCAATTTCTGATCTGATTGGAAGGAATGTCCTCAACATAGACGGTCTGATCGTAACCGGTACCGGCATTGGTACCCGTAGCTCCTATTGCAGACATGAGTTTGTCATATTCATTGGGAATGGAATACTTCGAAGCTTCCAACGATATACTGTCAATGCGGCTGTAAATGGCCTTTCGCTGTTCTTCGTCACTTGTAACCCTGTATTCCTCAAAAAGCACTTCAATCTGATCAAGCAGGGGTTTTTCAAGCTCATAGTTCTGAGTCCCGAACTTGCTGGTTCCCTTGAACATCAGATGCTCAAAATAATGGGACAAACCTGTCGTTTCAGACGGGTCGTCCTTTCCACCCGCACGGATAGCGATGTAAGTCTGTATCCTTGGGGTTTCTTTGTTAACGGTCATATAAACCTTCAGTCCGTTATCGAGGGTGTATATGCGTGCATTAAGCGGATCTCCTTCTACTGTCTGATAACTGTAACGAGGTCCGCATGAAGAAATGACACCCATTATGCCTAGTGTCAAAACGGCAGTTGTAATTTTGTTTAAAAGTGACATGATCTTTGACTTTAATTTACAAATGTACAAATATTTACATTCGGCATTGAATTTGTTGCTAAATATAATAAAAATAGAAAATGGAGACTACATCTACTGTTTCACTTTACTGGATCATATTTGCGGGGACTGTTCTGTTAAGCTGGATCGTACAGGTTGTCCTTCAGTCAAAATTCAAAAAGTATTCGAAGATCCGCATTACTGCTGGTCTGTCAGGTGCAGAAGTGGCCCGCAGGATGTTGCGAGAAAACGGAATTGACAACGTAGAAGTCACCTCCGTACGCGGCAGGCTTACCGATCACTACAATCCGATTACCCGAACTATAAATCTGAGTGATGGCGTTTATAACAGCAACAGCATAATGGCTGCCGCAGTGGCTGCCCATGAATGCGGTCATGCCCTGCAACACGCCAAAGGATACGTGCCGCTCAAAATGCGTTCCGCCCTGGTACCTGTGGTAAGTTTTGCCTCTCAATGGGTCATGTGGGTAATATTGGCCGGCATGCTGGTGATCAATACGTTCCCCCAGCTGATGCTTTTGGGGATCATTCTTTTTGCCCTGACCACCCTGTTCAGCCTGATCACCCTGCCTGTCGAGATCAATGCAAGCAAAAGGGCCCTTGTATGGCTTAACGATACGGGTATTACCAATTACGAAACCCATCCCATGGCCAAGGATGCTTTGAAATCGGCAGCATATACTTATTTTGTTGCAGCCATCAGTTCACTTGCCACCCTGTTCTATTACATAACACTCTTTTCCAGACGCAGATAGAACATTATCTTCCCGTTCCGGCTGTCGAATATTGGAATCATATCCGGTATCCGGTACGATTCCTGTTTCTATGCCCATATGGATTCTTTCAGAATTTCCCCGGGAGAGTGTGTACAGATAAAGATTATGATCCGCACCAAATGCCAGATTCCCATTGTGATAGCTGTACCCCAGGCAATTTTGGAATTGTAGAGCCAGGGAAGTGTCAACTTTTTTCCACGGATCACTTCCATTACCATTACCACCATGGCCCCGGCAAAGAACAGAACCAACAGGGGACCGAAAAGATGGTATTCAAAACTTTGCATCCATTCACCCCTGTATAGAGAGACCATAGATTTAATCATGCCGCAGCCGGGACATGGCAATCCTGTCAACATCTTGAACGGGCATAAGGACTGACCTGTATGCAGGTGCTCAACCCCCGGATCAAACAAGATGATCAGTAATGGCATGACCAGAAACAGGAATAAAGCCGTTATTCCGGCAATTTTTCGTTTAAAGGGCAAGGTGACGTTATTTGTAAAGTTTATTGATCTCGCTTTGTACTATCATGGCTGCGATTATCGGAAAGAAAAACCCCAGCAACATAAGCAAAATGGACTGGTCTCTGGGATGTACCCCTATCCTTTCATCGATTGCCGGTATACCGTCACGGCCGACTATAAAGAAAAAATACATATTTACCGGCCATATACATCCGGCAAATACGGCCACTACAGAAGACAGGATCTCTCTTCCGGCCAGTGCATTGAACACCTTTGAGGCCTGAAGGTTCCAGTAAATCAGATACAAACCGCATGTAATGAAGCCCAACAGGAGTACAACCAGGGGTTCTTTGCGGAATTCGGGAATATTGTCGATGACCTGCATAAAAATAAGTATTAATTATTAATGATTGTTCAATCCGTATTCAGTACGGATAATTCCTTCTTTTCTATTATCCCTGCGGACATTCCTGTTAAATTCCAGAGCGGGAAGGTGTATATAACCACGCGGATGGTCCAGGTGCAGGGTAATTGCGGAATACCTTATCTGGCGGCCTTTAACGCCCATACGCTCCAGCCTTTCTCCAAATTCACGGTCTTCTCCTCCGTAGCATAACCTTTCATCAAAACCTCTTACATCCATGATATCGTTTTTCCAGGCTGAAGCATTGCCTCCGTTCCACGTAGCGCCGGTTGGGGTAAAAGTGTTGAGCAACCAGGCTTTTAAATCCTTGGAGTTTAATTTGTTGTTTTTGAAAGACCTTTTCAATCCGTGGGCTTCCAACCACCTTCTTTCAAAACAAAGGCCCGATCCTATTTCTTCTTCACCTATTTGTCCGGAAAGTTCTGCCGAAAGCCTGACGGTTCCTCCGGAAAGAAATCTGCCGGGTTGGCGCATCTGCAGGTGCACTGCAACAAAATCCATGCGGGGAATAAGGTCGCCGTCACTGAATATCAGGTAATCCGAAGTGCTCTCCAGAACAGCCTTGTTGAGTATGGTACATTTTCTAAAACCCATGTCTTCCTGATAAACGTGTTTGATCGGACAAGTTATTTCCTGACGCATACTCTCAATGACCTCCCTGGTAGGAATATCAGATCCGTCGTCAGCTATGACCAACTCAAAATCTTTTGTCGTCTGGTACTTATAGCCCCACAAAACCAGTCTGAGCCAACGCGGCTGATTATAAGTAGACAAAATGACAGATACCATCATAAACAAAGATATGAATATGCCGGATCTTTTGGCATATTTAAACTTATTTTTAATATACTTGAGCACTTATTTTTTAGCCTGAAGGCTACAAAACAGTTGTCATCGTATTTACGAACCCCAGCCTTTTTAGTTTATATATTATATTACATTATTTGACTTCACTTTTTTATTGGACTACTGTCCAAAACCCAACGGTCATTTATACCAAATTTTGAATAGTGCCTGATTGTAATCTCCTCTATTGCCGTACTTGATTACTAACGAAAATCTGACAGTTTTCCTCCGGAAAGAAATCTGACGGGTACGCATCTGGCAGGTATGCTGCAATTAAATCCATATCAGGAATAAGGCCACTTCACGGAGACCTTATTGAGTATGGTACATTTTCTAAAACCGATCTCTTCCCGGTAAACGTATTTGACCGGACAAGCTATGACCAACTCAAAATTTTTTCTATTTTTTTTTGTAAAATTAAATTTATTTTTTACATTTGTGTTGTACGTGTTTTTTAGCCTCAAGGCCATGAAAACAGTCATTATTTTATCCGTTTTAGCCCTGGTTTTCGTTTACCCGGTGCAAGCGCAGGTTGTCGTTACAGGTCACATCAGCGCGGAAGTAGTTGATGCTGCAAGTATATCTACGCAACCTGTTACATCATTTAATATATCAAAATCTCCCGACTTGGCAGCTGAAATGGATTTCGACTCCTATGTACTGGGAAAACACACCATTTATACAGGTACAGATGTGACTCACAACGTTTTATTGACACCCCCTTCCATATCAAACTCAGAAGGAGATAGGATGACTCTTGCAGTTTCCCTGAAAGATGAAATGGGTGACAATTCTGAAACGCTGGCTGAACAACAACACGCAGAGAGAGGCCAGAAACTGCAATTGATCGGAAATGTCACAGATTTGCAAGAACAAAATTCAGGCCTTTACCAGGGATCTTACACCGTCACACTTATATATAACTGATCATTGCCGTTTAAAGATTTTTTGTGATATCGTAAATTTCATTACTTTTGCGGAATTTACAGTTTATATTTTATGTGCCGTCACTTCCTCCACTCTATAAAATATTATAGGAAGAGAACATATTGTAAGATGATCCGGTATGTGAGCCTGCTGTTTTTAATTGCGGCCCTTCTGTATCCTGTCAAGGGTTACGCACAGGAAGAACACCTGGAAGAAATGGTAATTTATTTTTCCGTACCGCGTATTGGCGGCACGGATATTTCTGCCGTAATCGGTCAGACAGATGTATATTTATCCGTAATCGAAATTTTCGATTTTCTAAAAATCAAAAATACATATACAGCCGGATTTGATTCCATTAACGGTTTTTTTATTACTGAAGACGCCACCTACAACATTGACAGGGTCAATAACAAGATAACCTTCCGGAACAAGGAATTTACCCTCAAGCAGGGTGATATAATACGGACTGAAACCAATCTCTTTCTCAAATCCGTCTATTTTGGGCAGATCTTCGGATTGGACTGCAGTTTCAGTTTCAGGAATCTGGCCGTTATCATGAACACCAGCATTGAACTGCCTGTAATAAGGGAGATGAGGCAGGAACAGATGCGTAAAAGCCTGGGACAGATAAGCGGCGACATTGTTGCAGACTCGGTCATTGGCAGAAAATTTCCTTTATTGCATTTTGGTATGGCCGACTGGTCTGCCATCCTGACACAGGAAGTCCAGGGTCCTAAAGAAGCACGTCTCTCCCTAAACCTGGGCGGGATAATAGCCGGAGGTGAAGCAAATGTCACCCTGAACTACAACACCAACACACCTTTCCAAGAAAGGAACCAATTTTACCAATGGCGTTACGCCAACAACAAGTATAAAGCTTTGCGTCAGGTAATCCTGGGAAAAATCAATACTTTTTCTACGTCAACCATCAACGCTCCGGTAGTGGGAGTCCAGATTACCAATACGCCCACCACCTACCGCCAGTCTTTCGGCACATATACCTTGAGTGATGTCACAGAACCGGGCTGGACAGTAGAACTGTACGTCAACAATGTCCTGGTTGACTATCAACAGGCTGATGCTTCAGGTTTCTACACTTTTGAAGTGCCGATGATTTACGGCAGTACAAATGTGAAGTTGCAGTTTTACGGTCCTTGGGGGGAAGAACGTTCCAAGGAACAAACCCTGAGCATACCTTACAACTTTCTTCCAGCCGGAAATTTTGAATACAGGGTGTCTGCCGGTGTGGTAGAGGATACTTTGTTCAGTAAATTCTCACGTGCAGACCTGGATTACGGCCTGACACGCTTTATGACTATCGGAGCAGGGGTAGAATATCTGTCTTCGGTATCATCGGGCCAGTTCATGCCTTTTGTACACACCTCCATACAAATTGCTCCCGGACTGCTCCTGACCGGTGAATACACCCATGGCGTACATGCCAAAGGGATCCTTAATTGGCGACTGCCTTCAGATATTCAGTTTGAGTTGAACTACACTCGCTACGACAAGAATCAGAAAGCCATAAATACAAATTATCTGGAAGAAAGAAAGATTACCATGTCCATTCCCATCAGGCTGCAGCAGTTTTCTCTTTTCTCTAGGGCGGCAGTGAACCAGATAATAATGCCCAACACAAAATTTACTACCGCAGAACTGCTTCTATCCGGGAACTTTTGGGGTATCAATACCAATTTGACCACTTTTGCGACATTTTCTTCTTATTCCAAAACCAACATTTACAGTTCCCTTTCCATGTCTGTCAGGCTGCCGGCATTTTTCATCCTTACGCCACAAACCCAGTTCAACTATACACAGGGAAAATTCATTTCTGCACGTGTGGCGCTGGAAAAAAGAATGTTCCAAAATGGATTCTTGAATATTTCCTTTGAACGGAATTTTATCAATAACCTTACGAACCTGGAAGTAGGTTTGCGATATGATTTCTCCTTTGCCCAAATAGGGTTCTCTGCCCGTAAAAGCAATAAGAACTATTCCTTTATCGAAACGGCCAGCGGCAGTATTATGGCAGATGCGCGTTCAAAATACCTGGGCGTAAGTAACCGCAGCAGTATGGGAAAAGGAGGTATGATACTTTATCCTTTCCTGGACTTGAACTGGAACGGTCAGCGCGACCAAGGCGAACCCAAGGCTTTTGGAATGGAAGTTCAGGTAAGCGGCGGTCGGATCCAGTACAAGGAACGGGATACCATCACAAGGATATTCGATCTGCAGCCATATGCAGAATACCTGGTCACCCTGATAGGAAGTAAATTCGACAACATTGCATGGAGAATGCCCAATCAGACCCTTAGCGTAGTAGTAGATCCTAACCAGTTCAAGCGCATAGAGGTTCCCATAGTGGTCGTAGGAGAAGCTTCGGGACAGGTTTACCTTCGCGACAAAAACACCACCCGCGGCCAAGGACGTATTACCGTTCAGTTTTATAACAAGGACACCATGCTAATACATAGTACGCTTTCAGAATCAGACGGTTACTTTAGTTATATGGGTTTGGCTCCGGGAGATTATACGGTAGCTATTGATCCCGAACAAATGAGAAAACTCAATATGACGGCCACTCCGGCATTCATACCTTTTACAGTGGAACCGAGCATAGACGGAGATTATATCTTCGGCCTGGAATTCGTTATCCAATCCAACGCCCCGCAACCTGAATCTGAATCTGAATCCGACTCCAGACCTGCCGCTTTACCTGCAGATCCCCCTGTGAAGGCGGAACCCGCGCCAGAGGTTAAACCGGCAACTCCGGCCAGGGATACCGTTACACCCTCTGCCGTTGTCCCCGCACCCGTCAAGACGGAAGCTAAGCCAATAGCAAAACCCGTAATTCCAGAAGCAAAACATGTAACACAGGCAAAAATAGAAACAGCGCAAAGGGAAAAAGCAGATACCACTGAACAGTATCAGAAGGAAGGTTATCGCCTGCAATTTCTGGTCCTGAACAAACCCATGACTCCCGGAAACAGTTACTTTAAAAAGCTTACGGACAAGCTGCCCCAACTGCAGATAACTGCCAAGGAGCAAAAAGACGGACGTTACTATTATGTATCCCAGCTCTTCCATAGCCGGAGCGAAGCCCTGCACTGGATAAGAATGATAAATGGTATGGGCTGGAAAGATTGTGTGCTGATAACAGAATCTGACTTCATCTGATGAGACTGACCGGACGGACCGGACAAGAAAAAACCCCTCTTTAACCGGGGGGGTTGTCTGTGGGAGCTACGAGATTCGAACTCATGACCCCCTGCTTGTAAGGCAATGTGCAATAGTTCACAACAACTCACCTGACACATTTAAACGTTGTTAATCAGCATAAACAAACAAAGTTAAAATGTAAATTGTCATATCCTATTACTGTATTCATATCTTAAGACGGTAATATTTTCCCTTGTTGTATGGACATTAATGGTAAATATCTGATTGTAAATATTACGAACACACCCCGAATATTATCCATTGCAACATCAATGGCTTATGCCCTATTGTGGAATATTTAGAGTCGTTTTTTACAAAATATTACACATTTTAGCACATTTTTTGCAATAGTTTATCGAAATATATATATTTGCATATCAATTAACCCCCCTTGGTTGAGAAATATCAAGGCTGACCCCCCCAAATGAAGAGGGGGTCATTTTTTTATGAATAACAAGAAAGTTATAGTCTACGTAGACGGCTTCAATTTTTACTTTGGACTTAAGTCAAAGAAATGGAAATCATTTTATTGGCTTGATTATGTCACTTTCTTTAAAAAATTCCTGAAATCTTATCAAGAATTAATAGAGGTCGCTTATTTTTCCGCTATACCACTAGATCCGGGAAAACATGACCGACAAGATAAATTATTTCAAGCTAATAAGATCAACCCGATATTTAGGCTACACCTTGGAAAATACCTTAAGAAAAACATTTACTGTCCTCATTGTAAAAATGAAATACATACTTTTGAAGAAAAGGAAACAGATGTCAGGATTGCTACAAAAATGATATCTGACGTTATTGAAAACAGATGTGACATAAGTATTCTTGTTTCTGCAGACAGCGATCTCGTTCCACCTATTGAGTTTATCAGACAAATAAAACCAGAACACAAAATTTTTATATACTTCCCTCCAAGAAGACATTCCATGAATCTTAAGTCGCTCAGTGATGGAACTAAAGATTTAGGATCTGCATTTCAAATATTTAAGCAGAGCTTACTCCCTGAACAGGTGCAGTTACCATCAGGGTATATAATCGAGCGACCGAAAGAATGGATATAATCTTCACATTAATCCAGCACCTTTCTATTGGCATCGTCCATCTTCTTCCGATTGAAATTGATGTAGATATTTGTAACGCTTCCGGAATTGTGCCCCAGGGCTGCACTGTCGTTTCTTTAGGAATGTCCAATCCAGCAGCCAAAGATGCCCAGGTATACCGAATCCAATACATAGAAAGCTCCGGGAATAATGCCTGCCGATAAGCGATTGCCCGATCTTCGTTTTGCCCCTTGCTTCCTTTATATATTCAACCGGGTCTATGGTTTTCAGTACGTTGTTGATCTTCTTGACAAAACTGTTGTAAACCTTGCGACCATCCATGATGTCGAGTAGAAAACCCTTTCCCTTGTCCAACTGTTATCTTGAGAAAGGAGATTCTCGACCTTGTTGACCATTTCACGGATCGTGTGGTTAAGCATAACCCTATCGTGATGGCGCACCACCTGGTTTTTGACAAACTGGTCCTCGGCTATATACATAGGAAAACTCCATCTGGAAGTTTTATACGAACCTTCAGGGGATACAACCCATCCCGGTTGGCCCTTCGTATATCAAGATAGACACCGATTGAGTACATGTTTTTTCGCTTTTGGTCCGATACAATCATTAGTCCCCTTTGCATGTTTGCACTTTTCAAAGGCCTAAAAAGTGACCAAAAAGCATGAAAAAACCCCTTAAAATTAACCATAAGTTGTTAGTTTTGAGGGGTTTTATTGATTGTGGGAGCTACGAGATTCGAACTCATGACCCCCTGCTTGTAAGGCAGGTGCTCTAAACCAGCTGAGCTAAGCTCCCAAAAGGACTGCAAAGATATATTTAATTTTATTCCTCGCAAAAAAAGTTTTCCAGCAGATCGGCTACGGTAAAAGTGCTTCCTCCGACCAGGATCAGATCATCTTCGGCAGCCGCCTCATATGCTTTTCTGAAAGCCTCTGCTACCGTAGAGACCTCTTCGCCGTCAAATCCTTGTTCCTTGCCCCAGGCTGCCAGTTCAAATGATGGCAAGGCCCTTGGGATGGCAGCTTGCGTAAAATAATAATAAGCGTCACGGGGCAACAGCAACGCCATAGATCCCAGGTCTTTTCCCCGAACAACGCCAAAGACAAAGAAAAGCCTTTTATAAGACTCCCTTTCCAATTGAGCCTTCAGGTACTTCATGCCGTGGGCATTGTGACCGGTATCGGCTATCACTGCAGGATTAACGGCCAAGCGTTCCCACCTTCCCCGCAAGCGGGTCATCGACTTAAAATGTTCCAATCCGTTGTGTACCGCTTCCCCAGTTAGCAGAGGAGCCAGAAAGGAACTTTTTTCCCTTAACACATCCACCGCACACAGGACGGTTTTCAGATTATTTCGTTGATACAGGGTGTCCTCTTTCAACCGGTAAGATTCAAAAGGCCTTTCAAAGGCACGGTATAAGGGGGAGCCCAGCTTCTTGGCCGCCGAGCAGATCACAGGAAAGGATTCGGGATCGTACTCACCTGTAACCACAGGTACTCCCGGTTTGATTATCCCGGCCTTTTCCCCGGCTATCTTTTCCAGCGTATCTCCCAGCAAATCACAATGATCCAGACCGATATTCGTTATTATGGAAAGGATAACCGAAGCGGCAGTAAGGACATTTGTTGAATCCAATCTTCCTCCCAAACCCGTTTCGATCACGGCAATATCTGTTTTTTGGGATGCAAAATAATGGAAGGCCATGGCCGTTGTCATATCAAAAAAGGAGGGCAGTTCGCCTTTTAGCTTTTGCATTTTTTCCTCTTTGAACGCCTTGATGAAAGAAACCACCTCTTCATGCGGTATCATCTGTCCGTTAACCTGAATCCTTTCCCTGAAGTCTATAAGATGCGGCGAAGTATACAAGCCTGTCCTGAGTCCGGCACATTGAAAAATGGCGGCCAACATATGCGCGACGGATCCTTTACCATTAGTCCCTGCAATATGTATACTTGGAAATGTATTTTGGGGATTACCCAGCCAGTCTAATAATGAGAGCATCCTGCAGGGATACGGTTTATATCCTTCGATCCCGAATTTTTGATACTGCGGAAAATTCGAGATAAGATATGATACTGCCTGATTGTATTCCATAATGCCGCGAATTTAGACAAAAAAATTCCTATCTTTATAGGCTAAAATCATTAATAATGTCAAACAATCCCAAAATTTTCGTACTCGATACCAATGTGCTGTTGCACGATCACAAAGCGCTCAGTAATTTCCAGGAAAATGATATCGTAATACCCATTATTGTGCTCGAAGAGCTTGATAAATTCAAAAAAGGTAACGATCAGATAAATTTCAATGCCAGGGAATTTGCCCGGGAACTTGATAAAATCCTGGGAGACAAGATGCTCAATGGCTGGATAAGTATGGGCCCCGACAGAGGACGTCTGAAAGTGGAACTGGGTCATCCTTTTCCCGATGTAATGCAAGATTCATTTTATGAAGATACCCCGGACCATCGTATTCTGGTAGTTGCCCAGCATATGAAGGAAAACAATCCCGGCCGGCGGGTTATCCTGATCACAAAGGACGTTAACCTGCGCATCAAGTCCAAGGCTCTGGGAATAGAGGCACAGGATTACCTGACCGACAAGGTTCATGAAGAAAGCATCGCTTCCCTGTCAAAGGGTGTAATACAACTGAACCGGGTAATGTCCCAGACCATGGCTAAACTTTACCAGACACCGGAAGGGCTGAGTAGCAAGGATATTAGGCTGAAAAAACCCCACAGCAACCAATATTACATACTAAGGAATAAGGACGGATTGGCACTGGCCCGTTACGATTCGGGAAAAAAACGTTTGCTCCCCGTTCCCAATCACAAGGCATATGGTATCAGTCCCCGGAACGTAGAACAAAACTTTGCCCTGGACGCATTGCTCAATCCTTCTGTAAGCCTGGTTTCGCTGACAGGGATAGCCGGTACCGGCAAGACACTTCTTGCACTTGCGGCCGCTCTTGCCCAGGAAGACGACTATGACCAGATCATGCTGTCCCGTCCCGTTATTCCCCTGAAAAACCAGGAAATGGGATTCCTTCCCGGAGATATCAAGGAAAAGCTGGCTCCCTACATGTTACCGCTAATGGATAACTTGAACGTTATCAAGGGAAATCTTAAACCCAACAGCCGTGAATATATCAGGATTGAAGAAATGCTGAAAAACGAAAAACTGCTCATCTCCCCTCTTGCATATATCCGCGGACGGAGTTTATCAAAAGTATTTTTCATAGTGGATGAATCCCAAAATCTGACGCCGCATGAAGTGAAAACGATCATTACCAGGGCAGGAGAAGGTAGCAAACTTGTTTTCACCGGAGATATATATCAGATAGACCAGCCTTACCTGGACATGCATTCTAACGGATTAACCTATCTGACAGACAAGATGTTGGGACAGAATTTGTTCGCACATGTAAATCTGGTTAAGGGAGAACGGAGCCGTTTAGCCGAACTTGCTGGCAATATATTGTAACATTTTTACTATTTTTGCAGCCCTAATCCGGATATTTATTTATTATCTAACCTTATAATTTTTATGTCAGAAATCAAAAGAGTTTACAGCTTTGGCGGAAAAACTGCCGACGGTGATGGTTCAATGAGAAATCTGCTGGGTGGCAAAGGAGCCAACCTGGCAGAGATGTGTTTATTAGGAATACCTGTTCCTGCAGGCTTTACAATTACCACGGAATGTTGTACCGAGTATTATAACCTGGGATGCAACTATCCCAAAGGACTGGCCGGAGAAGTTGCCCAGGCCATGAAAAAAACAGAAGACATCATGGGAGCATCTTTTGGTGATCCGGAAAATCCCCTGCTGATTTCCTGTCGTTCCGGTGCACGGTCTTCCATGCCTGGTATGATGGAAACCGTGTTGAACATAGGTCTGTGTTCGGCAACCATTCCCGGGCTGATTAAAAAAACAAACAATCCGCGGTTTGTATATGATGCTTACCGTCGTCTGATCATGATGTATTCAGATGTAGTAATGGAAAAAGCAGAAGGTATTGAACCCGAAGAAGGCAAAGGGATACGTGTGCAATTGGACGGTCTGCTCCACAAAATGAAAGAAGAGAAAGGTTATAAAAACGATAGTGATCTGAAAGAAAAAGACCTGATCACGCTCTGTGACCTTTTCAAAAAAAGGATAGTACAGGTACTTAACAAACCTTTTCCCGATGATGCCATGGAACAACTATGGGGGGGAATCGGTGCCGTTTTTAAATCATGGAACGGAAAACGGGCCATTTCATACCGCAGGATAGAAAACATTCCCGATGAATGGGGAACTGCCGTTACTGTTCAATCCATGGTGTTCGGTAATATGGGAGATAATTCGGCTACCGGCGTGGCCTTTTCCCGTAACCCGGCAACCGGAGAAGCCAAGTTTTACGGAGAATGGCTTGTAAACGCTCAAGGGGAAGACGTGGTTGCAGGTATCCGCACGCCCAATCCCCTGAACGAAGCTACAAAGAATGATCAAAACAGGCATTTGCATTCCTTGGAAACCTTGATGCCCAAAGTCTATGGAGAGCTTGACCAAATCCAGAAAAACCTGGAAGCACATTTCCGGGACATGCAGGATATAGAATTTACCATACAGGACGGACATTTATGGATGCTGCAGTGCCGTGTGGGAAAACGTACCGGCGTAGCTGCCCTGAATATGGCAATGGACATGTTGCAGGAAGGGTTGATTGACAAGAAAACAGCCGTTATGCGGGTAGCTCCTTCACAATTGGATGAATTGCTTCACCCCATTCTGGACCCTGCCTCTGAAAAAGCCGCCCAGGTAGTTGCCAAAGGGCTGCCTGCCGGTCCAGGAGGTGCAGTCGGACAGATCGTGTTTACTGCTGAAGATGCCGTTAAATGGAACAAAGAAGGGAAGAAAGTCATCTTGGTCAGGGAAGAAACCAACCCTGAAGATGTGGAAGGAATGCGTGCTGCTGAAGGTTTGTTGACCGCACGGGGAGGGATGACCTCACATGCTGCCTTGGTGGCCCGCGGATGGGGTAAATGCGCCATCGTCGGGTGTGAAGCCGTACACATTGATCTATCTAAACGTATACTTACCATAAACGGGAAAAAATATACCGAAGGGACTGTTTTCAGCTTGAACGGAACCCGGGGATATGTATATGACAAAGCTGTCGCAACTATGGACGCTTCTGAAAACCCCAGATTCCAGGAGTTTATGAAGATGGTGGATTCTTTCAGGACTATGGGTGTTCGCACCAATGCCGACACCCCTGAAGATGCCCGCACAGCTTTGAATTTTGGTGCGGAAGGGATCGGACTGTTCCGGATAGAACACATGTTCTACGGATTGAATTCCGAAGCTCCCCTGAGCAAACTTCGCAAAATGATCCTGTCAGAGACTGCAGGTGAAAGAAAGCTGGCACTGCATGAATTGGCACCTTATGTGAAAGCTGTGGCCAAAGAAACCCTGCGTGTTGTGGACGGGATGCCACTTACGTTCCGTTTGCTGGATCCACCCTTACACGAGTTTATTCCGCAAACCAAAGACAAACAAGAAGAACTGGCCAAAGAGCTTGGGATTACCGTAAATGAAGTCATACAACGCGGAGAACAGCTCCATGAAGTCAATCCCATGATGGGACACCGGGGTGTACGGCTTGGCATTACCTATCCCGAAATATCTGAAATGCAGTTCCGTGCCGTATTTACAGCGACCGCAGAGCTGATCAAGGAAGGATTGAATCCCCAACCCGAGATCATGGTCCCGGTTACAGTAACCGTAAAAGAGTTGGACGATCAAAAGATAATAGCCGACCGGGTGCATAAGGAAGTCCAGGAACAGTTCGGAATTACCTTTGACTATCTCTTCGGTACAATGATAGAGATCCCCCGGGCAACTCTCGTGGCTGCCGAGATGGCAAAGACAGCACAATTCTTCTCGTTTGGAACGAATGACCTTACCCAGATGGCTTTCGGTTTTTCGAGGGATGATATCGGCTCATTCATGGGTGATTATATCAACAAGAAGATCCTGCCCTTTGATCCTTTCCAACACATTGATGAAGAATCAGTGGGCAAACTCATCGAAGCGGCTATTCAGGGCGGACGTGAGACCAATGCCGACATCAAGTTGGGCATATGCGGAGAGCACGGAGGAGATCCCCAGTCGGTGCATTTCTGCTACAAAATGGGTCTGACATACGTTTCCTGTTCACCTTTCAGGATCCCGATCGCACGCCTGGCAGCAGCCCAGGCAGCTATCATGGAAGGTTGATCTTAAGGTAATTACAAAAGAGGCTCCCATTGAGGAGCCTTTTTTATACACATTTCTTTTTTCCTATCTTTGTGATCATGAAAAATATACTAGTCACGGGAGGGGCGGGATTTATAGGAAGCCATACTGCCGTTGAATTGATAGCGGCAGGATATGGTGTGATCATCGTAGACAACCTGTCAAATGCCGACACTACCTGCCTGGATGGTGTGTCAAAAATAACCGGCATAAAGATCCCTTTCTATAAGGTGGATTGTTGTGATAAAAGAGAAATGCAGAAGATCTTTCAGGAGAATGAGATAGATGGGGCTATTCATTTTGCCGCTTTCAAGGCCGTAGGTGAAAGCGTACAAAAACCGCTGATGTATTATTATAACAACATCTCATCATTCACAACCTTGTTGGAGGTCATGGTTGAGAGCGGAGGCGGAAATGTCGTATTCTCTTCCTCAGCCACAGTGTACGGGCAGGCCGATGTTTTACCCGTAACAGAAGAGACTCCCCGCAAAACAGCAATAAGCCCTTACGGGAATACAAAGCAGATCTGTGAAGACATCCTGCAAGATGCAGTCAGGGCACATTCCGGACTACAGGGCGTCATCCTGCGGTATTTTAATCCAATAGGTGCACACCCGTCTGCCCTGATAGGGGAATTGCCCCGCGGCATTCCCAACAACCTGGTACCTTTTATTACACAGACTGCAGCAGGTATCCGCCGGGAACTGCAAATCTTCGGAAACGATTACAATACGCCCGACGGCACTGCGCTCAGAGACTATATAGATATCGTAGACCTGGCCGCTGCACACGTCTTGGCATTAAAGAGAATGACAGATCATAAGGGTGCGGGAAAGTGTGAGATTTTTAACGTCGGCACGGGTGTTCCGGTTTCGGTAATGGAACTGGTGTTAAAATTCCAGGAAGTCAACAAGGTTAATTTAAAATACAAAATTACCGGAAGGCGTGAAGGAGATGTGGAAGCCATATGGGCAGACACCTCCCTGGCCAATAAGATCCTGGGCTGGAAAACCTCCCGTCCCATTGAAGAAACGCTGGCCAACGCCTGGGCATGGGAAAAAAAGCTGAGAGGGATCATATCATGAAAGGACAGATGACACCTGACAGATTTACAGATCAGCAATTAAACAGATCACATCCCAAATGGGAACAATCCCTGCAAAGGGGCGAAAAGTTCATTCCGCCCAACGACAAACCGGATGAGACCCGCTCCCAGTTTTACCGGGATTATTCGCGTATCCTGCATTGTACGTCATACCGCCGCCTGAAACACAAGACCCAGGTTTTTTTCGCTACCCAGAACGACCACATTTGTACCCGTATGGAGCACGTGAACCATGTGGCATCGATCAGTTACACGATTGCCAAGTTCATGGGACTGAATACGGAACTGACACAGGCTATAGCCCTGGGACATGATTTGGGACACAGTCCGTTCGGACATGAAGGAGAGGCTTTGCTATCAGAGATCATGAAACAATGGGACGGGACTTTCTGGCATGAGAAAAACGGACTGTACACCGCCGACAAAATAGCCACCTTACCCAACGCTTCGGGGATACACAAAAACCTGCGGCTGACCTATGCAGTCCGGGACGGGATCATATCTCATTGCGGCGAAACGGACGAAAACGGTCTCTTCCCCAGGGAAGAGGTCATAGACCTGGAACAGATCAGCCGTCCCAACCAATACCTGCCCTATACGTGGGAAGCGTGCGTTGTCAAACTGTCGGACAAAATAGCCTATCTGGGGCGGGACATTGAAGATGCCATAGAATTGAATCTGCTGGAACCGGAAAGACTTGACCAATTGAACAAACTGATGAGAAAGATTCCGGATGCTCCCGGTGTCGTTAACAATACGGCGTTAATAGAACTTTTTATTAAGGATCTGTGCCAAAATTCTTCACCTGAAGAAGGTATGCACTTTTCTCCCAGGTACTTTAATTTGCTGGTAGAAGTTAAAGAGTTTAATTACCGCCATATCTATTACCATCCCAGGCTTCTTTATTATAAAGAGTATGCCCGGTGCATCATACATACGATATTTGATTTCCTGGACGGATTTTATGGAAAAAACATGCTGGAACACATAGCTTCCAACACGTACAAATTTCCGGTCCTATTAAGGTATTTTCACGAATGGCTGATCAAATACAGCAATGTTGACAGGCGGAAAAGGGATAAGGCGAATTTTCAGAACGACATTATTTACGACCTTTCCGACCGGGTTCAATACCGCAGGGCGATCATCGATTACATTGCCGGAATGACGGACAATTTTGCCATCCGCGTCTATCACGAGATCATATCATTCTAAAGATCTGTAATCAGACCTGAAAACAGAATGGTCCCTGTGCTCTTTTCCCTGATAAAGTACAGAAACGGTCTGTCCACATGGAAATTTATCGTATTTCCCGGACCTACTGAAGTCGTGTTACAACCGATGATAGTTACTGCAGCCGCTTCCGTTCCCTCCTCATCTACTTGAATATAAGCATTTTGCTTAAGCAGTGCTATATACAGGGGGATATCGCTGATCCGGCTAAAATCTGCCCGGAAAGGATCAAAGGCAATGTCCATTCCCATGCGTGACAGTACGGGGATCATCAGTTCTTCCGAATCAAATTCCACTTTAAAACGGGGAATACGCAAATTCAGTTCTGCCGGGAAGAATCCGTTCATCCATCCGGTCCACTTTTCCCACGATAATGAAGCAACGATATCCATCACGTCAATTCCCGCGTCGGGCAATACGATTATCATGCTGAAAGCTTCGTTCCCGTAAGGGATCTCTGCGATCGAAACTCCTTTTTCCGACATATAGCGGAACGAGTGGGTCTGCTCCATATAAGTAACGGATCGCTGTGCACCTGATCTGGAAGTGAACGAACCCTGCCAGCTGTTCTTCTTGTCAAATATGGTTTTCCATTTCCCCTTGAAATAAATAGCATTGGTGTACATCAACCTGCAATCGCGATCAATCTGATCTATCACTTTTTTGATCAAATTGTTGGTATTGTCGGCACACCACTTGTTTATTACATTGGGAGCTGCCGGATCATTGAAGTCAAGCTTGTTGACAGATGCGTTATAATACTCCTGCAAAGCATTTATAAAAGGAGCTTTCACCGGGAAAGTCTGTTCAATCCAGACGGCATTGGCCACAAGAAGTTTGACCGTGTTGTCCACCTTTTTGAGAGCCGGGACAAGATGTTTATAGAACTTGTTCATCTCTTCCATTGAAAAGGATTCAAATCCCAAGGTAGCCTTCGTCTGATCCAGCGTAGATCCGGAAGCACCGTTCGTTACGGCCGATATTGCCAGCGACGCACTCAACGGAGAAATGAAAATATTGTCCCCCTTGACTTCCTTGCACATTTCCCTGAAAAGATCAATGGCAAATACATTGCCGTTCTCCAGAATCTCCTGCTGAACCTTTGTCAGGACAATATCTTCCCTATCTATGGGATTGATCCATTTGGAACAGGAACTAGTGACGGGTCCAATAAGGACGGCTGTGATCAATAAACTGATTACGGATTTCATATATATTGGATTTTACTACATACTTTAAATGCAAAAAAAGTCCCGATACTGCATCAGTTTATAAAAAATGACCACCTTTCCGGTGGTCATTTCTATCAAATCTGAAAGACTACAATAAAGAGAAATCCTCCTTGCCTGCTCCGCACAGCGGACAAACCCAATCCTTAGGAAGATCTTCAAAAGCTGTTCCGGGAGCTACTCCGTTGTCGGGATCTCCTTCGGCCGGGTCATATACATACCCACACAAATCGCATTCGTACTTTTTCATAAATAAATATATTAAGGTTTAAAAAGTAATATCCATTTCGTTCAGCAAATAATGTGCCCCCGCATATTTTTCAATAATCCATAAGGCGTAACGGATATCCACCGTCACACATTTGTTCAGCCGGGGATGGAAGAACGAATCTGCCGCAAGGGATTCCTTGTTCCCATCAAAGGCAAGTCCTACCAGCTTTCCGCGGTCATTCAGCACCGGGGAACCGGAATTGCCTCCCGTTATGTCCAGATCACACAGGAAATTTACATGCATTTTACCGGTTTTTCTGTCTGCCCAATTGCCCCAATCCCCTGCTTCGAGTATCGTGTTCAACCTTTCCGGAACACGGAATTCATAGTCAGAGGGATTCCATTTGTCCCATATGCCCTGGGTAGTACTGTACCAGTTATAAAAGATCCCATCCTGTGGAATAAGCGGACCTATTGTTCCGTATGTCAGGCGCATAGTCATGTTGGCATCGGGATACTGCGGGATACCACGTGCTCTTCTAAAGGCATATAACGCACGCCCGTATTGTGTGTCCAGCTCCCGGATCTTCAGATCTCCCAGCAATCTTTTCTCCTCTTCATTGTATTGCTGTATGCCAAAACTGCCGTTGATCAGGCAGGCAGGATCATTAAAGATTTCATTGATGGGGTGTGGGGTACTGAAATATTCCTGAAAAGATTCCCTTGTCCTAAACACGGAGTTCTCAAAAACAAATTCGGACAATTTGTCCGTATTGCCATCAAAACTGTCATAAAGGGAATCAAGATACCCTCCCCAGTATTTCCGGGGGACATTAGAACAAAAATCCCTGACGGCACGTACGAACCATTCTTTTTCCAACCCGGGATGGTAATCGTTGTAAAAATTCATCATCCGGTCATAAACAGTACCAAACCCCTCCTGTGTGCAGTCTACCGTATCACTACCGCTACGCCTGGTTTCCGCTCTCAATCCCGCTACCCTGCGCGCCATCAAAAGGAATTGGGACGATATGAGCGTTTGCCTGTACCATTCACGTGCAGCAGCAAGTTCTTCGGTAACTCTATAGGCATGTTCCAGATTCTTTAATAAAACACCCCAACGTTTCCTTGTTCCGGAAGAAGAATCTATCCATTCCTGTAACAAAGCTTCTTCTTCTTTTCTGATATCGGGGAACCTGTGACGAATCAAACTGAGCACTTCCCCTTCCCGCAGTTCGCATACATTGGCCAATCCAAAATTCATATTGGCGTATTGCAGGCGGATAGAAGGATCGGATTCCATCCATTTGTTCATGATCCCAAGGTGTGCTTTATTGGCGAGTACCAGTGCAGGATAAGTTGCCGATCGTTTTTCTTTCAGTCCGTATGAGGAATTATACCTGTTGGTCCGGTAGGGATACCCCATGGCCATGACAAAATCCCCTTCCCTTATACCTCGTGCACTGATCGTAAGCTTTGCGATGGGAACAAGGGGAACGTTATCGGGATGATAAGGGGCGGGAGAGCCGTCAGGAGCCGTATATATCCTGTATAAAGCAAAATCTCCTTTATGTTGGGGCCATTCCCAGTTATCCTTTTCTCCTCCGAAGGCAGCTATGGAAACAGGCGGTGCACCTACCAGGCGTACATCGGAATACTTTTGGTAACAATACATAAAATACATGGACCCATCCCACATGGAAGCACACAGGCACTCGTACCCGGTTTTTTTCTGATATTCTTTTTCCAGCACAGAGTACAGCCGTCTGGGAGGTAATGAATCCCTGAGTTCCAACACCCTGTCCGTAACATCAAATGCCTTACGCAGAAAATAGGCGTTCTTCCCGGGAACGTGTTTTTCTTCGGAAGCATTGCGGGCCCAAAATCCATCCTCCAGGTAATTCTTCTGATCCGTACTAAATGCATGAATGTCCGAATAGGCGCAGTGATGGTTGGTAATGAGCAATCCTTTGTCAGATATGATCGAGCCCGTACATCCGAAATCCAATGACACGACGGCATCGGAGAGTGATATCCCCTCATTGTCAAATATGAACCCGGGATCCATCTTCATTCCGGCTTTCTGCATTTGTTTTACCAGATTTTTCCCCAGCATGTTTACAAGCCACATTCCTTCATCCGCCACGGAAGGTAACGGAACAAGAAAAAGAGGGATTAATAAAGTTAAAAGTTTTCTCATTTGAATCAGAATAGTAGGCCGACATGTAAACCGGCCTGATGGAACATCCTTTTATTGCCGGAGAGGGAACGCGTATACAAGTAACCCGCCTGGACAAAGAGGTTCAATCCCCTGGTACGGTCGACCAAAAAAGAGATCCTTACCTTAGCTCCGGCTGCCAGACGTTTTGCTGTCATAAATTCATTTTCCATTGAAGCCTGCTCATTCAACCGGAAATTTTCAGGATTTTCAAATCCTATTCTCTGAACAATCCCAACAGGACATTCCTCCTGAGGATCAGAGACCTCCAACTGTCCCGCTCCGTATGAAATGCCGGGAGAAAGACCCAATGCCCATCTTTTAAAAAACCAGTTCCGGGTCATATCCAGGTACCCTTCGGTACGGTTCCAGGATCTGAGAAGGACCAGAGGATATCTGATCCATTGCTGCCGGAACAATATATGGCGCACACCGGCAGACAACCTCCACGAATCGTTGCCGTCGTCATGGGGAGCTCTGTATGAATAGCCGATATCCGTTGTTCCCGAACTCTGGGAGAAAGCCGGGATGGTTCCGTATTGCACCCATTCCCACAAACGTGACGACGGATTGAGTTCCTGTCTCTGGATGGGCTGGTATCCGTTCAAACTACCCCGGTTCACATCTGCCGTTAACCGGTGGCGATCGCCGTATTGTAATAATAAGACGTTCTGCCAGGTCCATTCCTTCACATCCCCGTATTTTTGTGCCAGCACGGCATCCTCCCTTTGTGTCTGGTCTCTGAGTCCAGTCGAAAAATAATCGAAAACATTAAATCTTCCTATACTATACTGGACGGTTATTCCTCCGCCGTATATATGATCCTTTATAAGGCGCGTCCCCGGCACCGATGAGCTGAAGATCTGCTGCGTATTAAACCACATGCCTGAAAACGAAAAGAGTACTTTATTGGTGCTTGTTTCGACCTGTGTATAACTTATTTGTTCAGTTATCCGGCGAAAGAACAGATGCGCCCCTATACGTGCCGGCCCTTTCTGGTAAACGATCGACGGTGTGATCATGAAGTCCATATACTTATTGCTATTCCTCAAATCACGGTGCTTTGCCCCGCTCATGGCATCATAAGAGAGTTGCCATCCTATTGTCCAATGCTTTGAAATGGGAATAGCCATTCCCGCCTTCATGCGATATGTTTCCAGAACGTAATTTCCCGCCACGCTGTCGGCCAGCATAAAAGGAGTCCTGTAGGGATCGAGTATACCCAACCACCGTTGATCCTTTTTTACCTGGTAGTCGTATAGAAATGAACCACTCAGGTACACGTTACCCAATTTTTCAAAGGAGCGGGTTTGTAATCCGTAAATATTTGAGGATGAAGGATCGTAAACGTTTCTGAATTCACCTCCCTTGTAACCGGTAAAGAGAGATATGTCGGAATAACCCCCTTTGGAAAAGACCATTCCGGCCGAAGATAATCCTTCCAGCCACGGATTATTCCACAGGAAAGACTCCATTTCCTGCCCCCTCGCGTCAGGAATGTATCCCAGAAGGAATAGACATGTTATGACCAATATCTTTTTCATTTCCATAAAGGGTTCAGAATAGGAGCTGCAGGTGTATCGGCCATAAAATCATCTGCAGAATTGTTGGTATCACTGTATACAATCCTTCCATCATTCAATGTTTCCTTGATCTTGCGCATTACGGACGTTCCCCTGTTGGGTCCCTGTTGAAGCCAAGTAAATCCCGCATCTACGGACGTTGGTTGCCGTTTGAGTGCTTTGGCCGGATTTTGCACACATTCTACACCGTCCAGTATCCAGGAACGGTGTATATGCATATATTTCATACCACTCGTACTGCCCGGCTGGTAATTTTGCCATGCTTCCACATCTTCAAGCCACCTGGCCACTCCCATTACGGGACGGAAAATGACGGGTGCCGGCGAATGTACACTCATCGTATAAGCAGTTCCCTGTCCTGCAAATATTCTTTTAAGTGCAGGCACATCCGGATGTTTTTCGTGATTGGGCAACGCTTCGTCGTAAAATCCGAAATGAGCCTTCGACAGGTCCAGACCGCTGGTACAACGGGCCGTATGGTCGATCGCATTAAATGCCAGTACCACCGATTCGCCCGGACCCAGGGGATAATCCGTTCCCCGGCCGGGGATCATCCAGGTCATTTGGAACAATGCCACCGTATCACGTCCCTGCCACGGATTGTTTGACACTGTAGAGTTGGCCGGGGCAAGTGCCCCTACACAAAGTGAATCCAGATAATAAACCTGGTCCGTATTATTATATAGTTCAAGGAACTGGTCTTTCGTATAATTGGCCCCTTCAAAAGTTTTGCTTCCGGCATAATAGACTTGCCTGAAGACAATACCCCCGGACAATGCCAGATCCAGTTTCAGGGAAAAATCCGAAGTTTCCGAAGGTAATGCCAGAAATTCAGGGCATGATGCACTTACGGAAAAACCTTCTGCATACAATCCGCCTGCCAACAAGGTGTACCTTCCCGGACTTACCTTCAGGGTAGCATACCCGGATGCATTGGAAAAGGTTTCGTAGAAGACAGGCTCATCCACTCCCTGTGCTTTAATCTTAACCGCAGTCAGGTTTATACCCGGCTGTTCATCGGGCGGAAGGACAGTAACGGTAATCGTCGAGTACTGCGGTTCAACCTCCAGACAACCGGTAAAAAGGCAGACCATGATCATGATGGCCGAAATAAGTAATGTATGGATCTTTCTATAATTCATTTCCCTACAAGGTTAATTTTACCTCAGCCCCGAAATAAAAAGGAAGGTTACGGGCATAAGCCGTTCCCGATATCTTTTCCGTGACAAGTTGATCAATATTCAGAAAATTATTGGCATAGAAAGATACTGCGGCCCTTTTCCCGATTTCTTTCGTAAGCCTGATATTCAGGATACCGTAAACAGGATAGCGCGAACCCAGGTAATACGATTCTTTATTCGTTGTCCCTATAAGTTCACGATAACGGACATCGTTCTCCATATCCTGGGTAAAGGGTATGATGTTACCTTTCAAGTCCATAATATAAACCGGATTCACCCGTTTTGTCCATTTATCGTCTTTATAAGCCCATTTCCCGGAATAACGCGAACCTTTGTCATCGTAATAATATGTCTGCACCTGATCCTCCCATTCACAGACGTATGTTGTCCTGTCCATCAGCACCAGCTGTGCAGTTACGGTAACGACCATACCAACGGCGGGCAGGTGTGTTATAAGGCGGATATTCGTATTGAGGCGCTCTTTCCTGGAACCTGTTGAAGTTTTGTGGCCACCTGCATATATCCCCACATAGGGATAAGGTCTTCCGGCTACCTGGGTGCTTACCGTGACCGCTCCCAGGGATTCATCCTGGGTTTTAACGTTCAGGTAGGCTCCGTTAATAGATACCGTTGTATGCAGGCTTCGTATCTCCGGAAAATCCAGGGTGAATTCTATACCCCATTTATCCTGTGTAATATTGTTAACCGGTTTCTGATAGGAAAGAAAAATAGTGTCCCGGATCACAGGCAATGCAACCCCATCAACATATATGGCACCATCACCGTACTGGGGAAGCTTTCCCGACGGCACATTGATCCTGGAAGGGCTGCCGTTGTGCCAAACATATCCGTACCTGTTGTAGGATACAGGCATCACTTGTGTTGCAAAACCATATCCGTTGATCATATGTTCCTTAAAGAAAACGATCGTTCCCGCCACGTTGTTTATGTCAAAGTCCATTCCTGCTTCAAAATTAGTGCTCTGTTGCAGTTTCAATTCAGGATTTCTGACTTCTTCCTCCAGTTTGCGGGTTGTGAAAAGGGCCATCCCCACCCCATTGTCATCTATATCGTTATAGGAAAAGGAGACTACATCCAGGTATGTCGGTTCGGGATACAGATAGACCATCGAAGGCATCTTGTAATTCATTCCCCATCCGGCCCTGAAACTCAGGTTCCTCAATCCCTTTTGCTTTTTTATGACCTGAATCTTTGCGTTCAGCCTTGGCTCCACAGACAAATAACGTTCCATGCTAAAACGCGAATCAGGTACAATGCCGTTGAACCGGGCCCCAGCCTGAATCTCCAGGGACCGGGTTGCTCCCAGTGGAAAACGTACCTTATCTTCGGCAAATATACTGTAACGGTTCAAAAAAGGAATATCCCTGAAGGAACGCTCCCTGAACGTTGAAGAAGCATTGATATCCGGCGACAGATAGGGATCGAATACTTTTCCCATTCCCCTGTTTCCCCTTGTAGTCCACTCAATTCCCACCAGGGCTTTATTCGTAATGTCATTGTATTTCCCATAAAGATTTGCCACCAGTCTGCCCAGCAAATTTATCGGCAAGCCGAATATTTCCAGATCCGAATAATAACGGTAGGGAGTGAAAAAGCCAAGATTTTCACCGGAAGACAAAGCAAGGGATTGCGGAATACGCCCCTGGCTCCTGTATGTTTTCTCCCTGGAATACTGGGAGGTCACCTGCCCCGACACCAAAAATTCCAGGTTGGTGATCCATTGTTTGTTCAGGTTGTATCTGCCGTTCAGGTCCAGTCCGACACCCAGGTCCGTATCCCTGGAAATATTGTCCAGGAAATTGTCCGGATCCGTACGGTTATCTGTATCTGAGTAGATCAGATGCAATTTTGAACTATATGTCATTTTATGTCTAAACGTCCCTGAGTATCCGATGTTCACGTTCATCCTCCGATAAACGTCTGCAGGCGTTCTCACATCACCGTAGGAAAGGGCATAATCACCGTCTATATTAATCACACCCTTATCTTTGCCCAGGGAAAAACCTTTTCCGGCATAGATCTGTTTTAACCGCGGATCGGCCTTCAAACGTACCTGCCAGGGTGCAACCCCCGATCTTGTCTTAACAATGACGGCTCCCGAAGTAAGGTCCCCGTATACGACAGAGGGAATACCCCGGATAACTTCAACCGACTGGATATTGTCGGTGGCTACCTGCCTGGCATCAATTCCGCTACCGGCTGTCGATTCACCGGCAGTTCCAATAGATGAGGTCTTCCTTACCTGCAGGTTTGCATCATTGGACATGGTAACGCCATCTATGATGACCGCCGTTCCGAAAGCATTGGCGGCATTGGATCCGATATCCCTTATTGTCAATTGGTTAACGCGATTAAGAGCAGGGTTTTCCGTCAGATTGCCCGGAACAAGTTGCATAATATCCCGCAGGCTTGCAGGTTGCACATGGTCCAAAGCCTGTTTCTCTATTCGGGAAGAAGAATTGAGCCTTCCCCCTTCTTCTGCCGTCACCACGACTTCTTCAAGTCTGAGGCTTGATTCGGCTATCTTAAGCACCAAATCCGATACGTTATTTTGAACCGGTTGAGAAAACGTTTTTTTGGCATACCCCAGAATCTCCACACGTATGGTGTGTACACCCGCCGGAACACCTCTTATGTAAAACGTCCCGTCCGTTTCGGAAATGTACCACAGGCCGGCTTCTTCCAGGAATACTGTGGCATAGGGAACCGGTTCACCGGTCGCTTCATCCCTGACAACGCCCCGGACTTCATACTTTTGTTGTTGGGCATAAGAAAATTCCCCCACGAAAAGTATCATGGCCAGGAGCAAAAAAAATATCCTCGGATAATGATACGACAGCTTTTCCATTATCTAGTTTATAATGTAAAAATAGTACTTTTTTTGTACTTTTGTTTCCTATGAGACGTTTTTTAGGGATCATGGAATTGCTTACAATTGCTATAGCATTGGCAATCGTAATAAGCGGATGCAAAGACAAGACATGGCAGGCTGAACTTTCTCTCTCGACCCAAAAGATCAATCTGCCGCAGAGCGGAGGCTGGGTAGATCTGATAGTTTACACAAATGTTCCATGGAAACTGGAAAATCCCCTGGGATACGACATCCGTCCGGAATCGGGAACAGGCAGCACTTCCCTGCGCCTTACCGTTGAAGAAAATACAAACCTGGGTACGGCCCTGAAAGGGAGTTTCACCATAAAGGCGGGCACGCTGACCGAATCTGTTGAGGTTACACAGGCCGGGATTCCACCCGTACTGGAACTATCGGAACATCTTCTGGAATACGATTACCGGGCAGGAACCCATACAGTCAGCATATTTGCCAACCTGCCATGGGAAGCCAATTCTTCCCGGGACTGGTGTACACTCCAACCTGATTCGGGATCGGGAAACGGGACCGTAGTTGTTTCTTTCCGGAACAATTCAACCGTAGATACAAGATCAGCTGTGATCACTATAGGAAACCAAAGCCTGGACATCTTCAGGGAAGTCCTTCTTATCCAGACAGGTTTTGTCATGGATCCCCGGATGCAGGACAGCCTGGCACTGGCTGAATTCTACCAGGAAACAGACGGGGCAACATGGACAAAGAACCAATGGGACCTTCAATTACCCATGGACACATGGACAGGGGTGCGTATAAACGATCAGGGGAGGGTTGACTCGCTATCAATCGCATCCGGTGTAATCTCCAGGAAAGGTCCCGTTCCGTCATGCCTTGGTAAACTGACGGCTCTGGAATACCTTGCCCTGAACAACAACGGCTTTAACGGAAGACTCCCGGAAACCCTGGGAAACCTTGTTTTACTCAAAAGACTCAGTATAACCTCAAATCCTGGAATTAGCGGGAATATCCCTACATGGATAGGCAACCTCATTGCATTGGAAAGACTCTCTTTTTCAAGTATGACAGGTCTGAGCGGAGAATTGCCTGCAGAGCTGTTTCTGCTTACTTCGCTTACCGACCTGAATTTTGTAGGATGTACCGGTCTTGAAGGTCCCATCCCTCCGGGCATTGGGAATCTGACCAACCTTACTAACTTACAAATGAGCAATGTTCCCTTTACAGGAACGATACCCAAAGAGATCGGACAACTCAATCAACTCAGAAGTCTGGGTTTATATAACACCAAACTGGAATTGCCATTGCCGGATGAATTTTTCGGACTGGAGAATATTTCCTCCATATTACTCCAGCAAAATGTGAATTTCAACGGGCCACTTCCCATAGGTTTCGGGCAGATGAAAACCCATGCCAACAGATTGAGTATCAGACTTGAAAACTGCAACTTCACGGGAACCATACCTGTTGAATGGGTCGGACTGCCCGATATTACGGCACAACTGCGCATACAAGGGAACAGACTTTCCGGGACTATCCCCGATTTGGTAAAACAACACACATGCTGGTCACCATCTGTTTGGAATCCGGCTCTTTACATATGTCCACAACAACCAGGTTATGGATTTGACAATTGCGAGTGAAATGGATTCCCAAAAATTGCTAAAACTGGCACTCCGTAAAGGAGGTGATTATGCCGATCTGTATCTTGAACATACTTCCTCTCATGAAATCCTGTTAAGGGACGGAGAAGTAAATGCTACAAGTACCCATAGTGAAGGAGGACTGGGCATCAGGGTGGTCAAAGGACAGAACACAGGTTATGCTTTTACAGAGTCCTCTTTGCCCTCAGACAGGGAAGAAGCCGCCAAAACGGCATCGCATATTGCCGACGGTATGGTCTCTGTAAAAAGCCCTATTCCCGTTGCCACGTTAAAACTCCCGAACCGGTACAGCACCCTGAATCCTTGGGAAAATGTATCCCCACAGGAAAAAATGCCCTTTCTCTACCAGCTTAACGACAGGATATTCAGCGCAGACAAACGTATAAAAAAAGTTATTGCACAACTTTCGGATTCCACTTCCCGAATCACATTCTACAATTCATTGGGGGTTCATTGTACAGATGAACGTCCCCTGGCCTCGCTCAGTGTTTCCTGTATCATGGAACATAACGGACAGAGGGAGACCGCTTCTGCATCCCGCTCATTCCGAATGGGAAGCGAATTCCTTCAAGAGGAACTGATAGAAGAACTGGCAAACGAGATCATTGCCCGTACCTCATTTCTGTTCCATGCCAGTCAGCCCAAAGGAGGAGAAATGCCCGTTGTTATGGCAGCAGGCAGCTCCGGCATTTTGTTACATGAAGCCGTGGGACATGCGTTTGAAGCCGATTTCATCAGAAAGAACGAATCCATCTTTTCTGAAAAAATGGGTAAACGCATCTGTCCAAAAGGCATCACGGTGATTGACGATGGAACAATCCCCGGGAATAGGGGTTCGCTCAACGTGGACGACGAAGGGGTGCCGGGACAAAAAACATTTATGGTAACGGACGGCATCCTGACTTCATTTCTTCATGACAGGATCTCCGCCCATTTTTTCCAGGTGGAACCTACCGGAAACGGACGCAGGGAATCGTTCCGCCATATGCCGCTGCCCAGGATGCGGACAACCTACATGGAAAACGGAAATGATACTGAAGAGGCGCTGATCGGATCGGTTAAAAAAGGACTCTATGTAGATTCCTTTAGCAACGGGCAGGTTCAGATAGGTGCGGGAGATTTTACATTCTACGTTAAAAGCGGATACCTGATCGAAAACGGAAAACTGACAAAACCCATAAAGGATACAAATATAATTGGAAACGGTCCCCAGACCTTGGCAAGGATAGCGGGCATAGCCAACAACGGTACTATAGATAACGGAAGCTGGACATGCGGAAAGGAACAGAGTTGTGCCGTATCCTGCGGGATGCCGTCGGTTCTGGTAAGTTCATTGACCGTGGGAGGACGCGTATGAAAGAAAAAGAGCTGCTGGAACAAATGTGCGGCTATGCACTGGAAATGTCGCTGAAAAAAGGAGCACAACATGCCAGGGTAACAGCCGTTCGGGATGTCTCCAGCGGGTTATCAGTCCTGAATGATTCCCTGGAAAGAATCCAAAATGCAGTTGAGTCTGCTCTGATGATACATTTGTTCGTTGACGGACGTTTTGGCACTTGTTCCACAAACATTACAGATCCTGCAGGCATAGATACATTGCTCGACGATGCCATCGCTTCTGTCAGGCTGTTGACCCCAGATAGATGCAGGATATTGGTCCCTCCAGGTCTCCGCTATGAAGGTCCTCCGCTTTATTCGGCGTACAAGGGAAAGATCAGCCCTGCAACAAAAAAAGCAAAGGTTTTTCAATGTGCAGCGGATGTATACGGAAAAGAACCTTCCCTGATAAATGTTACGGTTAACTATACGGATTACAGAAGGTGCGTACATATGGCAGATTCTGCCGGATTGAACTGTACTTCGGAAGAAACATGGTACGATTTGTCGGCCCAATGTGCCGTTAAGGGAACAGGAGATACCCGACCTTCCGATTGGGACTATAATGGAGGAGTTATGCCAAAGACCCTGGGACTTGGAACGGATAATTCCTGCAAGTGTTCCGTCAATGCATTGAACAGAGCACTTGCCAAAAGAAATCCACGAAAAATAGCTTCTGGCAGGTATGCTGTTGTCGTAGAAAACAGGGTGGCCTCAACCCTGGTCAATCCGATCATTAAAGCCATATCGGGAAACGCTCTGCAACAACATAATTCATATCTTTTAAATAAACTTGGTGAACGGATTGCCGCGCCGGCCCTTACACTTACAGACGACCCGCACAGGAAAGGTTTCCCGGGCTACCGATTCTTTGACAGCGAAGGAATGGCTACGGCAAAGCGTACCGTAATAGATTCAGGCCGGCTGAATATGTATTTTCTAAACACCTATTATGCCAATAAAATGCAGATGCCACCCACCATCTCTTCTCCATCTCTTTTAACATGTAATGGCGGCAGCGGAGATTCCGCCTTTCTTGCCGGTTTGATGAAAAATGGCATCTTTGTGACCGGATTCAATGGAGGGAACTGTAATACGGCAACGGGAGATTTCTCGTACGGTATTGAAGGTTTTTTTGTGCAAAACGGACAGATCACATATCCTGTAACGGAAATAGTTATGACCGGCAATATGATTGATTTGTGGAACAAATTCGCAGCGGCGGGAAACGATGCACTTACGACATCTTCATGGCAAATACCTTCCCTTTTATTTGAAGATATTGAATTGGCAGGAATATCTAAATGACTTGTATGAAAAAACCTTCTCTGATCGTAAGTCTGGTACCGGTAATCCTACTGGTAACCATTATTTTTACTTTTGTTAGGATCTTCGGGGATCAGGTTACCGCCGGCCCTTCACAATTCACGCTGTTATTCGTTGCGATAATTACCTTTGCCATAGCCAGGTTTTCATATGGCCTAACCTGGTCGGATGCCGAAAAATCCATGCTCTCCCATCTGAAGAACACTTACCCTTCCATTCTCATACTTATTTCGATTGGAGCTCTTACCGGAAGCTGGATGAGCAGCGGGATCATTCCTTCAATGATCTATTATGGACTGAAGATCATACATCCGGCGATCTTCCTGCCCCTGGCTTTTGTCGTCAGCAGTATCATTTCATTAGTAACAGGCAGTTCATGGAGTACTGTCGGCACATTTGGGGTAGCCCTTCTGGGAGTCGGTAAGATCATAGGACTTCCCACTCCGTGGCTTGCAGGGGCTATTATTTCCGGCGCCTATTTTGGTGATAAAATGTCACCCCTGTCAGATACTACCAATCTGGCTTCTTCTTTTTGCGGAGTACCTTTATTTACCCATATACGGTACATGTTGATCAACACCGTCCCGGTATGTATCATATGCCTGGTGATCTATTCCATTGCGGGTTTCCGTATCCCCACGGAAAACGCCGTTGACGTCCAAACACAGCTGACTGCGCTTGAGAGCACCTTTAACATTTCCATCTGGCTTTTACTTATACCGATCATAACCATTCTGCTTGTAGTTAAAAAGGTTTCCCCCTTTGTTACCCTTTTCCTCTCCGCGATAGCCGGAGCGGTAACAGCCGTTTTCGTCCAGCCTCAGATATGCCAGGAGATCGCCAATGGACGTCTGGCTGCAGCAATTACCATGATCAGTACGCATGTCAGTATTGAAACCGGGGATGAAATCCTGAACAATCTTACGTCAACAAATGGAATGGCCGGCATGTTGAACACGGTTTGGCTCATTTTATGTGTTATTGCCTATGCAGGTGTGATGACCGCCTCGGGCATGATCCATGTCATCACGGAAAACCTGCTCAAGTTGATGCGCAATACCCTATCCACTATCGCTTCCACACTGGGTACCTGCATTTTTTTCAACATGGCGCTGGGAGATCAATATATGGCCATTATCCTTCCGGGTAACATGTTCAGTGAAAGCTACAAAAAACAGGGCTTTGCCCCCGAAGTACTATCCCGTACCATTGAAGAATCGGCGACCGTCACTTCCGTTCTGATACCCTGGAACACATGCGGCGTAGCTCAGTCCACCGTACTGAACGTTGCCACATTGACATACCTGCCCTACTGCTTCTTTAACTTGATCACTCCCTTGTTTTCCTTGTTTGCAGCAGCCATAGGGTACAAAATCAGAAAATTAACCAACTAAAAATAGTTAAACAGTTATGACCATTTCAGATGAAAAAGTAGTTTCATTGTCCTACACACTCGTTGTTGACGGTGACGTTATTGAAACTGTCAAAGAAGATAAGCCTATGCGGTTCATATACGGATTGGGTTACCTGCTTCCTGCATTCGAAGAAAAGATATTGGGGAAAAAAGTAGGCGACGATTTTTCGTTCACCCTGAGCCCTGCGGAAGGATACGGTGAAGTTGATCCCAATGCCATTGTGGAACTTTCCAAAGATATATTCAAAATTAACGGAACGATAGAGGATGGCCTCCTGGTAAAGGACAAAGTGATCCCCATGCAGGATTCCCAGGGAAACAGGGTGAATGGGATCATAGAGGAAGTTATGGAAAATTCCGTAAAAATGAATTTCAATCACCCCCTGGCCGGTTGCGAGCTGTGTTTTTCAGGAAAGGTAGTCGACATCCGGCAAGCAAGTGATAAAGAATTAACAGACGGTCTGTACGGAGAACGTGCCGCCTCTGCGTGCGGGAGCAGCTGCAGCGGCTGTAGCGGTTGTGATTGATCCTGATCAATTCATACCTGTTCATCTTTCGGACATGAGACTGCTTCTTGTGACCGGAACAATGTCCAGTCCGGCAGTTCTGCCTTCCAGCCATTTGTAGTAACCTGTAACGGCTATCATGGCCGCATTGTCGGTAGTAAAGGACAAAGGCGGAATGAAAATGTCCCAGTGTCTTTTCTTTGCTTCCATGACCATTCTGTTCCGAAGTCCGCTGTTGGCCGAGACGCCACCTGCCAAAGCCACGCGATTGATCCCGGTAGATTTAACCGCCCGGATCACTTTTTCCATAAGGATATCTATGAGGGTTTCCTGAAGGCCTGCTGCAAGGTGGGCTTTGTTGTCGGCAATAAAGTGCGGATCTTCCGCCTGCCGATCCCTTAAAAAATACAGGAAAGATGTCTTTACGCCGCTGAAACTGAAATCCAGACCATTTATATGTGGCCTGGCAAATGCAAATCTTTGGGGATCTCCTTCACGGGCAAGTCTGTCAATATGGGGACCACCCGGGTATTCGAGACCCAGAAGTTTGGCTCCTTTGTCAAATGCCTCTCCGACCGCATCGTCAATGGTCTGCCCCAGGATCTCGAACCAGAGGGGCGCATTGACCTTCAGAATCTGTGTATGTCCGCCCGAAACAAGAAGACACAGAAATGGGAATTCCGGTTTACGCACCCGGACAATCCCCGTCCCCGTTTCCGCTCCATTTGCGGATACGGTATCTATAAAGTGACTTAATACATGACCTGTCAGATGGTTTACTTCTATTAACGGGGCTTTTGTTGCCAGGGACAGACCTTTTGCGAACGAAGTCCCCACCAGAAGTGATCCCAGCAAACCCGGTCCACGGGTAAAAGCAATGGCATCTATATCTCCTACACCAATCCCGGCAATTTCCAGGGCCTGACTCACAACAGGAACTATATTCTGCTGATGTGCCCGGCTGGCCAACTCCGGGACCACCCCGCCGTACTTCTTGTGTACATCCTGTGAAGCCATTACATTTGAAAGTAAAAGTGTGTCATGCAGTACTGCCGCTGACGTATCGTCACAGGAAGATTCTATTCCTAAAATATAAGCCATTGTGCTTTCGGTTATACTGCAAATGTGGGTATTTTTTTTGTAACTTTGTAAGTTTGAGGATCATTTATGAAGACGTTCCGGAACATACTGCGTACACTGCTTTTCATCATTGTCCTTACTCTGGTGGGATTGTCCATTGTCGTTCAGGTACCATCAGTCCAGAGCCGGCTTACCGGCAGGGTCGCGACCTGGCTTTCAGAAACGACAGGAGCAGACGTGTCTGTGGGAGAAGTCAACTTCCTGTTGTTCAACAGACTGATCATCAATGACCTTCTACTAAGGACCGCCCCATCGGATACATTGTTGTATGCGGACAAAGTGTCGGTAACGCTGAATGGTATCAATCCCCTTTCAAAAAAGATTAAATTGCGCCGTATTCTGATCTCGCGTGGATCCTTCCATCTTATTTCACAGGACAGTACCTCAAATATTAAAACGATGTTTCATGCCTCCGGAAATAAAGATACCACAGGGAAGCATTTTAAATGGAATATCACGGCCGACCGGCTAAACCTCGAGGATTTTTCCTTTCATATGGTCAAAAGGGATCCGAGCCGCAGACACCACAACCCTAACAGCATTGATTTTTCAGATATGCATATCCGCAATATTTTTATTGATATACGGGATGCCCGATTTTTTGAGAATAAGGTGATTGCGCGTCTGGACCGTCTGACCGGTATAGAAAGATCGGGGTATCATATCCGGCAACTGGAAGGAGACGTTACAGTAGATAAAGAGAAAGCGCTTGTCAAGAACCTGATAATTCAGGACGACCACTCCTATATAACCGCACACCATTTTTTGATGCATTACGGAACATCCCGGAATCTTTCCGATTATCTGAACAAAGTTGTCATGGAGCTGGATATGGACAATGCATATCTTTCGTTCAAGAGCATTGCTTATTACGCCCGGTCCTTTCCTGAGGACTTCATACTTACATTACGGGCAACGGGAAAAGTTACCGGTACTGTGAGCAATCTGAGTTCGGAAAAGTTGGATATACGTTCAGCAACGGGCAGGACTCAAATACTTTGCGGATTTAAGCTGAGGGGACTTCCTCTGGTGGAAGAATCAACATTGCAGGTCAATATCGATTCCATTCATTCCGATATGAATGATTTGAACGGGATATTGTATTCCATTGCCGGGACAGACGTGAGATTTCTGGAAGAAAATGCCGGTAGTCTGACTCCTTTCAGGTTTAACGGACGACTGGCCGGACTGCTTACAGATTTTGCAGTCGACGGGAATCTGGACGGGGAATTTGGGTTCGTTTCCCTAGACATGGTGATGAACAGCAATGTATCTCCGGACGGGGTGCTGCTCTCCGGAATAATTGATACCCGGAATCTGGACCTCGGACTTTTCACCGGTAATCCCGCACTTGGGAACTGTTCTCTTTATACCAAAGCCAGTGCCACATTCAGAAAGGGAGGCATCCGCAAACTGAATGCGACCATAGATACACTTTACCTGACAAGTCTTGTTTTCAACGATTACCTTTTCCGAGACTTTAAAATGCAAGGAGAACTCCGCAACGGACTGTTTGACGGAAGGATAAGTGCAACCGATCCCAACTTACACTTTCTTATCCAGGGTCGTGCCGACCTTACCCGTACTGCCGGAACAGCAGCCAATTTTTTTGCCAACATAGTGTATGCCGACCTGAACCGGCTAAATTTATATAAAAGCGATAGTTTAGCCGTGCTCAGCGGCTTAATTCAAGCAGATTTCTCACGTATCAACAACTTGGGGGATATTGAAGGTACCGTTGCGGCAAGGGAGTTATCCTTTCTTAATTCGAAGGGCACCCATACCTTAGACTCATTTTTCCTTGAAAGCAACTGTTCGGAAGATCAAAAAACGAGGCTGGTGATGCTTGACTCCGATGCGCTCCAAGCAAATTATTCGGGCACGGAAGGATTATTGAGTTTTCTAAAACGTCTGGCTTCCAGGAATCTTTTCCATTACCTTCCTGCTTATTTCACTTCAGGGAGAGATCTCCCCTGCGACAGTCTGCCGACAGACAGCTCGTTCCTTGGGATGACTGTCCGTAACAGTATCTTTTTTGAAGAACTGTTTCTGCCGGGCCTTTATATTTCGCCTGGAACAAGCCTTCAGCTGAAAGACTACGGGAATGACAGCATTCGTTCGGTCATAACGTCAGAAAGGCTGGGATACAGGGAACACAACCTGACTGATCTGGATCTGCTTGCCGTGGCAGGCAAAGAAGACCTTAAACTGGATCTGCAGTGCCGTGAAGTGGCTCTGGGTCCGCTGAAGGCCGATACGCTGTACATGGCTGCTACTGCAAGCGACAACAACATCTTGCTTGACTTGTTATACAACAAAGAAAACGGAAATGCAAACTATGCCCGCCTGGGATCCGTATTCCGTTTTTCCAGAAAAGAAGATCAGCGATCTCCGGTAATTACGGCTCAACTTTCCTCAGAGGAAATTGTGGTTAACGGTAAAACATGGACACTTACTTCGGACAGCATAGTAGTATCGGAAGGTAAACTTGCCTTGAACGATGTTCTCTTGCAACATGCTAACGGCCTGGACCTGCCTGAATCACTGAAGATTAACGGGACTATATCCAGAACGCCGGGAGATACGCTCTTTGTGGAACTTTCCAGGTTTGACGTAAACCTGCTCAACACATTGCTTCCCTCGAAATATCCTTTCACTTTCAGGGGGTCACTCACAGGAACGGGCCATTTGACGGACTTTTACAGTGACAGGCGTTTTTTTGCCAATATCATTGGCCGGGATCTTTACGTTAACGACACGTTGGCCGGGGATCTGCATCTGATAAGCTCTTGGGATCCCGTTGCGGCACATCTGAGACTGAACGCCAGCACCACCTTTCCCGGAGGACAGATACCTTTGCTTGTGACTGGTTATTACCGGCCTTCGGATAAGAACATGGACCTGAAAGTTTCCTTCCAAGAATTCCAGGCTGCACTGGTTGCACCTTTTTTGGATAATCTCGTATCGGATGTGCATGGAAAGATATCGGGAGATATGCTCCTTTCAGGAAAATTGCCTTCCCTGGATCTGATCAGTGACAACACCACTGTAGACAAACTTCATTTCACAGTAAATTATACAAAAGTCCCTTATTCCCTATCGGGACCGGTGCATCTGACTTCCCAGGGCCTTAGCCTGCCCAAGGATACGCTCTATGATTCAAGGGGACATTATGCAATCGTTCAGGGAGGACTCAAATACAAGCATTTTAGGAACATCTCAGCTGACTTGAACATGAACTTTGTGAACCTGCAGGGGCTTGATCTGGAAGAAAAGGATAACGATGTATTTTACGGAAAAGCTTACGTTACAGGCAGTCTTCTGATCAAAGGACCCCTGGACGATATTTTATTGGATCTGTCCGTTCGTCCCGATCCGGGTACCACCATACACATTCCGTTATCTTCCGCTGCACAGGCAAAACAAACTAGCCTGCTTACATTTGTCCAACCGGAAGTTATTTACACGGGAAGGGATCCCTATACCCTGGCAGCTCTGGAACAACAGAAGAAAAAGACCAAGAACTCCAGATTGACTTTTAACATGAAGACCGAACTGAACTCCGATGCTGAAATATTGCTGGAAATCAACAAGATGACGGGCGATATCATATCGGCCAGGGGAACAGGTCTGATCAACCTGGGTGTAGATCCCAGGGATAACGCATTCTCCATCTTAGGAGATTGCACTGTTGAAAGCGGCAATTATCTTTTCGGACTTCAGGGGATCGTATCGAAACGGTTCCAGATAATCCCGGGAGGAACTATCTCCTTTAACGGAGATATAGAAAATACACAGCTCAACCTGACTGCCTCCTATAAAACCAAAGCTTCGCTCAATACCCTGCTTGCAGATACCACTATGGTAGGACACCGCAGGGATGTTGATTGCCAGATCCTGATGTCGGGAAACCTGATGAATCCCGCCCTGGGATTCAATATAGAAATGGAAGATATCGATCCTATGACGAGGGCCCGGATCGAGAGTGCCCTGTCGACCGATGACAAAATAATGAGGCAGTTCGTAACCTTACTCGTATCCAGCAGTTTTATCCCGGAACAGGAATCCGGCATAGTGAACAACTCTAATATCCTCTACTCCAATGCCACAGAGATCCTCTCAAACCAGTTGAATAATATTTTTGCCCAACTGAACATACCCCTTGACGTGGGATTTAATTACCAGTCGGGACAAAGCGGAAATATTTTTGACGTCGCCATCTCTACAAGATTGTTCAACAACAGGGTAGTTATCAATGGCAATATGGGTAATAATCCCTATACCCGCAATGAAAACGACTTGGTGGGAAACGTGGACATTGAGCTGAAACTTGATGAAAAGGGGAAATTCCGCCTGAAGGCCTTCTCCCACGCCGCCGACCAGTATTCCAATTATCTTGACAATACCCAGAGGAGCGGTGGCGGTTTCGTATACCAGGAAGAATTTGATTCCTTCCGCCAATTATGGCGCAGATGGTGGAAACTACCTTAAAACTGCACCCGTCTCCTGTCCGAAAGCTTTCAGCATGCGACTGATTATCTGTTCCACATGGATATCTGTCAGCGTTTTTTGCGGATCTTGGAACACAAAACTCAGGGCGTACTGTTTTTTTCCTTCCGGAATACCCTTGCCCTGATAGACATCAAACAGGCTTACTTTCTTAAGCAATTTTTTCTCTGTCCTGAAAGCGATGACATGCAATTGTTCATATGTCACGTCCCGGTCTACTATCAGGGCCAGATCCCTGTGGACTTCCGGATAACGGGGCATCTCTGTAAATTGTGTGCTGTTGTTGCGAATCAGATTGAAGAAAAGGTCCCAGTCAATCTCAGCTGCAAATACTTTCTGTTTGATGTCCAGCATCTTCAGGCACATCCTGCTAATCTGTCCCAGATCTGCCAACACCTTACCCCTGACAGTATAACGGATACCTTCTTCAAACAGGTCTTCGGGAGGTACGGTACATTCCATACGCGACAGATCCAGCCCATAGATCGTTGCCAGATGTTCCACATAGGCCTTAAGCATAAAGAGATCTACAGGACGGGCAGGCGTATGCCAATTTTGCGTTCTGTCATTACCCGTCAGAAAAAGGGCCAGTCGTTGGCGTTCCCTATAACCCTCAAGTGTCTCTCCCCTACCGTCAAATTGGTACACATTGCCCTGTTCAAAAAAACGAAGATCATACTGTTGCCTGTTTATATTGTAGGAAATGATCTCCAATCCTCCCCACAAGAGTGTCTGGCGCATGGCATTCAGATCACTGCTCAACGGGTTCAATATCCTCACTGTAGCCCGGGCAGGATAAGTTAGCAGTCTTTCGTAATAATCGGCCCGGGTCAGTGAATTACACATGATCTCACGAAAACCCATTGCCGAAAGACGATCGGCAACCGACTCCCTGACCTTGTACGGTTCCGGCTTCTGCACCTGTCCCATTGAAGAACTTATCCTCTCCGGCAACTCTATGTTGTTGTATCCGTAAATCCTCAACACATCTTCCGTCACATCGCATTCCCGTTGTACATCTACCCGGTATGTGGGTACTTCCACGCTCATATCATCTCCTTTCCGTTCAATTACTTTGATATCCAGCGCTTTCAAGATGTTGTCCACGACCGTCTTTCCTATATTCTTTCCAATAATAGAGAACATCCTGTTGTAATTCAGAGCAATCCCTGCGGGTTGAACGGGTACGGGATACAGGTCTACCATCTTTCCTTCCACCTTGGCACCGCATATCTCCTGCATGAGTAATACGGCCCGTTTGAGGGCATATACGGTAGCATGGGGATCAGCCCCCCGTTCAAACCGGAAGCTTGCATCGGTTTTCAGTCCATGCCGTTTGGACGTGCGGCGTATATAAGACGGATTGAAATAGGCAGATTCCAGAAAGATAGAGGTGGTCTCTTCGGTTACACCGCTGTTCACTCCTCCGAATACACCGCCTATACACATGGGATCTTTTGCATTACAGATCATCAGGTCCTCTCCGTCTAAGATACGTTCCGTTTCATCGAGGGTCACAAACCTGCTGCCGGGTTTTGCAAAACGAACTACAACACGATCTCCTTCTATGCTTTTACGGTCAAAGGCATGAAGGGGTTGACCCGTTTCAAGTAAGACATAATTGGTTATATCGACTACGCTGTTAATGGGACGGATCCCGGTCATCCTAAGACGATCCTGCATCCAGGCAGGAGACGGTCCGACTTTGATATGATTTAACGTTATGCCGCTGTAACGCGGTGCCGCCTCCGGAGCTTCTACATCCACCTGTACACCTGAACCGGAAGGGTCATCCTGAAATGCACCTACATCGGGCATTTTTACTTTAACTTCCTTTCCCTGCGACATATACCAGGCCGCCAGGTCACGGGCTACACCTATATGCGAGGCGGCATCCACCCGGTTCGGAGTCAAAGCGATCTCAAAAACCGCATAAGTGGGAAGATTCAGGTATTCGGCAGCAGGGATTCCCACCGGCGTATCTTCCGGAAGCACCATAATCCCTTCGTGTGAGGTGCCTATCCCCAGCTCATCTTCGGCACAGATCATTCCATAGGACTCTTCTCCGCGAATCTTGCTTTTTTTGATCTTTACCTGTTCTCCACCAGTAAATGTCAGTTGTGTCCCCACAGTTGCCAAAAAAACTTTCTGACCTGCCGCCACATTGGGAGCGCCGCATACCACTTGAACCGGTTCTCCGCTGCCTGTATCTACCGTAGTCAGGAATAAGTGGTCCGAATTCGGATGCCGACGACAGGTCACGACACTGGCCGTCACCACACCGTTCAGCCCACCGGCCAAACTTTCAGTAATTTCCAGTGCTTCAACCTCCAATCCTATGTTTGTAAGCACTTCGGCTGTTTGCTCAGGGGTCATGTCCAAAGGAAGATAATCCTTCAACCAATTGTACAGAATCTTCATATTATAACTATATGATCATTCAAATAATGTTGCCACAAAAGCTTTTTTATCAAAGACCTGCAAGTCGTCTATACCTTCTCCCAAACCAATGAACTTGACAGGCACCTGAAGCATATCGCTTATGCCAATAACGACTCCTCCTTTTGCCGTCCCGTCAAGTTTAGTAACAGCCAGAGCTGTCACATCGGTAGCTTTGGCAAATTCCTTGGCCTGCTGGTAGGCATTCTGGCCGGTAGAGCCGTCCAGTATCAGAAGAACTTCATGGGGAGCGTCCGGAATAAGTTTTTGAAGGACCTTGCGGATTTTTGACAGTTCGTTCATCAGGTTCACTTTGTTGTGAAGACGTCCTGCCGTATCTATCAGGAGCACATCCATATCGCGGGAAATAGCCGAAGCAAGAGAGTCGTAGGCTACAGCCGCCGGATCACTTCCCATCGCTTGCTTGACAAGAAGGACCCCGGCACGCTCGCTCCAGATAGTTAATTGTTCAATGGCAGCAGCACGAAATGTATCGGCAGCTCCCAGCATTACCTTCTTTCCGGCTGCCTTAAGCTGAGCCGCCAATTTTCCTATCGTAGTCGTCTTGCCCACTCCATTGACTCCCACCACCAGTACCACAAAAGGCTTTTTTGAAAAATCAAAGGGAATTACCTGGTTGGTGGCTTCGTTCTCCATCAGGAGGGCTTCTATCTCTTCTTTCAGGTATTTGTTCAGTTCCTCTGTGTTTACATATTTATCGCGGCGAACACGTTCCTCGATCCTGTCGATTATCCTGAGTGTCGTATCCACCCCCACGTCCGAGGCTATAAGGGCTTCTTCCAAATCATCCAAGACCTGGTCGTCCACTTTTGAACGGCCCAGTACGGCCCTGGATAGACGGCTGAATAACCCCTTTTTTGTCTTTTCCAGCCCTTTATTAAGAATCTCATCTGTCTGCATAAGAGTACAAATATAAATAAAAAATGAGGGTGCCGGACAAAAAAAAAAGACCGGCTTTGCAGTCCGGTCTCCTTTTATATTATCTATGCAGTTCTTATTTTGCTGCAAAGAATTCCTTTTCCTTTTCTACAGGAATAATGTCTTCCTGGAATATATAAGCTCCGGTGCGCTCTGAGCGGACCATGCGAATGCACTTTATACTGCCTTTGCTTACCGTTCTATCTTTCAGTCTTGCAACTGCTTTCTTTGCCATAATTGTCTTTTTTTACTATTTGATTTCTCTGTGAAGGGTCACTTTCTTCAGGAAAGGATTGTATTTTTTGCGTTCCAGACGTTGTGTGGTATTCTTCTTATTCTTGGTGGTGATGTAACGGGACATCCCGGGAACGCCACTTTCTTTCTGTTCCGTACATTCCAGTATGATCTGTACTCTATTCTCTTTCTTTGCCATAAGACCAAATATTAAACTATGTCAATCAAACCTTTTTCCCTGGAAGCCTTCAGGGTGGCAGCCAGACCCTTTTTATTAATGGTGCGGATCCCGGCGGCAGAAACCTTCAAAGTAATGAAACGTCCTTCTTCCTCCGACCAGAAACGCTTGGTTTTTAAATTTGGGGCAAATTCACGTTTGGTGCGGCGTTTTGAGTGAGACACATTGTTCCCTACCATTCTCTTCTTACCTGTAACTTGACAAACCCGTGCCATGATATATATAATTTTGTGATTTATTCATTTTTAAAGGGATGCAAATATCTGCATTTTTTTTGGAAACCCAAAATTTATTTAAACCTGAACTTTAGTATGCGATCCCAACGGATATTCGACGGGAAAGGTTTATGCTTGTCTGTAGAAAACCATACGATCACGGGGTTGCCGACTATTCTGTCTTCAGGTACAAAACCCCAGTACCTTGAATCCAGGGAATTGTGACGGTTATCACCCATCATGAAATAGTAATCCATGCCAAAAGTATACGTTGTCGTTTCTTCCCCGTCTATGTAATAAAGACCGTCACGCTCTTCCAGTGTATGACCTTCATAAGAAGTGATGATACGCCTGTATAGCGGTATATTTTGGGATGTAAGCGTAACGGTGACACCTGCCTGCGGTATCCATAGGGGACCGTAATTATCTCTTGTCCAAGGAAAATCGGCCGACGTAACAAAGGGGAACAACATCAATTGTGAATCGGGATAATCCGGCGGAAAAACATCTATGTTCTGCGTTACCGAAACCACATTGCGTAATGATGCCAGTTCCCGTGCATTTTCCTCATTTAGTGGCAAGTTGGGATACCCGGGAATACGGTTGTCAAAATACAATTCGGCCGGAGAGATCCCGTACTTGTTCAGCAGCCGCTGATTCAGAGGTTGCCCGTCAGTAACTACGGTATATGTATTGCGGACTCCGGAAAAATAAGGCTGTGGTATATGGTTCACATAAACTACCCCGTCTTTTACCAGGAGGGTATCTCCGGCAACTGCCACACATCTTTTTACATAATTGTCCTCCTTTCCGGCGGGTCTTACCTTTACGGGACCGTAATGGTCCAGTGTACTCTTGCGCCCGTTCAGCCTGACATGTGTATAGTAGTCATCGGTGGGATAATTTACCAATACCGTATCTCCATGAGGAAAGTTAAAGACGACCATCTCATTTGCCTTGACAGACGAAAGACCTGCCATTCTTTTATAGGGTCGTTCAATGAGTCTGGTATATGATTCCCGGCCAAAGATCACATTGTGGGTCAGTGGTATGGTCAGGGGATGCTGGGGCCTTTTAGGTCCGTACCTGAGTTTTCCTACAAACAGGTAATCTCCCGTCATCAGGGTGTTTTCCATAGACGAGGTCGGAATCATATAGGCTTCAAAAAAGAACGATTTGACAAAAGTGGCGGCTATCAATGCAAATATGATGGCATCAAGCCATTCGAGCGCTATATTGCGTTTTTCTCCTTCTTTATAGGTTTTTTTCCAAAAAGCCCATTTGACCTTCTTTGTTATATAAAGGTCAAATATGATGACAAGGCCAAACAGCCACCAAAAATTACCCAGCCAGATGACCCATAACAGGTAACCGGCGGCAACCAGTGAAAATTTTATCCAGCGGTTCAAAACCCCTATCTATTTAATGGATTTGATTATAGCTTCGAATGCCTTGGGATTGTTCATGGCCAGGTCCGCAAGAACTTTACGGTTAAGGCCTATATTTGTCTTGTTCACTTTCCCCATGAACTGGGAATAAGACATCCCGTGCATACGAGCGGCAGCGTTGATACGCTGTATCCAGAGGGCTCGGAAATTACGTTTCTTGTTTCTGCGATCACGATATGCATAGGTCAAGCCCTTTTCATACGTGTTTTTAGCTACCGTCCAGACATTACGGCGTGCCAGAAAATTTCCCTTCGTCTGTTTCAGAATTTTTTTGCGTCTGGCCTTCGAGGCCACTGCATTTACCGATCTTGGCATTTTTTAATTCTTTGCGATTGTCAGCGTTCTCCTCCGTTGAGATACTTTTTCAGCTGTGCAATCTGGTTATTATAATAGCAGTTTTAGGCGCAGATCAATTTCTTGATGCGCTTTTCGTCTGACTTGTCCACCAATGTGAAATAAGCCAGATTACGTTTCTGCTTTTTTGTTTTTTTTGTCAAAATATGATTGTGATAAGCATGTTTCCGCTTGATCTTTCCGGTACCCGTCAGCTTAAAACGTTTCTTGGCTCCGGAATTGGTTTTCATCTTGGGCATATCTGTTTCCTTATATATAATTAATAGTTATTTCTTCTTAATATTTGTCTTTACCGGAGCAAGCATCATGATCATCCGTTTGCCTTCCAGTTTGGGCATCTGTTCTGCCTTGCCGTAATCTTCCAAATCCACCGCAAACCTCAGTAGAAGCTTTTCTCCCTGTTCAGAGAACACAATGGAACGTCCCCTGAAAAAAACATAAGCCTTCACTTTGGCTCCATCCTTGAGGAACTCCATGGCATGCTTCAGTTTAAACTGGTAATCATGCTCATCGGTATTGGGACCAAACCGGATCTCTTTGATGATGACCTTGGACGCGTGGGCTTTCATCTCTTTGGCTTTTTTGCGCCGTTGATATAAAAACTTCTGGTAGTCAATGATCTTACATACCGGCGGATCAGTCCGGGGTGAAATCTCTACCAGGTCCAGATTTAGTCTTTCAGCCATCTTCAGGGCTTGCGCAATGGGATATATTCCGGGTTTTTCAATGTTATCACCCACAACGCGTACCTGTGGAACATCAATTTCGGTATTGACCCTGGGGCCGTCATCCTGGCGGGAAGACCTGTTGTAATTTCTACCTTGATTGTCCCTTCTCTGCGGAGCAGAGTGTGGTCTGTGCGATGTTCCGATAATTTTGTTCCTCCTATTTTAGTTAGTTAAATCATTTATTTCTTTCTGAAGAAAAGTGGCAAATTCCTCCAGTTTCATGGTACCTTTATCTCCTTCTCCCTGGCGACGTACCGACACGGTTCCTGCAGATTCTTCTTTCTCTCCAACTACCAGCAGATAAGGTATACGCTTCAACTCATTCTCTCTTATACGCTTACCTACAGTCTCGTTACGGTCGTCAAGGGAAGCGCGAAGATCGGAATTATTCAAGAAATCACAAACTTTTTTAGCAAAATCGTTGAATTTTTCACTCAAAGGTAATACCACAACCTGCTCCGGGGCTAGCCATAAGGGGAATTTTCCACCCGTATGTTCCAGTAAAACAGCCACAAAGCGTTCCATAGATCCAAATGGTGCACGATGGATCATAACGGGCCGGTGTTTTTTATCGTCGGCTCCAGTATACTCCAGTTCAAAACGTTCCGGCAGGTTGTAATCCACCTGGATCGTTCCCAGCTGCCATTTTCTTCCGATGGCATCACGAACCATGAAGTCTAGTTTGGGTCCGTAGAAAGCGGCTTCGCCATATACCACCTGGGTTTCCAGTTTCCTTTCAGCAGCGGCTTCTATAATCGCCTGTTCCGCCTTGTCCCAATTGTCATCCGACCCAATATATTTAGTCCTGTCATCCTTGTCACGGAGCGATACCTGAACGGTATAATCATGAAAACTCAACGTCTTGAATATATAGAGCACGATGTCGATCACCTTGCAGAATTCTTCCTTTAGCTGATCGGGACGGCAAAAGATATGTGCATCATCCTGGGTGAACCCCCTTACCCTTGTCAGTCCGTGCAATTCTCCGCTTTGTTCATAACGATAAACCGTTCCGAATTCGGCCAGTCTTACGGGCATGTCTTTGTACGACCGGGGTTTTGATCTGTATATTTCGCAATGATGCGGACAGTTCATGGGCTTGAGCAGGAACTCCTCTCCTTCCTGGGGTGTCTTGATGGGTTTGAAGCTGTCGGCTCCGTACTTGGCATAGTGCCCGCTTGTCACGTACAGTTCCTTTTGTCCTATATGCGGCGTGATCACCTGCTGGTAACCATGGATTTTCTGAACGGCTTTAAGGAAGTTCTCCAGCCTTTCCCTCAGGGCAGCTCCCCGGGGCAGCCACAGCGGAAGTCCCTGTCCGACCCTCTGTGAAAAAGCAAAAAGCTCCAGCTCCTTTCCCAGCCTGCGGTGATCTCTCTTTTTGGCTTCTTCAAGCATCTTCAGGTATTCATCGAGCAAGGTTTTCTTGGGAAAAGTTATCCCGTATATCCTGGTAAGCATCTGGCGTTTTTCGTCTCCGCGCCAATATGCACCCGCTATGGAAGTAAGTTTAATAGCCTTGATCCTGGATGTGTCGGGAATATGGGGTCCCCTGCACAGATCGGTAAAAGAACCGTTAGTGTAAAATGTAATGGTCCCATCTTCCAAATCTTTAATCAATTCACATTTATAGGGATCGCCTTTTTCGCCGTATGTTCTAAGCGCTTCTTCCTTGCTGATTTCCTTACGTTCGAAGACCTGCCCGCTTCTAGCCATCTCTAGCATCTTGGCCTCTATTTGGGGCAAATCAGCCTCGACCAGTTGGCGTCCCCCACCCAGATCAACGTCATAATAAAAGCCGTTCTCAATGGAAGGGCCTATTCCAAATTTTACGCCGGGATAAAGGATTTCCAGTGCTCCTGCCATAAGATGGGACGAAGAATGCCAGAAAACCTGTTTCCCTTCTTCATCCTCCCATTTAAGAAAATGTATATGGGCATCTTTGTTCAGCGGTAACCGTATATCAGTCAATATTCCGTCCACTTTCATTGCCAAAACGGCTGCTGCCAGGGCAGGACTGATATCCTGTGCTACCTGATAGCCTGAAATGCCTTTTTTATATTGTCCTGTTTTCCTATCGGGAAAAGTAATTGTAATCATAATAAAATATTAAAAGGGCTCATTTTTATAATAGCCCACAAAGTTAGGTATTTTTTAAAAAAATTGGTTACTTTGTGTTTCAAACCTTAACGATTTACTGATGAATCACCATTTTTGGAACAAAGCCGCCATTTGCGGTATCATTCTGGCCCTTGTCTCCGTCTTTTTTATGGTTCTTCAGGCGGCTATGACACCTGCCAGGTGGTTAAACATATTATTCTGGATTGTCAAACTGGCCGGTACCATCGGTCTGCTTTTCTATTTCATGAAAGAATTTGGGAAAGGGAAAGAGACTTATGTCTATTCCGACGCCTTTAAATTCGGACTGGCGGTATCTTTTTGCTCCTCTATTATTGCTGCCAGTTATTATTACCTGCACGTGATGTTCATATTTCCCGATGCCACAACCCAGTTCACCAACGCCATGCTCATGGGATTTGAGCAGGCAGGGGTCACTTCGGAAGACTTCAATATTGACAAGCTCATTGCACACCTGCCTGTTATCCTGCTAATTTCGCAGTTTGTCTGGTTCAATATCCTGGGATTGCTCTGGTCTTCCCTGTTAGCCAACGGAGCCAGGCACAAAATAAACACTACACCCTTTTAACAACAGCTCATTTCCCATGGATATATCGGTAGTCATCGCATTGTATAACGAGCGCGAATCGCTGCCAGAACTCTTGGAACGGATCAAAAAAGTTCTGAGTGCACCACTGGGAGACAAAGGTGACGCCCTTCCCGAATATGAGGTAATCTTTGTGGATGACGGCAGCACGGACGGGTCTTGGACCTTTATTTCCGAACAAGCCGACCTGGATCCAAGGGTGCATGGTATACGGTTCCGCCGGAATTACGGAAAGTCAGCGGCACTTTTCTGCGGTTTCGATGCAGCTACGGGTGATGTTGTAATTACTATGGATGCCGATCTTCAGGATGATCCGGCCGAAATCCCGGCCCTGTATCAAATGGTGGCCGAAGGATCATACGACCTGGTCTCCGGCTGGAAGAAAAAGCGTAAGGATGGCCTGTTTACCAAGAACATACCCTCACGCATTTACAATGCCACGGCCAGGGCTGTTACAGGTATAAAGCTCCATGATATGAATTGCGGTCTGAAAGCTTACCGTAAAGAGGTCGTCAAGAGCATAGAGGTCTATGGGGAAATGCACCGCTATATACCTTACCTAGCTAAAGAAGCAGGTTTTACCAGGATCGGGGAAAAACCGGTCCTGCATTCCCGCCGCAAATTCGGCAAGAGCAAATTCGGGTTGAGCAGGTTCGTAAACGGATATTTGGACCTGCTTTCCTTGTGGTTTCTTGCCCGTTTTGGAAAAAGGCCCATGCATATTTTCGGATTATTAGGTTCCTTTATGTTTATCCTTGGAGGCGTAATCGCTCTATGGCTGATCATCCAGAAATTGTACTGGCAATCACACGGTCTGCCTTTCCGCTCGGTTACCGACCAGCCTCTTTTCTATTTATCCCTTCTGGCAATTGTTCTGGGAATGCAACTTTTCCTGGCCGGCTTCCTTGGAGAGTTGATCACGCGTAATGCAACCGAAAGAAACCACTACCATATCCGGGAAAGACGTTAAACCGACACACGTCCACTTTTCCGGACATGCCCCCGGATAAATTCTATGTTAGCGGAAACATTTCCGATGTCTTACAGATTTCTGTTCAGGTAATCGTCGAAGGATTCCCGGATAGGCACATAAGAACTTTCAAACAAGATGGAAGATATGATAAAATCTGCCGTTGACCGGTTACAGGCAGTAGGAATATTGTAAAGGCTGGAAATGCGCAGCAACGCTTTTACATCTACATCGTGTGGCTGTGGCTGCATGGGATCCCAGAAAAAAATCAGCATGTCAATCTTCCCTTCCACTATCAGGGCTCCCATTTGCTGATCACCACCCAAAGGTCCCGACTTGAGCGTTTTCACACTTAAACCTGTCATCTCTTCCACCATATGGCCCGTCGTTCCCGTACATATCAGTTTATGCTTTGACAAACGATCCCTGTTGAATTTCACCCATTCTATCAGGTCTTTCTTCCTGTTATCATGAGCTACCAAGGCCAAATTTTTCCTGTACATGGTATTTACTTATTATATGTTAGTACATTGACCGCATGCTATTGCAGCCGCTTCCATAATGCCTTCGCTCATTGTAGGATGAGGGAAAACAGAGTGGATCAGATCATGAGTCCTGATCTGCATACCTCTTGAAGCCACAATTCCGCCTATCATTTCAGTAGCATGCGCCCCTATGATATGAGCGCCCAGAAGACGGTCGTCGGCAGCATCGAATATAAGTTTCACAAACCCTTCCCTTTCCCCTGCAGCATTGGCTTTTCCGGATGCAGTAAAAGGATATTTTCCAATTTTTACCGCGATCCCTTTCTTTTTGGCGTCTTTTTCACGCAACCCTACCGATGCAATCTCTGGAGTGGCATAAATACATCCCGGGATATTTTCATAATCCACATCCGGGACGTTCAATCCTGCCATTCGTTCCACGCAGCAAAGTGCTTCAGCCGATGCCAGATGGGCAAGTGACGGTGTGGGGAGTACGTCTCCCACAGCATAGATTCCGGGAACCGATGTCATAAAATTCTTATCTACTATAATCCTTCCTCGTGTCATGTGAACCCCGGTTTCCTCCAATCCCATATTTGCGGTGTGAGGCACGACTCCTACGGCAGAAAGCACCACTTCGGCCTCAATATTTTCGACTCCTTTTTTCGTATGTACCTCAAGACTGCACCCGTGTGCAAACTTTTGGGCAGACTGTACCCCGGCAGAGGTCATCACCTTTATGCCTGCTTTACGAAAAGACCTGCTCAGCTGTGCTGCAATATCTTCATCTTCCGTAGGAACCAATTGGTCCATATATTCAATAAGGGTGACTTCTGTTCCCAGACAATGATAGAAATAGGCCAGTTCCGTCCCTATGGCACCCGAACCGATTACTGCCATAGTTTCAGGTATTGTCTCCGGGACCATGGCCTGACGGTATCCGATAATCTTTTTTCCATCTATGGAAGCTCCCGGTAAAGAATGGGGTTTGGATCCCGTTGCTATCAGGATCTTTTTGGCTTCAATGACTTCGTTTCCGGCAGACACTTTCCCTTGTGAAACAATAGAGCCTCTTTCGCGGATCACCTCCACCTTATACTTTTTAAAAAGATACTCAATGCCTTTGGTCATCTGTGCGGCAACTTCCCTGCTGCGGGAAACGATGGCTGCCAGATCCGGCTCTACCGTCCCGGGAATCCTGATCCCGTATGTTCCTGCGTTCCTTGCATTGTTAAGTATTTCAATGCTTTTAAGTAAAGCTTTGGTGGGGATGCAACCCCAATTCAGACACACCCCGCCAAGGGGTCCTTTTTCAATAACAGCGGTACTGAAACCAAGCTGTGCGGCGCGGACAGCCGCCACATAACCTGCAGGGCCCGACCCAATAATTACTAAATCGTATGACATATGTGATTGCGGAATTATATATTTTTACCGTGACATTGTTTGAACTTTTTACCGCTGCCGCAAGGACACGGATCGTTCCTTCCCACTTGCTTTTCTACACGGACCGGAGCGTTGGAACGCGGCTCTGACGACTGGGTCAGCAAATCGGGACGCGATGTCTGGGTGTTGCTCAGATCCGTACGGCTTCTTTCGCTGCCTGCCTTATCCAGTCTATCCTGGTTCTGGCGCAACGGTATATGTGCTTTGAGCAGGAAGGAAAGCACCTCCCGGGCAATCCTTTCCAACATTTCGCTGAAAAGCTTGAAGCTTTCAAATTTATAGATCAGCAACGGATCCTTTTGTTCATAGGTTGCACTCTGGACAGCTTGTTTCAAATCGTCCATATCACGCAAGTGTTCTTTCCAGTATTCATCTATCATCACAAGATTGATGGTCTTGTTGATAGCCCTTATCAGTTCCTTGCCCTTGCTCTCGTATGCCTTTTTGATATTGACGATGACCTGGTAAATCTTTTTCCCATCTCCGACGGGCACTACCACATTCTCGTAGGTAGCCCGTTGCGTTTCGTAAATGTTCTTCATAATGGGCCATGCCTGTGCCACAAGCGCCTCTGCCCTTCGTGTGTAGGTTTTTTGGATCTGCTGTCCCAGTTCTGCAGCCAATTCCGCTAAAGTGGCTTTGCGGTATGTTTCCCGGTCAAAACCCGGTTCTATGGATATCATACGGATCAGCTCGTAACTGAAATCATCATAATCCGCTCCTTCCATCTGCTGTACAAAAGTTTCGGCAAAATCCGACATCATGTTGGCCACGTCCACATCTACGCGTTCTCCGTAAAGGGCATTACGCCGCCGGGTATAGATCACCTCCCGCTGGGAGTTCATCACATCGTCGTATTCCAAAAGACGCTTACGGATCCCAAAGTTATTTTCTTCTACTTTTTTCTGGGCTCTCTCTATAGAACTGGAAAGCATGGAATGTTGCAAAACCTCGCCTTCTTTCATACCCATCTTATCAACTACCGCAGCGATTCTCCCGCTTCCGAAAAGACGCATCAGATCATCTTCAAGCGATACGTAAAAACTGGATGACCCGGGGTCTCCCTGACGCCCTGAACGTCCACGCAGCTGTCTGTCTACACGACGGCTGTCATGCCGCTCGGTACCTATGATCGCCAAGCCGCCTGCTTCTCTTACACCCTCTCTGAGCTTGATGTCCGTCCCACGACCTGCCATATTGGTTGCAATGGTAACCGATCCGGCACGACCGGCTTCGGCCACTATCTCGGCTTCACGGGCATGCTGCTTGGCATTGAGCACATTATGCTTGATACCACGCATTTTTAACATACGGCTCAGCAATTCGGACACCTCAACCGAAGTCGTCCCCACAAGTACCGGCCTTTTGGCTTTTGTCAAATTGATAATATGATCTATGACTGCATTGAATTTTTCACGTTTGGTCTTATATATCATATCATCCCCGTCTTTCCTGATCACAGGACGGTTGGTAGGTATTACCACAACATCCAGTTTATATATGGACCAAAATTCTCCGGCTTCCGTCTCTGCCGTACCGGTCATACCGGCCAACTTGTGGTACATCCTGAAATAATTCTGGAGTGTGATGGTGGCAAATGTCTGGGTGGCAGCCTCTACCTTCACCCGTTCTTTGGCCTCGATCGCCTGATGCAATCCGTCAGAATAGCGTCTTCCTTCCAAAATACGGCCTGTCTGTTCATCTACAATCTTGATCTTGTTGTCTATAACGATGTACTCCACGTCCTTATCGAACATGGCATAAGCCTTCAGTAATTGATTGACGGTATGAACGCGTTCCGACTTGACAGCATATTCGCTTAAAAGGGAATCTTTGGCTGCCGCTTTTTCCTCCGGGGTTAAGTTCTTTTTCTCCAGTTCAGAGATCTCTGTACCCATGTCCGGCAAAATAAAGAACGTCGGTTCACTGACCTTTTTGGCGATCATATCATGTCCCTTTTCGGTAAGATCCACCGATTTCTGTTGTTCTTCAATGACAAAATACAGATCGTCCGTAATCAAGTGCATTTGCTTGTTGTTGTCCTGCATGTAGAAATTCTCTGTCTTTTGCAGTAACTGTTTGATCCCCTGTTCACTTAAATACTTGATCAACGGCGTGTATTTGGGAAGTCCCTTATAGGCTTTTAACAATAATTTCGAGCCGTTTTCCTCATCCCCTTCAGAAATCATTTTACGTGCATCGGACAGGTATTGCTGCACAAGGGAGCGCTGAGCCTGGTAAAGGTGCTCAACAATGGGCCTGAATTCGTTGAACTGCTGATCTTCTCCTTTAGCTACAGGCCCCGAGATGATCAGGGGGGTTCGTGCATCGTCTATCAACACCGAATCAACCTCGTCCACAATGGCATAATGGTGTTTACGCTGAACCAGGTCTTCGGAATTGATGGCCATGTTGTCCCTCAGGTAATCAAAGCCGAATTCATTGTTGGTCCCGAATGTGATATCCGCCCGGTATGCTTTTCTACGTTCTTCGGAGTTGGGCTGGTGTTTATCTATACAATCGACTTTCAGTCCATGGAATTCATATAGGGGACCCATCCATTCGGAGTCTCGTTTGGACAAGTAATCGTTGACGGTTACTATATGCACTCCTTTACCGGCCATTGCGTTCAGGAACACCGGCAGTGTAGCTACCAGTGTTTTTCCTTCCCCGGTAGCCATCTCGGCTATCTTGCCCTGGTGCAACACGACACCTCCTATCAACTGGACATCGTAATGCACCATGTCCCAGGTGATCATATTTCCCCCGGCCATCCAGGCGTTGTGCCAGACAGCTTTGTCTCCGCGGATCTCTACATAGTCTTTATGGGTGGAAAGTTGCCTGTCATAATCGGTCGCAGTAACCGTAAGTGTTTCGCTCTCCTTGAATCGCCTTGCCGTTGATTTCATTATGGCAAAGGCCTGGGGAAGCACACGATCCAAGATCTCTTCTATCTTTTCATCTATTTTTTTGGTGAGTTTATCAACCTCAGTGGCAAGTTCCTCTTTTTTTTCAATCTCAATTTCCACATCTTCCAACTGCCGTCTCAATGCCGCTTTTTCCTTCTCATCCTCAGCAATAAAATCCAGGATAACCTGCCTGATCTTTTGTGTTTCCGCTCTTAGTGCATCGTGATCCAGTTTATCTATCCGCTCGTATTCCTTTTTGATCTTATCCACATAAGGGTTAAGCTGTTTGAGGTCCCTATCCGCCTTCGATCCAAAGATCCTGCCTATGATGTTAATAATTGAGGCCATAGTTGATACTTTTCAAATTCCTTTGACAACTTACAAAGGTACACTTTTCTTGTCAAAATCCATGTATCAACTATGGCCCTTCCCTTCTCCTTCCTCTCCTTCCGATTATTTACACCAACCTGCCGTCCAGTCGTTATCTGCCTTGACAGCCCCTTTGTAATCCGTTTTCACAAAGAAGCCGTTGACAAGGCTCATGTCTTTTCCGCCGGCAACGGTACCTATATAACCGGAAACAAGATTAAAGTCTTTTTGAATGCCATTGTTCGGGTTGGCAATGAACATATCTGCAGAATAAATACCTTCTGCTGCAGACAACTTCCCGGCCAAATATATGTGATCAAGAACGGAAATTCCTTCTACCAAAGAAGATTCCGTCTCTTTGGTTTCCGTAGTCAAACAATTGATTTTTCCGGTAACCAGGGCGTTGTATAATTTTACCCTTGTACCTGCCCTCAAACGTATGCCACGTTTATTGAGGGTAGATCCATTACCATTTAAGGTCAAATTGGCTAAAATCGGAAAAGAAACGGGCTCTGCCGCAAAGTTCTTGCTGTTGTTGTCGGCTTCTATAAGGCAATCACATTCATATCCGATAGTTGCGGAAGGGCTCTGTACCGCTACCAGGAACTGTCCCATGCCACACCATCCTTCCGTCCAGTCAAAAGAATCGTCACTGTTATCTGTGGCGACCAGATACTTGACATTTACCGTACCGCCAAACCACTCAAAACCGTCATCTGAGCCTTTGTATGATTGCAAGTGGTCCACAACGGTGCCATTGCCCACTCCATAGAAGGTAAAGCCGTTGGCTTCCTTTTCCTCACTAAATGCATAGCCTGTATATTCCGCCCTGATATAACTGAGTACTCCCGAGTTGTCGGCAGGATCATTACCCCCATAAAGTGCATCTCCAATCTCGGATTTGGATTGGGTCCCGGTCACATTAATGGGAGCGCGACCGCAAATATGGATCCCTCCCCATGCCCCGGGTTCCTTCTTTTCCGACGTCATAACGATAGGAGCGGTAGCTGTCCCGCGGGCCATGATCTTTCCGCCTTGTTCTATTAAAATATAGTCTACTATATCATCGTCTTTGGCCACTATGATCACACCCGGTTCGATGGTAAGGACAGCCCCTGCTTTAACATGCAATCCTCCCGACAATGAGTAGGTTTTTCCACTTAGAAGCGTTTTGTTTTCCGTCAGTTCCCCTGCCAGATCTGCAGAATCCGTTTCAGGTTCATTTCTTTTTTCACAGGATACTGCTAAACACAGTACGCCCAGAATGATAATTGCTGTTTTGAAATTCATTTTTTTCATTTCCGTTTATTTTATAAATGTATATGAGAATCCCAGTTTACAAGAGACACCCGGCCGGAACGATTCAACCGTTTTGGTTTCATTGGTGGTTTTAATCTCCTGGGTAAAGAGATAATCGCTATCAAGCATGTTTTCTACAGAGATCTTTATGTTCCATTTTTTCTTGCAATTATAAACAGCTACAAGATCAAGTGTGTGAAGAGGCTGTTGCATAATATTTCCCATTCCGTAAATTCCTACGGCATGGATACGGGGTCCCTGAAGATTATAAAGTAAAGTCAGGGTAAGCTGATCTTTGTTTCTAAAAGCAAAACCATAGGCAATGTCCGCATTTATCAAATACGGTGAAGCTCCCTGCAATGGCCGGTGCGAATCTGTATATACGCCCCCTCCTTCGGGAAGGATCACATTGGTGTACATGTAGGAAGCATTACATCCTATCCGAAGACCGGGAACGATGGTTTTTCTTACTTCTGCCTCTATTCCGGCTGCCATGCCTTGCTCTGCATTGCGAAACGAATGCACACACGAACCTCCTGATGATTCCTGAACACGCTCAATGGGATCGTTCAGCCGTTTGTAATACAATGTAGCTGAGAACAGGTCGTCGGTCTTTCCAAACATTTCAAATCTCAGGTCCGCATTCAGGTTATAGCCGTTCTGCAGGGATTCATTTCCCCTCAATTCGGCACTTCCGTACGATTCTTTATAAAGAAAAGGGGCCATTTCTATGAAAAGAGGCCGGGTAACGGTACGTGAAAGGGCAAGCCGGAGAAAACGTTTCTCTCTTACCTCATATTTAATATTCAGCGCAGGAAAAAGATCGTGGACCTTTAATTGGGATTGCTTTTCAATAGAAGCGTCCGTCCAGTAACGAACCCATTGTAAGGAAGGTTCGTAACGCAATCCAATATCCATGGTTAAATTCCCGGAAAAAACAAGTTCGGTCTGCAAATAAGCCCCTCCAATATCCTGTTTGGCATAATATCTGGATTTTGGCTGCGCATCCTTGGTAATGGAGATGGTCCCGTCGGCAATGCTCTCCCTGTTCAGCCAGGTCTCGGTTGTGAATACATCTGTTATCTGAGGGTTGATATTGTACAGATTGTAATAAAATCTCACCGAAGAATAAGCCCTGCTTTTATTTTTATAGAAAACGCCAAGCTGCACAGATCCGAGTGTCCCCATTTTGTATACGGCATGGATATCGGTCACAGCTTCCCGCTCGGTCAACTCTCCATAATACCTCATGGTTTCCTGTCTGTTCAATTTGAAAAGAGACAGCTTGTCATTGTCCCTTCTATACATAACTTGTCTTCTGTCAGGCTCATAACTTCCCGTTATTCCGTAGGATAAAGCAACGTTAAAAGACCATTTCCCTTTTAAAAAACTATAAACAAGTTGATTGTTCAGCAAATTGTAGGCATGAAAAACGCTGTTACTTCCCGTAAGATGGATCCCTTCCTGGTCATATCCTTCCCTGAATTTGTAATTATCAACGGCATTCCTTGCGTAAAAAAAGGTATAGCTAAGATGATGAAAAGATCCAATGTCGTAATTCAGGTGCATAAGGGCCGCCATATCCAGATTCCTTGTATAACTGTCGTAATCGAATGCATTTAAAACGACCCCCTGGGCATTGACGGTAGATACATAGGATTCTTTTTCACTTCTTCCGGCATATTTAGCGCTCAAGGTAAAGAGCATGCCCAGTTTATGTATTCCCTTACTCCAGGTTTTTCCAAGACCAAGTCCTCCGCTCAGATCCGGATACAATGTCTTTCGAGCTATGGAAAACGTAGTCCTAAAAGGGTCTTCATTCCTGACATAAGCAGTAAACTCGTTGGAAGACATATTCTTTATTGTAGGGGAAAGATTACGGGTAAAAAAGAGACCGTTTTTTTTATCGCTTTCGTAAAATTTTGTGAACAACGATCTGAAATGGCCTCCGGTACCTATTTGGACGGTAAAAAAGTCCTCTCCGGTATGCTCCCTGACACTGATATCAATATGTGCCCCTGAATAATCGGCATAGGAACCTGCCTGATATACTTTGCTGACGGTAATATTCCTGACAATGTTTGTGGGAAACAAATCCAGAGGGATCAGTTTATTGTCCGGGTTCGGAGAAGCTATGGGCAACCCATTCAATGTCGTAACACTATACCTGTCACCCAATCCCCTTACATAGAGCTGACCTGATTCGGCCAGCGATATCCCCGTCATTTTACGAACCCCGTCTGCCACAGAAGAAATGCCTTTTTTCCCCATTTCTACGGCTCCCATATGTTCAAGCGCCCGGGCAGACATGCGTCTTTCGGATAACAGGCTGCTTTCGGTCTCATTATTTTTTCTGGCTGTCACATATACTTCATCCAGTATCATTTCATCTGCTCTAAGCCGGACATCAACAACCATCTGTCCGGATTCCCCGGTCACGACTACGGGAGTAGTCTCCGTGTGATAGGATATATATCTGAATTCCAGCGTGTATGATCCCTTTGGCAAAGAAATTTCATAGATCCCGTCAATATCCGTTACAGAGCCTTTGGTAGTCCCCGATACCATTACGTATACCCCGGGTAAAGGCTCCCCTGCATGCTCATCCGTCACTTTTCCGGTAATTATGATTTGTCCCTGAAGTATCCCCGCTTGGAGGATCAAAAATAGAAATGTCAACGACCTGATTGTTCTTTTCCTCATAATTCCGCAAAAGTGACCGTAGCATATTACAAATCGTTTACAAACGCTTTACATTTTCATAAATTAACGTTTACACAATATGTAACTTTTCATAATTTCATGTAATCAAGTATCTTTGCATCATATGAGCAGTCAGCTATTGAATAAGAATGCCATAAGAATTCTGGTCGTCGATGACGAAGAGTCCCTTTGTGAAATATTACAATTCAATTTGGAAGTGGAAGGATACAAGGTTGACGTTGCCTATAGTGCCGAACAGGCAATGACAATGAACCTCGAGAACTATTCCCTGATCATGCTCGATGTGATGATGGGACCGATGAGCGGATTTAAAATGGCCCAGTTGCTAAAGAAAAATAAAAGGACGGCTTCCATCCCAATTATTTTTTGTACGGCTAAAGACCAAGAAGACGATACGGTAGCCGGATTAAACCTGGGGGCAGACGATTACATTTCCAAACCCTTTTCGATCCGGGAAGTGCTTGCACGTGTACAAAGTGTTTTGCGTAGAACCGAACACAATACGGATCAGGAAAAGAACGGATTTATTTACTTTAAAGGACTGACCCTGAATTTGCTGAACAAAACATGCACTGTCGATAACATACCCGTCAATTTGACTAAAAAGGAACTGGAGATCCTTGCCCTGCTCCTTGACCATAAAAACAAAATCCTTTCGCGCGAAGAAATTCTGCACAAAGTCTGGAGTGATGATGTCATTGTTCTGGACAGGACCATAGATGTAAATATTACCCGTTTGCGCAAAAAGATAGAACCTTATGGAAAATATATCGTAACACGGCTGGGTTTTGGCTATGGCTTTCAAGAGTAAATTGTCTTTTCACGTAAGGTTGTTTTTAATGCTATTGTCATTATTGGCATTATTCCTTATTTGTTTTTTGCTTTTTCAATTCAAAAGAGAAACGATCTACAAAGCAGATCGTTTCAATGCAGAATTGCAGGTTCTTAATACGCGGTTAATACACTATCTGCCAGATACGACGGCTCTGAATTCTCTGTTCCTCCAGCACCCGGAACAAATACCCGATGCACTTCGATTCACCATCATGGATACCCTGGGCCGGGTATTATTTGATACGGAAAAATCAAAACCGCTCGATTCTTTCAGTAATCATGCGGACAGGCCGGAATTTGCAGATGCCCTTGCACACGGATCCGGATACACCATCCGCCGGTTGTCAACTACGACAAACCGGGAGTATTTTTATTCTGCCACCCGTAGCGGACAATATATTGTAAGGTCAGCGATGCCTTATTCAATGACCCTTAAGGAAATTCTGAGAGCTGACAGGCTGTTTCTCCCCATTATGATAGGCATGGCTCTTTTTATCAGCGGCCTGGCTTTGATCCTTACGCGCAGGCTGGGACTTAATATCAACCGTTTGAAAAAATTTGCCTTACTGGCAGATAAAGGAGAATCGCTCGAAGGAATTGGCCCGTTCCCTAAAGATGAGTTGGGAGATATTTCAAATCATATAATCCAACTCTATGCCAAGCTTAAACAAACAAAAGAAGCTCTGGAAAGTGAACACAAGATCGTCCTGCACGAAAAACAGGAACAGACGCGTTTAAAAAAGCAGCTTACACAAAATATCAATCATGAATTGAAAACACCTGTAAGCATCATCCTTGGGTATTTGGAAACACTCCAAAACAATCCCGGGATGGGTCCGGATAAACAACGCATTTTCATAGAAAATTGTTTCAAACAATCGAGCAGGCTTTCTCAGCTGCTAAACGATATAGCCACTGTTACAAGAATGGATGAAGCCAGCGAGATCATTGAAAAAACAGAGGTCAATCTGAGCGACATTATCTATGACGTGTTTTCGGAAGTGGTAAAAACCCTGCAGGAAAAAAACATAAAGACCATAATAGACATTCCTGCACAGTTGCCCATCCAGGGCAACCAGAGTTTGTTACAATCTGTTTTTCGTAATCTGACAGACAATGCCCTTTCTTATTCAGGATGCCGTACCCTGTTTGTAACCCTGACAAACGCCGACAGCCAATACTATTGGTTTGTCTTTGCAGATGACGGAGTGGGTATTGATGCATACCACCTTCCCCGGATCTTTGAAAGGTTTTATCGCATTGACACGGGCCGAAGCCGGAGACAGGGAGGAACCGGACTGGGACTGTCAATCGTAAGAAATGCCATTCTTCTGCATGGCGGCACTATCCATGCAACCAAACGGAGTGGAGGAGGTCTGGAATTTACCTTTACCCTTAAGAGAAAATAAAAAAGCATACCGGCCGGTATGCTTTTCAAAGATCATCCCAGGATCCTAAATTATTCGGCTTCTATAGCGCCGACAGGACAAACTGCTGCACATGCACCGCAATCGATACACTCATCGGGATTAATTACATAAATGTCACCGGAAGAAATAGCCTCTACCGGACATTCATCAATACAAGTTCCACATGCTGCGCAGTTTTCAGTAATTTTGTGTGCCATGGCAAATTGACTGTTATTAGTAAATAATTGCTACAAATATATGAATTAAATTCTTACTACCTTTGTAAACCGACAACATTTATAAGATGAAACCGCTCATTCTCCTTCTAGCTTCTTTCTTATTGCAGGGAACTGTCATTGCGCAGGAAGACAATCGTGTGAGCTTTGATAAGACCATCCATGATTTTGGAGACTTCGGGATCAATGACGGCCCGAAATCGCACACTTTCATCATGACCAACAATACAGACAAACCTGTGGTGATCCAGACTGTGATCTCCTCCTGCGGCTGCACGGCGCCTGAATGGACACGGGAACCCATCCCTCCCGGAGAAAAGGGATCCATCACCGTTACTTATTCCAACGATCAGGGTCCCTATCCTTTCGATAAAATGTTGTCTGTTTACATATCAGGATCTGCCAAACCATATGTTTTGCGTGTCAGGGGCGTTGTACACCAGAAAAAATTTACGGTAAAAGACACCCATCCGGTAGTGATGGGTCAACTCCGGCTGCGTAAAAAAGAACTGGAACTGGGACAGATCAGGCAAGGTACGGTCAAGACAGATTCGGTGGAAGTTATCAATACGGGAAAGCACCCCATTTTTCTGAAATGTAAAAGTTCACACGTCAATCTTTCTGTCGGTGCCGTCCCCTCACGGCTTAATCCGCAGGAAAAAGGTGTTATCGTTTACTCTATCGATACCAGAAAAAAAGAAGAATGGGGCAATGTACTCTACACTGCAACTGTGATCATTAACGACAAAGAAAACCCGTTGCATGTGCTGACCGTCAAAGGGTCCGTCAAGATGAATACTTCGGATCTGACCCGTTCCGATAAGGAACGGGCTCCCATTCCGCAAATGGACCGGAGTGCCGTAGAATTTCACCAGACCGTTGCGGGTGGGACTATTCAGGCCGGTTTTGTTCTTTCCAATAAAGGAAAATCAACGCTGGTAATCTATAAGATAGACAACAGCCACCCGGGAATCAGGGTGGATATGCCACAAGAAGTGGAACCGGGCAGCAAAGCTCAGGTAGATATTACCATTCCCGGTACCGAAACAACGACACCGGGAGAAGTCATATATACCATCAGTCTGACGACCAATGCCCCTTCAAGACCGACGATTAACCTGCTTGTATACGGAAATATCAAACCCTGACCATTATGGATTCTGCTCTGAAAGTCAATCAAGGCGTGCCGCAACCTCCTGCCATCAATCCAAAGGCACGGGAAATCATCAAAAAAAGACGTAGCAGGAACCTGGATGTCCCGGCTTTACTGGAAGGGATCAGGGAAGGAAATACTCCTATACTTGCTCAAGCCATAACATTGATAGAAAGTACACGGGAAGAAGACAGGAAGAAAGCCCGTGAACTGGTCTCGGCGTGCCTGCCTTTATCTGGTAATTCCATCAGGATAGGTATCACGGGTGTGCCGGGAGTAGGCAAGAGTACATTTATAGAAGCCTTTGGTAAGTATCTAACCTCTTCAGGGCATAAACTGGCTGTCCTGGCCATAGATCCAAGCAGTGAAAAAACAAAGGGCAGCATCCTGGGGGACAAGACACGTATGGAAACCTTATCCAATGATCCCCATGCCTTTATCAGACCTTCACCCAGCGGGGGATCCTTAGGTGGTGTGGCCCGGAAAACAAGGGAAACGGTCATATTGTGCGAAGCTGCCGGCTTTGATACGATATTTATAGAAACGGTAGGTGTCGGTCAGTCCGAGACGACGGTCTATTCCATGACCGACTTTTTCCTGCTGCTCATGCTTGCCGGTGCCGGCGACGCTTTACAAGGAATCAAACGGGGAATAATGGAAATATCCGATCTGCTTGTTATTCATAAAGCCGACGGAAATAATGTCGGGAAAGCCCTGCAAGCCAGATCGCTATACCAAGGAGCCTTACAGCTCTTCCCTCCGTCTGCGTCGGGATGGAAACCGTTGGCATTGACGGCTTCTTCTTTGGAAGAGACCGGGCTGGAAAAGATCCTGGAAACGATCCTGGATTATATGCGCCTGACAAAAGAAAACGGATTTTTTCAGAAAAAGCGTGCAGAACAGGCTGTGTACTGGATGCGTGAAAGTATTGACTATCACCTGTTATCGCAATTTTATGACAATTCTCATATCAAAAAGATCCTTCCCGAAATGGAAAAAAAGGTAAGGGAGGGTCTGGTGGATCCGTTCAATGCCGCTTCTGAGCTTCTGAAAAAAATCTGAACGGTATGTGGTTCCTTGAGACCATAAAGCAAAGTGTTCTCATTACCGGGCTTGTCATGATGATGATGATCCTGATAGAGTACATTAATGTTGTCAGCAAAGGATCACTGCTAATTAAACTTAGGAACAAACCCATACTGCAGATCTTTCTCTCTGCACTACTCGGTATTATCCCGGGTTGCAGCGGCGGATTTGTAGTAGTGAGCCTCTATGCGCACAACTTGGTGTCTTTTGGGGCATTGGTCGCCATGATGATCGCAACGGTAGGCGATGAAGCCTTTTTTATGCTGGCTATGATCCCGGGAACATCGTTGCTTCTGTTTGCCATTCTCTTTGTGCTGGCCGTTGCTGCAGGATTCCTTACCAACAAGTTTGTCCGTAAAGTCCCACGCCTTTTTGGACCCGATCATTGTCATTTCGTGGCTCAGGAGCAGGATCCCGGCCAAAAAGAGGATCTCTACATTTGGGGAAACATCCGCAATCATTTCAATCCGCTACATTGGCGCAGGCTGATCCTGTTCCTGGGATTGGGCTTGTTTTTTGTGAGTATAGCCTTGGGGTTCCTGGAACACGACCATCATGCACACGAACATACGATCGATCATGTTTTTTCCGAAAGATGGATTAATCTGGTCTTTGCCGGATTGTCACTCGTTACCCTCCTATTTACCTTGTTCGCAACAAACCATTTTGTCGATAAACATATTTGGGGCCATATCGTAAAACATCATTTCCTGAAGATTTTTCTCTGGACTTTCGGAACATTGCTCATCATCCAGCTGCTGATGATGAACATAGATCTGAACGTATGGATCAGGGACAAGTTCTGGATAGTATTGCCCGTAGCCATTCTGGTAGGGATCATACCCGCCTCGGGACCCCATCTGATCTTTGTGACACTGTTTGCTTCGGGGACCATTCCTTTCAGCATTTTGTTGGCAAACAGTATCGTCCAGGACGGTCACGCCGGCCTGCCCCTGCTGGCAGAAACAAAAAAGGGCTTTTTTATAGCAAAAGCCCTTAAGATAGTCATTGCCGTGGCCGTAGCGGCGGCCATACAACTTATTTATTCATTGTAATCAGGAACTCATCGTTATCCTGTGTCCTTAACAACCTGTCTTTCATAAATTCCATTGCTTCTACCGAATTCATGTCTGCCAGGTAATTGCGCAGAATCCAGATGCGGTTTAACTTATCCTTGTCCATCAACAGATCCTCCCGTCGTGTAGAACTCAGGGTAACATCAACTGCCGGGAAGATCCTCTTATTGGAAAGCCTCCGGTCAAGTTGCAATTCCAGATTGCCTGTACCCTTAAATTCCTCAAAGATTACCTCGTCCATTTTTGATCCCGTATCAATCAGGGCCGTTGATAATATCGTGAGCGATCCGCCGTTTTCAATGTTTCGGGCTGCACCGAAGAATCGTTTCGGCTTTTGCAATGCATTGGCATCGACACCTCCGCTCAACACCTTGCCACTAGCCGGCTGTACCGTGTTAAACGCCCTTGCCAGCCTGGTTATGCTGTCCAGTAAAATGACTACATCGTGTCCGCATTCTACAAGACGCTTTGCCTTTTCCAGCACGATCCCGGCCACTTTAACGTGACGTTCGGCAGATTCGTCAAAAGTTGAAGCGATCACTTCTGCTTTTACATTTCTTGCCATATCGGTTACTTCTTCAGGCCTTTCATCTATCAACAGTACGATCATGTACACTTCCGGATGATTGTCAGCTATGGCATTGGCAATGGATTGCAGCAGCATAGTCTTTCCTGTTTTGGGCTGGGCTACTATAAGTCCGCGTTGACCTTTCCCAATGGGAGTGAACAGATCTACTACACGATTTGAGAGGGTATTGTGCCCGTTGGAAGTAATGTCAAACTTTTCGTTGGGAAAAAGAGGGGTAAGGAAATCGAAGGGAATCCTGTCACGTATGAATTCCGGTTCACGACCGTTGATCTCATGGATTTTCACCAGGGGGAAAAACTTTTCATTTTCCTTGGGCGGCCGGATCTCTCCACTGACCGTATCGCCCGTCTTCAGACCGTACATTTTGATCTGTTGCTGGGACAGGTAAATATCATCGGGAGAGTTCAGATAATTGTAATCGGAAGAACGCAGGAATCCGTATCCGTCAGGCATCATTTCCAAAACCCCCAAGGCTTTTACCACACCTTCATATTCGGGTTTCTTTTCTGCATTGTTCTTGGGTGCATGATCGGGATGCTGTTGTTTAGACGCCTGAACGACAGGAGCGGCTTCTTCAGTGCTTTTAGTCGCCTGTTTGGTATCAGGTTCCGGTTGTTTCCTGGGTCTTCCCCTACGTGGTTTCGTCTCTTGCGATTTCTTTTCTATATTGTTTTCGGCGTTACCCGCAGATTTGATCTGCGGAGTATCCTCCGGTTTGCCTGCAAGATCTTTCTCAGGTTTTTTTTCAGGTTTTTTATCCGGTTCTTTTGTTTTCGTTCCCGATTCTTTCTTTTCCCCTTTTGCCTGAGGCTTGGATATTGGTGCCTGTTTTACCTTCTGGGCAGGTTTTAAGGTTTTTTCCTGTTCGGAAGACGGAAATATTTCCTGCATCTCTTCAGTTTTTGTTTTCGTTTTGCGTGTTCGCCGGACAGTTTGTTTTTTTGTATCGGATGTATCTGTGACAGAAGCACCTGCGGAAACCCCCGACTCGGCTTGGACGTCAAGTATCTGATAAATCAATTCATTTTTGGCATAGGATTCTACTTTTTTGATCTCCAATGCGTTGGCTATTCTATGGAGTTCTTCCATAGACTTGTTGCTAAGCTCAATAATGTCGTACATTTAAAATATGTGATATGTTAAATACTGGGTTAAAGCTGCGGAATGAAGCTAAGACACTGCAAATATATATAAAAAAATTAATTATCCCAGAAACTGGAGTTCTTCTTGTACTGTAATAAGTCCGCCAGGGCAGAAGCCTTGGCAGCTATGCGGAAACTCCAGCTTTCCCACTGTCCGTTCGGCACCCAGGAGAATGATATTTGAAAACAATGCAAGTCATAGGTGGCACTGAGCTGCGTTGTAGTTAGTTTAAATTTCATCAGGTCCAATCCGCTCCTGATATTGATACTAAAATCTTTTGTCAGTTTTACCTGGGCGGAAAATCCGAGTGTCTGGTTAAAGTTATGGATTGTATTGAGTTGTTCGTTAGCAAAGGTATACGATCTGTTATATGAAAAGCTGTAGTTAAAGTTTACCGACCAGGGGATCTCGGGGTCCATATAATAAACCCATCCTCCCGGGATATATTCACCGGTCAACGGATCTTCATAGATCAGCTGATAAGTGCTGTTCCTGCTCTTTTTATCTCCTCCGTTGAATGAATAGGAGGTAGAGAAACTGGCATTGGTCAATCTGGCAAGTTTCCCTGTCTTGACCACATTGAGTGTTGCGATCCGCTGCCCTTTTTCGTTAATGGCATAAGGATCGAACATGGCATTGGCATTGATCCCCAGTTTTTCAAAGATCGAAGTAGACAACGTGACATTTATATTGGAAAGTCTCATGGAATCTGCCAAAAAGTTATAGGAACCGCTCAATGACAGGTTGTCTATCAGCTTGATTTTTTTCAGACCTCCGTTTTCTGTAGTATCCTTCTTGTTGAAGATTTTTGCTTCGAGGTTGTTCCCTAAAGAGAAGCTGATCGCCGCCGCACGGCCCTTTGAGGGCGGACCATATACGGATTTGCTGTATTTGTTGTATTCTACCGAATGTTCCCGCCCCAGGCTGTCTGTATAATTTAATGTTATAAAACCGTTGGCCCTGGTACCTAGTTCGGGCCGGTAACTAAAACTAATTGAAGGAGTGATCATGTGACGGATGGCTCTAAGTTTCCCCGTAGGCTTGAAATTGAACATCCCATATACCCTTGTTGACATGGAAATACCTCCAGAATACGATTGTGTGATGCCAAATTCACTAAATGGTTTGGTCATGCTGGAAACAACTTTCTGAACGGTGGGATCAAATGTCTTTGATTCGCTCATAAAGTGCCAATTCATACCATAACTGATCGTAGGAGTGAAATTAAGATACTTGAGCACCGTGAAACTTGGCAATCCGATAGCAAAATTATGTTGCATACCCGTTTTGAAATCATTCCAAAAGTCCGGGGTTCCAAACTGGGATGATTTGAAATTGAGTTTGTTTTGAAAAGCCGTATTATAACTTAGTGTAATATCTTCGTAAAAACGTTTTTTCCCCATTCTGTCCTTGCGTTTGAAAGGATTTATACGGCTCATGGTAAAAGTCAGGTTGGGAAGGGTAAGGGCATAGGATGAATCCCTGTTGTTTTGACTGTGCAGCAGGTTAACGGATAAATTGAAAGGCGTTCCTGCAAAAGTCTTGGCATAGGAAATACTGGAAGATGTCTGGGATTGAAGCGCCTCGTCTATAGATCTGCTGTTGAACCGGTTGTTGGTCGGACTTGTGAAGTTGACAGATGCACTGAATGAAGTGCCCGGACGTTTTTTCGGGTCTTGGGCATGACTCCACCTGATGGAAAAATCACCGGATTCCATGTAATCGGTAGATCCTTTTTCACCTGTCACATTTTTGGAATAATCTACACTCAAGCTCCCGTTATATTTGTACCTGTTCCTATACCTGGCCGTTCCCTTCACCGCCCAGGAACCCATGGAATATATATCACCCGTTACCGAAAAATCCAGATAATCCCCAAACACAAAGTAATAGCCCAGATCCCGGAGAAAGAACCCGCGTGCCACCTCTTCGCCATATGAAGGGATGAGCAATCCCCCGGAACGTTCGGGTCGTTGGGGTACAAATCCGAAAGGTACTATGATGGGGGTCGGGACATCTTCAATAACTACATAGGAAGGACCGAAAATGGTCTGTCCTACCTTACCGTCCTCATCCGACGTGATCTTGGCATTGGTCATATGCAAGTAAAAATGAGGGTGCTCCGCATCACAGGTAGTATATTTTCCACCCTTAATGTTGATGGAATTGTCCGGCATTTTCTTTAGGCGGGAACCATGCAGGAAACCCTGCTCATCCTGAGTTATCATATTATTAATACGTGCCTTCCGGGAACCGAAATTGTAATAAACCGACTCCATTTCATAGTTGTTGTTACCCTCTTTCAACACCGGCTTGCCCTGCATCACTCCCGTTGAGTCGACTATTCCCGTTGCAAAAACGGTTTTTGTATCGGCATCGTATTCCATGTATTCAGCCGTAATCTCCAGATTGTCATAGGTAACCTTTACTTCTCCATAATAATACAACATGGTCTTCCCATCGCGAAAATCCTCCACTACAGAATCCCTGGCCATGGAAAAAGCAGGTGCTTCCATCTGTGTATGTGCCCGGATACTGTCCAGCCGCGCAAGACTGTCCAGATCCGTTGGGGAAAGACCCACCCCAATCTTTTCCACTCCTGTATAGCGACCAAGATTCTCCCACATTTGAGCCAAATGGGACCTTTCCTGTCTTGATGTCACCGGAGTGTACAACACCTGTCTGTACATCTGGCTTACGGGTGCAATAGGGTTTTGAGGAATCCTTTTCTGCTGTCCAAAGAGGGTTGGCATTCCCAGGATAAGGAACATCAGACAACATACCGTATGCAAAATACTTTTCTTATCTTTGTCTTCCGCAGACATAAATTGCAAATATATATGAAAAAACTGATTCCCGTACTGGTCGTATTTTTCACTATTTGCAATTCGTATGCCATCATAGGTCAGAGTTTTTCCGGACCGGTGATCCGCAAAGTAGTCATTGACCCGGGCCATGGTGGTCATGATCCGGGAGCGCTGAGCCCTGACCGGAAACTCAGAGAAAAAGACATCAATCTTTCTGTTGCCAAATACCTGGGACAAGAGATCAACAAAAAATACCCCGAAATCGAGGTCATCTATACCCGGACAAAAGATGTCGCCGTCGATCTTGATCGTCGCGGAACCTTGGCTTCAGAACAACATGCAGACCTTTTCATCTCCATACACGTTAATTCTGCCAGGAAAAGCACCTCCGTCCCGGTAGGGCCCGAGACCTGGGTATTCGGGGGGGACAGGAGCAAAAGAAGAGATGACAGTTATGACGTTGTATTAAAAGAAAATGAAGTGATCAAATTTGAAGACAACTACAAGGCCAAGTACGAAGGTTTTGATCCCGATAATCCCCAATCGATGATTGTCTTCAATTTTCAAAAAGATGCGATCATGAGGCAATCCAGGATCCTGGGATCCTGTGTTCAGCAGTCACTGCGCCAGGGCCCCTTATCCGGTATTGAAAAGGACAGGGGTATGAAAGAAGGCGGTTTTGTGGTTCTCGCCTATTGTTCCATGCCTGCCATCCTTGTGGAACTGGGTTTTATAAACAGCAGTGCCGACAGGAAAATCCTTGCATCGGATAGTGGCAGGAAAGGAATAGCCATGCAACTTTTCCTGGGATTTGAGAAATATATGGAGACTTATGCTCCAAACAACAGGCAAGGTGAAAACGCTGACCAAACTCCTTCCCGGAAACATTTCCGGGTACAGGTGCTGGCATCGGCAACAAAACTTCCCTCCTCTGATCCGGTTATCGCATCAAATCCCGGAATCAGATATATCATATGCGAAGACCAGGTATTCAAATACAAATACACTTTAGGTGATTTCGAAACAAGGGATCAGGCACAGAAATATTGTAATGAACTCAGATCCGGGACTTTCCCGGATGCATTTGTAATAGCCGTCGAAAATGACCGGTTAGCACCTATTAATTAACTCCACATGAAAACGAAGAAATTTTCCCGTGAACTAAAGATCGGCCTCTTTTCTCTGATCGTTATTTTTGTGTTGTATTTTGTCATTCAGTTCCTTAAAGGCAATGATCTTTTCCGGGGCACCAATACGTACTATGCCATCTACTCCGATGTTTCAGGCCTGGCTCCTACAAGTTCCGTATCTGTCCTGGGCTTGACGGCCGGGACGATAGACAGGATTGATTTTAACCAGAAAGAGCAGCATATGGTAGTTACGATCCGCCTGAAAAAGAATTTCCGTCTTCCGGAAGGAACGATCGCCCAAATTTACAGTACAGACATACTGGGCGGAAAAGCCATACAGCTGATCCTGGGAGATGCTCCCGGATGGCACCGCTCGGGAGATACGCTGCAAACATCGATTCAACGTGATCTGATCAACCTTCTTACTACGGAGATCATATCGCTTAAAGATGACATATCGCTACTGACAACCAACCTGAATCAAACGGTGTTGCAACTTAACGACATGTTGGGCAGCGAGAATCAAGCCAATATCAAAGAAGGACTTTCCCGTCTGAACGCTTCCCTCAATCATATCAATTCATTGACAGAAACATTGGGTAAGAACTCCGGTCGGATAGACCGGATTCTGGCCGGCGTCGATACGCTGTCTTCCAACCTGAACACGGCTGTAACGAGTTTATCGGCAACGCTTGATAATTTTGGTGATATATCGGCCGAATTAAAGGATGCCGATCTGGCAGGGACCGTGGAAGGATTGCGAAAACTGCTTGAAAACTTGAGCAATCCGGAAGGTACGATCGGAAAATTGGGTTCAGATCCCGGATTGTACATAGCCGTAACCGATATTATTTCCAGGGCTGATTCCCTGATCAAAATGATCAGTGAAAACCCAAAAAAATATTTCCGGATCACTGTTTTTTAAATATTTCATAATTGTCCCAAACGTATATGTGTCAATAGAAAGAGAATTTAGGCGTTTGTTAAGTGTCTTATTATCAATATTTTAAAAAATTGGTTTTTTTCGTGTTGATTTCTAAGGTCTTATTGTTTTTTTGAAAAATCCAAGCGTTTTTCATTTTTTTTTACCATTTTTTTCAACCATTTTTGTAAACCTAAACCCCTAATTAAAGTATGTCTTCGTCTCCACACAAGATTGTCTGGAATAATTGTCTTAATATCATTAAAGATAATATTCAACTTTCGAGTTTCAACACATGGTTTGAACCCATTGTGCCATTGAAACTTAAAAACAACGTCCTGACGATCGAAGTGCCCTCTCATTTTTTTAGGGAGTATATTGAAGAACATTTTATAGACCTTCTGGGTCATTGTCTGAGAAAAGAACTGGGAAGCAATGCGCAATTGGAATATTGCGTTAAGGTGGATTCCTGCAGCAAGGGAGTTCCCATGCCGCATCAGGGGCAGGTACAATTCCAAAACAAATCCATCCCTTTTCCCAGAATAAACACCGATGAGTTGGCTAGCCCCTACGTGATCCCCGGAATCAGACAAGTCAAGATAGATCCCCAGCTCAATGCTGCCTATTCGTTCGAGAATTTTGTAGAAGGTCCCTGTAACCGCCTGGCACGCACTGCCGGCATGAGTATTGCCGACAAACCCGGAGGACCTTTCAACCCCTTGTTTATATATGGGGGATCAGGCCTGGGCAAAACCCATCTTGCTCAAGCCATCGGCATTGAGATCAAAAAAAGGATGCCGGAAAAAGTGGTGTTGTATGTATCTGCCAATTTGTTCCAGATCCAATTTATGGATGCCGTGAACATCAAGAACAAATTGACCGATTTCATGCATTTCTATCAGATGATAGATGTGCTGATCATTGACGATGTGCAGGAATTTGCCGGTAAACCGGGTACACAAAATGCATATTTCAATATTTTCAACCATTTACATCAGTCCGGAAAACAGCTTATACTGACAAGCGACAAAGCCCCGGTAGATCTGAAAGACTTGGACGACAGACTGTTGTCAAGATTTAAATGGGGCCTTTCTGCCGAGTTGCTGTCTCCGGACTATACTACCCGCCTGGCCATTCTGGAAAAAAAATGTTACAATGAAGGCGTAGAAGTGCCACGCGAAGTTCTGGAGTTTATTGCCGAACAGGTAACTACTAATGTCCGCGAGATCGAGGGCACCTTCTGTTCGCTACTGGCTCAGTCGACCTTCAACAAACAACCTGTCACTCTCCATCTTGCCCAGGGCATTACAGAACGTCTGGTCAGTACGGTTCCCAAGGAGATCTCTGTACAGGATATCCAGAAGACCGTATGCAATTATTTTGGCATCTCCAAGGAAATTATGTTGTCCAAAACCCGGAAACGGGAAATATGCCAGGCACGTCAAATAGCCATGTACTTGAGCCGGAACCTTACCAAAAACTCTCTCTCTACCATTGGATCCATGATAGGCGGCAAGGACCATGCAACCGTATTGCATTCTTATAATACCGTATGTAATCTGATGGACACTGACCGAACATTCCGGCAATATGTGACGGACATTGAGAAGCAGCTCAAAAATGGTTAAAATCCATCCATCATGAACACATTGGAACCCTCATCTGTATTCAGATTCTTTTTTGAGATCTGTAAGATCCCCCGGGAAAGCGGGAATGAAGCCGGTATGACCCGCTATTTGGAACAATTTGCAAGAGACCGTGGTCTGGAATACATGACAGATAAAACAGGCAATGTCGTTATCAGGAAAAAAGCCTCTGCCGGAAAAGAGAAAAGTCCCGGCGTAATCCTACAAAGTCATACTGATATGGTGTGCGAAAAGAACAGTGATACCGTATTTGATTTTTCCAAAGATGCCATACAGTGTTACGTTGAAGACGGATGGCTGAAAGCTAGGGGAACTACCCTGGGGGCCGATGATGGGATTGGAGTTGCCGCATCCCTGGCCGTCCTGGACGATGATACCCTGGAACACGGACCGCTGGAATGCCTGTTTACCGTATCGGAAGAAACGGGATTGGACGGCGCTCGTGCCGTAGCTCCGGGATTTTTGAAAGGGAGCATATTGCTGAACCTGGATTCGGAAGATGAAGGTGAAGTTTTTATTGGATGTGCCGGAGGAATTGACACAACGGCACGTTTCAGATACCAAGCCGTACCTGCCCCGTCAGACGGATACTTGGCCTTTAAGGTTGATATTACAGGTGGGACCGGCGGGCACAGCGGAGATGAAATCCATAAAGATCTGTGCAATGCCGTCCAGCAACTGGCACGTTTTCTATGGAATGCACAACAAAAATTCAAACTAGGCATCAGTTCCATATCGGGTGGAAACAAGAGAAATGCCATTGCCCGCGAAGCAAGTGCAATCTGTGTCATTAATCAAAAGGACGAATCTGCTTTCACTCAACTTTTCCTCAATATATCCGGAAATTGGGAAAAGGAACACAGGCATACCGATCCAGATCTGGAAAGCCGCCTTACAACGGTTCCTATGCCCGGTACTGTGATCGAAGAAAAGACTGCCAACAATATTGTTGCTGCCCTATATGCCTGCCCCCACGGAGTATTGGCCATGAGCAAGGAGATCCCCGATCTGGTTGAAACATCTACCAATCTGGCCTCTGTCCGTATGGATAAGGAGAAACACATCATCCGTGTTGGCAGCAGTCAGCGTAGTGCCGTCAACTCGGCCCGAAGAAATGCAGCCGACCGGATAGAAAGCCTTTTTCTTCTTGCCGGTGCCGAAGTATCCCACGAAGGAGAATATCCCGGCTGGCAGCCTAATCCCGACTCCCCTATCCTGAAAGTAAGCATAGAAGCATACAAACAATTATTCAACACCCCGGTCAAGGTAAAGGCTATCCATGCCGGCCTTGAATGCGGGATCTTCCTGGATGCCTATCCGGACCTGGACATGATATCCTTCGGACCTACCTTGAAAGGCGTTCACTCCCCTGCCGAAAGACTCGACATAGAGAGTACGGGCAAATTCTGGAAATTTCTTCTGCAAATCCTTAAAATGGTATGATATGGGAAAGATAGCTGTATCTGTATTATCATCAGATCTAGGACATCTGGCCGATTCCTGCCGTATGATTAACCGGAGCGAAGCCTGGAGCGTACACCTGGATGTGATGGACGGGGTCTTTGTGCCTAATATATCCTACGGATTCCCGGTCATAGAAGCCATTGCCCGTAATATGGAAAAACCCATGGATGCTCATCTAATGACTGTAGAACCATGGCGGTATTACCAGCGCTACAAGGAACTTGGCATTGAATGGCTTACAGTACATTATGAAACCTGTCCCCACCTTAACCGCGATCTGCAGGAAATCCGCAGACTGGGAATGAAAGCCGGGGTTGCTTTGAACCCGTCTACGCCCGTATCATTCCTGGAACAGGCTGTTCATTACGCCGACCTGGTCCTGATCATGTCTGTAAATCCGGGTTTTGGCGGTCAGAAATTCATTCCGGAATCTCTTGAAAAAATTGAGAATCTACACCGGATGAGAGAGGAAAAAAAACTTGGATTCCTCATCCAGGTAGATGGCGGAGTAAATGCAACAAATGCTCATATTTTATATGAAAAAGGAGCAGATATTCTGGTTGCAGGCAATTATATTTTCAGCTCCAAAGATCCGTTAGCTGCTATCAGGGCCATTATGTGAGAACGGCCAGCAGTGTTTCACACCCCCACACTTTCTGTCCTTTTTCCACCACAATCCGGGCATCCACCGGAAGCAGGACATCAACACGTGATCCAAACTTAATAATCCCCATTTCACTGCCCTGAAGGACTTGTTTCCCCGTTTTGGCTTGGCAGACTACCCGGCGGGCGATCAGTCCGGCAATCTGTCTGACGCCTATCAGATGCTTTTCCTGTTTCAGGAACAGGGTCGTATGTTCGTTTTTTTCCGAAGATTTGGGATGCCAGGCAACCATCTTGTCTCCGGCGTGATATTTATAATATACAATATTCCCTTTGCACGGATACCAATTTACATGTACGTTGAACAAGTTCATAAAAATGGAAATCTGAAGTCTTTTTTCCTGAATGAATTCATTTACCATGACCTCTTCTATCATAACAATACGTCCGTCAGCCGGTGCTACGATACCATCATCCCTTAACAGGATATTGCGGTTGGGAATCCGGAAGAATAGCATTGTTTGAAGCAACAGATAAACGGAAAGCAATACAAACAGGGAGACTATCCAGAAATTATAGAGCGAAAAAGACAGGATCACGGCAAGAATTACGGCAAGAATTACGGCCAGTGCCACGATTACTACCAGGATGGTGCTTAGGCCTTCTCTGTGGATCCTCATACGTCACACTGTTATTATGATAAATAATATATATACGACTGCTATAGGCAGCGCAATAAGTGCGCCGTCAAAGCGGTCCAGCAGTCCTCCGTGACCGGGCATGATGTTTCCGGAATCTTTAACTCCAAAATATCTTTTCATGACTGATTCAATCAAGTCGCCTAACATTCCGAATGCGCTGATTATCAATGATATTATTACATAATGGTACCAGGCAAAAGGAAACATTTCCAGTTTGAACAACACCAAAGCCGTTCCCAGCGCAAAAACTACGCTTCCAGCAAATCCTTCCCATGATTTTTTTGGTGATATCCTGGGGAAAAGTTTGTGTCCGTTCTTTTGTCCAAAACCCATCCCGATCAGATAACCTCCTATATCCGAAGCCCATAAAATAATGAACAGGTTCAATATATATATACCCTGGAACATACCAAGGACATTGAATGCCAAAAAGTTAATTATTGAGAAGGGAGCTGCAATATAGACCAGGGGAAGGAAAAGGAACGCAGCAAAACGGAATACGTCTTCCGATTTGTTGTAAAGGACCGATATCCAAGCGGCAATGACCGGAAGAGGCAAGGCCAGCAGCCAATAACGTGCAGCCCACGCTCCGTACCGGGCAATTATGTAAGATGCTACGTAGAGCAGAATAGCCGATAAAAAACCGAAAATCTGTCCCGTCTTGTTCCACCCTGCCAGGGCCATTCTGTAGAATTCGATCACCATGATCCCCACACAGGCAGTCATCATAACCGCATATCCCAAGGGATGCAGCAAAAGCCCCGCTATCATCACAACGATAAATACGAGACCGCTGAGGGTTCTTTTAATCAATGTGCCCACTATTATCCCCGGTTTTGGTGTCTTTTTCAGCTTTTGTTTCGGCAGATTGGCGTTTTCCGAATATGGCTTCCAGATCATCGGCAAAGATGACTTCCTTTTCTAAAAGCAGGTCGGCCAGCTTTAAAAATCCCTCTTTGTGTTCGTTGAGGACCTTACGTGCCATCTCATAAGCCTGGTCTATGATCCGCCTCACTTCCTTGTCAATAAGCTGTGCCGTCGTTTCGCTGTATGGTTTTCCCAGATTGAATCCGGCACTTTCAGTCGAATCATAGAAAGAAACATTCCCTATCTTATCACTCATACCAAAGTAAGCAACCATGGCATAAGCCTGACGTGTAACCCTTTCCAGGTCATTCATCGCTCCTGTCGAGATCTGTCCTATCATCAGCTCTTCAGCCACACGGCCTCCCAATGCCGCCGCCATTTCATCCATCATCTGTTCAACGGTCGTGATATGTCTTTCTTCAGGAAGATACCAAGCAGCGCCTAACGCCTTTCCACGGGGTATAATGGTAACTTTGAGCAAGGGATTTGCATGTTTGAGCATCCAACTTACCGTAGCATGACCACTTTCATGAAAGGCAATCGTACGTTTTTCCCCGGGACTGATTATCTTGCTCTTACGCTCCAATCCCCCTACTATACGGTCTATGGCATCGAGAAAGTCTTGTCTCTGAACTGATTTCTTGTTTTTCCGTGCAGCGATCAGTGCTGCTTCGTTGCATACATTGGCAATATCAGCCCCGGAAAATCCGGGTGTCTGTTTTGCAAGGAATTCCAGTTCAAAACCTTCTTCCAGCTTCAGTCCACGGGAATGTACCTTGAAGATTTCCAACCGTTCTTTCATTTCCGGCAGGTCCACATGTATCTGACGGTCAAAGCGTCCGGCACGCATCAAGGCTTTGTCCAGTATGTCAGCCCTATTGGTGGCTGCCAGAATGATCACCCCACTGTTTGACTCAAATCCATCCATTTCGGTCAACAGCTGGTTGAGCGTATTTTCACGTTCATCGTTAGAGGTGAACCCGACATTTTTACTCCTGGCCCTTCCTACAGCATCAATTTCATCTATGAAAACTATACAGGGAGCTTTTTCCTTGGCCTGCCTGAACAGGTCCCTCACCCTGGATGCTCCTACCCCCACGAACATTTCAACAAAATCAGAACCTGAGATGGAAAAAAAAGGAACGTTCGCCTCTCCAGCTACTGCCTTAGCCAATAAGGTCTTCCCGGTTCCCGGAGGTCCGACAAGCAGGACTCCCTTAGGGATCTTACCTCCAAGGCTGGTATATCTTTCAGGATTCTTTAGAAAATCTACGATCTCCATTATTTCTACCTTAGCCTCTTCCAGACCGGCAACATCCTTGAACGTAATATTACCGATAGTCTTGTCTTTTTCAAAAAGTTTAGCCTGAGAACGGCCCACATTAAATATGCCGCCACCGCCACCGATCCCCTCGGATCCCCGGGACATCCGCCTGAACATGAATATCCACATCAGGACCAAGAGTACGGGAAATAGCAGCCAGTCTATAATCCTGCCCCAGTAGCTGGACCGTTGTTCAATCTCTATCTTGAACCGCTGTTCTTCCGGAAGGGAATTGCGCAATTGTTCAAATTGCGTTTCAGCATCGAAATTGTCGGAAACAATAAAATAAAACTGCGGAGCGAACTTGGGTACTTTATCCCCAAATTTGACTTTATACTGTTCCAATGCATCCGGTCTGATATACAGTTCCGCACGTTGCATATTACTGATATATACCAACTTTTCGATCTCTCCCCTGGGTCCCATCTGCTCCTTGACCGTTATCCATTCCGTCTTCACCGGATCTCCGGAGCGGTTGGCAAACATGAAATATACTATGACCGCAATCAATATGATATAGACCCAGAAAAAAGGATTGAAGCGCTTTTTGACCGGGAGCATGGTCGGTTTGTTGGGTTTGTTTCTATTTGGGAAGTTTCCGTTCATAATACATAATAGATTAATCGTTGTAATGTTGCGTTTCCGCATCAGCCCACAGGTCTTCCAGCCTATAAAACCGTCTGTATTCAGTCTGGAAAATATGAACTACAATATCGGAATAATCAAGGATCACCCAGAAACGGTTTTCTTTTCCCTGACTTCTCCTTACATGCCTCCCGGCTTTCAGGAACATCTGTTCTTCCACCTGATCTGCGATGGCTGCCACCTGAATACCCGAATCGGCATTACAAATGACAAAAAAATCACAGATGGTGTTTCCCAGTTTTCGAAGGTCCATACTGCGAACATCCTGTGCTTTTTTCTCCAACATCGCCCCAGCTATGATCTTTACTTCATTCATAAGTTGTTTTCAATCCTTTACAACAAATACAAAGGTAAGGATAAATTAGTATTTTTGCGACTATGTTTGAATGGCATATCATCCGATTTAACGAAATAGATTCGACAAACAATGAAGCCCGCCGCAATCTGTCCCAGGCAGCGGAAGGCACCGTATGGACCGCCTCTTTCCAAACAAGCGGACGCGGACAATATGCCCGCCATTGGGAAAGCACAAAAGGCCAGAACCTGTTGGCGACCATTTTGCTTAGACCTGTATTCCTGCCGGCTAATAAGCAATTTCTCATTTCAAAGTGTACTGCATTGGCTATTTGTGATTTTCTCACTACTTTACACTTGTCTCCCCGCATAAAATGGCCTAACGACATCTATATCGGACCGAATAAAATCTGCGGGATCCTGATTGAGCATCAGCTCTCCGGAAACAATCTCACTTCCAGTATAATCGGCTTTGGGATCAATGTCAACCAAACACATTTCGAGAAAGCTCCCAATCCCACTTCCATTGCTTTGGAAACCGGCCGTCAACAGCAGGTGGATGCGATTCTGCCGCAGGTACTCTATCAAATACAAAAGTGGTACCAAATACTCCGGGATGGAAATACCGGTAAAATTGACATGTCATACGAAAGACTGCTGATCAATCTATCCGATTATAAGAAGAATCTCGCTATGGAAGAAGCAAAGGCTTTGGCTGCCGCTCCGGGACCTTCGTCAGATTGAACGATCGCACGTGAAACATTGATAAGTATATCGCCCCGGGATGTTTTGCCATACCGCAGCACTTCCTCTACACTGCCTCCCTGGGCACCTACCCCGGGAATAAGCAGGAAACGGTCAGGGGCAGCTTCTCTTACCTGAGCTATCAGGTCGGGACGTGTGGCCCCCACCACATACATGATCCTGTCCCTGTCTGCCCAGGAATTGGCCGTTTCGATCACTTTTCTGAAAACAGGTCTGCCATCTGACATGGGTGTCAACTGGAAATCAACGGCAGAAGGATTGGAGGTCAACGCCAGTACAATCACCCATTTGCCTTTATACTCCAGGAAAGGTGCAACGGAATCATATCCCATGTAAGGAGAAACGGTCACCGCATCAAAATCCATTCGCTCAAAGAATGCTCTGGCATATTCTTTTGCCGTGTTTCCAATATCTCCTCTTTTGGCATCGGCTATCAGAAAATGATTCGGATACCTGGACCGAATGTAAGAAACGGTCTCTTCCAGGCACTTCCACCCTTCCCAACCGGCAGCCTCATAAAAAGCCGTATTGGGTTTGAATGCGACCGCATAAGGAGCCGTCTCTTCAACTATTCTCTTGTTTAGCTCAAGGGATACCGGAAAGATATCAAGTCCCACACAAAGGCAACTTTGTTTGCGGAATATTTCTTTATTAAGAGTCTGACTGGTCATCTTTAAGTCTTTCTGTGTTTTCTGCAATTTGTAACAGATCAATGACTTCTTGTATATCGCCGTCCATGAAAACAGGCAGATTGTGCATGGTATAATTGATCCTGTGTTCCGTAACACGGCTTTGCGGGTAATTGTATGTCCTGATCTTTGCCGAACGATCCCCGGTCGAAACCATAGTCTTGCGTTTGGCAGCAATATTGTTCAGGTATTTTTCGTATTCCATGTTGTAAAGCCGGGTACGTAATTCCGCAAGTGCTTTATCGTAATTTTTCAATTGGGACTTTTCGTCCTGGCACTGAACTACTATTCCGGATGGAATATGGGTAAGGCGGATAGCCGAGTAGGTGGTATTGACGCTTTGTCCTCCCGGACCCGAAGAGCAAAAAGTATCCTTACGGATATCTTTTTCATTCAATTCCACATCAAATTCATCAGCTTCGGGCAACACAGCCACAGAAGCGGCCGATGTGTGCACCCTCCCCTGTGTCTCTGTCTGAGGTATGCGTTGTACGCGATGTACGCCGCTTTCGTATTTCAGCACACCGTATACACCGTTTCCCGTTATTTTGAAAATGATCTCTTTAAAACCGCCTGAAGTTCCTTCCGACATTCCGGTGATCTCCAATTTCCATCCTTTCTTTTCTGCAAATTTGCTGTACATTCTGAACAGGTCCCCTGCAAAGATCGAAGCTTCATCCCCTCCGGTCCCCGCCCGAATTTCCATAATGGCATTTTTGCTATCCTGGGGATCGGCCGGTATGAGCAGAAATTTGATCTGTTGTTCCATATCAGGGATCTTTTCTTCCAGAAGGGCTATCTCTTCCTTTGCAAATTCGCGCATTTCCTCATCCTTTTCCGTTAGAAGAAGTTCCTTGGCGCTGGACAAGTTATGTATGGCATTGCGATACTTTTCCCCAGCCTGGATTATAGGTTCGATCTCTGCATATTCCTTGTTCAGAGAAACATAACGTTTCATATCCTGAACCAGGGAAGGATCTGATAACTGTTGCTGCAGTGATTCATACCTAGATCGGATACTCTCCAGTTTGGTCAACAATGAATTTTCCGGCATACTATTAGTTTAACGCGCAAAGATACTTTTTTTCAGGAAAACAAAAAGGGAGTGTCCCTAACGGAACACCCCCTGTCATAAATATATTCTGCAATCATTCGTACTTTTTAATGATATCGCTTATCATTTCCGGTTCCAACCGGCCGTGAACCTCTTCTCCTATCATCATGACCGGTGCCAGTCCGCAGGCTCCGATACAACGCAGGCAGTCGAGCGAGAATTTTCCGTCTTCGGTTACCTGCCCCACTTTGATCTTCAGTTCCTTTTCCAGAGTTTCCACGATCTTTTCGGCACCACGGACATAACAAGCCGTTCCCAGGCAAACGGAAATGGGATACTTCCCTTTGGGAATCATGGTGAAAAACGAGTAGAAAGTAACTACCCCGTAGACACTTGCCAGGGATATTTTCAAGTTCAGAGCGATCTCAAGCTGAACAGATTCGGGCAAATACCCAAAATGTTCCTGGGTCGTATGCAGGATGTTTATCAACTCACTCCTCTTGTTCCCGAAAGATTCGCATATTTCTTTTATTGTCTTTTTGTGACAATCGTTTAGTTCAAATTTCTTCATAGGAATAGAAATTAATGGTTATTGTTTCGGGTGACTGAAATAATGGGTATGCAACAGCTTGTGGGATTTTTCACTGAGCGGCTTCCCAAGGAATTTTTCATAAAGTTCGATGATCTCCGAATTCTCGTGAGATTTACGGATGGGCATATTGAAGTCTTCTTTATAAAGGGCTGCCATACGGGCTTTAAGTGCAACGTCAGTGCCCCTGTGCAACGGTTGTCCGGCACCGCCTATACATCCTCCGGGACAAGCCATGATCTCGATGGCATGGAAGTTATACATTCCCTGTTTGATGCCGTCCAGCAGTTTTCTGGCATTTCCAAGGGTATGTGCAATTCCAATATGGATGGGTGTGCCATTAAAATCGACAGTAGCTGTCCTGATCCCTTCCAGACCCCGGAGTTCTTCGAAATCAACTTTTTCCAGTTTCTTTCCGGTAAACAACTCGTAGGCAGTACGGGCTGCAGCCTCTATCACACCGCCGGTAGCCCCAAAGATCACAGCGGCACCGGTAGATTCACCCATGTGACGGTCGTAATCTTCATCCTTCAGGGATTGGAAGTCAATATTTCCAATTTTGATCAGGTGTGCCAGTTCACGGGTAGTAAGAGAATAATCTACGTCGGGATCGCCATCTACTTTGAATTCTTCTCTCTGGCACTCGTATTTTTTAGCTATACAGGGCATCACCGAAACCACTACCATGTTCTCTCTTTTTACCCCCAGCTTATCGGCCATATACGTTTTGGCAATGGAACCGAACATCTGCTGCGGTGAACGGGCCGTTGAAGGAACATCCAGCATGTCGGGATAGTTGGTCTCGAAGAAATTTACCCATGCCGGACAACATGATGTCAGGATGGGAAGGCGTACGCTCTTGTCACCGTTCAGATAACGTGTGATTCTGTCCAGCAATTCGGAACCTTCTTCCATAATGGTCAGGTCTGCGGCAAAATCAGTATCGTACACTTTGTTAAAGCCAAGTGCCCGCAAAGCAGCTACCATCTTGCCGGTTACCGGAGTACCGGGCTGATAACCGAATTCTTCACCAAGAGCGACACGCACTGCGGGAGCTGTCTGCACCACCACGTATTTGTTGGGATCAGCCAGGGCGCGCATCACATGGGATGTGTTGTCTACAGCCGTAAGGGCTCCTGTCGGACACACGGCAACACACTGACCGCAGAAAGTACAGGGCGAATCGGTAAGGTCTTGTTCGAAAGCCGGAGCGACAACGGCCATGAAACCGCGGTTAATGGCACTCAAAGCCCCGACTGTTTGGATTTCGTTACAAACGGTCTCACAACTGCGGCACATGACGCATTTGTCCATATCACGGAGTAATGCGGGAGAAGCATCCTTGCGATAAGTGGAAACGGCTGCGTGTTCAACCGTGCTTATTTCACGGATCCCCATAGTAATGGACAGTTTTTGCAATTCACAATTACCTGAAGAAGGACAAATAAGGCAATCTTTCGGGTGATCGGAAAGCAGCAGTTCCACTACGGTCCTGCGGGCATTTAGGGCACGCATCGAATGGGTCAGGACCTCCATGCCTTCCGTACATTTGATGACACATGCGGGAACCAGGGTCCTTTTTCCGGGGATTTCCACTAAACATACCCGGCAACTTCCGGGTTTGTGTTCTTGGTCCAGGTGCGGTAAATTCATGTAACACAGGGATGGGATATTGATCCCCGCCTGTTTTGCCGCCTGGAGAATGGTCGTTCCCTTGGGAACTTCTATATGTTTGTTGTCTATAGTTAATTTTACTGTTTCCATATTCTCGCTTATTGAACTAAGATAGCATTAAATTTACACTTCGTATAACATACGCCACAGCGGATACATTTATCCTGGTTGATGAAGTGCGGTTGCCGTCTTTCGCCCGTAATGGCTTCAACGGGACAATTCTTAGCACATACGGTACATCCAGTACAAACTTCCGGGATGATCGTATAAGTGGCAAGATCCTTGCACTTTTTCGCGTAACACTTCTTATCCTTAACATGGGCGAGGTATTCGTCATAGAAGTTATCCAGTGTGGAAAGTACGGGATTCGGAGAAGTCTGTCCCAGGCCGCATAATGCCGTATCCTTTATCACGTTTGCAAAATTGCGCAAATGATCCAGGTCCTCCATGCTGCCCTTACCCTTGCATATTTTTTCCAAAATTTCGAGCATGCGCTTGTTGCCTACCCGGCAAGGGGTACATTTACCGCAAGATTCCTCGACAATGAATTCCAGGTAGAATTTTGCAATGGAGACCATACAGTCATCTTCATCCATAACGATCATACCCCCGGAACCCATCATAGATCCTGCAGCTACCAGGCTGTCAAAGTCAATAGGCGTATCCAGATGTTTTTCGGTCAGACAGCCACCCGAAGGTCCTCCTGTCTGAACCGCTTTGAATTTTTTACCGTTCTTTATTCCGCCTCCGATTTCATATATGATCTCGCGCAAGGTAATACCCATGGGCACTTCAATCAGTCCTACGTTATTGATCTTTCCTGCCAGTGCAAAAACTTTGGTTCCTTTTGATTTTTCCGTACCTATGCTTGAAAACCATTCCGGTCCTTTGAGGAATATCACAGGTACGTTGGCAAAAGTTTCAACGTTATTTACGACAGTAGGTTTATGAAGGTATCCGTCTTCGGCAGGGAAAGGCGGCTTGACCCTGGGTTCACCGCGGTTTCCTTCCATAGATGCGATCAGGGCCGTCTCTTCGCCACAGACAAAAGCACCTGCCCCGTAACGCAATTCCATATCGAATGAAAAATCAGTTCCTAAAATATTGTCGCCCAGTAAACCATAATCGCGGGCTTGCTGAATGGCTATCCTCAATCGTCTGATGGCAAGAGGATATTCTGCCCGGATATAAATGAGACCTTTATTTGCTCCAATGCAATAACCGCAGATGGCCATCGCTTCAATGACCGCATTGGGGTCGCCTTCCAAAATGGAACGGTCCATGAAAGCACCCGGGTCGCCTTCGTCGGCGTTACAAACCACATATTTCTGGTCCGATGTGAATTTGCTTGTAATCTCCCATTTCAGACCGGTTGGAAACCCTGCTCCGCCCCTTCCGCGCAATCCGCTCTGTTTAAGCAAGTCAATTGCCTGTTGCGGTGTAAGATCAGAAATAACCTGAGCCAATGCCGAATAGCCGTCCCGGGCAATATATTCGTCTATATTTTCCGGGTCAATAACTCCGCAATTCTTCAATGCTATACGCATCTGTTTCTGGTAGAATCCCATGTGCTTGGAATCGGAAACGTGTTCCTGTGTTTCGGGATTTTCATACAGCAGACGGCCAACCTTTCTTCCTTTCAGGATGTGCTCGGCAACGATCTCTTCCGCATCTTCCGGCTGGACCTCTGTGTAGAATGTGTTGTCCGGAATCACTTTCACAATGGGGCCTTTTTCGCAAAATCCGAAACAACCGGTAGTTACCACCTGTGCATCTTCGTCCAGCCCGTGAGCTTTAAGTGATTCATTCAGTTTCTCTACAATTTTTGCGCTTGCGGAGGCCCGACATCCGGTCCCGCCGCAAACAAGTAATTGCATTTTATACATTATAATTCCAGTTATTGAATGATTTAAATAGTCTGATAGTTTGCCGGCAGGATACCGTCAAGCAATTCATTGTTGAGAATATATTTGTCAATTATTTCTTCTGCCTTTTTGACATCGACATAGGAAAACACAATCGGATCCTGTCCGGGTTTCTTTACCTCAACCGTAGGTTCGGCATAGCAATAACCCATGCATCCGGTTTGAGTGACAATGGCTGGTACCTTTTCTTTTTTGATTTTCTCCACAAGGGCATTCATTACCGTACGAGCACCGGAAGCAATCCCGCATGTGGCCATTGCAACCTTAATTTGTACAAGGCTTTCGGGATGGTCGCTTTTGTCCCTGATTTCCATCCTGTGTTCGAGTTGCTCTTTTCTTTTTCGCAATTCGTCCAATGATTTAATCTTTGTCATAGCAATAAAATAAACTGTTTTTAATATATATGTAGCAAAGTGAGATTCGCAAAGTAAACCCAAATTATTGAATTTGGCAAACTTTCAAATCACTTTGGTTTTCCTTTATCATTTCCTCTATCATTTCCATTACATAGATATCATTAAGAGGCAGATCGCCCATCACTTCCTTCAGTTGAAGCGTATCGATATCATATGATCTGTCGTTATATGTATATTTGTATGCGAAATCCACACCGGGGTTAGCCGAGATCATCAATACCACCGCATTGGCCACATCGCCCAGTGGCGGCCGGTCCAGATGATCGTATTGAAAACGGACGGTCAGACAGGTACCTTTTCCAAGTTCCGAGATCACCTCAAGATCTCCTCCGCTTTGTTCCGCCGTATGTCTGAGGAGGGGAACGCCCAAGCCTACCCGCCGGGTAGTCCGGGATGTGAAGAACGGATCGCTGAGCTTTTGCAATTGCTCAGGGCTCATTCCTCGCCCGTTGTCTTTTACGCTGATAGTCAAAAGATTGCCTGCGGGATTTTCATCTACTTCTATAGTAATAAAGGAAGCACCGGCAGCCAGAGAATTCTGTACAATGTCAAGTAAATGTAAGGCCAGATCATTCATAGGATGTTGTCAATGCTTTTTTTAATCCGTCAAAACCGGGGACATCCATTTCAAACGTCGTGTAAACCGAACCGACGTCACAGAGATGATGAGCGTCTGAGGATTGTATGATCTTGTATTTTTTCAGGTAATTGTTCTTGCTGCGAAAAGAGACCGGATCTGCGTGACGCGAAAGCTCCAGGGCATCGGCAGGCAATCCCGGCGGTACAAATCCCAATTGGCTTAGCAGGGAATTCCTTGGTCTTTCTATATGTGCAGGCACGAAAAGTCCCCCTATGGAATGTACAAAGGCGGCCACCTGATCAATGCTCTGGTCAATGGCTGAGATCAGCAGGTAAGGAGCCTCTCCCAGTATCTGTTCTTTTTCATCTACCCAGAATTGATACCCGAAAATATCGGGATCATTGGGAATGTGTGGGAGATGTTTTTCAAGATACTGCTGCAGTTCCTCACGCTGTTCTTCCGATCCCACATAGGCCAGACAATGCACTTCTTCACGTGTGGTTATCTCGGCCCCGTAAAGCACGGCAAGACCTTCACGCAATCCTACCCGGCGGATCTCAGGTCCTTGGAGTGTTGAATTATGGTCGGTAATAGCTATCAATTGCAGATCTTTTGCCTTGGCCTGCCTTATAATATTTAGGGGAGTCATCTCAATGTCGCCACAAGGAGATAAAAAGGTGTGTATGTGCAAATCGGCTTTTACACTGATCATGATCAGGGGTGAAGCAAACGATACAAACGTCCCGAAATCTCAAATGCCTGTTCGGTTGTCCCCAGTAACGGTATCTGTTCCTCTTGCGCCAAGGCCAATGTATCCTCATCGGGTTCAAAACCTTTGACCAGGATCACAGCCGATAGTTCCTTGAGTGATGCAATTGCCATTATGTTCTTGTGTGTCTGAAGAGTTATCCACACATAGCCTGCATCGGCATATCCCATAACGTCGCTCAGCAGATCGGAAGTATAACCTCCCTCCACTTTGTTCTTCATTCCTTCTCCTGCGGCAAAGATCCTTAAATTCAAGGCATCTGCCATTTCTTTGACTGTCATATCGTACTCTATTTTTTAATGAAACGTTTCTTTCCCCAAATCTTTTCCATCATTTCCGGATTTGCCCGGTGGGCGTGCAGAATCACGCAGTGCTTCATGGTAGCCCTGTTGCATACTATATCGTCCGCCAACGCCTCACAAGATGGAGCCCCGCAAGCACTACAATCAATGTCGGGTAATTGATCGCGCAGGCGACGCGCTTCTTCCATCCGCTGCAATGCTATTTTAAGGTCCGCATGATACTTGACCATAGCCCTGGGTTCTACCGGTTCCATTGGTATATAGCCCGAGCAAACATTCCTGAATTCTTGGTCCAACATATGCTTTTCAGGAAGTTCTTCAGCCATTTTATCAATGCGTTCCTTGATCAAAAAACGGTTGTCCTGTACCAGAATCCCTCCGCAGCACGACATGTCGCAAGCTCTTAGTTCAAGGAAGTCAATTCCTTTGATCTCTTCGTTCTCCAAACGTTCCAGGAATTCTATTACATTGGGCATACTGTCAATGGCCAGTGCCCGACCCCGAAAAATATCCGCTTCACCTCCGACCATCGACCAGCGGACACCCACGGAAGAGATCGAAGAATGGATCAGGGTACAGTGTTCGTTCTCGGTAATACCTTTTTGCTTATAGGCAAGAAAAACTTTGTTATACAGTTCCGACATGTTGATCACGCCGTTGATAGGGGAAATATAACCGCCCACCGGAGCTTTTATGGCAGCTATCTTGGCCGCACACGGGGTAACATAGAAAATACCCACATCCTCCAGGGGAACGCCGTTCTTTTCGTATTCGTTCCTGTAATATTGAGCGGTAATCTCGAGTGGGGGAATCAGGCGCATGATCCTATCGGCAAAAGAGGGAAAACGGATCTGTATCAGCCGGACAACGGCAGGACAATAAGACGAAATAACGGGTTTTTCCCCTTCAAATTCCGCTACATACCGATTTATTTCGTCCACAAGCAAATCTGCACCCTGTTCAACAGTACAGAGTTCAGTAAATCCCATGTCGTAGAGAATCCCTTTGATGGCATCCAGGGTCAGTTTTTCTTCAAATTGTGCAAAAAAGATCGAAGGAATAAGCAATATTCTATGCTTGTAGCGGAAAATCTTGGCAATATCATCATCTTCCACAACAATAGCCTTAACAGGACATACCTTGAAACATTCACCGCAATCGATGCACCATTCGGGATGGAGTTTCGCCTTTCCGTCTATCACACGTAACGCCTCGGTAGGACATACGCGTATACAGCGCGAACATCCTATACAGATTTCTTTACGGATCCGCAATGCATGATGGAACGGTTTCATTTGTTGGTCCATATTCATTTAAATTGAATTGTTATTTCAACTGTGGTGCCTTTTCCCGGAACCGAATGAATATTAAAAACATCTGCATTCCGACAAATATTGGGCAAACCCATTCCGGCACCAAACCCCATTTCTCTTACTTCTTGCGATGCCGTCGAAAAGCCGGGTGTCATCGCCTTTTCAATATCGGTTATACCGGGACCTTCATCTACCAGTTTCATAAAAACCTTGTCGGGACTTATTTCGGCAGAGATTGTACCCCGGTAAGCATGTGCCACAACATTCACTTCCGCCTCATAGAGGGCTACCACAACACGCTTAATAACAGATGCGTCTACTCCCAGTTCCTTAAGTGTACGACGAACCTGCGATGAAGCCGTTCCTGCCGAAGTAAAATCTCCCCCCTGTATTTGAAACGATAAATTCATCAATATACTCCCTTTAATCCGGCTTGGTATAAAATGCCGGATGCCTTAAACATGGAATAAGGACTTATGATCAGTACTATTCCGCTTTCTTCCGCCAATTCCACCATTTCCGGGGAAGGCGTCTTTCCTCTGACAAGCAGTATGTACTTAAGATCGCTCATTTCTGCCGTACGTATGCTCTGCACATTGGACAAGCCGGTTATCAACATAAAATCGCTCCGACATACTGTAAGCACGTCACTCATCAGGTCCGAGGCAAAGCAATACTCAACGGAGTCTTCATTCCCTACATTTCCACAAAGTATCTTTCCATGAACCAACGACACTATTTCGTGAATTGTCATCTGTATATTGTTTATTTATTAATTGATCTTATATAACAACGTCTTCTGGTATGAAGCTTGACGTCATATTCTTTCCAGACCTCAATGGCATGGTTGTTTTCGAGCTGCGGATTGGTAACCGCCCATCTTACTTTTTTTCTGATAAACGTTTTATTGGTATGGTAATGATATATGGAATTAAGGCCCTTGCCTTTCCATTCAGAAGCAACTCCGTTCAACATCAGGTCAATATCCTTATAAAACAAATAGGACTTCAGCAGATAGAACCACCCGAAAGGAAAAAGATGTCCCTTGGCTTTCTGTAATGCTCTCGATATACTTGGAAAAGAAATGGAAAAAGCCACTATTTTGTTATTGCTGTCTACGACAAAACAGGACAAATCGGGATTGATCAGTTTTATATAAAAACGCGTACAGGCCTTAATCTCTTCCGCTGTAAGCGGAATAAAATTCTGGACCGTCATAAAACTTTTGTTGTATACGTCAAAGAAATTGTTTATGTACGGCTGAAAGTTCCTGATACTTTTCCATTTGAGTACCCGCAAGTTATACTTCTTCAGAATCATCTCGTTAATCCGTTCCACCTTATCGGGAATCGGTTGCTGGGCAGGCATGATATACTGGAGCCAATCTACTTCTTTGGAAAAACCCATGCGTTCCAGAAATTCAGGGTAATACGGGTAATTATAAATGCAATTGAATTGGGGCAGGTTTTCGAAACCCTCAACGATCATACCCTGTTTGTTCCATGTATTGTAGCCTAGCGGTCCGTGGATTTCCGTCATCCCTGCAGATGCACCCCATTCCATTACCTTATCTATAAGTGCACTTGCCACACTATAATCTTCTATCACATCAAACCATCCGAAACGGACCCTTTTATAGTCGTATAGTTCATTGGCCCTGGGATTGATGATCCCCACCACCCGGCCAATGATCTCCCCTTTCGGATTACAGGCTATCCATATCTTGCGGCTGCAATATTTCATACTGGGGGAATTCAGTATGCTCCTGACCTCATCCATGACAAGTGCCGGAACGTATTGGGGATGGTTTTTGTACAATTTCAGGGGAAAGCGGGAAAACCGCTTCATATCTTTTCTTGTAGAGATTTCTCTGATTTCAAAACTCATGACTTTCCCGATAAAGAATCTTCAAAGATACGAATTTCCAGTAAATCACATAGGACTGTCTGGCTACAGATACAACCGAACACGGCAGGAAGATAGGAGATGGTCCCGACTTGGGATTTTTTATTTTTTCCCTCATAGGGTACAATCGCTTCTTTATAAGGTAATTCTGTCGAAAAAACGGCTTTAAATCCTTTATGAATTCCCAATTTGCGAAGCCGTTTCCTGAGCATGAAGGCAAGAGGGCAATTATAACTGCGCGAAATATCATCTACCCTGACAGCCGTGGCATCCAATCTGGCCCCGGCCCCCATGGCACTAACCAATGGGATCCGTCGTTCCATCAAATAACATATCAAGGCGATTTTGGGCGAAAGCGTATCTATGGCATCAACCACATAGTCGGGCCGGTATCCGTCTAAAAGATCCGGAATGGTTTTTTCTTCAAGGTACCGGTCTATGACGTCCAGAACAATATCGGGATTGATCTGCCGGATCCTTCCGGCCATTACCTCTGTCTTCAATTTACCCTCCGTCCCGATAAGGGCCAGAAGTTGCCGGTTGCGGTTTGTCGGAGCGATCACATCATTGTCGGCCAGGATCAGGTGACCGATGCCGGCACGGGAAAGCATCTCGGCTGCAAAGGATCCGACTCCTCCCAACCCGGCTACAAGTACGGTGCTTTTTTTTAATTTCTCCAGACCGTCTTTTCCTATAAGCCATTCAGAACGGCTCAACCAATGCTCCATATATTATTTATCAAGATCGTTTTTTGCCTCTTCCCATATTTGGTCCATCTGCCGGAGTGTCATATCTTCAAGGGAATGTCCCTGCTTAATGGTTTTATTCTCCAGATAGTTGAAACGCGATATGAAAGTCCGGTTCGTTCTTTCCAATGCATTTTCGGGATTGATGCCGTAGAGCCGGGCAGCATTAACAAGAGCAAAAAGCAGGTCCCCAAATTCGGCCTCCATTTTGTCTTGATCCCCTTTTTCCCATTCTGTCCTGAACTCGCCCGCCTCTTCGATCACCTTATCCCACACCTGTTCCCTTTTTTCCCAATCAAAACCCATGGCCCGGGCCTTGTCCTGTATTCTGTATGATTTTATAAGTGCCGGCAATCCTGCGGGGACTCCAGACAACACAGATTTATTCCCATTCTTTTCCCTGGTTTTCAGATGTTCCCAATTCTGTATGACTTTTCCTGCATTATCGGCCTTCACATCACCGAAAACATGCGGATGACGGAATATGAGCTTTTCGGAAAGACGGTCAATAACATCTCCTATATCAAATGCTCCTTTTTCCTCTCCTATCTTAGCATAAAAAATTACATGCAAGAGAATATCCCCAAGTTCTTTCGATAATTCCTCCATGTCTTCTCCCAAAATGGCTTCGCTCAGTTCATAAGTCTCTTCAATGGTAAGCGTGCGCAGGCTTTCCAGCGTTTGTTCCCTATCCCACGGGCACTCTTCCCTCAACTTATCCATAATATCTAAAAGTTTTCCAAAACTCTCCAAAATCTTAATCCTATCCATAATTCGCAAATTGTATCTGTATTTCATCGTAAAGCCCGATGTTTTCAAGAGAAGAAAGGTTACCCATAAAAACGGCCAGCTCCAGCAGACCTGCGCTGTTGAACAGGGCCAACAACTCTCCGGGACGTACTCCTCCGTAATTTTCGGACAACTTTTCTATCTTCGTATAAGGCCCCTGCAAAAAGATCCTGAAACTCCTTCCCTCCCCCACTTTTTCAAACAGTGAACGTGACACGTTGGTAATGGCATTGCCGTATGAGTCAATATAGATCACCTGTCCCATGATGTAATCCTTTTCAGCCACGGCAGAAGGTCTGACTTCTGTTTTCATTTCAGCGGGCAGTGTCTTGTCCTCCAGTTTTCCCTCAATTATGGCCTTAATGACCTTCAGGTAAGCATCGATCTCGGAAAAGGTCCCGGGAGTCGTATAAACAGTCCTTATCCACTCCGGCTCATGATCAAAGAGTAAAGATAACCGTCCGTCATTGACCGTAACGAAGTAATGCCCTTCGTAAAAAGTAACGGACATGGGCAGTTGGTCGGTTGCCTGAGCCTGTACTGCCAAAATATGAATGCTTCCCGAAGGATACCTGGAATAAGTCTGTCTTAAAACAAAAACTCCCATACGTACGTCAAAGGGATTGATCTGATGTGTGATCTCACAGACAGGAGCTATACCCAGAAGTCCGCCTTCCAGGGCTCCCGCATAATAATCGCGTTTATTCCAATCACTGGTAATTGTAACAACAGGCATGAGTGTCGGAGGTTAGTGGTGCAAAGGTAAACATTTAGAGCGTGTTTTGGTTTGTCATGAAAAATGTTTTACTTTACCGGACTATAATTACACACTACCCATGAAAGCACGTTTAATTACTAGATTTATTGTCACCATCGCTTTGGGGCTCACATTGTTCTCATCCTGTTGGCCTACCGATCAGACCGGTTTCCTGGTGGTGGCTCCTGTAAAATTTGTTATGGCTCCAGTATCTTCTACAAAAACCTTTTGGGTCAAGACCTCCGGGAACTGGTATGTTGAACAAGTGGGACATGAAGATTGGTGTACTATTTACCCGGACAAAGGTGTTCCGGGGGATACACAGGTAACACTGCGTGTAACGCCTTTACCTGGTAATGAGCCCAGAATGGCCATATTTTTAATAAAATCCACTACAGGTATTGAAAAGACTTTGACGGTGGAGCAAAATAACTCGGATGCAGCATTATTTTATCTTGAGTTTTTTGGAAACATTGATCCTTCTTTCAATGTAGATCCTTTTGATGTGGACCCGATAAAGCTGCTGGTCAACACAAACGCTCCCGACTGGATCTTTTCCGTTTCCGAAGGAGCAAAAAAATGGTTGTTTGCCGAAAAAGATAAAGACACATTGGTGATCTCCGTAGCCGATGTCGACAGACCTACCGGAAGGGAAGGAACCGTCACCGTATCTGCAGGAGGATCCATTACCTCTACCTTATCCTTACGTCAGGCGGGACTTCATGATTTCGGAGCACCCACAAGGAATTTTACCTTAGGCATCCCGGGTGTGGCGGACTCCGACGTTGCATTCAGCTATATTTATACAAGAGCCCGTATTACTATGCTATTGCTATGGGGATCGTGGTGTGGCGACTGTACTGCCTTCATGCCTGAAGTCAAAAAACTGTACGATGAGTTTTCCCCGCATGGTTTTAAGATCTACGGTGCAGCGATGGAAATCGAAGGCAGGGAACAAGAATATTTCGATTACATTGCCGGTAACGGATTGGAAGATACTGAAGGTTGGATAAACCGGCCGATATTCAATCCTGTGGAAGCCAGAAAAGTAAATGCATTCTCCAGGTTGTTCTACGGAGATGCCCTGTTGACAGGTGAAGTCATGAATTTCGTACCGGCTTTCATTTTCGTAGATGGCGGAGGCCATGTGCGAAAAGTATACGTCAACAACTACCGGTTGTATGAAAATGAAGCTGCTGTCCGTTCATTGTATTACAACATGAAGACGTACCTGAGCCGTCAGTTGCAATGTTGCGGCGGTTAAGCTCCCTTATTTAAAAGCCATTTCACTTAATCCCGGACCGTCGAGGGCCAGTTGCCTGAAATAGTCCGGGACTTTTCTACCCTGCAATTGATCCTGGTACAGTTTGGCCAGATATTGGGAAAGCATGAATCCATGGCCCCGCATACCCAGGAACAAACCTTTTTCAGGATCGACTATATAGCGCGGCTCGGTGTAATAACCGCTCCAGAATGCCTGGAAGCCTGCATTGGCAAGTTGCGGAATCCACTGGATGAACACCTCGGAGACAATGTTCAGGAAATCTTCCGTGTTTACTTTCAGGTTCTTTCCCGATTCCTGCATATCTATCAGGGGTGAAGCACATCCTATGATCTGTCCCGTATCTGCGAGCTGTTGTCCGTAAACAGCCGAGAATCCCTTATACTTGCGGCGATCGATCAACATGTCCAGGGCTTTTCCGTCTTTCCCCAGAAGCGGCAGCCGTTTTGTAATAAATGCCTGGTGTTTGACCGGATAAATACCCGTTACATACCCAAGCTTCCGGGCAAATTGCTCTCCGTTGTGTCCCAGTGCATTAACAAATAGCTTGGTACGGAACATCTTGTACTGATTCTTGTGGTCCAGAACGAGTATATAGTAAGTATCCCCCTGCTTTTCCACATCCATGACCCTTGTCTGTTCCAGAAGACGCCCTCCCTTTTCAATACCCAGATGCCTGATCAGATCGAGTGTTTTCCCGGGACTTGCCTGCCAGCAATTGTTCGTAATCAGCGCATGGGAATAGGTAGATATATCCGGATTGAAGGCAGAAGAGACTTCCTTGCAAAAATCCTTGGCCTCAATCATAAAGGCATCGGACCAGGCTTTGGACGCTTCCAATGAATCAAAAGTATCGCTGTCATGCACAAAATTCACATACCGGGAAGGGTGGAAATCAATGTTGCCGATCTTGTCCAGTTCCCGGAATATTTCCAGGTTATGTGTCGATATATCCGCCAGTGCAGGCAAGCTGAAAGCCGGACGTCCGCCGGCTATGTTTCTCCATGAACTTCCCCTGTCATTATTAGCCATCACGGGTTTAAAACCTTCCTGCGCCATGTAGCGGAATAAAGCACTCCCGGCAATACCGCCGCCGGCTATGAAAGCTCCTGTTTCTTCACTCTCCGGACCGGTTTTTATGCCCCCGGGCAAAATGGTTACCTGGTTCTGATCGGAGGGATACAGCTCTCCCATTTGCAACAAGTTGGCCATAGGTCCCCTGGGTGTCAACTCGGAAATTACCTGTATGCCATAATTCCTCAGGGTTTGCACAGCCCGGGGCAGGCAACGCGTACCCCGGCAGGCCCCCATACCCATACGGGAGATATGTTTGAGCTCATCGGCTGTGATAGATGTCCTGTCGCCGATCAGTTTCAGAACATCTTCCAGGGTCACGTCCTCGCAATGGCACAGATACGTCTTACTTTCTTCGGATGTAAGGGTTTCCTTTATAGTCACCGGTCCGGGATAGTCCTCTTTGGCTATGAAGCCCCGTAACTCCAGCATTTGCTCAGCATTCAGTCCGTTTACCTTAACCCTGGCAACATTTGTTTTATTTGGTCTTTTAATGAGTTTTTCCAATATCCCTTCAGCCTTTTTCTGTCCGGAGTTATCTACCAGATACACCTCTGCCCCTTCTTTAACTTCATATTCTACGGGCAGGAACAACATGTCACGTAAGAGGTCGTAACCGAAAATGGCAAGTCCCGGACACTGGCTCACACAAGCCATACAACCGATACATTTGTCATAATCCACGCAAGGTACCGTAGAAGTGGAAGATTTTGCTATAGCTCCGTATTTGCAGGCGAATGTGCACGGATTGCAGGCAAATCCATACAGACAATCTATGACCACAAAAGGTCTTTCTTTCATCCTTGCCGGCGTAGGTATATGGGGCTTCTCCAGCACCCTTACCGGATGTTGCTGGGAATCTATATATTCCTTGGAAACGGCCAGGTAATCATCATATTTTATACGCAGTCCCATCTGCTGCCTGATCTCGTAAGCACACTGTTTTCCCCTAAGTACGGCAGAGGTGCCTTCTCCTATGCGAATGGCATCTCCCACCCCATGGCATCTGAATCCGAACACTTCTCTCCCTTTGAGCAATAACTGGTCGTCCGGAATAAGACCTGTGCATATATTGATCGTATCGATGCCCTCCAGGCGTTTTTCCGTTCCCGGGACGGCTTTAAAATCTTTGCATTCGGCGATCACTGCCCCAACTATGCCTGTATTGTCGCTGTTGGGTATCGCTTCCAGCAGTATGTGGGACGTGATGATGGGTATGCCCAGTCGCCTTACACGATTGGCCTGTACGGGAAATCCTCCTTCATGCGGCATAGCCTCTATAATAGCCTTCACTTTAGCTCCCGCCTGCATAGCCTGGTAAGAGGTCAAATATCCAATATTGCCCGCCCCGACAGTCAGGATGTTTTTTCCCAACAGGGTAAGCTCGCTGTTCATCATCCGCTGGAAAACGGCTGCCGTATATACACCGGGTACGTCATCGTTACGGAATGCAGGCATAAAGGGAACAGCCCCCGTAGAAATGACCAGGTATTCTGCATCTACGTAAAATATTTCTTGTGTCTCTATGTTTTTGACAGCAAGTCTTTTATTGTCAAAGATATCCCATACGGTACTGTTAAGCAATATGCCTGTATGGTTCTCACCGGCCAGGGTAGCCGCTATTTCAAATCCGCGCATGCCCCCAAGGCGTTTTTCTTTCTCAAAGAAGAAGAACTGGTGTGTCTGCATATTGAACTGACCACCTATGCGGGCATTGTTATCTATAACAAGATTGGGCACCCCGGCACGGTCCAGCTCTTCTCGGACGGCCAGACCTGCAGGTCCGGCACCTATGATCGCAACAATTGTCTTGTATATCTTTACTGCCCGGGATTCGGGTATCGTTCCCTCTCCAGCCAGAAAGCCGTCGGGAATTCGTCTGACATCACGGACCCCGTCCACTTTGGTTATACAAATACGACGGACCTTACCGTCAACTAACATTTCACAGGCACCACACTTACCTATACCGCAAGATAGACTTCGTTTCCTGTGCTCCAGGCTGTGTTTGTGAACCAACAATCCGGCCTGGTGTAATGCAGCAGCAATAGTAAAGCCTTTTTGTCCGTAAATGGTTTGTCCTTCAAAAGAAAAAGCAACTTTATCCTCTTCCGGAATGGGAAGAATGGGATGTTTTTTTATAGATGACATGTGCTGAATAATTGAAAACGAATACAAATTTAGAAATGTTTTCGAATGATTTATACGTTTTGTAACTTTTTTGCCCTTGTTTACTTTCAATTTCACATCTGAGATGTAATTAAATAAACAACAGTGTCATGAAAAGATTTTTTTGGAGAACGGCAGGATGGATACTCCTTGCCGTAATGTGTGCCTGTGACGGATTAAAGATCGTTCCGGGCCCGGATGGACAATTGATAGTAAATGTAGTTGTAGAAACACCTTTTGGTGTAAGGACTAAAAACACCGGAGTAGATTCTTATGTGTTTTTGTTGATCAATCAGACCGGGGATACTCTTTACAGAGATACCGTGGGGGCCATTAAGGGATCTGCGCTGTCTCTTGAACCGGGAACTTATTCCGTTGTTGTTTACAATGAACCCTTTACGGTTCCGGCTTTTGATAAGCCGCACTTTTACGGGAGCGAGACCGCTCATGTTATTGCAGGGGAATCATGCGAAGTCGTGTTGGTTTGTAAACAGGAAAACACAGGGGTACGCGTAGTTTTTTCTGAGGAATTCAGGCAGATCCAACAGAATTACTACATGAATGTCGCAGGAACGGGTGGCTCGCTCAACTATGACGGGGATACGGAAAATGATTGGGGATTCTTTTTCCCGGGACAAATTACGCTTTCGCTCTTTACCGACGGTCAAGAAGTCGGGTCTGTGGACCGGCAGGTACTTGCCAAACACATGTATTCCTTCTTTGTAGAAAGAACCGGAACTTCACAGGAAAACGTCGTGCCGGTATTCACTTTATCGGTAGACAGTACACGGACCTGGGTGTCGTCTATTTGGAACGATATGAACACGGCCGGAAAAGGATTGACAAAAGAAACGGCTTATTCCGTAACAGAAGCACGAGAGCTGGAAGCAGGCATACCGGATATATGGATCTGCGGCTATATTATAGGATATTACAAATCCTCCACTACATTGATGGCCGGTGGTACGGATAATGAAACGAACCTGGCCCTGGCAGATGGAAAAAATGAAACGGATATCAACAAGACTTTGGCCGTTAATCTTACTGCAGGAGCCATCAGGGATGGGCTTAATTTGCTGAATCATCCGGAAAACTTGTACCGCAAAGTATGGCTGAAAGGCAAGACAAGGGATAAATATTTTGGCCAGCCCGGACTGGAAAATCTTAAAGAGTTCGTCTTGGAATAAACAACAAGAGGATGGCCCGAGAACCGAACCAACCTCTACCGTTGAAACCTATAAACCTAAAACCACATAATAGATGCAGGTGCATACTAAAACGTTGCATGCACCTGCTCTTTTTTATATATAAAAATATCAGTTTTTCAGGGGTGCGTAAATCCAGAAAAATAAAGGCATGTACGAAGGTATGCCACCTCCCAAATAAGTGCTTGATGAAGAGGACGATCGCTTGCCTTCAGCCATATAGCCGTAATCGGAATGAAAGAAACATACGGCTATTTCTCCATACCTCATTTCCTGCATACATTTAGTGAATCCCTTAACAGTAGAACCTTCCTCGTCTGTATCACCGTTCACCTCATCCGACACGGGCATCGATACTTTTAAAGGGGAATAATCTTTACCCGCTTTGTATATGCGGTATTTCATGGCCGTATCCGCTATATTGGTATCAAAGATATGCCCGTTTAGAAATTTTCCTATATAATAAGTACTAACTACCGTTGCATTTTGAAGGGAATCCCCTGTTCCTGGAACTAACGTAACCTTGTAGAAACCCCTTTCCAAGGAGTCAATCCCCGGATAATGCCTGTTGCGAAAAGCTTCCAATGTATCTATCTGGTATCTGTCAATATCGTTAACAACCTTTACAAGCTCCAGATCATAAACCATAGAAGATGAATTTTCCGACGTCCCCCCCTCATAATAGGATGACAACCAATAGGGAAGCCAGATCCTTCTGATCTCACCTTCCTTCATTCCGAGTAACATTTCTTCGAGTCCGCTCAGGATGGAATTTTTTCCCATAAACCACAACAGGGGAATATAGGCGTCATCATAGTTGAAAGTGCCCATCTGTTTGGCCACCTCCCGATTGGTGCTGGCTGTGATATTATAATTCAGGTCACGGACTGTTTCCCTGACAAATACCATAGATGAATCTGTAGTGCTTTTGCCCGAACCCCGTCTGATCACGGCATAATACGCTCCCGATTCCGTTTTCTGCAATGTGTCTTGGTGAATGACCCTTACATGTGCAGCCAGTATCTTTTCATGAATTTCCCTTACCGATTCAACCGGCTGTCGGGCACAAGAAGGAAAAATTGCCGAAACTGCGGCGAACACTACTGCTATGAAGAACAGTTTTTTCATTGGCACAAAGGTATTTATTTTTTCACAATCCGCTCCACCCAGATCTCAAACAACAATGGCGACATCCGGGGGACCTGGCCAACCGTCGTATTACCAAATCCGTAATCGGCATTGAAGATTATATAAGAATGTTCTCCGGATGCCATGCCTGTCAGACCGTGATCCAATCCTTTCAGGAACTTTCCTTCCCCTACGGCACCTGAGCGGACAACAGCCTGGCCGGGAAGGAGCGTTCTTTTATATGCTGCAGCCACGCTATCCGAATTGGTATGGAACAACTCTCCTTTTCCCCGGGAAAACAGGTGACCGGCATAAAAGAAATAAACGGTATCGCCACGGGCAGCCGTATCGGCTTTATTGGCAGGAACTCCCTGTTCCAGGACAGCCCGGACCACACCCTGCCGGTAAAATACCGTATCTGCGGTAAGTGAGGCGACAAACTGGTCTATCTCTTCTTCCTGACGGATCAGCATTAGTTTGCGGTCCTCCCGTGTACAGGAAGAAAGCGTAAGGAGCAATCCTGAAAGTAAAACCAGATATATTCTCATTCCGGATCTGTTATAATGCAATTATTGTGCCCAGGGCTTCCCTGAGCAATGTTTCAATTTTTTCCGGTTTATCTTCCATTTTTCCTGCAGAGGCATTGAAATGACCTCCTCCGTCGAAGAATTCTTTTGCAATTCCGTTAACGGCAATATTGCCTTTTGAACGTAAAGAGACTTTAATATGGTCTTCCCTCTGAATAAAGAAGGCAGAAACGGAGATTCCCTGGATGGCAAGTGGAAAATTAACAAAACCTTCCGTATCCCCGTTTTTGTATTCGAATGCATCCAACACATCCCTTGTCAGGACGATATACCCAGTCTTGAACTCCGGAAGAAGCTTTATATTCTGGAGGGCATACCCCATCAGGCGCATCCGGTTGTATGTAAAATTGCGAAAAACCTGATCGAATATTTCTTCCATATCGGCACCGCAAGCGTTAAGTGCTGAAACCACATTGAATGTTTCTGGATATATACTGTTGGCAAATTGGTTCGTGTCGGTTATGATACCTGTCAAAAAAGCTATGGCCTGTTCTTTGGACAATGTTGCCTTCGGTCTCCAGGAGTGGAGCACACGGTAAATCAATTCACACGTCGAACTGACATCGGGTGTGGAAAAAACAAGGTCAAAATCCCCTTCAACCGGATCTATATGATGGTCCATGAGCACTTTGAACGCTCCGGAGGCCGACAACAGATCCCCCATTTCTTCCATGCGGGTAAAGCCGCTCACATCTACGGCAATAATTACATCCGCTTCGGCAATCTGGCGGATTACTTGTTCCCTGTCGTGCGAAAAAAACAGGACTTCTCCATTTTTGTCCAGAAATTTAAGAAAATCCGGATAAGGACTCGGACATATCATAGATACCTCAAAACCCTGCTGTCTGAGGAATAATCCCAGTCCGACGAGAGACCCGACTGCATCTCCGTCAGGATAGATATGTGTTGCCAGTAAGATCCTGACCGAACTCACCAGAGCTTCATTCCATCGTGCAATAAGATTCTTTGGAAATAGGTCCTTCATAAAAAAGATATTACTGCAAATATAATTGATTTATTGCAGAGGTTATTTTTTTTTCTAATTTTGCAGGACTCCTGATTATTATTTAATAACTCAATAATGAAAAAAATATTTACCATCGTTATTTTGCCCTTGATTATCATTGCTTTGGGGTATCTTATCGTCAGAAGCCTGACTGCTCCCATAAACTTCAAAAAACAGCAAAGATTTCGCGAAGCATTGACTGTTGAGCGATTAAAAGATATTCGTACCCTCCAGACTACTTATAAAACTGAATTCGGTAAATATGCCGGCAGTTTTGATACTCTGGAAGATTTCTACAAAAACGGATATATTACAATCGTAAGACAGATCGGGTCATATGATGACTCCCTTGCCGTGGCACAAGGGCGTGTTTCCCGTGACAGTATGGAAATGGCCGTAAAGGACACTTTGCTTAAACGTCCGGGGTTTGAAATAGATTCACTAAGGTGGGTACCCCTTGTAGGAGAAGAATTTGAACTCAGGTCCGTTATAAAGAAAGTGTCAGGTGTAGACGTGCCTCTGTTTGAGGCCTGTACGCCTTTTGATGTTTTGCTTAGGGGACTTGATCGTCAGCTGATAGTTAACCTGAACGAAGAACGCAAGATCACCAACCGTTATCCCGGTGTGAAAGTAGGCAGCATTGACCAACCCAACAATAACGCAGGTAACTGGGAATAATAAAATGTCTGCGAATATCAAAATACCGCAGACGCACCATAGATTGTCCATTCATATTGGTGTGAATGGACTTTCTTTTATCGTTGAAGATACCCAGACTAAAGATTGCCTTCTCTGGCGCAATCAAACGTATACCTTTCCGGGTAACGATTATAACGAATGGGCCAAGGAAGTGGGATATGTATTCAAGCAAGAGGAGTTGCTCCAAAAACGTTTTGCCTGTTGCGATGTTATGATCGATACGCACAAGCACACACTTATACCTACTTCTATATTCAAGGCAGAACAAGCCATAGAAGTGCTGAAGCAACTTTTTGACGTTGCTTATCTGGATGAGATCAATTATTCATCCGTCAATGCGCTTCAGGCCACTTGTATCTACGCCCTCCCCGCTCCGGTCAATGCAATGGTTTTCAAATACCAGCACAAAGCCAAGTTTTACGCTTCAGTAATACCCCTGATGTATTTTATCATGGGACGAAGTGAATTTTCCAGGGCACTGTTGCATTATGCACATGCTCACGTAGACCTTATCCTGATGCAGGGAGAAAAGCTTTTGTTGTGTAACTCCTATGCCATCGATCGTTTCAGTACGGCTATGTATTTTTTGTGTTTTGCCCTTAAACAGTGGCAACTCAATCCAAGGAGCCTGAGTCTGTATGTCAGCGGGTCACTGAAACCGACACATATCAAGCAGCTATGCGCGTTCTTTCCATCGGTGACCGTAGCTACCTCAGCGACAGGACTTTTTGCCACCGAGTCCCTTAATTTGCAATACGGCCCTCATTTCTTTCCGCTATGCGCATCATCGGTGGAAGTCTGAAAGGCCGCAATATCATGCCGCCAAGATCGTTTACTGCAAGACCGACTACCGATTTTGCCAAAGAAGGCCTGTTTAATGTACTGGAAAATTCCACAGACATTACTTCAATTACCGTTTTGGATCTGTTTGCAGGCAGTGGCAGTATTTCGTTAGAATTTGTTTCCCGGGGATGTCCGCTTGTGACTTGCGTGGAAATGAATCCGGTATATACCCGCTTTATAAAGGATACGGTTGCCGCCCTGGATCTTTCTTCCCACATCCGCGTAGTACGGAACAATGTGTTTGATTTTCTAAAGATCTGCAACCGGAAATACCATATCGTATTTGCAGACCCTCCTTATGATTTGCGCGGTTTGGAGACAATACCCCAAAAGATAATGAATGCAGGTATCTTGGAAGAAAACGGACTGGTGATATTGGAGCATGGTCCGGGGATTTCTTTTTCCGGTTCAGAACATTTTCAGAAAGAAAAGAAATACGGAAACGTACACTTCAGTTTTTTTGCAGATTCAAAAACAATCCCTACCTTTGCACTCCCAAACAATCAGGGTCCGGTAGTTCAGCCTGGTTAGAATACGTGCCTGTCACGCACGGGGTCGCGGGTTCGAGTCCCGTCCGGACCGCTCCACACATCTCCAGCAAATTGTTAATCAGTTTGTTGGATTTTTTTTAAAAATAAATTCACCGACTTTTTCACCGACTTAATAAAAAAAGGCGCCCATTTGAGCGCCCATTTTCAATGACATTTTTATGTGTGATGTTGATACAAAGATACAAAAAAATTTATTGACATTGTCTCATCCGATCCTTTATTTTTTCAATCTCTTCCATGATCTCCTCTTTGGACATATCATCAACCCGTGGCTGGTATTCCTCCAGCCCGATCAAATCGGGTAGGCGGGAAAGTTCGTCATAGGTGTAATATCCCCTCGCCAGGCCGGTCAGTAAAATGGCCCTGGCCTCTTTACCTAATTTTCTCTCTTTCATGGTTTTTGGTTTTTTAGTACGTTACAATTTTTGCAATTCTCCCACTCACCAACATACAACACCAACGGCGTTCCGTTGGTCAAAACAGACAGATCATCGGCATGTATGGCCTTTATGATGTCTTTTTTTAGATCGGTGTTAATTGCCATTTGAGTATTCATGTCCTTGTGAATCGGCGCCCCTTTCCGTGTGCAGTTCACGCACTCCTGGGCAAGGCATTGCTCAATTTCAATAATTTTCTGCCCCGTCAGTTCGGCAAATTCCATCTTATTGACAGTTCCTTTTTCGGCTGCCTCCAACAATTTTTCTCTTATATCTTTTTCCATCTTATTGATTATTTATGTGTTTCTGTACTTTTCATTTTGGCGATTATCAGGTCCACCGCCTCATCGGGTGCTTTTTCCAATAGTTCGGCTAATGATCTCATCTCTGCCTCGATCATAGCCTCAACGGACACCGACTGCATTTTAGGGATGCTATACTGCAAAAGTTTTTCAACAATCGACCATTTTTGATATGGTCCCAGCTTGTCAAAACTTTTTTCAATCTCCGGAAACTTCTCCTGTAAAAAGGCCTCTAACCACTTTCTCAGGTCATTTGTCGCTTTATTTTTTGCTCCTTTGGGCCTTCCTGCCGGGTTCCCGCTTTTTCCTTTTTCAAATGCCATCTCTTTGTACTTTTATTGTTGTTTACAAACGGTTTCCCAATACGAAAGCTCCTTAGGTATGATTGTTCCATCGGGTAATGTTTTAAAAAGATTGATAAAATCCTCTTTCCCTTTTGGGTAATCTTCCATAAGGGTGTTGAGGGCCTTTGCGGCCTCCAGGTGCCGCCTGTACGTCTCGATCTGATCCCCCTCGGCATAAATCCGAAATTTCTCACGGATGGCCTCCTCGCCAGCTTTTGACATGAATGCCTTGCCATCTTTAAAAGTTATTGCTGAGCGGGCACCGGGCATACCTGAAAAGCTCTCTGCTATTGCAATAAAATTCTGCAACGGCTCGGCTGCCTCTTCTTCATATTTTTTCCTGATGGCGGGGATTTTTATTCTCCTTAGTTCCCTTTCAACATCCGCCTGGTATTGTTCAATAATCGCTGCTCCCTTTCCTCGCAATGATTCCTTTACTGTTTCCGCCGTGGGGGCTATTCCCATTGCCTCCAGGGCTGGCAGCAACTCGGTGTTGATTTTGTTACATAAAACCCTGACATCCCTCAAATCGGTGTATGCCTTTTCGGCATTTTCTCTGATTAAAATTCTTGTCGTTTCCATTTTTCTCCTCCGTTTAATAAAGTCTTCCGTTCTGAATGTCATCTTTGATACGTGCCGTACCCTCTTTGGCAAGCTCAGCGAACATATCGCCCCCTGGGATCTTCTTTAATAACTCCCTGACTTTTTCACGGCCGATTTTCTTTGCCGTCTCAATAAATTGCGTTTGCTCCTCTAATGTTAATCCATCAATTTGTTCAATCTGTTCCATGATAATTTTAATTTTAGTTAATAAATGTTGTTAAATGCTTCTTTTACATCGGCAAGCTGCCGACAAATGATATAAACCCCTCCTGATGCCCTTATTTCTGCCTCACATTGCATTTGGGCATCTGATTGGACATCTCTACCGGATTTCACCTCAACGCCGTAAAATCGCCCAAAAGGGCCTATTATGACAATATCGGGAAATCCTGGCCGGGTGTGGCTCTTTCTGTAGCACCCCCGTTTTTGATCATATACTCCCATGTTGTTAATACGGGTAGCAAAATACCCCCTGAACCTCGCCCATGCCAGGACTTGCCGGGTCAGTTCGTTGGCCGACAGGTCCGACCCCTGGCGTTTTTTCCTATGGGTGGATTTAATGGGAAATAGTGTCTCTCTCATCTTCTCTTAGGTATACGGGTATACGTGTGGTATATTTCGTGTATACGTATACTTTAGGTATATGGGGAGGTATACGAGTATACGCCCCCTATATATAGGGGCGTATACCGTATACCATATACCCCTACCTATATATCCGCCGTGAATACTCATCTCCATTCTTAATCAATATACCTAAATCCAGCGCTTCCGGCAGGTGTTTTTTCGCCGTGGATTCAGCTAATCCGGAAACCTCCATGTATGTGCTTATAAAATCCGAATAGCTCATGGATGTGCCTGGCTGCATGAATCTATCCAAGTTCCCAATCAACATCATGCGGCGCTTCTCTGCACTACTTAGCGGGGGATCTATGGCAACCTCAACGGGCAACCCATCCTCACCCATCTCAAACGTGAAATCCTCAACGGGCATATTTCTGGTGTCTGTTTGGCTAACTTTGTAGTATGAGCGCTCATCATTTCCCGATCTTTGGACCTGATAAACCTCGGAACACTTGTTTAAGAGTTCGGTACCCAAATGGCCCCGCATGTTGTTATCTGCCTTATTTTCGTGCAATACGGTGATTATGGCGCATTGCCTTTGTTTGGATAGGGCCATCAGAAAGTTTATTACTTCGCTACTCTGCCCGATATCGTTAAAATCGGACAGCAAATCCCGCACCCCGTCAATAATAAGCACATCGGGGCAATAGGCATCCGACAGCATAGCAACGGCAGCAAGCCGATCCCTGGCTAAAAAATCCCGTAAATTAAAGGTGAGTAATTTTTCATGGTCCTGATCATCGGGCAGCCCTGCCATGCGTAGTGCCTTTTTTATGACCGCCTGGAAATTGTTTAAACCCTGTTCGGTGTCTATGTGTAAAATAGACAAACCGCTCTCCAGGGAGCGAAATTCCGCATACTTTCCTCTTAATAGGGTAGCGATCAGCACGGCCAAAAAATGCGTCTTTCCCGCCTTTGCACGGCCTTTGACGGCCACAATGTCGCCCTTTGACAATAGCGACCTGTTTTTATAACTCATTAAAAAGGTCTGCCCCTCATACACCTCCGCCACCGACATGCGGCAACGAATAAGATCTTCCTCGGTGATCCCATCTTTATGAGCCGCACCGATTTTTTGCAATACATCTACATCTATCATTCCTCACCCTCCTCCGCATATTTACAGATAACGGCCTTTCGGCTCATTAAATCAATTGTCGCCAAACCCTTGCCGGATGTTGATAGTGGCAGGGTAATAACTACCGCCCCCAGGCCCTTTGGTAGCTGCTCCAGGTATTGACTTATAAGGCCCCAAACTTCATACTTTTGCGCCTCAAAATTAGATATGACCTCATTGAGGTCCCTCAGCTCTTCCAGGATGCCATCCTTTTGTTTTTCGGACATGTTGTCCTGGTACCTTTTTAGACGCCATTCCCTCAGGGTGGCAAGCTTCCGCACCCCCGATAATGGGTCCGGTGTGTTTTTCAGTCGGAGGTCTTTGTTTTCAAATACATGACCGATTCCCGACATCTCGCAGTCCTCTAAATTTTTCAGTACCGAAAGAAAATTTTTGTTTGTATCAGATATTTTTATATCTTTGTGATACTCGCCAAAAAACTCCCCGTTTTTCTGCCCCGCCCCAGGGGCTTTTTTTTCATTTTTCATCTCCTCACGTTTTCGTTTCTATTTCTGATCTTTTATATCTCACCTTGCCCCCAATCTGAATGGGTACAAGGTAACCCCGTTTTTTCCACCTGTAAAGCGTGGAACGATCCACGTCCAACATTTTACATACGTTCGTAATGCTAACAAACTCCTCATCTCGCCGCCGCCTCAGCTCTGCCCTGGCTTCCTCCATAGCCTCTGAGAACATCCGATCCATGTATGCCCGGATCTCCTGCCTAAATACGTCTTCCACTCCGCTCATGCTCGCCTTTTTTTGGTTTATAACCTTTCCCCGCTCAGACTGTTTACATAGGCGCTCAGCCGTTCAGAATCGGCATAGTGCATCGACCCAATGCGAAATGCCGGAATCTTTTTTTCCTCACATAGCCTTTTGGCCACGGTTTTGCTGCACCGCAAAAAATTTGCGATCTCATCCATTCCCCTAAGAATCTTTTTTTCTGTCATTTTGTAAATTTTTAATTGTTAATAATAAATAAAAAGGCACACCGCTGGAAATTCCAGCCGCATGCCTGTATAAATCTCATTTCGTTATTCTCGCCATCATTTTTTTACCTACTCCCCAATCGGTAAAATTATATTAGTTTTTTTCTTTCTCTATAGCTATTAAAGTGTCATTTTACACAATGGCCCTATATGTAATATAATCATTTTTTCGCACATTTGCAAGTTTTTTGCCAACTTTAGAACCAAAATCGTTGTATGTCGCTCATTATCAATGATAGTTTTCAACCGCCCCATTTTATTGCATTTGATAAAATTGCATTACTTTACGTTCATGCCCCTACTGTAGGAGCCTCCACAGAGGTAAATTATCAGGCCGTAAAGTCAGGTTATACAGGTATTCAACAGTTTCCGGCCGGGTTCAGGGGCATGCCCGAGCCCATTATGGCGGGGCTGATCAGTCCCCGGGACCTGGAGACACTTGCTGCTCCCTATTGCGGGGCAAGGACACATATGATGTCCCGATACCGTCAGGCCATGTCGGCCGTATTTGAATTGGCAATATCCAATACATACCCGGATGGTTACCGTAACGAGATCCTTACCAGCAGAAGGGTAGCCTTCATTTTTTGCACAACAAAGGGAGACGTGGATTCATTCCGCGAACTGACCGCCCAGACCACCAATCCCCGGCTGTATCCCTGGCACGTGCCTCAACGGATGATGGACGAGTTGAAATTGCCCGGGAAACCATACGTGGTGATGAATTCCTCGCTCTCCGGGGTACAGGCGCAGATCGTGGCAGACCGCCTTCTTTGCAAAGGCAGCCCGTACGATTTTGCGGTTGTCATAGGAGTCGAGTTGCTCAGTATGTTTACGATATCTTTGTTACGTGATGCGGGCCTGGTCTCCAAAAAATTTGTCAGGCCGTTTGACATTGAAGGAGACGGTACCAATCCCGGAGAATCGGCTGCCTGTGCAATATTTATCAGTGAAGACAGATTCCAGAAGGATAAAAAATTATTTCATCACACTCCGATGATCAAATTCAGGAAAGGAGTCATGATGACAGATCCGTGTTTTCCAAAAAGCCCCAATCCCCAGGCCGGTGCATTGTCCAGGGCAATTAAAAAGGTCATGGAAGAGGAGATCGTCAGGAACCTCTCCTTTATCAATGTAATTGGAGTCGGATTGAATTCATACGACAACATGGTGTCCATAGGTCTCGAGAAAGCGGGCCTGAGAAGGGTACCCATGAATTGTTTCGAAGGCAATTTCGGCCACAGTTCAGGTTCGGTGAGCCTGCTGAGCAGCATCTTATCTGCACAGTCTCTGGTGAATGAAGAGATCCTGCCAACCCTGGGCTATGTCAATCACGGGGTAAAGGGCCGTATACGTATACAGACAACCGTGAGCACGTCACATAAACAGAGTTTTCTGGCTATTTCCACGGGGTTCGGAGGAGTTAACGGTGTTATGCTATATACTAAAGAAAGGTAGATCATGCTCATCAAATCTTATTGCAGGATAACCAACCATTCGGTCATTGTTGACGGAGAACGGATGCCGGCGATGGAAAAACACATGAACGGGCACGATGTGGACGGGGACCTGAACAATGTGTATGCACAGATGGGTGTGGACTATCACAATTACAAGAACCTGGACACTTACAGTAAACTGGGGTTCATTACAGCCGAATTGCTTATGGAGGCCAACGGCTACGATCCGGATACCGAAAAACACGACATGGGAGTTGTCATCTATTCCCGCTCGGGATGTCTGGGGGCTGACTACGAATTTGTACGTGTCATAGAAGGATTGTCCTCAAATGAAAGGGCGTATGAACGGGTGATCCCCAACTCCATCTGCAGTACCATTGTATGCCGTCACAAGATTGGAGGGGAGTCAGGCATTTTCCTTTCCGACGGGTTCATTTACGAACAGTTTTTCAGGACATGTTACGGTACTTTTCTTATGGATCCCGGACTGAACACATTGCTTGCCGGGTATGTGGAGTGTTACGGTGGCTATGTTTCCTCTCTGATGTGCCTGCTTACTCGTTCTCCGCAGAAACCACCGATGGATTACGACCTGAGAGAGGA
>Ga0208195_1000020_pt1 | contig 207462 bp, 193 predicted proteins | sample AD_UKC077_MetaG_FD_184441 | JGI IMG/M metagenome (GOLD analysis project Ga0208195, IMG submission 184441) | Active sludge microbial communities of municipal wastewater-treating anaerobic digesters from USA - AD_UKC077_MetaG (SPAdes) (version 2) | ecosystem: Engineered > Bioreactor > Anaerobic...
CTTCTGATTGGTGAAGACTTTCAGTTCCATGGAACCTCCCGAAAGCATAGATTTCTGCATATATATACTACTATACCCTACGATATAAAGTCAATAGAAAAAGATAAAAAAGAAGCGTAATTTCTTATAAACAAAAAACTACGCTCACCTAGTTTTGGTTAGTTACTGCGGAAGCATGGAGCTTCATTCCATACAGGAAAAGACCCAGACTTCCAATTATCTGGAAAAAGATCATGACTGCTTTCATACCGGCTCAACCCTAACAAGTTTAACCCAAGAGGTAAAGTAGGAGACCGTCAACGGTTCAGTGTGGATTGAACTTTAAAAGCCCTTGTTGTATGGTTGGGCTATGAGCATCATCAAACCGCAAAAGCTTGGAATCATATCAGGGCCGGGCTCGGAGTATTTTACCGGAAAAGTTGTCAAGCATCTTCGGAGGCTCTATTTGGAACGGTACTACAAGCTTTCCAGTGCTCTTGCCAAGCGGCACGGCATCAGCGAGGAGGAGATCCTTAAAACCGTCACCCTCACCGATGACCTTTCCAATAAACGGATTCCCCGCTCAAAGGCCCCCACCACCTTCCAATGCCCCGATTTCACGATCAAGACGAAGTATGTGCGGTTTGCAAACGGTGAAGTGAAAGCCGAGATTCTCGATCCGGTGCGGGGTCTCAGGGTCTTCATCATCCATGACCTTTCGAACAATGAACCGGTGCGAGTCAGCGGATCCGACGAGCCCCTGAGGCTTACGATAAACGACCACTTGGTGTTTTTATTGACCACGATCAATGCGCTCACCCTGGCCGGGGCGGATTCCGTAACGCTGGTCATTCCAACCTATCCCTATTCCCGCCAGCATAAAAAGAGCACGCGGGAAGCGCTGACCGCCGCGATGCTGGGTCGGATCTTCGAGATGCTCAAGGTCGAGCGGATCATCACGCTGGACATCCACTCCCGGGAGATCGAGAACTCCTTCGGACACCTTCATCTGGAGAACCTCCACGCTTCCTATCAGACGCTCATCGCTCTGCGCAAGCTCGTTGATTTCAGCGATCCGAACCTGGTGGTGGTCGCCCCGGATACGGGGGCGATCAGCCGGAACAAGTTCTACGCTCAGGCGCTCCACCGTCCGCTTGCGATGCTCTATAAGGAGCGCGATTACTCGGTGGTCAGCAAGGATGCCCGAAACTCCAACATCAAATCGATCAACCTGCTCGGAGACGTCAAAGGCAAGACCGTCCTGATCGCCGACGACATGCTGGCTACAGGCGGAACGATGATCGTAGCGATGCGCGAGTTGACCAACCTCGGAGCGGAGAAGATCATCTGCATGGTCAGTCTTCCGTATTTCAACGGAACAGCGGTGGAGGACTTCGATCAAGCGTATAGAGAAGGCATCTTCTATCGGATCATCGGGACAAACGCCGTGACGCACGGCCGCGATCTGCTGGATAAAGAGTGGTACATTCAGGCGGACATCACCGAGCTTTTTGCCCGGGTGATCAGCCGCCTTCACCACGGCCGCTCGATCAGCCCGCTGTTGGATAACCGCCGGTTCATCCAGATTCTCATCGACAACACTCAAGCCAATCCAAAAGCTCCTCTTCCGGATGCTGCCGCTACCGACCCGGATCAAGAAGATTAATCTTTGATCCGGGTGAGTCAGCAGCCTCCCTTACGGGTGGTAACCATCATACCATAGGAGTGACCATCATGAAGATGTCCAACCGAATTTCATCATTTCAAGCTTCTCCGATCCGCCGGCTTTCGCCGTATGCCCGTTCAGCCGTAAAACGGGGGATCACCGTATATCACCTGAATATCGGCCAACCCGATATCAAGACTCCCCAAGTCGTTCTTGATGCGATCCGGAGCTACAACGAGCCGATCATCGCCTACGGCTCCAGCGAGGGAGACGAGCGCCTTCGAAACGCGCTTCCCGCCTATTACGCAACATATGGAGTGGATATCAAGCCGGAGGATATTTTGATTACTACCGGCGGGAGCGAAGCACTGCTCTTTACGCTGATGACACTCTGTGATCCGGGCGATCAGGTGATCATCCCCGAACCCTTTTATACGAACGTCTCCTCCTTTGCCCACTCGGCGATGGTTGAGCTTGTTCCGGTGACCAGCCGGTTGGAGGACGCATTTGCCCTTCCGCCGATGAATGATCTTGAGAAGCTCATCAACCCCAAGACAAAAGCGATTCTTCTGTGCAGTCCGAACAACCCGACCGGTCATGTGTATTCCAAAGAAGATCTGGAGCGAACTCTCCAACTCTGCAAGAAGCACGACATCTTCCTGGTCGTTGATGAAGTCTATCGGGAATTCTGCTATGACGGGGAACGGTTCACCTCAATTCTGACCTTTGAAGAGTACGCCGATCGGGTCGTTTGCGTCGATTCATTCTCCAAACGCTACTCGATGTGCGGAGCCCGGGTAGGGATGTTGGTGAGCCGAAACAAGCAGTTTCTTACCGATACGCTCAAACTCTCCCAAGCCCGGCTGTGTCCGCCGGATATCGAGCAGGTCGCCGCAACGGCGGCGTTGACCACCGATCCCTCCTATCTGGTCGAAGTCAAAAAGGAGTATGAAAGCAGGCGCAACTTCCTCATCAAGGCGCTCGAGAAGATCGAAGGGGTGAAGACCACCAAGCCCAAGGGGGCGTTTTACATCATCGCCGAGCTTCCCGTCGAGGACGCCGAGGATTTCGCCACGTTCCTCCTCAGGGATTTCGATCTCAACGGAGAGACGGTGATGCTCGCTCCGGCGGAGGATTTCTATGCGACGAAAGGGATCGGCCGAAGGCAGGTGCGGATTGCGTATGTATTGAATAAAGAAGACCTTGGCAAGGCGGTTGCATGCCTCGCCGCCGGCTTGAAAGCATATGCTGAGAGAGGCGCTTAAGAGCCGATGATCTTGATCAAGACTCGTTTATCGCGCAGTCCGTCAAATTCGTAATAGAAGATTTGCTCCCATGGGCCGAGGTCCAGTTTTCCACCGGTGATCGCGACGACCGTTTCCCGGCCCATGATCGTTCGCTTCAGGTGCGCATCAGCGTTCTTCTCCTTTTCTGTATTGTGCCGATAGCGCTCGTAGGGAAGCTCGGGGGCAAGTTCTTCAAGCCATTTTTCAAAATCTTCGTGGAGGCCTTCCTCCACGGAGTTGATGAATACACTCGCTGTGATATTCATCGCATTGGCCAGAACAAGCCCTTCCTTGATTCCACTTTCAGTGACCGCCTCACCAATCGCCTCGGTGATGTTGACCAGACCTCGGCGTTTATTGAGGTGAAACCAAAGCTCTTTTCGATATGTCACCATACAGGCCTCCTTCTGTACATCCAGTATATCATGGAGTTTGTCACAAAACCTCAGGTATGCTATGCTTGGATTCAGGAGAGAAGGCGTGAAAACAAACGAGAGTTGGGATCTTAGTTCCGTTGGCGATATTTCAGCCCAAAAGATCCAACGGAACCTTCGCGAGCTCGCGGTTTTTTCAGCAAATTCCATTCGTTCCCTTAAAGAGACGGCGTTTCGATATGAACCGATCGTATTGATGGAGCAAGCTCTTGAGCACTACCACCGAACCGTTATCAGGGAATGGAAAGGCGATGGTGAAGCGATTCGAATCTCAAAAGCGCTCATCTCCTATCTTGCGAATCTTCTACAGTCTCTTTCAAAGCCGCTTTCAAAGAACAGGCAGGTCAAACAAAAGGATTGGAAAGATATCGTTCGACTCTTTGATGACATCGTCCGCAAATCGATCCGCATCGTGGATAATACCGCTCTTGCCCTGAAGGCGGATGGAACGCTGACCGATCCGATCCTGCTTGAGCGCTTTCAAAAGGAGGCGAGCGCATGGGTGCTGCCTCCGTTGGTCGATGAAGAACTCCTGAAACAGCACCACCGCTCTCTGCTCTATCAGCTTCAACCTTACAACGCCCTGATCAGTGAAGTATTTCCATCTCACCTCGACGGAGTGCTTCAGGCATTGTCGACCCTGATCGAAACGGGCGAGCATGACCTGTTGAACCATACCGCGCTCAGTGAAGCGGATGCCAAGGTGCTGGCTCGTCCGATCGCAAGTGAAGAGTTTCGAGTCGACAACCATCGCCTCACGCAGTTCCAACAATCCTCGCTCAAGCCCTTTATTCTCATCGACGGATCCTATCACTGCTTCGATCCCGAACGAGTTCTCATCGAAGGCTATGGAATAATCAAAGGGGCGGTGACCACCTCAAGCGGCGAGCGTAAAGAGGCGTGGGAGAGGATTGAGAAAGAGAAGCGGAGCCTGCTTTCGGTCACCTTCTTCACTGCAATGCTTTCTTCGATGCACTACACGAGAAAGGTGGAGTACGAGGACGGTTTTCTGGACGCCCTCTTCGAAGATGGGAAGAAGGAGCTGGTGATCCAGATTCCCGCCGCCCACACCGTCTTTCCCGAGGATCCGATCCAAGAAAGCGCTGCCTATGCTCGGGCGTTGATCGAAGAACAGAAGGCGATCGACTTGGCGAAAACCCATCCCGCCCCCTCGGTCATCATCGATTTGAGGGCAATCAAGAGCTATCCGGTAACATTGATCGATAACGCGCTCACCCTTTCCTTCCTTCAGGTGGCGGCGTTGGCGACAACGTGGGAGGGGGCCAACGAGATCAAAGGGGAGCTGGGCCTGCTGCCGCTTGGCGATCTTACGCCGCCTCCCCGCGATAAAGAGTCGGAAGAACAATTAGAAGCTGAACAGCCGAAAGCCGGGCAAACAGATGATGAACATGATCCGATGAAGGAATTTGACGAGCATCTGGAAGACGAGCTGGAATGGGAAGAAGAGGAAGATGAAGATTCCTTTGACGATGATGAAATCCTGGAAGAAGAGCTCAGCGCGATCGATGAGGAAGATGAGTACGAAGATGATCTTGAAGAGTTTGAAGGTGATGAGCAGGATGAATATACCGCGATCTTTGAGGATGATGAATACGAAGGCGAAGCTCCCGAACCGATAGAGGAAGGAAAGGAGGAGCCGGAATTCACCTTGGAAGCGGAAGTCGATTCCTCCTGGCAGCGTTTTGATCAAGGGTTCACTCTGGGAATCAAGGATCCCCGGATCATCGAAGGGGAATACCTCGACTACGCAGATGAAAAAGGCGAGGAAGAGGAGGATGACTGGGCGTACAGCGGATCATCCTACTTTACTTCCGCAAACCCCTTGGAAGACTATCTGGGTGAAGACGAGTACGAGACCGCCGATGAACTGTTCAGCCAAAGCGAACAGCCGGTTCTCTTCGACGTGGAGGATGAACGGATGTTCGATCCTTTTTATCGCACCGACCTTGAGCGGCAAGCCGTTGAAGAGGATTACGAAAGCGAAGCCATCGGGCTTTTTGAGTATGAAAGCGAAGGGAGCGGATATGACGAAGAAGAGGTTCTTGTACCGTCATCGTTTGTCCTTGCCGATGAAGAGATGGAGGAAGGCAAGGAAGACCTGCTTCGCTACCACACCCAGTATGTCGAGGATGACGATGGAGACGAATTCGGTTTCTTGGATCAGATCCAAAGGAGCGCCGAACAGCAAAAACGCCCCTCTTCCCGTTTCACTTTGATCAACGCGGTCGAACATGCGAAACATCAACCCCCTCCTCAAGAGGAAGTAGATAAAAAAGCTCCGCCAGCCTCGCCGGAGGCAGCAAAACAGGCTTCCGTTGAACCGTTTGAGTTGGATCTGCCGCCGAACCTCAGTGAAATCTTCACCCTTCTTGCAAAAAAGAATCAGTGGTCCTTCAATACCTACCTCAAAGAAAGCATGGCTCATGAGATCGATTCACTGGAGCGAATGCTCCAACAGATTCGGGATACGACTCTCGAACCGGGGCAGGATCGGATGTTCACGATCGTCCCCATGGAGCTGACCATTATTGTTTTGGCGGCGAAAGGGGATCCGCTCAGCACATGGACGCGAAAAGTAAACGTTGCCGCCCTGATGCACGCCAACAAAAAACACTCCTGGCGCGCCCTTTCCATCGGATACGACCGAAAGAGAAATTTGGTGTTTGCCGATGATTGCCCGATCAGGCGGGAAGATTTTACAGCAACGGATTGGAAGTTTGTAATCAATGCGGCGAATCGGCTGCGGGATAAAGCGAGTATAGAAAGAAGATGAAGACCCACCTTGAAGTTGCCCTTCAGGCAGCTCGCAGAGCCGGCTCCTACGCCTTGGGAGCGGAGCGGAACGGAGCGATCTCCGTTCGGATGAAAGAGGCGAACGATTACGTCACCGATGTCGATATCCAGATCGAACAGCTGATCAAAGACACGATCCGGCTTTCCTTTCCTCATGATGGAATATTCGGCGAAGAAGGCGGTGAAAGCGGAAACCTTCAATCCAACCGCTGGGTGATCGATCCGATCGACGGAACAACGAATTTCTTTCGGGGGATGCCCAACTACACGATCTCAATCGCATGGGAGGAGAAACCATACAACCCGTTGGTCGGGGTCGTCTTCAACCCCCGTCACAATGAATTGTTCTGGGCGGCAAAAGGCCGGGGAGCGTTTCTCAACGGACAACGAATCACCGTCTCATCCGTTCAGGAGCTGCATCGGGCAATCGTGGTGCTGGTTCCGCCTCACCGCAGGCGCGACCTCGCCGATTCCTACTTTGAAACGATGAACACGATCTTCAAAGCCACCAGCGATATCCGCTCCTTCGGATCCTGCGCCTTGGAGCTTTCCTACATCGCAAGCGGACGGGTCGACGGATACTATGAACGGGCGCTGGGCTACTACGATATGGCAGCGGGGATGATCATTCTTCAGGAAGCGGGGGGAATCGTCACCCCGGCGTTTGAAGATGCTCCTTTCAGCGACCACTCTTGTGACATCCTCGCTTCAAACGGGCACCTTCATCGAGCTTTGAGCTCCTTGATCGCTTGATGAAACCGTTTCTTTCCCGTAGGGTCTTGGCATGAAGTTCAAGCTGGCCATCTTTGATTTCGACGGGACGATCATGGATACCTCCCCGGGTATCTTCTCAACCGCGAATGCGACGATTGAAAGCCTCGGGTTGGAGCCGGAGAAGGATCCCTCGGTCCTCGCCCGGTTCGTCGGCCCGCCGATCCGCGAATCCTTCGTCGCGGTGTACAACCTCGATGAATCCCTCCTTGATGAGGCGGTTACGCGATATCGGGCGATCTACGACCGGACGGGACGTTTTGGAGCCGAGCTCTATGAAGGGATCGACCGGATGCTCGCCGCGCTGAAGGCTACCGGCTACCGCCTCGCGGTCGCGACCCTGAAGTCGGAACCGGTGGTGAAGCAGATGACCGACCACTTCGGTCTCACCCCCTATTTCGATTCGATCCGCGGCAGCGATCCGATCCATAAAAGGAGCAAAGCAGCGGTCATCCATCAGGTCTTGGAGGATTTGCAAATAAAAGCGGAAGAAGCGGTCCTCATCGGAGACACCCCACACGATGAGGAGGGAGCCGGGGAAGCGGGCAGCGCCTTCATCGCCGTCGATTGGGGATTCGGCTTTCCCAAAGGATATCGACCATCATCGACCATGGTAGCTGAAAGCCCGCTTGATTTATTAACGTTCCTCTTGTAAGAGGCTTTGGGCCTCGATATGGTAGAGGTTAAGGAGATTATGTAATGTCGTTACAAGTAACAAAGAGTGAAGTTGCCACCCCGAACGCCCCGAAAGCGATCGGACCGTACAGTCAGGCGGTCAGTGCCGGACCGTTCGTATTCACCAGCGGAGTGCTGCCGGTTGACCCGAAAACCGGCAAGCTCGTGGAGGGCGGAATCGTCGAACACACCAAACAGGTGTTCGAGAACCTCAAAGCGATCCTAAAGGAGGCGGGTACGAGTCTCTCCAATGCGGTAAAGACCACGGTCTTCATCGCCAGCATGAAAGATTTCGCAGCGATGAATGAAGTCTACGCCTCCTATCTGGGAGACGGGGTGAAGCCGAGCCGATCAACGGTGGAAATTCCAAACCTCGCCCTCGGTGCATTGGTCGAAATCGAGATGATCGTGCTCCAATAGGAGGGAAAGATGAACCGGACTCCGCTTTTTGAGCACTATGGCGAACATGCCAAACTTGTTGATTTCGGCGGGTGGGAGATGCCTCTCCATTTTGAAGGGGGGATTCTCGCCGAGCATGAAGCGGTGCGAAAAGCCGCCGGCCTGTTTGACGTTTCCCACATGGGCGAATGCGTCGTCACCGGCGAGGAAGCCGGTGCGTACCTGGATTGGCTGCTGACCAATCGGGTCAGCGACATGGAGGTCGGGCAGTGCAGGTATACGATGATGTGCTATCCCGACGGAACCGTCGTGGATGACATCCTCGTCTACCGCAGGCACAGCGAATCCTACATGCTGGTGCTCAATGCGGCGAATACGAAAAAAGACCTCGATTGGATCACCAAGGACAATCCCAAGGCCGACCGTGCTCCGTTCGTCGTGGATATCAGCGCTTCAACCGCCCTCTTGGCCCTGCAAGGCCCTCAAGCGGCCGGGATCCTGAGCCGTTTCATCGGCGACATCGATGGGGTGGAAAGCTTTACCTTCCGGAGTCAATGCACGATCGGTTCGATTCTCTGTCTCGTCAGCCGGACCGGGTATACCGGGGAAGACGGCTTTGAAATCTACTGTGACCGGGATGATGGACCGAAGCTGTGGAGCCTGCTGATCGAAGAAGGGGCGGTTCCCTGCGGATTGGGAGCGCGGGACACCCTCCGTCTGGAAGCGAAGCTGCCGCTCTACGGTCAGGAGATCAGCGATTCGATCACTCCTTTGGAGGCGAACCTCGGAGCCTTCGTGAAATTCGAGAAGGAAGACTTTTGCGGAAAAGCCGCCCTGTTGGAGCAGAAGAACAAAGGGGTGCCCCGGACGCTCCGGGGGATCGAGATGATCGACAAATCGGTTCCCCGCACCGGCTATCCGGTGTTTCGGGATGGGAAGGAGATAGGATACGTTACCAGCGGAATGAAGAGTCCAAGCATGGATATCTTCTTTGCGCTGGTCTTGATCGACCGCGAACCCGCCTTGAAGTTCGGCGATGAGCTTGAGGTGGAAATCCATAGGAAATTAAAGAAGGCCCGATTGATTCGGACTCCGATCTATCAGAGAAGTCATTGATGTGCTGAAGATTGAAACTCGCGTTCCCGAAGGGTTTATCGCCCTCGACAACTCCGCCCTGATCTATCCTCCAACGGAGGCGGCGTTCAATGCGAATACGTTTCGAATCTCGATCGATCTGAAGGAAGCGATTGAACCCGAGCGCCTCAAGCAGGCGTTCGAGGATCTTTTGAAGCGCTGTCCCTATGTCAACGTAACGATGAAGAAGGGGTTCTTCTGGTATTACCTGACTCCCAATTCGAAGGATCCGATCATTCATCCCGAGGGTTCCTACCCCGCCGGGCGCTTTCTGTTCAGGGAGAATAACGGCTATCTGATTCGAGTCCTCCATGCAAGCCATCGGATCGCCTTGGAGTGCTTCCATGCGCTCAGCGATGGAATCGGAGTTCTCGAGCTGTTGAAGCTTCTGGTGGAGCGTTATCTCGCTTCCGGTGGGAGAGAGGTGTCTTTTCAGGGCGATCTTTCGTTCGATGAACCGGCTCAAGCATGGGAGAGCAGCGATCCTTTTCAAACACTGTACGACCCGAGGTTGCCCGGCTATCCCTCCTACCCGAGAGCGTATCACTACAAAGGGTCCGGTTCATACGACGAGCGGGTGAAAGTCATCAGCGCCAGGATGAAGAGCTCCGATCTCAAGGGCGCGGCGAAGCTCCATGATCTGACGATCGGCCAATACCTTGGCGCCGTATTCATCCACTCCCTTCAGGAGCTACAGCTCAAAGAGGGGAGGAAGATGAGAAGGCGGAAACCGATTCGCATCTCCGTCCCGATGAACCTGAGACGCCTGTTCGATCTGAAGACGATGCGAAACTTCACGCTCTTCGCGGTAGTGGGGATCGAACCGAACCGAGGATATTACTCCTTTGAGGAGATCGCCCACCATGTCCGGCTCCAAACGGCTCTTGCACAGGATAAGAAGGCGTTGCTCAGTCAAATCCGACGCAATGTCGCCGGCGAGCGCTCCCCGCTCTTGAGGTTTGTTCCGACGGTTCTGAAGAACCCGGTGTTTAAACTCCTCAGCGATCATCTCGGGGATCGCCAATACAGCGGAGTCATCAGCAACCTCGGGCATGTGGCCCTTCCGGGGCTCTTGGATGAGCTTGTCGAGCGAATGGATTTCCACCTCAGTCCCGGACTGCTCAATAAAGTCGTTCTTTCCGTAATCGGATATAAGGATGAAGTGGTGTTGAACTTTTCCTCCTTCTTTACTACCGATACCGAATTGGAGCGAATCTACTGTGAACGCCTGATTCATGATCATGTACCTGTTCATATAGCGTCCAACCGGGGAGGTCTCTGATGGCTTATTGCGTCCGTTGCGGTGTGCAGCTGGCCGGTGGCAGCAAACGCTGTCCGCTCTGTGACACACCGGTTCTTTTGCCTGACGGGTTCATCGAAGAGATCGAACGCCCCTTGTTTTCCAAGCCCCTCGAGCGAGCGCAAAAGGGTGGCTTGAGCAAGGCTCGAAAAGGCATTTTGGAGCTGATGATCGCCCTCGGCGTCGTCGCGTTCATCAGTGTCGGCTTGGCTCTCGGTCTTTCCGGCCATCGCGACATTGTGTTGATCCCGCTGGTCGCAATCGTCGTCTCCCTTGTTTCGCTCTCGTATGTGCTGATGGGTCGACAAACCTACGTTGCTCAATCGACTGTTCATTTAACCTTGTCGGCAGTGCTGCTCATCGTCATCGACGGTACGCTCGGGCGGATCTCCTGGTCATTGATCGCCACATTTTCGATCGCCCTTTTCTGGGTTCTGTGGGTATTTCCTTTCATGAAGCACCCCGAATTGGACCTCCCTCGGAAGTTGGCGACCTCAATGGCGGCGGTTCTGTTCTACCTCGGCGGACTCAATCGAGTGCTTGATAGCAAGTTCACTTGGTTCGTTCCGATCGCCCTGCCGCTTTGGAGCTTCACGGTGACCGCCACGGTGGTCTTGCTTACGAGCTTCGCTGCCCGCAGAGGGCGAACCGTCACGATCACCGAGCTGGTGCTCTCGACGCTTTTCATCGTCTTTCTCGCCCTTACCGGGTTGGATCTTTTGCAGAATCATTACAGAAACGGAATATGGGCTTTACGGTGGTCATCTCCGCTTTTGATCGGCGCGGCGGTTCTTCTTGTGGTGCTACTTGCCTACGTGCTTTCCCTTCGGGTCCGCCGCTACTTTACCAGCAGTCGGACTTCTAGGTGAAATCCGCCCGTTCTCCGTCGACGGAACGAAGCAAGTCGGAGGGATCGAGCCGGACCTGCATTCCCCGTTTTCCGGCGCTGACGTAGATGAAGGGAAGGCTGAACGCCGCCTCTTCGATAAAGGTGGGGAAGGGGCGTTTCATCCCGATCGGGGAACAGCCGCCGCGCAGGTATCCGGTGACGTTCTGAATCTCGGTGAGCTTCACCAGCTCCAAAGCTTTGCTGCCGGTGAGGGAGCGGGCTTTTTTCATGTTTATCGATCGATCCGCCGGAAGGCAGAATACCCAATACTGCTTCCGTTCATTGACGAGGACAATCGTTTTAAACACCGTTTTCGGGTCCAAGCCCACGGTCCGGGCGGCATGAATCGCATCAAGCGCTTCCTCATCAAAGCGGTAGGAAACAAGTTCAAAGGGAATCTTCCCGGCCTCCAGGATTCTCATTGCATTTGTTTTCATGGTAGCATCGTAGCCGGGAAGCCGCTTCGAATCAAGAAACCGATTGAGGCGGCCCCCATGGTGAAATACTTGTAACCGGATCCATGTTCCGGGTGTTTTACCTTAGAGGTCTTGAGTTTGGAGTGACCGTGGTGCTATACTACGAAAACTCAACGTCTTGGAGGTGTGGCAAACGATGAGGAACGCAAAGCGGTGTGCCCTTGTTTTATTGATTATAATAGCTATTGTTCATGGAGCCCTGATCGCTCAGGATAACGGTCTGGTCATCCGTTCGCCGCTCTATGGATCTTCCACAAAGGATCTTGTCGGCACGACGATACAAATACAATCATATGCCGAGCAACTGGGCCTTGCTGCGGCCTTGAGCATACCGACCGGGGATGAGCGACTCCTCAATGCGATCAGCGAGCCTTCCTATCCCGTAACCCCGGGAGACACCTACCGGGTCATCTATCTTGACGGATTGAAAACGGTAACGCTGGATTTGCAGGTTAATGAAGCATATCAGGTGGTGCTGCCCGGTCTTGGCCGCGTCAACGGGCAAGGGCTTACCTTTCAGCAAATGAGTCAAAAGATCACCGATCTCATCGAAGCGTATCACAGCTACTCCAACCCCCAAGTGGTCTTCACCGGGGTTGGTTCTTTCTATGTCTCGGTGATCGGGGAGGTTACCGGCTCGCGAACCGTCCAGGCTTGGGGCCTTACCCGGCTCTCACAAGTCGTCGGTGCGGCCACCCCCTACACCTCGACCCGTACGATCACCATCACCCACGCCGACGGAAGTCGGAACACCTATGATCTCTACCTCGCTCTCCGCAAAGGAGTTCTTACAGAAGACCCGTTGCTTAAAAGCGGAGATGTCGTGAGCCTTGGCCGGGCCGAGCGGCTGGTCCACATCGACGGTCATGTGTATCGAACGGGAAGCTACCAGCTTCAAGAGGGGGAGAATCTCTCTTCCCTGATCACCGATTACGCCGGAGGCGTCCTCTCGGGCGGCGATATCCAGCGGATCCGGATTCAACGGTTCGACGAGGAGCTGAACGACTGGACGATTCTGTACGCGGATCTGCTGAAGGACCAACAGTTTGAAGTGCGGCATCTTGACAAGGTGTATGTCGACCTGCTCGGTCCGATGCCCCAATCGATTCTCATCGAGGGGGCGATCTCCTCGACCGAGGCGGCGAACACCCTCAGCTCTTCATCGTTGACCGGGTATGTTTCGGGTCGAATCTTCTATCAGCTCTACCCGGGCGAGACGATCAAGCACGTCTTTGAAACCCTGAGCGGCCGGCTTCTTTCGATCAGCGATCTCGAGCGGGCGTATATCCTCCGTGACGGACAGCGAATCAACCTCGACCTGCAGCGGATTCTCTATGGGCAGGACCCGAACTCGACCCGTACTCTTGAGAACGGCGATGCGATCATGATTCCGTTCAGCCAACGCTTCGTCTCCGTTACCGGCGGGGTGGTGCGCTCGGGAATGTACGCGTATGCACCGAACAAGAGTTCCAGCTACTATATCGCGCTGGCCGGCGGCTACAGCGATGACGCTTCCTTCCCCCTGTCGGTGAAAGTCCAAGGTGAGGACGGCAGGAAAATCGCCAAAACCGAAGAGGAAGTTCCCCCGAGCTCGACGATCATCGTCAAGAAGAACACCTTTACGAAAGATATCGCACCGACTGTAGCCATTGTCGGACTGGTTGCCGCAATATTGGGAATCGTGTCCACAACGTTGAGCATCATCAAAGATGTGCTCACTATAATAGGAGTAGCGAATGAATCAGGCATATGATGACCAATATACAGTTCACCAGCAATTCGACGAAGAAGGAATGACGATCAGAGAGCTTCTCTCGATCTTCCGCAAGCGGTTCTTCTGGTTTCTTCTCGGTCTCGTGCTGGTAAGCGGCGCTGCGGTCGGGTATCTCTTCTGGGCGACTCCGCTCTACGAGTCTCAGGTTTCCGTCCTCGTCAATCCGATTCAAAACTCCTCATCGATCGATTCGCTGCTCAGCGTCACCTCCTCGGGGGCGAAGATCGCGACCGAAGTCGAGCTCATCACCTCCCGCAGCAACATCAACGAGGCTCTGGCGCGGCTTGATCTCACCCGGTATGAAAACGACGAAGGTGAATCCTATGCGATGAACATCGCGTTTCCCAACTCGGTGAAGGAGAAGATCTCCGTCACCACGGTGAAGGACACCAATATCGTCCGCATCAGCGTCACCGACGCAAACCGCTTCTTTGCCCGGGATTTTGCCAATGTTCTGGCTGAGAGCTATGACAGTATGCTCACCTCCATTGCCCGGAACTCAAAGACCGCTCAGCGGACCTTCATCGAGAGCCAGATCCCGATCAACGATCAGGCCCTCAGAGAGGCGAACGACCGACTTGGAGATTTCAAGGAGCGAAGCGAGATCATCCAGCTTTCCGACAAGAGCTCACTGCTGGTAAACCAGATATCCTACTACGACCTTCGACTCGAGCCTCTTAAGCTTCAGCTTGAAGAAGCGTATATCGGCTTCCGCTCCCACGAACCTTTCATCGCCGCCAGCGGCACCACCTCCGATCAACTGCTGACAATGATCAGAAGCGACGAGGAGATTTCAAAGAAGCTCAGTGAGCTTGAATCGTGGTTGCTGGAGCTGGCGATGTACGAGTCGCTACCGACAAACCTCGGTCAAGGAGCCCTTTCCGAAGGAACGCTTGCCCGGATTTTCACCATCAACAACGCGATCGATACGACGAAGAAGAGCCTTCTGAATCGGGTTCGAAAGCTTATCGAATGCTGCTACATTGATTCGCTGGCCCAGAACATCGCCCAGATTCTCACGACCGGGGTGTCGATCGATATTCTTCAGGGCCGGGCTGCGGTGTTTGAAGAAGAGCTTTCCCGCTTGCCCCTTCTGGAGCGCACCCTTTCCGAACTGCTTCGGGATGTTCAGATCAGCGAAGCGATCGGATTGAAGCTTCGGGAGATGCTTGAGGAGATCAAGCTTCTGGAAGCTTCAGTCAGCGGAAACGTGAAAGTGATCGACACGGCGAACTTGCCGCTCAAGCCGGTCAGTCCCAACTCCCTCCTGATCCTGGCGGTGGCCCTGCTTTTGGGTTCGGCGATCGGACTGCTGCTCGCCCTGTTGGTGGAGTCCTTGGATACATCGATCCAGAATGAGGAACAGGTTCAACGGATCGTCGGTCGAAACGCCCCGATGCTGGGGTGGGTTCCGATCATGAAAACATATCAAAAGGATGTGTATCCGATGTTCATGGTCCGTACCCATCCGAACTCGTTTGAAGCGGAACGGCTCAAGCTCATCGCAAACATGATCTATTCGATGGACGGAAAAAAAGTCTTCTCGATCACCAGCAGTTCGATGGCTGAGGGAAAGAGCATGATCGTGGCGAACATCTCCCTCGCTTTGGCCCAACTGGGCAACAAGGTATTGGTCGTCGACGGAGACTTGCGCCTGCCGAGCATGGAACGCTTCTTCCGCCTTCAACACCAGAGTGTCGGGTTGGTCGACGCGGTTACCAGCGGAGTTTCCTTGGAGGATTGCATCGTCCAACCGCTTGAAGACGTAAGCACCCTCCACCTGCTTCCCGCCGGATCGTCACCCTTGGTGCCGGCGGCGATTTTCTCCAACCCAAGATATATATCCTGGACGAAAAGGCTTTCCAATATCTACGATTACATCATCATCGACGCTCCTCCGCTCGATGCGGCGAGCGAGCTTCTTGCAATCGCCAAACACGTTGACGGCTTGATCATCACCGTCCGGGCGGGAGTGACCAGCCGTATCGCTCTGCGCGACCTTCTGGAAAGCCTGATCAACGCGAATGTTCAGCTCGCCGGCTTCGTCTTCAACGGAGTGATGCCTTCAAAGCACAGCCGCTATGGAACATATGGCTACTCGGTTTCTTATAAAATGGGAAAGGTCGAACGAAAGTTCGGGCGGAAATATCGCTATCTCCCCAGAAGGCGAACCGCTTCGTGGTATCGCAAACGGTACAAACAGGACGTCAAGGTCCGCGGAAAACTGCCGGCGCTCTTCACTCCGGTTCGGGCGTTCGGTCCGCACGCTCCCTACATGAGCCTGAAGGAAATGGAGGAGAAGGACAATGGAAACGGCGAAGAGAAACTGATCTTCAAGCCGGTTGCCTCCGGAGATGCGGGTAGCAGATCGAAGGAAGTGGCTGAGAAGCGTGATGAAACCGGAGCAGAGAAATCGGTCTTCACCCCGGCCGCTTTCAAAGATACCCCGAAACACCCCATGACCGAGGATAAGGTGATTGACTTTCTTTCCGCGATCGAGGGAGACGAAGCGGCGCGCGGGAAAAAATAGGCGGCATCGGATGGACAGAGTCGCTCCTCTTTGATATTGTACAGAACAGAAATGAGGAGGCTTCGGATGAAGGCACATGCACTCTACCGTGTTCGGAAATCTGAATCCAATGTTGTTGCACACAGTCGGCTTTAGGGCCGGCTTTTTTTATTCGGGAGGAGTACGATGGGTACGTTTTATGGCCGATCACTGTGCGTGATCGACGATCTTTCACAAGAAGAACGGCTGTACCTCTTTGAGCACGCGCGGATTCTCAAATCCGCGTTCGAGACTCAAGATGAAGCCGTGCTGAACCGATATCGAATTGATGATCCGGACTTCGGAATCTATGAGGTGTTTCTGGAAGATTCGACGAGGACGAAGGAATCCTTTCGCAACGCTGCGAAGTTCCATCACGCAAAGGTCTCGGATCTCAACAGCGGTTCCTCCTCCTTCAACAAAGGGGAAAGTTACGCGGACACGTTCTATACCCTCAGCGGTTACTCCAATACGATTTTCATCGTCCGGAGCAAAGTCGAGGGAGTATGCACCTATCTGGAGGAGAGCCTCACCTCCTACGCCAGACGAAACGGCTTGAAGCGGAAGCCGGCGTTCATCAACGCCGGTGACGGCAAACACGAGCACCCCACCCAAGAGCTGCTTGATGAGTTCACGTTCCTGGAGGATAACAACTGGTCGACGGAAACCCTTCACCTCGCCCTGGTCGGAGATCTGTATCACGGGCGAACGGTCCACTCCAAAGCGGACGGCTTGAAGATCTTTAAGAACGTCACTGTAGACCTGATTGCACCGCCCGAGCTGGCGATGCCTGAAACATACCTCCACAAGATGAAAGACCACGGGTTCACCGTGCGAACCTTCGACTCGATCGATGCCTACCTCAAAGAAACGGCAATCGCCCCAAAGTGGTATTTCACCCGTCCTCAGCTGGAACGGATGGGTGACAAGGTCCTGAAGAAGGAAGCGGAGCTGAGGCGGGCGATCACCTTCCGGGAAGAGCTGATTCCCCTCCTGCCTCTGAATACGAAGTTCTATCATCCACTTCCCCGCCACAAGGCGCACCCGACGATTCCCACCTTTCTGGATGAAACGCCGCTGAACGGATGGGAGCGGCAGAGCATCAACGGGATGTATGTCCGAATCGTTCTCCTTGCCCTGATCGCAGGAAAGATCGGGGGTGAGTTTGTCTCGGCAAGGCCTCCGGTCGTCGAAGAGGAGGATTACATCAAGGAAGTGAACCTCGAGGACCGAGTCCCCCAGGAGAAGCGGATCAGCGAAGGGGTGCAGCCGATTCACGATGGAATCGTCATCGACCACATCCTCCGCGGGTATGAGATCGGTGAGATCCGCGACCATATGCGCCTGATCAGTAGCGTATTGGAACTGGATCGAGGAAAGGGAGGGGAGTGGGTTTCCAGCGGACAGCAAGGGATCCATAAAGGGATCATCTTCCGCCCCGGCTCCTATGAGCTCGATCGCAAGCACCTCAAGCGCTTGGCGGCCGTCGCCCCGGGCTCCACGTTGAATCTCATCAAAGACGGAAAGGTTCAGCGCAAGTTCCGCCTCTCGTTGCCGCCGAGAATCTACAACTTTGAAGATCTCGGGTGCACAAACGAGGCGTGCATCAGTCATCCCAGCCAGGAGGAAGGGGTCATGGCCCGCTTTTATCGAACGCAGGAAAACACCTTTGCCTGCGCCTACTGCGGCAAAGAGCATGGGTTCAAAGAAATATGGAAGCGCAGCAGGAAATAGGATAGAGTTAAGAAGCTATGAACAACCTCAAAAAGATTACTCAAGCATATGGGCCGAAAATCGCCCGGGCGGCGTTCGAGCTCGGGGCGATCCGCCTCAACGTCACCGATCCCTTCCGGTGGGTCAGCGGCTACCGGATGCCGATCTACAACGACAACCGACGCCTGCTCGCTTCCGGCAAAGTCCGGGCGCTCGTCGCCGAAGGGTTTGAAGCGATCCTGAATGCGTTGGACTACGATCCCGATTCGATCGCCGGAACAGCGACGGCGGGAATTCCCCACGCAACCACCTTGGCGGATCGATTGGGAAAACCCCTTTCGTATGTCCGTTCCTCAAGCAAAGGGCACGGCCTCGGAAACCGGATCGAGGGGCTGGCGAAAGGCGGAACGTATGAGAACACCCATGTCCTTTTGATCGAAGATCTGATCTCCACCGGTCTTTCATCGACGAGCGCCGTCGAAGCGATCGTCGCGGCCAAGGGGCAGTGCCCCTATACGCTGGCGATCTTCACCTATGGGTTTGCGGCAGCTGAAGAAGCGTTCGCCGCATTGAACCCGAAAGCGGCATTTCATACGATTCTCACCTATGAAGTGATGCTCTCAAGCGCCCTGAAAGAAGGGTATATCTCACGATCCGAGGCGGAAAGCCTCGAGGCATGGAGCAGCGATCCCTTCGGATGGGGAATAGAGCGGGGCTTCATGAGGGAGGAAGGATGACGTACAGGGAATTGCTTGAAACAAGTGCAAAGCAGGTCGGAAACGTGGTGTGTATGGGCTTGGATGTGAAGCCGGAGCTTCTTCCCCATGCTGAACAGGGAATCCGCCACCGGCTGAACACCTACTTCCAACAGCTCTTTCGCCGGATGAATCTTTCGGGCCTCCTGCCGGCTGCGTTCAAGCCGAATATCGGCTACTATGCTGTGCTGGACAATCCCCGGGAGGAGGAGTTCTCAGGTTCGCTCGCCCTGGCCGATCTCTTCGATCTCTTGGAAAACTTCTTTCCCAATATTCCAATCATCCTCGATTCAAAGCGTGGTGACATTGCGACAAGCAGCCGGAACTACGCCGATGAAGCGTTCAAACGGTGGAGAGCGAACGCGATCACCGTCGCCCCCTATATGGGCAGCGACTCCGTCGGACCGTTCATTCAGGATTCCACGTTTGGAACATACATTCTCAATCGAACGAGCAATCCCGGAGGGAAGGATCTGCAGAACCTCATCCTGCACAGCGGGATTCCGCTCTATGAAGCGGTGGCCAAGCAGATCATCGCCTACAATGCCGGGAAGGGGCATGTCGGAGCGGTGGTCGGGGCAACCAATCCGGAGGAGCTGAAAGCAATCGCCAAAACATATGCCGAGCAGTCGATTCCGCTGTTGATTCCGGGAGTGGGAAGCCAGGGAGGCTCCGCAACCGATGTGATGAGGACCCTCGGCGAGGTGAACTATCCCTTGCCATTGGTTCGGATCAACAGCTCCAGCGCCTTGACCCATCCGTGGAAAAAGGGCCCGGCGCCGGATGACTGGCTCGATCAATGCGAGGGTTCTCTGCGAACTCTCATCGAGGAGTGCTCGCTATGAGTGATGTGCTTCAACGCTTGATGAATCAAGAGGTTCTTCTTGCCACCGTCAGCGGGGTGGGTTCCACAAAAGCGGAACTGATCCGCTACTTCGATGAGTCGGTGGAGGCGATCGATCTCATCACCACCAAGAGCTTCCAGAACGAACCGAACCCGGGGAACCGCGAACCGATCATCTGCGAAGTGGAGAAAGGAACGTTCGGAAACTCGGTAGGGCTGAGAAATCCCGGGCTGGAGGTGGCCCTCCATGAACTTCGAGAGCTCAGGAAAACCCACTCCTTCCGAGCTCTGTTGAACGTGTCGCTCTCCGCCTCCACGCCCGAAGACTTCGTAACACTCGTCAAAGCGTTTGATGAAGTCGCCGATCTTGTGGAACTGAACTTCTCCTGCCCGCACGCCGAGCCGGGGTACGGCTCGACGATCGGGGAGAACCTTACGCTTGCCGCCCATTACGTGCGCTTCATCAAGGCGAACACCGTCGAATGCGAGGCGCCCCTGTTTGTGAAATTGACGCCGAACGTTGAAGATATCGCTTCGATCGCCAAAGCGGTCGTCAAAGCGGGGGCGGACGGGATCGTTGCGATCAACACGGTCGGACCGCTCCTCTACATTGATCCCGTTGCCGGGAAGCCGATCCTCCAGAACAGGCTCGGCGGAAAGGGCGGGCAAAGCGGAAAAGCGATCTTTCCGATCGCCCTCAAGGCGATAAAAGAGATTCGGGAAGCGCTCGGGACGGGGATCCCGATCATCGGAATGGGCGGTGTCGATTCAGGGGCGGATGCGGCGAAGCTCATCGAAGCGGGGGCGAACGTCGTCGGCATCGGATCCGCTCTCGGCACGGTGGACCAACGCTCCTGGCCCCGATACCTTCGGGCGATCAAAGAGGAGGCGGATCATCTCCTCTATAGCGGAAAAAAGCCTGCGGTCTCTTCCGCTTCCTTCATCAAGACCCATCGCCAGATGGAGTATCGAAAGCACATCGTGCTTGAGAATGAACCCTACGGCAGTGACACGGCGATTCTTCGGCTCGACGGCAGGCTTCCCACCAAAGCCGGGCAATTCGCCTTTTTATGGCTGCCGCAGATCGGGGAAAAACCCTTCTCGGTAGCCCACAACGATCCGCTGACCTTCGTGATCAAGCGAAGGGGGCCGTTCAGTGATGCACTATGCTCCTTGCGGAAGGGAGACGAAGTGTATATCCGCGGTCTCTATGGCCAGGGCTTCGATCCTCCGGAAACGAAGAAAGCCCTGCTCATCGGAGGCGGCACGGGCGTGGCGGTGCTGCCCGCCCTGGCCGAGCAGTTGTCCAAACGAGGAACAGAGGTCGAGATCCTGGTCGGAACCAGCGAAGCGGTTGAAACGACCGCTCTGCTGGAAGAGAAGCTTTCCTCCTACGGATCATTCGTCTGCGTAGCGGATGAAGGAAAACCGGGGCGGGTGCTGGATCTGCTCGACGGGCGAACGTTTGATGGGGAGACGGCGTGTTATCTGGTCGGCCCCCAAGTCTTCATGGCGCTTGCCGCCCGGACGGTACTCAGTGGGGGAGTGAAGGAAGAGATGCTCTATCTTTCGCAGGAGCTGATGACATTATGCGGAATCGGGATGTGCGGGGAGTGCGTCTGCGGCGATCGGCTGACGTGCCGGTGGGGCACGTTCATGGAGTACCGGTATCTGAAAGAGCATGCTCCCTCCCTGATCACCTATGATTGATCCGCACGTCCACCTTCGAGATTGGAACCTCAGCGCAAAGGAAACGCTTGCCCACGGGCTTCTCGTGGCTGAAAGAAGCGGGTTCACCGCAGTCATCGATATGCCCAACACCGATCCGCCGTTGACGACAAAAGCGCGGATCATCAAGCGGATCGAAGCTGCAAACAGGACAAAGAGGAACGTTTCCTATCATCTCTGGGCAGGGGTGACAGGCGACCCCGCTCAGATCGACGAGGTTGTCAAAAGCTGCGAAGAGCTCTTTCCTTCCGTAGTCGGATTAAAGCTCTTCGCCGGACACTCCACCGGCAACATGGGCCTTGTCGAAGAGGAGATCCAAGGGCGGGTCTACCGCCATCTGGCGAGGCGAAACTACACCGGTGCCGTTGCGCTCCACTGTGAAAAGGAAGCGTTGCTCCGCCCCGAGCTGTATGACAATGCCGATCTTTCAACCCAATCCCTTGCCCGGCCTCCCGAGGCGGAGGTCGCTTCGATCCGGGATCAGCTCTCCCTCAGCAAGGAGGCGGGCTTCGCCGGTCACCTGCACATCGCCCACCTGTCCACGATCGAAGGGCTTTTGCTTGTGGAAGAAGCCAAGAGGGAGGGAAGGAGAATCAGCTGCGGCGTAACTCCTCATCATCTCCTATTGAACCGGGACATGGCGAAAGATCGAAGGCTCTATGCGAAGATGAATCCGCCGCTGCGGGATGAGGAAACACGTAAAAAGCTCTTTGAGGCCCTGCTTGAAGGGCGGATCGACTGGATTGAGAGCGATCATGCCCCCCATACGATCGCCGACAAGGAAACGGGGGCAAGCGGCATTCCCGGGTTCAGCGGGATGCTCCTTCTCTTGAAGGTGTTGTATGAACATGGTCTCTCAAGAGGCATGATGCAAAGCCTCTTTGGGGGCAACGTCCAAGGAACGCTGAAGCTTCCTCCCCGAGAGATCGTCCTGCCCTCCTATGAGGCACTGCCCCCTCTGATCGCAGCGGCCTCCGGGGAATACCCCTACGACAGCTTCAGAGGCCTATTTCAGAGCTGATCTCCGCAAGAGCTTCGATCGTCCGGGCGATGATGTCATTGAGTTCAAGACCGAGCAGCTCCGCTCCTTTTGCGATGACTTCACGGTTCACCCCCTTGGCGAAGGAGGGGCTGGACCATTTTTTTCTGACGCTCTTCACACTCATCCCTTTCATCCGCTCCGGCCTCATCAGGGCGTTCGCGTAGATCAACCCGGTGAGCTCATCAATCGTGTAGAGCACCTTTTCCATGAAATGGACGGGTTCAACATCACTGCAAAGACCCCATCCATGGCTTACCACCGCCCGGATGAACGCTTCATCGACGTCGATCTCGGAGAGGAGCTTCGGAGCGACTTGGCAGTGTCGGTCGGAATAGAGGGCATAATCGATGTCGTGAAGAAGTCCGACCAACGACCAGTAGGTCTCATCATATCCATAATGCCGGGCGAAGCTTTTCATCGTCGCTTCCACGCAATAGGCGTGGTGGAGATGAGCCTCATCGGGGGTGTATTTTTTCAAAAGAGCAAGCGCTTCACTTCGGGTGACCATGGTGTCCTCCTTTTGGCGAAGTATAGTAGGATATGAAAAAAGAGAAAAGAGAAATCTCCTTGATATACTGCCGCATTTGGTGATATATTCGCTCAGAATCATGAATATACCCGCATGCACCGGAACCTATATCGAAGAAGTAATTGCTTCCCTAACTGACCTTTACACTGATGTCGAGAATGCAACCCATGCATTTGTCTCCCGCTATGGCATCGTCTGCCCGCCGGGGTGCGGATCATGCTGCGAACACTTCATTCCCGATATCACCCACAGCGAGGCTGCCTACATCGCCGCCTATCTGCTCTTTGAACTCAAAGATGAAGAAATGATCGAAAGAGTTTATCGGCACAGCGGAGCGGGATGCCCGCTGTATCGGGCGGATACGCCCTTCCATTGTTCGGTGTATCCGGCACGGCCGCTCATCTGCCGATTGTACGCATCCAGCGCCTACCATGACAAATACGGCAAAGCGCTCTTTCGATCCTGCAAATATGAGGAAACCAACACGATGCCCAAACATCTTTCCTTTGACGAACAGGTCGTAACGATGCAGGATTTTGCCTACCGCCTGCGCTCCCTTGATCGGGACCGTGGCCGGCTTTCGCTTCTTTCCGAACTGCTCCCCGAGCTTTTGGAGCAGATCCAATTCATCGCAGCGCTTGTTCCTGCTCAAGATGGCCCTGAAGAGCCATTGGCGGGGTAGGCTGTCCAAAAGTTAAAATATGCATTTGCAGGGGTATAAAAGCATGCAATTCCCCGAGTTCCGCAGCCAAAAGCGCGAAAAAGGCTTCTAACTTATTGCACCGTTGGCAATTAATCTGAAGCTTCCAGCCATAATATCCGCTCAATTGTAGTATATCAATAACTGTCCTTCCTCGTGCTTTGTTTGTTGACTATGAGCGCACGGGTCATCAATAATAGCCGTATGGCTGGAAAGATTAAAGCAATACTGTTTGATTTGGATGGGACGCTCATCAATACGATCGAAGACATCGCTGCGGCGTTCAGCGCCGCAATCGCCAAGGACGGGTTGGAGCCGGCTACGGTAGAGGAAACAAAACTCGTAGTGGGGCGGGGATTGGTAAACGCGTTGAAAGGGTTGCTGGAGATTCGTAATCATCCTGTGAGCGAAGAACGCTTTACCGAACTGTTTCACGTTTTGTACACCTATTATGAAGAACATCCGGTGGTATATTCAAAACCGTTCGATGGGATGATTGAATTGGTCAGCGGTTTGCAGGATACTTACCAACTAGGAGTCATCTCCAACAAAGACCATGAGCTGACCCTCAGGATCGTATCGGAATTGATGGGCGATGTCCCGTGGAGCGTCATTCGGGGGATGAACGACGAATATCCCCGAAAACCCGATGTTGGTGCATTCACTCCTTTTGTGAAAAAGATGGATTTGGGGCTTGAAGAAATGTTGCTCATCGGTGACAGTGAAGTAGATTACCAAAGTGCGAGGGGGGCGAACATGGATGTAATCCTTGTTTCATGGGGATTCAGACCGCGCGAAGCCCTTGTTGCTCTTGAAGGGGCTTGTGTTGTTGATTCGGTTGAAGAGCTGAAGGAGGCGATTTATGCGTTATAATGAAAAGGACTTGAGACAAAAAGCGACTCTCTACCTTGAAGTAGAAACCGAAGAAGCGTTTCGAACTGAAGTAGAGACGGAATTGGAAAACGGCCAGTGGGCGGAGCTCTATGAGCGCTTCTATACCACTCTTTCTTTTGGAACCGCCGGAATACGGGGCCTGCTTGGTGGCGGGACCAACCGGATGAATACATTCATGGTCCGAAAAGTCACTCAAGGGCTTGCTGACTACCTGAAAACCCAATCGGATCATCCTTCGGTGGTGATCGGCTATGACAGTCGACACTACAGCGACGTGTTTGCCAAAGAGGCCGCCCTTGTCCTTGCCGCGAACGGCATCTCGGTCTATCTCTTTCCCGAGCTGAGGCCGGTGCCCATGATCAGCTACGCGGTACGGAATCTCAAAACCACCGCCGGAATCGCGATCACCGCCAGCCACAACCCCTCCGCCTACAACGGGTTCAAAGCGTACTGGAGGGATGGCGCGCAAGTAACCCCTCCGCACGATTTCCAAATCGCCGATCGGGCCAATGCGGTATTGCCGAAACAGATTCGAACGATTACCGAAGAAAAAGCCCGCTCCAACGGCTTGCTTGTTCGGGTTCCGGATAAAGTGGAAGAAAGCTACTACAATGAGGTTCTTTCTTCCATTCGCAACATGGACATCATCAAAACGAGCAAAACCCTCGTTGCGTATACTCCCCTGCACGGCTCGGGCCTCAAGCCGGTTACCCGGCTCTTCGATGAGGTGGGAATCGATTATGTCACCGTCAAGGAACAGGAAGAACCGGATGGATCGTTCCCGACGGTGAAGCTGCCCAACCCTGAAGATCATGATGCGATGGCGTTGGTGTTGCGCCTTGCAAAGAAGAAGGGGGCGGATATTGTTCTGGGTACCGATCCGGATGCGGACCGCCTCGGAATCGCCATCCCGCTGAGTGATGAAAAGAAAGAATATCAGCTCTTGACGGGCAATCAGATCGCAGTCCTTCTAGCCGACTATCTGATGATGACCACCGGGCACCGGACGAAACAACCGGTCGTGGTGAAGTCGATCGTCACTACGGATCTGGTAAAAGCGATCGTCGAGAAGCGGGGCGGGGTCTGCAAGGATGTATTGACCGGATTCAAGTACATCGCCAACGAGATGACACTCCTCGAAGGCCCGAAAGGGGAGGAGCAGTATTTTCTCTTCGGCTGTGAGGAAAGCTACGGTTACTTGACGATCAATATCGTCCGGGACAAGGATGCGGTTTCCACCGCCTTGGTCGCCGTTGAGATGCTCAGCTACTGGAAAGACCGGGGCAAGACGTTGATCGATCGCCTCGGAGAGATCTATCGGGAGTTCGGGTATTACACGGAGCGAGTCATCTCCGTTGATTTTGAAGGCGCCGCCGGTCAAGAAAAGATGGTCAAGGTCATGCAGTCCTTCCGCGACCTGACGGCGGGTGAGGAGCTGGTTGGGCGTAAGATCTTGCAGATCGAGGACTTGATGAACCCTCAAGAGGGCGGACTTCCTCCGAGCGATGTGGTAATTTTCCATCTGGAAGGCGGTGAACGGGTGATTGTACGCCCCAGCGGAACCGAACCGAAGATCAAGTATTATCTTTTCTTTTCCACCGAAGCGGTGAACCGTGAAGCGTTCGATGCACACCTTGAGAGTCGAGTCAAGGAGATGAGGGAGGGGCTTTTGTGATCGAGTGCTATACGTTTGTCCGATACAATAAACCGGTATTGACGTTGACCCCCTTTCTCCGGGAAGGGCATGACCTTCTTGGAGAGCAGGTGGTGATGTATGCCGGCGGAATGCTGAACGCCCAGCAAAAAGATCAGGCGACCTTCTCCCTCTTCAGCCAGATCGACTTTGCCGTTGACCGGTGGATTCAGGACAAACGGTATGTTCCCCGTCTCTTATTCAGTGCGCTCGCCTTCATGGTGAGCTATCTCTTCTTCTCGCTGGTTGTGCGCGATCCGCTTCCGATGATCGATGAGCTCCTCATCTCCAGTGGGTGGGCGATCGTCGTATGGATTACCCTCTCCCGTCGAGATACCCGCTCGATCTTGGCTCAGGAGAACCGCCAGCGTTTGAAGATGATCGGGGGGAAGCGGAGTGAGCAAATCCAAGAGAACCTCTTTTCGATTGAAGAGTATCTTGATGTCTGTGCCAAAGCCGATACCAAGGAGCTTGCCAAGCAGCTTGTCGAGGGAACGCTCCCCCGCTGGACACACACCATCGAGGCAAGCGAGCGAAGCCTCCTTCGCACGCTGCTCGATCGGTATCTTGCGGTGTATGAAAAGCCGACCGCCCGTTGGATTCAGCGGCTGGATCGGTCGAGGGGGAAAGACCTTGCTACGAAACTCTATCTTCAAGGTTCCGAGGGTTCGGTGGATCTCAGTCTGCTCGCCCTGAGGTGCGCTCTGAAGCAAAGCGAGAAATGACGCCCCTTAGGGGGCATGGGCCTTCCTGTTCTGTGCATCCTCTTTTGCTATCTTTCGTATTCGCTCAGCCCCCTCTTTGATTACCGGTACCTTGCAGGGGGGCTGTTTTTGGGTTCATTGGGCCTTTTTCTCAGATGGGGCTCTTGGAGAAGATACGCCCTGTGCTCCTATTCGCTCATCATCTTCCTGCTCTACCTGCTCTTTGGCCGGGCGGTTCATCTCACCCGTTTCACCTGCGGATTGGAAACGAAGAGAATCACCGCTCTTGAAGGTGTTCTCTTGGAAGATTCGCTCCTGACCAAGAGCGCGAACCAACTGCTGCGCATCAAGGTGGCGTGGTGTGAAGCAGCGGATGGATCGGGCGCTTCGGCATCCGGGGTGTGCAGCGCTCTCGGTTCAAGTGATGAGATCCTCTTCGCCTCCTCGACGATCCGGGTGGTCGGCGCCTTCCATGAGGAATCTTCCCTTTTCATCGCCGAGGATCTTCAGATCCGTGACATCCCTTCATTTGCTCAATGGCGGCGTTCCGCTCTAAAGGGGATTCGACGGAGGCTGGAGAAATCAGTCTCCGATGAAAAAGCCCGATCCCTTGCTTTCATGCTTCTCCTCGGTCAAAGCGACAGCAGCGCCTTTCCCCTCAAGGAGCTGGCTCGGAGAGCCGGTCTTTCCCATCTGCTCGCCCTTTCAGGGATGCATCTTTCAGTGTTTCTGGGTCTCAATACGGCTCTTTGTTCCCTGTTTCTCGGTTCCTACCGGGCGAAGCGGGCGGGGCTGGTCCTTCCCTGTCTGTTTGTGCTCATCGCCGGTCCCAAACCTTCCTTGATTCGAGCTCTTGGGTTGGCCCTCTGCTCCCTGCTTCCTTTCGGCTGTCACGGCAGACTCCATTCCTACCTGCTTGCTCTTTCCTTGCAGCTTCTTTGGTTTCCGTACAGCGTGGGATCGCTGGCGTTTCTCCTCAGCTGGGTGGCGTATACGATGATATATATCGCCCCGATGCTTCCCGCGTTTCCGTGGAAAACCGGAACGTTGGCGGTATTGGCGATCGCCCCCGCCACGCTTCTCCTTGAAGGTAGCTGGAATGCCGGAGGAATATTCCTGACGCCGGTCGCCGGATTGCTGATCAACGTGTCGATGATCTCCTCCCTCCTTGTCCTGATCGGCGGTTCGTCCTTCGTCCGAGTGCTTCTTCGGTGTGATGGATTGCTCAATGACCTGCTTCTTTGGGGCGCCTCTTCAAGCCTTGTTTTTGGCTGGAAAGGGTACGCAATCGCGCTCGCTTTCGTGTTGACCCTCTTCTTTGCTCTCATCTATGCTAAAAGGAACCTATTGAAGCAGGAGACCCATGAGCTGGACCTTTCCCTACGATTCACCCAACGCGATCACCGCCCTTCTGGAGGAGGAGGGGCTGGCGATGAGCAAGAAGTTTGGACAAAACTTCCTCATCTCGAACTCGAGCCGGAGCAGGATCGTCGATCTGCTCGATGTGCAGGGGGGATCGAAGGTCTGGGAGGTGGGACCGGGGATCGGCGCGATCACCGCCCTTCTTCTTGAACGGGGGGTCCGCCTGACCGCCTTTGAACTGGATCATGGGTTTTGCCGGATCCTTCGCACCCGAGCGTTCGGTGATGAACCTCATTTTACGCTCATCGAAGGGGATGCCTTGAAGACGCTTTTTACAGCCTTGAGAGAAACGGGCACCCCTGAGCGTCTCTGCGGAAACCTTCCCTACAATGTGGGTTCGGTATTGATCGCCCGGCTGCTTGAAGGAGAAAGCCGGCCCGAGAGGATGGTCTTCACCGTTCAGAAGGAAGTGGCGGAGCGGATATGCGCCGGTGAAGGATCGAAGAATTGGTCCTCCTTCTCATTGCTCGCCCAGGCGGACTATGATGTGGGGATCGGATTCGATATTTCCCCCGGTTCCTTCTATCCCCCGCCGAAGGTCACCTCCTCGGTGGTCGTGTTTCAGCTTCGATCAGTGAGTCGAATTCCACAGGCGGATCGTCATGCATTCTACCTCCTTGTGCGCGAACTTTTCGGGCAGCGGCGGAAAACGCTTCGGAACAATCTGCTTCAATCGAAGGTGGGGGCTCGAATCGGCAGGGAGGGGGTTGATTGGCTTCTCCTTCAAAGCGGGATAGAGCCTTCAAGACGGCCCGAGACGCTCCTCTGGGCGGAGATCCTCTCCCTCAGTGCACATCTGAGCTCGATTCCAGCCACCCGTAGCGAAGGAACATCGCAAGGCCGATGATTCCCCTCAGCAGGAGGTCGGAGGCCATGCCGATCCAGATTCCCACCAGGCCGAGGGAGGTGTAGCGAACCATGAAGAGCGCCAGAGGCAGCCTGACCACCCACATCCCGGCGATCGAGATATAGAAGGGACGGCGGGTGTCCCCCGAACCGCGGAACACTCCGAAGACGAGCATCGAGAGACCGAACGCCGGTTCGACGAACGCTTCGATCCGCAGGATTGTGGTTCCCAAGGCGATGACGTTCTGATCCCGGGTGAAGAATCCCATCAGGGAGGGAGCGGTGAAATAGAGCACCACGCCCATCGTGGTCATCAGGAGCGTTCCGATCAGGGTCGTCGCGTTTCCGAAGCGCTTTGCCAATGTCTTGTCTCCCCGGCCGAGCGACTGGGCGACGAGGGTCGTCGCCGCAGTGGAGACTCCGCTTGCGGGCAGATAGGTCATCGCCTCTGCGGTGTTTGCCAAAAAGTGGGCCGCCAGCGCGGTCGTGCCCAGCGACCCGACGATTTTGGTCAGGACGATCTGTCCGAAGGAGAGAGTGGAGCGCTCAAGCCCCACGGGAAGCCCGAGGCGAAACGCATTTTTTTGAATTTCCCTGTTCAGAGCGAATGATTGATTCAGCTCCAGCTGAATGATCGAAGGCCGAGTCAGCCAGATGATGAAGAGGAGAATCGCCGTAATCGTAACCGCCAAGCTTGTCGCGATCGCAGCCCCCTTTACTCCCATGCCCAGCCCATGAATCGTGATCGGACCGAGATCCACTTCACCGAAAATGAAGAATATATTGAGGATAATGTTCAGCACGTTGTTGAGGGTGTTCAGAAGAAGCGGGGTTCGGGTGTCGCCGCTGAGGCGCATCAACGAACTGATCGTGATCATCAGGAGGTTGGGAAGGTACGCCAAGGCGATGACGGTGTAATAGCCGCGGGCGAGGGTTTGGACGTGTTCTTCCGCTCCGATCCACGCGGGCAGGACTTGGGCGATGAGGGTGAACGCGACGGAAAGAACCGCTCCGAAGATCAGGGCTGTCACCAGAGCTTGGCGGGTGATCATTCTTGCCCGCTCGAAGCGGCGCCCTCCGATGTTGCGCGCCATCAACACCGCATACCCGATCGCAAACGCATTCATCCATCCGTTGACGAGCCAGATCGTCGAGGTGGGGACGCTGACTGCGGCGGTGGCCGCTGCTCCCAGGGAGCCGACCATCGCCGAGTCGACATACGTGACGGAGACCTGAAGGATCTGCTCCAGGATCGCCGGCCATGCAAGAGTCCAAATGATCAGGCCGATCGATTTTTCCTGATCGAGCAGTCCCTCGGTCATATGCTCCTACTTGGCGGCCTGGGCGAGGGTGATGGCGCTGGTGACGACGATGTCCTCAACGGAACAGCCCCTGGAAAGGTCGCTGATCGGTTTGGCGAATCCCTGAAGGATCGGGCCGTACGCCTCCGCTCCCGCAAGGCGCTGAACAAGCTTGTAGCCGATGTTGCCCGCCTGAAGATCGGGGAAGATCAGGGTGTTCGCCTTTCCTGCGACCTTGGAGTTCGGCGCTTTGGATGCGGCCACGGAAGGAACGATCGCAGCATCCAGCTGCAGCTCGCCTTCGATCGCCAAGGAGGGGTTCTTTTCCCGAACGATCTTCGTCGCTTCGACCACTTTTTCGACGAGCTCACCGCTTGCCGAGCCGAGGGTGGAGTAGCTGAGCATGCCGACTTTCGGTTCCACGCCGAGGAAGGTGGAACAGCTGACCGCTGAAGCGAGGGCGATTTCGGCGAGCTGTTCGGCTGTCGGGTTGGGAATCGTTGCACAGTCGGCAAAGATGAACGAGCCGTCGGCTCCATACTCCTTCTTGTCGGTAGCCATCACGAAGCACGAAGAAGCAAAACTGATGCCGGGGGCGGTTTTGATGATGTTGAACGCGGCCACAAGTACCGCTGCGGTGGTGTTCTCCGCTCCGGCGACCATCGCATCACCGGCTCCGAGACGAACCATCATCGCTCCGAACCGAAGAGGATTGGCGATGTCTTCAAAAGCCTGCTCTTCGGTCATCCCCTTGTGCTTGCGCAGTTCATAGAACTCCGTCGCGTATTGCTTGCGCCGATCGCTCGTTGCGGGATCGACGAGTGTCAGCCCTTCGAGCGAGGTGGAGGATGCGCTTGCCGCTTTTTCGATCTCCGCCTTGGATCCGATGAGGATCACCTCGCTGGCCAAGTGCTCGTCAGCGATGATCCGAGCGGCTTTGATCGTTCGCTCTTCACTTCCTTCCGCCAGGACAAGCCGTTTTTGAGCAGCTTTTGCCTGAGCCTTCATCTTCTCTGCAAATAACATAATTCATGCTCCTAAAATGTGGTATCGATGCTCAATCAGTGTACCACGTCCGGCAATCTTGGAGAAGACTCGTGAATTCTGTACAATACCCTTCATGAGTGAAAAGAATCGGGTTGGAGTATATGGTCTTGGGCGCTTCGGGCTCTTTTGGGCGACCCGGCTTGCCGAGAAGGGGTTTGAGGTCGTCGGCTGCAGCCGGCGGACCGTGGAGCTGCCGCCGAATGTCCGCCAAGTGAGCGTCGAAGAGGTGTTGGATTCTCCGACCGTTTTTTATTGTGTCTCGATCAGCGCGTTCGAAGAGGTTCTTGCCAACAGCTTGCCCTATCTGAAGGAAGGGGCGGTCGTCATGGACACCTGTTCGGTAAAGCTGTATCCCGCCCGCGTGATGAAGCGCCTCCTCCCTCCGACGATTCAGGCGATCGCAACCCACCCGATGTTCGGTCCGGATTCGGGAAGGGACGGACTGGAAGGACTGCCCTTCGTCATGGACAATGTCAGTGCTCACGAGGAGACCTGGCGATGGTGGGTGGATGAGTTCACCTCGTGGAAGATGGATGTGCTTATGATGAGCTGTGACCAGCACGACCGTGAAGCGGCGTGGAGCCAGGGAATCACCCACTTCATCGGCCGAACGCTTGCCGAGCTGAATCTGGGATCGACCCGCTTGGCGACCAAAGGGTACCAGACCCTCATGGGGGTGGTGGAGCAGACGTGCAACGACCCCTTGCAGCTCTTTTATGATCTGCAGCGGTATAATCCCTACACGAAGCAGATGCGGATGGGCCTGCGGGGAGCGCTGGTGACGACGATGGAGGCGCTGAAGGAGCAGGAGGAGATCCTTTGAGGGTCTGCGTCTATACCCTGGGATGCCGGTTGAATCAGTGTGAAAGCGAAGCGATCGCCGATTCCTTCGTCAAAGAAGGGTTTGAAATCGTCGGTGAACAGGACGGCGCCGATCTCTATATCGTCAACACCTGCACTGTCACCTCGAAAGCGGAGCAGAAAGCCCGGCGGATGATCCGCCGATTCGCTCAAAGCTCACCGACATTGGTCACCGGCTGCTATGCCCAGCTGAACCGAGAGGAGCTTGAGAGCCTCGGCAAAGAGGTGCTGGTCGTTTCGCTAGACAGGAAGGCCCGGCTTCTGAAACTTGCTTCGCATCTTCGAGTGGCGATGGAGAGTTCATTCTCCCTCTTCGAAGGGATGAAGAGTTTCACCGGTGAAGACGCGACGGTCTTCGATTACGCTGCCGCCACCTTTTCCTACCACAGCCGGGCGTACCTGAAGATTCAGGACGGGTGCGACAACAGTTGCGCATACTGCCGGGTCCATGTCGCCCGGGGCAAGGCGCAAAGCCTCGATCGGGCCATTGTCATCGAGCGGGCGAAAGCCCTTGAAGAGGCGGGCTTCAACGAGATCATGCTCACCGGGGTGAACCTCACGATGTACGATCATCGAAACGAGGGGCTCGGCGGGCTGCTGGAAGCGCTCCTGGGAGAACTCGGCGATCTTCGGATCCGGCTCTCCTCGATGGAGCCGGATCATATCGACGAGCGCCTGCTCGGGGTATTGGAAGATCCCCGGATGCAGCCGCACTTTCACATTCCCGTGCAAAGCGGATCGGATTCCGTCCTGAAGCGGGTAGGCAGGAAGTACACGATCGCTGAGCTGACGGCGATCCTCGACCGGTTGAAAACCGTCAAGGACGATCCCTTTCTGGCTGCGGACGTGATCACCGGCCTTCCGGGCGAAGGGGAGCGGGAGTTCGAGGAAACCTACATGTTTCTTAAAGAAATCGGCTTCAGCGCCCTCCACGTCTTTCCCTTCTCCCCCCGGCCCGATACGCCGCTCTTCAACGCGAAGGACCGGGTGCCGGAGTCGGTCCGGGATGAACGGGCGAAAATTCTCCGAACATTGAGCGCCGAGCTCACCGATGCCTACCTGCGCCGGCAGGAGGGGAAACAAGGCGAGGTCATCGTCCAGGGGCGGAAAGGCGGCTTCTGGTGCGGGGTGACGGGCAACTACGTGGATGTAAGAATCGTGAATCCGCCGCTCTTTGCCCAGCGGGGAATGCTCCTTGAGGGCGTGTTCGGCAAGAAGGCCGATCGCTTCGTGGAGTTCATCGTCACTGAGACTTCTTGATCTCCCGCTTGCGGATCTCCGGCTCGCCGATCGTTACCAAGGTATTGGGAGCGACCGATTCCTTGATCCACACGTTCGATCCGATCGTCGTTCCCCGCCCAATCGTGATGTCCCCGAGAACCGTGGCGTTGGCGTAGATCGTTACATCGTCTTCAATCGTCGGGTGGCGCTTCGCCCCCTTGATCAGAGCCCCGCACGCATCACGGGGGAAGGAGAGCGCTCCGAGGGTCACCCCCTGATAGATTTTCACGTTGCTTCCGATGACCGTCGTCTCGCCGATGACCGTTCCCGTGCCGTGGTCGATGAAGAAGGAGGAGCCGATTTGGGCTCCGGGGTGGATGTCGATTCCCGTTTGCGCATGGGCGTATTCACTCATCATCCGCGGAATAATCGGGACGTCGAGGCGGTAGAGCTCATGGGCGACCCGGTGGATCGTCAGGCTTTTGATGCATGGGTAGGAGAGGATGACCTCCCGGATGTTTCGGGCGGCCGGGTCGCCTTCGTAGGCGGCCTGGGCATCGGCTTTCAGGCTGAGCCGAATCGAGGGGAAGCGGGAAGCGACGCTTCGAACCGCCCGGTCGCTTCTCTCCTCCGCCGCTTCAGAGTCGAGCGTTTCATCATCGTAGCGGAAGGCGAGGTAGAGCTGGCCTTTGAGGTGGCTGGTGACCACATCCATCTGATAGGCCAGATACTCCTCTAGGTTCATTCGGGCCTGCTCCCTTCCGCACCGTCCCGGGAAGAAGAGTTCCAGCAATTCGTCGCAGAGCTGGCCGACGATTTCCATTCGCGGCAGCGGCTTCAGGCCGTGAAAGTTCGCCTTCCCGGCGATCCGGTCGAAGGTCTTCAGAAATGAAGGGATGAATACCGTTGAGTCAAAAGGATGATCTTTGCATGGTTCCATGACCAACAGCTTACGGGTTCTCGCTTCCTTTAGGCAAGAAGGGAGCGCACCCGTTCTGAAAAACGCCGAGCGAGGGCGATCGCCAATCCCAGCTTGATCCCGTCCCCGACCAGGAAGGGAAGCATTCCCACTGCAATCGCTTGGCCAAAGGAAAGCGCGAGATGATGTGCAAGCCACGATACTCCCCCGAGATAGATCACGACTGTTGCCAGCAGGCCGAAGAGGACCATCCTCCAGATCCGCTTAAAGCCGCCGAAGCCGGCAATCAGGGCTGCGGGAAGCAGCGCAAGGAGGTAGCCTCCGGTCGGTCCGAACAGCAGGGCGAAACCGCCGCCGCCGCTGAAGACCGGCAGGCCGATCGCACCGAGGAAAAGATAGATGCCGACGCTCATGAGGGCGACCTCTGGCCCTCCCATATACCCGGCAAGCAGCACGAAGAGAGTCTGCAGGGTGATCGGAACCGGCGGAAGCGGAATCCGGATAAAGGATCCGACGATGATGAGGGCGGTGAAAAAGGCGACAAGGAGGATTCGGCGTTCGTTCATGGCGGGACGATAGCACAAAGATCGGCAGGTTGTAAACCATAACAAGGTTGACAATGGTACAATCACTTTTTATGCTCATCGTATGAGCAGAAAAACAGAGGTGCTTGCCCGTCTCCAACAAGCTTTGAATCCGGTATCGGGGGAGAGGATCGCCTCCGATCTGTCAATCTCCCGAGCTGCGGTGTGGAAAGCGATTGAGGGTCTGAGAAAGGATGGATATCTCATCGAGGGTGTTCCCAATCAGGGGTATCGGCTTTCTTCGGTTCAACCGCTGCTTGACCAGTCCAAGCTCTTCTCCCTTCTGCCTTCCTATCGAATTGAGGGAGTCGATATGATCGATTCGACCAACAGCGAGCTGAAGCGGCGAAACCCCAGAGTGAAGACCCTCCTCTTCGCCAACACACAAAGCGGCGGACGGGGAAGGCTCGGCAGGTCGTTCTTCTCTCCGCGGGGAGGGGTGTATTTCAGTCTGGCTCTTCCCTTGAACGTGAGCATCGATTCCGCATTGCTCGTCACCTCAATCGCTGCGGTGGCCACGGCGGAGGCATTGAGCGAAATTGCTCATGTCGAGACCTCGATCAAATGGGTGAACGATCTGTATCTGGGGGACAAAAAACTCTGTGGCATCCTGACCGAAGGAATCATCTCGATGGAAACGAAGACGCTTGCGACGGTGATTATCGGCATCGGGATAAACCTTCATCTGCCGATCGATCAATTCCCGACCGAGCTGCAGGCGATCGCTACCAGCGCCTTTGACAGCGAACGGCCGCTCTCGATCGACCCGAACCGTCTTGTGCAAGGAATCGTCACCAATATTGAACGATTGATCGAAGACCTGCCTGATCGTTCTTTCCTGGAGATTTACCGAAGAAGAAGCAACCTTATCGGAAAAACCGTTCAGGTTCATGAAGGCGCTCATTCCCATCCGGCCAGGGTTCTTGGAATCGATGATGACGCCCATCTGATCATTGCCGATGAAACGGGAAGGACCCGCAGCCTTTCAAGCGGAGAAGTCAGCATTCGCCTTGAAGGGTAGGGAGCCTTTATTGTAGGATGCTTCCAGAAGGAAGATACGATGCTCAGAGCAATACGCGCGGGTTGGAAAGCCCGCATTGAAGAAGAATTATACAAGATTGCTGAAACGAACGGGAAGGTGAGCCTTCCCGAACTGATCGTTCAGACGCCCCCCAAGGTTGAACTCGGGGATATCGCGTTTCCCCTTTTCGCCCAGGCGAAGGTCTTGGGGATGAGCCCGCCGGCGCTGGCAAATGAACTGAAGAACCGCTTGGATGCCCAAGAACTCCTCGTTTCCGGTCCGTACCTCAACGTCCGCATCGACATGAACGCCCTTGCCCTCGATCTGACGAAGGCGATCAGGAAAGAAGGTGATGCCTACGGTCACAACAGAACGCTCGGTGGAAAGCGAATAGTCGTCGAGTTCTCCTGTCCCAACACGAACAAACCGCTCCACCTCGGGCATCTGCGCAACGACTCGATCGGCGAGTCGATCTCGGCGATTCTCAAGGCGAACGGAGCGGAGGTTCGGAAGGTCAATTTGATCAACAACCGCGGGGTGCACATCTGCAAATCGATGCTTGCCTATCGGAAGTTCGGCAACGGGGAGACCCCCGAGTCCACCGGGAAAAAGGGCGATCACTTCGTCGGAGACTACTACGTCCTCTACAACCGGAAGGCCGAAGAAGATCCTTCGTTGGAGGGGCAGGCTCAGGCGATGCTCAAGGCATGGGAGGACGGGGATGAAGAGGTCGTTGCGCTTTGGGAGAAGATGAACCGATGGACGCTGGAAGGCCTTTCCCAAAGCTATGAGCGGATGAGGGTGAGCTTCGACCACTACTACTATGAATCGGAAACCTATCGCTACGGCAGGGATGAGGTCCTCAAAGGGGTCGAGCAGGGGGTCTTCTATCGGGAAGCCGACAACTCGGTGTGGGTGGATCTGGAAGCGATCGGTCTGGATAAGAAAGTGCTGCTTCGCAGTGACGGCACGTCATTGTATATGACTCAGGATCTGGGGACGGCGATCAGGCGATATGAGGATTGGTCCTTCGACTCGATGATCTATGTCGTCGCCAGCGAGCAGCAGTACCATTTCAAAGTCCTCTTCCATGCCCTCGGCCTGCTTGGCTATCCGTGGGCGAAGGATTTGCACCATCTCTCCTACGGGATGGTGAACCTGCCCGACGGGAAGATGAAGAGCCGGGAAGGGAAGGTGGTCGACGGGGATGATTTGGTTGAAGAGCTTACCCTCCTGGCAAAGGAGGAGATTATCGCCAAGGAACGGGAGGAGCTTGTCGGCGATCTTGAAGAAACGAGTCTCTCGATCGCCCTCGGAGCTTTGAACTACTATCTGCTCCAAGTCTCTCCGACGAAGGACATGATCTTCAATCCCGCCGAATCGATCTCCTTCAACGGAAATACCGGTCCCTATCTCCAATACATGGGGGCTCGGATCAGCAGCATGCTCGCCAAGTATGAGCAGGAGATTCCCGCTTCCTTCGACGCGAGCGTCCTCACCTTGGAGGATGAGCGCTCCCTGATCCGCCAGCTTGCGCTCTTCGGCGAGGTGGTCGAGCGCGCCGCCGAGGGGTATGATCCCTCCCAGATCACCGCCTATCTCTACGAACTGAGTAGGACGTTCAGCCGGTGGTACCATGACAATCCGGTGCTCAAGGCGTCCACGCCCGCCCTTGTCGAAGCGCGGGTGGTTCTTGCTTCAAATGTCCTTCAGGTCCTGAAAAACGCGTTTGCTTTGGTTGGAATCCCCTTCCTCGCTGCTATGTAGGGGCATAGTGGGTACAGAAACGACGAATGAATCGCTCGGCTTGGTAGCGAATCTCTTCATCGGTAAGGAGCGTTCGAACCAGATGTCGAGCGATTGTTGCACTGAATGTTTCAATCGCCAATTCAAGATCGTCGATCCGGAGCTTTCCCCGTTCTTCAAGATGTTCGATCAGCACGGAGCTTTGGGCGATGAGCATCTCATCGAAGGTCTGCTTGATCGTCCGCGCCTGCCCGTTTGTCCATGATTCCTGTTCAACGATCCGGTAAAAGGAGTAGAGCGGCTCGGTTTCATAGAGCTCGCTCCAGTGGTCGAGAGCTCGAAGAAGCACCTCTTCGGCGTTTCCCTCCAGATCGATAGTCCTCATTCGTTTCAGAGCCAGGCGATGGCAATAGGCGAATACCTCTTCGATCAGATGGGCTCGGCCGGTGAAGTGGTGGAAGATCGTCGCTTTGCTGATTCCATTTTCATTTGCCAGCCGACTCAAGCTGACATTGCCAAGTCCCTGCTCACTGGCCAGAGAAAGCATGCTGAGAATCAATTGTTCCTTCACAGGCGCATATTAACCGACCGTTCGGTAGGGAGTCAAGAGGCTTTTCTTTGGAAATACAAGAGTTATTTAGAAAATCACTTGCATTTTTACTTGTAATCATGGTACATAAGGGTTCGACAATCACTGGTAAGGAAGAAAGCGAAATGTACGCACTAGTAGAAATTCTCGGAAAGCAGTACAAAGCGATCGAAGGCGAGACGGTCCAAGTTGATTATATCAGCAAGCAGGAAGTCGGCAGCGCCATCGAGTACGCGACGGTACTTGCAGTCGTTGATGAGAAGAATGCCCGCTTTGGAACTCCGTATGTTGAGAACGCCAAGGTCAAAGTGACCCTCGTTGAAAACATTAAGGGGGATAAAATCAGGGTGTTCAAGAAGAAGCGCCGGAAGGGCTATCGCAAGACCCAGGGACACCGTCAGTGGTATTCCCTCGTGACGATCGACAAGATCATTGCATAAGGAGGACTGAAGATGGCATCAAAGAAAGGTGGCGGTTCAACCCGCAACGGACGCGACAGCAAAGCGAAGCGGCTTGGTGTAAAGCGCTATGGCGGCCAATTGGTCAAAGCCGGTGAAGTCCTCGTACGTCAACGAGGAACGAAGTTCCACCCCGGCGAGAACGTCGGCTTAGGCTCTGACTATACCTTGTTTGCGAAGGAGGCGGGACATGTCCTCTTCCACAGCAGACGAAACAGAAAATATGTGAGCATCGTAACGGAGTAAGGTTCATTCGAGGACCTCTGGATGATTGGATTTTCTGACGAAACGTATATCGACGTTGCCTCCGGAGACGGAGGCAACGGTGCTGTATCCTTCCGCCGTGAAAAGTTTGTTCCCCGGGGCGGACCGGACGGGGGCGACGGAGGGCGGGGCGGCGATGTGGTATTCGTTGTCTCGCACAACCTCAGAACGCTCGCCCACCTCAAGCGGCAGCGCTCCTTCCGGGCGGAACGGGGACAGAACGGTTCATCCGCCCGCAAGTACGGTCGGGACGGAGTGGATGTAGTCATTCCCGTTCCCCCGGGAACGGTTCTCAAGGATCCCGAAAGCGGTGAGATCCTCGTGGACCTGACGGACCATGAGCGCTACGTTTTTCTCAAAGGCGGACGGGGCGGACAGGGTAACTGGCACTTCCGCTCGTCCACCAATCAGGCTCCCCGCTATGCCCGGCCGGGACAGAAGGGGGTGGCTCTCCGAATCGGGGTTGAGCTCCTGATCATCGCCGACATCGGCTTTGTCGGCTTTCCGAACGCGGGAAAGTCCAGTCTCCTCAACACGCTCACCAACGCCCGCAGCGCTGTCGCCGATTATCCCTTCACGACGAAAGTTCCCCACCTGGGGATGATGCGCCACCATGAGCGCGATATCGTGCTGGCGGATATTCCCGGTCTCATTGAAGGGGCAAGCGACGGCTCGGGGATGGGGATCAAGTTCCTCAAGCACATCAGCCGAACCCTCGGGCTTGCCTACCTGATCGACCTCAGCGATGATCGGTATCTCACCGCCTTCGACACCCTCACCGAAGAGCTGAAGGCGTTCGATCCCGAGCTCGTCGGAAAGGAACGGGTCATCATCGGCACGAAGATCGATGAGGAAGGAACGGATGTGCGCCTCGCCGAATTGAAAGCGAAATACCCCGAGGAAACGGTCATCGGTCTCTGCGTCTATTTCAACGAGGGAGTCGATGCGGTAAAAGAAGCGTTTTATCGGATCGTGGAACGGGTTGACCCTGCGACGGTCGAGGACAAGGGGTTTCAAGCGGAGATGGATATGGATGCTCATTACGAGATGGAGAAAGCGCCGTGGGAAGAGTGATGGAAACCGCAATGGTCGGCGGATCGTTCGATCCGATCCACCGCGGTCACTTGCACCTCATCCACACCGTGGCTTCCCGCTCACCGTATCGACGCTTTATTCTCGTACCGGTGAGTCAAAACCATTTCAAACCTGACGCCGATCCCGCTCCGGGGAGCGATCGGGTGGCGATGGCCAACCTTGCAGTTGAAGCGTATCCGGAGATCTACCCGGATGATCCCAAGCTGGAGTTCGTCGTCGATGACTGTGAACTGCACCGGGAAGGTCCCTCATACACCTACGATACCATCAGGGAACTCTACCTGAAGTATCCGATCAAGGGACGGCTCGGCCTGCTGCTCGGCGATGATCTGCTCGCCCAATTGAAGAAATGGCATCGATACAAGGAGCTCAAAGAACTTGTTCGCTTCATCGTCATTCGTCGCGAAGGTGCGACTGTCGAGTTTGACGATATCGCCGCCGACCTCTTCTATTTGGATAATCCAACAGTTGATGAAAGTTCGACGATCATCCGCACGGCTCTCAAGCGGCTGAATGCAGACGAACCACTCGATCCGGCTGTCGAACGCCTTATGACGGCCAATGTCGCTTCCTATGTCCGGACCCATCGACTTTACCGCGCTTGAAGCGCATCTCACTCCCAAACGCCTCAGGCATTCACTCGCCGTTACGGCCCTCTGCCTCCGGCTCAATGAGCGCTACCGTCTCGGTCTCGCGGATGATGATCTTCAGGCGGTCGGTCTCGGGCATGATATCGCAAGGTCATGGAGCGAGGAGCGGTTGCGCTCATATATCGTAAAACATGAGATCGCTCTGTATCCGGGGGAAGAGGCGGTCGTCGATCTCCTTCATGCACCGGTCGGCGCCCATCTTTTGAAGACGATGGGCTACAACAAGGATGTGGTTCAGGCGATTCGCTACCACACTCTTGGAAGCATCGAGATGGGAGCGCTCGGCTTCGTCCTGTTTGCAAGCGATTATCTTGATCCCAATCGAACTTTCTTAACCGAAGAGGACCGAAAGACTCTCCTTGAGGAACCCACGATCGAAGCTTTGGTGTTTCGGATTCTGGAACGAAACGTCCGGTATCTGGATGCCGAAGGAAAGCAGATCTTTGAACCGACCCGAGAGCTGCTCGCCGTACTGGGGGGAAAATGAGAGCGGTTGTTGTCTTCTCCATCTCCCTGTGCGTTCTCTTGCTTGGCGGATGCTTCGCCGAATCGACTGAGACAACCCGATATGAAAGTGAAACCTTCAATGCATATGTCTGGGTCGAAGGGCGCGATTTAGCGGTGGTGCTGGTCGATCGCCCGCTTGTGGTTCCCACTGAACGGACGGTAATGCCGGATCAGGATGCCCTTGATCGGATTATTGGCATCCTTCAAACCCTCGTCGAAGTTTCTGAAAGTTCCGATCCGGCCTCTGCGCTCCTCGAGAACAGGAAAGCCTTGAGAAAATCTCCCTTGATGGATACACTGGCTTTGATAGGGGACGATCCGCATGCAGCCACCCGCCTGAGGCGGTTGAACACGACGACCTTCCTCGATCTTCGAGGAAAACCGATGAAAGAAGATGTGCTTAGCGTATATCTTTCCGATGTTCGCACCTATCAAATGAGGAGAAAGAGTGCCCAATGAATAAACGAACCCTAAGCGATGCCCAAGCGATTGTTTCCTATCTTGAAGACCACCGCTGTAGTGACGTCCATATGATCGACCTTGAGGGTCGAGCCTCCTGGACCGATTGCTTCATCATCGCCACGGTCAACAGCGTCGGACACCTTCGGGGAGTAGTCCACAATATCTGGGATCTTTTCAACGAGCGGGGCATCGCCGTTGCCAACCGCCAGAAGAAACCCGCCGGAGACGGGTGGGAATTGATCGACTGCGGGGATATCATTGTTCATCTGATGAGTGAGGAACTCAGGGAGTTCTACGCTCTTGAACGGCTGTGGCGGGAACTTTAAATCACTTGGATCTCTTTCCATTTTCCCCGGGCGAACCGCCGGATGAAGGCGATTGAGCGGACGACCCAATCGATGTACATTCCAATCCATACCCCATAGACTCCCCATCCGAAGTTCATCGCCATGATGTACGAGCCTCCGACCCGGAAAGCCCACATGCTGATGATTGAAACGATCATCGTGAACTTGGCGTCCCCCGCAGCCCGAAGAAAGTTCGGAAGAACGAAAGAGGAGGACCAGAAGAAGACGGAGACGACCATCGATGATTGGAAGAGAACGGTCGCGATCTTGGTCGCTTCTTCACTGAGATTGAAAAACGAAGCGATCGTGGGGGCGAGGAAGAAGATCGGCGTCGCAAGAATGAACATCGCGATATATGCAAACAGGAGAAGCCGTTTGGCATAGAAGACCGAGAGGTCGGTCCTGCGAGCCCCGATCGTCTGACCGATGACCGTGACGGAGGCCATCGAAATCGCCCCGCCGGGAATGTTGATGAACGTGGAGACGCTTGAGGCGATCGCATTCGCCGCAAGCGGCGCGGTTCCGAAGGAAGCGATGAACCCCTGAACCAGCAGCTTTCCGACTTGGAAGAGAGAGCCTTCCACCCCGGTGGGGATCCCTACGAACAGGATTTTTCGAATCATCCAACCCTTGATGTGGAAGATGTTGTAGGAGCGGATTGCGATGCGGTTTCTGGGGTTTCTCAACAGACCCAACACCAGAATCGAGCCGATGATTCGACTGATGAGGGTGGAAAGGCCCGCTCCGGCAACCCCCATCTTCATGACAAAGATGAAAAAAGCGTTTCCGCCAATATTCAGGATATTCATGACGACGCTGATATACAGGGACACCCGGCTGTTGCCCATCGACCGAAAGAGGGCTGCTCCACTGTTGTACGCGGCGAGAAACGGCAGGGAGAGAAGAATATACACAAAATAGGTCGAGCCGTAATCGAGCAGCCGGGGTTCGATCTTCCCGAAGATCGTGCTGATGATTCCACGTCTGATGGGCATGCACAATAGCAGAAGAAGGGTAGCGATGAGAACGGTGAGATTCAAGAGCTGCCCGGCGGCGGTATTCGCCGATTCGTCATCCTTTTTTCCGAGGTACTGGCTGGCGACGACCGCCCCTCCGGTTGCAAAGGCTCCAAAAAGCGTAACAATGAGAATCGTGATCGAATCGACCAGACTGATCGCGCTGACCGCCGCTTCACCGACGGTTGTGACCATGAGAATATCCGCCATCCCGATGGAGACGTTCAAGAGCTGTTCCAGCATCAGTGGGATGATCAGCTTGAAGAGGAATCCCGATTCAAAAAATTGCCCATGCTCAAGTGAGCGGCTCCTGTTGTGCAAGATGTATCCTCACACCCATCCTATGCTGTTTTCATCAAACGAACAAGCACCGTTTAGTCGGTTGTCAGCAGGGCGGCGTCCGTGGCATAGGTTTTTTTTCGGATATCTTTAAAGAGGCGAACCAACTTGTCGACGGTAAGGTCTTTCTTCTCCTCTCCGCTGAGATCCAGGATGATCTGGCCTTCGTCCATCATGATGAGCCGGGTTCCGAAATCGATCGCAAACTGCATGTTGTGCGTGACCATCAACGCAGTGAGTTTTTGCTCACTGATGAAGTGTTCCGTCAAATCCATCACGATCTGGGCGTTCCTCGGATCGAGGGCGGCGGTGTGCTCGTCCAAAAGCAGCATCTTCGGTCGACTCATCGCCGTCATCAGCAGGGTGAGGGCTTGGCGCTGTCCACCCGAGAGAAGCCCGACGTTGTCCTTCAGTCGGTCATCCAATCCGATCTGCTTGAGGATTTCACGAAACTCTTCCCGCTTGGCGTTGTTCAAGCTGATCTTCAGGCGTTTCATCCCTTTCGTTTCGGCGGTGATCATATTGTCTTCGACGCTCATGTTCGCCGCAGTCCCCTTGGTGGGATCCTGGAAGATTCGCCCGATCGTCATCGCCCGCCGGTATTCCGCTTTATTGGTGATGTCGACTCCATCAAAGGTGATGGTTCCGCTTGTGACCGGATAGGTGCCGGCGATGATGTTGAACAGGGTTGATTTCCCCGATCCGTTGGAACCGATGATGCACACGACGTCACTTTTGTTGATCTGAAGGTTGATATCGATGAGGGCGGTTTTTTCATTTACCGTTCCCGGGTAGAAGACTTTGGTAATGTTCTCAAGCTTAAGCATCGATCTCCTCCTGGACATTTTTGCGGGCAAGCGCTTTCTTGCGCGCCCCCCGGCTCGATGCGGCGCTTCGGCCTTGGGCGATGAAGAGGCTCACAATGACCAGAATACCGGTAAGGAGCTTGAAGTCATTGGGGGTGATGTTGACCAGATAGCCATACTTTCGACCGAAGAAGAGGAGCGCCTTGTAGATGATCGCTCCGAAGATTGCCCGGAGGGTGATCAGGCTGATTCGGTTGGAAGAGAAGAGGAATTCACCGATCATGATCGCGGCGAGGCCTTGAACAACCATCCCTTGACCGAGGTTCGCATCGGCAAACCCCTGGTACTGGGCAAGAAGTCCGCCCGAGAGGGCGATCAATCCGTTGGAAAGACCGATTCCCATCAGTTTCAGCACTTCGGGATTGATTCCCTGGCTGATGACCATCTGCTCGTTTCCTCCCATCGCTCCCATCGACACACCCAAATCGGTTCGAAACCATAGGTCGACAAGGGACTTGATCACCAGCACGACCAACAACGTTCCGACAAGGGATGCGATCTCCGGTTGGAAAAAGGAGAAAAAGGCGGGAAGCTTCGTATAGAGGGTTTGAACGCGGAGCAAGGGGACGTTCGCTTTGTTTCCGAGGATTCGCAGGTTGATGGAGTAGAGCATCGTCATCGTCAAAATTCCCGCCAGAAGGCCGGGGATCTTCAGCTTGTTGTGAATCGCCGCAGTAATCATTCCGGCGATGACTCCGCTGATAAAGGCGAAAACGAGGGCGATGGAGATTGGAACCCCGCCAACGATCGCCATCGTAGCGACAGCCGCTCCGGTGGCAACGGACCCGTCGCACGTCAAATCGGCAAAATCCAAGATTCGATAGCTGATGAGTATGCCGATGACCATCAGCGAAAAAATCAATCCGTCTACAAATATTCCTTCTATCATCTCATACCTCTACACAGAAAAACCGCCGGCAAGCCGGCGGTCTGAGCTTCAACAACTTAGCGGCTTACGTGCTTGCCGTCCTTGATCAGAACCGCTGCCGCGTCCTGAAGGGATTGCGGAATAGTATAGCCAAGCTGAGAAGCTGTATCAAGGTTGAACCACAGTTCATACTTCGCCGGATCGGTGATGTAGACCGTTCCGATCGATCCGGCTTCGGTCCCTTTGAGGATTCGTTCAATGACCTTGCCGGTCTCCACGCCGATGTTGTAGTAATCAAAACCCCAGGCGATCATGACATTGAGTCCTTCGACGGGGCTCGGGTCGGCGCTGAAGAGGGGTTTTTTGGCTTTCATCGTTACGTCGTCGATGCTGGCGATCGCACTGACGACGGCGTTGTCGGTGGCGACGTAGATCGCATCGACGCGATCAATGATCGATTGGGCGGCCATCTTCACTTCACTTGAATTGGAAATCGCGGCACTGACGAACTCGCCGCCGAACTTCTCCGTTGCGGCTTTCGCCATCTCCATCAGGACCACGCCGTTGGCTTCGCCGGAGGCATAGACGTTTCCGATCCTCTTCGCTCCGGTAACGTCCATGAGGAGTTTAATCTGTTCTTCGACGGGGCTCTTGTCACTGACGCCGGCGATGTTCTTCGCCACGAGACCGGCTTCAGCGGAATCGGTTACGGCGCTGAAGACGACGGGAGTGCTTTGATTGGGGCCAAAGACCTGGGCGAGCGCCTGAGCGGAAGGAGTCGCGATTCCCACCGCCACTGAGACCTTGTCACTCTTGAACTTCTGAGCGATCGAAGAGGCGGTGGAGACGTCACCGTTCGCATTCTGTCTGTCAAAGGAAATCGAAAGGCCTTGCGAGGTAAGATAGTCGATCATTCCCTGCTCGGCGGCATCAAGAGCGGGGTGGGCGATCAGCTTGCTGATTCCCACGGTATATTCGGCTTTAGGGGCTTTATCGCTCTGTCCTGCGGCAAATAAGATTGTTGTAACTACAACGAACAGCACTAGGGTGGTCAAAATCCGTTTCATACCGGTATCCTCCAACAGTGATTAAGTGGCGTTGCGTTACTATAATGGGTTGTTGAAAAATTGTAAATATCTGTATGCAAAACTATAGATATTCATACATAAAATATGCATAAACAAAAAACACAGCCCGAAGGCTGTGCTGCAGGAGAATGTATCACGATTTAGAAATCGTCATCGTAATAGTAGAAATCGTCATCATCCTCTTCGTAGAGCTCATCCTCATACGAATCGTCTCCATCAACCATAAACCCGTCATCAAGGAGTTCATCATCCTCTTCATCGTCGAGCAACTCATCGTCATCGATCGGGAATCTCATCGCTTCGCGCTCGTCGAAGTCGTCCTCTTCTTCTTCCTCCCAATCATTGAAGTACCGATCTTCCTCATCTTCCAATTCGTCTTCATCTCGATATCGACTCATGTCACGCTCCTTCGTAAGACATTACATCTACAAACATAGAAGAGAGTATATCGGTTGTCAATTCCAAATCACCTGTCTTAGACATCAGGGTACCCCGTATATAAGAATTTCAGGGTTTTCCTGTCTTGCTTTGTCCGGTATTCAAAATCTTCCCACGCCTCGTCCGTCCAAGCCTTAATCATCTACACTCACCTCATGGATGGTGCCTCCGGTCGACTCCATCCGGGCAATTGATTTCTTGAGCCTTGCCATGTTTTGGTCGCTGTAGAACGGGTCGACGGCTACCTCAAACGGGATGCGCTTCTCTCTGGCTACCTTCGTGGCGAACATGGTGAAAGCCACGGTAGGCGTCAAACCAAGTTCCCGACAGGCCTTCTCCATGCTGCGCTTCAATTCCGCATCCATACGAAAGGTTACATGTACGGTTGACCGTTCCATATCTTTCTCAATACATGTCAAAGCATATGAGAATCCCCTAAGGAATTTGGCATAGCCGATCATCCGAGAAGAAAAGAAGAACCCGGACAGCGAATTGTCCAGGTTCTAACTATAAAAGGAGAGGCTCTCTTTATCCCTTGACGCCTCCGGCGGTCAATCCTCCCACAAGATGTTTCTGGAACCGAATAAAGAGAACCATGATCGGAACGGTGATGATCACGGCTCCCGCCATCAGCAACTGTCTGGGAACCTCCTGGTCGTCAAGCATGACCATCCCTCGGGCGAGGGTAAAGATCTCCGGGGTGTCGAGGAACATGTAGGCGAAGAGGAACTCGTTCCATGCGATCATGAAGACGTAGAGCCCGATCGCAGCGATCGCCGGCATTGCCAAGGGGATCGTGATTCTGATGATGACGCCCAATCGGGAGAGTCCGTCGATCAGGCCCGCTTCCTCAAGATCCGCCGGCAGCGTAAGGAAGTAGCTACGCAGCATGTAGAGGGCGACCGGAATCGTCATGGCGGCATAGATAATGAGCAACCCGAGCCGAGTGTCTCTCAACCCTGCTTGAGTGAAGACGCTGTACAAGGGGATGACCAGAACGATTGCGGGAAACATGTAGATGAGCAAGATAAGTCTGGAAAGAAGATCCCTGCCGCGAAAGCGGAGCCTCGTTACCGCATAGGCCCCCAGAATCGAAGGAATCAGCGTGATGACCACCGTAAGGGCGGCGACGATCGCGCTGTTCATAATGAATCGCACGAAACCGAACCTGAAGAGCACTTCGATATACCCGCCGAACAGTTTCGAAGGATACTGAAGAAGGTTGACCGAGAGGTTGGCCGGATCCATCAGATATTCCGCTCTCGACTTCAATGATGTGGCGAGCATGAAATAGAAGGGAAAGACGACGATCAGGGTGAAGAAAAAGAGTCCGAACGCCCTGAGGATCTTCACGACCATCAGTTCGACGTGTCCCTTCGTAGTCCTTGAAAGGGGAATATCCTTCATCGCGTTTCTTGAAAGAAGCTTGATGATCGGGAAGGTGATCAACGCTCCGAAAACATCTTTTACGGTGAGGGACGCCTTGAAACCGTAGAGCAGGAGCCAAATCAGGGCGATGATCAATCCGGCTCCAACCGAAAAGAGGATCTGCCGCTTTTCACCCCGTATCCGAACCTTGCAATAACCATTTGAAAGCCCTACGAGCACTCCAGCCACGACCATCGGAAGAAGAGGAGGGAAGGCGTTGGTTTTGCCAAGCAGGGAGACGGCGAGAAACCAGATGAACTCTGAAAGGATCGTATAAAAGACACCCAGCACCAGTGCGACGGTCATGCCCAAGCCGCTTATCGCTCTATCATTCATCATCAACCTCCTTCAAAAGTTTAAAGTAGAGAGCCATGAAGATGCTGAGCATCAGGAACAGAAGAACCGCAGTCGCCGCCCCGGCTCCGATATCTCCCCGACCGAAGGCGTTGTCATAGACTTCGACCGGGAGGGTCTTCGTGCCGGCCGATCCTCCGGTAAGCAGGAACACATCATCGAACTTGTTGAAGGTCCAGATGAATCTCAGCAAAAAGATCGTTCCCAGCACTGAGCTGATCTGCGGCAGGGTGATATGCCGGAATTTCTTGAAGTAGCCGGCTCCATCCACATCGGCGGCTTCATACAGATCTTCAGGGATCGCCTGAAGCCTGGAGAGAATGAAGAGGAACGCGAAGGGGAAATAGCGCCAAGCGTCGAAGAAAATCACCATCGCCCGAGCTAGAGGGAAGGGAACCTTCATCCCGAAGAGGGAGATGTCGATCGTCCATGCGTTCAAAAAGGGTATGGGGGCGTCGATCACTCCGGTATCGAGGAGAAGTGCGTTCACCGTACCGCTGAACGGATCGAGGAAAAAGACCCAGACGAAGGTAGCCGCGATGATGGGGGAGATGTAGGGGAACAGGAACAGTCCCCGCAAAAAGCTCTGACCCCGGAATGTCCTGTTCAGCAAAAGAGCCGCCATGATTCCCATCAGGATCGATATCAGCGCTCCCAGAAAGGGGTAGACGAAACTGAAGATGAGAGAACGGGAGAAATGTCTCGCCTGGACGACTTTCCGAAAGTTGTCCAAGGTGAAGGGACTTGACAAAAGGGCGTTTTTTGATGCCGATTCGATCTCGGCCGATGTGGGGGAGCGCGGATCGACATCACGGGTGAAATACTCGGATTCCGTGATGAAGCGAAGCTCAAAGGTTCGGGACAAGCCGCCTTCCCAACGATCGAAGGTGCTCTTCAGCGTTCGCTTGCCCTCCACCGTCCACATATCATCAAGATCGGCTATGCTCGCCCCTTTCGGTATCCGGACGGTAACGACAACATCGCTGAGATCCCGGTCTCTGCTGGAATTCCTGATTTGATAGGTGACTACCAGTTCATCCCCCGGTTTTTTAGGGGTTTGAACGACCCGTTCACGAAGTATCGCGACAGGAGGACGGAGGTCTCCGAGACCGATCGATTTGAAACTGATCCAAAAATTGGCGATGACGGGGAAAAGAATCACCGAGGCGACGATCACCACCGCCGGGAGCAGCATCCAAAAAGCGAGCCGTGCCTCTTGGGCCGCTAAACTCTTATATTTTTTCATAGCATCTCTAAAGGCTGAATGAGATCCAGTTCGAGACAGGAGTCTCGAACTGGACCGGACACTGATTACAGCAGTTTTTCAGTCTCTTCCTGCATGATTCGAAGAGCCTGATCTATCGTAATCACACCATCAAGGTACTCCCGAAGCGTTTCGGAAATGACTCGGGTTTCATAGATTTTGGAGGTCACATGGCCGTACCCCTTCTGGAATCCCCAGCGGGAGCCCCGCTCCAAGCCCGAAAGCATGTCCTTGATCACTTCCGAGGAATAGATCTCGTTGATCGGCTTCCATCGATCCTGGCCTACCTCCAACTGCGACCATCCATCGATGAACTTGGTCGGTTCCTCCACGGTTCCCGATCGAACCGGGTGCTTCCCGACCGCCGCCATGCCCAGAGTTCTCATGTAGGCCTTCTCCATCGTGTAGAGAATGAACTTTTTTGCGGCTTCGGTGTTCGCGTCAACGGTGATGCCCATGTAGCTGACTTCGGCCCAGCCCGCCCCCTGAGGATTGGAAGGACCGGCGAATGATGTCGAGAAGGCGGAGAGCTTCGAGAGCTTGTCCGTCGTCGGATCCGGGCCGAATCCGGTTACCGGAACTCCATCGCGCAATCCGGCCAGACCATGAAGGATGTAGGGCGACCAGATGATCACGGCGGCCCGGTTGTCGTGGTAGAGTTCACGGGACTGCTGCCAGTAGAGGTCTCCCGGCGGGCTGTGATCAGCAAGGAACTTATAAAACTCAAGAGTTTCCCTCATCGCAGGGGTGTTGAGGGTAACGTTGCCCCGCTCGTCCACGACATCCACGCCGTTGGCCATGGCGATGTGCTCGAAGAGCTGCATCATGTACTCCTGGCTCGGGTCGGTGGCCGCGACGAAACCATAGAAGCGGGGAGGATCGTGGAAGAACTCGACCGCTTTCTTCAGCGTCGCATAGCTTGTCGGCGGTTCAAGGCCGTACTTTTCGAACAGATCCGCCCGGTAGACCACCAGCTGGCCCCATCCGCTTAACGGGACTCCGGCGTAATCACCTTCAAACTCGACCAAATCCAATACACCGGCACGGAAGGTGCTCGGATCGAGCTGCTCGATGATCTCATCGGAAGCTGCGGTATCAAGGATCCCCGCCTCCGCCCACGTATGGTTGTATGCCAACGGGTAGTAGATCACGTCGGGGAGATCCCCCGCGGCGAATGCTGCGGTGGTTCGTTCGCCAATGAGGCTTTCCGTCACCGCGATGACATCCACCTCAATGCCGGTCTCTTTGGTGAAGTCGGCGGCGATATCGCGCTGAACTTCCATCCGCTCCGGCTGTTCTTCATACGTCCAAAAGACGATCCGCTCGGTTTTGGGCGCGACTTCCTTGCTTCCGGCGGCAAAAACGGTACCGGAGAACAACAATGCTCCAATCATTGCAAGAATGAAGATCCTATGTTTCATACAAACCTCCTATGATTCTCCGTCTCATCACGTGCCAACCGCTTATTTCGTGGTCGAGCGCACGACGATCCGCGGAGTAATAAATAACTCATTGATCTGGGGCTCAAGGATCTCCCCCTTGATGTATTGCATCAGGTAGGAGATGGACATCTCTGCTTTTACATCAATGAACTGATTCATCGTGGTGAGGCCCATCACCTCGGCGAGTTCCAATCCGTCGAACCCGACGATTCCCAGCTCGTCGGCGATGATGATGGAGTGTTCGTTGCAATATTTCATCCCACCGACGGCCATGCTGTCGCACGCGAAGAAGATCGCGTCCAGATCGGCATCGGTCATCAGCCTCTTCGTCGCTTCATATCCTCCGTTGACCGATAGTTCGTCATAAGCGACATGGTTCTCTTCAATCTTCTTCCCCTGACGATTCAGGGCCTCCACATAGCCGGCATACCGGTCGAGCAGCCGGTTGTCCTTCACGTCCCAACCGACGAACCCGATCCGTTCATACCCTCTGGAAAAGAGATAGGTCACCGCGTCGACCGCTCCCTGAAAATTGTTCGTGCTGATCGATTTCGCTCCGACACACCGGGAGTGGAGCATCACGACCGGGATGTTCTGGGCTTGGATATAGTGGGCATCCTCCAGATTCAAGGAAACGGAGAACGCTATCAAAGCATCGATCTTATGGCGATAGAACGCGTGCTCCCTGAAGAACTTGCCCAGATTCTTTTCACCTCGCATGTTGATAATCAGGAGATCGCTTTGACCGCCAAGGAGATCGAGCTTGGTTTCAATCTCCCGGATCAGGTCGGAGACAACCTCCAGCTTGGGGTTGTGGATCGCCAGACCGATCGTGTACTGCCGCACATCGTCTTCGCGCTCCTTGTGAACCGTCTGGGGAACATAGTTGAATTTCTTCAAGGCGGCGTTGACGGCGCTTCGAGTTTTTTCCTGAACCAGATTCGGTTTGTTCAGCACTCTGCTCACCGTGCTGGGGCTGACTCCGGCTTCTTCAGCAATCGTGTTGATCGTGACCTTTTCCTTTTTCATACCTTAGTGACTTCCTCTCTTATACCAGCAATGGTAAAGCCAATAGTTCTACTTGTCAAGTTGTTTCTGAAAGTTTATAATATAAATGAAAGTTTCAGAAATTATTGTAGGCCGTGTTGAAGCGAGTAGTATCCGCCGATGGTGGAGATGATTCCTTGAAACGGCTATACTCGGACGGAAGGAGGGAATGGAATGAAAGAAGAGCGGATGAAGTCGAAAACGGTCGAAACCTTGGCTCGAGAGATCTACGGGGAGAAAGCGACTTCGTTTTTGGAAAGGCTTTCCAAGACGATCGAACCCTATCTTAAGTCACTCGCAACAAAGGATGACATCACCGCCGAAGGATTCGGTGAAGAGGATGTGCTTGTCATCACGTATGGGGATTCCTTGATCGCCCCCGGTACATTTCCGCTTGAGGTGTTGAATGATTTCACTCAAGCATGGCTCCGGGAGATTGCGACGTATCTTCATATCCTTCCGTTTTTTCCCTATACCTCGGATGACGGGTTTTCTATTTCCGAGTACAAGACGGTTAATCCATCGCTTGGAACATGGAAGGAGATAGGGGAGCTTTCAAAGGGTATTCGACTTGCTTTTGATCTGGTTCTCAACCATTCCAGCAAATCACATCCGTGGTTTACTTCCTTTCTGAAGCAGATTCCTCCATTCGATGGCTATTACCATACACGCGAGGAGACCTATGACGCCTCCCTCGTGGTTCGACCGCGAACCCATCCGCTCCTCACCCCGTTCGTCAGGGAGGATGACGAGGTGGTTCATGTATGGACGACCTTCAGCGCCGATCAGGTGGATCTGGATTTCTCCAACCCGCTCGTGCTGCTGGAGTTCATTGAGATCCTCTTCTTCTACCATGCCAAGGGCGTGTCGATGATTCGACTTGATGCGATCGCGTATCTCTGGAAGGAGGATGGGACTTCCTGCATTCATCTGGAGAAGACCCATCTGGTCGTCAAGCTGCTGCGGGCCTTGATCGATTCCTACAATCTCGACCTGTATCTTCTTTCGGAAACCAACGTTCCGCATAAGGACAACATCTCGTACTTCGGAAACGGTCGGGACGAGGCGCACATGGTGTACAACTTCACCCTGCCTCCGCTGGTTCTCCATTCCTGCGTGTTCGGGAGTGCCGAGACGCTGAAGAGATGGGCCGCTTCGCTTCCTCGCGAGCAGAAGGGAACGTATTTTCTCAACTTCCTCGCCTCGCACGACGGGATCGGAATCACCCCGGGATACGATTGGATTCCGGAAGCGGATATCGCGACCCTTGAACAGACCATAATTGATCGGGGAGGTCTGATCTCCTATAAGACCGTTGGCGACGGGAAGATCGCGTATGAGTACAACATCAACTATTTTTCCGCCGTCGCCGATCCCGATCTTGATGAATCACTCCGGATCGAGTGCTTCCTCACCGCTCAGGCGGTCATGCTTGAACTGGCCGGAGTCCCCGGAATCTACATCCACTCCCTTCTCGGGTCTGAAAACTGGAAAGAAGGGCCAAAGCGGGATGGTCACAACAGGGCGATCAATCGGGAGAAACTTCTCGTCGATGAAGTCGTCCGTAACCTCTCGAATGAAGAGAGTCGGCGGGGGGCGATCCATCAACGCTTCACGCGGATGATCCGGGCTCGCAAGAAGTGCCGTTGCTTTCATCCCGAAGCGGCCCAAGAGGTCGTCGAAAGTCCGAAGGAGATATTCGCCCTGCTTCGCTCCACCGAAGGATGCGAGGTATTGTGCCTGAACAATATGAGTCCCCATGATGTGAAAACTCCCGTGTCCGTTGCTTCGGCTCACGACCTGATTACAGGGAGGATCGTAACCGCGGATCGGGGGATGGTCGTTCTGAAGCCCTACGAGACGCTGTGGTTGCAGGTAATGGAAGATCTTTAAACGAGGATCGTCTTGAGACGTCTTGCACCGAATAGTATACAACATTCGGTGCAAGCTTGTGACAGAAACGGGGAAGGGGATTCGCTAAGCAAGTAAGGTATATACGGTATCCTTCCTACTTTATTTATATGTAGAGCGGCACGGGAAGAAGCAAACATCTCCACATCCCTTCATTCCAAACAATGGACTCTGGACAGCTCTGAAGCGCCTTGTTATCATCGGGCTATGAAGAGTCCCTACCTCGTCGTTCCCTTTGGGGACGCTGCCGGCATCGGTGTTGAGATCATTCTTAAAGCGCTTGGGCGCGTGAAGGAACCGATCGTGGTGGTCGGTGACCGGAAGCTGATCGCCAAAACGGCCCAAGATGTTGGTCTTCCTTTTCCCTTTACCAATATCGTAACCTCAACCAATCAATTGCGTACCGCCCAAATAGAGGGTCATACTCCGATACTCTACCACCTCGATCTCATCGATTTATCCACGTTCGCCTATGGCGAGATCCAGGCGCAGTGCGGGAGGGGAGCGTTCGAAAGCGTTCGGACGGCGGTCGACCTGATCGAAGAAGGATTGGTCTTGGCGGTGGTGACTCCGCCCCTTCACAAGGAAGCCCTCAAAGCCGCCGGAATCGAGGAGATCGGATACACGGAGATTCTGGCTTCGCTGAGCGACAGTCCCAAGCCGACGACGATGTTCGATACCCACAAGCTGAAGATCTTCTTCCACAGCCGCCACCTTTCCCTGATCGATGCGTGCAAGGCGGTGACGAAAGAGCGGCTGCTTCAGACGATCGTCACGAGCGAGGAGATCACCGGTAAATACCCCGCTTTCTTTGATACCGCGCTTCCTTTGGCGGTGGCGGGACTCAATCCCCACAATGGGGATGGAGGACTCTTTGGTAAAGAAGAGCTGCTTGAAGTGATTCCGGCGATCCAGGCCGCCCAAAAGCAGGGAATCAACGTAGTCGGTCCCATCGGGGCGGACTCCGTATTCCACCAAGCTAAAATCGGTTACTACCGGGCGGTGATCAGCCTCTACCACGACCAAGGGCATATCGCTGCGAAAACCTATGATTTTGACAACACCATCTCGATCACTTGGGGCCTTCCGTTCTTCAGATCCAGCGTGGATCACGGCACCGCGTTCGATATCGCCGGGAAGGGAATCGCCAATGAGCAGGGGATGGTCAGAGCCCTTGAGGCCGCTTCATTCTTTGTTGGAGGTACCACATGAACAGATTGCGCATATCCCTCATCATCGGAGCCCTCTCGGTTCTCCTGTTAAGCTCCTGTGTGTCCGGTCTTTCAATCACCCGCCAGGTTCCCGCCGAAGCCAATCTTCATGGAATCCAGATGCTTCGAGTCGAACCGGTAAAAGAATTTTTCTTTTTATGGCGTCCGGTTCCGGCGTGGGTGGAGGGAAGTAGTGGTCAAATGGAGCTGACGCTCCCAAGCGGATACTATTCCACCTTGAGCGAGGACGTTTCATATGCCGCAACCCGAACGTTGGAGCGGGCGATTGAATCAACGGATCATCTCTCCGTCACCTCCAGTCGGGCCGCCGAAGCGGTGATAAAGAGCGAGATCACCTTCATGGATCTCTCAGAGCGGATCATAGAACGGAGTGAAAGTGAAGGAAGCGAAGAAAAATCCTACTTCCTTGTGCAGAGTGCGGCCGTCGCGCTCTCGATCAAGGTTATGGAAGTATCGACCGGATTGATCCTGTACACCTCCAATTATGCAGATAAGGTCACCAAAGAATATCTGGTCGGAACCCGGATGTTTGATCCGACCAGCAATACCTACAAGATCATCCGCCGGTTCACCTTCACCCGAAGCCCCTCCTTCCTGCCGCTCTTTGAGGAGATCCTCCGCTCATTTGAAAGAACGATCGCCCGACAGCTCGCCCCCTCGACGGTTACCGAATGGGTGAATCTGGCTCCCAACAGGCCGAAGGACGCGATGGCCAAGGAGATTTACTGGCTGGTCGACAGGGGTGAATATCGGCTGGCGTATCATCGGTTCCTCGGTCTCTATGAAGATACCGGCGACTGGAGGTGGGGCTACAATGCGGCGTTGCTGCTCCAGGGGATCGGCGAACTGGAAAATGCGGTCGTGTTGATGGATGAAGTCTATTCAGGCTACCCGTCCAATCTGGTTTTCCAAGCCCTTTCGCGAATGAGGGATGCCCTCCGCGATCAGCAGAAAGCGGAGATGCAGATCTGTGGGGAGTGTCTTGAGGAGTTTACACTCGTCACGCAGATGTACACGGAAGGACGTTGACCGATGGTGCTGATCTATACCGGCAATGGCAAAGGAAAAACCTCTGCCGCGGTGGGACAGGCCGTTCGGGCTCTCGGACACGATGGGAAGGTTGCGTTGGCCCAGTTCATCAAGCAGGATCCCGATCTGCTGGACAGTGGAGAGGCACGGATACTCAAAGAGCTTGGAGTAACGTGGGGATCGTTCGGTGCCGGCTTTACCTGGATTGAAGGCAATGAGAAGGAAAATCGAATCCTCGCCTCCAAAGGATGGGAAACGGTAAAACGATGGGCGTTGAGCGGGGTGTACGATCTGATCGTTTTGGATGAATTCACCTATCCGTTGACCCTTGGGTATGTCGATGTGGAAGAGATTGTTTCCTTTATCACCGAGCACAAAGATGATGAGAAGTTTCCCCACCTCGTGATCACCGGACGGGGTGCGCCCGAGACACTGGTCGCGATCGCCGACATGGTCAGCGAGGTCGGTGAAGTGAAGCATCATCTGGCAAATTCCGGGCTCGAAGCCCGGCCAATGATTGAATTTTGATGGCCTTGTAAGGTAATGAGCCCTCTTTTTCCTTCCCCTTGTGAGTAATTAAGGGTATAATAGGCGCAAAGGGAGGGCTGTATGGGATTGTGGGATGTTCACAGCCATTTGCTGCCGGAAATCGATGACGGATACTTGGACCGGGCGGGATGTATCCGAATGCTTGAGATTTATCGCGAGTGTGGTATCGACCATATCGTTGCAACACCCCATATCTACAACCCCTTCGTCAGAACAGCCGTCGAGCGGATCCGCTCTACATTCGAGTGGGCGAAAAATGAAGCCGAGGCGCTTGGAATATCACTCCATCTCGGCAGCGAGCTGTACATAGCCGATCAGGGTGTCTTGCGGGCAATTCCGATTCTTGACCGATTCGTCCTTGTCGAATTTTCGCTCGCTCTTCCTCCTCCCAACTTGAAGGAGCAGCTTAGGAAGTTGATTGACGACGGCTTTGTTCCGATCATCGCCCATGTTGAACGATACGTGTGGTTGGATCCCAAACATGCGCTGGTTCATAAGTTGAAGGAAATGGGATGTCTGTTGCAAGGCAATGTCGAGGCGGTTGAAAGTGGCGCCGCTTTGCCGTATCTTGAAGCGGAACTTCTTGATATACTGGCAACTGACAACCATGGTAATGAGCGATTGCCGTTAAGCTTGGTCCAAACGATGGAAAAGTGGCCATTCGTAAAAAAACGGATGGAAGAAATTTGGTAATACCACCGAAGGGTGAGATTGAGGAGGTAGCGCATGCTGCTTGATATGACTATTGCGAACTTCAAATCCGTGAGGGACGAACAGACCATTTCGTTTGAAGCCGTCAGGGATAACCGGTTCAGCGATTCCAAGGTGGTCTCGGTGACTGAGAAACTCAAGCTCATCAAGAGTGCCGCAATCATAGGTCCGAACGGAGCCGGCAAGAGCTCCTTCATTCGAGCCCTGGAAGCGCTCAAGGCGATTGTAACCGCTACGGAAGAAACGAATAATCCGCTAGCGATTCTCAGCGGGACCTCATTTGCATACTCGGAGGAGAAGAACCAACCTGCAACGATTATCATCCGATGCATTCTGGGCAGTGATGAGGAGAGCGGGGAACCGATCATCGGTGTCTATACGCTCGTGGCGGATCGGACAAAGATTTATGAAGAGTCTCTCCATCACGTAATCGGCCGTTCGAAACGACGAATGTTTGAGCGGATTCTCAAAGAAGATGAGCTTGCCCTCAATGATGAAGAACTGACCTACACCTACCGCTGGGGCAAACACTACCGGGGTGACAAGAAGCGTCTGGTCGGCAAAGTCGATGAGAAGCACACGTTCATTCAGGCTTCCGCGGAAAAGGGCAGTGAAACAAGCAACCTCTTCTACTCGTGGATCGTTGACAGACTCCACCTTCTTCCGATGGGAGTTTCAAACCTCAGTGAAAAGTATTTGGCCCAAATGATCGAAGAGCATCCCGGTTGGGTCTCCCAGCTGATCAACTTCCTGTGGAGCGTCGACATCACCGATATCCGCGACATCCGGGTCAAGGATGACAAGGTGATCTTCGTCCATACCAACGTAACACAACACTACGCTTCATACTTCAGCTTGGAGAGCTTGAGCCTGAGAAGGCTCTGCTTGATCGGGGTGGCGTTCTTCGAGTCTTTCACCAAGGGCAAAACTCTCATCATCGATGACTTCGGCATGTTGCTCCATCCGAACGTACTGACGCACATCGTCGAGATTTTTGAGGCGAACAACGATGAGAACGGTTCGCAGATGCTGGTCGTTGACTGTAACCCGTCCCTGCTCAAGCCGGGCTTGCTCCGCCGCGACGGTGTTTACTTCGCCCAGAAGGACAGCGAGAGCGCTACAGTGTACACCAGTTTGGCGAACTTCCGATATTCAAAAGCTAACGACCGAACCCAGATTCAGTATATGAACGGAGCATTCGGAGCTCTCCCGATCCTCTCGGAATTTTCCTATGACCGAGAGAGTGCACAAGATAAGGAGTAGTTATGGCACGCAAACGTCTTTCCCAACCCCCTCGCAAAACGATCTTATTGGTAACCGCCAGTGAGATTGAGAGTCTGTATTTCTCACAAATGCGTAAGGATTGCCGCTATTCCAACATGACTGTCGAACATCAGCCGGTGTTTAAGGATTTGCACCATCTGATCAACCTCGCCGCCCGCAAGCGAAGTGCCGGAGGTTTCACCACCGTCTGGCTGGTCTTCGGACTCGCCGATTTGGGTCTCAGCGCCCACGACGTCCGCGCCGAGCTTGAACATGCTGAGAAGAAGCGGGTTCACCTTGCGTGGAACAACCCCGGTCTTCCCCTGTGGTTCTATCTCCACTTCCAGGAGCCCAAGGCGTTCGTCCGGGACATGGGGGCGATCAATGGAGCGCTGGAGAAGGCGATCGACGGATACTCCTATACCAGCGAGTACTTCCTCAACGATGGTGATAATTTCCACCTTCGATTGTACTCGGCAAAGAGCAAAGCGGCGGTCAACGGGGCGATGTACAATGACCGGACCCGAATGGAAGCCGGTTTGGAGCCGACGAGGATGATCGCTTTGCTTAATGAGATCACCGATATCTGCGGCCTTGCCGATCTGTCCCGAAACCAGAAACAGTTGGGATTGAAGAAGTGACGCCGTGAGTGGTTTCCTGCTGCTTATCTATATGCTGGCGTTCGCCCTCGGGTCCATGACGCTGGCGTTGGCGATCGTGTATCGCATGGCCCACAAGGAGCGGTGGGCCAGCTTTTTCATCGTCTGCCATGCCTCGTTGCTTGGAGCGATGATGCTTTTGGCGCTCCAAACCTTCACCAAACTCTTCATCACCGGCTTTGGAGGACAAGTCTTTTCCTTGATTCTCAGGATCGTTGTTCTTGCCGACGCGGCGTTCCTGATCGTGTTTCTTCCCTTTTTCACCTCGTGGGTGATCGCCCATCCGTGGCGCCAGCCCTATGCCGCGCTCTTTCCGTTCCTAGCGGCTGTCTACCTTGGGTTGGGGATCGTCAATCAGATTCGTCCGCTGCTGTTCTTTGAACAAGCGCAATTCGTTCTCTTCGTGTTCGTGATCGGCTTTTGTCTGGTGGTCCTTGTCCGGAATCTCGGTTCGATCCGGAACAAGATAGCTCGGACAAGCGCGCTGACGATCATCATTGTAAGCCTTTCAATGGTTCCGGCGATCATGCTCGCCCTGTTCTTCCCCGGGTTCAAACCGTTTCTCTACGCGGTCTACTTCCTTGCGCTTTCGATTACGATCATGGTCTTTCTGTTCATGGAGTTCGTCCGCCTCGGAAGGGAGGAGAAGCAGCATACCCGGCAGCTGACGGTCGACGATCTCGCCCCCTACAACATCACGGAACGGGAGTTCGAGATCATCACCCTGATCAGCCAAGGTCTCACCAACAAGGAGATCGCAAGTGAATTGGATATCAGCGCCAACACGGTTACCAACCATGTGGCCAATATCTTCTCCAAGACGCAGGTCCGATCCCGGATCGACCTGCTCAACGTCGTAAAGCAGAGTTTGTACCAATGAACCTTAATGATGCGTTTCCCCCCTGGACCAAAGGATGCTATCAGGACAAGGCGCCGGTTCGCACCTGTGCCAAGCCCTTTACATTGACCCGAGCCAAAGCAAAGAACGCGGCGCTGCTCATCCATGGATATGCCGGCTATCCCGGTGAATTGATCAGGGTGGGGCGGGAACTTTTCGAAGAGGGGCTCGATGTCTATGTTCCGCGGCTTCCCGGCAACGGAACCAGCGGCGGGGATTTCCAAAAGAGCAGGGCGAAGGACTGGATCGGAACCCTGAGAAACGGGATGGATGATCTGACGAAAAAGTACGATGATGTCCTGATCGCCGGCCACTCGATGGGCGGCGCCTTGGCGGTCACCCTTGCCAAAGAGTATTCCGTTTCCAATGTGATCCTGATCGCCCCCGGGCTTCTGATTCCCTTCGTTCCCGTCTTCAAGCTTCGCCTGATCGCACCGTTTATCAAAAAGATCGCGGTTCCTTGGAAGCCCGATCCAGAGTACACCTTCTACTACGAAAGCGAAGAGGATGACGACCAATACCTTGGAACCGAATACTGGTCCTGGGCCTTTCCCAAGACCCTCCTGGAGCTTGAGAAGGTTCGCAAGGAAGCGGTGAGTAACCTTTCGGATCTGAAATCAAACACCCTCCTCATCACCGGAGGCAAGGATTCGATCATCCCCTACGACGTGGTCGCCCTGGTCAAGGAGAAGATCCAAGGCCCCTTCACCCATCTCCACCTTGAAGAAGCCGGACACTACATCCCCTACGACAAGAACAAGGATGCCCAAGAAGAGGCGTACAGGGGGATGAGGGAGTTTGTCAGAAAGGCTTATAGCGTTTGAATTGGTGCCCTATGGAATAATCTATTTTCGATTACTCTCGGAATTCTTATATTCGAGGCACCGAGAAATCCGAAGACGAATTTTACAGGCTGGCCCGCCGAACTCGTCTTATGTGGGATCATCTTCCGTTTTATCCGCAACATCTTCGATAAGCTTGGAAAAATCAAGGGCATTCTTTTGGGTGAGGACGGACCTGCCTGTCCTTGCTTCGATATCTCTTCGGGCATTTCCGGCAACGGTTCCTCCCTCTTTGGCGATCTCTTTGTTCTCTTCCAATCCATGGGGGTTCAATGTTTGAGTCAATTCAGTGGTTGTCGCTTCCGCAAGCATGGTAAGAACCAGCTCCAACGTGGACATGTTGTCTCTAAGATTTTCTTTCTTCAGGTTTTTGAAATCCTTGTATTGGCGAGTCGTCATCCCGGACCATGCTTTGGAAATTTCATCGGTGAGGATGGCATATTCCACACCTTCCCGTACGCCGTGGTCGCCCCACGTATCCGTCAGCTCTTTTCTGACCTGGATCGCTTGAAGTCTCTGATTGATCCATTCTCTGGAATAGCCTTTTCGAAGATATGTCTGCAGAGCTCTGTCAATAGTACGTTCAGGATCGACAATCTCATCGATTCTTTCTTTTCCTACCTCCGCCAGCCACATTTTAAACGGTTCGGCTTTCGGTGAGGGAATGGATTGGATGATCCGGAAAATGCCCTGCATATCTGCCACATCAGTTTCTCTCATTTTTCCATCAGTAGCTTTCATTTTCAACTGCTTACAAATTGTAAGCAGTTTATTCCCTTCTTCTTTCAATCTCTTCTTTAGGACAGCCCAATATGTGCTGGCACCTCGAGGTGTTTCCTGCTCAGTTAAAACGCCAACCACATCCACGACAGAAAAATACCATTTTTCTTTTTCATTATCCCAGACAGATCGTATTCCCTTGTTTTCATACATGTGTATCTCGTTCATTCATTCCTCCCCGGTGCAAGAACGCTGCCATCATCTTACCTTACTATGTGGTGACAATCCCGTGTTTGCTTGAAAGCATTGTACATTACATATTCCGGTGCGGCGGATCCTCCAGTCCGGCGGAAAAATCAATTATGTTGATTTTGTAATAATCACGCAAACATTATTATTTTATTTGACAAATAGGGTGAATATCTGTATATATAAAATATGATTTTGCAGTAAACTTGCAAAATGGAGGTGTGTCTATGTTGCTGGAATTCAGGATGAAGAACTATAAATCCTTCAAAGATGAATGCGTGTTCTCCATGAGAGTTGCCCCGAAGCAGAAAGGGCTGGACTACAGTATCCTCACAGAGAAGATCGGGAGAAATGATCATAAGGCCTTGAGCTCGGCAGTTATTTACGGTCCCAATGCCTCGGGTAAGACCAACATCATCGGGGCGATGGAGACGTTCAAGGAGATCGTGCTGCGCGGCAATATTCGAAATACCGAAGTGAAGAATTCTCCCAATGCCGCATCCTCCGTGCTAGAGTTGATTCCGAACAATACGCTTGATACCGCCGAGCCGGTGGATTTCTCCGTGATATTCACTGATCATGACCTTCTTTTCGATTACTCGATTTCTCTTGATCTTGGGCGATTCTTGGAGCGGGATCATAAGCGGAAGGTGCTCAAGGAGACTCTTCGTGTCAATGATGTCACCCTCTTTTCCCGTAATGATACAACACTTCAGGTGGGGGATATGAGGGGTGTTCAATCCTACTTGTTTCCAGCGTATGCGCAGAATGCCAAGAATGTAGCAGTCTTAGCCGAAAGCAGTCTCAATAATGAAGAGCTGTTTCTTGCCAACGGATTCAAGACCATGTTCAGTTCAAAACTGGCCTTGATGATTGCCCAATGGATGGACAAAAACTTCGTGGTCATCTATCGGTCGGATTCAATGCAGTTGGTTCACAAGTTCTCAGAACCGAAGAAGCAATCGGTATTCATCGAGAAGACACTAAATGATGCGGCAACCCTGTTTGGAGTCAATTCGAATGCTTTGGGTTACGTATTGGATGGAGAACATGAAGAAGCGCAGCTTTGCTCCATATTCAAGGGAGATGGCAAGGCTTCCGCCGTTCCCGTAGAACTGTTCGAATCTTTCGGAACGATCCGTTTCATCAACCTGTTTCCTCTCATCTTACAAACCTTGCGGAAAGGAGGTGTTCTGGTTGTTGATGAGTTTGATGCTTCCATCCACCCGATGGCGCTGATGAATATCATCACGGTGTTTCACAACGATGAGCTGAACACCAATAACGCCCAACTGATATTCAATACCCACAATCCGATCTTTCTAAATTCCAATCTGTTCAGAAGGGATGAGATCAAGTTCGTGGATCGTGATGATGAGACTCATTGCAGCATCCACTATTCCCTATCTGATTTCGGCACTGCGGGAGCGAAAGGGGTGAGGAAGGGTGAAGACTACATGAAGAACTATTTTGTGGATCGCTACGGGGCAATCAAGAGCATCGATTTCGCCTCGGTCATAAAGAATTATTTGGAGAAGAACGAGGGAAGGTAGGCAATGATGAAAGAATCTAAACGATTCCACTTCTCGGTCGAGGGTGAGACGGAATATTGGTACTTGAAATGGTTAAGCAAAAGTATCAATGCTTCGCCGGATGCCAAATTCAAATCTTCGTTCGACTGCAAGATTGAAAAAGATCCTCTATCCCGAGCCAAGGGTATCAGCATTTTGGGGGAGACGGAGATTTTTCACATATTCGATCGTGAAAGCGAGGAACCGGGGCATGTGCGGCAATTTGATATGACCTTGAGACGTATGAAGGAAGCGGAAGGTATTGGAAAGACCATCACCTATACGCTCGGATACAGCAATCTTGCTTTCGATCTATGGATGGTGCTTCATAAATCGGACTGCACCGGATTCTTGAATTATCGACACCAGTATCTGAATCCGATAAACAGTGCATATCAGGAATGCTTCTCAAGTATGGATGAGTATAAGAGGGAAGGTAACTTCAAAAGGTTGTTGGCACAACTGACACTGGATGATGTACGTTCAGCAATCAACAGGGCTGATGGAATCATGGAGATGCATAGAAGAAATGGGAGGCCTGAGCAACGATATGGCAAGTATAGGTACTATACGATCAATCCCTCCCTCTCGATTGGAGATGTAGTGAAAAGTATCTTCAAACAATGCAAAATTCCTCCATATGATAGATAGCGCCAGATTTTTTCAATGATGTTGTGTTTCTACCGATCCGAGATTGCTTCATCCATTCTGTTTTTGCTCATCATGTGGACTGCTAATTAAAAAGGATGGTAGTGTCGAGAATAGATCCCAGCTGGATTTCATCGCTCTTATAGGCCTTTCAACCCCCCTCCTTCGGGGTTGGAATCCTCTGTCCTCTGTTGTCATTATTTCATATTTGCGGTAAAACAAAGGAAATAAGAGGAGTCATGTTCATGCAAGTACGCGTGCGGTACGCGCCTTCTCCGACCGGATTGCAGCATATCGGCGGAATCAGGACAGCGTTGTTCAATTATTTCTTTGCCCGCTCACAAAAAGGCTCGTTCATTCTACGCATTGAGGATACCGATCAGGAGCGCTATTCGACCGAAGCGCTGGATGATCTCTACGCCACCTTGGAGTGGCTCGGCATCGAGTATGATGAAGGACCGATCAAAGGCGGACCCTTTGCTCCGTATGTTCAGAGCGAGCGCTTCGACATCTATGAAATGTATGCCAAAAAGCTCGTTGAAGACGGCAAGGCATACTACTGCTACTGCAGCCCCGAGCGCTTGGAACGGGTCAGGAAAGAACAGCAGGAGGCCAAAAGCCAATATCAGGGATATGACCGCCACTGCAGGAACTTAAGCAGTGAAGAGCGCTTGGCGTATGAAGAACAGGGGATCAGGCCGGTCATCCGCCTCAAAGTCCCCACCGAGGGAAAGACGAGCTTTGAAGACATCCTGATGGGTACGATCACCCGCAGGAACAGCGATGTCTCCCCCGACCCGGTGCTGTTAAAGAGCGACGGGTTCCCGACCTACCACCTTGCGAACGTCATCGATGACCACATGATGGAGATCACCCACATCATGCGCGCCCAAGAGTGGATCCCCTCCGGACCCTTGCACATCCTCCTCTATGAAGCGTTCGGCTGGGAGCCGCCGAAGTACTGCCACCTGCCGATGGTGATGGGCAAGGACGGGCAGAAGCTCTCCAAACGCCATGGTTCGACCGCGGTGGCGGAGTTCCGGAAGGAAGGCTATCTTCCCGAAGCGCTCCTGAACTACGTGTCCCTCGTCGGCTGGTCGTACGACGGAACCCGGGAGTTCTTCACGAAGGAGGAGCTGGAAGAGCTCTTCAGCCTGGAGAAGATCAACAAGGCTCCCGGAGTCTTCGACTACAAGAAGCTCGACTGGTTCAACGGCCAATACATCCGCATGAAGAGCGATGAGGAGCTCTTGGATCTGTTGATGCCGTATCTGGCGGAGACGGGGTGGCCCTTGACCGACCGAGCGAAGCTGCTGCATCTGACCGCGGTTGCGAAAGAGCGGCTGAAAGTCCTCAGCGACATCACCGGCCTGGCTCGTTTTCTCTTTGAAGAGCCCGCGTGGGATGACCTTTCAATCTTCGCCGCGAAGGGCGTCGAGCTTCCGTTGGCCCATACCGCCCTTGAGCGTGCTTATACAGTGCTCCTTAGCGGCTTGGAAGCAAAGAAAGAGCAAAGCGTGATTGAAGAGGAGCTCGCCCAATTGGCGAAGGATCTCGGGATGAAGGTCAACGGGGTGTTTCAGCCCCTTCGGGTCGCGATCACCGGCAGCACGGTCAGTCTGCCCCTCTTCGACTCGATCGAGCTGCTCGGCTTTGACCACACGATGAACCGAATACAAGACGCACTGAACGTGCTGAAGAAAGGAATTGAATAAGATGGCAGAAGTTACGTTAGAGAAAATCGTATCACTCAGCAAGCGACGGGGATTTGTCTTCCAATCGAGCGAAATCTACGGCGGCTTGAACGGCGCCTACGATTACGGACCGCTCGGAGTGCAGCTGAAAAACAATATCCGCGATCTGTGGTGGAAGGAGATGACCCAAATCCACGAGGACATCGTCGGGCTGGACGCATCGATCCTCATGCACCCCCGCGTCTGGGAAGCAAGCGGCCACGTGGCGAACTTCAGCGACCCGATGGTCGATTGCAAACAGTGTAAAAGCCGCTTCCGAACCGATCAGATCGATCTTGCGGCGGCGTGTCCGGTGTGTGGAACCAAGGATTCCTTCACCGAACCGCGGAACTTCAACCTGATGTTCTCCACCCATATCGGAGCAGCCAGCGATGCCGGCTCCCTGATTTACCTGCGCCCGGAAACCGCCCAGGGAATCTACACCGAATTCAAAAACGTCGTCTCATCCTCCCGGGTGAAGATCCCCTTCGGAATCGCCCAGGTGGGAAAAGCGTTCCGCAACGAAATCACCACCAGGCACTTCATCTTCCGCTCCGTCGAGTTCGAACAGATGGAGATGCAGTGGTTCTGCGCCCCCGGTACGGACGATGAGTGGTTCGAGTATTGGAAAGCCCAGCGGTTCGCGTTCTACGAGAGACTGGGAATCCGGAAGAGCCACCTCCGCTGGCACCAGCACGGAAAGGACGAGCTGGCGTTCTACGCCAAGGACGCGTACGATATCCAGTACCTCTTCCCGATGGGGTGGCAGGAGCTGGAAGGGGTGCACAACCGAACCGACTACGACCTTTCCCAACATCAGGAGTTCAGCGGAAAAGACCAGACGTACCTCGACCCGGTGACCAACGAACGCTACATTCCCTACGTGGTGGAGACCAGCGCCGGTCTGACCCGTAACGTGCTCATGGTTCTCAGCGACGCATATGAGGAGGAAACCCTGGAGGACGGTGAAACGCGGACGGTTCTGCGCTTCCACCCGAATGTCGCTCCGGTGACGGTCGCAGTGCTTCCCTTGGTGAAGAAGGACGGAATCGCCGAAGTCGCGAAAGAGCTGGAGCTCTCCCTCCGCGAAGAGTTCACCACCTTCTTCGATCTCAGCGGAGCGATCGGGCGCCGCTATCGCCGGATGGATGAGATCGGAACCCCCTATTGCATCACCGTGGATTATCAGAGCCTGGATGACAGGACGGTGACGCTGCGCTATCGCGATTCGATGGAGCAGGTGCGGATTGGAATGGATGAGATCGTTTCGGCGATCAAGGAAGCAAACAAGAACTACAAGCGAGTGGAGAAGTAAGATGAACAGTGCCCTGCAAACCCTCTTCGATCGGGGATTTATCAAAGCGTGCACCAACTTGGAAGGGTTGAGCGACTTGATGGACAAGGAATCGGTCCGGATGTACGTCGGGGTGGATGCGACCGGCAAAAGCCTGCACATCGGCCACATGGTTCCCTTCTTCGCCCTCCACCACCTGCAGAAAGCGGGGCATCAGCCGATCGCGCTTGTCGGCGGCGGAACCACCATGATCGGGGATCCCTCCGGCAAGAGCGAAATGCGCAAGATGCTCAGCAAGGAAGAGATCCTCTCCAACAGCGAATCGATGAAATCCCAGCTTCAGACCGTCGTCGATTTCTCCGAACATCCGGGGGAAGGAATGGGCAGGGCGATGATGCTCAACAACGCCGATTGGCTGACCGAGCTCAACTACATCGATTTTCTCAGGGAGATCGGCCGCCACTTCTCGGTCAACCGGATGCTCTCCTTTGAAGCGTACAAGCAGCGGATGGAGCGGGGACTTTCCTTCATCGAGTTCAACTACCAGCTCCTTCAATCCTATGACTTCTACATCCTCAATAAAGAGCATGATTGCCGTCTCCAGGTGGGCGGGGATGACCAGTGGGGGAATATCGTCAGCGGAGTGGAGCTGATCCGCAAGATGGGCGGGCCGGAATGCTTCGGCCTTACCTTCAACCTGATCACTCGAGCGGATGGACATAAGATGGGCAAGAGTGAAAAGGGGGCGGTCTTCCTGGATCCCGAGCTTTACAGCCCCTATGACTTCTACCAATACTGGCGAAACGTCAATGACGAGGATACGATCAGGTTCCTCAAGCTCTTCACCTTCCTCTCCCTGGAAGAGATTGCGACCTACGAGAAAGAGGGCGTGAACATCAACGATGCGAAAGAGCGCCTTGCGTATGAGCAGACGAAGATCATTCACGGGGAAGAAGAAGCGAATAAAGCCCGCACCGCGGCGTTGGCGTTCTTCGGCTCCAAGGCCGACACGCTCGAGAACCGGGATGGGATGCCTTCAATCACCATCGCCATGAGTGAACTGGAAACAGGAATCGGAGTGCTTGAGCTCTTTGCCCGAACCGACCTTGCTTCCACGAACAGCGAAGCCCGCCGCCTCGTCCAGGGCGGGGGAGCGTGGATCGGGGATCAAAAAGTCGACGATCCGAGGGCGGTCATCGATCCGTCGTTCCTCGACGAGCACGACGAGCTGATTCTGCGGAGCGGAAAGAAACGGTACTTCAGAGTCATCGTCGAACGATGAGAAGGAGCGAGATATGAAAAAATATGTTCTCATGCTTATTGCGATATTGGTGATCGCCGTAGGCCTCTTCGGCCAGCCGATCCGGGAAGCCGACCCGGGAACGATCCGCCTTGGCGTGATGGCCGGCCCCACCGGATTCTCGTCGGCCGGACTGGATCAGCCGGATGTCGAGCTTCAGGTGTTTCCCTCGCCGAACGAGGTGATCGCGCGCTTGGCCAACGGCGAACTGGACATGGCGGCTCTTCCGACGAACGTCGCTGCGAACCTCTACAACAAAGGGGTCGAAATCCGTCTCGCCGCGGTCATCGGCAACGGGATGCTTTCCCTGATCTCTTCGAAGGGCGGTACGGATATCGAGGACCTGTATGGAGCGACGCTCCATCTGCCCGGAGCGGGCTCCACCCCCGACCAGATGGCGCGGATGCTGCTTGCATGGGCGGGTCTTGTTGAAGGAAAGGATATCTTTTTCGATTACTCGGTGGCGGCCCCCGCTCAGCTGGCCCAGCTTCTGATCGCCGGCAAGGTCGACTACGCTCTCCTGCCGCAACCCTTTGTCTCGATGGTGCTCAATCGAAGCGCCCAAGCCACTCAACTGTTGGATGTCCAAGAGCTGTACGCCGAATTGACCGGGAGTCCGACCTATCCGATGAGCGTCCTCGTGGTCAGCGAAAAGTTCGCCTCGACCTATCCTGCGAGCTTCAGAAAAGTGCTGAACGGCTACAAGGATTCGGTGAACTGGGTGAACGGCAATCCCGACTTGGCCGCCCGGAAAATCGAAGAGCTTGGAATCATGGCCAAAGCGCTTGCTCAAAGCGCGATCCCCCACTGCAACCTGGTGTATGTCCCGGCAAGCGAAGCGAAGAGTGCGGTAACGTTCTACTTCGAGCAGCTGCATAGCCTCGATCCCGCTTCGATCGGCGGCAGCGTACCGGGAAGCGGACTGTATCTGTAGGTGATTTGATGAACAGGACCAGGCGAAATCTGATTCTTCTCTTCTCTTCGCTTGGTCTTCTCCTGCTGTGGCAGGGGATTGCAAAGAGTGTGGAGATCCCCGTGATCATGCCCTCGCTCGGACCGATCGTTCGTGCGCTGGGTGAATTGGCCTCGGGCCCCGCTTTTTCCGCAAACCTGTTGGCCACGATTCTCCGGGCGATCCGCTCTTTTCTCATCATCGTCATCACCGGCACGGTTCTCGGTCTGATCGGGGGACGTAATCAAACTGTTTCGCTAATCCTGAGGCCCTTCGTCACCACCCTCAAGGCGACGCCGGTGATGAGCGTGATTCTTCTTGCGTTCATCTGGTTCTCCAGTGGGAGCGTGCCGCTCTTTTCCGCATTTCTGATGGGCTTCCCCGTGATGTACCTCCAGATCGAGCACGGCGTGAAGCAGTTGGATCCCAACCTCGGGGAGATGTGCGACCTGTATGATGTCCCGCCGAAGACGAAGCTCTTCTACTACACTCTGCCATCCCTCGCCCCGTGGTTCGTCGCCGGAAGCCGGGCGACCTTGTCGATGATCTGGAAAGTGGTCATCGCTGCCGAAGTGCTCACCGTTCCCCGCCATGGGGTCGGTTCGCGGATGCAGCTTGCCCAAGTCCAGCTTCAGACCGACGTGGTGCTCTCTTGGACGCTGGTGGCGATCGCGCTCACTGCTCTGGGAGATCTGTTCTTCGAGGGCGTCGTGTCCGTAGTGGCCAAGACTCGTTCAACCGTTCAGCGAAGGAGGGTCGATGCGCTTCTCAAACGTTTCTAAGGCGTATGGCGATCATGTCGTCTTTGATCGCTTCTCCTTCGCTCTCGATCCGAAAACGATCATGAGCGTCGTCGGCCCCTCGGGCGGCGGAAAGACGACGCTTTTGCGGTTGGCCGCCGGTCTTGTCGAACCGGACGGCGGAACGGTGGAAAAAGATGAGGGGAAGGTGAGCTTCCTCTTTCAGGAACCGAGGCTGCTTCCCCATGTGAACGTCTGGGCGAATGTCGAGATAACGCTCCGGGCGTTCTATGAACAGGAGGAGCGGACCCGGATCGCTCTTCACTACCTTGAACTTGCCGAGATGAAGGAAAGCCTTCACCTCTATCCCCATGAACTCAGCGGCGGGATGCGCCAACGGGTCGCAATCGCCCGGGCGTTCGCCCATCCGGCGGAGCTGATGCTGTTGGATGAACCCTTCCAGAGCTTGGACATCCGCCTCAGGATGCACCTCATCAAAGCGTTTCTTACCCTATGGGAGGAGGAGAAGCGAACCACGATCTTCGTCACCCATGACACCAAGGAGGCGGTTCTCATCGGTGACCGGGTTCTTTGCCTGGGCGATCCACACACCCCGCGGATGGATGAACAGATAAAAATCCCCCGCACTGCGAGGGATATTCATGATCCTGTTTTGATGGCTCTTGAAGTCAAGCTCTTCGGATTGTTGACCCGGTTTTAAAGCACGAACTTCCAAAGCCCATGGAGGTTGCAGTACTCATACACTGCGACCGCCTTGTCGTTCGCATCGATCGTGAACGTCGCATGGGGCTTGGAACCGACCTGGAGATCGGCCCGAAGACCGCCGTTCTTCGTCTCGACGTAGATGAAGGGGATATGGTGCTCGGCGACCATCGGGTGCTCGACGCTGCCGACATCGACCGTCAACCGATTTCCCTCGACCTTCACGACGGGGACGTGCTTCTCCTGGGCGGCATCCTGGGTGTTCGCCTTCAGTGCGACCATCTCTTCACCACAGCATACGAGCGGCGGACCCATATCATAGTCCTTGCGCGCCACGTTGCCGCAGCGTTTGCATCGATAAAACACTACTTCTTTTTTCATTGCGTATCTCCTTGCTTCTTATCATACCCTATAGGTATATCCTTATACAACTTAAAGATGTTCTCCCCGTTTCAGGCGGGCGATATTCTCTTTGAACGGCGGATAGATGATTCCCCGTTCGGTGATGATCCCGATGATGTTCTGATGAGGGGTCACATCGAAGGCGGGATTGTAGACATCCATGCCCGTCGGAGCGACTTGGGTGTCGCCGACGTGGGTAACCTCCGAAGGGTCTCGTTCCTCGATGGGAATCAACTCGCCGCTTTCAAGGTCGAAATCGATCGTGGAGACGGGAACGACGGAATAGAAGGGCACCCCATATGCTTTACAGATGACGCTGAGCATGAACGTTCCGAGCTTGTTCGCCACATCCCCGTTCGCCGCGACCCGGTCGCCGCCGAGGATGACCAGATCGATCTTTCCGTCGCGGATCAGGGTCGCCGCCGCGGAGTCGGCGATGAGCTTGGAAGGGATCTTCGCTTCCATCAGCTCCCACGCGGTCAGCCGGGCTCCCTGGAAGCGGGGGCGGGTTTCATCCGCATAGACGAAGATCTCCTTGCCGGCGTAGAACGCTTCCTTGATCACCCCGAGGGCGGTTCCCCACCCGGCGGTGGCGAGCGCTCCGGTATTGCAGTGGGTGAGGATCGTCGCTCCGTGAGGAACGACCGCGTTTCCGATCTTCGCCATCGCCTTGTTGGTGGCGATGTCTTCCCTGCGGATCTCATGGGCTTCCTCCAGAAGGAGTCCAAGCAGATCGTTCCTTGTCTTGTTCGTCTGATAGATAGCCTGCATCCGCCTGATCGCCCACTTGAGATTGACCGCGGTGGGGCGGGCATTGCCCAGAAACGAGCAGAGCTCATTGAACTCTTTTTCGCCCTTTGCCTCCTTGGCGGCAAAGTAGACGCCATACGCTGCCGCGGCTCCGATCGCCGGGGCTCCCCGGACAACCATGTCCCTGATGGCGAACTCCACCTCGGCGGTCGTGCGGCAATGGTGGTAGGTTTCCTCGGTCGGAAGAACCCGTTGGTCGAGAAGAATCAGCGTTTCAGCGTCAAAGCGCAGGGCTTCAAATCGTTCATCCATGAATAGTACTCCTTATCGTTGTTTGATATCCGCCCAGGCGTCGTTGATCGCCTCGATTGAAGAGGGCAGATCGAACCGGGTCGGTTGTCCTTTTTCCAGCAGCAGCTCGCCTCGGCTGAAGAGATACTCGACATCGCTTCCCTGAACGCTGTAGACCAAGGCGCTGAAGGGATCGTTCAGGGGGGCGAGGTGGGCTTTCTTGGTATTGATGAGAATCAGGTCGCTTTCAAAGCCCGCTTGAAGCATTCCCCCCTTGATTCCGAACGCCTTGGCGGCGCTTGATGTGGCCATCTCGAGAACCTGATAGGGCTTCAGTGGCAGTCCGTCCTTTGAGGAAAGCCGGCCCAACAGTGCTGCAAGGTGCATCTCCTCAATCAGGTTGAGGTTGTTGTTGCTCGAGGCGCCATCCGTCCCCAAGAGGACGGGAATGCCTTGTTCCAGATACGTTGCGACCGGAGCGATCCCGCTTGAAAGCTTGAGATTGCTGGAAGGGTTGTGGACGACCGCGGCAGGGAGGTCCTTGAGGAGCTTCCGATCCTCCTCGGACAGGTGGACGCAGTGGGCGAGAAACGCGAAAACATCATCGAAGAAGTTCAGGTCGATGAGGTGTTGAAGAGGCGTTTTTCTGTGCTCAAAGAGGCAATCGCTGTTTTCCTTCTCTGTTTCACTGAGGTGGATGTGAAGAGGAACGCCCCGTTCTTTTGCCGCGTCATGGGCGAAGCGCAGCGTCTCTTTTGAACAGGTGTACACTGCATGCGGAGCGATCGAGTATGTGATCGGGTCATCGATCAACGGCAGAACCTTGGCATCCCATCTCTTGAGGCGCTCTTGCGAGTCTGCCAGATCACCGAACAGTGTAAGCCCCGGTTTAGCCCGCATTCCGCTTTCCTTGACCGCTTGGACGGTCGCTTCGGCTTTGAAGTACATATCGTGGAAGAACCCGGTCCCGCTTTGCAGCGCCTCGATGATGCCGATCCGGCTGGAAACGAGGATATCTTCGGGGACGAGCTTGTTTTCGATCGGAAAGATCTCATTCAGCCACGCCTGAAGGGTCGGTTCATTATCCTTGTAGTTGCGCATCAGCCCCATCGCCAGATGGGTGTGGCTGTTATACAGGGAGGGCAGGGCGATATATCCTTGGGCATCGATGACTCGATCGGCGGTAAATGACGGATCTTTTTTTCCGACGAAGGCGATGGCGGGGCCGTCAAGACCGATATCTCCAACAACGAAATGCCCCTCACGATCCATCGGGATGATGAGGGCGTTGGCAATGAGCGTTTTCATGCTGTCATCCTAGCATGGTTTTGCTAAACAGTCACCTTGTTCCGTTTGATCTTTTTGGTGCTCGTCATATCCATCGGTTTGTCGATGATCGTCAAGCGGGTGATTTTTTTGTACGCCGCGAGCTGTTGATTCACCTCCGTAATCACCCGATCAAGCTCCTTTTGGATCTCGCCCTCTTTTCCTTCAAAGTATTCCTGCGAGGGGTAGATCACCGCTTCGATCAGTTCGCTGGGAATATCCTTTTCCTCCTGATACCCGCGGATGAGAATCTGCTCAACCTGATCGTACAGCTGGAAGAGGTCCTCGATCTCCTCGGGATACACATTTTTTCCTCCCTCGGTAACGATCACGTTCTTCACTCTGCCTTTGAGGTAGAGGTAGTTCTCCTTGTCCAGATAGCCCAAGTCGCCCGTCTTCAGATACCCCTCTTCATCGAAGAGTTCGGCGGTATGTTCGGGATCCTTGTAGTATCCGGAAGTTACGTTCGGTCCCTTTACCCGGACTTCGCCGATCCCCGAGCCGTCCTTGTCGGCGATGATCATATCAACGAGGGGAAAGACCAATCCGACCGATTCGACTTTGAAGCGGGAGACGGGGTTGAGGGTGAGAATCGGAGCGGTTTCGGTGAGCCCGTAGCCTTGGATGAAATCGATTCCAAGCTGCTGGTATTGGGTAAACACCTTCGGAGAAAGCGGGCCCGCTCCGCAGATGCAGATCCGGTTGTGATCCAGTCCGAGCTTGGAGAGCAGAAGCTTGTCAAACGACTTGCGCAGGGGATTCCATTTGAGATGCTTCTTGAAGAACCCGTTGACCTTCATCATCGTCCGGATGAGGGCATAGGTCGCAACCCCTTTCTTTCTTACCTGCTTCATCATTCCGGCAAGGATTTTGTTATAGAGAAGAGGAATTCCCATGAAGACGGTAATCTTGCCCCTCTTCATATCGTTGATCATCTTGCTGACGACGATATCGTGCCCGAAGACGCACTCCGACCCATGGGTGATCGACTCGAGCAGGACGGCGGTGCAGCTGTAGGAGTGATGAAGGGGAAGCAGCGCATACAGGACATCCACTTCACTGATCTGAAGAAAGATTCCGTCGCATGCCTGAAACACGTCGCTGACGAGGTTGCCGTGGGTGAGCATTGCTCCTTTTTCATTGCCGGTCGTTCCGCTGGTGAAGAGGATCGCCGCCAAATCGTGTTCCGTGCGTTTGACCCGTTCAACCATCTTTTTCGGCCGAAGAGTTGTGTAGTTGACGGCAGTGGCGGTGGGACTGGTAAGGGAGACGATTCCTTTCAGGTTCTTTACCCAAGGCGCTTCTTTATTCAGCTGGTTGATGATCGCCGCATCAGCGAAGACAAAGGATGCTTCGACGAACTCGCCGAGGGCATGGACGCGGTCGATCGGCATCTGATTGTCCAGGGGGACAACCACCGCCCCGGCCCAGAGGGCGGCAAAGTAGGAGAGCGCCCAGGCAGGGGAGTTCTTTCCGTTGATGACCACCTTGTCATCGGCCTTGATCCCCGCTTCAATCAAATACGAGCCGAGGCGCCGGACCTCCGACCACACCTCCTCCCAGGTGAGCGTCGTGCGTTCGGGGTTGAACACGGTAAACCCGTTGCGTTTGGGAAACTTCTCTTTCGTGATAGAGAGCAAGTCGAGAATGGCAGGCCACGTCCCTTCAAAGAGGCCGCCGCGATATTGGTCCAGAACATCCCAGGAATGGTTCATGATGAGCTCCTGCATCTCCACTAGTATAAAACTACTAGTGATTGTCTGGGTTTAAGTGTACAAGAGTCTGTATCTTTGTCAAGAATCCAAGCACTTCCATCGAGCGATAGTAGAAAAGTACTAGAGCTCAAACGGTCGATGTCTCCTTAGGGCAAAACGGGCCGCCTTGAGCTTTGAAGCGTTTTATGCCAAGGTTGAAGAGTATTTTATGGCAAGGGGTGGAGGAAGGGGATGTGAATTTGTTCAGTAATGCGATTGTCAGTCGAACCGGAGATTTCGCCAATCAGATGGATTCATTGCGCTTCAATTGTGATTGTTATATTTACAACCCCTTGGATTATGCCTGGCCGATGATGGAAACGTATATCCGAAGGTATCTTTCCCGGCCGGTGAAAACGGTTTTTCTGGGAATGAACCCCGGGCCCTTCGGGATGGCCCAGACGGGGATACCGTTCGGCGAAATAACCGTCGTGAAGGAATACTTGCAGATCGAAGAGGAGATCGGAAGACCGCTGGTTGAGCACCCCAAGCGCCCGGTTCTCGGATTGGCGACTCAGCGCAGGGAGGTAAGCGGGCAACGGCTTTGGGGATTGATTCAGGAGTATTTCCCCAATGCCCAAGACCTCGTCGGCTCGATCGCCGTCATCAACTACTGTCCACTGGTCTTCGTGGATCGGGGGAGTACCGGCAAGAACATCACCCCCGATCGACTCGGTCTGGGGGAGCGGATGGCTCTTGAGGCGATCTGCGACAGCTACCTGCATGATATGCTCACAATGTTACAGCCCGCCTTTGCTCTCGGGGTGGGGAAGTATGCCGAGAATAAACTGATTACCGTCGCCCAAGCGTTTGACGATATTACCGTCGGCTCGATCCTGCACCCGAGCCCGATCAATCCCAAGGCTAATCAAGGGTGGGCGGGAATCGTCCGGGCGCAATTGGATGAACTGGGAGTCTTTCACGAGTAGAACTCTTGTCACCATGCAAGAGAGATATGGTATAGTCGCTACATATGAGGAGAACGACCGCTCTCATAGTCTTGGCAATGACCTTCGCGCTGATCTCGTGCACCAGCGTGAAAACCTTTGAGAAACGAGCCCTGAAAATCATACCCGACCCGATTGCGTACCTTGTTGATCGCGGTCTGCCTGCCTATCCTTCAAGTGACATCACCCTCTTCAATACCGGCCGGGAGTGGAATGTCCACACCCTGAAACGGATCGCCGATGCGAAAGAGTACATCTTGGTTACGGTTTTTCTTGGCAACATTCATGAAGTAAGTTACGAAGTATGGGATGCGTTGGCCGAGAAGGTGAAAGAAGGGGTTGATGTGTACGTGTTGCTTGACTCCTCCTCCTATTTTCAATTGACTCCGCATACCAACCTGGTGGTTCCCGCTGCGTTCAACTATGCCCGGGATATCGGTTTGAAGGTTGCCGAATATAATTCAATGAGCGTAAGCCATGCGGCGTTCCTTCCGCTGCTCCTCGACCGGGATCATCGGAAGATCTGGATTTTTGATGGCGAGTATCTGGCCGTCGGCGGCATCAACCTCAATGAAGCATCGTTGATGATTCCTCCGGAAACGGGGAACATCGATACGATGGTGGAGATCCAAAGCCCGCAAGCGATCGAGGCGCTCGTCGATTCCTTCGTTCGGACATGGGAACGCTACAGTGTTCAACCGATCGACCGCACTGCGTTTTCCGTTCCTCCGAAAGAGAATCTGCCGAAAACCGTCTATCTGAGCGACCATTATTTTTTCGCTGACAATACCGTAACCGATCTCTTCGATGCCCTCATCCTGGGAGCGCAAAAAGAGGTGTGGATGATTCAAGGCTACAGCTTCCTGACCAAGGAATTGATCAACCGGATAAAAGAAGCCACCAACCGGGGAGTGAAGGTGAATATCGTGCTCAGTGAGAACGCTGTGAAAGTTCACTATGAAAAAGCCGCGTTCTTCGGAATGGTCGATCTGATCGACGCAGGAGCCACGCTCTATCTCTTCGATGGGCCGCATCACGCGTTTCTTCACTGCAAGCTGATCGTTGCCGATGAAAAGTATTCGCTTTTCGGATCGGTAAACTATAATCTTCGTTCCCAATTTCTTTCAAGGGAGATCAGCTTCCTCTTTGATGATGAAGCGATCGCCGAAAAGGCCCTTGAGCATGTGGGATTCATCATCGACCACAGCCGGATCGTCGACCGGGAAGAAGCAAAAACGCATCGGAGGATCGATTATCTCTTCTATAATCTCCTGATGCAGTTCATAGGGTAGGGTATGAAACGGCTATTCCTGATTTTACTGTTTCTTCTCCTTGGGACAAGCGTACTTCTAAGCGCTCCCTGGCTCGGCGGCTATCGCTTGAGCTTTGACGGGTATCAAGACAGGCCGGGGCAATACTATGGCGCTCACCTCTACCTTGAGCCGCTTTGGGGAACAACCATCGGTTTGGGCTTCAGCGTCGGGGGGGCGACGAGCTTCGGTCTCTCTCTTCCTTCTTCCCTCTTTGAGAGTTCGGTTGAAATCCGTCTCCTCAATGTTGAGCACAGGCTGTTCCGGCGCCCCTCGACGTGGCGAATCGCCTTAAGCGGAGGGATCGTTACCGACTTTGAAACCGGCCATTGGTATGCTCAATTGGATCCGTTCGTGTTTTTCTTTGGAGAAAAGACGATCAAGGTGTTGGGGCTTCGCCTCCTTGACGATCGCTCGTGGGCGCTGCGCCTGTTGGAAATCACCCATTATTTCTTTTAGGAGGCGGTGTGAAACGAACAATCGGTGTTGTGCTCATCATCCTGATAAACTTGAGCCTCTTTGCACTGCCCGTCGCCCTTTCGTTCGAGACGTGGAACTCCAAAGCGATCGCCGGTCCGGCGGCAAGTGCGGGAGTCAGTGTGGGAGTCCTTCCGAATCTTGAGCTTCAAGGAGCGTTTTTGGCGGAGCTGACCCCACGGATCGGAAACCGGATCGGGGCTTTCGGAGCGCTCACCATCGGTCTGGTGAATCCGCATCACTATCGTGATCCGGCCAGAGCTCCGCTCTATTACAACGCGCTCGTGGGAGTGGGGTATCTCGGTGGATGGAACATGGCGGAAGGAAAGCCGTTCGGGGAGATCTTTGTCCGACTGACGCCGCTTTCATTGGGTTCATCGTACTATCGCACCCGAGAACGAACGTTCGGTATTGGCGTCGGTTTTGACCATTACACCCATCGTTGGTCCTTTATCGTGAACATGTTTGCCTTTGACCGTTACTTATAGATGCCAATATGCACCATCGGCAAGGAAATTTTATGTCTTGTACTGGACAGTTCCACCATGCTTTGCTACTCTGGGCGGTATGGAAACGCAAATCGTCCGATTTGCTCCGGCGAAGCTCAATCTCCATTTGGCGGTCGGGCCTCTCGAGCAGAATGGACTCCATTCAATTCAGTCTCTCTTTGTGACTGCTTCTTTGGTTGATGTTCTCGCGATAACCCTTTCACCGAGTGAAAGCTTCTCCATCGCCGTAACCGGCCTCGAAGCGTACTGCCTGCCCGGAGAGGACACGATCACCAAAGCTGCTTTGACCTATCAAACATACCGCCCGCTTCCCTTTGCTCTGCATGTTCACTGCACCAAGCGGATTCCCGTTCAAGCCGGGCTTGGCGGTGGCTCCAGTGACGGAGCGGCGATCCTGCTGTTCCTCCAAGAACTTGCCGGGGAGAACAAGCTCGGTGATGAAGAGCTTCTCACGGCGGCAAAACACGTTGGCAGCGATCTTCCTTTCTTTGTCAGCGGAGCGAAGGCGGCGATCGTTGAAGGCACTGGAGAAGTGGTCGTTCCTCTTCCCTGCGTTTCATATCCCGCATTGGTGGTAAAACCGGTCAATCTGAATATATCGACGAAAAACGCCTATGGTTCCCTGGATCGAATCATGGATCGACCCCTTCAATGGGCAGATCGCGGAGATATCGCTTCAGCATTTAAAGATTCAATACCAAATTGGCATAAAACGTTTTATAATGATTTCGAGCAGACACTTTCCGATCTTCCTTTTTACAGGGAATTGAGGAAACTTACGGCAAGGTTTGACGGCTACCAAGGGTTGAGTGGAAGTGGACCATCTTGGTTTTTCATTGCAGAATCCGATCAAAAAGTCGATGTACTTGCACAAATGATCGATGATCGGTTCGGTTCTCACGTAGCCATCTATCGCCTGAGGGTGTGCTCGTAGGTGATTTGATACAGTCCCGCGGAGGTTAGTGTGGAGATTTCAGAAGTTCGAGTTCGCAAAGTGCAGCAAGGTGGCAAGCTGAAGGCATACGTAACGGTTACCTTCGATGACCAATTCGTGGTTCACAACATCAAGATCATTGAAGGTCAGGAGGGCAATTTCATTGCGATGCCCTCCCGGCAGCTGGCCAACGGGGAGTTTAAAGATATCGTTCATCCAATCACCAGCAGCTTCCGCGAAGAGCTGCAGAATGCGATCATGAAGGCGTACGAGGAAGCGGATTAACCTTACTGGACAAAACGGTTTTTTTACGATAGGGTCTAACCGTTATTGGGAAGTGGCCAAGTGGTTAAGGCTCTGGTTTTTGGTGCCGGCACCGGGGGTTCGAGTCCCTCCTTCCCAGTTTGGGGCAATCCTGTGGATCGATTGCCCTTTTCTTTTACGAGGGCCTTGTATAGAAGGGAATAAGTTTTCTATACTCGGTTCTTGGCGATATGTGTTGCATATCCTCTAATGTCATGGTAATTGGCAATCGGCCAATGAGAGTACAGGAGTAAACAATGGGTAATAAGCGAACACTGAGTGCCTCACTCAGAACGGAAGATTTCGGAAGTCGCGGAGCACGAAGACTCCTCCGAAGCAATCGAATCCCGGCAGTCATTTATGGAAAGAATGATCCCGTCCATATCAGCTTGGACAATCAGGAGTTCAGCAACAAAGTACGGCATTTTTCGGAAACGGCGCTCCTGAAGGTCATGGTAGGGGAGAACGAGTACGAATGCTTGATGAAGGATTATCAGGAAGATCTTATCCGCGGTCAGATCAAGCACGTAGATTTTTATGAAGTTACCTCCGGTCAGCTTCTTCGGACGATGGTCAGCCTTGTGCTGCACGGAACCCCGATCGGTGTCCGTGAAGGCGGAGTTCTCGATCAGGTCGCCTATGAGGCGGAAATCGAGTCATTGCCCTCCGACCTGCCCGAGAACATCCAGATCGATGTTTCCGGTCTTGAGCTCAATGGTGTATTGACCCTTGAAGATGTTGAGTTCCCCAAGGGCGTCAAGCTCCTCAGCGATCCCGAAGGGGTTGTCGCAATCGTCCAGTCGATTCGGGAAGAGGTTGAGGAAGAAGAGGAAGAGGATGCCGATGAACCTGTTCTTGTCGGTGCCAAAAAAGGGTCTGACGAGGAAGATTAATGATGATTATTCTTGGGTTGGGGAATCCCGGATCCAAGTACGAGAATACTCGCCACAATGCAGGGTTCAATGTAACCGACCGTTTAGCAGCGTTTTTTCACGTGAAGTTGAGAAAACGCTGTTTTCGTCCCTACCGACAAGCCCGCATCAAGGATTCACTGATCATTCAGCCGCTTACCTATATGAATCGAAGCGGTTCCGTGCTCAACTATTTCCGGACGGAAAAACAGCTGATCGTCGTCTGCGACCAGCTCGATCTGCCGCCGGGGATGATTCGGATCCGGCGAAAAGGATCGTCGGCGGGGCAGCGGGGGCTTCAATCGATCATTGATGCGCATGGCAGTGAGGATTTCATTCGCATATATGTCGGTATTGGCCGACCTGAACGGGGGAAATCCGTCGTGGAATACGTCCTTGCACCGAGCGACGACCCCCTTTTGGAGGTGGGAATACAACAAGCGGCCGAGGCGCTTGTCAAGCTTCTGCAGGGATTTGGGATATCGGAGGTGATGGATGAATACAATCGAAAGAACACCCCCCGAAGTGATCAGAACCCTCATTGACAAGGAGGGAAGAATCGCCGTGGCCTTCAGCGGCGGCGCGGATTCGCTCGCTCTGCTGGTCGGGGTGTGCGAGGTTCGGGATCCCGAAGATATCGTCGCTCTGTATGTGAACCACCGCTTGCGTCCTGAAGAAGAGCTGGAAGCGGAGCTGGTGCTCAACAGGAAGAACGCAGAGCGACTCGGCGTGGTTTTTGACGTCCTTGACCTCGGACCCGGTGCAGTCGAAGATCTTGCAAAGGAGCGAAAGAAGGGGGTCGAGGAGGCTGCCCGGACATTGCGCTATCAGGTGTTGCTTCGCGCATGTAAAATGCACGGCTGCCCAACGTTGCTTACCGGCCACAACGCCGATGATCAGCTGGAAACGCTGTTGAGGCGCCTCTTCACCGCAGGGAGCCTTTCATCCCTGCAGGGGATCAGGAGCAGGCTGGAACAAGACGGAATCACGATTCTTCGACCTGTATTGAATTGTCCTCACAAAGACCTTGAAGCATATCTTGTCGAAGGTGGATGGGCGTGGTCGGAAGATTCAACCAACAAAGCGGAGACCTATCAACGAAATCTTCTTCGAAGACGGATGACGGGCGACCTTCTTTCAATCTTTGAAGGCGCGTACACCGCTTTGGAAGTACAGACCGGGCGTTTTGCCGACCTTGCCGTGTTTCTTGAGTCATCCGTGGAAAAAGCGTTTGAAGGTGTTGACGTTCGGGGAGACGAAGCATCGTTTTCCCTTTCCTGGTTTCAGCTTCTGCCTTCGACGGTTCAAGAGCTTCTCCTCTTCCGGCTGGCCGGGGCGGACAGCTCCTCCGCATTCATTGCGAACGTGCACAGGGCCCTGAAGGCCGACAAGCACGCCATTATGGAAAGCGGAAGCCACCGCATCGTGGTGCACCGGGGGGTCGTTACGTGGAAACGGAACGAAGATCCTTGGTCCTATGCGATCGAAGCGATCGGGGATGAGATCGTTCTGCCGGGGAATCTGGTCTTTCGGAGGGAAGCGGAAAACAGGGATTCAACGCTGCTTCGAATCGACGGAACGGTATTGGAGAACCCGGTTCTTCGGCTCAGCCGGGACGGCGATGAGTTTGCAGGGGAAGGGGGAACGGCGAACGTGGCGAAAATCCTTTCAAGCCAGGGATTGCCGCCGGCATTGAGAGTTCCCGTATTGGTGGATCGAAGCGGAATTGTCGCGATTTTCGCCAGAGTCTACGGAGGGCGGGATCGATTGGCCAAACGCTTTAAAGCTCCCCTTGCCCGCCGGTTGACAAATATATATAGTGTGAGCAGAAGGATAGATGATGAAATATATGAATGACAGTCAGGATCAAGGTCCTGAAAAGCGGGATCCGAACCAGTATTGGCAGGGTCCGAAGAAGGACGACAACAATCCTCTGAATCGCGGTCCAAGGGTGCCCCAAAACAGGTTTGCCCTCATCGCTTTGATCAGCCTTGCTCTTGTATTCGCATACGTTCTTTTTGAGGGCGGTTCCACCCGAGGCGAGCAGGTCGTTCCATATACCTCTTTTTTAGCGTATGTGGAGAGCAATCAGGTCGCCCAGGTTGAAATAAAGGAGCAGTCGCAGATCCGCTTCACGATGAAGAACGGGCTTTCCGCCCAGAGCCGGATTCCGTATTTTGACGAGGATCTTCTGTCGATCCTGAAAAAACAGGGAGTCGTAATTACCGGAACGGTTGCAGAGATTTCGATCCTTCAGGTCATACTTCAGCTGCTGCCGTGGATCATCTTCATCGGTTTCACGATCATGCTGTGGCGCCAAAGCGCCGGGATCAACGGGCGGATGATGTCCACCTTGGGTAAAAGCCGGGCCAAGGAATATATGGAATCCGACACGAAAGTCACGTTCAAGGATGTTGCCGGTCAAGTAGAGGCGAAATACGAGCTTGAAGAAGTGGTGGCGTTCCTGAAGAACCCCGATCAGTTCACCAAGGTGGGGGCAAAGATCCCCCGAGGTGTTCTTCTGGTCGGACCTCCCGGAACGGGAAAAACCCTTCTTGCCAAGGCGGTTGCCGGCGAGAGCGGCGTTTCCTTCTTCCACACCAGCGGCTCCGACTTCGTCGAGATGTTCGTCGGAATGGGAGCGGCCCGAGTTCGTGATCTCTTTGAACAGGCCCGCAAGAACAGTCCCTGCATCCTCTTCATCGATGAGCTCGATGCGGTCGGACGAACCCGCGGTGGCGGTCTGGGCGGTGGAAACGATGAACGGGAACAGACGCTCAACCAGATTCTCGTCGAGATGGACGGATTTTCGACGACCACCGGCGTCATCGTTATGGCGGCGACGAACCGGCCGGATATTCTCGATCCGGCGCTTCTGCGCCCCGGAAGATTTGACCGGGAAGTCGTCGTCGATCTTCCCGATATCAAGGAGCGGGAAGAGATCCTCAAGATTCACGCCCGCAAAGTGAAGCTGGAAGAGGATGTCGATCTGAAGCGCCTTGCCCGCGGCTCGGCGGGCACCAGCGGAGCGGATCTTGCGAACCTGATCAACGAAGCGGCTCTGTTTGCCGCCCGAAAGAATAAACTGACAGTCGGCATGGCGGAGCTTGAGGAGGCTCGGGACAAGATTCTTCTCGGGGTGGCCCGGAAATCGCGGGTGATGACGGAGGAAGAGAAACGAGCGACCGCCTATCATGAAGCGGGGCACGCTCTCTTGCATTATCATCTGAAGAATCTTGATCCCCTCCACAAGGTAACGATCATTCCCCATGGCCGGGCGCTCGGGGTTACGATCAGCTTGCCGGAACGGGATGCGTATACCAAGAACTACTCCTCCCTGCATGACTGGATCAAAGTGACGATGGGCGGGTATGTCGCCGAAGAGCTCGTCTACGGCGAAACCACGACGGGAACGAGCAACGACATCAAGCAGGCGACCCAGATCGCCCACCGGATGGTGACGGAGTGGGGGATGAGCGATCTTGGATTCATCAACCTTTCCGATGAAAGCGAGCCTCTCTTCCTTGGGCGGCAAATCACTCAGCGGAAAGACTACAGCGAAGAGACCGCCCGTCGAATCGACGAGGAGATGAAGAAGATCCTCGATTCCGCAATGGCCGAGACGAGGAAGATTCTCGGCGAGCATCGCGACCAGCTCGACACCCTGACCGAGGCGCTCGTCGAACACGAAACCCTTGATGACAATGAGGTTCGGGCCTTGTTGGGATTTACCGTTGAAGAGAAATAGATATGACCTTGGATTCCAGTTTGAAGAGAAATTTCTGCATCATCGCGCATATCGACCACGGAAAGTCGACGCTTGCCGACCGCTTCATTGAGCGGGCGCAGATCCGTCAGAACCGCGGTCCGGAACAGACCCAGATCCTCGACAACATGGATATCGAGCGGGAGCGGGGCATCACAATCAAAAGCCAGGCGGTCATGATTCCATACAAAGCCCAGGATGGGAAAACCTATGAATTGAACCTGGTCGATACGCCCGGACACGTGGACTTCTCCTATGAGGTGAGCCGGGCGATCAGCTCCTGCGAGGGGGCGCTCCTCTTAATTGATGCCGCCCAGGGGGTGGAAGCCCAGACCCTTGCGAACCTCTATATGGCGATGGAGCACAATCTTGACATCATCCCGGTGATCAACAAGGTCGACCTGCCTTCGGCGGATATCGAGGAGTGCCTCCACCAGATCGATCATGATCTCGGGTTGGATCCCGATATGGCGGTCCAAGTCAGCGCCAAGACCGGTTTCGGGTTGGGCGAACTGTTTGAAGCGATCGTCAACCACATCTCCCCACCGAGCGGAGACCCCAAGGCCCCCTTGGAGGCGCTGATCTTCGATTCCCACTATGATCCGTACCGCGGAGTGGTGGTTCACTGTAGAATCTTCAACGGCGAGCTGAAAGACGGTGATGAAGTCACGTTCATGCATACCGACACCACCTATCGGGCGGAAGAGGTCGGATTGTTCCAGCTCGGCCTGCAAAAGCGCGACAAGCTCTCCGCCGGGGATGTCGGGTACGTGATTACCGGGGTGAAGACGATCAGTGATGTCCGGGTCGGCGATACGATCACGTCGGCTGCAAAACCGGCGAAGCGGCCGCTGCCGGGGTTCAAGGATGTCAAACCGGTGGTGTTCAGCTCAATCTATCCCGTCGATACGAACGACTATGAGGAGCTGGTCGATGCACTCGACCGCCTCAAGCTGAACGATGCTTCCCTGGTGTACGAAAAAGACTCCTCCGCTGCGTTGGGTTTCGGCTTCCGGTGCGGATTTCTGGGGATGCTTCACCTCGAAGTGGTCCAGGAACGGATCGAGCGGGAGTTCGGTCTCTCCATCGTATTCACCAGTCCCTCGGTCCAATACCATGTTCATATGAAGGACGGGTCGATGCTCTCGGTCGACAACCCGTTGGAATACCCCGAACCGATGAAAATCGATTACGCCGAAGAGCCGTACATTCAAGCGAACATCATCACTCCTGTTTCATACCTCGGACCGATCATCAACCTGTGCATCGATCGAAGGGGAACGCAGGTGGGGATGAACTACCTTGATGCAAAACGGGTTGAACTGATCTACGAGATGCCGCTTGCCGAGGTCCTTTTTGAATTCTACGATCGCCTCAAATCCGTCAGCCGCGGCTATGCCTCCTTTGACTACGATGTCATCGGGTACCGGCGAACCGATCTGGTTCGATTGGACATTCTGGTGAACGGCGAGCCGGTTGATGCGCTCAGCCAGCTCGTCTTCCGCGGCAACAGCCAAAAACGGGGACGGATGGTGTGCGAGCGCCTGCGCAAGGAGATTCCCCGTCAGCAATTTAAAATTGCCATCCAGGCGGCAATCGGTGGTACTATCATCAGCAGGGAGACGATCAGTGCGTTCCGCAAGGATGTGACGGCGAAGTGCTATGGTGGTGACATCTCTCGCAAGCGCAAGCTGCTGGAAAAACAGAAGGAAGGCAAGAAGCGGATGAAGATGGTCGGAAACGTTGAAATTCCACAATCAGCGTTCCTTGCCGTGTTAAAAAGTGATGAGGATTCCAATTGAAGTCGAGGAGGAGCCATGGTACACGTTCAAAAGATCGCAGAAAGTCCGAAGGGTGAGGACATCTTCAAGGTAACCTTGGAGTCAGGTCCGTACACCGTTCAGATTCTCAATCTGGGAGCGACGATCCAATCCCTGATCGTTCCCGACCGGGACGGAAAGAAGCGGGATATCGTCTTGGGGTTTGAAGATCCTTTTGAATATCTCGGCCATTCGGCGTATTTCGGGCAAGTCGTCGGTCGTTTCGCCAACCGGATCAAGGATGCGACGTTCACCCTCAATGACCGCACCTACAAGCTTGACGCCAACGACGGAAAGAACTCGCTGCACAGCGGTTCCGCAAACTGGGGTTGGCGGCTCTGGGCGATCGAGCCCTTTGAATGGGAAGAGAAGCCCGGCGTTGTTCTTTCTATCACTTCCCAGGCGGGTGAAGGAGGGTTTCCCGGCAGCGTAACGGCAACGGTAAGCTACCTGCTGGACGGAGAGAGCGGACAGCTGCGACTTGAGTATGAAGCGACGGCAAGCGAAGAGACCCCGATGAACCTCACGAACCACAGCTACTTCAACCTCGCAGGCGCCGGGAGCGGTACGATTCTGCATCATGATGTCCAACTGTTCTGCGACCGGTATGTCGAAGTCGATGGCCATGCGATTCCCACCGGCAAGGTTCTTGGAGTCGAACAGACGCCTTTTGATTTCAGGAAATCCAAAGCGGTCGGCTTGGACATTGAGACGGCGGGCGGATACGACCACTGCTTCATTTTGAGCGATGAGCGGTCCGAGCTCCGCCCGGCGGCGACGGTGTATGATCCGGGCAGCGGCCGGATGATGGAGATCTTCACCACGTTGCCGTCTTTGCAGTTCTATACGAGCAACTTCCTTGACGGAAGTACGGTCGGCAAGGGGGGCGTGCCCTATCAAAAACATGCAGGCATGTGCTTCGAAACGCAGTACTATCCGGATTCACCCAACCAGACGCATTTCCCCAACGCGATCTTCGGTCCCGACAGACCCTATCGCCATACGACGGTATTCGCATTTTCAACAAAGTGAGAGCGAGATGAAAAAGGTTAAAATCATCGGAATCACCGGAGGATCGGGGTCGGGGAAATCGACGATCGTGCGGAAGATCAGCGAGGTCTGTTCCGACTTCGTCTTCATTCCTCAGGACAACTACTATAAATCCGCAGCCTATATTTCAAATGAGAATATCACTGCGTTCAATTTCGATCATCCCGATGCGTTCGACATGGATCTACTTTACAGGCACCTCTCCGACTTGAAGGCATATCTGCCCATCAAGATGCCTTTGTATGATTTTGTGAACCACCGTCGGCGGGATGAAACGGTGCATGTCGATCCTCGGCCATTGGTGATTATTGAAGGGTTGATGGTCCTTCACGATCCGGAGATTCGGGCGCTGTTGGATTTGAAGCTGTACGTGGATACTCCGGATGACATTCGCTTCATCCGCCGCCTGAAGCGGGACATCTCCGAGCGGGGAAGGACTTTGGAGAGCGTGTGCGCCCAGTATCTGGAGGTCGTCCGGCCGGGACACTTCAACTTCATCGAACCGACGAAAGTGTACGCCGATCTGATCATTCCCGAAGGGGGATACAACGAAAGCGCCTTGAGCGTGCTGATTCCATTCGTCAAGGGGATCACGAGCGCCGACGATGACGTGTGAACTCATCCTTGATCGCTTTAAATGACCAATCTTCGGGTACGGGATCTTCTCCACCGAGAAACCACCGCGAGCAGCGGAGGATTCGGGCGATTCCCATGATCGATCCTTTTATGATTCCATGGCGCAGCACCGCCTCGACCATATAGGTGGAGCAACTCGGATGATAGATGCAGGAGGAGCCGAAGAACGGGGAGAGAAGTCCTTTGTACAAATAGACGGGGATGAGAAAGAGTTGGCGGAGAAAACGCTTCATGAACCGTATTGTATGCAAGGCGGGGGGATTTGACTAGCATGGGAAAAACGAGTACAGTAAGAGTGTTGAATTGAAGTTTGATTGGAGGAATGGCATATGGCAGGAAACGTATCAAAGAACGCCCGGCGTGAAGGAACCAAGGTGATGACCAGTCGCTGGGGCGGAACAATCAAGATGAAATCGGTCTTTGAAAACGGCAAGTTGCGGCATATGGCGTACTGTGAGAAATCCGGCAACACCGCCCGCAAGCCGAAAGATTTGATGTAATTCATTGCGGAATTGGAAGGAACCCGTAGAAAACGATCTATGGGTTTTTTGTTATCCGAGCTTCGCCAAGTCACTAAAAATTCCCGTGATAAAGGCACGTTTACCCGATTTTTGGTCCATTATAGAAAGATTTGAGGGGATATCGTTACACAAAAAGTGATGTTTACGGTATCGCACTTCAATTTGGTGTGATATAGTTACTGTACGCATTTATGCAACGACATGCAAATTCAAGAGGAGGAAAACCGTGAAACGTTTTTCAAGCACAATTTTGACGGCTTTGCTGGTCACATTGTTGGCATTTTCACTCGCAAGCTGTGCGACAGCGCGAGTTGAGCCAATTCCTCCAGCAGTGGTTGAGCCCGTCCCGGCTCCGGCACCACCACCAGCAGTCCCAGCACCGGAACCCGCCCCTGTTGTAGAGGTGCCGATGGTTGTTGAGCCTGTTAAGCCAGTGGCTGTTGAACCGGCTCCTGTGGTAGTCGCTCCCCCCGTAGTGGAGGAGGTCGTCTATCCCTATGGAGTCCGTCCAATCGTTAAGAACGCTGATGGAAATGAAGTGTTCGATCTTTTCATCGTTCACACCAATGACGTGAAGGGCAATATCTATGCTGAGAACGGCGGAGTCGGAATCGCCAAGCTCTCTACCGCCCTGAAGGCCGGTCGTGAGATTACCGACAACTGGTTGTTGCTCAACACCGGCTATGTCGGGGAGATTCCCGCCGAAGCGGCCCTTACCGCAGCATGGATCGTCGATGAGCTGGGCTATGATGCATATCTGCCGCAAGCGATTCAGATCGAGCTCGGGATTGAAGGAACCCAAAAGGCGATCCCCCTCGCCGCGAACGTGTTGGATGCCGAAGAGTACCTGCTCTTCCAGCCCTACCAAGTCTATGATTTCAACGGCTTCACCGTTGGGGTTGTCGGCATCGTGGCGCCGAAACCGGTAAGCGGAGTAAGCTTTGACGCCGATGTCATCCTCGACAACGCCCAGTGGGCCGTCGACATTGCTAAGGATTACGTGGACTACCTCGTCGTCCTTACCGATCTCGGTGAAGGCGTGTTCAGTTCGTCCGATCTGGCAGAGAACATTCAAGGTATCGACCTGATCGTCGATGGCAGCGGTTCGGAGACAGCGAAAGTCGTCAACGACACCCTCATCGTCCGCGCCGAAGAGCAGCTGCGCTCAATCGGCGGCGTGGTGGTCAGCGTTGACCGCGGCCGCGTAACCGGCGTCCTGCCGCTCGTTCTGCCCGCAGAAGACCTTGCTGTTCCCTATTTGAGCCCCCTTGCCGCGGAATATGAGCCCTTTGCCAATGCGCTGGGCTATACCTTGATGGTAACGCTCCCCGAAGATCCGACGATCGTGGAACAAATCGGACCGACTCCCGAGAAAGTAGCGGTTGTCGTACCCGTACCGGTGGTCAAAGTCGAAGAGAAGCCGGCACCGCCTCCAGCTCCGGCTCCCGCTCCGCCTCCGGCACCGCCGGCTCCCGCTCCTGTCGTAGAAGAAGTGGTACCGATCAAGATCACCCGACCGGTCGAACCGAGAGAGTTCCCCTTGGGCGTCACCTCGATCGTCAAGAACGCCGCCGGTGACAAGGACTTCGATCTGTTCGTCGTCCACACCAACGACGTGCACGGCCGGATCACTCCCAGCGACGGCGGAATGGGCTATTCCAAACTGGCCACGATGCTGGAAGTGGGCCGCTCCATCACGGACAACATTCTCGTGCTGGATGCCGGCGACGTTTCGCACGGAACGAATCTGGCGAACCTGTTTGAAGGCGAGGTTGTAGGAGTCCTTTTGGACATGCTCGGCTATGATGCGGTCGTCCCCGGCAACCACGATTTCAACTATGGATCCGAGCGCCTGATTCAAGCCGCCGAGTTCGCCGAAGAGTACTCGAATCTCCGAGTCCTCGCCGCCAACGTGCTCGACGAGGATGGATACCTTGTATTCCAGCCGTATCAGGTCTATGACTTCAACGGCTTCACCGTCGGAGTCGTCGGTTTGACGACCCCCGATACGAAGACGAAGAGCCATCCGAAGAACACTGCGGGTCTCACCATCCTCAACGAAGAGATCTTCGCCATCGGTCAGCAGGCGATCGATATCGCCCGCACCTACGTGGACTACGTCATCGTTCTTGGCCATATCGGCCTTGATCCGGACGGGGCGAGCGGACTGACCAGTGACATGATCGTCAGTAAGATCAAGGGAATCGACCTGTTCGTCGACGGGCACTCCCACGATGCGCTGGAGAAGGGTCTTAAGATCGGCGACAGCTACATCGTCTCCGCCGGTGAATACCTGGAGAACGTCGGAGTCGTCGAGATCAACGTCCGAGGCGGCAAAGTGGTCGGAACGACACCGATGCTGATTCCCGCCGAAGATGTCCTCAACCCTGAAGAGAGCGATCTCGCCCGGGCCTATGGAATCGTGGACGTGCCGAACCATCCCAAAGTGGATGAGTATGTAACCTATATGCAGGCTCAACTCAGCGACAAGCTCAATCAGGTCATCGCTACGATTCCGGTTGACTTGAACGGTGAGCGGGCCCATGTTCGAACCCGCCCGACGAATCTTTCGAAGATCATCACCGCCGCGATGACCGAACAGAGCGGAGCCGACTTCACGATCACCAACGGTGGTGGAATCCGAGCTTCCCTGAAGGCCGGTCCGGTAACGATCGGTGATGTGATCAACGTGCTGCCGTTTACGAACATCCTTACGGTGGTCGAAGCGACCGGCGCCGAGGTATATGCGGCTCTTGAGCATGGGTATCGAATGCTGCCGGAAACGAACGGCGGATTCGCCCAGACGGATTTGAGCGTCGTGTACAACCGATTTGCCGAGCCCGGCAAGCGCATCGTCAAAGTCCTGCTCAACGGCAAGGCGATCGACAAGAACAAGACCTACCGCGTAGCGACCAATGACTTCCTGGCCGCCGGCGGAGACGGATACACGATGTTCGGTCGAATCCTCGTCGAGGGCGACCTCTTAAGTGACGTCCTGATCAAATACCTGAGCACGAAGAAGCTTACAGCGGAGATGCTTGGTGATGAGGTAAAGGAAGTGGTCGTAGCTGAAGAAAAACCGGCTCCTGCTCCTGCACCGGCACCGGTTCCCGCACCTGTCGTGGCGGAAGTAAAACCGGCTAAAGTGGAGGCGGTTGAGTACCCTTTAGGAGTAACGTCGGTCGTCAAGAACAGTGCGGGGGATAAGGATTTCGATCTCTTTGTCGTCCACACCAACGACGTGCACGCGCGCATAACTCCCAGCGACGGCGGAATGGGCTATTCCAAACTTGCGACGATGCTGGAAGTAGGGCGCTCCATCACGGATAACATCCTTCTTCTGGATGCCGGAGATGTTTCGCACGGAACAAACTTGGCGAATCTTTTCGAAGGAGAGACGGTAGGCGTCCTTCTGGATATGCTCGGCTATGACGCGGTAGCACCCGGCAACCACGACTTCAACTATGGGTACAAGCGCCTCGTTGAAGCTGCCGAGTTCGCCGAAGAGTATTCCGCTCTCAGAGTCCTTTCAGCCAACGTGGTTGATGAGGACGGGTATCTTGTGTTCCAACCGTATCAGGTGTACGACTATAACGGCTTCACCGTCGGTGTCGTCGGTCTAACGACCCCCGATACAAAGACGAAGAGCCATCCGAAGAACACCGAGGGACTCACATTCCTCAATAAAGAGATCTTTGATCTTGGCCAGGAGCTGGTTGATATCGCCCGCAGCTATGTGGACTACATCATCGTTCTTGGACATATCGGTCTTGACCCGGATGGGGCAAGCGGCCTGACCAGCGAGATGATTGTTCGCAGCATCAACGGAATCGATCTGTTTGTTGACGGACACTCCCACACGACGCTGGAAAAAGGTTTGAAGGTCAACGACACCTACATCGTCTCCGCAGGTGATTATCTGAGGAACGTAGGAGTGGTGGAGATCAACGTCCGAGGCGGCAAAGTGGTCGGAACGACACCGATGCTGATTCCCGCAAAGGATGTGCTCAATCCTCAAGAGAGCGATCTTGCTCGGGCCTATGGAATCACAGCGGTTCCCAACAATGCTGAAGTCGATGAGTATGTGACCTACATGCAAGGCCAGCTCAACGATGTGCTCAACAAGGTGATTGCAAAGATTCCGATGGATTTGGATGGCGAGCGAGCCAATGTTCGAACCCGCCCGACGAATCTTTCGAAGATCATCGCCGCTGCGATGACCGAACAGAGCGGAGCCGATTTCTCGATCACCAACGGTGGCGGAATTCGTGCTTCCCTGAAGGCCGGTCCGGTAACGGTCGGAGATGTGGTCAACGTGCTGCCGTTTACGAACATCCTCACGGTGGTCGAAGCGACGGGTGCTGATGTGTATGCGGCGCTTGAGCATGGGTACCGAATGCTGCCGGATCCAAACGGCGGATTTGCCCAGACGGATCTGAGCGTCGTGTACAACCGCTTTGCCGAGCCCGGCAAGCGCATCGTCAGAGTCCTGCTCAACGGCAAGGCGATTGACAAGAACAAAACCTACCGCGTAGCGACCAATGACTTCATGGCCGCCGGCGGAGACGGATACACGATGTTTGGTCGAGTCCTCGTCGAGGGCGACCTCTTAAGTGATATCCTGATCAAATATCTTTCTGAAACGTACCCAGTGCGTTAAGGAATGACGTAACAACGACGCAGGGCGGCTTTTCCAGCCGCCCTGTTGTATTGCATGGAGGCGAAATACGTGAAGCGAGTTTCTTTTTTCCTCATCTTGATATCTCTACTCCTTGCTCTGGCGGCTTGTGCAACACCCACGACTGCGGTAACGGTTGATGAACCGGTAGTCCCGATCCAAGAAGCGGTTGCAGCTCCTGTGTCTGTTCCGGCACCCGAGCCCGTCGAGCAAGCGATTGAACCTGTGGTTCCGGAGGCTGTACCTGAACCGGTAGTTGTAGCTGAAGAAAAACCGGTTCCGGCTCCTGTTGCCGCTTCTGCGCCTGAGCCTGTGGAGCAAGTGATTGAACCTGTGGTTCCGGAGGCTGTACCCGAACCGGTAGTCGTAGCTGAAGAAGCACCGGCTCCGACACCTGAACATGTATCTGAACCGACTCCAGCTCCTGTCGTAGCGGAAGTGGTGCCGGTCAAGGTCGAACCTGTCGAGTACCCCTTGGGCGTAACCTCGATCGTCAAGAACAAGGCCGGTGACAAGGACTTCGATCTCTTCGTAGTTCATACCAACGACGTTCATGCCCGTATCACCCCCGGCGATGGCGGAATGGGCTATTCAAGGCTGGCAACGATGCTGGAAAGAGGACGCTCCATTACGGACAACATCCTTCTTCTGGATGCCGGAGACGTTTCGCACGGAACGAATCTGGCGAACCTGTTCGAAGGGGAGACTGTGGGAGTTCTCCTGGATATGCTCGGCTATGATGCTGTAGCGCCCGGCAACCACGACTTCAACTATGGATACAAGCGCCTCGTTGAAGCTGCAGAGATCGCCGAGGAGTATTCGAATCTTCGAGTTCTTTCAGCCAACGTGGTCGATGAGGACGGGTACCTTCTCTTCCAGCCGTATCAGGTGTATGACTTCAACGGCTTCACCGTCGGTGTCGTCGGTCTGACGACCCCCGATACGAAGACAAAGAGCCATCCCGGGAACACCGAAGGAATTACGTTCCTCAATGAAGAGATCTTCTCAATCGGCCAAGAGGCGATCGACATCGCCCGCACCTATGTGGACTACATCATCGTTCTTGGACACATCGGCCTCGATCCGGATGGGGCAAGCGGCCTGACCAGCGAGATGATCGTTCGCAACATCAAGGGAATCGACCTGTTCGTTGACGGACACTCCCACACGACGCTGGAAAAAGGCCTGAAGGTCAACGACACCTACATCGTTTCCACCGGTTCCTATCTGAGGAACGTCGGAGTGGTCGAGATCAACATCCGGGACGGCAAGGTGGTCGGGACGACTCCGATGCTGATCCCAGCCGAAGACGTTCTCAATCCCCAAGAGAGCGATCTTGCCCGAGCGTATGGAATCGTGGAAGTACCCACCAACCCCGAAGTCGATGAGTATGTCTCCTACATGCAGGGGCAGCTCAGTGAAGTGCTCAACAGGGTGATCGCGACGATCCCGATGGATCTGGACGGGGAACGGGCCAATGTCCGGACCCGGCCGACGAATCTCTCGAAGATCATCACCGCCGCGATGACCGAGGCGAGCGGAGCCGATTTCACGATCACCAACGGCGGCGGAATCCGCGCTTCCCTGAAGGCCGGCCCGGTAACGATCGGCGATGTGATCACCGTGCTGCCGTTCACGAACATCCTCACGGTGGTCGAAGTAACCGGCGCCGATGTGTATGCGGCTCTTGAACATGGATACCGGATGCTGCCGGATCAGAACGGGGGATACTCCCAGACCGATCTGGGCGTCGTGTACAACCGCTTCGCCGAACCCGGCAAGCGGATCATCAGAGTCCTGCTTGACGGCAAGCCGATCGACAGGAACAAGACCTACCGGGTGGCGACCAATGACTTTCTGGCTGCCGGCGGAGACGGATACACGATGTTCGGTCGGATCCTCACAGAGGGCGACCTCCTAAGCGATGTCCTGATCGAGTATCTTTCCAATCAATAACATGAATAGGGGCAGCCCCCGGGCTGCCCCTTTTGGAATAATCTCTTTCGTGAAACCGGCTTGACACGATGGTACCAATAGGGTAATGTACCAATCGTTCAACAGACATTCGCCTATAGCTCAGTCGGTAGAGCAGGTGGCTGTTAACCACCCTGTCGGGGGTTCAAATCCCTCTGGGCGAGCGATGAGACAATCCTTCGGGGTTGTCTCTTCTCGTTTTTAGCTCTCCAGTCGTTTCTGATTCGCCAAATACACCCGCCACGTTGAAGCGATGATGTTTTCAACGCTTGAGTGTACGGCTTTCCAACCGAGGGTTTTCCTTGCTTCCTTGCTTGAGGCGATGAGCTTTGCCGGATCGCCCTTCCTTCGCTCCACATATTCGGCGGGAATCGGGTGACCGGTGATCTCGCGGGCGGTGTCAACGATCTGTTGGACACTGATGCCGTTTTCGGAGCCGAGGTTCACGATGAGGTTTCCCTTGCCTTCCATCAAATGATCGACCGCCAAGACGTGGGCGGTCGCCAGATCGGTGACGTGCACGTAATCACGGATTGCGGTCTTGTCCGGGGTGTCCCAGTCGCTGCCGAAGATTAAGAGATTGGGTCTGATTCCCATCGCCACTTCCATGACCACGGGAATCAGGTTCGCCGGGTTTGATTCCAGACCGAGCATTCGACCCTCATTGTCATACCCAGCCGCATTGAAGTAGCGCAGGGAGACGTAGGAAAGATCCCGAAGCTGTGAATACCACTCCAGGTTCTCTTCAATGGCGAGCTTGGTGTATCCATAGTAGTTTGTCGGACGGGTCGGATGATGCTCATCCACAGGCAGATACTCCGGCTCGCCGTAGACGGCGGCGGTGGAGGAGAGGATGAAATTCTTCACCTTGGCTTTCGAGCAGGCGGCGATGAGGTTCAAGGATCCCGAGATGTTGTTGTGGGAATATTTTTCCGGCGCTATCATCGACTCTCCTGCGGCTTTGAATGCTGCAAGGTGGATCACCGCATCCCATCCCTCTTCGAGGACAGCGGCGATTTGCTCATAATTTAAGATATCCCCTTCAAAGAAGTCGGCACGCTGATCAACGTTGCTTTTCAAGCCGCTTGAAAGGTTGTCAAAAATTCCGACTTGGTCTCCTCGTTCGAGGAATTGGAGAGCGACATGGCTACCGATGTACCCGGCCCCTCCGACTAGTAATATCTTCATCGCTTCATCTCCTTATGAAAAGCGGGTAATGATTGTGCTCAGATCGGCCAGTTTTTCATCAAGCAATGCTTGAGTGGCAGTCTCAACGACCAACCGCAAGTAGGGTTCGGTGTTGGATTTGCGGACATTAAACCACCAGTCTTTGAATTCAACCCGATAGCCGTCGAAATCCATGACAAGGGTGGGGGAATCGTTTTTGACATATCGCTCATACAGAGCGGTCATCGCTCCATCCTTCTCACTGAGGGTGAAGTTCACCTCTCCGCTGTTTGCCCACCTGACGATCGAATCGATGAAGGAGCCGATTGTCTGACCTTCAGCTTTGAGCATCTTCACAGCCTGAAGGACGAGGAGGGAAGCAAGAATGCCGCTGTCGCAGTTGAAGAAGTCTCTGAAATAGTAGTGTCCGGCAAGCTCGCCGCCGAAGATCGCTCCAAGCTCCCGAAGCTTGTTCTTCGCGAACGCATGACCGACTTTCCACACGTGAACCTCGGCACCGAGGCTTTCAAGGTATTCAACCGTTGAACGGCTGGTACGAATATCAACCAGAACTCGGCCTTTTTCCTTTTTGAGGTAATAGAGGCCCAAGAGACTGGTGATGTAATCGGGTTGGAGAAAGCGGCCGTTCTCATCGAGGAACATGACGCGGTCGGCATCGCCGTCGTAGATGATTCCGATGTCGCTTTTGTTGGCAATTACCGCATCGCGAAGATCGTAGGTGTTTTCGACTTCCAGAGGATTGGGCTCATGAGCCGGGAATGTTCCGTCAAGATGATCGTAGAGGTAATGATGATTCTCCCCCAAGAGATCTTTGACGATGAGATTTGCCATTCCATGTGAAAAGTCGATCGAAAGGTTGAGGTCGGAGGTGTCGGGAGTGAACGCTTTCAAAAAGTCGATATATGCGTTCCTTGCTTCTTTCTTGATGATCTTTCCTTTCTTTCGGGAGGGAACAATTTCATCATTAAGAACCATCGCTTCCAATTCCTTCAGTCCGCTGTCCGAACCGACGGGGACGGCATTCGTCCGACTGATTTTCAGTCCATTGTACTCGGCGGGGTTGTGGCTGGCTGTGATCTGGACGGAGGCATCCGCCTTGAAGTGAACGGTCGCAAAATACACCATCGGGGTGGTCGCCAGACCGATGGTCCAGACATCCGCTCCGCTGTCCATGATTCCCCTGCTCAATGCTTCAAAGATCTCATCGCTGCTGGTTCGGACATCCCGACCGACGAGGACCGCTTTGCTCTTCAGAAGCTTGGGCAAAAAGTAGCCGATCTTGTACACGGTGTCTTTGTTGAAATCCACGTTGTAGATTCCCCGAATATCGTATGCTTTAAACGCTCCCATCGCTTAATCTCCTTCTGAACTCCTTTCGATCCATCACCTCAAAGAAGTGAACCGTCCCGTCTTTCAGCAGCACCATTTCTACCACTTGACGGAAGGCTTTGTCAAACCAGGAGGCATCTTTCACCGGATGGGACGGCTGCCGGATTATCTTCAATGCATTGCTTCTGGAAACGGTTCGAACGGATTCAACGTCCGTACAGGCAAAGGAGTCTTCATACTTCACAAACGGCTCTCTGTTCTTCCGGGGGCGAAGCGAAAAGCCGAAGAGCGCCGGTTGGCGCTCAAAATCCTCAAAGAAGAAAGAATCATTTACTTTGTAAAGGAATACACCGAATTCGCGGGCAACTCCCTTCGTCGTGGCGTACCACGTGGCGTAGGTTCGCCATGAGAGTTTGCTTCCATGTCTTGTTTCAAGTTCTTGAATGAACTTGTGGGCATCATCATCCATTGTATGTCCTTGCCTCACTAGCTTTTTTTCATAGTAGCATATACACTGCGTTGCAGAAAGAGTAGCGAGGGCATATGGATTATCAAGCAAAGGATTTTGGCAAATTGCTGAAGAACAATGCCCTTACGATGCGACGGTTGTTTCAATCAACTGACACCAATTGCATGCGCGTCTACGACCGGAATATGGAAGAGTTTCCCGTTACGGTCGACCTGTGGGCACAGTGGGTTCGAATTACCGACTACAGTGAAGAGGGCTTGGATGATCGCAAGCGGGATCTTGTCATGGATCTTGCCGGTCGGATGCTGTATGTCCCTATTGAGAAGGTAGTCTACCATCACCGCCGGAAGCGGACCGGGCGCGAGCAGCATGATGTGCAAGAGTCTGTTTCCACCCTCGTAGAGGTAATGGAGCAAGGCCTCGTTTTCACGGTTGATCTGACGAAACGAGTGGATACCGGTCTGTTTCTGGACCATATGCCGACCCGAGCATTGGTAGGGTCGATGAGCTATGGATTGAGGGTTCTGAACCTCTTTTCCTATACCGGTTCGTTCAGCGTATACGCGGCCCGGGGTGGGGCGGTTCAAGTCGACTCGGTCGATCTGTCAGCGACCTACACTGCGTGGGCTGAAGCGAACCTTGCGGCGAACGGGTTCTTCGGACCGACCTATCGATGCATCAACGCTGACGCTTTTGAGTATGTTAAGGATGCCTTGGACGAAAAACGGATTTATGACCTGATCATCTTCGATCCGCCAAGCTTTTCCAATTCACGAAAAATGGAGCACGACTTCGATATCGTGCGTGATTATGTGCGCTGGCTTCATGCACTCAGCGCTCTATTGAAGAAGAGAGGAACGATCATCGTCTCCTCGAGTCTGGGAGGGTTTTCACTAGATAAAAGCGCGTTGGGAGGGTACACGATCGAAGAACGTACCCAAGATTTATTAGCCCCGGGATTTACCCGTCGATCCGGGACCGCCCGAACGTGGGTGCTGACGAAAGAACGGAATCATACGATACCGGCGATATTCAGAAACAGCCGGAAGAATACGGAAACAGCGCATAATGAAGCGCAGATGGATGAAGAAGAGATGAGCAAAGAAGAAGAAAAGAACAAGCCGGAGGTCAAAGAGGCGACCCGGAGCGAAGAAATCATGGACCAGGCATTTTTAAGCGAGGAAGAGGATGACGTATGGACATTGGTCTGGGATGATGAGCCTGAACAGAAGGCCGAAGTGAAGAAAGAACGCTCACCGAGAAGTGAAAGCCGCCGTTCTTCCTCAAGTGATCGATCAAGACGAGATGATAGTCGTCCTCGAAGGTTTGACGACCGCCCGCGAAGGGAGTATGGCGATCGACCCCGCAGGTACGATGACCGACCGAGACGAGACTATGACGATCGGCCCCGCAGGTACGACGACCGGCCGAGGCGGGACTATGACGATCGGCCCCGCAGGTACGACGACCGGCCGAGGTGGGAGTATGACGACCGCCCCCGCAGGTATGACGATCGGCCGAGGCGGGACTATGACGATCGGCCCCGCAGGTACGACGACCGGCCGAGGCAGGACTATGACGACCGCCCCCGCAGGTACGATGATCGACCGAGGCGGGAATATGACGACCGCCCCCGCAGGTACGACGACCGCCCGAGGCGGGAGTATGACGATCGTCCCCGCAGGTACGACGATCGCCCGAGGCGGGAGTATGACGATCATCCCCGCAGGTACGATGACCGACCGCGCCGGGGATATGATGATGGAGACAACCAACGTCGAGCTGAACGGGCGTTTGAAGATCGACCAAAGCGTGACGAACGGCCCAAAAGAGAGCGGAAAGCTCCGCCGAAGCCCTACGGGTTTGGCGCCAAGGCGCCTCGGAAGGCGAAAAGAGAGGAGTGATGGGAATCCCCCTTTTTCTGCATCCCACCGTCTCGTTTGGCGGTGGGACTTGTTATGTCTGCAACCATGTTTTTCCTGAACTTTGAAATTGCCTCTTCAGTTTTACAAAGCGTTGATTTCATTTTCCAACTCTGAAAGTCGATCCATGACTGTTTCAAAAGATGGAATCTCACCGTAGAGCATATAGCGCATCTCCTGATAATCGTCCAATAAGCCCGATAGACGATAAGACGGCGGAACAAGTTTTAATGCCCCCGGTACTGCCTCCGGGTATTTTGCCCATGCACGCGGATAGAACTTCATCTTGAACTCGACAACCTTTTGCAGCAGCTTCAAATTGTCAAAAGCGGTTTCTTTTACAGATGTCTCCGCAATTCGATAAAGATCGTAGTAGTGCCTTGAATACCGCTGTGGCATTGCAAGGTGCTCCGGGCGGTTTGCTTCGTGGTGGAGGATTGTTGCCTTTTCCCAGAACGTACGTTCCGGCAGGACAGTAAGAACCTCAGTCACTTTTTGCTCGAATACAGCCGGATAATATGTCGCCGCATACAGTGATATGGTAACATTTCGCGCAGGCGTCCATGCAGCCAGCGCGCCGATTTCCAATCGAATCACTTTTAGCGTGGAGGCATTTTCAAACAGGTTCGGATATTCAAATATAATCGTTTGGCTGTCTTTCTTGTCTATGTAAACGCTTGCCTCATAGCCAAGTTTCTGCGACAAATCAGCCTTCATTGTCGGGAAAACTGTATCCCGCAAGAATTCTTCTGCCCGAATATTCGCCTCTTTGTTGAACGCATCCTGCTTTGTGTTGGATCGCGCTTCCCACGGCTCGTCCAAACCGTAACCAAGCAAGCGCCAATCCAGTATCAGGTCAATGTCCTCTGAAAAGCGGTTGATCAGATCGTATGCTTTTGACAGGCTCGTTCCGCCTTTGAACGTTATGTGCTTTTTCCAGGGGGAGCATTGAAACAGGTAATCCAGCGTATAACACACCCAAAAGTCCTTTTCAATGATTGCGTCGCGAAGCCCCATCTTGTCTGCCGTATTTCTGAAAAGTTCCCGTCGTTCATCCGACGATAGTCCTGCTACTGTTTTCATTCTGCTTTCTCCTCACATATCCGCTTGATGTATTGATACACCCAATCCGTGCTTTCCGACGCTTCCTTTATAGCCGCAGCCTTTTCCTCATGCGATAGTTTGCCCGACAGCATTTCGATGGTATCCTGTGTGACGTTCTCTTTGCCAAGTGTTTTCAAGGCTTGAATCAAAAGCGCCGTCATATAAGATAGTCCTGTAATTTCTCTGTTGGTCCTGTGCTTGAATTCAAGCCGCGTGGCGTTCCACTCGTATGTTCTGTAGGGACCATCGCTGATGTAGGACCAAACCGCCGTAACCTGCGTCGAAAGACCCAGCATATTGAGAGCTGTGTTTCCACACGGCGCAATCGTCCAATGATATCTCCTAGCTAGAGCCTTCGCAACCGCATCAGGATCGGCTGCCACATACTCACCAAGCAGCTTGCTGTATTTGGGTTTTTCAAAAATGCCGCCCATAATTCTTCTCAAAATGCCATCATTTACAAAGCGAAGCATGTTTTGTCGAACCGTGTTGTTGTCGGCAATATCTGAAAAGTCAGATGTGACAAACACGGTGCCGTCCGCCGCTGCAAGAATCCGCTCTTTTATTTGATGTGTATATCCGCTACTCATAAGAAGACCTCCTTGTAACGAATATTGTATATTATTCGTTACATAACATGCAACAGCCTCGGAAATAGTTTTTCCTGTAACCAGCTAAATATACAAGCTCAGTTTTAAGAACGATGTAATAACGCGGGTCTTACTTGTAACGAATCATATAGATTATACGTTACATCATGCGGTCGGCAGATAGATCCAGTCGTGCATAATACTAACGCTCGGCTCATCCTCTTTAGGAACCAGATGATAGACATGGGCGTCATACACTGTGCGCTTGTCCTCTCTTCGGAGACCATTTTGAAATTGCCTCAAGTTTTTCAGATAATTTTGATTTTTTTTCACCATCATTACTCCGGAAATGATTTTTATACTCCTATTCAGGATACATTGCTCATTTGCTTGAATCCCGAATCATACATGTGTCTGAGATTGGTGGAGACAATTCTGACGGCCTCCGTAAAAGAGAAAAGCAAATACCACTACCACCTCTACGGATCAGCCTCAAAAACTTGACCGGCCCGAGTTGACGGTCTTTTTAGGATCCAGAGGAATATTTCATTGATTGAGGTTTTCCTATGGAATAAATCATTTTCGATTACTCGCGGAATTCTTATATTCGAGGCACCCCGCAACCATGTTTTTCCTGAACTTTGTTGACACCCCCATGGGCATCATTTATGATGTTAATGAAATTCCGTATCAGTAGCATATCAATCTATGAAAGAAAGAAGACAGACAATACAGAAGGGCTTGGTGTGGGATGCGCTCAATGAACATATGAACCATCCAAGCGCCGAACAGATCTACGAATCGATTATTCAGAAGCATCCGACAATCAGCAGGGCTACCGTATATCGCAACCTCAACTCCCTCGTGGAAGATGGAATAATCCGGCGGGTGCAGGTTCCGGGAGGACCGGATCGGTATGATCGGATTCTTGAGCAGCACTTCCATATCCAATGTGTTGTGTGCAAAAGCATCCATGATCTTGAGATGACGAAGGATTTATCCATTGGACTTGAGGATCTCGATTTGAAGGGGTATCAGTTGGAGTCCTACCAAGTAGTGTTTAACGGGGTTTGCCCCGAGTGTCAAAAGGAAAAACTGTCGTAAGGCAGGACAAGGAGTGTCACATGGATTTAAAGGGAACAAAGACTGAGAAGAACCTGTGGGAAGCATTCGCAGGGGAGTCGATGGCTCGAAGCAAGTATACCTATTACGCCTCGCGGGCTAAAAAAGATGGGTATGTACAAATCGGCAAACTGTTCGAAGAAACCGCATTCAACGAACAGGAGCACGCCAAAGTCTGGTTCAAGCTTCTGCAGGAAGGCGGCGAGATTCAGGGAACCGCCCAGAACCTCAAAGATGCTGCAGCCGGCGAGCACTACGAGTGGACGGAGATGTATGTAAACTTTGCCAAGGACGCTCGGGAAGAAGGCTTCACCAAAATCGCTTCATTGATGGATATGGTCGCCAAGATCGAGAAGCACCATGAAGCCCGTTACCTTAACTTGCTGAAGAACATCGAAGAAGAAGCTGTCTTCGCCCGTGAAGAGGAGCAGGCTTGGATCTGCTCGAACTGTGGACACATCGCATTTGGCAAGAAGGCTCCCGCCCTTTGTCCCGTTTGCGCCCACCCTCAGGCATACTTCGAAATCGAGGCGAAGAACTATTAATTTTTGGGATCGAGAGAAGGAAGGCAGGTCTTCGGATCTGCCTCTTTTAGTCACAGAGGCCAAGATATCTCATCGGATTGACTGAAACGAAGCGATCAATCTGTTCATCGCTGAAGGGGGACTCTTCAAAGATCCGATAGTACGAGGTATATGATTCGACCTTTATCAGATGTACCGAGAAATCGGTGCCGAACAACGTCCGGGAAAGAACGGTTTCCCGCTCTTCATCCCGTTCGAGGTTGTTGATGTAGTTTGAAAGCTGAACGTAGAAGGATGGATCGCAACCGCTGAAGGAAACATCGCTGTAGATGTTCGGGTAGAGATGCATCATTTCCGTCAATTCATAGAACCAGGGGGAGTCCGGAGTCCTCGTCGCCAAACTGCTGATCACCGCAAGCGGACCCTTCTGCAGCTGGTTGTACTGCCATCCATAGTGGGCGAAGTCGATCGTCAGGGTGGGATAGCGCTCAAGGGCCGGCTTGTAGGCAAACGGAGCCGTATATTTCCATGCTTCCTTGGCACTGATTCCCCGAAAGCCCTGGTCGTCACAGTGGGTTACGATCGGGATCTTGTGTTTCGAGCAGAACTCATAGATCAATTCAACTTTATCCCGTTCTGTTGGATCATCCGGCCAAGGGTTGTACCCCAAAGGAGGGTAGAGTTTGATGCCCCAAAACCGTCTTTGGTCTTCAGGTCGTTTTTCGATGACGATAAAGCGCTCCAACAGCTCCCTGATGAAGCCGATGTCATGAACCGGCGGATTGATTCCCAAGAAGGGAAAGAACTCGAAGAGGCCGTCGGGGCGTGCTTCCTGATAGGCTTTGATTCCTTCGACCGTATCGGCGATGTAATCGATGATTCGTACGCTTTTTTCGGTTGGATAATAGAGGGAGTCTTTACCGATCTCGCTCGTCGAAAAATCCATCAACAGCGGACAAAGGCCTATTTTGTCATAGACAAGGCTCCGGATGTGGAGCTTGCCGTCGCTGATATAGGGTTTCTCCGGACGAGGGGCTTTTTCCTCCCGGCTTTCAAAGGCGCCTTTAAGATCATCTTCCATCATGATGAACGTCGCACCGATCGGTTGCTCGAACGTGGTGAGGGTGTTGGTAATCCGGTTAAGCAGCGATGAACCTTTGGAGCGCTTGCCCCCGCCTACGATGTAGGAAGGTGAAAGCGCACCGCTGGTGATGAGATCGGGGATACCCGATTCAAGAGAGCCAAAGAAGGAGAGGAGGTTGGGATGCTCCAATGTCATCACATGGAGGTGAGGATCAAAGAAATACTTCATCTTCCTCCTTCTTCCGGGTCAGATCCCCATCTTCTTCTTCATTCGGGCCCACGTATCGCGCAAGGTAACCGTGCGGTTGTAGATCGGCTTCTCGGGTGTCGAATCCTTGGAATCGACGCAGAAGTAGCCGTTTCGAATGAATTGGAGATAGTCGCCCACCTTGGCTTTAAGAACCTCCGGTTCAGCTTTTGCATCTTCGACCACAATCAATGATTCCGGGTTCAGATCGTCCAGAAAGTTCCCCGTTTCCTTCCCGGGTTCTTCGGCAAGGAAGAGCTTGTCGTACAGCCGAACCTCGATTGATACCCCTTCGGCGGCGCTGACCCAGTGACTGGTTCCCCGGACTCTTCGGCCATCGGCGGTCTGCCCGCCGCGGGATTCGGGATCGTAGGTGCAGTGAACTTCAAGGACATTTCCATCATCGTCCTTTACGACGGAGTGGGCGGTGATGTAGTACGCATAGATCAGCCGAATCTCAGTGCCGATCGAGAGGCGATGATACCCTTTGGGGGGCTTTTCCATGAAATCTTCCCGTTCGATGAACACTTTGCGGCTAAAGGGAACGAGGCGGGTTCCACCTTCCGGATCCTCAGGATTGTTGAGCGCTTCCACATATTCGACCTTCCCTTCAGGGAAATTGTCGATGACGACCTTGATTGGATCGAGGACCACCATCAGCCGTTTCGCCCGTTTGTTCAAGTCTTCGCGGACGCAGAACTCCAACAGGGAGTGTTCCACGATTCCTTCAACCTTCGCCACTCCGATTCTGCCTACAAAATCAAGCATCGCTTCCGGCGAGTAGCCTCGGCGGCGAATACCGCTGATCGTCGGCATCCGGGGATCGTCCCAGCCATCGACGACGCCCATCTGCACCAGACTCAGCAGGCGGCGCTTGCTCATCAGGGTATAGTCGATGTTCAAGCGGGCGAACTCGTATTGTCGGGGGGTATGATCAATGAGGTCGATCGATGTCGCCCAGTCATATGCCGGGCGATGGTCTTCAAACTCGAGGGTGCAGATCGAATGGGTGATCCCTTCGATCGCGTCGCTGATCGGGTGGGTGTAATCGTACATCGGGTAGATGCACCAGTCATCTCCGGTTCGGGGATGGGTGGCGAACTTGATCCGATAGAGAACCGGATCGCGAAGGTTCATGTTCGGACTGGCCATGTCGATCTTCGCCCGCAGCACATAGGAGCCTTCGGGGTGCTTGCCTGCTTTCATCTCTTTGAAAAGCCGAAGGTTTTCTTCGATCGGGCGATCGCGATAGGGGCTGTTTTTTCCCGGTTCGGTCAAGGTGCCGCGATACTCCCGCATTTGGTCGGGGTCAAGCTCGCAGACGAACGCCTGACCGGTTTCGATCAGATGGAGGGCGATCTCATAGAGCTGCCGGTAGTAGTCGCTTGCATGATACTCATGTTCACCCCAGTCAAACCCGAGCCAGCGGATATCCCGCATGATCGCTTCGGTGTACTCCCTGTCCTCTTTCTCGGGGTTGGTGTCGTCCAGGCGAAGGTGGCAGCGTCCGCCATATTTTTCAGCCAGACCGAAGTTCAGGGCGATTGATTTGATGTGGCCGATGTGCAGATACCCGTTCGGCTCGGGGGGAAATCGGGTGACGATTTCATTATGTGGAACCCGGCCGTTGGCCAAGTCATCTTCAATGATCCGCTCCAGAAAGTTCTGGGGCTCAGACCTCATTTCGCGATCGCTCATGCTCATTCCTTATGGTGCGTGATATGTACTCGCCTATAGTAGCATAGACGGTGTTTTTGGGCGAGAGTCTCTATATCGATGCGGTGAACCGAAGATCTTCACCCGTCGCCTGATATGCTTCTCCGTCGGAGACGAAGAACGGACCGAAGCTGATCGAAGCGGATGTCCCCGGAAGTTCAAACACACCGACCCACGCAACAGGATCATCCTCTTCGCGTTGGAACCCGATCATCGTCCGTTTTCGATCCCACTGCATCCGCCACTTCAGCGTATCCTTATCGCTTGAAAAGGGATAGATCGCTTTTGAAGGGTAGCCTCGAATCATGCTGAATGTCCGGATCGAGTCCGCATTCACTCCGACGGAGGCGAAGACCGTATCGATATGGTAGGCACACAGTCCCACATAGCCGCCGGGGGGAATGGAAAGCCTCATCTCAAAGGTAAACGGTTCGCCGCTGATTGCACACAGCATCGGGGCATTGGGCAGTTCGGCGACAGGGTGCGTGGTGAGGACAAGGGAACGCCAATCGCGAAAAACGCGGGCGGGAGGTACAAGGAAGGTGAACTCTTTGAGTTGAATCCGTTTCATGGTCATCAGTATACTCACGGAACGATAATCTTTCCATAACCTCTTTATTGCTCTCCTTCGGTGGTATATGCTTGAACCAAAGGAGTCAATTCATGATAGCTGTTATTGGAGAAGCGTTGATTGATTTTATCGGGCATGGAACGGGAAGTCGAACCGTACCGTTTGAATCCCATATCGGCGGATGCGGGATCAATACCGCTGTCGCTGCAGCCAAAGCGGGCTCCGCCGTCGGCTTTTTCTGCAAGATCTCCTCCGATCTGTTCGGGAAGCGCCACCTTGAGCACCTCGTTGGAAACAAGGTGATGTTTGATCCAACCCTGTGCAATGCAAAGGAGCCCTCCTTGTTGGCGTTTGCCTCGCTCGATGCGGCGGGCAAGGCGAGCTACGCGTTCTACTGGAAAAACAGCGCTCCGGTATCGATGAGCGTCGAGGAGCTCCTTAAGACGATGAGCGACCATACCGATCTCAGGGTCGTCCATATCGGTTCGCTCGCATTGACCCTCGAGCCGATCGGGGAGGTGATCCTTGAAGCCCTGGAGCGCTATGAACCGAAGCCGATCATCTTCCTCGATCCCAATGTACGCCCATCGGTGATTGACGATTGGAATCAATACCGCACCCACATCGAAAAAGCGATCGACCTCGCTTCGTTCGTCAAACTCAGCGATGAGGACCTGCAGCTGATTCATCCGGAAACGGAAGTGCATGCCAAGGCCGCCGAGCTTGCCCGAACAAAGAAGAAGCACATCATCCTCACCTTGGGTCGGGAAGGAGCCGTTTGGTATGGTCCTGAAGGCAAAGAGGTTTCCCACCCGATCATCGATCTCCCCCTTGCCGATACCGTGGGAGCGGGCGATACCTTCAGCGGAACGATTCTCTCCTTCCTTCATGACCGCGGCTACTTCGGGAAGGAGGGCGAGCCGCCGCAACTTCTCGAAATTCCGATCAAGGTTCGTCAAGAGGCGCTCAAATGGGCTTCCGCCGCCTCCGCCATCAACTGCAGCCGCCCCGGATGCGATCCCCCTTCACGGAAAGAGCTCCTTGCGCTCCTTGAAACCCTCTAGGTGTTGGAAGTAGACTGTTTTTATGTCTAAAGACCAGAGAAAGATGAAGACCCTGCTTCGTTTGATCCGCTTCGGAATCATTCTGAGCCTCTCATTGTTCATCGCCCTTTCCCTGTACTCATGGACGAAGTCGATCGGACAGGACAAACAGCGGAAAGAGCTTGCCGTACTATTGAAGCAAACGGTGGAACAAGAAGGTGTTGAAGCAATTCTCTCGCTCAGCGGAGTGGCGGTTGAGAACATCTTCCACGGTGAAGAAGGCCTCATCCTCTTTGAAGGGAGCGATACTCCCTGGCGCTACAGCGCGGACGAGCTGCAAACGATCTCCGTTTACGAAAAGGTGAATAAAAGCGTTGTGAACATCACCACGAACACGAACCGTTCAGCAAGTGATTTTCTTGACGTATTGCCCGGTCACGGAACGGGAAGCGGCATCGTTCTTTCCAGTGACGGGTATATCCTTACCAACGCCCACGTCGTGGAAGGCGCCGAGACGATCATGGTGGGCCTCTACAACAACCAAACGTACCAGGCGACGCTGGTAGGGGTGGACAGCGAGGATGACCTCGCTGTGCTCAAAATCGATGTGGGAAAGGATCTCATGCTCTACCCGATCGCGCTGGGAACATCTTCCGAGTTGCGGGTGGGGCAGAAGGTGATCGCAATCGGAAATCCCTTCGGGTATGACCGGACGATGACCATCGGGGTGGTCAGCGGTCTCAACCGCCCTGTGCGGACCGCCGAAGGCCGGGTGGTGATGAACGCGATTCAAACAGATGCCTCGATCAACCCGGGCAACAGCGGAGGACCGCTTCTGAACTCCCGGGGAGAGGTGATTGGAATCAACAGTTCGATCTTCTCGACCTCGGGAAGCAGTCAGGGGATCAACTTCGCCATTCCGATCGACACCGCCGTCGAGGTGGTCGGGGAGTTGATTCGGACCGGCAAGGTCAGCAGGGGGTGGATCGACGCCTCGATGCTGCAGCTTACCCCCCGTCTCGTGGAGTATGCGAAACTCCCGATCAGCCAAGGCGTCCTGATCAGCCAGCTCGCCCCCGGCGGAAACGCTGAAAAGGCGGGGCTGAAAGGAGGAACCCGGCAGGTTCAATACGGGTCAAGCATCTTCTATCTCGGAGGGGACATCATCGTTGCGATCGATAACGAGAAGGTCGAAGACCTCAACGGTCTCTACCTCGCACTGCTTCCCAAGAAAAGCGGGGAGAAGGTCGCCGTGACGGTGAACAGGAGCGGCGAGGTGAAAAAGATCGACGTTGTCCTCATTGAGCGAACGATGAGCCATATCAGGGCGTTGGTGCGATAAGATGGATGACCGACAGGTTGTAGACGGTTCCTGGGGCGGCGAGACGATCACCAACGTTCACGGCGAGGTCTCCTATCAGGAGCGGAGGTTTCAGGTCATAAGCGAGTTCGAGCCAGCCGGGGACCAGGGACAGGCGATCGATAAACTGAGTGAGGGAGTTCTGGAGGGGCAGCGGTACCAGACCCTCAAGGGTGTGACGGGAAGCGGAAAAACCTACACGATGGCCAAGATCATCGAACGTGTTCAACGCCCGACGCTGGTATTGTCCCACAACAAGACCCTCGCTGCCCAGCTGTATCGGGAGTTCAAGTCGTTCTTTCCCGACAATGCGGTGGAGTACTTCGTTTCGACCTACGATTACTACCAGCCGGAAGCGTACGTTCCGGGCAAAGACCTGTATATTGAAAAGGATGCCGATATCAACGCCGAGATCGAACGCCTGAGGCTTTCCGCATCGTTTTCCCTGATGGAACGGCGGGATGTCATCGTCGTTGCCACCGTCAGCTGCATCTTCGGCTTGGTAAACCCCGTTTCCATTCGGGACATGGTTTATACGTTCAAAAGAGGCGAGCGGTTCAATCACAAGGAGATTCTTAATCAACTTGTTCGGATGCAGTATGAACGCAACGACGCAATCCTCAAGCGGGGATCGTTCCGGGTCCGCGGCGATGTGATTGAGATCTGTCCCTCCTACTTGGAAAATGCGGTCCGCATCTCCGTCGATTGGGATGAAATCGCCGAGATTCTGTGGTTCGACCCGATCAGCGGCGAAAAGCAGGGGAGCGTGGAGACGTTCTCCCTCTATCCGGCAAAGCAGTTCGTGATGCCCCCCGAACAGGTGAAGGCGGCGATCGATCGGATTCGATTGGAGATGGAGGAGCAGGTCGAGTATTTTGAATCATTGGGCAAGCCCTTGGAAGCGGAACGAATCCGAACCCGCGTCGAGTATGATCTGGAGATGCTCAGCGAAATCGGATACTGCTCGGGAATCGAGAACTACTCACGCCAGCTCTCCAACCGCAAGGCCGGGGAGCGCCCGGCGGTGCTGCTCGACTACTTCCCCCCGGACTTCCTCACCTTCATCGATGAATCGCACGTAACCCTCCCGCAGGTCGGGGCGATGTATGAAGGCGACCGCTCCCGAAAGCTGAATCTGGTGACCTATGGGTTCCGCCTTCCTTCCGCCCTCGACAACCGGCCGCTGAAAGCGGAGGAGTTCGAGCAGGTGATCGGACAGAGGGTCTTCGTCTCGGCGACCCCCGGGAAGATCGAGCTGGAAAAAGCGACCAACGTGGTGGAGCAGTTGATCCGGCCCACGGGTCTGCTTGATCCCAAGGTCGAGGTTCGCCCAACCGAGGGTCAGATGGAGGACCTCTACGGAGAAATCCGGGCAACCGTGGCGAAGAGCCAGCGGGTCCTGATCACCACGCTGACGAAGAAGATGAGCGAAGACCTGACCGACTACCTCAGCGGTCTTTCCCTGAAGGTTCGCTATCTCCACTCCGAGATCGAGACGATCGAACGGGTCGAGCTCCTCAGGGATCTTAGGCTCGGCGTCTTCGATGTCTTGGTCGGCATCAATCTCCTCAGGGAAGGGTTAGATCTTCCCGAGGTTTCCCTGATAGCGATTCTCGATGCCGACAAGATCGGATTCCTGCGCTCGGCCACCAGCCTGGTTCAGACGATCGGGAGGGCGGCGCGAAACGCCGACGGACGGGTCATCATGTACGCCGACCGCCACAGCGATGCGATGATCGAGGCGATCAGGGAAACCGAGCGCCGCCGTGAAGCGCAACTTGCCTACAACGCGGAACACGGGATCACCCCGAAGACGATCATCAAGGCGATCAGCGACATCATCGAGCGCGAGAAGGAAACGACCCAAGCGATTCAAAGCCGGGAGATCGAGATTCTCAAGGGAGGGTACAACCTTCTGCTCGCCTCGGGACGCAAGAAATATGTCAAAGCACTTGAAACAGAGATGTTCGAAGCGGCAAAGGATCTGGAGTTCGAACGGGCGGCGCTTCTTCGGGATGAGATTCAGCGGATTGAGCGGGGAGAGATCGAATAGCGGAGAACGAGGTCGAGAGCCCCGCCGCTCACGATCGGATGCTGATAGAGGAGCTTGTTCGACCCTTCGGTGGGAAACCCCTGGTGTTCATGGATATAGTGATAGATTTGATCGAGGGTGACCTGCTTACTTGTTGTGTCCAGTGCCTCCAACAGCGCTTTGGTGAAGTAACCGTGAATCGGAGAACCGAATCTCGGCTCCTTGCTGGTGTTGTCCGCCGTGGTCGCCGCCAGGACGAAGAGGCGGGGATTCCGATCAATGCCCTGACGATATCCATCCCAAAGATTTTCGAACCGGTTCTTCGAATCGATCGTCGAGACGTCGCCGCTTTCGGGAATGAAGGAGCCGGCGTAGCAGGAGTCGAGGATCAGGAGGATCGTTGCTTCAGAGCGATCGAATAAAGAGATCAGTTCATCCACCCCGAGCAAAGCGGCGTCCAGGTCACCGCCTAAGAGCAGTCCGTCGCTTCGATCCGGGGCAAGAACGAGCGAACCGTCTTCGATCGCATGCCCGCTGTAGGTGATGATCAAGAGGTCGTTCTTCTTCATGCCCCCCAGTGTCCGAATGATCGTTTCGACGACGAGTTCTTTGGTAGGAAGATCCTCTTCATCGAGGGTATAGGCGCCATCCTCGTCGCCCAGCTGGAGCAGAAGGGTGGAGTCAAACGGCTCGGAAGAAAAAAAGGAGTGGAAGCTCTTTTTCAAGGCGACCGCATCGTTTATCGGGCCTTCGAGGATCAGAAGATCCGTTCCCCGGTAGCTGATGCCGATTCCAATGTGATGGATGTTCCGAGCGGATTCAAAGGGAGCCAGCTCGCATGAAGCGAGCACGATCATCAAGAGAAAGAGCCACAGAAAAGGTTTCATACCCCCTAAGGGGCAAAAGAGGCGGTTTCGCATCAAAGCCTGAACAGGATGAAATCCATCGCCCCGCCGTTGGTCATCGGATGCTGGTACATCGAGGTCGGTCGATAGATCGTGGTCCGAAGAGGAAGCTTTTGGTGTTGTTTGATATACCGGTAGAGCGAATCGACGCTGATCACACCATTGTGCTTTGCAGGTATCTCAGTGCCCATGAGAAATCCGTCGTCTTCGTCATGAGAGCCACCCAGCGCCTCCAGAAGCGCTAGGGTGAAGACGCCATGGATATGGTCGTCTCCCATCTCATAGGAGTCGGTATGCGCCGTCGCGGTGAACAACGTGACCGGGGGAATCGCATAGGGCTCATCGCTGAAATAGGTATCGAACCAATCGGAAAGCGAGGGGGAACGAACCAGACTGACCGAGGATTCGGAAGCCGGCACGCTCATTCCACTTTCACAGGAATCGAGGATTACCAGTTTGCGGCCTTTGATGGGCTGCAATTCCTTGAGAAGCTTTTCGGTAACCTTCAGTTCAATGTCATAGTCGTCATTGGATTCGGGGGCCATGAAGAGCACGTCTTCCCCGCCGTGACCATGGTAGGTGAGGATCAGCAGGTCCTCTTCTTTAATTGCATCGGTCAATGCGTCCAACAATAAGGCGAGATTCGCTTTCGACGCGTATGAACGGATTGGTGTTCCTCCGACCGTAATCATTTCATACGTGGATTGATCCTTAGTATCTCCTTCCTGATACATGAGATACGAGTCCATCTTAAGCTTTGCCAGACCTGCAATATGGCCGAACGCCGTTTTCATCTCACGGGCATCGTTGAGGGTGCCCTTTAGGGGCAGCAAGCGGCCGTATTCATCAGCGGGATTCGTGAACGTCGTATTCCTGTAATCCAACCCGATGAACACGCCATAGACCTTTCCTTGAGGGGGTTGATCCTGAACCAGCTCGCAGGAGACAAGCAGCAGGATGGGAAGAAGGAGGAAGATGAGCATTCTTCTCATAGCAAGCCTCCTCCGTAGGGATCGAACGACCAGCGTAAGCCCAAACCGATTGAAAGGGCGGTTATCTCCTTCCTCAGGTCGATCATGATCGGAAGGATCGCCGAGAGCTCGGTATTCGTTGTTTCCAGAATCGTGTACTGAAGACCCGCCTCCGCCCAGAAGGAGAGGAACGCCCATTCGATCGCCGTATAGCGGTTGACCGCTATTCCTCCGCTGCCAAAGAGTGCGAAGCGGTCAGTGAGACTGTAGGAGAAGCGGGCACCGAGCCCGAGGGAGGTGAACCCTCGGGCGCGATAGGATCCCCAAGGGAGGGAGGGGGTGACGAACGCCCCTTTCAATGATGCGTTGACCGACCAGGTATCCGCCTCATAGCCGAACGGTTCGAAGATGAAGGTGTTGCTCATCGAGGTGCGGAAGGGCAGTTCATCCTCGAAATGGGGAATGGAAAGATACGCGCTCGGAACGTAGGCGACCGTCGTGACGAAGTTCCCGCCGGCGATCGGGAGGGCGAATAGCAGAAGGAGGGAAAGAACCAACGGCCTCTTCATGGAAGTAGTATACCCTTTTCCCTTTGAATGGCCATGCCCCTCTTGGGGGATATGAAGAATCTACTCTTCAAAGTATGAAAGATCGGTGATGTCGACATGCAGGGAAACGATCTCCTTTTTGGGTTTTCGCTCGCTGTGGCAGAGCAGCTCATGCTCATTCCAGAGACAACTGTTCCGCCAGTGGGTCCCTTGGAATTCACTCCGAATCACGCGGACCTCGTCGAAGGCGAGGAAGGGCAGGTACTGAAGGCGGACTTCTCCCGGATCCTCCACAATGTGGCTTGCATGGGGTCGAAAGAAGAGCGAGGTGTTCTTCGGATCCCGGTGCTTGGCCGGGATCTCAAGGTGGTAGGGGTTCCTCAGCGTCCGGGCGAACGCACTGGCGGGAAGGATCGTTCCTTCCCCGGTGAACGTGGCGACAAACTTCGTCCTGGGGGTTCGATAGATCTCCTCGGGGGTCCCCTGCTGGATGATTCGCCCCTGATCCATCACGATCACCTGATCGGCGATCGCAAGCGCTTCATCCTGGTCGTGTGTGACGTAGATCGTGGTAATGCCCGTCTCATCGTGGATCCGGCGGATTTCTTCCCTCAAGCGGGTTCGCAGCTTTGCATCAAGGGCGGAAAGCGGTTCATCGAGAAGCAGTATTTTCGGTTCCGAGGCCAACGCCCGTGCCAAGGCGACGCGCTGACGTTCGCCGCCGCTCAAGCGGGTGCTTTTCCGTTTCTCATATCCCTGAAGATTCACCAGCTCTAGGAGTTCCTTGACCGCCTGAACTCGTTGCTGCTTCTTCAGCTTCAGGTTTTTCAGGGGATAGGCGATGTTTTGTTCCACATTCATATGGGGGAAAAGGGAGTAATCCTGAAAGACCATAGCGATCTTTCGCTTGTGCACCTCTTTTTGGCTGATATCCTCGCCACCGAGAATGATCGATCCGGTCTCGGCGTGGATCAGGCCGGCGATCATGCTCAGGGTGGTGGATTTGCCGCATCCTGAAGGACCGATGATGCACACCAGATCACCTTCCTGAACGGTGAAGGCGAGATCAAGGGTGAAATCCGGATAGGTGGCTTGAAGGGAACATTGGAGGATCATACGGAATCTCCTTTGGCAACTTCACCAAGGAAGAAGGCAAGGCCGCTGGTGATGATGAGGATCGATCCTAAGGCGCAGGCGCCTTGGAAATGATACGAGCCGATGAGGCGGTACATGACCACCGGCAGGGTCACGATCCGGCTGCTTGAGAGGATGAGGGTCGCATTGAATTCACCGAGTGACAGGGCGAAGGCGAAGACCGCCGCCGTGAGCAGCGTTCTTCTCAAAAGCGGGATTTCGACGGTACGGAACGTTTTTTGAGGTGAGAAGCCCAAGGTATAGGAAGCGTGCAGATATGTTTCCGAGAGGGAACGGACGCTCGGGAGAATGGTTCTGAGGGCGAACGGAAAGGCGATGACGGTGTGGGCAAGGGTGATGAGCAGATACGTTCCGAAAAGCGACGGTCGAAGAAGGCGGGCGATCAACACGTACCCCAGCCCGACGATGACACTGCTGGTCATCATCGGAAGCATTCCGAAGAGCTCCAAAAAGGATGAGTTCTTTTTCCGACGGGCGATCGAAACACTCAACAGGAGAGCCAACGTCACGGTGAGGATACTCACCGCTACTCCGATGAGGGTCGAATTGATCAAGGCGGTCAAGGCACTGCCCATGTGACTGGAGGATTGCTCAAAGCCAAGGAGCTGTCGATACCACGTAGTGCTGAAGGTCGTCTCGCTTGCGCGTGAAGCTCCTTTTGAGAAGGATCGATAGAGAACCGAGATAATCGGACCGAGTAAGAAGATGATCGTGAAGAGGGAGTAGAGGAGGATGAAATAGGTTCTCATCGGCGAAGGTTTTCGCTCCTCAAACGCTCGCTCGGCAACCGTTTCGGTAACCGTAAGAGTCCGCTGGCTGAAAGCGTATCCCAAGAAGAGGATTCCGTTGATCAGCATCGAGACAATCGCCAAGGCGCTGGCGCTTGAAGGGTCGCCCATCATGCGGGCTTGGCGGTAGATTTCAACTTCCAGTGTGGTGAATTGAGGTCCGCCTCCGAGGACGAGGATGACTGCAAACGAGTTGAAACAGAAGAGAAAGACCAAGGCCGCAGCGCTGATGATCGATGGGACGAGCCGAGGCAGGGTGATCGTTCGGAACACTTTACGGGGAGATGATCCCAAGGTCGCCGCTGCAGCTTCAAGTTTGGTGTCAAGGCCTTCCCAGGCGGTTGCGACGATGCTCATGATGATCGGGAAGTTGTAAAACGTGTGAGCAAGAATAATCGCTCCAAGGGAGTACAGAAGCTTCAGCGGGGGATCGTCGAGGTCAAAGACCTTCATCAGAACCGTATTCAACGTTCCGCTGTTTCCAAAGAACATGACAAATCCCAAGACTACGAGAATTGATGGAAGAACGAAGGGAATCGTCGCCAACGCCTTGATCAGCTTCTTGCCTCGAAAGGAGTAGGTCGCCAGAATATACGCTCCCGGCAACCCGATGAGCAGAGCAGCGCCGGTCGAATAGAACGCCTGCTTCAGGGTGAAGAGAAGGATTCGCTGCGTGTAGGGATCCAAGATCGCCGAAACGATCCGCTCCAAGGTGAAGGAGCCTTCTTCCCACACCCCTGACTGAATCGTCAGGGCGAGGGGAAGGGCGAACAGCGAGAAGAGGATGACTAGCGGTCCGATGCTCTTCTGGCGATAGAATCGCCGATAATCACTCATCGACTCATGACCTCCGTCCATTCATGCAACCATCGATCGAGGTTTTTTTCAATCACTTCACTCTCCATTCGGAGCGAAACCCCCGGCTTGGGAGCATAGGCGAACCCTTCGGTGAGAGCTGTGTTCATATTGGTCGGATACATTGAGTTCGCCAACGCAATCGGAAGCTGCGCTTCGCTTAAGAGAAAATCGATGAACAGCTTCGCTTCCTCCTTTCGTTTTGAGGAGCGGAGCATGCCCACCCCCTCAATCGTTGCCTGGTGTCCTTCATCAAAGATGAGGGCTTGATAGCGGGTGGAGCTTTCATAGGTGTAGTGATAGACCGGACTCGTGGTATAGCTTAAGACGATGGGAGCCTCTCCTTCAATGAAGAGTCCATAGGCGCCGGACCACCCGTCGGTGATGGTAAGCACTTGGTCCTTCATCGCTTTCCACCAATCGAGCCAGCCTTCTTCCCCGAAGATGTGAATCGTCCACAGGAGCAACCCGAGACCGACATTGGAGGTCCTCGGATCGATCAGGATGATGTTCTTCCTGAAACGAGGATGAGTCAAATCTTCCAATGATGTCGGCCAATCTTCTTTGGGAATCATCTCGGAGTCGATGATGAAGGCGAAGTTGCCATAATCGAAAGGCAGGAGCCGGTATTCGGAATCGAAGTGGAGAAATTCGGGTATCTCATGAAGCAGTGGGGAGTGATAGGGCTCGAAGAGATCGGCCCGGTACGCCCGGGTGGCCATTTCATCGCTGATTCCGATGACGACATCGGCATAGGGATGATCTTGTTCGGCGATCACCTTCGTGAGCATCTCCACGCCGTCGCCGGCGCTGATCACCTTCACGGGTATATCGTGTTTTGCCTCGAATGCGGCAACGACCTCTTTTCCGGGACCCCAGTCGCCGCTGAATGAGTCATAGGCGTAGACAGTGAGCTGTTGCTCCTTTTGTGCGCCCATCGAAAAAAGGGGAAAAGCGATTGTCAGCGTGATGCAGACACCAAGAACGAATCGATGCATCTTCATATCAGCACCTCCGTAGGATGTAGTCTGCCTTGGGTGAAATTGAGATGGGAGTCTCCCTCCGCTGGTATTACCCAGATCAGGTTAACGGGTATGATCTCAGACCTTTCGGCCACCCCAGGACTTCCATTAGCTTAGAGGTGCCGAGAGTCGATGTCAAGCGTTGCAAAACCCTATCCTTTCAAGCCTCCTTCGGTAAGGCCCTTGATGAACCATCGGGAAAAGATCAGGTAGGTGATGACGACCGGAACCGAAGCCATCGTCAGCATCGCGAAGACGTGCCCGTAGTTCGTGCTGAACTGCCCGAAGAGGAGGGCGGTCGCAAGCGGCACGGTTCGGACGGATTGCGATTTGAGAAGGATCAGGGGGAACCAGAAATCATTCCAGATGGGGATGAAGTTCACCACGGCGACCGAGGCGATCGCCGGCAGGAGGAGGGGGATGATGATCCTCAGGAAAATCTTCGGTTCCGAGTATCCGTCGATTCGAGCAGCGTGCATCAGATCATCGGGTACCATGCGAATGAAATCCGTCAGGATGAAGATGCCGAACGGGATGCCCGTCGCGATCGAAACGAGAATGACGGAGGCGAGCGTGTCGTGCAGGCCGAAGCCGATCATCATCTTGAGAATCGAGATCGTCCCGAGGCGAATCGGGATGATCAGGCCGGCTACGAAGAAGGAGTAGAGAAAGGTGGAACCTTTGAAGCCGTGCTTCGCCAAGATGAACGCCGCCAAGGATGAAAAGATGATGATGCAGAAAAGCGATACAAACACCACGATCAGGCTGTTTAAGAAGTACAGATTGAAGTTGGCCCGGGATATCAGGGTGATGAAGTTCCCCAGATAAAACGATTGGGGAGGCCCCAGCGGGTTTTTAAAGATTTCAGCGTTCGGCTTCAACGATGTTACGACCATCAGGTAGAGCGGATACGCTATGACGACCAAATATGCAAGCATAGCCAAGTAATACACATAGGTTGAAAGGGTACGGTGTTTTTTTCTTTTCATTACGCATCCCTCTTTCGCTGGAACACAAAGAACCAGATTCCTACACCGAAGGCGACTACAGCGAACATGATCGTGGAGACGGCCGCCCCCATTCCCATGCCCCAACCTCCGCGGGCGGGAGTCGAGAACGCGGTCCGGTAGAAGAGCGAACCAAAGAGGTCGGTCTTGAAGCGGGGATTGCCGGATGTCGTCGTCATCGCATAGACGATATCAAACTGGGTGAAGTCGCCGACGTAAATCAACAGGGTTACGATACCGACAATCGGCATGATCGCCGGCAGGATGATATGGCGCATCTCCTGAAACCAATTGGCGCCGTCGATCCTCGCCGCTTCAAGCAGCTCAATGGGAATTCCATCAATTCCTACCGTGTACAGGAGAATCGATTCCCCGATGAATTGCCAACTTACCGCAACGGCCAGCGTAGGCAGGGCGGTGAACTCATTCCCGAGCCACGGGAAGTTTCCCAAGATCCCCCAGATCGGATTGAGAATCTGCCGAAAGAGGAACCCGACGACGAGCACGGAAAGGGTTGTCGGAATGAAGCTGATTTTGCGCATGAAGCTTGCGCCTTTAATCGGTCTGGTGACCGCCATCGCAAGAAAAAAACCGAGAACGTTTTGAAGGAGCGTCACGATCAGAAAGAATTTGATGTTGTTGGTGAATGCTCCCCAGACCCGTTCCCGAAAGACGTCCTGAGTAAAAATCTTTATATAGTTCCCGAGACCGATGAACGTGTTGGGAATCAAGCCCGAGCCCGTGTAAAAGCTGAGGCGCATCGAATCAACGATCGGGATCAGCAGAATAAACGTATAGATCAGCAGTGCGGGAAGCAAAAAGCCGAGTCTGAAAAGGATTTTTTGTACTCTTCTTCGAGTATACGATGTGTTTGAACCCATAGTTACTCCTCAATGGATACCAAGGTGAAAGAAAGGCGGGGTGCCCGCCTTCCTTTCACCCGTTCATCGTCTTACTTTTTGAAAGGCGGATACCACGTTTCAAGTTGAGACTGAACAAATGCGGCCGCTTCTTTCGGCGTATACTTGTCGACCATCATGCCGGGAAGGGCGATGCCCATCAACTCGTTTCCGGAGGGCGCCTGGGCTGAGAGCTTCTCCCAGACCGTTCGGACCGTCGGTTCCGAATCCGCAATGACTTTAAACATTTCGGCAGCAAGCGGATCATTGATCTTTACATCGGCAGGGGTATAGGAGAAGAAGCCGGGAAGCTCATTCATCAGAGCCTGAGCGTACTCCGCTCCGGCGACCCATTTAAGGTACTCGATCGCCTCGTCGAGGTGTTTTGAATTCTTATTCACTCCGACACCGATATCGACGTGGAAGCAATACTGCAGGCGATCGCCCGCCTTCTCGACCGGCGGGGCGAACCAGCCGACGTTTGCCGGATCGGCGCCCATGTCTTCAAACGTCGAGATCTCCCACGAGCCGCCGATGAACATCGCCGCCTGTCCCGATGCGAACATCTGGAGCATCGCGCTGTAGTCCAACGCCTCATAGCCTCTGGGGAGATACTTCTTCAATGAATAGACCGCCTCGAATGCTTTGATGAAGTTCGGATCGGTAAGCTTCGCTTTTCCGGCCAGAAGCGCCTGTCGGGCTGCTTCACCGCCATAGAAGTTCGCCCCCAGTCCGGAGAACGCCACTTCGTACAACGTCCAGTCGTCGAGGGCGCCTTGGGCGATCGGGACTTCACCTTTGGCCAGGAGCGTATCATTCAGCTTGATGAACTCCGCCCATGTTTTCGGCGGGGTGAGACCGTGCTTTTTGAAAATGGCCTTGTTGTAATACACACCGTGGGTTACACCGGCAGAGGGAAGCCCGTACGTAACACCGTCCTTCGACCAGGCACCGACCGCCGCTCTTGGGAACTTTTCCAAGTTCGGGATGATGTTGGTCAGATCGACGAGGTGCCCAGCTTCATAGTAGGGCAAGCCCTCATCATAGGAGCGAAGATAGATGATATCCGCACCTATGCCGGTTTCCAATGCAGCAGTGGTGTTGGCGTCATACTCTTCATCCGCAGTGGGTTGGAAATCAATGATGACGTTCGGATGCTTTTCCATATACAGCGCATTGATCCGGTTCATCCGTTCAACATCTTCCGTTCGCCAGCTCGTGGTGACGATTCGGATCTTTCCTTTTTCCTTGTCTCCTCCGGCGAACACCATGCTCATGGCCAACACCGCGATGAGACACAACAGCACGACTCGTTTTGAGAGTTTCATACATTCCTCCTTGTTTTTCTTATATCTGAAGATAACGCCAGAGCCTTATCTCAGCCGTCAGCCGGCGAATAAATCGCCGAGCCATAATTCCTGAGCAAACACCGCCGAGCCGATAATTCCGGAATTTGCAGCGGCGGATGTTTCACATCGAATTTCAAAAATAGCTTTCTTGTCTACCTCCTTTTGAAGATCTTCGACTAGCGAGGCTAAAAACGGATACTTGGATCCGCTGCCTACAACAACCAGATCAATATCAAGCATGATACAAATGTTGGTCACCGCCAGCGACAGGAGGGATACGATCTTCTCTTGCCGCTCTCGGGAAGGGGTTCCTTGCTCAGCGATCTCCGCCCAGAATGCCGTCAACTCCATCGTTGATTCGATCCATCCGGGATCATTTTCGTTTCGCTGATACATGTTATCCAGCACAGTATATCCAAGCTCGCCGGCTCGCGAATGAGCCCCTTTATGCAACACTCCGTTCAGCATAAGACCGGCTCCGAGACCGCGGCCGAGCTCGACATACAAGAGACTTTCATGTGGCTCTAAATTTCTGGCGGCAAACTCTCCCTGAACTGCAGAGTTTGCGTCATTGGCCACCACGACGGGAAAGCCTAATTTGCGTTCAAGAACATCCAAATGCGTTTTAAGCTCGAAGAGGTTGTTGCTGCCAAGCAAGAAGGGGGCGTAGTCGATCCGCTTCAGCTCGGGATCGACCACCCCCGGCAACCCCAAACCGAGGCAGCTGACCGAGGATCCGTCTATGCCGGATTGTTCGATCAGATCGGAGACGCATTCGGGAAGATACTCTTCAAGAAACACGCTGATGTCGGTTTCGATGAATCGGTTCATGGAAAAGACGACGGATGAGGCGAGATTGACCAGTCCTATCTGTAGATGGTAGCCGTCATATTTGATACCGATCGCGTGCATGATATTCGGATTGAAGCGAAGCAGCTTCGGTTTGCGTCCAACCCGGTTGCCGCCGCTTCTGCTTCCAAGCTCTTCGACAACTCCTTGACTCAAAAAGTAATCGATGATCTTGAGCACCGTCGGTGCGGAGATTCCGGTTTCACGGGAGATCTTGGCCCGTGATATGGGCTCACCGTTTTTCAACACTCCGTAGACGGTCTTCCGGTTGAGTTCTTTTAAATCGGATGCGATAAAACTCTCTAACTTCAAAACAACCCTCAATTAATTAATTAACTTAATTAACTAATTAAAGTGTATGAGGGTTTACCCAATCTGTCAACAAAAATAGAACTCCTTGCACTTGAAGAGCACAAGAATGGAAACGTTGAAAACATGCTCTCTCTTCTGTACAGTATCGGTATGAAGATCGTCACGAGTTCCGAAGAGTTGAAGAGGGTGGACAGCGCTGCCAAGAAGGTTCTCCCATCGCTGGTACTGATGGAAAGCGCCGCCCTTCAGTGCTGGTTTGCACTGTCTCGACTCATTGAGCGGTCGTCGTCGCTGCTCTTTCTCATCGGCGGGGGAAACAACGGAGCTGACGGGCTGGCGATCGCCCGTCATGCGTACCACGCCGGGGTGCGGAAGATCACGGTGCTTCATACCGCCACCCGGTACACTGATGAACACGCTTTTCAGCAAACGCTCCTCAAGGAGTATCCGATCGAGCAGATATGGTTGGATGATACACATCTTGACGGCCTCTCCTCCCATGACTGGATCATCGATGCGATCACCGGCCTCGGCTTGAACGGCCCGTTGAATGAGAAGCTCCACGATCTCATTTCATGGGTCAATCATTCCGATGCTTCGGTGTTTTCCGTTGACATCCCCTCCGGTCTGGGCGATCGATGCGCCGTATCGAACCTTTGCATCTCCTCCGATCATACGGTGGCTCTCGGCTCGTTCACCCAAGCCCATTACCATCCTCTTGCCCGCAGCCGCTGTGGGAACCTCCGGATTGCCAATCCCTCGTTTCCCTTGGCGCTCCTCGACTCGCTGAACGTCATCGCCACGGTCGATGACGAGCCGCCTGCGATACCGGCTCTCAATCGCTCCGCTTACAAGAACACCCGGGGAAGCATCGCAATCTTCGGTTCAAGCGAGAAATACACCGGGGCGGCCCGTCTTGCGGCGAACGCGGCGTTCACCGCTCGAAGCGGCCTGGTGACCCTGTTCTGCGATCCCGAGATCCACGAGATCTGCGCATCGAATACCCTCAGCGTCATGGTTCGTTCCTACCGGGGGGAACCGGTGGAAGGCTTTGATGCGATCCTGGCGGGGCCGGGGTGGGGGGAGGGACGGGAAGAGATTCTGAAGGTTCTTCTGTCCATGTCGACTCCGCTCGTCATCGATGCCGACGGAATCCGTTCCCTTGCCCGTCTCATCGCTTCGAAGGAATATTCGGTTGAAAGCAGGAACGCTCCGATGATTCTCACCCCCCATCTCGGGGAGATGCGGGTCATCGGGGAGGCGGCTCTGGGCAGGAGATGCTTTGAATCAAGCGAGAGCCCTGAATCGTTCTTCAGTCGGCTGAAAGCTATTGCTCAAACCCTTGACGCGACGATCGTGCTGAAAAGCAGCCTGATCCACATCGTGGATCCCGACGGAACGATCACGATTCTGGAGGGGCTCAATCCTTCCTTGGGAGTCGCCGGAAGCGGGGACCTGCTCGGCGGGATGATCACCGCCTTCCTCGGGCAAGGGTTCAGTGCCCATGATTCGAGTCTCATCGCCGGCAAGATTCTCTTTAAGAGCGCCCTGATGGCGAATGAGCGGATCGGGTATTATGACAGTGAAACCCTGCTTCCGTACATCGGTCTTGCCATAAAGGAGGCGGAGCGATGATTCAGCTGTATCTTCTTTCGGTGGCGTACCTCGTCATCGGCTCGGGGTTCCTGCTTTCCGATACCCACGGAATCAAAATGAGCATTCTGTTTTCTCTGCGGTTCACCTTTCGGAACAACCGGGCGGTTCGCCTGGGTCTGATCATCGGCGGCTTTCTGCTGACCATCGGGCTTGCCCTCTTTCCCATCGATCCGGGACCTCGAATCATCGGAGACCTTCTGCCACTGATCAATATCTTCATACTGAGCATCTGGTACCTTACCGAATCTCTTCAAAAATCTGAAGCCGACGAGCTCTTTACGAGCGTGGTGGGCCGGTATCGGGAGCGCAGCCGGGAGAGGATGGGATATGTCACCTTGGTGATAGCACTTATTCATTTTCTCCTTCCCCATTTCGTGTTATTGTGAGATGCAGGATGGAAGAGCGAAATACCACGGCAGGCATCGTCAGACAGGATGGGAAGCTCCTCATTGCAAAACGGGTCGAAGGCGGACCGGTGGGAGGTCTATGGGAGTTTGTCGGGGGAAAATGCCGTCATTGCGAAACGCCGGAGGAAGCTCTGGTTCGGGAGTTTGAAGAGGAGCTGGGCATCTCCGTCGTCGTGGGAAAGCTTCTGGCCACCCACACCTTTGAAAACAACCATGTCCGATACCACTTGGGCGCCTATGAGGTGAAGCGGGTGGACTCAAAACCAATCACTCTGAGTGTGCATACTGAAATCGCCTGGGTTTCCTTCTCGGAGTTGGATGCGTACACCTTTCCTCCGAGTGACCAGGCGATTATCTCACAGTTGCGTTAACGCAAAAACTCGACAGCGGCTCGTTCGATTCCAAGACCTTCCTTATAGCGCTCCATGAATTTGTTGAATCCTTCAATCTCCGCGCCGGTCGCTTCGACGATCGTTCGCTCCGCACCGGCAAACACATCCTGATCGAGGAACTCGGCGAGCGTTCGGCCTTTTTTATTGACGAGATAGGATGCAAGCAACGCGATTCCCCACGCTCCGCCTTCACCGGCGCTTTTAAGTGTGGCCACCGGAGTGTGCAGAGCGCTGGCCATCATCTTCTGTCCAACCAATGCGGTCTTGAAGAAGCCGCCATGACCGGTGATCGAATCGATGCTCACCCCCTCTTGTTCAAAGAGGATGTCCATTCCGATCCTCAGGACGCCCAAGGCGGTGTAGAGTTGGGTTCTCATGAAGTTGGCGAGGGTGAAGGAGCTCTCCGCCTTGCGAACGAAGAGAGGTCTGCCTTCATACAGCTCGGTCATCGTTTCTCCCGAGAGGTAGTTGTACGCGAGCAGTCCGCCGCCGTCGTAATCTCCTTCAAGAGCTTTGCCGAGCAGATTGTCATACAGCTTCGCCTTGGGTACGCTGTGCCCCACGGCGTGGAGCACTTCATCAAACAGAGCGATCCACGCATCGTATTCACCGGTGCAGTTGTTGGCGTGGCTCATAGCAACGAGCGAGCCGTCGGGGGTGGTGACGAGGTCGATGAATTTGTTATACGAACGGGACAGCTCCTTCTCGAGCACGATCATCGCAAAGACGCTCGTTCCCGCGGACACGTTCCCGGTTCGCTTGGCCACGCTGTTCGTCGCGACCATTCCCGTTCCCGCATCCCCTTCGGGCGGAGCCAGAGGGATGCCTGCTTCCAAGGTCCCGCTCGGATCAAGGAAGAGAGCCCCCTCTTTGGTGAGGACTCCCGCCTCCTCTCCCGCTGAAAGCGGAGCAGGCAAGAGCTCTTCCAACCTCCAAGGATGGGTATGCAATGAAGCAAACTGCTTCACCATCGTCCGGTCATACCCCTTGGTCTTCGGATCGACCGGGAACATCCCCGAAGCGTCTCCGATTCCCAAGAGGTGTTTCCCGGTCAGTCGATAATGAACGTATCCCGCCAAGGTTGTGATCTTGGCGATTCTTGGAACGTGCTCTTCCTTGTTCAGGATTGCCTGATAGAGATGACTGATCGACCAACGCTCGGGAACCGGATAATCAAAAAGCTTGGAGAGATCCTCCGCCGCTTGTTCGGTCATCGTGTTCCGCCACGTTCGGAAGGGAACAAGAAGGTTGTCCTCGTTATCAAACGCCAGATAGCCGTGCATCATCGCACTGATCGCCAGAGCTTTCGTTCGCTTCAACACCACATTGTATTGGGCTTTGATATCATCATTCAGTGATTTGAATGACGCCTGCAAGCCCTCTTCGACCGCCTCCAAGCTGTAGGTCCACACTCCGTCGACGAGCTGGTTCTCCCACGTGTGACCGCCTTGAGCGATCGGCTCGTTGTGCGAGTCGATGAGGACCGCCTTGATTCGTGTTGATCCGAGTTCAATGCCTAAAATTGTTTCTCCACGTTCAATCTGTCTCTTTCGTTCATCCATTACTACATCACCGTTCCATTTTTAATGACTGCGTTTTTATTGATGACGATGATTCCGTCGTGGATGGAATACATCGGGAAGTCTCCTTCCTGACGGGGAATATCGTCGATGCCGATTCGGCATCCGTCACCGATCCGGGCATTCTGGTCGATGATCGCCTTGCGAATGATCGTACCCCGGCCGATGCCGATATTCGGAATGCCCTTCTTTGCGTTCTGCTCTTTCTCCTCATCCGTTTCGTAGCGGGAGGCGCCCATGCAATACACTCCGTCGAGGGAAGCTCCCGATTCGATAAGGGTTCGAACACCGATGATCGAGTTCACGATATACGCATTGGTGATGATCGAGCCTTCACTGGTCAGCGAGTTGGAGATGTTGCAGAAGTTGATCTTCGTTGCCGGCAGGTGTCGGCGGTGGGTGTAGATCGGCATCTCCTCATCATAGAAGTTGAACATCGGGTTGATCGAAGCAAGGTCGAGGTTTGTTTCATAGAACGCCTTGACCGTTCCGATATCTTCCCAGAAGCCGTCAAAGAGGTAGGCGGCGGCGCGGCGCTTTGAAATCTCTTGGGGAATGATCTCTTTTCCGAAATCGGTCTTCTTATTGTCCAGGACCTCTTCCATCGTCTTGCTGTTGAAGATGTAGATTCCCATCGAAGCCAGATACTCGTTTTCACGGGTGACTGAAACTCCGAGCGATTCCTTCATGAACTTCTGACCCACCTTGTATGAGGTAATATCCACATCGGGAGCGGGCTTTTCGATGAAGCTGGTAATAATGCCCTTATCATCACAGCCGATGATCCCCAAGCCGGTCGCCTGAGCGCGGCTGATCGGTTTGGCGGCGATGGTGAACTCCGCTTTGGCATCGATGTGCCGGTTCAGCATGTCCATCAGATCCATTCGATACAGCTGGTCCCCGCTGAGAATCATATAGTAATCTGCTTCCTGATCGCGGAAGTGGCGCAGGTTCTTGCGCACCGCGTCGGCGGTTCCTTCATACCAGGTCTCGGTTTTTATCGTCTGCTCCGCGGCGAGAATCTCGACGAACCCTTTGGAGAAGGTATCGAAGATATAGGTGTTTGAGATGTGGTTGTGCAGCGACGCCGAGTTGAACTGAGTAAGAATATAAATTTTCTTAATCCCGCTGTTGATGCAGTTTGAGATCGGAATATCCACGAGGCGATATTTTCCGCCAAATGGAACTGCGGGCTTTGCCCGATCCATTGTCAAGGGATAAAGACGAGTACCCTTTCCTCCGCCCAGTACGATAGCAATGACATTTGGCTTTCGACGATTCATTTGGTAAAACCCCCCTGTGTTTTGCGATAGAGCTCTTGGTAGGAACGGGCCGAGCGGGTCCACGAACTGTCGTAGGCCATCGCTCGTTTTCGGATTGGTTCAATGACCGTCCTTCCTTTTTTCCACCAAGTAAGAGCTCTCCTTACTGCCTCCAATATACCACGACCGGTCATTGAGTCAAAGAGGATTCCGGTTCCTCTTTGAGGATCTTCATCCAAATCGGTAATCGAATCCGCCAATCCTCCGGTTCTCCTGGCTACGGGAAGCGTCCCGTAGCGAAGACTGTAAAACTGGTTCAGTCCGCACGGCTCATACCGGCTGGGCATGAGAAAGAAGTCGCTTCCGGCTTCGAGAAGGTGAGCGGCCCGGTTTGAGAACAGAATATTCACCGAAAGGTTCTTGAACCTCGCTCCAAGCTCGGTGAATTTTTTTTCAAGCTCCCAATCGCCCGTACCGAGGACGACGACTTGAATCTCTTCTGTTGTGAGCAGTTCCTCCAACGCCGAGACCTCTCCTTCCAGCAATTCGACAAATCCCTTTTGACTCACCAAACGGCTGATCATCGAAAACAGCGGAATACCGGCATTGACCTCAAGGTTGAATTCTTCCTGAATTTGCCGTTTGAGGCGAGCTTTGTTTGACAGATCATCGATGGAGAAGGAGTAGTCGAGCAGTCGATCGTTTTCGGGATTCCACTCGTCAATGTCTATGCCGTTGATGATTCCCACGAGATCGTCCTTCCGGCGCTGGAGCAACCCCTCCAGTCCACAGCCGTACTCGGGAGTTTGGATCTCTTTGGCATAGGTTGGGCTGACGGTGGAAAGGGTATCGGCGAACTCCAACCCGGTTTTCAGCATATTGGCTCGTTTTTTCGGACCGCTGCCGACAAAGAAACGGGGATCGACCTCGATATCCGTTTCCAGAAGATCGAGACGGCTGAATTCGCCTTGATAGGCGAGGTTGTGAATCGAGAAGACCGTCTTGGTTTTCTTGAAGAAGCCGGATGAATCCCGCTTCACGAGGTAGGGCAGGAAGCCTGCGGTCCAATCATGGGCGTGGATGATATCCGGTTTCCACCCAAGGATCTTCAAGAGCTCCAAAGACGCTTTTGCCTGCAGCGTGTATCGAAGATGGTTGTGTTCGTAGGATGATGAGGAGGTCGGCCCATAGATGCCTTTCGATTCAGTAAAAAACGGGTGTTGGACAAAGTAGTATTCAACACCCGGTTCTGAAAGCTTTGCATATGTGACCCGTTCTTCACTCCCCAACAAAGAGACGGTATGCTCGATATCGGTTGGAATCAACTCATCGGTCATGAACCCATAGTGGGGCAATACGACAAGTACTTCTTCACCAAGAGATGCCAGAGCTTTTGATAGGGCGCCGACAACATCCGCCAACCCTCCGCTTTTGGAGAAGGGAACCGATTCACTGGAGACCATGCATATCTTCATAGTCCCATTAGAACACCTTAACCGTTCTTGCGTCAAGGAAATTGGGTTTTACGTATATGCTCTGCCTTCCAATTCATCGATGTACGAGCTTGCGCAGTGTGCAGCAACCGCTCCGTCGCTCGCCGCGGTGATCAACTGGCGGAAGACGGTGTCACGAACGTCTCCGGCGGCGAAGAGCCCCTCGACGGATGTTTCCATCCGTTCGTTGGTAATGACCCAGCCATCCTCGGTGAGGACATCGTAAGAACCCTTGAGAAGGTTCGTCTCGGGGATGATCCCCACGAAGATGAAGACGGCGTCGAATTCCCGCTCATATTCGCGATCCTGCCTCAAATCCTTGAGGATGACCGAGGTGACTTTATTTCCGTCGCCTTTTATCTCTTGAAGCGTGTGCTCCATCAGGAACTCGACGTGCGGGTTGCGCTCGATCTGCTTGACCAGGTTGTCCTGCGCCCGGAATCGGTCTTTGCGGTGGGCGATGGTGATATGGTCGGTCAGCTTGGAAAGGTAGATCGCATCGGTGATGGCGGTATCGCCTCCGCCGACGACGAGAATCCGCTTGCCTCGGAAAAAGGGGCCGTCGCACGTTCCGCAGTAGGAAACGCCCTTGCCGGCGTAGGCTTCTTCACCTTCAATCTCCAGGTGGCGGTGTTTCGCTCCGGTTGCATAGATAACGGCTTTGGCTTTGTAGGTGGTGCCGCTTGCGGTCTCCACGAGGAAGTCATCACCTTCCTTTCTGATTGCCGTGGCGGTTTCATAGACGATCTTCGCTCCGAAGGTCTCCGCTTGACTTTGGAACTTCAGCGCGATCTCCGCTCCACTTACGGGAACCTCTATTCCCGGATAGTTTTCAATCAGATCTATATACATCGTCTGTCCACCGGGGGCGATCGATTCCATAATGGTGACCGTTCTGCCCGCCCGGGCGGCATACTGGCCGGCCGCCATGCCAGCCACACCCGAACCGAGGACCAAAATCTCCTGCTCAACCATGTTCTTACTCCTTCAATGCAAGTTCAGCATCGCTTTTACGAATATATGTGGGCCCCTGATCCAAAGGATCGGCGCCTGTCTCAAGATAATGCTTTCTTGCCCTGTCGGCTAGCTCCACTCCGAGATTCTGACGGTGAGCCTCAAACACTGCGACCTTCGGATCTGCCAGCCGCTTCGCAAGGAGAGTTCCGTCGCTGCCAAGCAGGGTAATGGAGGGGTGGGGGGCGATGAGCGAAGCGATTTCATCCGGACTCAGATCGCTGCTTTCTCCGATCTGGATTCCATCCACGAACAGCGCGGTGTAAAAGCGCTGTTTTTTTGCATCGATGACCGCAAGGCATGCTCCGCCGATGAATCGGGCGATCCCTTGAAAGAGATCCAGCGTGGGGACGCTGACCAGCGGTTTGTTCAATCCGAGGGCGAGCCCCTTCATCGTGGCAAGGGCGATCCTCAAGCCGGTGAAGGATCCCGGACCGCTGCTTGCGCAGAGGAGGTCCAATTCGGAAAGTTCGATGGAATGATCGGAGCACATCAAAAGCAGCCGATCCAGCAGTTGTTCGCTGTGGGTGTTGTTCCAGACCACCGAGGTTGTCTCATACCACGAGAGTTGATCCTCTTCATATTCGCCGAGAAAGAGGTGGGCCGTTTTTGTAGAGGTGTCGCAACCGAGAATAATCATAGCGTGCTTCCTTCAATTCGGATCTCCCGCGAGCCGTCCTCGGCGAGGGTGATCGTCACGGAGATCGTCCCTTCGGGAAGAAGCTCTTGGATCTTTTCACTCCATTCGATCAACGTGATCCCCTCACCGTAGAGATACTCCTCCCCCCCGATCAGCTCAAACTCCTCCACGCTGTCGATCCGGTAGAGATCCATGTGATAGAGGGGGAGGGTTCCTTCGTACTCCTGGATCAGGGTGAAGGTGGGGCTGACGATCGCTTCCCGGATTCCGAGGCTCTGAGCGATCCCCTTGGCAAAGACCGTCTTCCCTACGCCGAGCGATCCCCGCAGAGAGACGACCGCGCCCTTCGCAAGGGTTTCTCCAAGAGCATATCCGACCCGGATCGTCTCCTTTTCCCCTGTTGTCCGAACGATCATATCTCCTTGGCTCCATGTTTCAGCTTGTCGGCGATCTCTTCGTTCTCCAAGTACTCTTCGATGATGACATCCCCCAGCGTGTCACCGCTTTGGTGGGTGTAGTCCTCCATCAGTCGTTGGATGAGGGGGTCTTCGCCGTCGAGGGAGCGGGCTTGTTCAAGCAGGTGGCGAGCCTCTTCCAGTTCCCCGCTCCGAAGGTGCAGGTACGCGAGGTTGCTCATAAACGTTATGTTCTCTTCATCGAGATCCAGGGCGGTTCCCAGGTAGCTTTTTGCCAGCTCCTCATTGCCCGCTTCCAAGGCGCACAGGGCCAGCTCGTTGTAGATGTCGCTGCTATGGCTTTCCAGCTCCAGGGCTTGGATGAGGGCGTCTTGGGCTTCCGGGAAGCGTTCAAGCCGCCGGAGCGCCCAACCCTTCAGGAAATAGGCGTTCCAGACCTTCGGATATGCTTCGATATACCGGTTCAGCAAGGAGAGCGCTTCCTCCTCCCTGTTCATGTGGATCGCATCGTACGCCTGCATGAGCCGTTGTTCGCCGGCAAGCTTTGTTTCGATATCCTTCAGGATCTTCATCGTGTGCCGTTTTTCTTTCGATTCCCCGGCAAGATCGACGTATCGAACCAGATAGTCCCGGGCGATCTCGACATTCCCCTGATAGAGATGAAAAAAGCCGATCTCTTTCAGAAGTGCTTCGTCATCACCCAGAACGGACAACCCCTCGACGAGAGTGTTCAACGCTTTTTGCTGGTAGAAGTCATACGTTTCACCCTTGCTTGAATCCTCGGTCGCCCGATGTCCGTACAGCGTGGCCAGGTTGATATAGGTAGCGGATTGGGGGCTAAGGTGACAGACGGTGAGAAAGAGCTCTTCGGCGAAGGTGAGGTTTCCCTTTTGTTGCTGGGCGATTGCGGCTATCGTCAGTTCTTTTACCGCATCGGGCTGAGCCGCCAGCACGAATTCTCGATAATACGGGGCGTGTTGATGATCGATGTCATATGCAAGTACTTTGAGCATCCCGCTGACGATCCGTTCGATGCTGATCGACCGTTCATCGATTGCTGTATGGTCATCGGCCAAGGCGACGGGAAGCCGGATCGCCGGGTCGATTGTGAATGATCCGATTTTCCTTTCCATCGAGGGGGGGAGGGAGATGAAGATCACATGGTTCAGCGCTTCATGCATGGTGACATTGCTCCATAGAAAATCCTGCGGTGCCGCAACCGAAGAACGCTCTTGAACCTGTGGTTCAAGGGGGACACCAGTTGGGCTGAAAATTCTGTTCCGTTAAACCCCGAAGGAGTTGGATCAATGCAAAACAGCTATACCGCGTCCCGGTTGTGTTAGTTGAGCCAAGAGACTTTGTCTCCAGGAGAACACCGCAGGAATACTTACAATAATCGTCAGGTGGCATCCACCTAACAACATGGTACTACACTAACCGGTTTTGGGAAAGAGGGACAAAAAATGGGACCCGAAGGTCCCATAGACGCTGTTCAGACAGGAAGTTACAGTTCCGGAAGATCATCCAGAAGCGCATCCCAATCAACATCCTCGCTGCTGAGGCCGCCATCGGCTCCCGTAAAGGTGTCGGCGGCTTCAAGCTCAAGGGAAGCATCGTCAAAGACTTGAATCTCATCCAAGCCGTCGATCGTATCGAGGGTGGCCATCGCAGTGGCGATGGATTGCTCGACGAGCTTTTCACTGGTGGTATATGCTTCGATATACCCCTCCAATTCCCGGTTGTGGGCAAGAACCAGGTCGAACCGCTGCTGCAGTTCTTCTTTTTCCCGCCGTAACAAGGCGATGAGGCCGGCGGCCTTTTTCGTTCTAAGCTCTAAGAGTCGTACGGTATCAATGACAGACATGCTTCCTCCTGCGCCCTTATTTTGCAAGGGCGACCTTTACTTGGTCAACGAGAGTTTTAAACGCGGCCTTATCCTCGATAGCCATGTTGGATAGAGCTTTGCGGTTAACTTCGATGTTGGCGAGTTTCATCCCGTGCATGAATTGGGAGTAGTTCAACCCCTCGGCCTGCACGGCTGCATTTATCCTGACAATCCAGAGACGGCGGAAATCACGCTTTCGGAGCTTTCGTCCGACATAGGCGTGCTGTCCGGCTTTCTCTACGCTGTCCTTTGCGACCCTGTAGTTCGTGCTTCGCCGGCCGCGGTGGCCTTTAGCGAGCTTGAGGATCTTCTTACGTCTGTCCTTGTGCTTGGTTCCATCTATTGCTCTTGGCATCCCGATCCTCCTTACTCGTAGGGGAGCATCGACTTGACTCGTCGTGCTTCCACATCGGACAGGACACCTGTTGAGCGCAGGTGGGCCTTGCGCTTACTGCTCTTCTTGGTCAAGATGTGGCGAAGGCCCTGTTTCTTGTACAGGATTTTTCCTCCGGCTGTCACCTTGAACCGCTTGGCAGCGGACTTTCTTGTTTTCATCTTGGGCATGATAGCACCTCTTTCTGTGCCACAGGGAACAAGATACCCCTGGAGCAACGTATTCACTATCCCATGCGGGATACTGGTTACTGTGGTTCTTTTTTCGGCCCCGACGTCTTGGCCGGCGAGAGAATCATGCTCATCATCCGCCCTTCCATCATTGCCGGTCGGTCAACGACGTATCCTACACCATTATCGGTGAGCTGGGCAAGTATCCGATCGAGGACCACTTTGCCCAATTCGGTATGAGCCAATTCACGGCCCCTGAAGCGAATACTTACCTTTACTTTGTTGCCTTCGGTGAGGAAGTCTCCGATGAATTTGCTCTTGGTGTTCAAGTCGTGCTGTTCGATCTTCGGCTGCATCCGAATCTCTTTCATCTTGGTGATCACCTGATTCCGTTTTTGATCCCGCAATCGTTTTTCCTGCTCATAGCGGAACTTACCATAATCGAGAATTTTGCATACAGGGGGGTTGGCGTTGGGGGAAACCTCAACTAAATCGAGCCCTGCTTGTTCGGCGAGCTCGATTGCATCAAAACTGCTCATAATGCCCTTTTGATTGCCATCCTCATCAATGACAAGTACTTCTCTGGCACGAATCTGCCTATTGACCCTCAAATCTCTTGTAGCCAAATGTTCTCCTTGTGATTTAGGTGTTAAAACCACTCTGCAGTAATATACTTCAGCCCGTATGGGTGACCGAAATTACTATACCATAGCCTCTTACGATGTGTCAAAGCTGGAATATAAGAAGATAGCCGCCCGAAGGCGGCCATCGATTGCGTTAGGCTTGATTGGCGGAACCAAGAACGTTGGTGTTCTTGTGGATATACATCTTTTTCAGTTCGTCGCGGGCCGGTCCGAGGTATTTTCGCGGATCGAATTCCCCCGGGTTGTTGTGTAGGATTTCACGAATCGTCGCCGTCATCGCCAAGCGGCCATCGCTGTCGATGTTGACCTTGCACACTGCGCTCTTGGCGGCTCTGCGAAGCTGTTCCTCGGGGATTCCGATCGTGTCTTTCAGTTTTCCACCGTATTTGTTGATTATCTTCACGTACTCCTGCGGGACGGAGGAAGATCCGTGCAGAACGATCGGGAACCCGGGAAGCCGTCTTTCAATCTCTTCCAGGATATCGAAGCGAAGCGGGGGAGGAATGAGAATGCCTTCTTCGTTAACGGTGCAGTGGGCGGGGTTGAATTTGTTCGCTCCGTGGCTCGTTCCAATGGAGATCGCCAGTGAATCGACGCCGGTCCGGGAAACGAAGTCGACGACCTGTTCCGGTTTGGTGTAGGTGGATTTCTCGTGCGAAACCTCATCTTCGATTCCGGCAAGAACGCCGAGCTCACCTTCGACGGTTACATCGTGCTTGTGGGCATACTCGACGACCTTCTTCGTCAGGGCGACGTTCTCTTCGTAGGGAAGGTGGGAGCCGTCGATCATGACGGAGGAGAATCCGTTGTCGATGCAGTCTTTGCAGGTCTCGAAGCTGTCGCCATGATCCAAGTGCAGGACGATCGGGATATCATAGCCGAGTTCTCGGGCGTACTCGCCGGCACCGCGGGCCATGTTGCGCAATAAGTTGATGTTCGCATAGTCGCGGGCACCTTTGGAAACCTGCATAATGACAGGGCTCTTTGTTTCCACACATGCTTGGATGATCGCTTGCAGCTGTTCCAGGTTGTTGAAGTTATACGCCGGGACAGCGTATCCGCCTTTAATCGCCTTGGCGAACATTTCCTTGGAATTCACTAATCCGAGGTCCTTGTAGGATATCATAAAATCTCTCCTTATCTGATCTAATCAGTCAACAATTATCGTATCGAATCGCTTAAGGACGGTCAACCTTGGCCTCATCGACAAAGCGTTGGAAATTGGAGGATACAAGCCGGATCAGGGTTTCAATCGGAAGTTCCAACTTGTTTGCGACAAAGCGATAGAGATATTCGATGTAGAGGGGAATGTTCTTTCTTCCCCGTTTGGGAACCGGGGCGAGGTACGGGCTGTCGGTTTCCAGCAGAAGGCGTTCTTTCGGCATTCGCTTCAGCAGAGCGATGAGCGGCTGGCTGCCTTTGTAGGTAAGACTTCCGGCAAAGGAGAGGTAAAACCCCTTTTCCAACGCAAGGTCGGCAAGCTCTTCCGATCCGCTGAAGCAATGAAAGATTCCCCCAAAAGGAAAGGAATGTCGCCTGAGCAATGTAATGAACTGTTCATCCGCTTCGCGGTTGTGGATGATGATCGGTTTCCCCAGATCTGCTTGGGCGAGGAAGAGCTCCTCCTGACGCTCTTTGGTCCCGTACTTCCAGTAGTTGTCGAGTCCGATCTCTCCGACAGCGAGCACGGGATACCGAGCAAGATCGGAGACCAGATGCTGAAGCGCTTCCTTGACCCTCCAATCCTCCCAGGCCGCCGCCCACGGACCGAGACCGGTGGCGAAATAGATCTCATCATACCCTCCGACCAGTCCGATCCGTTCGGCAAGGTCGTCTCCACCAAGGCCGATATCGATTCCCCGATACCCGAGCTCCTTCATCGTGGCGAGCAGCGGGGAAGGATCGATTCCTTTCTCTCGGATCGCAAGGAGATGAAAGTGGGAGTCGACAAGACCGTGCAGCGGTGTTTCCATACCTGTGTAGTATCAGCTCCCACCCGTTTATGCAAGGAAGAATCCGCCCATCGTTCGAAAAACGACTCCGCGCCGAAGCGCTGATTGCACGTTCTTCTGCAGACTTGTCGTCGCATCAGCGGACAGAACCGATGCTTCGTCATTGCAGGAGAAGACCCGCTCGAAGAGTTGGGGATATTCGAAGAAGACGGGCAGCTTCGAAAAGCGCCGGTTGAATGACAGGATGTTGCTTTCGGAGTCCACTACCTTCTCAAGGGCGGGATCGAGCAGCCAGGAGGTGCAAACATATACCCATCCTCTTCCAAAAAATGCTTCAGCCTTCCGGAGCGCTTCTTCCACCAAATGAGGATCAAGCTGCCCTGAAGCGGGAATATGGACAAAGAGGACCCGGGATTGCTCATCCAAGACCTTGGTCAACAATGAAGCATCAATCCGTTCTTCACCGATCGACCCACTGGATAGATCAATTAATTCCCGACCGACAGTGGTTCGAGTAATCTTATTCTCATCCTTGGTGGGGTAGCCGTCCCGATCGAGGGTAAGCCCGCCGTTGCTCAGTGCGATAAACTCAAGCCCAAAATCTTGATACACGGTCGCAGGGTAGGGAAAGATCCGTTCCTCAAACTGAAGGCGTCCGAACTGGAGGATCCGGGCGGTAACCAGTCGATTGACCCAGAACACCCGGGAAAGACCCTGCTTCCCGTTATTCGCTTCGGCGTGGTGGGCGATCCAGAGATTGATGTCATTCAGTGTTGCAAGACGGGTTTCATCATCAAGGCCGAGCGCATGGAATACCTCTCCGATTGTTTCCCATAATTGGGCGATTGCGACAAGGGGATGCAGAACTCCGAACTCGGTAAGCCCCTGATTGAGCAGCAATCCCACCCGGTTCTGATCACGATCGACGATTGCGCTCCTCAATTCATCGATCAGCAGTCGATGCTGAGAATTGTCGCCAATCCGATTGGACAGATGCTTCACCTTCCGCTGAAGTTCCAAAGAGAGATGCAAATCGATAAACGCTTGTTCCATACCCTGAGCATCAGTGATGGAAGGGTCTTAGTCAAGGGGAAAAGAAATCCCAGAGAAGTCGTTCCGGAAGATTTGAAAACGGAATCTTCGAATTGTCGGCATCAACGATTACATCATTCCTGTTGCCACCCCTATTATGATCGCAAGAGGGATAAGCCCATCAATCTCCAGCAGCTTTCTTCCATTGGTATATGATTTGATGTAACGTCCATCCCATTCGATGACTTTCCTGCCATCATGATAAGCGGTTATATATCGGCCGTTCCACTCATAAAGTTTTTGTCCGTCCGAATATCTTTTAAAATAACGGCCGTCAAATACAAAAAGCCTTCTGCCATTGGAGTATGATTTGACATATTGGCCGTCCCATTCGATCATTTTTTGGCCATCCTGATAGGCTTTCAGATACCGTCCATCCCATTCGTATATTCTATTTCCTCTTTGATAATCCTTGATAAATGACGACATAGATTCCTCCTGACCCGCGTTAAGCCTCGAAATGCAGCAACAAAGAAGATCAATCTGATGGGTTGGCAAATGATACCATCATATAAACAATATCGAAATACCCCCGAATTCCCTGACCATGCACACATTGTGTCATCAAAGGAAGAAAAAATCCCGGAACCGAAGTCCCGGGATAGGGGGTTAGAGGAGGCCTCGTTCACGATAGTAGCGGGCGGCTCCGTCGTGGATCGGAAGACCTGCGAGGTCGCGAACCGTCTCCTCGAGGAAGGTGTTCTTCAAGGGGGCCTGCGTGGCTTTCAGCTCGTCGATGTTTTCCCAGAACGCCTTGGTCAGTTCATAGATCACATCGTCGCTGACGCGGGCGTCGGTGCAGATCGTGAGCTTGATAGCGCTGGTCAGGACATCCTCGTCCTGGCCGGGATAGGTGTTGGCCGGAATCGTGTACGCTGCATACCAGGGAAGCTTGGCGTGCAGGGAATCGATGAGCGCCGGATCGAGGGGGAGAAGCTTTCCGCCTGCGGTGGAGAGCATCTCGGTTACCGCCGCGTTTGGAATGCCCGCCATGATCCAAGCACCGTCGATCTGCTTGTTGCGCATCAGATCGATCGCCTCGGTGAAGCCGATGTACTGGACTTTCAGCGCATCCGGATAGTTGATCCCCGATTCTTTGAGGTGGATCGCCGTCTCGACTTCGGTCGTCGAACCGGGAGCGCCGCTGGCAAAGGATTTGCCTGCAAGGTCATTGAGGGAGTTGATGTTCGAGTTCTTGGCGACGACCACCTGGTTCGGGTTGTAGTAGAGTCCAATCATCACCCGAAGGTTGGGGTTGGCCCGACCTTCAAAGGTGCCGGTTCCCGTAAAGGACTCGTACATGATCGAGGTGACGGCGACACCGACCTGCGCTTCGCCGTCGGCGATCAGGTTGAGGTTCTCGATTCCGCCGGCGGAAGCCTGGGCGGCAGCCCGGACGGTGGGAACCTTGTTGTTCCACATGTTCGAGATTGCCGCACCCAGCGGGTACACGGCGCCGGTGGTTGCTGCGGTCGGGAAGTTGATCGTCGTCTTCGCGGGGGCTTTTTCACCGCCGCCGGCGGCAAAGACGGGGGCGATCAGGGCAACCATCAAAAGAATTGTGATGAGTTTTTTCATATAATACGCTCCTTCATACGATATGTTTGGAAATATTGCAAAAGCAAGAGAGTAATCAAGATGCCTGTTGCGATGAGGTCGGTAATCAGACCCGGCTCAATGAACAGCAGTCCGCTGATGATCAGCAAGCCTCGTTCAATGATTGCCAGATTCCTCAGGAGATACCCCTGCAGACCCGCTGAAAGGGCGACGGCTCCGATCGAAGAGGTGATGACCGCCCGGATCGTTACGAGAACGGAAACATCCGGAGTCGAGCCGATCAACAGAATCGGATTGTTCAGGAAGAAGAACGGGAGAATAAAACCGGTCAAGCCAAGCTTCACCGCGATCAGACTTGTTTTGGTCTGGTTGGAATCGGCGATGCCGCTGGCCACGTAGCTGCTCATCGCAACCGGCGGGGTGATATTGGAAAGACACGCATAGATTAGGCAGAACATGTGGGCCGCCATCGGAATCGCCCCGGTCTGGATGAGCACGGGAACGCTGACTGCGGAGACGATCACATACGCGGCGACACCGGGAACTCCCATTCCCAGAACGGTGCTCATGATCATCACCATCAGGCCGCCTAAGAAGAGCTGGCCTTCTCCCACGATCCTCAGGATGACGAAGCCGAAGCTGAGCCCCAGGCCGGTAAGGCTCACCGTGCCGATGATGACTCCGATGATGACGCAGCTCATCCCCACGGTGATGGAAGAGCGGGCCCCTTCGACCGTGGCCTGTACGATCGTCCTCCAATCCATCCTCGTCTCTTTTCTCAACCACGAGGCTCCGACGGTGGCGAAGATCGAGATGACCGCGGCAAAGAGGGGAGTGTATCCGATTCCCAGGAGCACCAGAAGGACGATCAGGGGAATCAGAAGGTGTCCCTGCTTTTTGAAGACCTCAAGTGCATCGGGGATGTTCTCCTTGCTCAGGCCGGAAAGGCCCAGCCGTTTCGCCTCGAAGTGGACGGCGAAGAGAAGGCTGAGGTAGTAGAGAAAGGCGGGGATCGCGGCGGCGACCAGAACCTTGGTATACGAGACCCCCATGAACTCCGCCATGACGAATCCCACCGCTCCCATGATCGGGGGAGTGAACTGTCCTCCGGTGGAAGCCACCGCTTCGACGGCGGCGGCAAACTCCTTCTTATAGCCGGTTTTCTTCATCATCGGAATCGTGATCGTCCCAGTGGTCGCCACGTTGGCGATCGCGCTTCCGTTGATCATCCCCATCAACGCGCTGGCGATGACCGCCACCTTGGCCGGTCCGCCGGCGGATCGTCCGACGAGGGTCAGAGAGACATCGTTGATGAATTGGCTGAAGCCGGAATATTTCAGATACGCCCCGAACAGGACGAACAGGAAGATATAGGTGGCGCTGACCCCGATTCCCACCCCGAAGACTCCCTGGCTTCCCCAGACCATGTGGCTGAGGACCCGTTTCAAGCTGAAGCCCACGTGCCCCAGGTCGCCGGGGATGAAGCGGCCGAGGAAGTTGTAGAGCAGGAAAATCAATCCCAGATACATCAGGGACCGGCATGCCCTTCGCCCCGCTTCGAAGATGACCGCAAGGAGAATGAACGCGACGACCAGATCGGTCTTGTTCAGATACCCGCCCCGCTTGGCGACCGTGGTGTAGTACAGCAGAAGATAGCCGACGGAGAAGAAGGTGAGGCCGAGGAGGAGCCAATCCCAGACCGGGGGAGCCTTCCGCTTCAACGGTTCGGTTTTATAGGTCGGAAACAAAAGGAACGTGAACATGAGCAGAAAGAGCAGGTGCCATGTTCTGAGGCGCATCGCATCAATCTTTCCGATCGTCGTGGCATAGAGCTGGAAGATCGACCAGATGATGAACAGCACCGTAACCGCATGACCGAAAACCCCCGGATAGCTTCGCAGCTTGCTGTCCGCTTCCTTTTCTTCCAAGAGCTTCCGGGCTTTGATTTCTTCTTTCGTCAAACCCTGTTCTTCAATCATTCAAAACCCCTCTGTTTGCATAATTATGCAAATTTTGAATACAGTGTCCAGCTTATCGAAGTTTATCCGTTCAGTCCAGTGGAGATAAGACTCCTTGGGCGATCGCCCAAAGATAGAGCGACGCAACTGAACCATAGGGGGTGTATCGAGCTCGGATTTCCTCAAACCTTTCCTTGGAAATCTCTTCCAGACCGTAGAGGAGCTTCATTCCCCGATGAATCCCCAGATCTCCGTAGCTGAGACGTCCGGTCTCTGCAAACAGAAGATGAGGATCATCTCGGCGGTCCAGACGCCGACCCCTTTCAGGGAGACCAGCTCCTTGATGACCTCGCTGTCGCTCATCGATGCAAACAAGGTTGGATTCAGTTTTCCTGATACGATTTTATGTGCAATCCCTTGAATGTATTCCGCCTTTCGAAAGCTCATTCCTGCGCGTTTGAGCTCTTCAAGGGAAAGCCGGAGAACCGCCTCGGGTGTAAGGATTTCTACCAGATCGAGTAAGCGCTCAAAGATCGTGGTTTGCGCTTTGGTGGAGACCTGCTGGCCGATGATCGATCGGGTGATCGCGGTGAAGAAATCCGGTTCAATCGTCCGATGGATCATACCGATCCGATCGATCGCCCTACCCAGACGGGAATCGTTTCGTTTCAGATGGTCAAGTGCGTCGGATCCGTATATAAACAGGGTATGCATTGCCTGAGTATAGCCGATTGTGCAGGGTGGATGGTAGACTGTACAGGGAGGAGACGAAGATGATTATCGACAAATACCCGTTTCTCTGGAGCAACGAGCCGAAGCACGTGTTTGAGGATGGTTCGGTAACGCTGACGACAAGCGGATCGACGGATTTCTGGCAACGAACCCACTACGGCTTCCGGGCGGACAACGCTCATGCGCTTCTTACCCGGATAGGGGATGAGTTTACCCTTACTGCTCACTGCACCTTCGAAGCCAAGAATCAGTACGACCAAGGGGGACTCTATGTCCGAATCAATGAGGAGAACTGGATCAAGATCAGCATCGAAGCGGAGAACGACGAGATCAGCCGCCTGGGTTCGGTGTGCACGAACCTCGGCTACAGCGACTGGGCGACGGTCGACATCCCCGTATCGATCAATTCAATGCACTATCGAGTCTCCAGCAAAGGGGATGATCTGCTTGTCGAATACTCGTACGACGGGAACGACTGGACTCAGATGCGGATTTGCCATATGCATGCCCACAAGGATCATTACCTCGCCGGTATGTACGCCTGTTCTCCGAAGGAGGTAGGGGGAGCCGTCTACACGTTCGACCAAATCTCCATAGAGAAGAGCATTTGGAAGAACGAATAGGGCAAAGGGAGTAGTTGGTTGACAAGAGTTGGTTCAAATTGGAGGAGTTGAACCAAAAAAAATGACCAAGGGAGTTTTCTTGGTCATTTTTCAATTCTATATTTTAAAAGGTTTTAAGTTTGCCGAAAACGAGACTTGAACTCGTACACTCCGAAGAGTAAGGGATTTTAAGTCCCTTGTGTCTACCTGTTCCACCATTTCGGCATAGGCACGATGATAGCGTCAATCGATCGTTTCGGGAAGTACCGCCGCTTCGGTCTTCACCGGAATCAGCCGCTTGATGAACGCTGTCGCTCCCGTAAGGTTTTTCTGGAACTCCTCCTCGCTTTCCTTCAGCGCCGCCTGCCACGCAGGTCCGAAGCCGGGGCTGTTGATCGTCAGCCGATCGACGGCCAGCTGATAGACCTGAAGGCGGTTGACCTCCTTGCGCCCGGGTTTCTGGCTCAGGGTGTTGAGGGTGATCCGAAGGTTTTCATTCTGCTTCTTCAGTTCGGCGTTTTCTTCCTTCAGCGTTCTCAGGCCTTCACTTTCAATGTCCATCCGGTCGCTGAGCATGTTCTTCAGTCGGGTGACTTCTTTTGCATGTGCCCGTTGATCATTTGCCCGCTTGACCACGTAATAGATGAACACCGCTAAGGCGATGATGAGACCGATGGCAAATCCAATCAAATATTCTTTCATACCGGATCCTTCTTGCGTGGTAGGGATAGCGTACTTCATCGGAAACGATTTGACAAGTTGGCAAGAAAAAACCACTGTTGCAATTTGTTGCATTTTGCGTTGACTTCTCGGCAAACTCCTATAAAATGAAAGGTGGCTACAGCCCAAAAGGAGTGAGATATGTCGGACATTATGCGACCCGTTCCATTTGTCGAACTCTTACACAGAATCGTCAATGAATATCGCAATCATGGCTCTATCTTCAGCATCAGTGAAGATCTCTTCTATCATGATAAGGGAGAGAAGAAGCTCAGCATCTTCGGCCAGACGTGCAGCACCGCCCTTGGTCCCGCTGCAGGGCCCCACACCCAATTAGCCCAGAACATCGTTGCAAGCTATTTGGTCGGCGGCCGCTTCATCGAACTGAAGACCGTTCAGATCTTGGACACCCTTGAGGTGGACAAGCCCTGCATCGATGCCCGGGATGAAGGCTACAACGTCGAGTGGTCGACCGAGTTCACCTTGCCCAAGGCGGCGGATGAATACATCAAGGCGTGGTACATCCTGCATGTGCTCGATGTGACGCTCAACGATCGGGAGTTCGGCAAGCCTTCCTTCATCTTCAACATGTCCGTCGGGTACAACCTGGAAGGGATCAAGACTCCCCGGATGCAGGCGTTCATCGACACGATGATCGACGCCGGCAAGGATGAACGCTTTGCCCGCTACCGGAATGAGCTTGAAACCCTGCTCAAGGAAGGACTCTTCGAAGGCACCCCCTGGGAAGGGAAAGAGGAAAAGCTGCTTCGCACGATCGACAAGATCAGCCCGAATCTGACTCCGTCCGTTACCCTTTCGACGATGCACGGATGTCCGCCGGCCGAGATTGAAGCGATCTGTTCCTATATGCTTACGGAAAAGCGCCTCAACACATTTGTAAAGCTTAATCCGACCCTGTTGGGATATGAGAACGTCCGAAGAATTCTGGACAATCTGGGATATGACTACATCACCTTGAAACAGGAAAGCTTCGACAATGACCTCCAATACCCCGATGCGGTCAAGATGCTGCATCGGCTCGTGGACCTGGCGAAGGAGAAAGGCCTCGGTTTCGGTGTGAAGCTCACCAACACCCTCGGTTCGGTGAACGACCAGGAGCAGCTGCCCGGGGAAGAGATGTATATGTCCGGTCGGGCGCTTCTTCCCTTGTCCACCAATGTCGGCTTGCTTCTTTCCAAGGAGTTTGACGGCAAGCTTCCAATCTCCTACAGCGGGGGAGCTACCGCCGTGAACGTCAAGGCGCTCTTTGAGTGCGGAATCCACCCGATCACTCTCGCCACCGATATGCTCAAGCCGGGTGGATACACCCGCCTGAAGCAGATGGTCGAGATTCTTGAATCCAGTGACGGATGGAAGCGGGAAACCATCGATGTTCCCGCGTTGGAAAAGCTCGTTGCCGATATCCAGGATGGACTCTATACGGCAACGGCGAAAGAGTTCAGAGGAACCGATTCGATTAAGATTCATGAACAGCTTCCGCTGGTTGACTGCTACGTCGCCCCCTGCGTGAACGCCTGTGCGATTCATCAGGATATCCCCGAGTATGTCCAGCTCGTCGGCGAAGGCCGCTACGGGGAGGCGCTTTCGGTGATCTACGAGAAGAACGCGCTCCCTGCGATCACCAGCCACATCTGCGACCATCAGTGCCAGCTCCACTGCACCCGGATGGATTACGAGGGGGCGGTGAAGATCCGCGATATGAAGCGGATCGCCGTCGAGCGCGGCTTTGCCGACTATCTGCAGCTCTGGGAGGGCGCTACCGAAAAAACCGAATACCGCGCCGCGGTGATCGGGGCGGGCCCCGGCGGCCTGTCCGCCGCCTACTTCCTCGCCAGGGCGGGATTCGATACCACCGTCTATGAGCGGGAGGAATCCGCCGGAGGAGTCGTGCGACACGTCATTCCCGGCTTCCGCCTGCCCGTTGAAGCGATCGAAAGCGACGTCGAGTTCATCAAAGCCCACGGAGTGGAGTTCCACTTCGGGGTGGATACCAAAAAGCTCACCGTTGAAACCCTGAAAAAGCAGGGGTTCACCCACATCTTCTACGCAATCGGAAGCGAGATCGACAACGAACTGACCTTAGTCGGTGATCGGACCCGGGTGATCACCTCGCTGGATTTCCTCGGTCAATTCAGAAAGGATCCCTCCAAGTGCGCCCTCGGCAAGCATGTCGTGGTCGTCGGCGGAGGAAACACCGCGATGGACGGAGCGCGTGCGGCCTTGAGGATTCCCGGCGTTGAGCACGTCTCGGTCATCTACCGCCGAACCCGGGCGGAGATGCCCGCCGACCATGAAGAGTTTGAAAACGCCCGGGCGGAAGGGGCCGAGTTCATCTATCTGGCGAATCCCGAAGGGTTTGAAGGGAACATGCTGACCGTCCGCAAGATGGTCCTCGGAGAAAAGGACGCAAGCGGTCGAAGACGGCCGATTCCCTCCGATGAAACGTTCACCATCCGGGCGGACACGATGATCACCGCGATCGGGGAAAAAGTGGACGGGAAGATCTTCTCCTGGTACGGTGTCCCCCTCAACGAGAAAGGGTGGGCGATCACCGATCAGAAGAGCAAGGCCTCGGCGATCGACGGCGTCTACGTCATCGGAGACGCGCAGAGCGGACCCTCGACGGTCGTCCGCTGCATCGCCAGCGCTCGCGATGCCGTCGAGGATGCGATCGATCGGATCCTCGAAGCGGAAGGGGTTGAGATCGATGAGGAGTACGATGAAGATGACCATCTCCATGATGAAGACCAGCCCATCGAAGAGCTGGTAGCGGAGGAGGATGAGTATTTCGGAGAGCTGGAACTCAGGAAATCCCGGATTCTTTTCTCGAAGCTCTTCGGGGAGCAAGGGTTTGCCCGACGCGAAGCGGATCGTTGCATGGAATGCTCCTACATCTGCAACAAGTGCGTCGATGTCTGCCCCAACCGGGCGAACGTTCCGATCGATCTTCGCAATACCGGTCTGTTCGACAATCCTTTCCAGATTCTTCACCTCGATGCATTCTGCAACGAGTGCGGAAACTGTGAAACGTTCTGTCCGTATGACGGCGGGCCCTATAAGAAGAAGTTCACCCTCTTCAGTCGTCGGGACGACTTCGAGAACTCCACCAACAGCGGCTTCCTCGTCGAAGACGGTTCGATTCTGATCCGGGTCGACGGCAAGCTCTATCCGTGTGAACTGGATAAGGACGGAGTGCTCGTCGGTGAAGAGGAAGGCCTCAGTGATGAGGTCGCCGCGATCGTCGAGGAGGTGTTTGCCTCCTACAGCTACCTCCTGGGAGAGGTTGAGGAGTAAGAAATGGCAGATCTCGTAATCAAGAATACCCGAATCATGCAGACCGAGCCCCCGTTCCAAGTTTTGGAGGGCGTCGATATCGTCATCGATGGAAACACCATCACCAAGGTCGGCAGGGATGCCGCCAAGGGGGTTGCCGCCAAGAAGGTGATCGACGGAACCGATAAAACGGTGATGCCGGGCAACGTCTGCTCGCACCACCACTATTACAGCGGACTTTCACGGGGGATGCTGATCCAGGCCGGACCCCAAAGGGACTTCATCCAGGTTCTCAAGGAGTGGTGGTGGCGTCTGGACCGCGGTCTGGATGAGGAGGCGTGCTACTACAGCTCCCTGATCTGCTCCCTTGATGCGATCATGGCAGGGACGACCGCCGCGATCGACCACCACGCCAGTCCCTCCTATATCGCCGGCTCTCTGGACACGATCGCCAAGGGGATGGAGAAGGTCGGTATCCGCGGATCCACCTGTTATGAAATCACCGACCGCAACGGCGGAATGGCCGAGGTCGAGGCGGGGGTGGAGGAAAGTCGCCGCTTCATCGAGCGCTCGAAGAAGAGCAGCCTCGTCAAGGCGATGATCGGGGGACACGCCCCCTTCACGATCCCCAATGAGGGATTGAAGCTGATGGGCGACCTCGTTGAGAAGACGAAGGTGGGAATCCACCTCCACGTCGCCGAGGATCGGTACGACGTGGCCCACAGTCACCACCGGTACGGGATGGATATCGTCGACCGGCTCGACGAGTATGGGCTCCTGACGGATAACGCCCTCTTGGTTCACGGCCTCTATCTGAATGAGGACGAGATCAGGAAGATCAATGAACGAGGGGTGTTCTTCGCCCACAACCCCCGATCGAACATGAACAACCACGTCGGCTACTGCTCCCACATTCAGGATGTGAAGAACCTTCTGATCGGAACGGACGGCTGCGGCGGGAATATGTTCGAGGAGCTGAAGATCGGATTCTTCAAGCACAAGGACGAAGGACTCTCCTGGTGGCCGCCGCAGTACGTCGAGGCGCTGAACCGGGGCTATCGGCTGGTGGAGAAATACTTCGACGGCTCCTTCGGGCGAGTCGAGGCGGGGATGGTCGCCGATCTGGTCATCACCGATTACCACAACCCGACCCCGCTCGTTCAGGAGAATGCCGCCAGTCACTTCATCTGGGGGATGAGCAGCAACTGCGTCGAGAGCGTCATCGTCGATGGGAAGGTCGTGATGGAGAATCGAGCCTTCGCCCATCTCGATGTGGATGAGATCTACCGCGAGGCGGCGAAGGTCGCCAAGCGAGTATGGAAAGAAGTGGACACTATCGCCCCGTAACAAGGCGAAGAATATATACGAAAAGGAAGGTAGGTACAACGATGAACATGCATGAAAAGATCAAAGCTCGAGCGAAAGAACTCCGCTCCTACACCGCTGAGAACCTCTCGAAAATGGTGAAGACGAAGAGCTACAGCTCCCAAGAGGAAGATGTAGCCCGCCTGATTGTTACCCTGCTGGAGGAAGCCGGCTTTGATGAGGTATACATCGACGGCCTCGGCTCGGTGATCGGCCGAGTGGGAAACGGGCCGAAGAAGCTGGCCTTTGATGCTCATATTGACACCGTTGAAGTGGGAAACCCCGATCTGTGGAATTTCGACCCGTTCAGCGGGGAGATCAAGGACGGTATCGTCTACGGTCGAGGCGCATCCGACCAGAAGGGCGGGGCGGCTTCAATGATCACCGCCGGTCGAATCCTCAAGGAGCTGGGCTACGGCGGCGAGTATACCGTGTACTTTACCTTCACCGTGATGGAAGAGGACTGTGACGGAATGTGCTGGAAGTATCTGATCGAAGAGGAAGGCCTCAAGCCCGATCTGGTCGTTTCCACCGAGCCGACGAGCTGCCGCCTCTATCGCGGACACCGCGGAAGGATGGAGATCCGGGTCATCCTAAGCGGAATCTCCTGTCACGGCTCCGCCCCCGAGCGCGGAGTGAGCGCCGCCTACAAGGCAGCCCGCGCCGCCCTTGCGATGGAGCAGCTGAACAAGGATCTCCAGCCGGATGAGGACGGCTTCCTCGGAAAGGGAACGATCACCGTCAGCGTGATGGATGTCAAGGGACCTTCCCAGTGCGCCGTCGCCGACTATGCGATGCTCTATCTGGACCGCCGCCTGACGTGGGGTGAAGATGCCGACATGGCGATCGCCCAGGTTCGGGAGTACATCTCCAAAGCCACCGGCGACGCTCCCGATTCCTTCATCGTCGAGATGCCCAACTACGAGAAGATCGGTTGGACGAAGAAGGAGTATTCGCAGGAGCTCTACTTCCCGACGTGGAAGCTCGATGAGGATCACTTCCTCGTTCAGAGCGGAATCGATGCGTACAAGACGCTCTTCGGGAAAAAGCCGGTCGTCGACAAGTGGACGTTCTCCACGAACCTGGTAGCGACCACCGGCCGGCACAAGATTCCGGCGATCGGTTTCGGCCCCGGTGACGAAAATCAGGCTCACGCACCGAACGAGATCAACCGGGTGGACGACCTTGAGATCTGTGCGGCGTTCTATGCGATGCTGCCGTACTCCCTTGAGGCACGAGGAAAATAACCTCTTTGATTTTTGGCAATCGGCAACCACAGGGCTTCGGTCTTGTGGTTGTCTTATGAGAAGACCCCATTATCAATCATTTTAGATAATGGAATCCACGAGGAGCCGCCTTTGGCGGAGTGGAGAACAAGGTGTTGCAGGACTCCTCCCCGGACCACCTTCCTTGCGCAGCAGCGCATGCCGCTACGACCACGACTCTATAGGGAGAAATGGCATGAGTTCCTCGCTTTTGTTGAAAAACATTTACACCCTTCAAACGAGCTTCGACAAGGAGGCCCTCCACGGCGCCGATCTGCTTATCATCGACAACAAAGTAGGCAGGATCGATCCTGCGGGAAAGATCTCCTCCAAGGGCGTCGATCGGGTGATCGACTGTTCGAAGCACGTCGTTCTGCCGGGGCTTGTAAACACCCACCACCACTTTTATCAAACCTTGACCCGAAACCATCCGGCGGTTCAGAACGCCAAGCTCTTCGATTGGCTGACGTTCCTCTACGATGTCTGGAAATATCTCGATGAAGAGGGCATCTATTACTCCTCGCTTCTGGCAATGGCGGAGCTGATGAGAACGGGGTGCACCCTCACCACCGACCATCACTACGTCTATCCCCACCACGTCCAGGGCGACCCCATGGCGATCCAGTTCGAGGCGGCCGAGACGCTCGGAATGCGCTTCAGTCCCACCCGGGGTTCGATGAGCCTCTCCAAGAAGGACGGGGGACTGCCGCCGGATACCGTGGTGCAGACCGAAGAGCAGATCCTTCGCCACAGTGAAGACTCGATCCGGCGCTTCCACGACAGCAGCGCCGATGCGATGCGGAAAGTCGCCCTCGCTCCCTGCAGCCCCTTCTCGGTGACAAAAGAACTGATGAAGGAAACGGCGGCCTTGGCGAGGAAGCACGGAGCCAGGCTTCATACCCACCTTTGCGAGACCGCCGATGAAAATGATTTCTGCCTCCAGATGTACGGGATGAGACCCGTCGAACTGATGCAGGAGTGCGACCTGATCGGTGAAGACGTGTATTACGCCCACGGAATCTACTTCAACGATGAGGAGCTGAAGATCATCGCCGACACGGGCAGCCACATCGCCCACTGCCCCTCATCCAACATGCGCCTCGGAAGCGGCATCTGCCGGGTTACGGAGATGCTTCCGATGGGAATCAACATCGGCATCGCCGTCGACGGCTCCGCTTCGAACGATTCATCCGACATGCTTGCAGAAGTGCGCCAGGCGCTGCTGCTGCAGCGGGTGCGCTACGGCAGCGATGCCCTTACCGCGAAGGAAGCGTTCACGATGGGAACAATCAACGGGGCGAAGATGCTGAACTTCACCAACGTCGGCAAGCTTGAAGAGGGGTGGGCCGCCGATGCCGCGATCTGGGATCTCTCGACTGCGGCGTATGCCGGAGCTCAAAGTGACCCCGTTGCGGCTCTTCTCTTCTGCGGCGACAGCCATTACACTGAGTATACGATTATCAACGGCAAGGTGGTGGTCGACCGGGGAACCCTGGTCGGATTCGATGAAGCGCTACTGGCCGAAAAAGCGAATGCGATCAGCAAGCGAATGCTTGATCGAGCAGCGCGAAAGGAGGCGTTATGATGAAGAAATTCCTCGTAGCACAAAGTAAAGAGGAAGCGTTGAGCCTGAAACGCTTACATGCAAAGAGTGTGTTCTACGCCGGAGGGACGGAGATCAACCGCCTGGAATCCGCGGTGCAGGCGGAGGTGGCGATCGATCTTTCCAAGCTCGGATTGAACAGGATTGAAGAGAAAAAAGATGAGATCATCATCGGTTCGATGGCGACCCTGCAGACGATCGCGACCAGTTCGGCGGTTCCCGCCTGGTTGAAGGAAGCGGCGCTCTTCTGCGGATCCTTCACCCGGCGGAACATGGCGACAATCGGGGGGAACTTCGCGTTGATGCTCGGTCGCTCGTATGTCGGACCGGTTCTGCTGGCAAGCAGGGCGATCCTCCTGATCGCTACAATTAATGAAAAGGGCAAATACGCCGAGGATGAAGTGCCGGTTCGGGAGTTTCATGAGCACATCTCCTCCTATCAGGGAGCCCTGATCCTGGGATTTAAGATCAGGAAAAGCGACCGGTTCGTCGGGACGCTCCGCTTTGCGGTGAGCAGCCAGAACCGGGCTTCAGTCACGGTGGGCTTCGGAGCGGAGAAGGATCTTTCGAAGGTTCGCGTGTACGCGGCGGTCTATACCGTCGGAGTGCTGCGGCTCAAGGAGACCGAAAGCAGAATCGAGAAAGGTGAAATCACCACCGAAGAGGAGATCGCCAAGTCGGTCGCCTCAGAGGTCACGGTGAAGAGCGACTACACCGGCAGCGGCGAGTACAAGCGCTACATCGCCGGTGAAGGAGTCGCGATGCTCTATGGTGAATTTCTCAAAGGAGGCCGACGATGACCATTCAATTCACGGTAAACGGAAAAAGACACAGGGTTGACGTTGATGGCTCTGAAACATTGCGAGCGATGCTGGTTCGCCTCGGATATACCAACGTCCGCGACAGCGATGACGGGGACGGATTTGCCGGCAGCGATACGATCATCTTCAACGATCTGCCCGTGTACGCAAACCTGATGAATGCGGTCCAGGCGGACGGAGGAGAGATCCTCACCGCCGATTCGATGGGAACGAGCCGGAACCTGAATCCCGTCCAACGGGCGATGATCGATGCGGGAGTCGTCCAGAGCGCCTATAACGCCCCTCAGGCGGCGTTGCTGCTGACCTGGCTTCTGAAGCATGAACCCAATCCCACCCGCGAGCGGATCAAAGAGGTCTTGAGCGGCATCTTCATCCGGGATGCGGGATACGAGCATTACTATCTTGCGGTTCAGCTGGCCCGCGAGCTGATCGAGTTCGGGAAGTACAAGACCCCGATCAGCCCCACGTTCCGCGATCATCTCACGTATGTCGGAAAGCCGAAAGGGAAAGTCGACGGACCGACCCTCGTCGCCGGAGAGGCGGCGTTCGTGGAAGACCGGCTTCAGGCGGGCTACTATTCGATGGCGATTCTTCGAAGCCCCCATGCGATGGCGTACATCACCGAGATCGACACCGCCAAAGCGGAGGCGCTGGAGGGGGTGGTGGCGGTCATCACCCACAAGAACGTGCCGGATGTGTACTATATGCAGGCCGGCCAGGGGAACCCCGAACCCAGCCCGTATGACCGCAAGCTGATGAACAGGAAGGTTCGCCACGTCGGCGACCGGGTCGCCGCGGTCGTTGCGGAAACCATTGAAATCGCCCGCGAAGCGCTGAAGCTGATCGAGGTCACGTACGAAGTGCTCAAGCCGGTGTTCACCGTCGAGGAGGCGATGGCCGAGGGAGCGAGTCTGGTGCACAACTCGGTCGTCGAATACGTCGTCGGCGCTCCCGAGGGGCTCGATGAATACAACAAGGGCGCCGATCCCCGGGATGGCAAGGTGATCTATCAGTTCCCGCTTCACGGGGACATCCGGCGGAACATCGCCAGCGCCGCCCACGGGGAGATCGGGGATGTCGAGAAGGGGTTCAAGGAAGCGGATCTCGTGATCGAGCGCACCTACCAGACCAACCAGATCCAATGCACGCCGTTGGAGCCGCACGTCTGCTACGCCAAGATCGATGGAGGCAGGCTGGTTCTTCACGCTTCAACGCAGGTTCCCTACCACGTCCGGCGGATTGTCGCCCGGGTGTGCGAGATTCCCGAACACAAGGTGCGGGTGATCAAGGAACGGGTCGGCGGCGGGTATGGTTCCAAGCAGGACATCCTCGTCGAGGATCTCGTCGGGTATGCGACCTGGCTGACCGGCAAGCCCGTCTACTATCGGAATACCCGGGAAGAGGAGTTCATCGCCAACTCCACCCGGCACCCGATGCGGATCACGATGAAGCTCGGAGCGAAGAAGGACGGAACGCTCACCGGAGTATACATGGATGTCCGGGCGAACACCGGTCCGTATGGAAACCACTGTCTGACCGTTCCGATGAACGCCTGTTCGAAGACGCTGCCGCTCCTTAAATGCGACAACATGAAATTCGACGTCTACACCTATTACACCAACATCCCGCCGACCGGAGCGTATCAGGGCTACGGCGCCCCCAAAGGCACCTATGCCATGATGACCGCCCTTGCGGAGCTGGCGGATGGGCTTGGGATCGATTACTACGACCTGGTGGACAAGAACAAGATCGAGTCGGGCTATATGCTTGAAATCCTCCGCGGCCTCGGTGAAGGCCGAGAGGGCAAGGTCGTCCCGGTCGGCTCCTGCGGTCTTGGGGAAGCGCTTGCCAAGGGCGCGAGGATGATCGACTGGGGCAAGAAGGAAAAGGGCCCCGGCGGAGATTGGAAGATCGGCAAGGGCTTTGCGATGATCCAGCAGGGCAGCGGCCTGCCCGGTCTCGACCACAGCAATGCCTGGGCGAAACTGCTTCCCGACGGGAACATCCAGCTCTTTTCCGGCGGAGCGGATATCGGAACCGGTTTGGATACGATTCACGCCAAGATCGCTGCCGAAGGCCTCTTCGTCACCCTTGACCAAATCAACGTTACCAGCGGTGATACGGACAGCTGTCCCTTCGATACCGGCGCGTATGCCTCTTCGGGGACGTACTTCAGCGGAAATGCCACCTACTATGCGATCGAAGATCTGAAGCGGAACATCCTCGATGAAGCCGCCCACCAGCTCGGCGAGCACGTTGAGGATCTCGCCCTTCGTGCACCCGGGGAGGTGTACTCGACCAAAACGGGAGCATCGGTCTCCTACGCCACGCTGGGGTATAATGCGTTGCAGGGCGACGGTCGCGGTCAGGTGATGGGCAAGGGTTCCTTCGTTACGGAGCACAACTCGATTCCGTACGGAGCTCATTTTGTCCAGGTCGCGGTCAACACCCGAACCGGGCAGATCAAGGTCGAGAAGTACTACGCCCTTCAGGACGCGGGAACCCCGATCAATCCGGAGATGGCACTCTGCCAGATGTACGGAGCGGCGTTGAAGTCGATCGGCCATACCCTCTACGAGGATATGACGATCGATGAGAAGGGGTATATCCAGAACGTCCGCCTGGGCGACTATGGCGTGCCGATGATCACCGAGCAGCCGGAGGATTTCAAGGCGATCCTGATCGACGTCGATGACGAGGTCGGTCCCTATGGAGCGAAATCGATCAGTGAGATTTCGACCAACGGGGCAGCCCCGGCGATTGCGGTTGCAATTCATGATGCAGTAGGAGTTTGGATGAGGTCATGGCCCTTCACTCCCGAGAAGCTGCTCCGGGAGATGGGCAAGCTCTGATCCCCTTGAATGCAACAAACTGCAACAAATTTCTGGACAATAATATTCTGCTGTGGTAGAGTATTATTGTCCGGATTTTTTTCGGAACATTACCACGGAGGCTGCATGAATGAAAGACAAAACCGCCATTAAAACAATGATCGAGAAGCTCAAAACGCTGAAGAGCGAAGGGATGTATCTCGACGACTTCTTCCTTACCTGGGACAAAACCGATGATGAACTTGCCGCAGTGTTTCAAGTCGCCGAAATTCTTCGCGCGATGCGGGAAGCGAACATCTCGCCAAAAGTGTTTTCAAGCGGTCTTGGAATTTCCAACTTCCGCGATAATTCAACGCGAACCCGGTTCAGCTTTGCAAGCGCCTGTAACCTGCTTGGCTTGGAGGTTCAGGATCTGAATGAGGAGCAGAGCCAGATCGCCCACGGCGAGACCGTTCGGGAAACCGCCAACATGATCAGCTTCATGGCGGATGTGATCGGAATCCGGGATGACATGTACATCGGCAAAGGCCACACCTATATGAAGGAAGTCGCCTCCGCCGTCCAGGAAGGGTTCGACCAGGGGGTGCTGGAACAGCGGCCGACGCTGGTGAACCTCCAATGTGACATCGACCACCCGACGCAGACGATGGCGGACATGCTCCATGTGATCAACCACTTCGGTGGCGTGGAGAACCTCAAGGGCAAGAAAGTGGCGATGACTTGGGCGTACAGCCCCTCCTACGGCAAGCCGCTCTCCGTTCCCCAGGGAGTCATCGGACTCTTCACCCGCTTCGGGATGGATGTCGTGCTCGCTCACCCCGAAGGGTACAACGTGATGAGCGAGGTCGAGGAAGTCGCCAGAAAGAACGCCGAATCCAACGGTGGATCATACAAGCGGGTCGACACGATGGCTGAAGCGTTCAAGGATGCCGACATCGTCTATCCGAAGAGCTGGGCGCCGTTCGCGGTGATGGAAGAGCGGACCGAGATCGTCGAGCACAACGACCAGGCCGGGCTGAAGGAACTGGAGCAGCGCTGCCTGCTGAACAACGCCAAGTTCAAGGATTGGACCTGCACCGAAGAGCTGATGGCCACCACCAAGGACGGCAAGGCGCTCTACATGCACTGTCTGCCCGCCGACATCACCGGCGTCTCCTGCAAGGAAGGGGAAGTCGAAGCATCGGTGTTCGATCGATACATCGTCGACCTCTACAAGGAAGCGAGCTACAAGCCCTACGTCATCGCGGCAATGATCTTCCTTGCCCGCTTCAAGGATCCGGCGGCCAAGCTTGAGCAGATTCTTGAAAAGGGAAAGCAGCGCATCAAATAAGCGCAACGATTCAACGTTATCGACCGACAAGGAGCCGAAAGGCTCCTTGTTCTACGCTATCCATGTCCATGATGTTATGTTCTTTTTCCTATCGTCCGAGCAGCCAGATAGGCGGTGCTGCATGCCGCCTGGATGTTAAAGCCGCCGCTTTCTCCGTCATAGTCGAGAACCTCCCCGCAGAAGAAGAGGCCGGGGGTTAGCCTCGATTCCATCGTTTTTCTGTTGACCTCGGAAAGCTCGACTCCGCCGGAGGTCGCCATCGCCTGCTTGAACCCTTTGGTGGTGTTCACTTTGTAGGATAATGCACCCGCCGTGCGGCAGAGGAGCTTCCGCTCCTCCTTTTGGAGCGTTCCGGCATTCCGGTCGGGCTCAAGGTGGGATCGCTCGCAGATCTCCCTTGTCAACGATGCGGGTACTCCCAATGTCCTGATGATCGTTGAGACCCGTTTTTGGGGAAAGGACAGGAGGTTCTCTTCAAGGAGAGAGGAATCAAGAACGGCAATTGTCACCGGATCGCCTTTACTCACCGCTCGTGAAAGATTGAGGATGACCGGTCCGCTGAGCCCGTCTCGGGTGAAGAGAAGATCGCCGGTTGTAGTGGATTGTCTATGGGTAGTGGAGACGTTGGACAGCGAAATGCCGCTGAGGTGAGCTGTCTGTTCACAGGTGACAATCGGAGTGAGGGCGGGTTTTGGCGGGACGATCGTGTGACCGAGCGCCTTCGCCAAGGCGTATCCGCTGCCATCGCTACCGGTTGATGGGTAGCTCATTCCTCCGGTGGCCAGGCAAACGGACCGGGTGACAAACGATCCCTCGGATGAGTGGATCGTAAACGATTCTTCTTCGTTGATGATCGCTGCAACCGTGCAAGCGGTGCGAATATCCGTATGGATGTGGGAAAGAAGAGCATTGCGTATCGTTCGGGCATCGAGGGAGGAGGGAAACACATGTCCATCCGCTCTGACGGTGAGCCCGACTCCTCGATTCTCGAACCAATTCATCAGATCCGAAGGAGTGAGACTCAGCAGGGAAGGGGCGAGAAAGTTCCGCATCGCTTTCGTCGGAAAGTGAGCAAGCATTTCTTTTGCCGAGAGGTCATTGGTGATGTTGGCCCTCCCTCCTCCGGTGATCAGAAGCTTTTTGCCCAGCGATTTGGCATGGTCAAGAATCAGTACCTTTCGATCGGGGAGATTTGCAGCGAGGAAGAGGCCGGCAACGCCCCCTCCAACCACGATCACGTCATACATTTTTAAACGTTGTAATAAGAACGATACCACGCAACGAAGGAAGCAAGTCCCTCTTCGATCGGGGTGTTGATGGTGATGCCGAAATCCCGCTGGAGATCGGAGATGTCGGCATACGTTTGGTAGACATCCCCGTCCTGCATCGGCAGGAAGTTTTTGTTTGCCTTCTTGCCGATAACCTCTTCAAGCGCTTCGATGAAGCGCAAGAGGCGGATCGGGTTGTTGTTTCCGATATTGTAGATGACCGGATCGATTGGAACACGTGGGATGATATGTTCCAGAGCGTTGATTACATCATCGATGTAGGTAAAGTCCCGCCACATGTCACCGTTGTTGTACACGTCGATCGTTTCGTTATTCAGAATTTTCTTGGTAAAAGAGTAATATGCCATATCGGGCCGACCCCAGGGGCCATAGACGGTGAAGAAGCGGACCCCCGTCGTTTTGATCGAATAGAGGTGCTGGTAGGTGTGGGCGAAGAGTTCGTTGGCTTTCTTGGTTGCCGCATACAAGCTCACCGGCTCGTCGGTCCGGTCATGGATCGAGTAGGGGATTTTCGTGTTTTTTCCATATACCGAGGAGGAGGATGCATACACGAGATGTTCGACCGGGTGGTTGCGGATCGCTTCCAGAACGTTCAGAAACCCCTGAATGTTTGAATCGATATAGGCATCGGGATGGTCGATCGAATAGCGCACTCCCGCCTGCGCTGCGAGGTTGACCACGTGGGTGATCGGATGACGTTGAAAGATCGTTTCAAGCTTCTTCTTATCGGTCAGGTCGGCATGATAAAAGGTGAAGCGTCCACAACCGAGCAGCTTCAGCCGTTCACGCTTGAGCCGGACATCATAATAGGAGTTGAGGTTATCAAGGCCGATGACTTTACAGCCTTGTTTGAGCAGGGATGACGCAAGATGAAAGCCGATAAATCCGGCAACTCCCGTAACGAAATATTCTTTTGTGGAATCAAGCGGTGTCATGGGCTCATTGTAGCCAAGAATAGATATTGATGAAAGACGCTGAGAGGCAAAAAAAAGGTGGACCGATCGGTCCACCCGAATGTGTTGTTGAGGTGATCAGCTTCCAAGAGCACCAAAGAAGATCTTCGCTACGAAGAGCGCGAAGACGACCCATGTCATTCCACCGATTTCCTTGCCTTTCTTGGAGAAGAGTTTGAGAAGGACGTAGGAGATGATACCGAACATGATGCCTTCGGCGATCGAGTATGCAACGATCATGAAGAGAAGGGTCAAGAATGCGGGAATCGCTTCCGTCATGTCGTCCCAGTCAATGTTTACAACCGGCGTGATCATGAAGACTCCAACGATGATCAGGGCCGGGGCGGTCGCAACACTCGGAATCGAGCTGAAGAGCGGTACGAGGAAGAGGGAGAGAAGGAAGAGAATGGCGGTCGTGAGAGCGGTCAATCCGGTTCGTCCTCCTTCGACGACACCCGCCGAAGATTCGACGAACGTCGTAACGGTGGAGGTTCCGAGAATGGCACCGACAGTGGTTCCGACCGCGTCGGCAAACAGCGCTTCCTTGACGTTCGGAATCGAGCCGTCTTTCTGAATCATATCCGCTTTCGTTGCGCATCCGATCAGCGTTCCGACCGTGTCGAACATGTCGACGAAGAGGAAGGTAAACATGACGACGACGAAATCAAGACTGAATATCGCTTTCGAGAACTCGAATTGGAAGAAATACGGCGCCGGAGGAACGTACTTGCCGCCGGCATATTGGGTGATGCCGAAGGGGATGCCGATGATGGTTGTGATGATGATACCGATCAAAAGAGCGCCCCTGACCTTGAATGCAAGGAGGACTCCGGTGATCAGGAGTCCGAGCATCGCCAAGCCCGGACCGCCCTTGAACCATCCCGGGTTGAGAGCAACGAGAGTCGCATCGTTGTTGACGATGATTCCGGCGTTCTGCAAGCCGATGAAGGCGATGAAGAGTCCAATACCGACCCCGATCGCTTTTTTCAGGTTTGCGGGAATGCTGTTGACAATCGCCTCCCGGATGTTTACGAAGGTCAGGATGATGAAGATGATACCTTCAACGAAGACCGCCGTGAGGGCGAACTGCCAAGAATACCCCATGCCGAGGACGACGCTGAAGGCAAAGAACGCGTTCAGTCCCATTCCGGGAGCCAAGGCGAAGGGAAGATTTGCCATCAATGCCATGATCAGCGTGGCGATGGCGGATGAAATTGCCGTTGCCGAAAACACTTTCGAGAACTCCATTCCGGTGGCAGACAGAATGCCCGGATTGACCACCAGAATGTAAGCCATGGTGAGGAACGTTGTAATTCCTGCGATGACTTCCGTTCTGACGGTCGATTTTCGTTCTGTAATTTTAAAGAACTTGTCCATCTATTCGCTCCTTGCAGATGTTTTGATACCTCCATTCTACCTCATTAGCGGGAATAAATACAGATAAATCATCAAAATTGTCGTAAATTTCGCATAAATTGGGGAATTCGGAGGTATGTTGACAGAAATTAAGAAATAGTTGATTTTGACACTTCACAACGATTGGTTTGCACAAGGTCAAGTCTCGTAAAACGGTAAAAATCCGCAACAAATATGTTGTATTTGAATACATGAAATAAAAAATACTGCAACAGATACAACAAAAACCGGGCGTTCTCCCGTTAAGAAAGATGTGAAAAAACACGGTTTTGCCTTGAAGATGACCGGCGACGTGGTACACTGTAAGGAGCCATGAAGGAGGTCCCGATGGATAAAAAGAAGTTGAAAAACCTCATTGCTGTCAGTGCGCGGAGAAAGAGCGCGGATCTGTGCATCACAAACGCACATATTCTCGATGTGTTCAATAAGGAGTGGTTCGGGGCGGACCTTCTGATCAGCGAAGGCCATATCGCCGGCTTCGCACCTCCCGGTGAGGGGAAGGCGAAGAAGATCGTCGATGGGGGAGGCCGCTTTCTCATCCCGGGGCTGATCGACAGCCATGTCCACATCGAATCGAGTCATACCACCCCTGAGGAGTTTTCCAATCTCGTCGTTCCCCACGGAACGACCACGGTGATTGCCGACCCGCATGAAATCTGCAATGTTGCCGGGCTTGACGGATTGCACTATATGCTTGAAGCGAGCAAAGAGAGCGCGTTGCAGATGTTTTTTGTCGTTCCTTCCTGTGTCCCCGCGGTGAGTTTTGAACACGCCGGGGCGGTAATCACCGCTGAAGACATCAGAAGCGTCATGGACCATGAGCGCATTGTCGGGCTTGGTGAGATGATGGATTATCCCGGAGTCATCGCAGGCAAAGATCTGGTGATCGACAAGATCATGGTTGCCAAAGAAGCGGAAAAAGTCATCGACGGACACAGTCCGGCGGTCTATGACGCGGATTTGGATGCGTACAGCGCAAGCGGAATCAAAACGGACCATGAATGTGAAACTCCCGCTGAATTGAGAGATCGGGTCCGAAGAGGGATGTACGTGCACCTTCGGGAGGGCTCGGCGTGCAACAACGTCATCGGGCTGCTGGGAGGAGTCGATTCGAAGAACAGCCGCCGCTGCTGTTTCTGCACCGATGATCGACAGCCGGTCAGCATCCTTGAAGAAGGCCATATCAACAACAATCTCCGCATCGCCGTTCATGAAGGTCTCGACCCGATTGAAGCGATCTGCATGGCGACGATCAACTCCGGCGAGTGCTACAATCTGACCGATCGCGGGGCGATCGCCCCCGGAAGACGGGCGGACTTCTGCCTTGCTGATGATCTTGTTGAATTCAAGATGCACCAAGTATATGTGGGTGGAGTTCTTGTCGCTCAGGAAGGAAAGATGCTCAAGCCATCAAAAGCGAAGAAGGATCAGCGCGTTGCATCGAAGATGAACATCAAAGATTTTTCCGTTGAGCGTCTTGATCTTCGGTTGAAGCACAACCGGGTCCGGGTCATCGACATCGTTCCCGGCGGGGTGGTGACGGAACAGGGCGAGGCGTTCGTCAAGCTGGAGAAGGGGTTGTGGGTCCACGATCCCAATCAGGATGTGGTCAAGCTTGCGGTCATCGAGCGGCACAAGGGACTGGGAACGGTCGGAGTCGGATTAATCCGCGGATTCGGACTGCGCAAAGGAGCGATTGCTTCAACGGTCGGACATGATTCGCATAACCTCATCGTCGCCGGCGACAACGATGCGGATATGGCCAAAGCCGTCGAACACTTGATCGAAACGGGCGGCGGAATGACCGTCATTCAAAACGGAAAAGCGCTTTCCACTCTGGAGATGCCGGTAGCCGGCCTCATCAGCTATGAGAAGGGCGAGGTGGTCGCAGAGAAGCTGCAACACCTCCACGACATGGCGATTGAAAAGCTCTCGGTGAAACCCGGCATCGATGCGTTCACCACGCTGAGCTTCATGGCGCTGCCGGTCATCCCGACGTATAAGCTGACCGACATGGGCCTCTTTGACGTCGGAACGTTCAGCTTCGTCGATTTGGAGCTGGATCAATAGATGATGGTCCGACCGTCGATCTCGGTTACGGTTAGTTGAGCATCGTACAACGTGGTCAGAAGTTCGCTTTTGACCACGTCTTCTTTCTTGCCGTAGCCAAGCAACGTGCCGCCTTTCAACAAAGCGATATCGCTTGAGAGCTCATACGCAAAGTTTGCGTCATGGGTCGTGAAGATGAGTGTTTTCCCCTCGGAGTGGAGCTGTTTGAGCAGGGTGAGAATCCGTTTCCTATTCGCCGGATCCAGGCTGGAGGTCGGTTCGTCGAGTAGCAGAATCTCCGATTCCTGGGCGATCGCCCGGGCGATGAGGAGGAGCTGCTGCTCTCCTCCGGAAAGCGCGGTGATGCTCCGGTTTTCAAAGCGGCCGAGGCCGACTTTCGCCAACGCTTCATAGGCGATCAGGTTATCGCTGCTCGTGGGGATGCCCATCGGGGAAAGGTATGGAGCCCGACCGAAGAGGGTGTAATCGAGGAGGGTGTAGGCAAAAGAGAACTGCTCCTTTTGGGGGACAAGGGCGATGAGCCGACCGAGCTCCTTCCGGCCATACGTCGAAAGCGGTTTGCCATAAAGAGAAACCGAAGTGCTCGGTTTGTATCCTAAAAGTATATCGAGCAACGTTGATTTTCCCGCCCCGTTGGATCCGAGGATCGCAACGGAGGAGCCTTTGTCAATTGAAAGCGTAACGGATTGAAGCGCATTGATTCCATTGGGGTATTGATAGGAGAGTTTTTCTATTGACAGGAACGTCATGCCTTGCCCTCCTGGCTTTTGCCGGAAAGGATGAGGACGAAGATCAACGCGCCGAAGAGACTGGTCAATAACCCGATGGGTATTTCCGTCGGAAGAATCGTTCTTCCGAACGAATCACATAAAAGCAGGAAGAAGGCACCCATGACCATCGAGGCGGGAAGGGCGTGGGTCGCTTCGCTGCCGAAGGTCTTTCGGGCGATATGAGGGGTGATCAGCCCGACCCATCCGATGAGGCCGGTCACGCTGATTGTGAACGTTGTTCCCACCGTGGCGACGACGAGCAGGATGACTCGCTGACGTTTTGGATTGAGCCCCAGGGAAAAAGAAGTTTTTTCATTGATTGAAAGAAGATTGAGGGTGAAACGATTCATATGGAGAATTGTCAACGCGATCGCTATTACGACCAAAGTCGGAATGATAGAACCCCAGGAAGCGTTCCAGAGTCCGCCCATCATCCAAAAGGTGATGTCCTGAAGATCCTTCGTCGGTTCGGCTACGAGCTTGATCACCCCGAGGCCGCTGGAGAAGAAGGCCGAGACGGCGATCCCCGCCAAGACGAGGCGCAACAATGGTCCTCCAAAACGAAATCGAGTGGAAAGATAATAGGAAAACACCAATCCCAGGAGTCCGAAGATCATCGCTGAAAGCTGGATGGAGAGCGAAGATGCGCCGGCGAAGATGATCATCAGGGCCGCTCCGAACGCTGCTCCCTGGCTTACTCCGAGAAACCCCGGTTCAACCAGCGGGTTGGAGAAGAGCAATTGAAAGGTAAAGCCGCTTGCCCCGAGCATCGCTCCGGAAGCGAGCGCCAAGACGACTCGGGGAAGCCGGATTTTGGTAAGAATCGTCCGGGCGACTGAATCGGTATAAAACAGAACGGGCGAAGTGAACCCCGCTTTCGGGTACCGGCCGAGAAACAGAGAGAGGATGCCGAAGAGCACGCTCAAAGCGAGGAGAACCGTGAGCGTGATCATCTTTTGTCGTTTTTGTTTTTCGTATCCGTTCATCGATTGTTCGCCACCGACTTCTCAAAGCGCGAAACGAATTCGTCGAGCAGCGTCATGTCGGTGATCCCGTAGAAATCCGTGTAGAAGCTGCGGACTTCCGCATCCATGTCCAGATCGGAAAAGAGCTCAGAATGGATCGTCTTTGCCAGCCATTGGGCGCCGAGGATCCATGATGCCACCGGTTGGATGTAGTTCATCAAATCGGAGGGGCTTGCATATATCTTGCCGGTTCGTACCGCGGCGAGCTCCTTCCACACCGGCGAGTCAAGGATCGCATCCTGATAGATGGAAGCGGGGGTATTGTAGCTGATGGTAACAATGAGATCGGGATCCCATGCTGCAATCTGCTCGAAGGTCACCACCGACCAGCCGCTTGCCGCTTTGTTGGATCCCTTCCAGACCGGGTTTCCTCCGACCAATTCGACGACCCAGGTCTGGAGCCACGAATCGGGAGCGATTTTAAAGGAATAGGCATTGTCGCTCCGAGCTCCCTGGAGAAGAAGGACGTCGGGCTTTTGGTCATCCGACAGGTGGGCGACCCGCTGTTTAAGTGTAGCAATACGTTTTTCATATAAGTCGAGGACGTGTCGGGCGCGCTCTTCCGAGCCCAGCAGTTTTCCGAGCTGGATCAGTTCGGCCTGCCACTCATCCCATGTTTCAAGACTCAACGTAAAGTTCTTGACTCCGACCTGGTCGAGCTTTTTGCCCATGCTTTCATAGTGGGTCGCTTTCAGCAGAATGAGATCGCCTTGCTTCGTAATCAGCTCCTCGACGCTTGCGTTCTGGTCGAGCCTTCCGCCGGGATTGATGTGCGGCCAGACGAGGGGAAAGAAATCCCCGAGCCCCTGGTCGGTCTTGGAAAGGCTGATCTCCATCTCCTGCGCTTCCGGGAACAAAAAGAGCGCAAGAGCCGGCATGAGCGCGGCTTTGGCGGCGACAAGAACCTTTTCCGGTTTGCCGTCGAGGGTGATGGTTCTCCCGCTTGCATCGGTGGCGCTGTAGGAAAGAGTCTTCGGTGCCGCTTCGCTTGCAGGCAGCGCAATGAGGGCTGCGGCCAGCAACAAGCCGGTTGCGATAAGCATAAGACGTTTCATTGATTCCTCCTTGGTGTGCTGTAAGCGTACCATTATGTATTTAAAAATACAATCGAATTTTTCCATTTTATAATTGACTGTATAATGGCAGGCGATTAGACTTGGGTGTATGACTTTTTCCCTCTTTGATGAACTCGGAGCTCACATCGAATCGCTTTCCGCCAGACGGATCGCCGTTACCGGAAGCGGCGGAAAGACAAGCATCATCATCGGTTTGGCGGATCGGTTCAGGGAGGAAGGAGTGCTTGTCACGACGACCACCCATCTGGCTTCGCCGAGCGAGATGGAGTACCCGTTCGATGAGATCGCAATCGATCCGAACAATCCGCCGAAGGTGGAGCCCGGTCGTCAGGTGCTCTGGGCAGCACCCGATTCGGACAAGCTCGGGAGCGTGGATCCCGAGCTGCTCGAAAAGACGAGCAGGCTGGCGGGATACACCCTTATTGAAGCGGACGGGGCGCGGAGAAGACCGTTCAAATTTCACAATGAGGGAGAACCGGTGATTCCTCCGTGGGTCGATTGCGTTGTCGCCGTCGTCGGACTGAGCGGAATCGGGAAGCGGTTGGACGAGGAGACGTTCCATCGGGAGCGGGAGTATCGAACCGCCACCGGATCGAAGGAAGCGTGGATTACCCTCGATACGCTTGATGCCCTGCTTGACCATCCCGACGGGATTTTGAAAGGAGTGTCAACCCATCCGGTGGTTCTGGTCTATAATCAAAGCGATGCCGCATGTGACGAGATCGTCGCCGAAGCCCTTCGTCTGGGACGAACCAAAAAACGAATTACAGCAGTCCTTGCCGGGACCTGTCGAGGTGGAGTATGAACATATTTGAAGAGGCAGCTGCTCTGCAGGATCGGAATATCCCGTTCGCCTTCGTGTCGATCACCAAAAGCGTCGGCTCCACGCCGCGGAGCAACGCCCACATGATCGTCAAAAAAGATGGGAGCACGATCGGAACCGTCGGCGGGGGGATCGCCGAGTTCACGGTGACCAAGGAAGCGGTCGCAGCGATCGCTGAAGGAAAAAGCACCCATGTGGACGTCTCGCTGGCCGTTGCCGACGGTCATGCCTGCGGTGGAACGCTTGAGTTTTTCGTCGACGTGATCGCCGGCAAGCGTCGCCTGCTGTTGTTTGGCGGGGGGCATGTGAATGAACAGATCGCCCGCCTCGGAGCGGGATGCGGGTTCCGGATCGAAGTGATCGAAACCCGGGCGGAGTATGCGACCGGGGAACGCTTTCCCGATGCCGGGGAGTTCCATGTGGGGGAGACGGTCGAGGAGGCGATGAAGAGCCTTGTGATCGATCGGGATTGCGCCATCGTCATAGCGACCCACGGCCTGGATAAATCCGTGTTGGAAGCGGTCATCACCAGCGACGCCGCCTACATCGGAATGCTGGGTTCCCGCACCAAAGTGAACACCTATCGAAGAGCTTTGGAGAGTGAACAAAACATTTCCATCGAACGCTTGGACCATTTCTACAGCCCGGTCGGTCTTGACATCGGATCCGAGACCCCTCACGAGATCGCGATCGCCGTGATGGCCGAGGTGATGATGGTGCTCCATGACCGGTCCGGTCAGAGTCTCAGCAGAAGGGCGGAAAACCTCGTCGTGGTTCGCGGGGCGGGGGATCTGGCCACCGGCGTGATCGTCCGGCTTGCAAAAGCGGGATACCGGGTATGCGCCCTTGAAATCGAGCAGCCGACGACGATCCGCCGAACCGTAGCCTTCAGCGAAGCGGTGTACACCGGGGAAGTGACGCTTGAAACGGTAGTCTGCCGGAGGGCCGAGAGCGACCAGGAGGCGAAGACGCTGCTCGATCAGGGGATTGTCGCGCTGATGGTCGATCCGAGCGCTTCGATGATCGAACGTCTTCGACCCTTCGCGGTCGTCGATGCGATCATCGCCAAGAAGAACCTGGGAACTCACAAAGAGATGGCGCCGCTGGTCATCGCCCTCGGACCCGGCTTTGAAGCGGGGGCCGATTGCGATTACGTGATCGAAACGAAGCGGGGGCATGACCTCGGGAAGGTCATCAGTCGGGGGTTCGCCGAACCGAATACCGGTATTCCGGGGAAGATCGGCGGCTTTGCTGAGGAACGAGTTCTGCATTCTGCAAGCGCAGGCACGTTTGTCGGCCATAAGAAGATCGGTGACCCGGTCAAACAGGGCGACGTGATCGCGTCGGTCGGAACGGATGAGATCATCGCTCCGATTGACGGGGTGGTCCGGGGGATGCTGCACGACGGAATCGTCGTTCCAACGAACTTCAAGGTGGCGGATATAGACCCGCGCGGCATCGCATCATACTGCGAGACGATCAGTGACAAGGCCCGGGCCCTCGGTGGATCGGTATTGGAGGTCATCGACGGGATGCGGGCAAAAGCATTTCGGAGGATTTCATGAAAAAAGAAGTACAATTGACAGCATTTTCCAAGTTCGCCGGCTGTGGGGCGAAAGTGACCCCCGCCATGCTTGACAAAGCGCTCTGCGGGCTTGTCCAGCCGTATAATCCCAATGTTCTCAGCGATTTCAATCACGCCGAGGATGCGGGGGTGTATAAGTTCAGTGACGATCTTGCGATCGTCCAGACGGTGGATTTCTTTCCGCCGGTGTGTGACGATCCCTTCTTCTTCGGCAAGATCGCCGCCACCAACGCCATCAGCGACATCTATGCGATGGGCGGCGTGCCGATCACGGCGGTGAGCATCGTCAGCTTTCCCGAAGAGAAACTTGACAGCTCTTACCTTACTAAAATCCTTGAAGGCGCTCTTGATGCCTTGAAGGAAAGCGGGGCCGCCCTTGTCGGCGGACACAGCATCAGAGATGAACAGCTGATGTTCGGTCTGTGCGTCGTCGGAACCGTTCATCCTAAGAAGATGTGGTCGAACAACCGGGCTCAGGATGGAGATCTTCTTCTGTTTACAAAACCGCTGGGTTCGGGAATCCTGCAGAACGCGGTGAAAGCGAAGGTCGCCGGAAAGGGGGATGAGGAACGCCTCTTGAAGGTGATGAGCACCCTCAACAAGGATGCGGCCGAGATTCTCAAGCAGTTCGATGTCCATGCATGCACCGACGTCACCGGCTTCGGCCTGCTCGGACACCTCAGCGAGATGGCGATCGACAACCCCAACGGGTTCGAAATCGTCATGAAGGACGTCCCGTTGATGGAGGGAGTCCGGCTCTATGCCGAACAGGGCTTCATCCCCGGAGGCAGCTATACGAACCGGGAGCATCGGAAGCACCTGATCTCCAACCTGGATGAGCTTGATGAAACCGGGCAGCTGCTTCTCTTCGATCCGCAGACCTCGGGAGGCTTGCTCGCCGCCCTGACCGCCCGGGAGGCGCATGAAGCGTTGAAGGTCATGCGCGAGGCCGGCATCGAAGCGGCGATCATCGGGCGGGTCTCCAAGGAGATCGAGGGAATCGTCGTCCGGGTTTAAAAGGGGAAAACAACGCAGGCTGCCTTGATACCGATGGCTCCTTCCGGGTAATCTAGCGTAAGGAGCACGAGTATGATGAGTCACAGCGTGAAGGCGCGGATCAAGGCGCTGAAAGAAAGTTCCCGAGTCCTCGGCGTGAGCACAAACGAAGAGCGGATCGATCTGCTGAAGCGGGTAGCCGCAGGGTTGAGGCGGGATTGGCCGACGATCCGAAAAGCCAACGAGCAGGATGTCGCTGAAGCGAAGGAGCAAAAGATCGGCGCCACCTTAATCAAGCGCCTGGTCTTTGACGAACAGAAGCTCAATGAGGTGATCCTGGGCTTGAAGCAGGTAGCCGCTTTGGCCGACCCGGTCGGCAAGGTTCTCCAACGGCGTCTGCTGGATGACGGACTGATTCTGGAGCAGATCTCCGTTCCGATCGGAGTGATCGGAATGATCTTCGAGTCGCGGCCCGATGCGCTGGTCCAGATCGTCGGACTGTGCATCAAAAGCGGAAACGCGATCATCCTCAAAGGCGGCAGCGAAGCGAAACGGACCAACCTCGCTCTGGTGGAGTCGATCAAACAAAGCAGCCTGGGATCCTCCCTCGGGGATGGCTATGTCACCCTGCTTGAAAGCCACGGCGACGTTAAAGAGATGCTGAAGATGAACGATGAGATCGATCTGCTCATCCCCCGCGGATCCAATGCGTTCGTCACCTACGTGATGGAAAACACCTCGATTCCCGTCCTCGGTCACAGCGACGGAATCTGCCACCTCTACATCGACGAGCAGGCGGATTTGAAGAAGGCGCTTCCCATCGTCATCGATGCCAAGACGCAGTATCCGGCGGCGTGCAACGCGATTGAAACCCTGCTGCTTCATGCTTCGCTTGTCGATGTGTTCCTGCCGGAGGTCGGCAAGGCGCTCAAGGAAGCAAACGTGACGATTCACGGTGATGAGCGGACGCAAGCGGCGATTGAGTGCATCCCGCTTGAAGAAGGTGATTATTTCAACGAATACCTTTCATTGGAACTGAATATCCGGGTTGTCGATTCCTTGGAAGAGGCGATCGAGCATATCGAAACATATGGGTCCCACCACACCGATGCGATTGTCAGCGAGAATCCCGAGGCGGTCAGGAGATTTTTCACCGAAGTCGATTCGGCGGACGTGTTTGCGAACTGTTCGACCCGCTTCGCCGACGGATTCCGGTTCGGCTTCGGGGCGGAGGTGGGAATCTCCACAACGAAGATCCACGCCCGCGGTCCGGTCGGCCTGGATGGGCTGATGAGCACGAAGTTCCTCCTTGCCGGTTCGGGTCAGATCGTGGCTGCCTACAGCGGCAAGGATGCAAAACGATACCTCCACAAGGATCTTTCCGTCGATGCTCCTTCCCTGGTGCAAGGAGGATCGGTGTGAAGCGCGACCTTCCTCAAGTCAAACGAGTCGTCGTAAAAGTCGGTACGAACCTGCTCTCCACAAAGGCGGGGATCGACGAGGCGTATATCGATACGATCGCCGCGCAAATCGCCGCATTGATGGAGAAGGGGTATCAGGTGCTGCTTGTCTCCTCCGGAGCGATCGGGATGGGGGCGAAAGAGCTTCGCTTGAAAGGACCGGTGAAACAGACCGCCCTCCGTCAGGCGTGCGCCTCGATCGGGAACCCATTGCTGATGAGCTCTTACCGGCGAGCATTCAAAGCCCACAATCTGATCTGCTCCCAGATCCTCCTTACCCGCCTGGATGTAAACAATCGGCGCACATACGTGAACCTCCGCAACAGCGTTTCGACCCTTCTGGAATTGGGGGTAGTTCCCATCTTCAATGAGAATGACGTCGTTTCCATCGATTCGCTCGGCTCCGCGTTCGGGGACAACGATCGAATGAGCGCATTCATCGCGAGCAAGATCGACGCCGAGCTCTTGATCATCCTCACCGACATCGACGGCCTCTATGATGCGGATCCCAAAAAGGATCCCGCGGCGAACCTGTTGAGCGAGATCGACACCCTTGATTCGACGATCCTCTCCTATGCTTCCGGTGCCGGTTCGACGTACGCCACCGGCGGGATGAAAACCAAGCTCCTTGCGGCGAAGATCGCTTCGTTCGCCGGGTGCGGGACGATCATCGCCAGCGGATATGAATCCGATATCATGGTGCGGATTCTGGATGGTGAACAATTGGGAACGTACATCCACCCGGCGAAAGCGCTCAGCCAACGCCAGCGATGGATCCTGAACAACTCCTTTCAGGGGGCGATCGTGATCGACGAGGGAGCGAAGAACGCTCTGTTGAGAAAGAAAAGTCTGCTGCCCAAGGGGGTGGTGAAGGTGGACGGCACCTTCGCTGAAGGGGCGATCATTGAAGTGCGGACACCCGACGGCGCTCCCTTTGCCCGGGCGGTCTCCTCCTTTTCCTCCACCGACTTGAGACGGGTCGCCGGTCATGACTCGTCGGAGTTCGCCGCCATTTTGGGCAACTCGCACAAAGGGGTGATCTTCCGACCGGAAGATATGGTATTCTTGGAGCATGACGACTAACTATCGAATCTATTCCGCCCGTGATATGCACACCTCCTACGGCGTCGACCAGCTGGCGATCGCCCTGATCGACAGCGGGAGCGCTGAGGAACTCATAGAATCGATTGAACTCTACCAGCAGAACATGCCAAGAGTTCCCTTGTTCGTCATCACTCAGGACGGGCGGTTTGACTTCCCCCGGCTTCAGGAACTCTACCGCCGGATCTCGTTGATCGTGTTTTCCGGCAATACCTACATCGGAGAGAAGGTGAACGCCGTCGCTTCGGTGTGCAACACCAATTATTTTCTTCTTCTTCGCACCGACGCCGTCGTGGTAACCTTCGAATACGACCGGCTTTTGAGTCTGATGAGCCGAAGCAACCATCCGGTGGTCGCTTCGGCAATCATCGCGAATGCGTACCGCGAGATCGTCCCCTGTCTGCGAACACCGACCCCCTTTGAAAAAATCCTCGATCCCGGCTCCGACTTTCCCTCAATGGATCCGGACAAACCCGATCATACCCTCTATCCCGTGATGGGGCTCGGCTTTTATGACCGCGCCCTCTTTCAACGGCTTCGCGGCTATGACGAGCTGATTCACAGTGATTTCTTTCAACTGATGGATCTGGGCCTGCGCAGCTATCTGTTCGGATATCGGATAACCCTCAGCCCCGATTTGCTGATTCAATTTCCCAATCGGGAATCGATTATCGAAGATCGAAGCGAGCGTACCGGATTTGAGCGCTGTTATACGAAGAACCTCTCGATCCGGCGGGTGAAAGGCAAGAACAAAGTGCGAAAACCACCGGCCAACTACGATCGCTCCTCCTACCGGGGGGAAGTGAGGGAGCGGCATCAGTGGTTGCAGAAGATCGACTATGACGGGTTGGTTACCGCGTGGCAAAAATAGTTCGAACAATCATTCTGCTGATGTGTCTCATTGCCGTACCGCTCTTTTCGGTGGATAATCCCTTCGCCCTTCCGCTCGGCACGATCGTCATCGACGCCGGTCACGGCGGGCACGACCCCGGAGCGATCCGCTCTTTTGAAGGTTCGCTGATCGTCGAACGGGAGCTGACGCTGGATATCGCCCTCCGTCTGGAACGGTTGCTGAATGAGGCCCATCCGTCCCTGAATGTGGTGATGACCCGGAGGGACGACCGGTTTCTTACTCTGGAAGAGCGGGGGAGGATCGCCTATCAGACGGTTCTTCCCCCGAAGACGAGCGCCCTGCTGCTTTCGATCCACATCAACAGCGCCGAGCACCCCGCCGCCCAAGGGTTCGAGGTTTTCACCAAGCTCAAGGAGAAAGAGGTTCCCATCCTCGATTCCAAGACTCCTAAAGAGCATATCGCACTCTTTTCAAAGCACAATAAAAAAGAGCTCAACATCCTCCTCTTTGATGAGGCGAGGAGGGTGGCGACTGTGGTGAGTAATTCGTTGGTCAAAGGCCTGCCAATGCAAGTAAACCGCGGGATCAAAGAGCTGGATTTGTGGGTGCTCAACGCCGCCCGGATGCCGGCGGTTCTGGTCGAGGCGGGCTTTCTTTCCAACGACAAGGAGTTGGCCCTGCTCCTCGATCCGCAGTATCGACAGACGATCGCCCTTGCGCTGTTTCATGCAATCGAGGCGCTTCTTTCTACGTGATCTTGGCGGCTTTCCTTCGGTGCGAGACAAGAATCTCGATCTTCAGCGCTTTGAGTTTCTCCGACAAGCTCACCTTGTAGATGTGGGGATTGATCTGCCTCAAATACGTTTTATGAATCGTATCCAGGCTTCGGATTCCCCGTTCTTGCAGGGTTTTCAGACAAGGTTTTCCACCAAGACGCTTTCCGTCTTTCATGACGTGATTGAGAAGCGGCTCAATCCGCACATACCGCTCTTTCTTCATCTCGAAGAATTCGGTTTCGGCGAACGGGTGGTAGAAGACATAGTCGTTTCCGACCGAAATTTCTTCGTCAAAACAGGTGACCAGATCGGCGATCGCTCCTCCTTCAGCGTCATAGAAGCGGTAGAGCTGCTTGATTCCGGGATTGGTCGTCTTTTCGAAGGAGTTGGATATCTTCATCGTCGGAAGATAGCTCCCGTCTCGAAGCTCCTTGGCGGCGAGCTTGTAGACCCCGTTCAAGGATGCCTGGATGCCGCCGGTGACGAGGTGGGTTCCGATTCCCCAGCTGTCGATGGGAACCCCGTCATGCACCAGCGTCTGGATGATCTCTTCCGTCAGATCGTTGGAAACGACGATGAACGCATCCTCAAGTCCGGCGTCATCCAGCCGCTTGCGGATCACCCTTGGCAGGTAGGAGAGGTCGCCGCTGTCGATCCGGACGCCGATGGTGTTTCCCTTTTCCTTCTCCTCGAGGCCGACGATGATTGCGTTTTCGATTCCGCTGCCGAGGGTGTCGTAGGTATCGATCAAGAGGATCGTGGAACCGGGGTAAAGCTTGGCATACGCCCTAAACGATTCAAGTTCCGAATCAAACGCCATCACCCATGAATGGGCCATCGTTCCCGAGACGGGAATATCATAGAGCTTTCCCGCCAAGGTATGGCTGGTAAACTGGCATCCGCCGATAAACGCCGCCCTGCTTGCCGAAAGCGCCCCGTCGGGACCTTGGGCTCGGCGCAGGCCGAACTCGAAGACCGACCCGCGCTTGGCGGCAAGAGAGACGCGGGAAGCTTTGGTGGCGATGAGGCTTTGGAAGTTGAGGGTGTTGAGCAGGATTCCCTCGATCAGGCTGGCGTCGATCATCGTCGTGTGAACGCGCATGAGCGGTTCACCGGGGAACACGACCGTTCCCTCTTCAACCGAGTAGATGTCACCGGTGAAGCGGTACTTGGAGAGATACTCCAGAAACTCTTTTGTGAAGATGCCCAGACCTGAAAGGTATGCGATATCTTCCGGGCTGAAACGAAAGGCTTCAAGCTTGTCGATCAGATCGTGCAAGCCGGCAAAGAGGACGTATCCGCCTCCAAACGGGTTGGTTCGATAAAACATCTCAAAGACGACCTTTGGATTGTTCCGCTCCAGAAAATATCCTTGAGCCATCGTGAGTTCATAGAAATCGGTACTGAGCGCTGAGCGATGAAACATCCGTTAACCTCCAATCCGGTCGAAACCGGTGTACGGAACGAGAACCGCCGGGATTCGGATCGAGCCGTCCTCCTCCTGGAAGTTTTCCAGAATGGCGACAATCGCCCGGCTGGTAGCCACCGCAGTTCCGTTCAAGGTGTGAACATATTGGTTTTGCCCATCGGCATCCTTGTAGCGAACCCGCAGGGAGCGGCTTTGATAGTCGGTGCAGTTGCTTGTCGAGGTGACTTCCCCGTATTCGCCGTTCTCGCCGCGGCCGGGCATCCATGCCTCGATGTCAAATTTCCGGTACGCCGGGGCACCGAGATCCCCGGTACAGGTATCCACCACCTGATAGGCGAGACCCAGGCCGGAGAAGATCTCCTCTTCGATCGCAAGAAGCTGCTCGTGAATCGCATCCGATTCTTCGGGAAGACAGTAGATGAACATCTCGACCTTCGAGAACTGGTGAACCCGGTAGAGGCCTTTGGAGAATTGGCCGGCCGAACCCGCCTCGCGGCGGAAGCAGTGGGAGAGACCGGCCATCTTGATCGGGAGGCGATTGATGTCGAGAATCTCCTCGGCGTGATAACCGCCCAAGGTGATCTCGGCGGTGCCGACCAACGCTGTTCCCGTGCCTTCCAAGGTATAGATGTTGGACTCCGGCCCCCGCGGATTGAATCCGATCCCTTCCAGGATCTCTTCCTTGGCGATGTCGGGGGTGATGTAAGGAGCAAAACCGTGTTTGATGAGAATGTCCAAAGCATAGCGCTCAAGAGCCATTTGAAGAATCACCGCTTCATTCTTGAGGAAGTAAAACTTCGGTCCGGTCACCTTCGTCCCCGCCTCGAAGTCGATGAGATCAAGCTTCTCGCCGAGTTCGACGTGGTCGAGGGGTTTGAAGGTGAAGGTCGGAGGAGTTCCGACCCGTTTGAGGATGAGGTTGTCGGTATCTTCTTTGCCTACGGGGGCGGAAGGGTGGGCGTAGTTGGGAATCTGTCGGCCGAGAAGAAGGTATTCCTGTTCAACCCGGTTGAAGCGTTCTTCCGTTTCGGCGATCTTCGCCTTCAGATTCTTTCCCTCTTCGATCAGACGGGCGCGGGTTTCCTGATCGAGCTTGCCTTTCATCTTTTGAGCGTTTTCGTTGCGCTCATAGCGGAGGGACTCAACCTCCTGAAGCAGGCTGCTTCGCTGATCCTGCAAGGCGATGATCGCATCAAGGTCGATCTTCATCGAGCGGTTCTTGATATTCGTGATAATTTCGTCATAGCGACTTTTCAGTTCCCGTAGGTCAATCATGGTATCCTCATTTCCTCTCTGTATGGTTTGCTGCTGCTTCTTCGAGCTCTCTCGATCGTTGGGCGGTTTTTCTGACCGCATCCATGACGGTCGCCTGCAGGTTTCCGTCATTCAGGGCTTTGATGCCTTCAACCGTCGTTCCCCCTGCGCTGGAAACGCGATTGATCAGATCCCGGGGCTGCAATCCGCTTTCTTCAATCAGGGTGACGGCGCTCTCGGCGGTCTCGGCGGCTATCGTCAGACCGAGGGGATAGGCGAGTCCTTCGTCCGCTCCGCCCTGGGCGAGGGAATCCAGAAACTTGATGATGAAGGCGACCGCCGAACCGCTGATCGCGGTGAATCCGTCGAACAGTCGTTCATCAAGAACATGGACACGCCCGAAACCGAGAGCGATCGTCTTCGCCTCCTCCAGCAGCTCTCTGCCCGCCTCGCGGTGAGCGGCGACGGCAGTAACGGATTGCTTGTATCGGGCGGCGATGTTCGGCATATACCGAACGATTTCGGTGGTGCCGAGATTTTCGGCAAGCGTCGAAGTGGAGACTCCCGCAGCGATGCTGATCCAGCGTTTATCCTTTGAACCGGCCTGTACGAGGGTGGGGAAAATACTTGAAAGAGTCTGTGGCTTGACCGCCAAGATGAGGAGATCGCACTTTTTGACCACAGTCTCCAATGTTTCCGCCACCTGAAACCTTGTTCCGTCGGCCAGAGCACGGGCGCGCTCGGGATCGATATCATACACGAATCCTTCATCTTGGAGGGTGCGGGCGATAGCGCTGCCCATCACGCCACAGCCGATCATTCCGACTCTTCTCATGCTTGCGACTCCCATTGACGGTGGTGAAGCGCTCCCGCTTTCACTAACGTTTCAAACCCTTTCTGCCGGTAATACTCATAGACGATTACCGCTACGGCATTCGAGAGGTTGAGGCTCCGCGCTTCACGAACCATCGGCAGGCGGATGCACCTGGATCGGTTCTTTGCCAAGAGTTCCTCGTCCAAGCCGAGCGTTTCCTTGCCGAAGAGAAAGAAACACTCATCACCATAGGCGATGTCGGCATAGGTTCGTTCCGCCTTTGTTGTAACGTAGTATAACTCTTTTTTTTCGTGTTGGTCAAAAAAAGCGGCGATGTCGGGATACTCGACCAGCTCAAGGTATTTCCAGTAATCCAAGCCTGCCCGTTTCACATGTTTCTCCGTGATCGTGAACCCCAAGGGATGAACCAAATGCAGACTGGTGTGCGTCGCCGCACAGGTCCGGGAGATGTTCCCGGTATTCTGTGGTATTTCCGGTTCAACCAACACAATGTTCAATCCCATAGGGCGACTGTATCATTTGAACGGAGAGTCGGCAAGACGGCTTGCCGTCGCCCGTCGATTCAACTAGACTGCCACAAGGAGTGTCAATGACCGATATCATCTCATCGATTCTCCTTGGAATCGTCCAGGGAATTACCGAATGGCTGCCGATCAGCTCGACCGCCCACCTGCTGCTTGCGGAGCCGTATCTTCCACTTGCTCTTTCGGCAAGCGCCAAAGAGTTCTTCTTCGTCGGAATCCAGTTCTTTTCCATCCTTGCGGTGGGGGTGCTCTATTTCAAGGATCTGAGCCCGTTTACAAGGGATAAGACGAAACAATTAGCGAGTTTGAACCTGTGGGGGAAGATCATCGTCGCCACGATTCCCGCCGGTGTCATGGGCATTCTGTTTGATGATATGATCGTCGCCCGTCTTCAAGGTCCGATGGTCATCGCAGCGGCCTTGGCGTTCTACGGTTTGCTCTACATCATTCTGGAGAAGAGGCATGCAAGGAGGACGAGCTTCAGAGTCACCGATTCGATCGAGTCGTTGACATACAGGCATGCGTTCCTGCTTGGACTGTTTCAGGTCCTTGCCCTCATTCCGGGGACGTCCCGCAGCGGTTCCACCGTGTTGGGTGGACTGATCATCGGTCTTTCCCGGCCGCTTTCCGCCAACTTCTCCTTTTTCATGGCGATTCCCGTGATCGCCGGGGCGACCCTCCTGAAAATGTTGAAGCTCGGCCTGAGCTATTCCGCCAATGAGTGGATGATCATGCTCACCGGGGGCGGAACAGCGTTTATCATCTCCCTGTTTGTCATGAAACGCCTGCGCGCGTTCCTGAAGACCCATACGTTCATCGGCTTTGGGTACTATCGGATCACCTTAGCCCTGCTGATCCTCATCGCCGAGGGGGTGTTTGCCTAGGTTGGCCGCTTTGATGAGCCTGTGCCCCTCTTTCTGGAGGGCGAGGACGACTTCTTCCAGCTTCCGCTTCTTTTCGTGTTCACTTTCAAAGAGCTCGCCTTGGATTGGGGAAGCGCCGTCGTACAGCTGATACAACCCGACACCGATCAGGCGGACCTTCATTCCCGATCGCCATTTCTGAGCGAGGAGCTCCTTTGCGATCGCGTAGACCTGCTCGGCGCTGAAGATCGCTTCATCAGGGGTCGTTTGAACAGTGGAAGTCGAGAAGTCGGAAAGTCGGATTTTTATTCCGATTGTTCGAGCGATCTTCCGTTCGTCCAGCGAGCGGAACATCACTTCATGGCTCATCGAAAGAAGCGTTTCCTCCAATACCTCACGGTCGCCGACATCCTCAAGGAAGGTGTGCTCCGTTGAGATCGACCGGCTTTTCGCTTCGCTGAAGATTCCCGGATCGATCCCCCGAACGATGTGATAGAGGAAGGAGCCCATCGAGTTGCCGAAGAGCTTCTTCATACGTTCGATCGGAATCGCTCGAAGCTCGCCCGTCGTGGTGATCCTTCGGCTCTTCAGCTCCTCCTGAGTCGCCTTTCCAACCCCCCAAAGCTTTTTCAACCCCACGGCGTCGATGAAAAGCTCCTTCTTCGATTCGGAAACCTTGCACAGTCCATCCGGTTTGTTGTAATCACTCGCCATCTTGGCGATCAGCCGGTTGGGACCAATCCCCACGCTGATCGTCATGCCGGTTTCCTCGTGTACCCGCTCCTTCAACTTCAGGGCGGCTTCCCGGGGCCGTCCCCAGAGGCGTTCGGTTCCGCTCATGTCAAGGAACGCCTCGTCGATCGAGATCTGGTGGACGTCGGAAGAAAACTCCCGAAGAATCCCCATCACCCGGGCGGAGACTTCACTGTAGCGGGTTCTGCGAGTTGGAACCACCGTAGCATGAGGGCAGAGGCGGAGGGCCTGAATCATCGGCATCGCCGAGTGGACTCCGTACTTTCGCGCCTCATAGCTTGCCGTCGTCACGACGCCGCGCTTGGAAAAGCCGCCGACGATCAGGGGTAGTCCCGCCAAGTCGGGGTTGTCGAGAATCTCGACCGCGGCGAAGAACGCATCAATGTCGACGTGGAAGATGACGGTCTCAATCATGGCTCGTCCTCAGATTCCATCTTCGATCGAAATCTGAGATCGCCTGCTCCAAAAGGAGGTCGACGACGCGCTCAATCGAATACCCGCCATATTGAAGAAGCTTCGGCCAATGACTGGTTGCCGTCAACCCGGGCAGCGTATTGATCTCATTGAGGATCGGTCTCTCGTCGACGAGGAAGAAATCCACCCGGGCATATCCATTGCCTTTAATCGCCTCAAACGCCCGAACCGCCAGGGTGCGAATCTCCTCTTCGACTTCATCACTCAACCCGGAGGGAAGCTCAAGGTACGCTCCGCCTTTGAGGGTATACTTCTGGCTGTAGGAGAGGAACGTTTCTTTCTTCGGGTTTTTGATCACCCCCGGTCCGCAAGCGATGATTCCTTGTTCGGGATCTTCAAAGACGGCGCATTCCGCTTCGATCACTTCAGGGTAATAGGGCTGAACCAACGCCCGCTCACTGTAGGAGAGGGCCAGGCGAAGGGCCCGGGCAAGGCTTGGCAGATCGGCTTCGATGAGAACGGTGATCCCCACCGACGATCCGGCGTTCTCCGGCTTTACGAAGAGACTCGAACCAAGGCTTTGTCGAAGCTTCTCCAGAAGCGAGTCGGTGACCGGCATCGCTTCGGTGACGATGATCGTCGGAATCGTGGGTATGCCGGCCCGATCGAAGACCGATTGGGCCAACGCCTTGTGCATCCCGATTGCCGAGGAGACGGTATCGCAGCCAGCCAAGGGAATCTTGGCAAGGGTGCAAAGCCCTTGGAGGTTTCCATCCTCGCCGCCCCGGCCGTGAGTGGTGGGAAAGCCTACATCAATCGGAAGCATGCCGCTTTGAGCGTATATCCCGCTTCCGGGAACGATCCAAAGAGGAATCTCTTCATCGATCGTGTTCTGAACCTGTTTTTGGAGGAACCAGCAGCCGTTTCGATCGATCGCAATCGGATAGAGGATGTGATGATTGTGCTTCAGGATCTTTTCAATCGTTTTTGCGCTGTTGATCGACACCTCATGTTCGGCGGATCTGCCGCCATAGATCAGGGCTACGTTCATCGAATCACCTCCAACAGCGCTTGTTCGTCATCCCAGGGGATTGTCAGGTTCCTGCGCTGAATCGACTGTTCATGACCTTTGCCGAGCAGGAGGACGATGTCACCTGCCTTGGCAAGTCGAATCGCTTCTCCGATCGCCTCTTTTCGATCGTCGATCTCCAGCACCCTGCACGCCTTTGAAGCGATCCCGCTTCTGATCATCCCGTTGATCGCGCTCAACTCCTCGAAGACCGGATCCTCCTCGGTCAGAATCAGGATATCACTTTCTTTCGAAGCGATGCCGCCGAGAACGGAACGCTTTTTCTTGTCCCGACCGCCGGCGGCCCCCATCACCGTGATCACCCGGCTAGCTCCTCGAACCTGCTTGATCAAAGCAAAGAGGCGCTCATAGGCTCCGATCGTATGGGCATAGTCAATAAAAACATGAACACCCTTGTCGTTGGGAACTGCTTGCATCCGGCCTTTGAGGGGACGAACGTTCGATAGATGAGGCAGCAGCTCAACCGGATGTTTGTGGGTGATGATGCTGCAGGCGAGCAGGGCGAGCAGAGTGTTCGTCGCAAAGACCTCAAGTCCAAGATGAACCGTGAACGGCCGTCCTTCAAATGTTCCCCGGACGGAATGCAAATCACAGGTTTGGATTGTATACGGGTGATCACGACCGAGGATATGGGGGTGGATGGAGGAATCCAATGTTTTCAAACATCGGTCGAGTTCCCGGTTTTCAACGGAGGAGATGAAGTGCCCCCGAGGGCGGATCATTCCCAGCAGGGAGAGCTTCGCTTCGAGATATGCCTCTCTTGAACCGTGAAACTCGATATGATCTCCGCTGAGAGTGGTGATGATGCCGATCTCAAAGGTGAGGCCGTAGAGTCGGCTGTACTCTTCGCTGAGGGCGTGGCTGGTCGCTTCAATGATCACGTATTCCATTCGATTGGCTCGACAGCGATCCAAGAACGCGTACAGGAGATCCGCTTCCGGGGTGGAGATCCGGTAGGGGGAGGGGATCTTTCCCGCCCCGTCATCGATCGACGTCGTTGAAAAGAGCCCGGCCGGTATTCCTTCGAAAGAGAGCAGCTGGTGGAGGAAATCGGCGGTGGAGGATTTGCCGTCCGTTCCCGAGACCGCGATGAGCTTCAACTCCGCCTGAGGGTTGTCATGGAAGGCGGCGTTCATCAATGCGAAGGTCTGGTGGGGATTTTTGACCCGGATGATGAATTGATGGTCTTCGACCGAAGCTTCTTCATCGATGATCGCCAGGATGGCACCGTTCTGTAAAGCCTCCTTGGCGTACAATGACCCGTCACTGTTTTGACCTCGGAAACCGAAGAAGATCGAACCCTCTTTGCACGCGTTCGAATGGGTGCACAAGGAGGTGACGATAAAAGACTGCTGTGTGGATGCCACCGGAATATGGGCTGAGCGGAGGAGTTCTCCAAGGGCTTTCATATGGCCATCATACCAGCTTGGTAGGCGATAGCATAGCGTAAAACTTTTTGATATGCTGACGAAGGAGGCTTTTCGTGAAGCGCTTGGTGACGATCACAGTCATATTTCTTCTCGTTTCTCTTTCCCTCACCGCCAAGAGCACGACGCAGACAATGTGGGCGTTCGGCGGTGCGCGATTCGCCCTTGGCAGCGACAGCGATTCCTTCTTGGGGAATCCCGCGTTGTTGGCAAGCAGCGATCGAACGACTCGGAGTTTCATCCTTTCATCAGGTTTTGAAGATTCCGCCGAATCATGGGATTTTGAAGAGCCGAGCGTCAATCTGGGCGTTTCATTTATCGCCGGACGGATGGCGTTCTCAATCATGAACGTCTCTTCGGTGACTCGGATCAAGGAGTATACCTACACGGGAAAGCGGACGGGCCTCTTCCAATTCGATTGGGCCTTCGGCTGCCAGCCGTTCTACATCGGGTTCACCGCCCAGATCGAGGCGCTGTCCGAACGCAGCGAGATGACCTTCCGACCCGAGCTCATCTGGAGCGACTACTTCGTTGCGACCAACTTCAGCCGCTATGAGCCGGTCGACCAGATCGGAAGCATCTCCTTCGGCGTCTCCTTCCTGCTTGATTACTCCTGGATCAGCATGGCGGTCACATCGACGAAATTCGCCTCTTCCGAAACCAGCGAAACGCTGAACATCTCCTTTGATTCGTTATTGAAGTCCCTCGGGTGGGGAATGGCGGTTGAAACTCCTAAATACAATGAGCGCAATGAGCTCCACCTATTTACGGTACGAGCGGCGGTGGATATAGCGAATATGGGGTCCAGCGAAGAACGGGAGCTCAGGATGGGCACCTCGGTAACCCTCAATCTGCTGCCGACCTACGACATCTCCCTGATTCTCGGCTATCATGAACAAAAGGGGGAAGCGACCGATTGGCTCGGGTTGAAGTTCGCACAGGGTTTCCAGAATCAAACGCTGGCGATCACGCTGAACACCGTGAAGATTCTCATCGGCTATGAGTTCCCGACCGCATGGTACGTGAACAAGCCATCCCCCCGGCCCGCCAAGGCCCTCGTGGGTTTGCGCCTGTTCCTCTAGGGGTTCGTCAACCTTGACACTCCCGGGCTTTGGTGGATATAGTCAAGCGTTAGCACGTTAGAACCGGATAGGAGAAGGGAATATGTCAAAAGCACACAGAGGCAGCGGAATCCGTGATCAATACAAGAATGGCCGCGGCACCTGCCCGAAATGTAATCGAACCGGCGTAAAGGTTCTCTATGAAGCAACCTTGGACGGGGCGAAGACGAAAGTCTGCAAGCCCTGCAACGCCAACCTCAAGAAGAAAGCTTCCGCTTAGGGAAGAGATCATCTTGAGCGAAAGGACCGTCCCCTTATCGGGCGGTCTTTTTTTTGGTATTCTGCATTCATGAATCTTCCGTTTCGAAGGATCTACCTTGTCGGAATCAAAGGCAGCGGAATGGCTCGCCTTGCCCTGTTGTTGGCAAACGGAGGCTGCCGGATCGGCGGCTGTGACACCCAAGAGGATTTTTTCACCGGCCGAAGCCTGACGGAAGCGGGGATCGCTGCCGATCTCGGCTTCGATCGCTCCAATCTCAACGGAACGTGGGATGCGGTCATTCACTCGGCCGCCTATCCCCCTTCGACGGACATCCTCATCCACGCAAAGGAACGAGGCATTCCCCTCTATTCATACCCCGAATTTTTAGCGCTGCTGTCCACGCTTCGGCCGACCTATTTGGTGATCGGAACCCACGGAAAAACGACGACGTGTGCAATGGCTGACCATCTGCTGGGCGAAGAGGGAGGATATTGGGCGATCTACGGTTCAACATTGCTCAAAAGAAGCAATTCTTCAGGGAAGAAGTCTCGTTTCTTCCTCTTCGAAGGGTGTGAGTATCAGGACCACTTTCTGCTCTACCGAACAAGCGGGGCGGTACTCCTCTCGGTGGAATACGATCATCCCGATTACTTTGGCGACCTTGCGGACGTGCATGATTCCTTCAGGCGCTTCGTGGATGGGATCGGGCAGGGGGGCTTCTTTATCTACAATAACGACCAAACAGGCTCAAGGGCGATCGGGGAGTATGCCAAAGCGAGGCGAAAAGATCTGCTGGTGCTCAGCTTCGGCTTCGCTCCGGAAAGCGATTATCCGATCGTCGAAGAGGAGAAACAACACTATCGAATCGGAGGGATTTCCACCCGCCTCACCGTTGGAACGCCGGAACTGGTAATCGATCATCTCGGGGCCCTTCTGCTTGCTTCGATGATCACAAGCAAGAATGTCGATCCCATCCGGATGAAGGAGCTCGCTATGCGCCTTGCGACCTTCGGCGGGGTCGTCGGGCGGCTCGAATACATGGGTGAGCGCGCCGGAATCCTCTTTTTCGACGATTATGCCCATCATCCGAGCGAAATCGTCGTTTCCCTGAGGGAGATGCGCACCCGCTTCCCCAGCAGGAAGATCCTCGTGCTCTTCATGCCCCATACCGCAACCCGAACCCACGCCCTTCTTGAGGAGTTTGCTGCCGCACTGAGGGGCGCCGATCAGCTCATCCTCCAACCGACCTACGCTTCAGCCAGAAAAGATGAGGAAACCGATCCCTTGGCGTTATACGCCCTGCTCAAGACAGATACCGATTGCACATATGCGGCGGACGACGAGGAGGCGGTCGCCCAAGCCCTGATGCGGTTGAAAGAAGGGTGGTTGTGTATTACGATGGGTGCTGGCAACAATCGCGCCCTCAACAGCCGATTCCTAAGGAGTGTTCCGTGAAATCGATGACAGGCTATGGATATGCGGAAAAAGCGCATTCAGTCTTTTCACTGAGCGTTGAAATCAAATCGTACAACAATCGATACCTTGAAATCATCTGCAACCTTCCTCCGTTTTTAAGCGGCTATGAGTTGGAGATTTCCAACATGGTTTCAGAAAAAGCCGCCCGGGGGCGCGTCGAGGTCTTCGTGAAGGTCAAAACCCTCAAAAGCGATCTCCAAGTGGTCGTCGACAAGGAGGTCGTCGAGCGGCTCAGCGAGGCATTTGCCCGGATCGGCGCAATCAGCGGCAAGGCCCTCAAGCCGGCCTTGAGCGATTATCTCAGCCAGGAGGGGGTGCTTGTAAGCATTTCCGAGCGGGACGGCGAGCTCTACCGGGAGGATCTCTTTGCCGCCCTCGATGAGGCGCTGGAGCAGTTCACCGCTGCCAAGGAGCGGGAAGGGGCGGCGACCGCCCTCCATCTCACCGAGCTTGGAAAGGAGATCGGCGCGAGCTTGGCGGTCATAGAGGCCGGTGCCGACCGGCTTGAAGAGCATATCAAGCAGAACCTGCTGAAGCGCTTTGACGAGCTTCTGGGTGATAAGCAGTTCGATGAGAACCGGATTCTTCAGGAGGTCGCGGTGATGCTGGTCCGCTACTCCGCCGCCGAGGAGATCAGCCGCCTCGGGATTCACCTGAAGGAGTACCATTCCCTGCTTCAGACAAAGGAGCCGGTCGGCAAGCGCCTCGACTTCCTTTGCCAGGAGATGAATCGGGAGATCAATACGATCGGATCAAAAAGCCAGCTCGTCGAGCTGAACCTCGAGGTGGTGAAGATGAAAAACAGCCTCGAGAATATTCGGGAACAAGTGCGTAATATCGAGTAGGAGATTGGGTGTGCGAATCGCAATCAGCGGAAAAAGCGGATGTGGGAATACCACGGTGTCTTCATTGGTCAGCAAGGAGCTTGGGTATCCTCTGATCAACTTCACCTTCCGAAACCTCGCCGAAGAGCGGCACATGGAGTTCTGGGACCTTGCCGCCTTGGCGGAGAAGGATGATTCGATCGACTTTGAGCTCGACCGACGGCAAGTTGAAATGGCCCTCGCCCAAAAGGATTGCATCCTCGCCAGCCGGTTGGCGATCTGGATGCTCAAAGAGGCGGATCTCAAGATCTATCTTGATGCGACGGTCGAGGAGCGGGCGCGGCGAATCCATAAGCGCGAGGGAGGCACCCTCGAGGAAAAGATCGCCGAAACAACCGCCCGAGACGCCAAGGATACCGCTCGGTATAAACGACTCTACGATATCGACAACACCGATGCGACGGTAGCGGATATCCTCATCGACACGACAAGAAAAAGTGCGGCTGAAGTAGCGCATATCATTGTTCATGAGGTTCGGAGCCGAGAGAAGGGCTAGGGGGACTGTACTTTTTTTTCCAAACCCTTTAGGATGTACGCCGGTGCGTAAAGCGCCGAACTGTGATGAAGGAGTACCATGGTGAGCATTCCCCTTGATAGCCTGATTGACTATGAAGACAATATCTACCGGATTACCTGCGTAGCGATCAAGGAAGCAAATATTCTCAGCAACCCAGGACTTGGGGGCAAAGAGATCGAGGAGAATAATGGCAAAATTGTCACTGAAGTCCTCAGCCGAGCCCTTGCCGGGGAGATCCTCTTCGAAGAGCCCGACGACCTCTGAGACTATCAAACCGATTATCATTCTCTTTGGACCGACTGCGGTAGGAAAAACCGCCATTCTCAGTCGGTTTGACTCGGCACGCTACAGTGTCATCAACGCCGATTCCATTCAGGTCTACAAGGGCTTGGATATCGGATCGGCGAAGGCGACCGGAGCGGAGCGTGAAGCGATCGAGCACCACCTCATCGACATTCGGGAGATGGATCAATCCTTTTCCGTCGGCGATTTCATCGAAGCCGCCGATGAAGCGGTAGCGTTGATTCACAGCCAAAACAAGATTCCGATCATCAGCGGGGGAACGGCGTTCTACGTAAAACACTTCCTCTACGGTCTGAGTGAGGCACCCTCAAGCAACGAGGATGTGCGTGCCCGTGTTGGCGCCCTCATTGAAGAAAAAGGTCTGTCTTGGGGGTACAAGCGCCTTGCGGAAGTCGATCCGGTCAGTGCCGATCGAATTCATCCGAATGACACATATCGAATTTCCCGGGCTCTTGAAGTGTATGAGCAAAGCGGCAAACCCCTCTCTTCGTTCGATCTTCCAAGCGAGAAGAGGATCTCCAATCCCATCTTGATCATCGGCTTGGAACGGGAGCGGCAGGAGCTGCTGGATCGGCTTAAACGGCGGATCAAACAGATGGAAACCGATGGCCTCGTCGAAGAGATTCGCTCGCTCCTTAGGCAAGGAGCCCAAAGCACATGGGCCTCAATGGCGGGGATCGGATACCGGGAATTTTTTGAACTTTCCGAAAGCGGCGAATATTCCGTTCAATCCGTTCTTCGCCGGATCGAGCGCAATACGAAGCTGTACACGAAGCGGCAGATGACGTTTTTCAGAAGCTTTGCCGCTGCCGAGTGGTTTGGTGCCGACGACGTCGATTCAATCATCGAGCGGGTGGAGGCGTTTGTTCGAGGCGAGGGATAGACTCGATTTCAAGAAAGCCGATGCGAGTGATCCGGGGTGGAGAGATGGAGGTGATCTCATACCACCCTTTCTTTCCCTCCTCAAGGGTGAATGTCTGGACGAGGGTGTACATATACGATCCGCTTTGCCGATGTTCCTGATCGGCCTCCTCTTCGTCATAGGGATACGGGGTATAGAGAATCGCTTGTGCTTCAAACGTTCTTCCATCAAGGCGGGTTATCGTCACATCGGTCGTTCCATAGAGGAAAGAGCCTTCAATCAAGGGTTTTTGGCCGCCGGCAAACCATTCATTGGGATCGACCGTGGGCGAGAACCCTTCATATGCTTTGCGGGTCTGTCGCGTGACGAACAGGTTGGTGACCTCCATCGTCCAAGGGTTTTTCACCTTCTTCGCCAAAGCCGCATCCATGTGGGAAAGATCAAGAGCATTCAGTCCTTTATAGTACTCGGTGATGATCGCGGGGGGATCCATGAACTGAGTATAGGGAGGTTTCAGCGCTTCGCTGACCCGATCGATCGTAAACCACGAAACAAGGATGACGCTGACGGCGATCGTGATGATGAGCCATCCCTTCATTCGCCAGAAGACGATCCGTTTGGCTCGTTTGGCTTGGCTCGCAAGAAACTCCTGAACCTTCGGGGTGTTCTGCCAGGAGGAGAAGGCCGGCACTTCCGTTCGGTTTTCCGCATCCCACTCGATCGATTCGGTGGCATCCAGAAACGCCGTGAGGGCTTTTTGCGGTTCCTTGTTCCCCGTGCTGTCCCGCTGTTTCGTCAGGGAAAGGTTCAGGCTTGCATCGATGAAAAGCCGGGTCTGAAGAGAAACCTCTTCAAAGCTGTATTCAAGCGGAAGATGGCGATAGCGGTCTTCCCGGGTTTCTTTGCGTAAAAATGGAGGGGTTCCCGTAATTGCATAGTAGAGCAGCTGCGTCAGTTGATCGCAGAGGGTGAATGCCGGGTGAATGTTATGATGAACCCACGCCGAGATGTTGAAGAATTTCGGTTCATCGTTCGCCATGGCGGCGAAGAGGTCGCCAAGATCCTGGCTGAGGATGAGGATCGAGCCGTCCTCGCCTCCGTAGATCCGCCACAGGGGAAGAATTCCGCTGGAGAGATCGAGAAAACTGCCGGTGGTGAGGGTGAGCGCCTTGGCCAGACGCCTGACCCACGAGAGCGCTTTGCTTCGGCGAACGGTCGCCAGTTCGGTAAAGGAGAAGAGGTTTTGGCGGGGAAAGTAGACGGAGCGTTGGTTCTCGATCAGGGCGATTCCCTGCCAGTACCACGTCGTAAGCTTTCCGTCCTTGTAGAGATGGGAAGCGGCTCGTTCCCCTTGCAGGTGGAACGTCGGCAGCTCGACCGCTGCGCTCGCAAAGGGGATTGCGGTTATTTCCTCATCATTATAGGTCGTATTGAACGGTTGGTAGAGCTTCATCTCCCTAAACTCCTTTGTACGCCCCGATATGCCACGTCATCAGTCCCGATTCGTTTTTGGTGTCCGTAATTCTGCCATGGTCGGTTCCTTTCAGAAACGCCGAAGCGATCTTCCATCTTCCTTTGACCAGTGCGCTTCGATTCATTGCTTCGATCATGCCCCAGTTGCAGGAGCTCCGAATTCCCAACGATTGATGTTCATGAATCAGGTCCTCAATGAAGTGATTCGCTTCATCGGTCGCTTCGCGTTGGGGCAGCAGCTCGCTCGCATTTGCCGAAAGAACGAACAACACCTTTGGCTGGCGTTGGACGATTGTTTTCAACGCAAGAATCAATTGAGCGATCTGATTGGAATTTTCAACCTTTCCGATCAAGGGAAGGATCGCTCTGGGCGTAAGGTAGCTGTCGATGAAGGGAAGAGTCAATTCAAAGGCAGGCTCCTCTTCATAATAGGAGGCTGCCCGGCGAATCGGGAACCCCAAGGTCAACTCACCAATCATCGCTTCGTCAAACTGATAGGTTCGTCCCGCTTGCTCAAAGGTATCAGCGGCGGGGGCAAAGAGGAACGCGGGCTTGTCCCGGTCAAGGACCGGTTGATGAAGGGGGCAGAGAAAGACGACGAGCTCCGGTTTCAAGCTTGATGCATGGGCAAACGTCTGATGAAGAGCCTCCCCGATCATCGAATAGGCGGCGTGGGGGAGCAGGAGGGCGGAAGGGAGGCTTTTGAGGGTTCCCGCCTCGCTTCGCTTATATGTAGCTTCATCCAGCGGTTCCCGTTCTTCAGGATAAAAAATCGTATGGTGATAGGTCGTCACTACACTTCTCCTTGCGCCAGAAGGACATTCAAGCGCGCTTTATCCAGTGTAACAGAAAGATTTCGCTCTTGGGTAGGCAAAACGGTGCCCATCTTCGCTCCTTTCGCCCGGCGCAAGTATTTGACTTGGGTGTAGTAGAGTTCCGCTTTCCCCGCTTTTTTTGCTTTCGAATAGAGAATGGCGAGATACGCCGCATCAAGGAGGACCTCCAGCGGCGGCGGTTTATCCTTGATGTATTTGATGAAGACATAGCCGCCGGGAACGTCGCGGGTGTGGACCCACCAATCGTTGCCCCTGGTGTGCCGGCGAAGCAGTTCATCGTTTTCTTTAGCGTTTCGACCGACGAGCAGCGTGTATGCCCCGCTTTGAAAGACCAGGCCCACGCTCGGGCGAACAATCGGTTCTTTTTCCGATTCTTCGACCAGACTCGTCAACAAAGCAAGCGCTTCTTCTTGGGGAAGACTCCGATCAAGCGCCCGTTCAAAGGTCGCCTGATGGGCTCTGAGCTCCTCTTGTACCCGTTTCAGCTCGCCGAGGGCGTTTTCATACCGACCTTTCGAGCGTTGGTAGCTCTCGTAGTAGAGCTGGATGGCATCGCGCGGTGATCGGGTGGGATCGAGGGGGATTTCAACTTCTTCACCGCTCTCCCAATCATGGACGGACAGGGAGGTTTGACCTTCCCGAATGAGGTGTTGATTGGAACTGAGGAGGTCTCCGAGGTGCTTGTATCGTTCGAAGTCCCGGGTTTGATCGATTCGGGTGTTCAGGGAGGCGAGAGTGTGCTCAAGGGAGCGGGCTTTTTTCTCGTAGAGAAGCGTTGCCCGTTCATACAGCGACTCAAGTGTCCGGATGTTCCGCTCGGCGGCATACTCCTCTTCGATCTGCTCGTTGAAGGATTCCTTCGTCCTCCTGCGGATAGGAAATGCATCATCGATTTCTTTCGGTTCGGGCAAGGCGAAGGACAGACCGCTTGCTTCGCCCCGGCGGGGACGCCGGAGGAGAAGATCCAGAATCGTGTACGAGTCGTCGGTCACAATGATGTTCGCCCCCGCTCCGCTGTAGAACCGCAAAAGCAGATGCATCGTATCTTCGCCCCGGGTGCACGTCAGATCGACGAACCGTTCACCCGGGGTCTGGGCAACCTCCGAGACCAGACAGTTGACAAGGTTCGCTTTGAGGAATTGGACGAAGCGCTGCGTTTTGGGCAGTTTTGCCCGAGCTCGGGTAAGCTTGTGGAGCCGCGAGGAAGGGGTTCCCACCTCGGTATAGAGCGTCCATTGCCGGTGGACAGGATGAAAGAAATGGAAGCTGATCGCGTTGAAGTCGTGCTGGGTCACCCCTTGAAGCCTTGAGCCCTTCAAGGGGAGCTCGCTTACAATGAGTTCGATTTCACGCCAATTCAAGCTCATCTTCTCTTGAGGGCCTCCGCGATTCCACCTCCAAGGTAGAATGATCCGCACACCAGAATCGCTCCGTCTTCTCCCTTCAGCATATACGCTTTCTCGAGCGCTTGGCTATTGTCCTCGATCAGGAAGATCGAGGCGGTGGAGCGGGATTCCGCTTTCAAGGCTTCAAAGATGGAAAAAAGCTTTTGCAGATCGCTTTTCTTGAAGGTTCCCGGCCGGGAGATGATGATCTTGTTGAAGTGTTGAAGGACGATTGACGCCATGTGAGGATGATCCTTGTCTTCAAGAGCGCCATAGATGACCACGTTCGCATCTTTTGACGGATACAGCTCATCAAAGGATCGGGTCAATGCGCTCAGAGAAGCGGGGGTATGCGCTCCGTCGATATAGAGGGAGGGGGCGACCTGCTGAAAGCGGCCGGGCACCGTGTTCGCTTCGAGGGCATGGATCGTCCTCCCGCCAAAGAGGCCAAGGGTCCTCAGCGCCAGAAGGGCAAGAGCGACGTTCTGGGCTTGGATCGAACCCTTCATCGAAAGCAGGAGTCGATCTTCCGTTCCATCGCTCCACGCAAGCGTCACCCGTTCTCCTTCCAACGTCGTGCGGGTCTCATATCCGGCAAGGAGCTCTTCCAGCAAAAAAGGCTTGGCGCGCTGCTTGCGGCACTCCTTGAGGAACACTTCTTTCGCTTCTTCGGGGACGAGCCCGATGAACACCGGTTGACCGGCTTTGATGATCTTCGCCTTTTCAGAGGCGATCTCCCCGATCGTCGAGCCGAGGATTCTGGTGTGCTCCAGTTCGATCGGACAGAGGACGCTTGCGCTGCTTTGAAGGGTGTTCGTCGCATCGAGCCGGCCGCCAAGGCCGGTTTCAACGACCGCCCACTCGCACTTCTCCTCTTTGAACAGGAGGTATGCATAGGTCGTCAACAGCTCGAAGGTCGTGGGGGTGGTCTCGCCCCATTCGTCACAGAAGGTAAAATTCCCGACCGACGTTTTCAGAAGGTTGCCGGCACGCACCAACGCCTCATCGCTGAAGTACGTGCCGCTTAAGGTGAAACGCTCCCGGTAGTCGACGAGGTGGGGGGACATATACAGCCCGGTTTTATACCCCATCGCGGTCAAACCGCTTGCGATGAACGAGGCGGTCGAACCCTTTCCTTTGCTTCCGGCAAGGTGGATCGTTTGAAAGGATTCTTGGGGATTGCCCACGTGGTCCAGGAGAGCCACCATCCGATCAAGCCGGTATTCACGGGTCGTGTAGTGCTGAGTCTTTTTCTCGAGGTTCAAAAACCCTTCCAAGTACGCAACCACGTCGGCAAAGCGTTTCAGTTCCATGACCGATACTGTAGACACTTGCCGGTTTTTGGTCAACGAATCTCATTCGTTACACTATTACGCAATGTGATAAGGTGTTAATCTGTTGCCAAAAAGCGGGTTTTTCTCTTATAGTGTTAGAACCCAAACAGAGGAGGGGAATTCATGTCCAAAAAGAAGCATCACGCAAAACCGTGGGATTTTCTTGATGAGTACAGGGGGAAGGAATTTACCGGAACCTGGCCGACCGTCGTCGAGATGTTTGACATTACCGTCAAACGATACCCTGACAATGAAAGTTTCAGAGCATTCACCCCGAAGAAAGAGGTATACACCTACGCCGAGGCGTATGAGCATATTCAAACGATCGCTTCCTATCTCGTGGTTGAAGGGGTAACCAAAGGGACGAAGGTCGCCCTCACCGGAAAGAACAGCCCCCAATGGGCGATGAGCTATCTTGGAATCCTCTATGCCGGTGGCACCGTGGTTCCCCTTGATGCAAGCCTCTCCGATGAAGACATGATCAAACTGATGGCGTTTGCCGGAGTGAAGATCTTCATCGCCGACAGCGAGCGGCTCAAAGGGTTCGACGAAAAAGACACCCTCGGTCTCACCCACCGCCTCAGCCTTGAGCCGAGTGAAGAGTTTCCGATGATTATGGAACAGAAGGGGGACCGCCGTAGGAAAGCATACAAGGCGACCGGCGAAGAGACCGCGGCTATTCTTTTTACCAGCGGGACCACCGGAACCCCCAAAGGCGTCATGCTCAGTCATGAGAACCTTGTCAGCGACTGCTACCTCGCCCAAGGGAACATGTGGATCTATCCCACCGACGTATTCTACGCGATCCTGCCGCTGCACCACTCCTACACGATGATGGCGGTGTTCATTGAGGCGATCAGCGTCGGCGCTTCGATCGTCTTCGGGAAAAAATTGGTCATCAGCCAGGTATTGAAGGAGATGCGCGAAGGAAAGGTCACGATGTTCCTCGCCGTTCCGATGCTTTTCAACAAGATGATCGCAGCTCTGATGAACGGTGTGAAGGAGAAGGGAGCCGTCCTCTACGGAGTAATCCGCTTCCTGATGGGTGTAAGCGGCGTGTTGAAGAAGGTCTTCAAGGTGAACATCGGAAAGAAGATGTTCGGCTTCCTCTTGAAGAAGCTCTCTCTGGAACACAACCGGATCTGCATCAGCGGCGGCGGACCGCTTCCGGCCTCCACCTTCAAGCTGTTCAATCAGTTGGGAATCGATTTTGTTCAGGGGTACGGTCTGACGGAAACCAGCCCGATTACCCACCTCAATCCGGTCGAAGCGTATATCGAGACCTCCGTCGGAAAGAACCTCCCGCAAGTCGAGGTGCGGATCGTCGATCCGGACAGCGACGGGAACGGTCTCATCCATATCAAGGGACCGATGGTGATGCAGGGGTACTACAAGAATCCGGAGGCGACCGACGAGGTGCTGAAGGATGGCTGGCTCAATACCGGCGATGTCGGGTATCAGGATGCCAACGGCTATCTCTACCTGACCGGACGGGCGAAAAACCTGATCGTCACCGAAGGCGGCAAAAACGTCTTCCCCGAAGAGATTGAGGACCACTTCCAGCTTTATGATGAGATTGACACGATCTGCGTCCTCGGCTACATCATCGATAAGCAGAAAAAGAGCGAAGGGATTCGAGCCCTCATCTATCCTTCGGAAAAGTACTCTGATGAGATGAAGAAAACTCACGGCGAACAATCAGCGGCCGAAATCGAGAAGCGGCTGAATCAGATCGTCGGCGAAGTGAACAAGTCGCTCCAGTCGTACAAGAAGATCACCCGGGTCACGGTAGTGAACGAGCCGCTGGAGATGACCTCGACGAAAAAGGTCAAGCGCCACGTTGTCGCCCAGAAGTACAAGGACTGATCATGAACTCCTCGGTTCGCGCATTTCTGAAAGCTCAGGCCCATTCGCTCAAGCCGATCGTGATGGTCGGCAAGGGCGGGCTCAGCGAACAGGTTGTCCGCGCCCTTGATGAAGCGCTTTCGAGCCACGAGCTGGTAAAGGTGAAGTTTCAAGCCCACAAGGATGAGCTTGGACCAATCGCCGAGAGCCTGGCCGAACGGACAAAAAGCGATCTTGTCTCGATCATCGGGTTCATCGCCACCTTCTATCGGGCAAGCGATGAACACCTGATCCGGATTCCCCTTGAACTGAGTGCAAAAAACCAATAACAGTCAAAGAATGCTTTGAAAGAGGGAGGGCGGAAGCTCTCCCTTCCGTTATTCATCTGCTGCTCGAATAGAGGTCGAAGACCTTCAGCTCCGCTTTAAACGCTTCCAGACTTACCTTCTTCGCGCTCTTGAAGAAAATGACCTTCTGGGCGGTGGGGCGGATGTCAAAGAGGTTGTCGCTGAAGATGCCGGCGATCGAGCCGCTGTCCAGAGCGACTTCAAAGGCGGGGTAGCGGCAGCTGACGGTAACGGAAAACCCGCCGGGAGCGTTCGCCACGCTTGTCTTGATCTCGGGATTCCGCAGCTTCGAAGCTTTCGGCTTCGCCAGAAGCAGGGTGTTTTCCATATACAGCTCGTCGCTCTTCAGCTTCACGTAGATGAAGGTGTTCGAGCGATCGATCCTGCTCTTCCTGGAGAGGTCGATCGTTGTGACGTGGATGGAAGAGCGCGGCTTGATGACCACCGGATACTCGCTCTTTCCAAGCTTGTTCCCTTCATAGGTCGAGTACTTTACGCTCAGCTTCGCTTCATCGGCGATCTCCCGCGCACTGTCATTGACCACGTATACTTCAACAATTCCATCCTCTTTCATATAGACGATCGGGTGGATGGGGTTGAAGAAGCGCTTGGCGGCATAGTGCAGCAGCTTCCACTTTCCGTAGTAGTCGATCGAAGACCATGAAGCTCCCGGCCAGATATCATTCAGCTGCCGGTAGAGGGTTCCCATTGTCCGACCATAGAGCGTTCGCCAATATTCGATTGCGATCTTCATTGCCCGGGCCTGCTGAACCTGAGAAAGGTAGAGAAGCTGCTCGAAGCTTGTCGGGAGGCGGTAGTATTGGGTGAAATACTCGATGATGATCGAGTTTCCCCGGGGATGCTTCTGGTGGTGCTCCATCACGCTGCTGGTGAGGTTGTGCATCTCTTCATCGGCATACTTGGATACTGTCGACAATGATGGAAAGGATTGAAAGCCGAACTCGCTGACAAAGCGCGGCGCATAGCTGTAGTAGCGCTCAAACGGGCTCCCGTCATGCCACACGCTTAGGATATGCATATCTCCACGGTTGTCGATGTGTTCACCTTCACTTCTTGAAGGGGATGACGGCCACCACCTTCGGGACGGGTCGGCCGCTTTGACCGTTTTGCCGACAACGTCCTCGTTGTTTCCGCACCACAGGGCGATCGAGGGGTGAGCTTGAAGACGATTGACCTGATAGCGGATCTCTTCTTCGACGTTGGAGAGGAAGGGATCGGTGGCGGGATAGATCGCACAGCTGAACATCATGTCGTGCCAGATGAGGATTCCCTTCTCATCACAGAGATCGTAGAACCATTTGTGTTCGTACATCCCTCCGCCCCAAAGCCGGACCATGTTCATGTTCGCATCGACCATCGATTGGAGAAGGTGCTCATAGCGCTCCCCGGTCATTCGGGAAGGGAAGGAGTCGATCGGAATCCAGTTCGCTCCCTTGGCGAAGATCCGCTCCCCGTTGACGACGAAGGTCGGCAACGGGTCGCCTTCATCATCCTCGAGCGTTTCAACCTCCAACGTCCTGAAGCCGACCAGTCGAGTAACTCTTTGAGATCCGGCGGTGACCGTCAAGGGATAGAGCACCGCCTTTCCCTCTCCGTTGGGATGCCAGCGCCGGACATCCGATACGGCAAAGGTCAATGATGCGATATTCGACCGTCCCGGGCCGAAGGCATGAGTGACCGTTTGGGAAGAACCGGCGACCGTCGCGGTGAAATCAAGGGCTTTGATCGCTTCAAGCGGGGCATATTCAACCTCGACCGTTACGTCAAATGAGGATGCTCCCGTTTCAACCGTGGTGAATTTCACGCTGTCGATGAACCCCTCGTCGACGAACTCGATCTTGACCGGTTCGTAGATTCCGAATGTCATGATGCACGGACCCCAATCCCGGCCGCTGTGGCATTGGGTCTTGCGGATCAGGTTCCGATGTTTCGCATGAACCGGGTACTCGGAATATGGAATCTGCCTGCTTTCCCTGATCGCTGCATTCTCGGCGCTTTCAAAGATGAGTTTGATCGTATTCTCTCCGACCTGAAGGTATTCACCGATTTCAAAGCGCCACCTTCGGAATTGATTGTACATCGTTCCGACTTGACGATCGTTGATAAAGAGCGTGATCATCGTATCGGCCATCGTGAACGTGATGAACGGGGTTCCACAAGCGAAATCTTCTTCAGCCAGGGTGAATGGTTTCTCCAAGACCCAATCATGCCGGCCGACCCACTGGATCTCCAATTCGTTCGTTCCGACGAACGGATCGGGGATAAGGCCGTTCTTCAGGAGGGCAGAGTGAACATCCCCGGGAAGAGTGCAGTCGATGAAGGGGGTCTCGAGGAACGAGGGACAATGGGGGGCGATTGCGTGACGGTCGCGCGGGGAAAGCTTCCAAATACCATTCATGTCGATTGTATGCATCTGAGATTGCCTCCATGGCGAGTATACCACAGGAGAGGGGAGTTTTCTCACTTATCCATGGAGATTTGATGGTTTTTACAAGGAGTGCCTGCGAACAAGGACGGGCCCGATGAGTTGATGCAACGGCTCCGTTCGCTCCTTGTTGATAAGCTGAAGAAGAGCCTTGGCGGCCTGTTCACCGATGTGAATGGTTGACTGACTGACGGTCGTCAGGGGAATTCGACAAAACGAGGTGGCCCGGATGTTGTCGTAGCCGATGACCTTCACTTGCTCGGGAATTGAAATTCCCTGCTCAACCAGTTCATTGACGATTCCGATCGCCACATTGTCGTTGGTGACGAAGAGAATCGTCTTCTTTTTGTCAAGCGCTTCTTTATCGATAAGAGTGGCGACCAGCGCGGCTCCATCCGCCTGTGTTTCCACAAAGCGATAGCGCTTGTACCGAAAGCGGGGATCGAGCACTTTTTTGAAGCCCGCCACTCGATCTTCAATGCTCTGGTGGGCGAAGCCGGTGATGACGATGACCTGCTCGGCCTCCTGCTCATTCACCAGAGCCGCGGCGATCTTCCCGCCTTCAAGGTCGTCTCCCGCCACGAACGACAGGGAGGCATCACAGGGGATCTGGTTGATGATCACGCAGGGGGTTTGACTGGCTTTCAGCAGGTGAAGCGCTTTACTCTCTTTGGCGACCGGAGCAAGCAGCACTCCGTCAACTTGACTGGAGATGAGGGACTTCACCAAACGGGTTTCCTCTTCTTCGATCCAGCGGGAAGAAACAAGGAGCATCGAGTAACCAAGGGGGGAGAGGATGTTGCTGATTCCTTCGGCGACCTCGATGAAAAAGAAGTTTGAGAGTTCATCGATCACCACCCCGATCATCTTGGTGGGATTGCCGGCAAGGCTCTGGGCGATGTGATTGGGGACATATTCATGCTTCTCCATCACTCTTTTTACCCGCTCCTGTGTTGCCGGCTTGACCAACTCGGGGTGGGTGAGAACCCGGGAGACGGTAGCCTTCGATACACCCGCTTCCCGGGCGATATCGCTGATCGTCTTGTGCTTCATACCTAGACCTTAGGTATTTTCAAGGAGCCTGTCAATCTTTTTGTTGACAACGCACGGGGGAGGTTCTATCATGAAAATGAAAGCGGTTTCATTATGCGGAAAGCTGATGCTCTGAAGACATTTCTTTCTCCATCCAAACCGGTCGCCTTGGCGGTGATCGGTGATTTATGCCTCGATTTGGCGTATCAGGTCACCACTGAAGGGGGAGAAATCTCCGTTGAAACGGGGCTTCAGACGTATTCGGTTCAAAGCGTTAAAGGAGAGCTCGGCGGCGGCTGCAACGTCGGGCTGAACCTCAAAACCCTCGGAGCCCGACGGGTGGACATGTATGGAATCGTGGGAACCGACCTCTACGGCAAGGTGCTCTGTGACCTCCTTGAAAGCCATAACCTTAACATTGAGGGAGTGCAGACCCAAGGGGAGGGGTGGGCGACCCATGTCTACCACAAAGTCTTCGAACAGGGAATCGAACATCCCCGTTATGACAGCGGGAACTTCAACGTTCCCGGTGAGCGGACGATCGATCTGCTCCTTGAGACCCTTCGAAGGAAGATCGATTCCTACGACGCGATCATCATCAACGAGCAGGTTCCCCAAGGGTTGCACAGCAAGGTCTTCCAGAAACAGCTCAATCGGATTCTTGATGAATATGGGGAGAAGGTGCTGTGGTTTGCCGACTGCCGGAAGCTCAACTCCGTCTACCGGAACGCGATCCACAAGGTGAATGAAGCCGAAGGGCGGGCGTTGTCTCCCGGTTTCGCTTCCCTTTCCACCAAGGAGCTCGTCAAGGCGCTCTACGGATACTTCGGCAAGCCGACCGTCGTCACGCTCGGGGAAAACGGGGCGGTCGGCTTTGACGGAGATGTCTTCTCTTCGGTTCTGGGGGTTCATTTTACTCAGCACATCGACATCGTCGGTGCCGGGGATGCGTTCCTTGCGGCGATGGCCCTTGTCATGAGCAGGGGAGCATCCCTTGCGACAGGAATCGAGGTGGGGAATCTCGGCGCGGCGCAATCCCTGTTGACCCTCTATGGGTGCGGACATCCCACCGTCGAGGAGATTCTTACGCTCAAGAAGAGAGCCGCCTGGCGGTACAACCCGGAGAAAGCTGCGGATGACGCAAACCGGGTTTTCGACTCCGGCGGGACGATCGAGATCATCGATCCCGTGTCCAAGCGGGGATTGCCCAAGATCGCGATCTTCGATCATGACGGAACGATCTCGACGATGCGCTCGGGGTGGGAAGGGGTAATGGCGAAGATGATGAAGGAAGCAATCGCCGGTTCTGCTCTTTCCACCCTCACAAACAAAGAGATTCTGAAGCTCGAAGCGGAGATCGCTCATTTCATCGATCAGACGACCGGAATCCAGACGATCGAACAGATGGTCTACCTCACAGAGATGGTAGCGCGGTATGGCTATGTACCCTCCGATGAGATTCTGAGCGCTCAGGAGTACAAGAATATCTATAACGACGATCTGCTTGCGATGATCGCCTCGAAAAAAGCGGGCGTGGCGAATGGAACGATCCCGCCAAGCGAGGTAACAATCGCCGGTTCGGTCGAGTTCCTCCATTACCTGTATAAGCGGGGGGTGAAGCTCTATCTCGCCAGCGGAACCGATCAGGCGGACGTGATCAGGGAAGCGGCGCTGCTCGGCTATGCCGATCTGTTTGAAGGGCGAATCTACGGTTCGGTGGGGAAGATCGACGAAGACCCGAAAAAGGTCGTTTTAAGCCGACTGATCACCTCGCTTGCCGGTCAGGAAGGTGATATCATTGTCTTTGGTGACGGCCCGGTCGAGATGCGCGAAGCCCGCAGCCGGGGAGTCTTGGCCGTTGGACTCTTGAGCGACGAAGTTCGCCGATCAGGTGAAAACCTCGCCAAGCGCCAGCGCCTCGTTCTCGGCGGCGCTTCGCTCCTGATGCCCGACTTCGCTTCCTCGAAGGAGCTGATGAATCTTTTGGGGTGGAATGGCAGTGAACAGTATGTTTGATCGTACTCGAATGACCTATTATCCTCTTCGCGAACGAAAGAACAAGGTATACATCGAAGATGCAACCATACTTCCGGAGAATGATTCCTTTCCGCTTGCCGATGAACAGGAGGTCTGGATCGACGCCCTGTGTGACGAGATTCTTGAAGCACGGCGAAACAAGCATCCGGTGATTCTGGCGTTCGGTGCCCATACGATCAAGAACGGGCTGGGACAATTGCTCGGCCGCTTTGCAAAGGAGGGGTATTTCACCCATCTGGCGACCAACGGAGCGGGCATCATCCATGACTGGGAGTTCGCCTATCAGGGCCGATCCAGCGAGGATGTCAAAGCGAACGTGGCCGAAGGGAAGTTCGGCACGTGGGAGGAGACGGGCTTTTCCCTGAATCTTGCGCTGGCGGTCGGAGCTTTCGAAGGCTGCGGCTACGGCGAATCGATCGGGAAGATGATCGAAGAGGATGGGGTGATGATCCCCACACAAGAAGAGCTCCTGGAAACCTCCCTCGATCAAAGCGCATCCTTCGAGAAACGAAGCGGTGCCTTGGACCTGCTCGATCTGATCGTCAAGCTGGATCTTCAGCCGGGTTGGCTGGGCATCGACCACCCATACAAGGAATATTCGCTTCAGCACCGCTCCTATGTAAGCGATGTCCGCTTCACCGGCCACCCGATGTTCGGTCACGACATCATCTACACCCACAAGGCGAACAGGGGCTCGGTGATCGGACGGACCGCCGAGCGGGATTTTCTTGTCTTCGTCGATTCGATCGCCCGGCTCGAAGGGGGTGTCTATCTCTCCGTCGGATCGGCGGTGATGAGTCCGATGATCTTTGAAAAAGCGCTTTCCATGGTTCGCAACACCGGCGTTCGGATCGATCATGCGGTCATCAGGGTGGTGGATCTTCAAAAAGGAACCTGGGATTGGAACCGGGGCGAGCCGCCTGAAGACAACCCGGCGTACTACCAGCGCTTCATGAAAACATTCAGCCGGATGGGCCTGAAAAGCCATTATCTCTGCATCGACAACCGGTCACTGTTTGTGAATCTCTATACCGCTCTCAAAAGGAAAGGATGAATCGATATGAAGAAGAAGTTTACAGCGTGGAAGGATGAACTGCAGCATCACCTGGACAAGGAGCTGTTGCCGTTCTGGCTTGACCGTCTATGGGATGAAGAACACGGCGGATTCCTCACCCAGTGGGATAAAGACGGCAAGGACAGCGGAGTCGATGAAAAGTCGATGCTCGCCCATTTCCGCTCGATCTATTCGCTTTCACTGGCGGCGCTGCACGGCCATGACCACGACGGACGCTGCCAGTCCCTTGCCACCAAAGGGGTGCACTTCGCGATTGAACATTATTGGGATGAGAAATACGGCGGATTCTACTGGCTGTTCGACCGAAAGAACAACGTGCTCATCGACCAGAAGATCACCTACGGACACAGCTTCGTGATCTATGCCCTCTCTACCTATACGCTGGCGTTCGGCGATCCGATCGGCCTCGAGTACGCCGAGCGGGTCTTCGACCTGCTGCAAGTCTACGTCGTCGATACGAACTACGGCGGATACTGGACGATGTTGAATCGGAACTGGAGCCTCTGCGGGCCCGGCAGCGCCGGCGGGGATCGCAAGACGCTGGACATCCACATGCACCTGATGGAAGCGTTCACCGCGCTGTATCAGGCAAGCGGCAAGGAGATCCACAGGCGCAAGCTCTTTGAGATCATCACCCAGATCGATGAGAAGATTCTTCATCCGGAGTTCAAGACCGGCATTCCCATGTTCTGGGAGGATTGGACGATCGCCCCGCACATCAAGTTCGACATCATCTGGGGATGGGACCGCTTCGAAGGGGAGGACGGGGAGAAGGAGCACGCCCTTGACAACACCTCCTACGGCCACAACGCCGAGCTGTTCTGGCTGCTTGCCGAAGCACTCAAGAGCGCTGACGTCTCGCTCAAAGCGTGGGAGCCGACGTTCCGCAAGATGCTCGACCACTCCGTCGCCTACGGAGTCGACGAGAAATACGGCGGCGTGTATGTCGAGGGTTCGCTGACCACAAGCGCCGTGCACGACAAGGCGAAGGAGTTCTGGCAGCAGGCTGAGTTCATGATCGGGATGCTCGATGCCTACCTTCTCTACGGTGATGAGCGCTACATCAAGGCGTACGAAAACGTCCATCGCTTCGTCTTCGATGTGATGATCAACCATGACGTGGGCGAGTGGCTGCCCCTGCTGCAGCAGGACGGGACGCCGATCTGGAGGCATATGAGCCACAGCTGGAAAGTGAACTACCACACGATCCGGGCAGTAGTGTTAAGTATCAACCGCCTTGAACGGTTGATGGAATAAAGGACCTCGTCGAGGTCGGATTCATGAAAAAAGGAGTATATCATGAAAAAAAACGTTCTAGCCATCTTGGTGGTTCTGCTTATCGCTTCGGCACTCGTTTTTGCAGCCGGAACGAAGGAGCAGAAAGGCGCCAATACGATTGAGATCTTCAGTTGGTGGACTGCAGGAGGAGAGGCGGACGGACTTGAAGCGATGTTCAAGGAGTTCAGCAAGAAACATCCGCAGCTTGAAATCATCAACGCGACCGTAGCCGGCGGAGCGGGAACCAACGCGAAAGCGGTGCTTGCAACGCGGATGCAGGGTGGAAATCCCCCCGATACGTTCCAGGTCCACGCCGGACACGAATTGATCGACACGTGGGTGACAACGGGCTTCATGGAACCGGTCACCTTCATCCTCAAGGATGCCGGATTTATGGACAAGTTCCCGGCCGACGTGATCGACATCATCTCCTATAAAGGCGAAGTGTATTCGATTCCCGTGAACATCCACCGATCAAACGTCATGTGGTACAGCCCCAAGCTCTTTGCGAAGTTCAATCTCAAACCGCCGAAGACGATGGATGAGTTCTTCCGGGTCGCCGACGTGTTCGAGAAGAACGGCATTCCCGCTCTCGCCCTCGGAGACAATGAGAGCTGGGCTGCCACCCACCTTTTGGAGAGTGTCATTCTCGCTTCGCTCGGCCCGGACCGCTACCGCGATCTGTGGAACGGAAAGGTCAAGTGGAACGATCCCAAAGTCCAGGAAGCATTGGTCAACTACACCAAGATGATGAAGTACACCAACCGCGACCACGCCGCTCTGGCGAACATGGATGCCGCCGGCTATGTCGCCGAAGGCAAAGCGGCGATGAACGTCATGGGTGACTGGGCTGCCGGGTATTACTACTCGCAGAACTTCAAACAGGGCGAGGATTGGGATTGGGCTCCGGCTCCGGGAACCGGAGGTGTGTTCATCATGCTCAGCGACTCCTTCGGCTTGCCGAAGAATGCGCCGAACCGCGAGAACGTGGTCAAGTGGCTCGAGCTCTGCGCCTCGAAAGAAGGACAGGACGCATTCAACCCGATCAAGGGCTCGATTCCCGCCCGGACCGATGGCGACCGCTCGAAGTATGACCGCTATCTCAACGCCGCGATGGACGATTTCGCCAGCAATGCGATCGTGGCCAGCGTCGCCCATGGAGCTGCGATCAGCGAGCCGTGGCTGACTCGGGTGAACGACATCATGGCCGCCTTTACTACCGATCTGGATGTGGCCAAGGCGACCCGTGAATTCCAGGCGGCCGCCGATCGGTATGCTCCGTAACGTTCGGACATAGAACCTGTGATAAGAATGGTTGCAGTGAACCTGCAACCATTCTATGATAAGGGAGCCCATGTACTGTTCACAAAAAGACAAGCGCTTAGCGATTATCATGCTCATACCATTCCTTGCGGTATTATTCCTGTTTGTCTATGGATTCATTTTCTGGTCAGTCCGCGTGTCATTCTCCGCCTGGGATTCGATCCTACCGGACATGACGTGGGTGGGCATGAGGAATTACCAGGAGCTGATGGGCTCCCTGCGCTTCAAGACCGACATCGTCAATACGATCTACTTCACGATCTTCTTCATCGCCATCTGCGTCGTGGGGGGATTCATTCTTTCCTACCTGCTGTTTGTGAACCTCAAGGGGGAAGGGTTCTTCCGCACGGTGTACCTCTTTCCGCTTTCGCTCTCCTTTGTCGTTACGGGAGTGCTGTGGCGGTGGATCTTCAACCCCGAGGTCGGCCTGAACGCCCTGCTGAGAAAGATGGGTTTTTCCGCGGAGTTCGGGTGGTTCACCTCGACCTATTCGATCGCCGGCTTCAACGTCGCCCTGATCGCCCTGATCATCGGAGCATCATGGCAGTACCTCGGATATACGATGGCGATGTTCCTCGCCGGTCTTCGGGGAATCGATGACCAGCTGATCGAATCCGCCCAGATCGACGGGGCGGGGGAGTGGGCGATCATCACAAGGATCATTCTTCCGATCATCAAACCGATCACCTTCTCGGCGATGATCGTGTTGGGCCACATCTCGCTGAAGATCTTCGACCTTGCCTATGCGATGACTGGCAAGGGGCCGCGCTTTGTTACCGACTTTCCCGGCTTGTTCATGTTCGAAACGACGTTCAGGGGAAACCACTACGCCGAAGGCGCCGCCATCTCGATCGTCATGCTGCTTCTGGTTGCGATCGTCATCGTGCCCTATCTTGCTTCAAGCTTGAGGGAGGATTGAGGATGAAACTGAGCAAGACCAATCGAGCCGTCAAATACATCCTTGCCGTCATTGCAGCCTTTCTGTTCCTTTTCCCCCTCTATGTGATCATCAACAACAGCCTCAAGCCGTTTGCCGATGTCCGGGTCAGCGAGATGTGGGTGTTGGCCCGATCGCCGTCCAGCGAAGGGTTTTCAAAAGCGTTCAAGGCGCTGCGGCAAAACCTGATCAACTCCTTCATCCTCGTCATCCCGGTGAGCCTGCTCTCGGTGCTCTTCGGTTCGATCATCGGCTTCATCTTCGCGAAAGTACGGTTCAAATATTCAAAAGCGCTCTTTTTCCTCGTCATCTTCGGAATGTTCATTCCCTATCAATCGATCCTGATTCCCTTGGTGCGGACATTGAATAAAGTGGGGCTCTACGGAAAGCTGGAAGGCCTCATCGTCACCCATACGATCTACGGCCTTCCGATCTCCTCGCTGATGTTCCGAAACTACTACGCGAAAATTCCCGACGAGCTGGTGGAGGCGGGGATGATCGACGGTCTTCAGCTGGTCGGGGTCTTCCGCCAAGTCGTCGTCCCCATCTCCTTGCCGACGATGGTCGTCGTGTTGATCTGGCAGTTCACCAGCGTGTGGAATGACTTTCTTTTTGCCGTGACGCTCACGCAGAAACCGTCGATCCAGCCGGTTACCGTAGCGCTGCAAAACCTCGCCGGCACGCAGGTCATCGAGTGGAACGCCCAGATGGCCGGAGCGTTGATCGCCGCCGTTCCCACCCTGTTCGTATATATCTTCCTTGGCAAATACTTCATTCAGGGACTGCTCTCCGGTTCGGTGAAGGGGTAGGCGATGATGTTTGTCGGCTTGGACATCGGAGGAACGAAGACCGCGGTCAGCCTTGGCAGTGGTGACGGTTCGATCCGAAAGAAACAGAGCTTCCCGACCCGTGGAAAGCCCGAGGAAGTCCTTGAGCGCTGTGCCCTCATCATCGAAGAATACAAGAAGGACGATGCGATCCGGGCGATCGGAATCAGCTGCGGAGGTCCTTTGGACAGTGAGAAGGGGATCATCCAGAGCCCGCCGAACCTGCCGCTGTGGGATGATATCGAAATCGTCAGGTATTTCGAAGAGCGGTTCGGGATTCCCACGTTTCTGGAAAATGACGCAAACGCCTGCGCTCTTGCCGAATGGTACTGGGGGGCGGGGGTCGGCAGCTCGTCGATGATTTTCCTGACCTTCGGCACCGGCCTCGGGGCCGGGCTGATCTTGGATTCCCGGCTCTATAGGGGGGTCAATGGCCTCGCCGGCGAGGTGGGGCACATCCGCATCGCCGATGACGGACCGATGTGTTATTATAAAAAAGGCTCGTGGGAGAGCTATTGCAGCGGATGCGGCATCAGCGGTTTATACAAGATCGCTACAGGACAGGAACGTTCGGCAAAAGAGGTATGCGCCCTTGCCGATGCGAACGACCCGGCGGCAAAGAAGGTGCTCGAAGAAAGCGCCGCCAAGCTCGGATTGGGGATCGCGCTCCTGATCGATTTGCTGAATGTCGAACGGATCATCATCGGAAGCATTTTCGAGCGCAGCGAACACCTGTTCCGGTCGATCATGGAAGAGGTCATCGAAAAAGAAGCTCTTCAGACAAGCCGGGAATCCTGCACGATTCTTCCCTCCGGTCTCGGTGATCGGCTTGGAGACATGGCGGCGCTCGGAGTCGCCCGGGACGGGTACCAAAGGAGCACACGCAATGCTTGACGTGTATGAACGATATCCTCAGCTTGAGGGAATCAGGAAAGAGATTGAAGCTGCGGCGGACCTTTTGGTCAAAGCCGCAAAGAAAGGCAAGATGATTCTTGTAGCCGGAAACGGCGGATCGGCGGCGGACAGCGAGCATATCGTCGGGGAGCTGATGAAATCGTTCATCCGACAGCGGCCGATCGAGCGAAGCGTGGCGGAAACGCTCATCGAGGTGGACCAGGAGCATGGCTCGTATCTGGCGATGAAGCTTCAGAGTCCGATCAAGGCGATCGCTCTTCCGACCCACGCTTCCTTGAGCAGCGCGTTTGCCAATGATGTCGATCCCCACCTTACCTTCGCCCAGCTTACCCTCGGCTGGGGCGAGGAAGGGGGGGTCTTCTGGGGCATCTCGACCAGCGGCAACGCAAAAAACGTGAACCTTGCCGCAAGCGTCGCCAAGGCGAAAGGGATGAAGGTTCTTGCTTTTACCGGCAGCGACGGCGGCGAGCTGGCCAAAAAGGCGGATGTTGCGATCAGGGCGGGAGAAAGCGAAACGTACAAGGTCCAGGAGCTTCACCTGCCGATCTACCACTATCTGTGCATCCGGATCGAAGAGGCCCTTTTTTCCTAGGAGCCGCGCATGCAGCTGCTGCCGGATATCTATCAGCTTTCCGGATCATTGGCCGGCCTCGGCGGTGATCAGATCCTCGGTCCGTGGGACGAGTGCAACAGCTACCTCGTCGACGGCGGGTCTTCATACATCCTCATCGATGCGGGGAACGGGGAGAACAGCGGCCTCATCTTCAAGCGGATGGAGATGTGGGGCCTCGATCCCGATAAGATCTCAACCCTGCTTCTCACCCACGCCCATTGGGATCACGCAGGGGGAGCCCGCCTCTTCAAAGATCGGGGAGTGGAAATCCTGTCAAGCAAGGAGACCGCCGACTCGGTGGCCTCCGCCGATCATCGGTGCGCGGGCTTCTTGTACCACAGGGAGATGACTCCGGTAACCGTCGATCGGATCGTAGGCGACCGGGAGATCGTAACGATCGATGCTCTGGAATTCGAGGCGATCCATCTTCCCGGTCACACTCTGGGCTGCATGGCGTACCTCCTCACGTTCAATGACCGGAGGATTCTCTTCTCGGGCGATGTGATCGGCACCCTCGGGTGGGGGGACTTCGGGTGGGACGGATCGGTGGACTTTGACAAGCAGCGCTACATCGCATCGCTCTTCAAGCTCCAAGGAATACCCTTTGACGTGCTGCTTCCCGGCCACGGAATGGGATCGTACACCGATCCGATCAAACGGGTGAACATCTCGCTGAATCAGGCCCTGATCCAATGGCGGTGATCATCATCTCAGCGAATACTTCGTGCTTCTGCCCCCTCCGGAAACGGAGACATACCGCTTCGCTTCCAGATGCTTCATGAGTCTCACCACTTTGCTTTTGCTGAACCCTGTCCTGTCCGCTAGTTCACTGCTGGACAGGATTGCTCCGCCTTGTAAGGCTTCAATGATTTCAGACTCATCACCGGTTACTTCATATTCCGCTGTCGTGGAGGGGAGTTCGACTGTTATGCTCTGATCCAATATGGTGTACGTCGGTTTTATGTCATGCTCTCTGTATGCTTCGTTTATACGCCTGATTCCTGTTCCAAGAGTTTCCAGTAACCCAAGTCTGAAAAACAAATTGCCTATAATGGGATTTTTCAATACTGAAAGAGCTCCATGCAGGTATTCTTCTTTTTTGACTCCGAAGGGGAGTCCGCCCGGCGAAGAAATTTCGATTTTATGTTTGAACATCGCTATCCGGATATGGGCATGCACGTCATAGTCTCGATGAACCAAGGCGTTTGCAAGGGCTTCCCTGAATGCATCCTCCGGTACGAGCTCACGTTTTTGCCGCAGCGACCCTTCAATCACTTCGTATTGATAGTTTCTTCTGTATCGATCCAATGCCGTGTCGTACTGCTCGAGAAGTGAGGTGTTGCCGATCGTCTCTCTTTCGAGGATCACGTTGATCGTTTCACCGAACCGGACGATATCGACACCGGGAAACGTATTTCGATCCGCAAACAGAGCGGCTGCGTTGTTGTACTTCATATCCTTCGTATAGAAACCCAACGAGCGCAGTATGTCGGTATCCAAGGTGCTGATGTCGAGAACATGGTGAAGTTTTTTTTCGAGATACGAAAAACTGAGGTTGCTTTCCGCACAGGCGAGCTGGTCATAAAACAGGTTTGAACCTTCCAAGGCTAAACGCCTTAGTTCGATCATATCCACCTCGACGCTGGTTGTTCCGCTTCTTCTGTATGCCTTCCCCTTGTAAACATACGGTTTATACTTTCCTTCAAAAACCTTTAGCTCAATGGCATTCTCGTTTGTGATGCTCAGTATAAAATCCGGTTTCGGTTTTATGCTGTCGTTTATTTTATGTTCTATATCCAAGCAGGATTCCTCGGCATGTTCGATTCCCACTACATTTCCTTCATCATTGACTCCGAAGAGAATCGTACCATCGCCGAAATTGGCGAAAGCACTGACGGTTTTCAAAAAAGTATTTGTAATGTTTTCTTTCAGCTCTAATGTTTTGCTTTCTTTCATG